>PJUE01000028.1_pt1 | contig 263211 bp, 242 predicted proteins | sample 1512171 | NCBI WGS metagenome assembly PJUE01 (sample SAMN08177674, study PRJNA422409) | Feces metagenome, whole genome shotgun sequencing project. | isolation source: Chicken feces (3) enriched on wood chips: alkali lignin treatment | host: Gallus gallus | place: USA: Madison | collected 2015-01-15
AAAGAGAATATTTTCAGTGCAATACGTCTTGCATGTACGTTACTATTTAAAAGGTTAATGGCTTTTGCGTAATCTATAAAATTGGATGAAGTGATAATAGCATTGATACGTTTTACTTGTAAGTTTGTCAAATTGCCTTCTAATAAAGCGTTATAAAGAATAGAAATGGCTTCCTCATTCGGTAAGTAATCAAAATAGCGGAATAGCATTTCCAGCTTTTCTTTTGGAGTTTGTTCTATACCGTAATCCTCATTCATTGCCTTGAACACAAGTGGCTCAAATTCCCTTAGCCCTGACGTAGCGATAAATTCGGCTGTATCTTTATTGATAGATTCTAGCGACTTATAATTTTCTAGAATAATATCTGCTCTCACCTTCTGTTGAATCAGTTCGCCATCTAATAGATCATCCCGCTTCTCCATCGGTACGCGAGCAACCTCTTTAAGATGTACTGGTGTACCGACTGCAGTAATCATAAACATCTGGCTTCCCTTTCCTGAAATTTCGTCGATATCTACACTAAGCCCAATAATAGCATCAGCACGAATTGTCTGTGAACGCTGCTTGAGCGTTTCAGTAACACGCTTGTACATTTCCTGCATCTTCTTCTCATAGCTGGTAGAGCGACCGCCAAAGAAATCTACATAGCCCGCCCCTATATCGCTAAAGATATTGGTGCCTATAACTACATTGGCTGCTATTGGATCATTATATCGTGAAATCTCTCTCCCTTCGATGGAATTGGTCGTGGTTACTATCATGGTATGCTACTTTTCAATCGGGCAAGGTTAATACCCAAGCCTAATATACATTATTTATGCTGAATTAATATGTTTGTCAATATTAACTATCTAGATTATTACAAACTTTAAGGCTAAGGTATTGGTTTGAAATAATGGCTGGTTACGGGAAACCGTAACCAGGTAATCAGCCCTCTTTATAAAACTATTCATAATCGCTCACTTGAATCGGGAATTTATAGGGATACTGCGCATATACATATCTTAAAGGTGCAATACGAAAACAAATCCGCTAAAATTATTTCTTTCAAATCTATATCCTTTCAATTGGCGACTGTATCCACACGACGATAAGTATATGCATCGTGGTTAAGGCCGCCGGCGAGCGGAAAGAGAATAAGAAAACCGGCTGCTGTCGATTCACTGGGCACGACTAAATCACCATGTTTATCCAGTGCAAAGCAAATAGGCTGCGCTCTTCTCCTGACTGCTATGATTATGGCCCAATATCTTCTGGGGATAATTATCAAAGATGTATGTCTCCTTCAATTCTACCTTCGAAACGTTATGTGCCGCAGCAGTTTGTGCCAAATACTTGGGCGATATGGAAGTGCAAGAGATGCACGAAAAAATAAATACCATCGAAAATAGTGCAATGGCTAGCGTGCGCATATTGTGATGTTTTCTGATTTCTTCCATAAGCCCTTTTTTTGCGGAAATAAATTGTTGGACACTCCTTCATCAATTGGATATGCCGTTAAAACTCCTGATACCTATGTATATTAATCCATATAACTAAACTTTAAGTTGTTTCTAAACATTAGGTAAGCCCCTCAATAAATTCTGAAAAGGTTTTATTTTTAAAGACAGCTTCTTCATTTGACATTCCAATAAATGGTATTTCATAAATATCACTTGTGCTTTTTTTAACTGCATAAGCTGTATCAGCACCATTGGAACCAAAAATAAAAAAATCAGGTGCATATTCGTCAACGCTATAATCTTTATTAATATGTTTACCATTTCCGCCAATTCTTATTAAAGCCCGCTTAGTTCCTTTCAGATCTAATGAAGCACCTCAATATATGAAAGCTGGCTTGGGCTGATCCATGTTACGATTTTTTTTATCATAACTGTTTTAGATCCTTTAAAGTAAAATTTTGAATAGTACAGTCCCATTCATCGGAACCGTAAACGAACAGTTCTAAACTATGCAGTTTAAAATCCGCTATATTTCCAACAAATCCAATACCCGGATCAATTCCTTTTGTTATTATGATTTTGTCGACCGACAAAATATCCTCTAAAATTGGGAGGATATCTTCTTCGTCATAATACTTGAAAAATACATACTGCCCTACACGGGTACATTCCCTCTCTACAACATATAATTTTTCTATATGGCTATTTAAAGCCTGATATTTCTGAGCGAAAATAGAAAGCAATACTGATTCTAAAACTGTTAACTTATTCATAGCTACACTAAGCTTCATAGATTTTCTAATTAATACGACGTTATTTTTCAATTGCCTTAGAAGATTCATAATCATATTACTAGGAAGAAACATCTGATTCCCCTTTCTTGAGATTTCGTTGATATCTATACTAAGCACTATAATTGCATCAATTCGAATTGCCTGTGCACGTTGCTTGAGCAATTCGCTCAATTTCCGTTGCATTTCAGATTGTGCATGGATAATTCCGGACGGTAATGCATATTATTCCTTTTTTTTCATTGTCGTAAAAATAAACAGCAATTTGTCGAGATCTTTAGTTGATTTTGCCTTGCCAAAAATGTGAATCAATTCATTCCACCCTTCGCCGCTTTTGCTATACATTATGCTTTGAATTGAATAGTCTCCATTACAGTTATAAATGGTCCAGCTTACATCTTGATCAAATATTTCATTTTTCAGATGCTCGGTTTTGCAACTTTTGCTTTTAGCTGGAAATTGGCTAGGATGATTACCGAAATACAAGCCTCCCGAAAAACCAGTATGATTTGTAGTGTCAGCAGGATAAAAATAGTAAACGGAAAAATCTTCTCCATTGGTTTCACGTATAGCATAATCTGTGGGTAAAGAAATCGAATACTTACTTTCCCCTAATTGCCTTTCTTCCAATGATTTTATAAAAGTGGTATCTGCCAAGCTATGTACAGATTTCTGATCATTATTTTGTCCGTAGCTGGTCAATGTTAATGTTGTCAGCAGGACAATCATTGTCAATTGTATCTTCATATATTGGGTGTCTTTTTAAGGGTTGATAGCTCTATATTTTATACTTCATAACCGCTAGATAAGCATATGACTCACTTTTCCTGAAATTTCGTCGATATCTACACTTAGCCCAATGTCACCGCCAAAGAAATCTACATACCCAGCCCCTATTTCGCTAAAGACATTAGCGCCGACAACTACATTGACAGCTATTGGAATGTTGGAATTGGTCGTGGTTACTATCATGCAATACTACTTTTCAATCGGCCAAGGTTAATACCCAGCCTAATATACATTATTTATGCTGAATGAATATGTTTACAGATATTTAACTTTCAAGATTATTACAAACTGTAAGGCTAAGGGATGGGTATGAAAGTAGGATTGAATACGGGAAACCGTAGTATTAAATAGTTTTGAAAGAGGATCTTCGTATTGTCTTTATAGATTGAAATGTATTTATCAGTGCCTTATATGATTAACAACGATATTAAAAACATGAAAACATATTTTATTTTAGCAGCAGTATTTTTTACAGCATGTTCTTCACCATCACCTCAACCAGCAGTGCAGGAAACTCCCGTTGAGGTTATTGAAAACAGTCAACCTACTACAGAAATAGTTCTGGACTACGCGCCAAGAAATTATACTTATAATGAAATAGCTAAATATGCTATTGCAACCTTGATGTTTCAGCACCCCGAAAACCTAACGGTAAAAAATGAAGGCGAAATTTATATTGTCTCATACGTTAAAGACTCACAACAGTATAATTGCAAAATAAAATTTAATCAGGATCAGATAATATGGGGTGTAGCAGATGGGCGATGGCGAGAGCATCCAATGGATGAAAAGTTATCCTATAAGGAAGTCGGAAATGAATTGCAGATCATACAGCATTTCACCGACGGCTCTAACTCAATAAAGGAGTTTCAAAAATAAATTTTGAATATGGCGCAAAGGAAATCTTACAATCCAAATACGAAATATGGTCGTCGCAAATCAAGGGAAGATCATTACCGTCGAGTGGCAAATATGACAGACGACGAAAGAAGCAAACTGGGAGCCAATACTTTTGGATGTATGCTATTATTTATCATCATAGGTGGTCTAATTGTATTTTTTCTTTTTGGCGGAGACGGACTTATGAGATGGCTTGGTGGAAAACACCCCTATTAAACAATCCATTTAAACTCTAGATAGCTTAGAGTACATGGAACCATAGCAAATCACAAAATTTAACCACGGTATATACTTGATAAAATACTATAATGAAAAGATTTCAAATTATATTTCTGAGCATTACAATACTTTTTGCTAGCTGTCTAAATTCAGAAACAACTGAGTCTACTGAGTTGACAGACACAACTAATAATGAAACAAATATAGCGGCACCAATTAAACTAAGCGGATACACGGTATCACCACCAACCATTTCTACAACACCGACAAAAACCTTATATAGAGCCGACATCATATTAAAGGGTGACGATGGATTAAATGATGAAAACAATAAACAACTCCTACTCCATCTATATGATTCTATAAGGAATAGTGATGCAAGTCCGAATGCAGTCAGTCTATTTCTATTTCAAACGGAAGAGCACAGTAAAAGTGGTATGGGACAATGGGTGGCAAGGCTTTCAAAGGCTAAAAACGATGATGAACCTACCGTAGCTGCACAGCATTTTAAAATTCCTTCTCCGGAAAATGCACCATCTTATCGTAAATCACTTACACTTGAAATTCGAAAAGAAATATTTAAGCTGATTATCCAGGCAGAAGACAAGTCGATGCAACTGGCCGAAAAAAAATATCCATTGACGAGCTTTAGTAACGTAGAGAAGAATGATACTTATCAGCATCAACTGGCAAAAAAGTTCAAGGCCGAGATCCAAAGAAAATATAACGTAGACCAGAAAACACTGAAAACAATATCATTGGAAGGGTTGGAATATAATTGGCCGATGCCACAATACCTGAAAGACTGAAATAATAGGGACTGTCCCACTAAGTGTGTAAATAAAAATACGGAGTTCAGTTATGTTCCTTATAACTGGACTCTTTTTTCAAATAAAGTTAAGAACTGATTTAGGATAATACCCCAATTCTGGATAGGCATTATCCGCTTTTTAGAGCTTTCTCTCAAAGCCAAATATACTGATTCCAGTACAGCATCACGGTGGGAAATGACAGTTTATTCTTGGTGTATTTAAGGATTTTCCCATTCATGGTTTTCGATGATATTGGTCGTATTGATTCTTCGTCGGATCTCAAGTGGGAAGTCGTAAAAGACGGTCAGTTCGTCCCGGTTCTCCCGCCATGATCTGTCAAACCGACTAATTCCGCCTGAGAAAACATCAGCTTCCCGAGAAGCAGCTATTTTTAGTTGATCGTTAAATTTATCAATTTGGTATTCCTCCGTAAACATATGATCATCTTCACACATTAAAATATACTTATGATTTTTCTCCTTAACAATTTTTATTCTATGGCAGAAGGATTTCCATAGGCCAAACGACCCTACTAAATCTTCGACAGCATTAACAATTGTGACATCAAATTCACTTTTTCCTTCAAATTCATTGAGTATATTTTTATAGCGATCAGAACGATGCTTTAAATTTATTATATAAGTGGGTATTTTTTCATGTGTTAAAAATATAATCAAATTCCATTATGAGATACATTTATTTGCTCAATGCGCTCTCTATCCACTTTGTAGAAGTATCTGTCAAATCCATGGGGGAGGTACTTTTTTGAGTTAAATTACCTCGCTTATCAAAAACCAAATAACTAGGAATATATTCAAACCCAAATTGTTTTAATGCACTAGCGTACTGATCTTTATAAACATAATAATGCTCCCCACCTAATATTTTTGTATATTCCTGAAACACATTGGGATCCGATGATTCATCAGTTAAATAAACAAATACTACATCATCTCGGCGTTCATATTTTTTCTTTACTTTATCCATTTCGGAAAAAGCTTGTATGCAGGGACCGCACCAGGTAGCCCAAAAGTCAATTATGATCACTTTATCTTTATATTTTTCAACAATTGACGTAACGATCATCTCATTTTTCTTATCAAATGGAAGAAAGAATACCTGTTGATCACCTTGTTGATGATTTATTTTTTTTACCTCGTTTTGAAGGAAGATATAATTAGTTAATTGTTTATTATTAAGAGCGTTATCTATATGATATTGATCTTGATGACTTAATAAATATCCATCATTTAGATGATAGATATAAGCAGCAGCTATCATCATGTCGTAAAATAGGTTATCTTTATCTTGAAAAGTTTTCCCAAACAATTGGACTAAACAACCTTTAAAATCCGAAGGGCCTACTTTGGTGATATCGGGTATCTGCAATAACGAATCTTGGTAAATTCGAACCAAAAGATCAAAGTAGCCTGAAGGCATTAGTGTAAGGGTATCTGCAAAGTTAGCAGTGATGATATCGTCATAGTAATTTTGTGTCCGCTGAGGAATTTGAGAAAAAAGAATATTAGGAATTTTAAAAGCGCTAATAATTCCGGCATAATAAGATTTAAGCATTCCATTAGGAAGACCTTTAGTTAAAGAACGCGTCATATCCGCTACAGCTTCCAATTGTTTCTTTTTAAAATCGTCTGCAGAACTAAAGACTTCTGTACTTCCTTCGCCAGCGTTAGGATACGAAAGCATATTCATAATAAGGTCCTCCTGTAGAGCGGAATTATCGAAAATCTCTTTAAAACGGCCTTCAAATTGTATATTATAATTGACCGAATCATTCATAGATACCGTAATTACATTAGTTTCATTGGGCAATAACATAGTTGATAGATAACGTCCATTTAATCTAAAATACACCGCAGTCGGTCCATATGTATATTCAGATAAATAAAATGTGGAATCATTGAGTTTGATAAATACAACCGGCTTATCTTTTAATAGAGAATTGCTCATCATCGGCATTGCGATGTCAATTTCATTGAAGAGAAGTGAAGGTTTACATTTTATTGTAAGTGATAGATATCCACTTGATAAAAAATTGGATTGTGCGTAAACGTTTAATTGTAATGAACAATAGAACAAAGTAAAATATGCAATAATTTTGACCATGATGAATTAGCTTTTATAATTGTAACCTAATTTGATTTTTGGAAATACTTATCAAAAAAGAGGTTACATGTAAAACATATAATCTCCGAAAATCAATAATTAATTAGGAACGCATCCGTATATACCCATGTAATATGTGCATGTCCCATCTCTGCCATCTCTTGTTCTACAATAGCCTCCAGTTGCAACATTTACCATTGGATCTAAATACCAAATATGTTCTCCTTGTATTTCTGTCACAACTGTTAAATAAGTATATGGCCAATCTTCCTTTTGTATAGAACATAAAAAAGGAGTTTCAAAATTAGAACAGTCATAATTACCTTTTTTCATAGCTACACTTTCAACACCGTACTCAGATAAAGTGTCTTTAACAGACAGTAATGACGAATAATTGATATGATCTTGAAGCAAGTTTTCTAGAGGTATATCTTATTCGAAATTTATTGAGCAAAGAAGTACATACAGCTAAAACATTACTTTCACGCTCTTTTCGTAAAATTGAAAATATACTCATAATTGACTTTTCTTGGCTTATAATTATCCTAAAGATAGGAAAATATTATGAAATATATAGTGTTTTAAAAAACATATTCAGTACATTATTGGTCTGGCCAACAAGATATTCTGCAAATTCATTCATAAGCAAATATGTTGAACAATCTGAGAAAAAACTATCCTTCACCATTCCAAGCATTTTTTACACTCTGGTACTTTATCAAACAAAACACCGGTTAATGTATCAAAAATAAAAATATCAATTTCTTCTAACGGCTTCATATGGATCTTTAGATGGGAGTAAAAATAAGAATTTGGATAAGATCCGGGATACAAATAGATATAGAAATTATAGCTTCTGAGTTATATATTTTGTCTTTTGAGTGCTGTTTTGTAAATTCAAAAAATAGTGAGCCATATTTCATGGAAGACGAAAAGATAACCTTTAAAAATTACTATTATTGGACGCTTCGTTATGGAAAAAATTTAGTTATTATTAGATGGAAATGGTCATTTATTGCGGGATTCAAGCGAGCGTAAAGAGACCTATGGCATAAATTTCAACGACCTGCCGAACTGGCAAAAAAGAGGAATTGGAATATATTGGGAAAATGGTAAGTCAACAGTTGTTAATCCCTTATCGAATGAAACAGTTGAGGTTACCCGGAGACAATTGACCACCGATATGGAACTGCCCATGGGGGAAGCTTATAATCGCTATATTGCCCGGCTAATCCAAAAGAATGAAGACTTATGAACTAGCATATGAAAGCAATATTTGAACATGTATCAAAAAAACTATATAAATCCATTATGTTTCCAATAGATCATGAATTTGTTTTTTACGGTTTATAATCTGCCATTTCACATGTTCGCATATTTACGAACGAAGAACATTTACTTAAATATACTGACGAAAACCACGGAATAATATATGAACATAACCATTAGCCTTAGCAGAGATTTGGACGAAAATGACATACTGCAACTTTACCAAGCCAATAAATGGAGTGCTGCCGAAAAACCAGAATTACTGATGAAAGCCCTCTCAAATTCGCATTCTCTGGTTACAGCGTGGGATGGTACGACATTGGTAGGCCTAGGGAATGCCATTTCCGATGGGTATCTCGTGGTATATTATCCTCATCTACTAGTACTACCCTCCTATCAAGGGAAAGGAATTGGTCGTTTGATTATGGATAAAATGCAAGAGATTTATAAGGGTTTCCATATGCAGATGCTCACCGCCGACGGAAAGGCTATTGACTTTTATAAAAAGAACGGCTTTGAAAGAGCAGGACAAACAGAGCCGATGTGGATCTATTCCGGTGGTGATCACTAAATTTAAGAAACTAACCAAGTTTGCACAGCCGCTGACAATAAATTTAAAGTGTTGCTTTGTACGAGTACTCGTAAGGACAAAAGCCCGCAATATTTTACTTTCGCGGCATTGTCCTACGACAGCTTCGACAAGCCGACGACTTCAAATAACAAACTGGAGCCGATGACAACATTGGCCCTGATAAGACTCACTCCCCACAACTTCTGTGCATTGGTATAACCTTAATTATTCGTTGAAATGCGCAAATTACTAGCAGTGCAACGCATCAATTTATTGAACTTTTTGTATATTGGCCGTATTACTCATATTAACTTACTTTATGAATTGCCCAAAATGAAAAATGTATTATCGCTCTTAGTTATAATTTTGTTCTGTCAAAATTTACACGCCCAGACGGCACAGGAATTGAATGCTCTTGGTATAAAATATGCTAAAAAAGAGAAGTTTGACGATGCTTTTTCTGCTTTCGATAAAGCAATAAACCTGTATCCTAATTCACCTGGATCCTACGCAAATAGAGGCAACATCTACCGGTTTCGTGGAAATTTTGACCTCGCAATAGCTGATTATTCAAAATTTCTGGAGCTATCTCCCAATAACATCGATGTGCTCTATGCTAGAGCGGGTGTTTATAAACAAGTTGCTGAATTTGATAAAGCAATTGCTGACTATTCGAAGGTAATTGAAATAGATCCTTCATACAGAGATATTTATTTTGATCGAGCATATTCCTATATAAGATTGAAAGACTATGAGAATGCAAAAAGTGATCTAATATCACAATTAAAAATATCTCCAAAAGATTTTAAGTCGCTTGCGAATCTGATAAACGTCAAAAAGGAATTAAAACTATTCGACGAAGCGCTTGTGGACTATGATAAATTATTAGATGAATTTCCGAATCAGCCTGACCTCCATATACTTTATAACAACAGAGCGAGTCTCTATAGAGAAACCAATAGACCTAAAGAAGCACTAGTGGAAATAGAGAAAGCTTTAAAATCAAATAAGAAATATGCCATAGGTTACTTTAATCGGGCAGGCATTTATCTGGATCTTGGCGATGAGAGCAATGCTTGCAAAGATTTTAAAAAAGCATTGTCCCTAAATCTTCAGGAAGATCCCCATTTTGAAGTAGATGAAGATTTTGAAAAGCTGAAATCACTTTGTAAGTAAATGTTCTGAATAAATATCCTGTTGTGCTATATTAAGCATACGATCAGAAAATCAAGGATATAACGCTGCTAAGGTAAAGCTGTATCAATGAAATAATTAATAAGATATATTGCAATTTGGATCCTGCTAAATTAACAGAATATGAATTTTATGAGCCTTATTTTAATTAAATACCAGTATGTATAAATTGCCTTTAATCATTTTTCTTACTTTCTGCGGTCTTAACAACAGTACTGCACATTATGCTTCCAGCGCGCAAACCGAAATACAGGATACCTTTTCCTATGCTTACATACGCGTGGAGGGGAAGTTCTTATCAAAAAAATTAAAAGTTAAAGTTGACTTGGGAGATTCGGATGAGCAGATCGAAGAAGGCGAAAAGTTGTCTGAAATATTGACCAATAAGAAATCCTACGCGGCCATATTGAACTATATGTCTAAAATCGGGTATGAATTAGTCAATACATTCGATTTAACAGATAACTATAACGGTTCGGGCGGAACTTCTGGCATTATTTACGTTATGAAGAAAGCTGAGGAATAATCGTTATAGGTATCGGGACTAGCATGGTACGGTCATAATAAAAACAATGCCCCAAACGAATTCAAGGCCTTAGTGTTTCAATGATTGAGCTCTATATTGCTGTGGGCTTTGTTTGGTTTTTAGTTTAAATAATCTGCTAAAGGATTGAGGCTGTTCAAAACCCAATTCAAATGCAATTTCAGAAATACTGAGAGCTGTGGAAGATAGCTTATTTTTAGCACGGTAAATCATTTTATTATGAATGATTTGTTGAGTGTTTTGCCCTATAAGATTTCTTAATAGATCACTTAGATAACTTGCTGACATATGCAGCTGGTCAGCGAGATAATTAACGGTAGGAACTCCCCCACTCAGCACCTTATCGCTATTAAAATAATCCTCCAACAATTGATCGATGCGCTCGGCTATACTCGGATAGTTTTGTTTTCGGGTCAGAAACTGCCTGTTATAAAATCGTTGGGCATAATTTAGCAAAAGTTCAATCTGGGAGATGATCACATGATGACTCATCTCGTCTATACGGTTCTCAAGTTCGTCTTCTATATTTCTGAAAAGTGACAGAATGGTTTCTTTTTCTTTGTCCGAAAGGTGCAACGCTTCATTGGTAGCATAAGAGAAAAAGTGGTACTGATGGATCTTTTGTGCTAGCGGATATTGCAGTAAAAAATCAGGATCTATAAGCAGTGTAATCTGTGGGCTAAGCACTTTTTGTTCTTCAGTTTCCTTTTGCTTATCTTCTTTAATAGATGAGAGAACTTGCTGGGGAGCCACAAAAAACAAACCACCCTCTTTAAAATCAAATTTGGTATGACCATACATTAATTTACCTCCAGCATCCGGTTTAAAAGCTATTTTATAATAGTTCAATACATGCGATTTGTTAGGAGCTCGACCTTTAAGTGGTTTGTCTACACCGTTCAACAAAACGATTAATGGATGCTTTGGGGGTGGAAAACCAGATGCCTCCATTACGTCAGCCAGCGTATTAAATCTTTTTACGGAATGATTCGATTTTTTTGAAACCATGTTATAAAATTCGAGATTACAAGTTAAGCAATATTCGCTTTTCATTAAAAAAAGAAAAGCGAATAAAAGCGTGTCAAAAATATCTTAGATGGATTACCCTTGGGCTGCTTCTGAAATAGTTTTCCAAGTTTCCCATTCCTGAATGCGTTCAGAATAGATTTGTTGGATATGTGGCAGATCGTTTTTACCCAAAAGTAATCTCAACGGCGGATTGTCAGCATCGACAACAGCAAATATAGCTTCGGAAGTGGCTAAAGGATTTCCTCTTTCCAGTTTTTGTAAATTTTCCATCAAACTGCTTTTCAAATCATCATAATCCGCTAGTTTTTTGCTGGCTATTTTTAGCGATTCAGCACTGCCAAATTCTGTACTATATGCTCCCGGTTCAATCAGCGTTACTTTGATGCCAAATCCGGCAACTTCTTTAGATAAACTATCGTAAATGGCTTCAAACGCAAATTTTGAAGAACAATAATACCCAATAAGAGGATTGCTATAAATACCAACTGCGCTGGATGTCCCCAAAATATGGCCATGACCCTGGGCCCGCAGTATAGGTAATGCTGCCTGAATCACGTGGATAGGTCCCATAATATTGGTTTCGTACATGGCTTTTACCTCATCGGTGCTGCTCTCTTCGATGGTTCCTACCAAAGAATATCCGGCATTATTAAACACAATATCCAATCTTCCAAAATATTCGTTGGCCTTGCTAATAGCGTTTTGTACTTGTGAGGCATTGGTTACATCCACTTCAAGAATCAAGACCTGATCGCCATATTTTTCTTTTAATGTGGCAATACTATTGATCTTGCGTGCTGTAGCGGCGACTTTATCTCCTCGTTTCAAAGCGGCTTCTGTCCATATTTTTCCAAAACCTCTTGAAGATCCTGTAATAAACCAAACTTTTTCTTTCTGTTTATTTTCCATGTTTTAACTGTGTAAGTATATCTGCAAAGTTGGTTCTAAATAGATATACTTACGTTGCTAAAATGAGGATTATCCTAACCAAAATGAAGAAAAACAAACTATTAAAACCAAATCGTTATAACAAACAAATATTAGAGATATGGAATTCATAATTTATCCGGAACAACAGCATCAGAAAAAGTGATCACCCCGATTTTCTAGGATATTGCTTCCACATCTTTTTTTTTTACCAGTTTTAGAATTTGGATTTTCGGACTCCCGAAAATCCAAATGGCTGTGTGGGTACCACAAAGTTGAGAAAAATATTTCATGTTTTTGAAAGGGGATGCATCCCCTAAACTTTGGTAATTGCATCCATTGATGTATCCCGAACGATTTCCACCGCTTTTTTGTTCAAATTCTTCCATATTTGGAGAAAACTGATGTTTGAAGTCATTTATAAACGTAATATAATCAATCAATATCTGCCTTATAATTAGATTAATCATTTTGTATCTTGATACAAAATAGATATGTAAATTAGCTACTGAGTTATATATATTAATACTATGGGAATTTTCTCGATCCGTAAGTTATCATTTATATGTATTTTATCAATAGGCCTGTTATCGCAAGCTTTTGGACAATCCCTTATTTCGGACTCAATAGCGGAACTTCCGCCTCACATGAACGAAGTATTTCCTGAGCCACCTTATGGTACTAACGGATTTAAAAATTGGGTTGTTAAGAATTATAAGATTCCAATGGAAGCCAGGAAAGCAAAAGTAAACGGCAAACTGATCATCACTTTTACGGTTGGGGAAGATGGTAAGCTCAGTAATTTCCAGATAGCCAAAGATATTGGTTATCAAACTGGTGAAACGTTAATATCATTGGTTAGGAAATCAAGTCCGTGGAAACCAGGATATCAAAATGGCAGTGCGGTAAAATGCGGCTATACATTTCCCCTATCATTTAGTAATGGTGAGATAAAATTAGATAATGATACAAAAAGACAAAGATGAAAATCCACATAGTTAGCGATCTGCACAGAGAATTTGGATACAACGATTTCAATCTGAAATTAGCAGATGTACTTGTATTGGCTGGAGATACTGATCTAGGAGTAAAAGGGATCAGCTGGCTAAAATCACTCTCATTGGATATACCGATCATTTATGTGCTGGGCAATCATGAATATTATAAGGGAGCGTATCCGAAAACATTATATAAAATCAAAGATGCAGCAAGTAACTCAAATATCCATGTGTTGGAAAATGAATCTTTGAAGATCGACCACGTTTGTTTCCATGGCTGTACACTCTGGACTGATTTTTCCTTAAAGGGCAATCCCGCCGCATATGGATCGCTATGCCAAAGCCGGATGAATGATTATAAGAAGATCAGATTAGGAGACAATTATGCCAAATTGAGAAGTATCGATACCTTTAGAATCCATCAAACTTCGAGGCAATGGCTGGAGGAAAGTCTTAGCTATAGTGCAGCGGAATGTAATATCGTCGTGACGCACCATGCGCCGAGCATTCAATCCCTGCCGATGAAGTATTTGGACGATCCGATAAGCGCCGCCTAAGTCTCAGATATGGAAGACTTTATAATAAAGCATCAACCCTCCTACTGGATCCATGGCCATATACATACTCCTGTAAATTATAAAATCGGTAACACCGAAATAATATGCAATCCACACGGCTATATCAATGAAACGTATAATGGATTTAAAAATAATCTTGTTATAGAAGTATAAATCACTTTTTTTAAATTGACCACGTCTTGTGCTTTTTCAAACGGATTTTGTAAATTCAATGCATAAGCCATAGTATGAAACAGTTCATAAAAGTATTCTATATTTCTGCCTTTACTATCCTCGCTATTGGGTGCCAAGATTCCTTTCGCACAAAGACAATGGATTTTGGTCTACGCCAAAGGAATGAGCACACGGGCGATAAGCGAGTTTATATGCGAAATGTATGCAATGGAGATCTCTGCCGCAGAAATATCGCGTATTACCGTAAGTGGAGAATACACCTGGCCCAAGTAATATGCAGATATGAGTTTAAAAGATAGCTGGTGTCTTATAATTCAGCCAATTTTCCTTATTTTGACAAAAAAAATCATATGCCAAATATCTATATCATCTCGGGATGCAATGGAGCTGGAAAAACAACTGCGAGTTATACTGTATTACCAGAGATTTTAGATTGCCGAGAATTTGTAAATGCTGACAATATAGCCGCAGGTATTTCTCCATTTAACCCACAAAGTGTAGCCGTATCAGCTGGGCGTATTATGTTGGAACGTATAGCGGAATTAATAAAGTCCAAAGTTGATTTCGCATTTGAAACAACACTTTCTACTAGGAGCTATAGAAATTTAGTAATAGATGCTCAAAAAATCGGCTATTCAGTCACAGTACTTTACTTTTGGCTCGACTCACCTTTGCTGGCTATACAACGTGTAAAGAAAAGGGTAGAAAACGGAGGGCACAATATTCCTTCTGATGTAATAGAAAGACGATATCAACGTGGTTTAGAAAACTTGTTTAACATTTATATTCCAATATGTGATCGCTGGTTGGTCTTTGACAACATGGATTTAATACCTGAAATAATTGCTCAGGGTGATAAATTTGGAGAATTCGTTGCAAATAGCGAAATTTGGTCAACACTAAAATCTAAATACCATAATGAACGATAAGGTAAATATTGAAAATATCAATCTTGCTGAACGAATTCGTTTAGGAGTGCAAAAGGCTTTACGAAAATTAGCAGAAGAAAGCGCAGCAAAGGGTGAGAGCTTGGTGGTAAAGGTTGATGGTAAAATACAAGAAGTGCCTGCAAAGGAGCTACTTATGAATTTACCAAAATAGTTTCTTTTCTTTCACTTGCTTCTTCAATTTCTTCCAGTTTGGATGTATGACTCATTGCTGTCTCAAATGAATAACTAATACCATATTCGAGTAAATGATACCGTATAAAAGAGGTAATAAGCGACGCTTCGTAACTATGTGTATCCTTTGACTTGTCCACGATCATATTTTCGCGAATAGCAATAGATATCGAATGCCCAGAAGCTTCAACCTTTTCTAAAAGTGTTATTGATTGATCCCGGCCAAAAAATTGCTCCAAGTCCTCCTGAGTAAGCTTCAATCCAAAGCGACTAAGATTTATAAAGCCTGCTTTACTGATCTCCTGTTCAATCTCATCTGAATTAACAAAATAGCCAGTATTAAACTGGCTACTGATTTGTTTATATAAAGTTGATTTACCCGAACCGTTTGGACCGGCAAACACTCTTAACCTTTTGGCTCTAGGCATAAAACAATACCTTTTTTTAATTTCACTTTACTCTTAATCGGATCTATCTTTTTTATAATCTGACGAGTCCCATCTACACGTTTTTCAACGACATATCCGTTCTCTACAACCTGAATAGATAAATCTAAAGCTCTGTTCTCCTTATTTGCAATTTCGGAAGCCTGTTTTGCTGCTTGATTTAACTTTTTGCGCTCTTCTCTTGATTTTAATAATGATGCCATAATAACCTCCCTGATCTAAATATACAAAATATTTACCAACTTGTTTTGAATAAGATATATTTAGAGCCAAATCTCGTAAAACAAAATTATAAAATTTTTGCCAAATGCATTTGTCGGATTAAAAACATAAAATCTCAGTGATTCCTGGTATTCCTTTGCTATATTTTCTATGGAATCTCCATTTGAATATTCAGCTAAGAATATGCTATGTTATGTGCTTACATTTCCCTTATTCAAAATCCGGCCAATCATCGGTACGGAATGGTGATACCGGCAGGCCTCTGCTATTGAAAAGATTGGGTGTAGCGCTGTTGGTAAAACCAAAACGCACTGCCTTCGGTACCTTTACCTGATCGGCGAATACCAGTAACTGAGCCCCCCTCAGCTGATGTCTGGCAGGGTAAAACTTACGGTCCTCGCCCGCGATGTACAGATTATCAAGTAACAGGCAATTATAAATCCTACGTTCTTTTTCATCTTTTTTTGTTTATGCGCCAGCGAGACGCAGTTTGTCGCTTGTAAACCCTACCCTCCTGCCGAGTTTATTGTTTGCTTTCATTTCGTGCAGGGAAAGGCTATAGCTCTTATTTTATTGTATCGTATCGTTTTTAACTTTTACCAGCAGCAGGGACAGCGCAGCCAGCAGCAGCCCGATTGCCACAACCTGATAGGTAATCGCCAGGCTCACGTCGGCATCTTTCAGGGCGCCCCCAACGTAAACCATCAGTCCGCCGACAATGGTGCTCAAAAAATTTAGGAAGCCATAGGCCGTGGCGCTGTAGCGGCTGTCGGCCACCTGCCGTAAGAGCGGCATCAGATTGGCATCATTGAATCCGCGTGCCAGTCCGAAGACAAGCATCGCGAGAATTGCCCAGGTAAAAACATGGGTCCAGGCCATAAAGAACAAAAAGGGGGCGCCCAGCGCAAAGCCCAGGACGATTACATACAGCCGGGCGCGCTTATTCCGGCGTTGCCAGCGGTCCGCCAATAAACCGCCCATAACGACACCGGCAAAAGAGCCGATCTGCATATATCCGGTGGCCGAAATGCCCGCCTGGCCGAGATCAAGGCTGAACTGTTCCTTCAGAAATGTGGGAAGCCAACCGTTGATCAGCCAGTTTGCCATGCCCAGAACGGCAAAATAGATCATAATGACATAAAAGGAAGGCAGGCGAAATAGGCTTTGCAAAATGGCTTTGAGCTGCACCGTCTCTCGCTGCTCTGGTGCCGGTTCGTTCGGTGCAGCAGGAACAACCCGGTCGCGTAAGGTATAGGCCAGTAGCAGTGCGTACACAACACCGAAAAGACCAAAGACATGAAATCCCTGGCGCCAGCCCCAATATTCGGCGATATATCCCCCCAGACCGCCCATGGCCATTCCCGTATAGAGTCCGCACATATGTAGCCCCGTGGCCAGGGAACGCGTACGGCCACTATGGTAATCACTGATCAATGCCAGGGCAGCAGGAATATAACAGGCCTCGCTGACGCCCATCAACACCCGTGTCAGCAATAATTCGGGAAATGAGCGCGCATAGCCCGTCCAAAGCGTAACCGCAGACCAGACGAATACCGAGAAAAGAATTACTTTCCTGCGGGAGTACCGATCGGCCATATAGCCCCCAAAGGGACTCACAATGCCATAACACCATAAAAAGACGGCCGTCAGCAAGCCGAACTGCGCATCGTTTAACTGAAATTCGCTGAGAATCGGATCCCGCATCGAAGTCATCAACAGGCGGTCAAAATAATTTAGAAAGGCGACCACCCACAGGAAGATGACGATTAGCCAGGCATAACGTTTTGATGTCGTGTTTATCATTATTTTAGGTTTATACAAGTTCTTTTAACTGCGATCGTTTAGGGTATCAAGGTTTAAAATGGATCGTTAATATACGGTTGGTCCGCACACCGGGCCGCACCTCACCCATGGGGATAAGGATCTGATCATCCTGCTGCAGCAGCCCCGTCGTCACCGGAGGCAGCAGCTCTGTTGCCGGACTCTCCCCTCGCCCCTTGTTTTTGCGGACAGGAATCTGACCGGCATCGGTCCATTTGCGCTGCCGGATATCGTATGCCAGGATCCGGTCTGAAAAGCCGGGATGCCCCACTGGGCTTGCCGCAGCCAATGTGCCGTCATCACCGCCGAAAATCAGGAGCTGTCCCGCCCCGGCATCAAGGGCGGCGGGACTGGGGGCCGCTGCGACAGCATGGACAAGCTCTGGCAACTGCTGCCACGCTCCATCCGCTGTCTGCAGATAGGCGTCTTTCAGATACTTCCGCTTACCATTGATCAGTGTTACACCTGAAAGTATCAGCAACTCCCCGTCGGCGTTACCCGCGACAGCAAGCATGCGTCCCGGACCAGGGATGGCGCTCAATACCGTCCAGCCTTTTTCGGGATGATCGAGATCCAGCCGCCAGCAATTATTGTTTGCCGTCAGGGCATCAGGGCTATTGATGCCACCGAGGACATACCAATAGTTTTTGATCCGGACCGAGGCACAGTTGGCGATCGGAGCAGGAAGATCTGGCAAGCGTGTGAACCTGCCGCTATCCACCGAAAGCTCAAGGCGGTAGGTGGTCTGGAGATGGCCCGACTGATCACTCCCACCCGCCAGATAGATACAGTCCTGATACGAAGCATAGGCTCCGTAACCCATTGGACGGGGCAGCTGAAAGGAGGCTTCCTGCGAAGATCCGTCGCTATTCAGGATAAAGATCCGGTCGGTCCAGACCTTTTTCCCACCTTCCCAAGGTGGAATCCCCGAAGGAAAATTGGCTCCGCCCAAAGCGTACATATGTCCTTGTGCATGACCAACATAAGCCCCGGCATACCCCCTCTGATCAGGGACCTGAGCAGCTGTATCCCAAACCATCCGATTGCTCAGAGCCTGTGCCATTCCATCACGATATCCCATAAACAAAAAATAAAATAAGAGAAGTTTACTGATATAATGCCACATGCTCCAAGAATTTAGAATGTTCCAATTCGGCAAGCAGCTGCTGCTCATTGTCTTCATCCAACAGCGTCAATGGAAGCCGGGGCTGCCCCAGATCTAATCCGATCTTTTTCATAATAGCCCGCTGCACTGGGATCGGACCATATTTTACCAGCAGTTGCACCATCTGCACGGCTTCAAAATGCAGGTTACGTGCCGCTTCATGGGCACCAGCCTCAAACCGGCGGATTACCTCCAGATAAAGGGGCGCAGCGTAATTGTAGGTACTGCCAATGGCACCGGTCGCTCCCACTGCCAGTGCTGGCAAGAGCAGTTCATCGTAACCAAACAGGATATCGTACTTGCCCTCTTTATATTGTAGGCAGGCCTGGTATTCATGTAAGGTGGCCGCTGTATATTTGATCCCCTGGAAGGTTGGGATTTTCTGCTCTGCCAAGGCCAGGAAGTGGAGCATATCGATCTGCAGGCCTGTAACAGCAGGGATATGATAGTAGTAGAAAGGTGTATTGGGGGCCGCGGCCGCAATGGCGGCCATGGCATCGACCAGATTTTCCACGGATGAGGGCTTGAAATAGAAAGCCGAGACCGCTGAAATATAATCAGCACCGATGCTTTCGGCATGTGCTGCCAGGTGTTTGGCTTCGGCAATGGAGCTATGCCCCACATGGACAAAAGAAAGAACCCGCCCGTCAATGGCCTTGATATAACGTTCGGCAACTGCCATGCGCTCGGCCGTGGAGAGACTCGGTCCCTCCCCGTTGGTTCCGCAGATAAATATCCCCCGCAGCCCCTGTCGGACAAGGTGCTCCGTCATGGCTGGAATACCGTCCAGGTCGATATTTCCGGCTTGGTCATAATTGGCAAATGCCGCGGCGATCAAGCCTTTTATTTTATGCTTTTTATTCATTTTATCTAGCAATATTTGAGATTATAACAATTCTTTTAGTGGTATCTGCTGGAATATTAGATCCGCCTGGCTACCTTCATACAGCACGCCGAGTGTCTGCTGATCCACGGAAGTAATGCAGGAGTATCCCCGCCCCTTGCCTTCGTCGAGCAGAACTTTGGGCTGCCAGGAATCACCGTTGTCCTTGCTGACCTTGAGGGTGATATTGGCGCGGACAAATTTGGAATCGGGATTACAGAAGACCAAGACAGAGCTGCTGTTCCCTTCTGTTTGATAGACATGTTTGTGGATGCTGGCCATACAGGTCGGTTCGATCAGCGCCTTGTGTGAAGTGGGATGCTCGGTCCATGTTTCGCCCAGATTTTTGGTCAGGGCGATGGCACGCCCATTGTCATCGCCCTTGTGTGTGGCATTGTAGTTTGACCGCATATTTAGCATAATGTCCCCATTGTCCAATTGTACGGCCATGCATTCCGTTGTGGATTCCGCGAGTGCTGGATTGGAAGTTTTCCAGGTTTGGCCACCATCCTTGCTGTAGGTGATATTGGAAAATGCCTTGCCGGTCTCATCACGTCCCTGGCTTGGCAGCAGCAGTGTGCCGTCCTGCAGGCTGATGCCATGTCCGGGGGCTGGAGCCCAGAGCCACCATTCCGCCCGTTTCAGATGGGTGAGATTGACCGGTTTGGACCAGCTCAGGCCATTGTCCTCGCTTTTTACCAGTAGAAACTGGGACGTCTGTTTGATCCCAAAACCCGGCTGCGATCCCTTATTTTTCCATTGATGATTGTGGATCTCGCGGCCGTCTTTGACCCCGGGGTACCAGGTGCCTGTTTCGTCCAGCACACCGTGCATCCACAGTCCTGCAACATAGATCGTCCCGGTTCGCTCGTCGAGCAGGATATTGGGATCAGAGACGCCGTTGAATTTTTGCGGCAGCCCGCCGAATGTGCCCATATCGATCGCAATCTCCATGGGCAGCCAGCTGCGGCCACCATCCAGGCTGCGTGATACGCCGATATCGATGTCACCCTGCAGGTCCCTGCCCAGCTCTCTGCGGGCATCGTATACCGCGACCAGACTGCCGTCTCTGGCCGTAATTACCCCCGGAATACGGCTGGTATGGACTCCCTCAGCACCTTGCCGGTGTACGGCAACAGCCGGTCTGTAGCGCGCAAACCTGCCCGAAAGCTGGGATTGGGACGGTAGCCCCGCTAGGGAGGCCTTCGTTATGGCCAGCTCAAAAGTCTGATCCAGCTTTTTGAATGGATGAACCTTGGCGGTTACCCACAGGTAGTTGACACCTTTTTCCAGTTTCAGCGGCACCTTTATTTTTCCGGTTCTCCCCTTCCATTTTTGTGCAGCTACGCGCTGATGTGCGGCGCTCGGCGTATGCGTCAGCAGGGTACTGTCTGTACCGGCAAACCAGCAGCTTAGGCTATCCAGCTGTTCCGCTGCCAGTGCGTCGGCCTTTAGGGTAAGTTCGACTTCAACCTGCTGTTGCTTGTCGGCTGTAAATTCCAGCCGTTTGAGAATATTGATTGGCTGATCCGCTAATACCGGTAAGGTATAGTGGCGCTCGGTAATCCGAACTTGTGCAACTGCCGCCGTAGCGGCCAGCAGCAGGAACAGGGTGAACAGGCTGTCTTTTATTTTTGTGGTTATTTGCATATTTTAGGTACTTATGTACTACATAAAAATTTAAAAAAATAGAAAGAAGGGGCTAACGCTCCTTCAGAAATTCAAGATGTGGGCGCAGATGTTCGCGCATGGCATCTGAAAAAGAATCGCGGTTACCGTTTTTAAGTATCTGCAGCAGATCGCTATGTGTGACTTCCGACTTAATGCTATGGTGGCTTTTGCTCAGCACAAAGCCAAAGATCGGCATCAACATGGTCTGGAACCGTTTGAGGGTGGTATTGCCCGTGATTTCATAAAGTTTGCCATGAAAAGCAATTTCCTGGCTGATTCTAAACTCCTCGGCATTGGCATTTTTATCTTTCTTGACAATCTGCTCCAGTTCGGCGATATCCTGATCTGTCTTGCGCAGGTAAAGCAGTTCAGCCATGCCCAGTTCGAGGACCAGACGCAGTTCGAAGATATCCTTCATGGTATCGTCGTCCATCAGCTGCGGATTCAGCACCCGTTCAAACGAACCGAGGATATCCGGTGTGGACAGCACCATACCGCGCTTCTTTTTGGTTTCGATCAGGCCCAGCATGCGCAGGCGGCTCAGGGCTTCACGTAGCACGTTGCGGCTGACGTCGAGTGCCTCGGCAAGCTCCAGTTCTGTCGGCAGCGTGTCGCCCGTTTTTAATTTTTTGTTGGAAAGATATTCTCTTATGCGTATTTCAACTATGTCAGCGCGGGTACTCGTCGCTATTGGAGTGAGGTCGTTTATCATATACTAAGCAAATAAATCATTTATTATGTTCTACAAATTAACAAAAAAAGAATAGCAATCCAAGTGCATTAATTGTAACCCTCGGTCTGTTTGATATTGGGATTGGTGTTGATCGAGCTGTCATGTACAGGCCATAAAAGGATATTCTTTTTGGACTGCTGATTTTTCAGGCTCTCCACCTCGTTGAATACGACACCCAGCCGGATCAGGTCCCACCAAAGTTTGCCTTCGGCTACAAATTCCTTTTTCCGTTCGCTGAGTATGGCAGTATTGATCGCATCGGCCGGCAGTCCGGCTGCATAAAAATTGTCCATTCCATAGGCCCGTTTTGCAATCTTGTTGAGCTGCTGCACGGCGAGCTGCTCATTCCCCAGCGCGTTTTCGATTTCGGCGCTGAACAACAGGGCATCCGCATAGCGGTAGACAACCAGGTCCGACTCAAAGATCCGTGTGCCATTGACCCATTTGCCTGCATATTTATTGATCCATTGGAAGGTCAGATTTTTATCTTTGTCGAAGGCCGTATCAAAACTAACTTTTGCCCTCGTGTCGGCGGCATTTTCCGTCAAAAATGTTTTGTAATTATTCGTCAGAAAGATCCACTGCTGATGCGAGCCGACCTTAATGGGGTTTTCAACCAGGCCCGGTGAAATATATTGGATCGGAACCAGAAAGTCCGAAGGATATCCGCCCGTAAATTCATCCTGTGTCATACGCCAGCAAAAGATCAGTTCGGGATTTAATTCCGTGGTAAAGACATCTGCAAATTTCTGCATCAGGGCATGCTTGCCTGTCAACACTTTATCAACCGACTGTTTCGCCAGGTTCAGAGCGGCTGTGCCCCCATTCTGCTGTTTTGCCATCCACAGGTAATAATCCGTTTTGAGCAAACGGATGGCGTCCAGATTGCCATACTGCGCTCTGGTTGCTGTCGCCGGCATCAGTTCCTCTGCCCGGTCCAGATCCTGTTTGACCAGCTGGAATACAGCCTGAACAGGCTGGCGTGAGGGATATAGGTCCTCCTGATTGGGCGACTCAAAGCCTGCGGTCAGCACCGGAGCATCGCCCCAGATCCGGCCGATCCAGTAATAGCAGAATGCGCGGATAAAATATGCCTGTGCCAGGTATTCATTCTTCTTTTCGGGTGTAGCAAAACTGATTTCTGGCACATGCTTGAGGATCAGGTTGCAGTCGTTGATCGTGGTATATAAATTATTCCAGTTGGCATGAGTATGGGTGCTGTTGAGCTGATTTAAGAAAGCTGTACTGTAGTTTGCGTTGGTTTCGAGACCGGGCCCCCAATAAGCGGTGCGGTATTCGCCCCAGAAAATATAAGCTGTCGCGAAGGTATTACGCATGCGCACGTAGGCTCCTGTTACGGCAGCTTGGGCATCGCTTTCGTCCTGCCACATCGAATTGGCATTGATGGCGGCTTTTAGGTCTACATCCAGTCTGTCCGAACAGGCCACAGCTGATAGCAGGCCGAAGGATATCATCGCTCCGTATAATAATCTTTTTGTCTTCATTTTCATTTCGTTTATAAGGTTAACTTAGCGCCGATCGCGATTTTACGGATGGCCGGATAGTTATAATAATCGTTGCTATAGGTCGTGGATGCGCCCACTTCGGGCGATATTCCTGTTCCCCGCAGGGCAGAAAAATAAAAGAGGTTCTGTCCCGAAACAGACAGCTGCATGGAGCGGATCCCGATGCGTTTGCTCCAAGTATCCGGCAGCTGGTATAGAAAGGACACTTCGCGCAGGCAGAGGTAGTCGCCTTTGTAGTTGAACACGTCAGAGGTCCGCGAGAAATTGCTGTTACCGGTATCGGGATCATTGGCCGTAAACCGGGCATACTTCGACTGATCTCCAGCATTTTTCCAGGTCTGGTTGACCTCCTCCACCAAGGTATAGTTGTTAGCAAAGGTATTCATGAAATAGCGCATGTAGGCCGTATGGTTGATCGAATGTCCCAGTGCCCAGTCGACAAAGATATTGAGTCCGAAAGAGCCATAACTAAAGTTATTGGCCAGTCCACCCGTGGTATGTGGCACGGTAACACCGAGTTCAAACTGGTCCTTGCTGCTGATGACGCCATCGCCGTCGCGGTCCTGCCATTCGTAGTCCCCAGCAAGTTTGCGCCCTTTGACGTTCTTTTTGTCCGTAGGACTCCAGCCACGGGCCGACTCATCGTAACGGGCCACGGCAGCCTCCTCGGGCGTCCGCAGGATATGGTCCACCTTGTAGCCGAAATAACGGTACAACGATTCGCCCTCTGCGGTGCCACCAAAAGCTGTACCATTGGCCAGCTGAATCCCACCGATCCGATTTTTGTCGCGGCCATTGTCAGGCAGTTCCAGTACCTTGTTTTTTACAAAACTCAAGGTCAGCTTGCTGTCCCATCGGAATTTGCCCGACCGAATATTGTCGCTAGCGATTTCAAAGTCAAATCCCCGGAACCGCACTTTACCCACATTGGTCTGTACCGTGGAAAAGCCCGAGGTATTGGGTAGCTGCACGCTGAAAAGCAGATTTTTGGTGGTCTTATTGAAGTAATCCGCCTGAATATTAATCCGGTTGCTGAACAAGGCAAGATCAAAACCAAGGTCAAACTGCGTTGAGGTCTCCCAGGTCAGGTCGCGGTTGGGCATCGTGGAAGCATAAATGCCAGCTGCGCCATCGTAACGGATATCGGTGGTAAATTTGCCTAGCGCATCGTATAGTCCAATGGAGTTGTTTCCTGTCTGTCCATAACTGGTACGGAATTTTAGGTAGTTGACCGTTTGCTGATCGCGCATAAAAGGCTCCTGGCTGACCACCCAACCCGCTGAAACACCCGGGAAAAATCCCCAGCGGTTTTCCTTGGCAAAGAGCGAAGAACCGTCATAACGGAAGGTACCCATCAGCAGGTACTTTTGTTTGAAGGCATAATTGGCACGGCCGAAATAACCGATCAGGACCTGTTGCCAAACGTCTTCATCGGCACCCGTTTTGTTCGGTCCGGCGGAAAGCGTGGGCACCTTGTCGGAGCTGGCGCCGTTGACGGTGGCACTAAAGGAGTTAAAATCCGTCTGCTGATACGAATAACCGCCCAGCAGGGATAAGGTATGCTCCTGGTTCCAGTTGGCATCATATTTTAAGAGGGCATCCACTTTGCTGCGATCCAGCTGGGACTGACTCGCCTTGGTGCTGCGCAATCCCGAAAATTCATGTGCCTTTTCAAAATAGTGATAGTTGGAGAGATGGGAATAGTTGGATATCTGTATCTGCGCTTTAAGCCGATCAACAATTTCATAGTCAAGACCGCCGATCAACGATAAACGTCGGTCTTTGGTACCATAATCGCGCGTATAGTCCCACCATAGCGGACTTGGCGAGGTGGCATTGTAACCCGGTGTCGGCCGGCCGTTGTCAAAGTACATCTTCTGTGTTGGCGGAGTCGCCAGTCCCCGGGCGATGACGTTTGTCTGATTTTCAAACTCCTGGGAATTGGTGAGGGAATAGTCAAAGGCTGTGTTGACAGACAGCTTCCTGGAGAGGGTTACATCGCCCTTGCCTCTTGCGGAGAATCGGTTGTATCCTGTACCCAGGGCTACACCGCCGTCATCCGTGTAACCTGCACTCCCTGCATAACGGACAAGCTGGCTGCCACCATTGACACCCACGTAGTAATTTTGCCAGCCCACATTCCGAAAGAGCAGGTCCTGGTAATTGTTGTCCTGAAAGATCAGCGTTTTGCTCGGGTCCAAAGGGTCCGGCATGCTCTGATAGCCCGTAGGAACAGCCTCACCGGCCTGGAGGTAACGGGTGGAATAAATGGAGTTGGCATCGTTGCCCGAACTGGCCGAATAGCCCGAACTCGTATTGTAATTGGGATTGGGGCTCAAGGCCACCGCAGGCCGCACGATCTGGATATAATCCCGGGCACTCATCATATTCATCTTTGATTCCGGCTGCTGGAAAGCATAGGTGGCGTCGAAGGTAATGGTCGCCTGTTCAGCTGTTTTTCCTTTTTTTGTGGTAATCAACACCACGCCATTTGATGCCCGGGAGCCGTAGATCGCTGTTGATGCCGCATCTTTGAGCACCTCAATGGATTCCACATCATTGGGATTGACACCCGAGAAAGAACGTTCAACGCCGTCTACTAGAACCAGGGGATCGTTGGTTTTATTGATCGAAGAGCCACCACGGATGCGAAAGACGGGATCAGCCCCGGGACTGTTGTTCGACTGATACACACGGGCGCCGGCCACTTTTCCTTTCAGACCCTCGCCCACCGTGCTGACCGGTACATTTTCCAGTGCCTTGCCATCCACTTTACTGATGGCAGTGGTCAGCGTACGGCGTGACTGTGTACCGTAGCCAACCACCACCACCTCATCCAGGCTCCGGTTTGTGGCGGTGAGTTCGACAGTCAGCGGGCCGCCGGCCGACACCTGTCGGTCCAAAGGCTGATAACCGACCGAGCGAAACTGCAGAGTGTCCGGCAGCCGCTGCAGGTCAAGCTGGAATTTTCCATTGGCATCGGTCTGCGTCCGGTTGCCCGAATGCCGACCCGAAACAGTAATGGATTGTAAAGGTTTCCCCTGTTGATCCCGAACCGTACCTTCGACACGCTGCTGCGCGTACAAGGATGATACGAGGAAAATTTGGGTACCTACAAATAAGCTCGCTTTTTTGCTTGTCCAAATCATAATTTATGGTTTTTAAGTGTAAAAAACAAAAATGGAAATGAGCGTTTCCTGCAGACGCTCCTCCAGACGATGACCTATCCTAATTATTACAGCCCAGCACGATATTCCATTATTTTTAAGGCTTAGGATCAGCCATCGTATCCCTCTATTGGTTATTCTCTTTATGTAGAATAGTTGTTATGTACTACATAAAATTAGATAATAAAAATTGATAAAGCAAAAAAAATATTATTTCATTCATAATACGTTTGATTTCAGCAATCTTTCTTCCTTTTCTTAGGCAATGTGGAAAAATAAAGGCCGCTTGGATATCGTCCAAGCGGCCACAAAACCCTAAATAATAATTTGTTCTATTTTCCTTTAGACATCTCTGCCTCGATCTGTTTTACAAACTCTACAGTGACATTCGCCAGTTCGGCAATATCCGAAATCGAAAATTTATTCAACGGCAAAAGTTTTTTGATTATCTCAGCTCTTCCTTCTGCTTTTCCTTCTACTTTTCCTTCAGCTCTTCCTTCTGCTTTTCCTTCTGCCATTGCTTTTTCGCGCGCCCGTTTCAAGAGCTCTTCCTGACTACTCCGGATACTCTCCGCATCCCATTTATTCCTTAAACTTATGTTGTACATTTCTCGTTCCTCCGGTTTTAGTTTGCCATACTCTGCTAACTGAAATAACTTTTCAAATATCGGTTTCCGCAAATATTTTGAAAGTCCCTTTAGCGAGGACATATTTTTGAGTATATAAAGCCAACGATCTAAATCATTATCTAACTCTGCCTCAGCTTTAACAAAGTTAACCAATTCAATATAAATAAAGCCTAGATCATCATAAAATATTTTACCGTGATCCCGGTAACATAGACAAATATCGTGCAAAAAATAGTTTTCCTCAACCGCATCAGGCATCCGAAATCCATCCATTAACACAATGATATAGACTTCACTAATTGCATAATTCCAAGCCCTGCGGTTGCCTTTGGGGGCCTGGTCCGCAATCAACTTACTACTGTAGTAAAGCATGCGCTTTTTCAAATTAACCTGTGCCGTGCGCTGGACTTCAATAATAAAACGTTCGCCATTGTCTGCCGTGCAGGTCAGATCAAAAATAACGGTACCGACATCCTCGGTATCGCCAACATGCTCGTTTTTGTTATAATATAAATCAGCAATGATTTTACGCCCCCTGAAGAGTTCGTTTAAAAAAGCGATGAGAAGATCTTTATTCGTATCTAATCCGAAAATTTTCTTAAACCCGTAATCTGTCGTGATATCGATATATTTCGACTGCTTTAACTCGATCATAATACATTGTTTTTAAATTGGTTAATACTACAAAGATAAGTGAATAAAATTTAAATTACTAATATAATTAGCAATTCATCTCGGTAACGAAGGAAAGGCTGCCTCCTTTGTTGAAAGGACGGGATGATTTTCTGATCTCCATAAAATTACATATATTGAACCTGAAATAAAGACGATCCATACTCAACCAACACTTTATGGGCAACATATTTGACGATGAAATACTCTACCCTTATCAAGGAAAGCTAAAAGAACATTTCAAAGGCCATTATAATGCTGTTTTTATCGCATTACTCCCGTTCTTTCAATTAGATAAACCTGAATATTATCACTATCCATCGGATAATGTGAGCTTGCGTGAGTTCTTAGTGAATGAGTTATGAAAAAAGTATCAACTATAGTAGGTGGAAGTATAGGCTTATTATTTTCAATTTTGGACTCAGTAGTAAGTTACTCGGATACTGCTCCTATAGGTGAATATGGAATTGGCATTATTTCCTGGCAATTCTTTATCAAAAAGATATTAGTATATATTCTGATAGGAGGCGGATTGGGATGGTTGATAGGTTTTATTGTTGATAAATTAAAAAGAAGTAAAAATTGACCCAAATATCTGGGTGTTAAGGGAAAATCAAAAACTTCTTATATCTTTCATATAAAGACGGATGTCCTTGTAGTTGGGCCTTTCAACAAAGTAATCTGGACTTTCTAACAAACCTTCGAAGACGGTAGCGAAGTAATTTTGTGTTAATGATAACGATGCTCTTGAGCGGAGTTTTAAAAGACAGCAAAATGAAAATAATCAACCAGCATTATGTCGATGGCCAATTTCGGCCTTCGACAGGTACCGACAAGATGGATATAATTAATCCTTCGGATGAAAGCCTCATCGGTCAAGTCGTATTGGGCAATGAGCAGGATATGGAGGCTGCAATAGTTGCTGCATCAGCAGCTTTACCTTCTTTTTCTCAAACAAGCAGGGAACAGCGCATGGGCTACCTACAGCGATTACACGATGCGCTGATGGAGCGTCTCGACGACCTGCAGGAAGTAACCACAACAGAGTACGGTGCAACAGTACAACGGTCGCGCTGGTCAAACCAGTATGCCGCAGAGACCTTCCTCTACTTTAAGGAAATCCTTAAGGATTTTTCTTTCGAACGCCGCATAGGCCAGTCGGCAATGGCTATGGTGCCGGTCGGCGTAACTGGTATCATGACGGCCTGGAATGCCAATTCAGGTTCCATATGCGTGAAGCTGGCGGCAGCGATTGCAGCTGGCTGTACCGTCGTGATCAAGCCCAGTGAAATGAGTGCGATGCAATCTCAGGTTCTGGTCGAGTGCTTCGACAGGGCAGGCCTTCCAGGCGGCGTAATCAATATGGTCCATGGACGCGGAGATATTTTGGGTACGGTGTTGTCTGCCCACCCTGCCGTGGCCAAGATTCTGTTCACAGGTTCTACAATGGTCGGAAAGATCATCGCCCGTAATGCAGTGGACACGATGAAGCGCGTCACACTGGAACTCAGCGGAAAATCACCCAACATCATTCTCAATGATGCTGATCTCAATACTGCAATACCAATGGCGATAAATGCAGCCTTTATGAATAGTGGTCAGGCCTGTATTGCTGGTACACGACTGCTGGTACCGGAAGCAGATTTGCCAGAGGTTAAAGATATCTTGCTTAAAACGATGGCTACACAAAAAGTAGGTGATCCAAGAGATGAGCATACGGTCATCGGGCCGATGGCCAGTCAGAAACAATTTGACCGGATACAGCATTACATCAGACGTGGCATCGACGAGGGGGCGGAAGTTTTAGTTGGTGGTCTGGGCAAACCGGATGGATTTCAGAACGGATTTTACGTCAAACCCACTATATTTACAGGTGTAAGTAATGATATGACGATTGCACAGGAAGAAATTTTCGGGCCTGTATTATCCGTTATTACCTACAAAACTGAAGAAGAAGCTATTGCCATTGCCAACGATACCGTATATGGACTGCATGCTTATGTAAGCAGTTCAGACATCGAGCGGGCGCAGCGAGTGGCTGCACAGATCAATGCAGGCAGGGTCGCGATCAATACAATCTCTCACGATGCACTGGCGCCATTCGGTGGATTTAAACAATCGGGTCTGGGAAGAGAAGGAGGCTTATATGGCCTCGAAGAACAATTAGAACCAAAAGTAATCATAAGCTAATCGCTATGGAATGCAAAAATGATATTTCTGAAAAAGCAAAAGATGCTGCTACAGGCCCTAGAATAGTGCTCAATTCGTATTCCGGCAATACGATCGAGGGCGAAGCGTTTGTAGCAGATCATATCTTCAGCTATATCCTCCAGGGTAAACAGGATGTCTGGCTTGCTGATCAAAAGCACTCTTATCATGAAGGAGACTTCCGGTTTTTCCGACGCAACCAGCTCACCAAATACGTGAAAAGTACTACAGACGGAAGTTTCAGGTCTATAGCTGTGCATATCGATCAATGCACCTTAAAGGAAATGAGCGAGCAGTACGGGTTGAAAGCCGATAGCATAATTAATCCCCATACAGCAATGCTGATCCAGTCGGGCGCATTACTGAAAGGTTTTGTAGATTCTTTGGTTCCTTACCTGCAGCAGCAAATGGATGAACGCATTGTTGCTCTAAAAGCTAGAGAGCTTGTTTTGCTGCTTATTCAGCATAATCCTGCCTTTAAAAATGTGTTGTTTGATTTTAATGAACCGGGTAAGATAGATCTGGAAGCTTTTATGAACAGCCATTACCGCTACAATGTACCTATGGAACGTTTTGCTTTTCTTACGGGCCGCAGCCTCTCGGGGTTTAAGCGCGATTTTGAAAAGCAGTTTCATACCAGTGCGGGCAGATGGCTGTTGCAGAAGCGTCTGGATACAGCCCGTTTCTTGATCGAACAGCAAAAAGAGAAACCATCCGATGTGTATCTGGATCTGGGGTTTGAGGATCTCTCCCATTTTTCCTTTGCCTACAAAAAGGAATTTGGTTATGCGCCAAATAAAAAACATTCATAACAAAAAATCATTTAAAATGGACATACAATTAAAGGGTAAACGTGCCCTGGTAACCGGATCTAGTTCCGGATTGGGCGAAGCTATTGCCAAAATGCTCGCACGTGAAGGTGCCATGGTAATTATACATGGGCGTAACGTTGAACGTGCCGAAGCTGTAGCTGCGGAGATTGACGCTTCCGGTGGATCAGCAGCAGTAGCTATCGGAGACCTTACGACAGATGAAGGCGCCGATGCCGTAGCTGCAGCAGCACTCTCATGCGGACCGGTGGATATACTGGTCAATAATGCCGGAGTTACTTCGCACAAAGCGTGGGGTGAAGCAAGTACGCAGGACTGGCTTGAGCTGTACAATACCAACGTGGTTTCTTATGTACGTATGATACAACGCATCGTTCCACAGATGAAGGAGCTCGGCTGGGGCAGAGTGATACACATCGGTGGTGGTCTGGCCATACAGCCCATAAAGGAACAGCCACATTATAATGCTACTCTTGCCGCGCGGCATAATATGTCCGCTTCGCTGGCGAGGCAGCTTAAAGATACGGGTATCACCTCTAATATCGTATCACCCGGAGCCATCATCAATCCCATGGTGGAACAATGGCTCGAGCAAGCAGCTCCTAAATTTGGCTGGGGAACGGACATGGACGAGATTTCCTTCCACTTATCCTGGAATTCGTTTTAAAATTACTCTTCTAAGTCGTTCTTCGTGTTGATCACCCCATTGCCCCAATGCGGAAATCACCGGAATCAAACTCTTCCCAAAATCTGTGAGCGAATATTCAACTTTTGGTGGCACGACAGGATATATTTTCTTGATGACAAGCTCGTGATCCTCCAGTTCTTTCAGCTGGATGTTCAGTACCCGTCGAGAGGCATCTGGTATTTTACGCTGCAATTCACTGGGTCTTTTGTGCCCTTGTTCAATAAACCAGAGCAGCCGTATTTTCCATTTGCCATAAAGCACTTCACCTATCAGGTCAAGACCGCAGTTCAGGTTCGGAATTATTTTTCTCTCATACATATTTCAAAATTAAACGTATGTTCCGATTTGTACAATAGGGGAAGAATTTATCCCTATTTGAATCGTAACTCCGTACTTGTACAGGCTGTTTTTATAGCCCAATTTTGTCCTATAAACAATTCATAACAATGGAACAATTTAATTTCAACAATGAGTTATCAGACAAGATTGCCTTGGTAACAGGTGGTACTAAAGGTACTGGAAGGGCTATTGCGGAAAGGCTGCTACAGGCTGGTGCAACAGTGGTGATTACCGCCAGAAATTCACCTGAACTAGAAAACAGCAAGCTGCATTTCATTGCTTCCGATCTGAGTGCAGCAGAGGGGGCTCAAAAAGTAGTGAGCGAAGTGCTTTCGAGCTATGGCAGACTAGATATCCTGATAAACAACCTCGGTGGATCATCTACGCCTGCTGGCGGGTTCGCTGCACTCAGCGATGAGGATTGGGAATCGACATTGCAGGCTAACCTTTTGGCTCCGATCCGTCTGGACAGGGGTTTTCTACCGCAGATGATAGAACGCAAAAACGGAGTGATCATCCACATTGCATCTATTCAGGGCAAACTACCTCTATACGATTCAACTTTACCTTACGCAGCGGCTAAAGCAGGATTGAGAAACTATAGCAAAAGCTTATCGAACGAGGTTACTCCTAAAGGCGTTCGTGTGCTGACGGTTTCTCCCGGCTGGATCAATACCACCGCATCGGAGGCCTGGCTGGGCGAAATTGCAAGAAAGTCCAACAGTACCATAGAAGAAGCGCAACAAGGCGTAATGGATGCGTTGGGAGGTATTCCTTTCGGTAGACCTGCTGAACCTGCAGAAGTAGCTGAACTCGTCGGCTTCCTTGTTTCGCCAAGAGCCAGTTATCTAACAGGAACAGAATATGTAATTGACGGCGGAACAGTACCGACTATTTAACAATCATCTAGAATAATAGAAAATATGAATTTACCAAACATTATCTCTGACCTAGTGAAGGCACAAAATGAATTTGACAGTGCAGCTTACGCAAATTGTTTTACTGAAGATGCGGAAGTATTTGATGAGGGAAAAACCCACAATGGAAAAATTGAAATTGAAAACTGGATTAACATAGCCAACAGAGATTACAGGGCGACTATGAAACCATTGGATTTTAATGAAAGCGAAAACATCTTATCAGCAGAGATTTCAGGTTTATTTCCCGGTAGTCCCCTTGTTTTGAAATATCATTTCAGATTGTCTAACGGCCAAATTAATTACCTGAAAATAACGACTTAGCATAGCAAAGTTCTAATTAGTTTAAGCTGAAGTGTAAACCTCAGCTTTTTGCGTTTAAACTAGTTTATACGTCTTTATATTCAGTTATATTCAAATTTTATTTCTGCATGTATTTTGCTCATAACTTGACGACAACTTTACCAACTGTATGGCCCGTTTCAATCTGCATATGTGCCTTACCCACTTCGTCAAAACTGAAAACATGGGAAATGTGCGGTTTCAGCACTCCGCTCTCCAGTAGCGATGCAATGGAACGCATATCATCCCCACTGGAGTACACCGACATAAAATAACAGGCATGAAGTTTCTTCTCCTGAGCTTTCCATTCATCGGCCTTAACATGCCCCGAAGGTAAGGTTACTATTGTCCCAAATGGCTTCAGCACATGCACGGATTTTTGAAAATTACTACCACCAATGGCTTCAAGAACAAAGTCAACGGGCTCCAACACCTCCTCAAAGGCTGTGCTTGTATAATCCATATATTCGTCTGCCCCCAAACCTAAAACAAAATCTTTGTTAGCTGCTGATGCAGTTGCAATAACATGCGCTCCGATATATTTTGCGATCTGTACGGCAAAATGCCCCACTCCGCCTGATGCTGCATGAATTAGGACGCGATCAGTCGGTCTCAGTTTACCATAACTATCGAATGCCTGCCATGCGGTCAAAGCTGCGAGTGTGCTTGCAGCAGCTTCCGTATGGCTTATATTACGAGGTTTTAGGGCAAGCTGATCTGCTCGTGCTGCGACATACTCCGCGTAGGCTTTGCCGTGACCGGGGAAATTGACCATCCCAAATACCTCATCTCCAATGGCTAGGTGGCTTACGGCCTCCCCTTTCTCAATAATCTCTCCTGATATATCCCAACCCAGGATCAGGGGCTGGTAGCTTACGAGATCTTCTGCCAATGGAGCCTGTCTACCACGCACTTTGACGTCAACAGGATTAATGCTTAGCGCTTTTACTTTAATCAATACCTCATCGGCTTCAATTTTAGGCTTTTCAATATCTTCATAGGATAGATTTTCGATGCCGCCAAATGTTTTCAAGACAATTGCTTTCATGTGTAATTATTTGTTTGATACAAAAATAGACCGATAAATGCTATGAAAACAGGTACATTTAAAGTGTATTTGGGTATCTTTGCACCTATGGCCAGAGAGAATTTGTATGAATCGTTGGAGGTATATTATGAGAAAGTTGACTGCTGTCCTTTACGCGACCGCCAGTTTAATTTCTTTGAATTTGTTTATGTTATATCGGGCGAGGGATACCACGTGATTAATGGTAACCATGTGGCTTTCGCTGCCGGAGATTTATTTCTGATCACACCTAAGGATTGTCACGCATTTGATCTCGATGGCATTTGTGAATTTATGATCATCCGATTTGCCCCAAATTATGTCAAGACTTACAGCTGGCGGAGCATAGACCATATCGAATGTTTATTATACTATGCATCTCACCTTTCCGGATCTATTTTGGTTAATGCAGATGATAGGCAGGCGGTTGCTTCTTTAATTGCTGTTATCCAACGTGCCGTTGGCCAGCACAATGTTTATCAAGAAGATCTGTTAAGGCATCTTGTCAACGCAATTATTGTTGTTGCGGCGAGAAATATATCGGTTACAAAACCTGAAAATCTTTCAGCTCATGCGGATGTGCGTATATTAAATATCCTGAATTACATACAGGAGCACATCCGTTTCCCGGACCGACTGAAAATTGGAATAATCGCCCAACAGTTTAACCTATCGCCAACTTATCTTGGTAACTATTTTCGCAAGCAGTGCAATGAATCCATACAGCAATATATTTCTTCCTACCGCATTCGACAGATTGAACACCGTTTGCGGTTCAGCGACCGAAGGGTGCATGAGATCGCAGCTGAATTTGGTTTCGCAGATGAGAGTCACATCAATAAGTTTTTCAAAAGACACAAAGGATTGAGCCTCAAAGCTTATCGCATCGGTATACGTAACTGATGTTTCCTATCTGACGTTGTTTCAGCGAACCCTATGTAATGTTATGTTGTTTTTTCCACTGACGAATCCTCCCTCTTGAATTAGTATAAGGCGAAGAGGTATTAAACTGGATCATTCTTCCTAAAGTCCATTTCTCATACCAGGAGACCTGATACAGTTCAGCATTGGATTTTTGCTCAATTAGATTAAGAACCTGAGAAACTGTCTCATCTAGTTTATCACATAATGTACGAAAGTCAAGGTGCTCATAATCTTTATAGAATTTCTGTGCGAGCTTGCCGAGCTCATTCCATTTATATCCAGTTTCTGGAAAATCTACCAGCTCATTATTGTCTTTTTTCCGATTCCACTTCAGTACCAATTCTCCCCATCCAATCAGATAAGAAACAAGATTATTAATACTCATTGTGGTACCTTTTGCGTGTCCTTCTAGATCTGTGACGGTCGTTAATTCATCAGGAATGGTCGATAATTCATTTTTCAGCTTATTATAATTCGTTTCAATAGCTTTTTTTAATTCTTCTTTATTAACGGGTACAGCCATATCGGATAAAATAGATTTTTATCAAATTTACAAAAGCCATTTCAAACCGCGCTTCTTAAAAGATCATCCAAAGTGCTGTTACATGCACGGTCTAGACGACGACTTCATCGGCTCGGCGTCACTGGACCGTACAGACAAGTAAATTGGACCATAGGAGAAAGCTGGGAAGTTTATAAATTGAGATCTTTGTTCTGTAACATTAAAATCGATCACATGTCAGAAATTACGAAAATTCAATTAGGTCATAACGGACCTATGGTTTCAAAACTTGGTCTGGGATGCATGCGGATGTCATCAGTATGGGGTGGCCCGACAGCGGATGAAACGGAAAGTATAGCTACTATTCATCAAGCCTTGGATTACGGAATCAACTTCCTGAATACGGGAGACTTTTATGGTGCAGGTCACAACGAAATGCTCATTGGAAAAGCGATTAAGGGAAGACGGGATGATGCTTTTATCAGTGTCAAATTTGGCGCTATGTTCCACAACGGTCAATGGATCGGTCTGGATCTGCGGCCTGCATCAATCAAAAACTTTGTGAATTACTCGCTGACACGGCTGGGAATTGATACGATTGATCTTTACCAGCCGTGCAGAATGGATGGCAGCGTTCCGACTGAAGATATCATCGGAACAATCGCCGGACTTGTTGAGGAAGGCAAAGTCCGCCATATCGGCGTGTCGGAGATAACTCCCGAGCAGCTTCGGGAAGCCAACAGTGTTTATCCGATCAGTGCATTGGAGATCGGCTATTCTTTGGCAGACCGTCAGATCGAACGTGAGCTGCTGCCCGCTGCTAAAGAATTGGGAATTGCTGTAGTAGCTTTTGCCAATACGGCTGAAGGCCTCTTAACGGGTGACCTGCAATTACCTTTCCCGCTGGAGGATTACCGAAATCACTTCTCCCGTTTTCAGGGCGATAATCTCATACATAATCTCAAAAAAGTCGACGTTCTGAAGGAGATGGCTCGCAGCAAAGGTGCCACACCTACACAGCTGGCAATAGCCTGGGTTAAGGAACAGGGCGAGAACTTCATGCCATTGGTCAGCATGAGCCGAAGATCAAGACTGCCTGAAAACATAGCGGCTATGGATATTGTCTTTACAACGGAGGAAATGAACATTTTAAACAGTACCTTTGCAGCAGGGGCCATCAAAGGCAGCACCTATCTAGAACGATAAATGGAAAGCCCAGCAGAAATCCTTCCCGGCATTATATTTTATTCGTACCTCTCTTCGCAGCGGAAAGAAAAGGCCTGTGTCTGGAACCACCACACGTTGGTCATGCAGGTTTCGGGTCAGATGACGCTGGAGACTTCGGAGCAGAATATCGTCATTAGTGCCGGAGAAGTACTGCTTGTCCACAAAAATCAGCTAGGGACACTCACCAAAACACCAGAAAATGGTGGCTATTATGAAACGGTGGTCATATCGCTTCAGGAGGACCTGATGCGCAAAATCGCTCTTGAAGAAAAACTGGAGGCTCAGGGTAAATATACGGGGCTCCTCAATCTATGTCTTCCGAATAATGATTTTTTGAAAGGGTACTTTCAATCCATCCTTCCCTACGCCCGCAGCTCTGGTGCTGAAATGACTGATGAAATGGGACTTTTGAAGGTGAAAGAGGGAATCAAATTGATGTTGCTTGCTGTTCCGGCGCTCCGCAACTTTTTGTTTGATTTCTCTGAACCTTATAAGATAGACCTGGAAAGATTTATGCTCAGTAATTATCATTTCAATGTTCCTGTTGAAAAGTTCGCTCAGCTCACAGGGAGAAGCCTCTCCAGCTTCAAAAGAGATTTTCAGAAGACCTTTGGCATGCCCCCACGGAAGTGGCTGCAGCACAAAAGGTTGGACGAGGCGCGGCATTTAATTGAACGTAAGAACAAAAAGCCCTCATCTATTTATCTGGATCTTGGGTTTGAAACCCTCTCCCATTTTTCTAACGCCTTTAAAAAGAAATTTGGAAAGGCACCGACTGCTGGTAGATAAGGTTAATCGACAAAAAAACACTAACTTAGGAGATCAAAGTACTTGATATGTCGAAACATGGTGCTATTTTATTGAACAGTATGGACTACAGCAGTAATATTGTTGTTGGAGTTTGGGACGGATCCACACCGGGCATTATAAAAGCTCTAAATCCGCACAGGCATGACCATTATACGTGCATGCTGGTTGGATCTGGAACGCTGGAAGTTATCTTCGATTTTGAGCGCTTAACGATGCCTGCGGGAACTCTTTTTGTTTGTCCACCCAACCAGGTTCATCAGATTATCAAGGTCGTAGGTGCAGCAGGCTATTACATTTCATTTGAAGGCCGCCATCTTACCGAATCCGCAAAGACAGCGCTTGAAAGTTCTTTAGCAGACACGTGGATAGTCCCCCTATCCGGCATTGAATACGGGTGGTTTAAATCAACTCTTGATTCAATGATAAAATTGAAAGGCCTGAATGGAGGCTCCCGGATGGAAGTAGAACAGCCTCTTCTTTCAGCCTTTATTGCCCAGGCGGCCCTATCCTTTGAGAGTAGCATGTTGGACGACTCCAGCAAAGCAGGGACGCGGGCCATCAGCATCGCAAAAAAATTCAGAAATCTTGTAAAGGCCGATTTTCGCACATTAAAGCGCCCCTCGGAGTATGCAGAAAAGTTAAACATCTCTGTGGCACACCTTAATGATGTAGTAAAAAGGGTGACAGGCCATTCTGTGTCCCAGCTCATCCAAAAGGAGCTATTGAATGAAGCACAGCGCTTGCTCTATTACTCGGAAATGACTGTCAAGGAAATTTCCTATCAACTGGGCTATAAGGATCCAAAGTACTTCATCCGGCTGTTCACAAAAAAAGCCGGAAGATCGCCAAGTGATTACCGTAAGACATATCGCCCGCAGCCCAATCAGCCCTAGGTCACTGCTGCATTCAGCTTTTACCGCCTATTCCCTTTTTTGTCCACCTTTTACCGTCGTTTGTGAGTGTTGGGGCATCCATATATTGATCAATTTTGCATTATGATAAGTAATGCCATAGTGCATTGTGTTTAATGTAATTTTTTGATCGTATGGAAGGTTGTGAAATCGCGGGAAGCCCAACTTATAGACTGTCGGCCACCCCTGAAGGAATTGTTGATTCTCTTGTGGATCATTTTAACTCCCGAGATATTGAAACCATGCTTAGCTTCTATGAGGATGATGCAGTCGTTATCAATAGCAAAGGAGAACCAAAGCGCGGAAGAAACGAAATTGCCGCCGAGCTACTGCATTCTTTCGGATTCGGGCTGCCAATAAGAATTAACGTTAGAAATATCTATGCTGCGGGCAACCTGGCTGCATTGATATTGGACTGGAAAATTATCGGGACAAAAAAGAACGGTGATATTGTAAATATATCCGGGACTTCCAATGATTACGCGAAGAAAGGAATTGACGGATACTGGAGATGCTGGTTTGGAAACCCGTTTGGTGTGCGGGTACGTAACTTATTGTAATCAATTGTATGAAACTTAAATAATATATATATATGAAAATCTTAGTAATCGGTGGTACAGGTCTTACCGGAAGACTAGTCACAAAGAAATTGAAAAATCTTGGCCATGAAGTGATTATTGGTTCGCCCTCGCATGGAGTGGATATCATCACTGGAGAAGGTCTTTCCATCGCCCTGGACGGGACAGAGATCGTGATCGACCTCTCGAACTCCTCGTCTCCGGAGGAAGAAAATGCCATCAGGTTTTTTGAAACGGCAGCAAAGAATCTGGTGAAAGCTGAATCAGCAGCAGGTGTTAAACATCATATCGTTCTTTCCATTGTCGGGACAGACGATGGGCAGGATATCGGTTATCTGCGTGCAAAGAAACTTCAGGAAGATCATATTAAACATTCAGGAATACCGTTTACAGTCGTCCGCTCGACACAGTTTCATGAGCATACGGACGCGATCATCGCGGTACAGGGAAACGGAGACAAGGTATTTGTTTCCAAGGTCGAGTATCAGCCTATTGCGCTGGAAGACGTCACAGATTTTATTGTTCGGTACGCGCTGGAAGAGCCAAAAAATGGTACTGTAGAAATTGCGGGACCCGTGAGAGGAAGTATGGATGATTTTGTTGCTAAATATATAGAGATAACTGGAAAGCCCACAAGAGTGGTATCTGATGAGGAGAGCAAATATATGCATCTATTGATTCCGGCATCCTTGCTGGTACCTGCAGGACAGTACAGTGCTGGGAAGGTGTATTTTGAGGACTGGGCACTACGTACTTTGGAAACGTAAAGTGTGTGGTTCTATTTCAGACCATGCCGCCATTGATGACTGCATTTGATTGAACGTGTTGGCATCGTACCTGTCACGGACGGCTGCCAACACACTACTTCGAAAGCTTTATTCAAATTTATGTAAGATTGCTTTTTTCGGTTTGTAAGAATGAGGTAGTTTCGATAACATGCGCCACACTATGATCAGAAAAAAGATGCCCACCGACAATCCCACTTGTAGAGCAAAAAGATAATTATTCTTGAAGTATTCATGCTCCAAAACTGAGTAGAAAATTCCGCCGATGATACTTATTCCTAATGCAGAAGCTGTCTGCTGAAATGTAGAGAATATTCCCGAAGCTGCACCTGCATCTTTTTCCTCAATACTATCCAATACCACGTTTAATAGAAACGGAAGAACTAAACCGTTGCCTAATCCATACAGTCCTATCAACAGCATAGAAATGAATGGATGGTCTCTGTGCGAAAAGAATATCATTTGTAAAACAAAGGATACTAAAATGATCGAGAGGCCCAGCTGAAGAACACGCCTGCCATATCGTGGCAGGCGTGTTCCCGCACAGACCGATGAAAGCATAAATAGAATAGTATGGGGAATAAAATACATACCGCAGGCAAAGGCTGATAGGCCCAATCCACTTTGTAAATAAACAGCAACAATCAATAAATAGGCCGTGTGAAGCATAAAATGAAACAGTACGGCGTATAAACCTACTTTAAAATCTTTTAATTTGAATAATGAGATATCAATCAAAGGATCTTGTTTGCGTGCCAGTTTCCTTTGTTGAATGGTAATAAAGCTGCAACTGCTCTTTCCCTGTTGTCTGTGAACAAAATTTGAATTAATGAAATAGACTGAGTTACCATAAATGCGGAACTAACGCCTTGAAAAAAAAGTGCGATATTTAATTGTGTCGCATTTTGGCATAATCCGCAAATGCAGGATGTGATTGTAAATGCCAGCATTCCCCAAAAGAAAACTTTCTTTTTACCTAGATAGTCACCGGCTCGCCCGCCAGTTATCAGAAAGCAGGCGCTGCCTAACAAATATGAGGCTATTACTAATTGTATTTCACCATCGGAAGCGTATAGATTTGTCTTGATGGTCGGAATCGCGATATTGATAATAAATATATCAATTACATATAGCAAGGGTGCAGTAAGCACTACACATAGTGCAAACCATTTGTTAACGGTTTTCATAAGAATAAGGGATTTAGTATTGTAGATCGGTAGAGGGAGTGCCTAAGATTTTTTGACCTCCAGTTCCAAAAGCCATTTTTTACGCCAGATACCGCCTCCATAACCGGTCAGGCTTCCGTCTGTCCCAACGACGCGATGACAGGGTATTAAGATCGAAATTTTATTCAATCCGTTCGCGTTTGCGACCGCCCGCACCGAATCTGCGCTGCCTATGGCAATTGCTTGTTGCTTGTAGGTTTTAGTTTCGCCATAGGGAATGTTTTTGAGCGCTTCCCATACCCGGTTCTGGAACTCCGTTCCGGGGCTATATAGAGGCACTGTAAATTCTTGCCGCTTTCCTTCAAAATACTCTCTGAGTTCCTTTTCCAATAAGGGAAAATGGGGATTGTCGCCCTGCACGACCGTTGCGTTAAGTGTTTTTGCTAAATTTTTAAACTCTGTTTCCAGCATTTTTCGATCTGTAAACTCGAGTAGACATATGCCTTGCGTTACAGCACAGGCATACATTGTGCCCAGCGGAGTTTCGATCCTTTTTAGATCAATTATAGTTTGTTGCTTGCTATGTTTAGGAGAAACTCCAAAAATATGCTTAAAAGAATCCGCAAAACCGCTAAGGGATTCGTATCCTGACTTAAAAGCGACGTCTGTTACAGATTCACCGTTTTGGATCTTTTTAAATGCTGAATTTATACGGTACATCCGCTGATAAGCATGAAATGTCATACCGTGGTTTTTTAAAAACCAGCGTCTCAACTGATGGGGCTCGACACCACGCTGACGTAAATCATAGTCTTTGAATTTTAAGCTTGGATCTGCAGATAACTCGGAGATAATCTTTTTGATATAGGAAGGCGTCTCGCTCAGCAGCTCAAGTGGATGACATACTTTACATGCCCGATATCCGCGAAGGATGCATTCCTTAGTAGACCTGAAAAATTCGATATTTTCAGGTTTCGGCTTTCTTGCGGTACAGGATGGCCGACAAAAAATACCTGTTGTCCTCACGGCAGTAAAAAACACCCCTTCATATTTGATGTCTTTGTCTAATATTGCCTGATACATCTGCTCAAAACTTAATTCCATAATACAATTACCTATGATTTATGAAACAAATTTACCAGTGTTAGAACCTATCCACAACCGAAAAATTAACAAGTATTTTTCTCACCTCGTAGCAAGGTCATGGATTTCTGTTTATTTAAGATAGCGTTCCCAGTGAATGATAAAGGATGAAATTTGCTGGAATAGACAGCTGTGTGGAGCTTAGTCCCTATTTTGTGCTGAATTTTAAATAATGATCTTTAATCGGTATTCCGTCGGCAGTTTTGAATGAGTTACCTGTAATGATGATCTCGTAGCTTTTATTTGGCTCTAATTTCCAATCAATAGTAACAGATTGTTTATCCAAAGAATAATGGTGTCCTTTTATCTCTGGATAGTTTTCTTTGGAGACGCCTCTAAATGATCGCCCTTGGCCCAACAATGGTTTGTCAAAATTGATCTTCAGCTGGCCCAAGGTACTGCTGACATTGCTTTGTCCATCCTGAAGCCCTTCGTAAGAGATGATTTTTGGTCTTTTTGCTTCAAAGGAATCATTGAGAGATGGAATAGCTGACGCATAGGAGCGATAAGCGTCGGCAATAACAGGCATATAGCTTTCTAACGTTGGAAATCTATCTCGCCGACGATCAAAATTCTCAAGTTCGTCAACAAGTTTCTCAATCCACAGAAACCCGCGGTCAAGTTGTTCATTTGTCTCCTTGGAGATCTCTTCGGCGCTGAAATTATGATCCTTTTGATATTTAATAACTGCGGCGCGAACCAATGCCTCATTTAGCATCGTCTGCCAGCTACCGTAAGCCTGTCTATTCATTTTATCTTTGACAACCTCAAACAATTTCTCGCCGCTATCCTTAAAAATTGCAGTATCCTTTTCTAATAAGTAATTAACAAAGGAATGATTAAACTCATGAAGTAATGTTGGGAAATAGCTTTGTAAAGGAAATTGTGCCATGCCAACACTATCCATACTCCAAGTTCCCATAATTGCATAAACTTCTTTGTGGCCGTTAGGACTTTTAATACCTACGCCGTAATTACCTCCTCCATTTCCCAACGCGTTGACGATTATAAACTTTTCGGATGGTTTTTTGCCATAGAACCGCGGATACCAGTCTAATTTCAGATGTTCGTATATGGGAAGAAAGCGTGCTTCCACATCATTATAAAGGGCCTGATTATCGTGAAAGAATCTTTTACTGTCGCTGTCCTTGTAAAACTTCTTTAATAGTTTCGCAAACTGCTTAGCATTGTCCCTACTCCATCTCTTGTCCAATGTTTCGTCAATATTCTTTTGCTTAAGATTAAACTGGCCATCGAGATGTATAGCCATACTCATCACTGCATCGTAACCTATTCCATTCTCATTTCTAATCTTTTTGGTAAAGTTGATCAATTCGTGTTGTTTAAATGGATTATAGTGTTCATTGATGCGATCAACGTACCGCTTAAAAACATCAGAGCTATACTCTCGGCTGCCAGCGAGCCTAAACACTATACTTAGGATTTCGATACGCTCATCAACTTTGGGCTTATCCATAACTTGTTTGCCCTGAGCAAAGGCGATTGTAAATGATAAATTGAATCCAGCGATCAGTATATATTTTATAAAATTTCCGAACATGTTAAAGTGTTTTTAAAGCCATTTTTATTCATAGAATGAACCAAATATCTTGCCTGCGAAATAGAATACTGATAATAAACATTTTATAAGACTTGGTTTGAATTAAATATTGATCATTATCGAACACTTAATGTTCGATTCCGGACAGAGGTGGCTCGATTTTTGGAAACAGCATAATTTTAGTTAAGCACTTTTACTATGTCACATTCAGTTAATTGCAGCAAGTACTGTCTTACACTCCTACTATTATTAATCCTTTTATTAAAAGGGCTAGATGTAAGAGCGCAACTGTTTAGTCAGGACAGCCTGAAATTAATATCCCGGCAGTTTGCCTTTACAGAAGGACCAGCAGTGGACAAAGAAGGTAATATCTATTTTACTGACCAACCTAATAACAAAATCTGGAAATACAGTACAGCAGGTGAGCTTTCTCTTTTTAAAGATGCAGCAGGCCGTGCCAATGGATTGTACTTTGATCATCACGGTCAGCTACTTGCCTGTGCGGATGAAAAAAACGAAATTTGGTCGATAAGCAAAGATGGCAAAGTCACCGTGCTGCTATCAAATGTAGATGGAAAGAAACTGAATGGTCCAAATGATCTATGGGTGGATAAGAATGGAGGCATTTACTTTACAGACCCCTATTATCAGCGTGACTATTGGTGCAGAAAAAAACCGGAGATGAAGGGACAGAATGTTTACTACCTCCCTCCAGGAAAAGGGAAAAGAGCAAAGGTCGTGGCTGATGATGTAACGAAGCCCAACGGTATTATAGGATCGGCGGATGGTAAATATCTTTTTGTAGCAGATATCGAGCGGAATAAAATTTACAGATATAATATTGAATCTGACGGTGAGCTCAGCGGACAAACGTCGGTCATAGACCAGGGATCTGATGGGATGACATTGGACAATCAGGGAAATATTTACCTGACGGGCAAAGGGGTATCTATCTATAGTCCGAAAGGGGTACTGATAGGACATATCGAGATCAATGAACCATGGACCGCCAATGTTTGTTTTGGCGGAAAAGAGCGGACCGATCTATTTATCACAGCTTCAACAGCTATTTATAGGCTTCCGATGTATACAAAAGGGCACGAATAGCGCTAATAAATTTTGTCCAGCCAATGAATGATATTCAATAAAAATTGTGCATTCTGTCCTGCATTGGGATGGTTCATACCCCTTTTTTCACTTTTAATGCCCTGAAGCTGCGCCGAGAACGGTGCGCCATCCCCAAATATGACAATCCGGCCCTTGCCAAATTTGAGATATGCGCCGTTAACCAGTCCCATACCTGAGATATGGGGAACGGTATCTGCTACTCTCTTTTTGATCTGGGAGACATCACTGGGAAGGTATATCTTATAATTTTCACCAAGTACGGTAATAACCCGGGCATGCGGCGGAACGATAAAACCCGTTCCGCCCCAGCACATGACGCTGTCGATTTCCATTCCGGTATAACTTGTGATCTCGTTAGGCAAAAGCGTCTTTCTTTTCTTCGAGAATACTTCCGGCAGACCATCCCTGCGAACGGCAAATCCGTTCAGTATGTTGATTCCGAACCTTTCTGCCAGCTCGCTGACAGAGCCTCCACAGGGCATGTGATCTGTAACTAAGAACAAACTGCCGCCATCGGCAATCCATTCTGAAAGATCGTTTATTTCCCGCTTGGAAAAGGCCGATCGCGCGGGCAGATTCCAATCCTCTAGGTCGTACATGGCATTGACTGTTACATAGATCTTAGCTTTTTTGAGCATCTCCAAAGTCACCTTTTCCTTGCTTGCGACCACAGTGTAACCGTCTGTTGTAAGCAATTTGTAGAATGCAGAATATGCACCTTTTAAAGTCGAGGCATTACTGTGTGCCTCGTCGAATAATAGCAGTGGACCGCTTCCTAAACTATATTTGGGATCCATAATTGAGTAGCTGAAATTTTCGTCAGATACCTGCTGCCCGACACCCACGTTGGCCCAAAGAGTGAACAAGATCAGAACCGAAAAAGGTGCTAATTTTAAAATTAGAGTATTTAACAATAGTTTCATCATGTTTGAATAGATTGGTCTTGAGTCAGAGACAAATTCGCCGTCTACTTTTAGTGTTAATCTTACTTCGATATTTTCCATATATCATTTTCAAAACAGATGACTTTTGTTACCTTTCCATCTGTCAGCTCGAAAGTCAGTGGGAACGTACCTTCCGCATTTAGGAAAAAGGTTTCTGATCTGGGTGTAAATGAAATTTCCTTATTGTCCCATAGCTGTTTTATTATCAGCTCGTCTTTTACCGAACGTACCTGCATCTTAATGTTGTTATCATCTGCCAGGACGTAGTTGCCTTCTAGCCTTTTGAGCTGGACGTCCGATAGCCTCCTGACGATTTTAGGATTGAAAGAAACTTTTGATGCCACTATCCTTCCCAATAACTTGGCTTTGGTAAAATGGCCGTCATTGTCGCTGAGAAACTCGATCTTGTGCCCCTCCTGCTTTGTTTCAAAATTCGTTTCGCTTACTTGGTTCAACTGGTATTCTTTGCCATCCCAAAGCTGTCTTGCTTTCAAAACACCATCCTCTAAATTGAATTCGATAAAGGCGACTTTGTTAGGGAATTGATAAAATCCCACGAGCTCTTCCTTTACTACCTTTTGAGAACGCTGTTTCCCATTTTTTAGATTGGGACTTGAAGTGACGGAAGCCTGTGCAAAACAGTGCGTCGTAAATAAAAGGGTGGCGAGCATGAAGCTGCAGATAACTGCCTCAAATTTTGTCGGAACTGCCCACAAGACTGATTTCATTGTTTTCATAATTATCTTTTTGAAACAATGATAAGGATCAGATAGTGTGAAAAAGTTCGTTTGGATGTAGATGAACTTATTTAATTCCCGTTTCTTTTGAGTTTGCTCTGATGTATTCTTTTGGTGTCAGTCCTGTCGCTTTTTTAAATGTCGTATAAAAAGTTGTTTTCGAATTAAAACCTGCCATGATAGCCACGCCGAGCATATCCAGGTGCTTGGTGTTATCCGACAACAGAAGTACTTTCGCTTCTTCAGTACGCAGTTCATTGATAAACTGGTAAAAGTTCTTTCCTAGCCCATTATTCAACACATAAGATAGTTCATGGGGGTTGATACCTAGTTGAGCCGATAGCGCCGATAGCGTCAGCGCAGGATCAAGATATATTTTTTTGGATAGGGTATCTCTCAATACGGTGTCCCTGAGTGCAGTGACCTGTTCTGTGGTTAGTCGTTCATGGGGCTCTCTTTTGGGTTGTATTTCGTTATCATCAGGCTGCTGGTACAGCTCGACGGAATAGATGGACCTTTGGGTCAGTGTTGAGTACGCCAAAGGTATAATTGCGAAAAAATACAGAGCTGGTGCAAAGTTGGCTGAGTGAATATTCCATAGGCCCCAAATGCGGATCAGGATGAGCAGAAGCACGGACATCAATAGAAATTTTAGCCATCCCAGGTCAATTTTTTCAGTAAATGAAGCGAGCTTCCTTATGTTTTTTTGGTGTCGGCGGAACAAAGAGAAACAAACGACCCAATAAAAGACCATCTGGACAAAGAAAAAGTACTTAATGGTAAAACGCATCCAATATGGTAGCCGGGGGATATGGTTTTCATAATCAAAGAGAACCGGCATAAGGTAGACGATGGAAAACAACAGGAACAGCAGAAAAGGCACGAAATGGAAAATCCAGTCTTTGACCGAAGAAGAAGGTGAAGTATAATGCCGGACTGCCATAAACAGACAGGGAAACATCGCCCATCGGGGAAGCTCGAGCAGGTGGACTAAAAAATTTCCTCCGATGCCAAATTCTTCGAGAAAAAGTTGTGCAAAGGTGCAGGCAAGAATAAAATAGAATAGCCCGAGCCATCGATTGGCTCGGGAACTCGTTGTGTCGGGCTTGAATAAGAGCATGGCTCCCAATAAGATCAAGGCACCCGAAGAAAAAGCGTAAAATGCAGCAAAGGTGTTTATTTGAGACATTGAATACGTTGGACGGTTTACGTAAATTTAGGGTATTTATTTTGAATCTATGAATTACATTAGCCAGACGGGGATGCCGATCCAGCCGTGCACGGCAAAAAGCACAACAAGGTAGAAGAGGAAAATGGTGTTGAATGCAAGCGCGATTTTTATCCATTTCTTTCCTATTTTCATCCAGCGCCTATATAATAGGCAGGCTGCCACCGCAACACTGATTCCTAAAAAGAGCATCCCAGCGAAAATGGAAAAGCTTGTCATATTCATATAGGTTAACAGTTCTTTGCTTACGGCTTCAGTCTTTCCCAACAGACGAAAAGAAACAAAAAATGCGATCATTCCGAGGCTGGGCAGAAGTACCAAACAGAGATCTATAACACTTATTTTACGTAGTAGCGCCATCGGTATACCTACAACTGTGTATATCATCGAAAGTAGTGCAGCGATCAGTCCAAGGTAAATAAGTGTCTTCTGCAGCAGCACTGGACCATAGGGAGCCTTCCTATAGAAACCGTTGCCATATCCATGGAAGAAAGGCCTTCCGTCATCGTCAGTTCCCACAACCACTGAGGGGATGATGTCACCTTTGACCCGGAAGATCTTATTACCCATATGGATTAATGAATCAATCTGACCATGGCCTCTATCAACGATCAGTTTGTCACCAGCCACAGAAAGGAGACGTATTCCTCCAAAAATTCTTTTGTGGAACTCCCATCGTTCATTTTTTGGATTTAAAAATTGATAATATCCCAGCATCGGTTCTATCTCATGGCCATCTAGCTCTACGCTGCTCAGTATCGGCGCGGAAACATCCTGAGTCAGATACTCTTCGATAAGCTGCGATACTGGATATAGGTTGACATTGGCGTTGGCAGAGATGGCATAGGCAACGCCCTTTTGCCGGTTGAAAAAAATCCACGATACTATCCCCTCTCCTTTACCGTTGTGCCCCCTCAACGGTATCTTTTTGTTATTGGGAAAAAGATCATTACCCAAAGCATATCCCGTTTGCAGCCCTCTTTTGCTCGCCAGCGTGCTGTGTACTCTTTCCATCTCATCGAGATCTTTGGATTTAAGGATGTTGCTATTTTCGTCGGCTGTGAGTAGATAATGCAGGAACCTGGACATATCCGAGGCGTCTGAGACCAGAGCGCTACTGGCTCCATTGGAACTTGGCCCATATAGCGGAAGAGGCTTAAATTTGCCGGCGCTAAAATCATAACCCTTCGCAAACGAAATGTGGCTGTTGCCACTTAGGTCAAAAGTAGTGTGCTGCATGCCAAGTGGATCAAGTAGTCTTAACTTTAAGAATTCGTTCCATGGCCTTTTGGAAATTTTTTCTATGATATACCCCAGAATATTATATCCGGGGTTTGAGTATGATGTTCTCTCTCCCGGTTTCCATCGAGAGGTAAATGAACTCTTTACGGACTGGATGGCATCTATTCCTTTTTGGGGTATTCGTTCGGTATTGACCATTTTGCTCACATGGATGTCTTCGAAGCCTGCTGTATGCTCCAATAGATGGACGATCCGGACTGGATTAGTCGATTCCCAGGGATTAGTAAATGGAATTTCTGGGGCTATATCGTGCAATCGATCATTGAGGTCCAACCTACCCTCGGATATCAATATTTGGATACCCATAGCGACGAAAAATTTTGTAACGGATGCCAGATGGAACTGCGTATTTGCATTGACCATGATTTTTTGCTCCAAGTCGGCGTATCCCAATCCCCCCGAAAAGAGGATGCTGTCTTTCTTAACGATCGAAATCATCAGACCGGGAATATGTTCCTTCTCTAACACCGCGACAAGCTTTTTTAATAAACGCTGCATTTCAGGGTCCGAAGAACTGTCGTGACGGGTAAAGGCCTTAGATAAATTGCACAATAAGACCGTAAGAAGAAGGGCAAGGAATGTAGTTATGTTCGTTCTCATTATTGGTTTTTCTGCCAAAATAAACACGTACAATAGTGTTCAGGTTCGGATTTATCCAGACGAACTAAACAACAAGATTTCTCACAGCTACAGTCAGAAGCAGGATGAGTTTTTAAGAACTTACATTGTTCTATAAACCCTCAGGCACGCTATAGGTCATGATCTCCATGCCGTTGGAATTTCTTACGATCTCTTTTGTATTCCTAAGAATTAATGTATGACTTCCTAGTTTGCTGTAGGATATAAAATCTCCATCCGACGTCTGTCTGCATATAACAAACATATGCCAGTCCCTTTCTGCTGGAAGTGAGATGATTACTTTCTTTCCAGACTTCAGTTCATTTTCTATCGTTTGAAAAAGGCTGTCTATCGGAAAGCTGGCATCCCGGGGCAAAACAAATTTTTGGGAGAAAGTAATACCGTATAATTCTTTATTGTCAAAGTCGCGAAAAGAACCGTCTGCTTTGTTCTGCCATGCGTTTTGAAGGTCGTAAAAGTCAAAATCTACTACTTTATAATACTTTAACACCATTTCGACAGCAGATGGAATGCACGACATTGGAAAAAGCTGATTGTGATTGTTGATGACAGTATCAAAAAAATCAGGATTATCACTTCTTCTTGTTTGCGCCTTCAAATGAAGAACAAATGGTGTGGCTATTAACACAACTAAAGTAAGGAGGATCTTTTTCATCAGTTAACTTATTTTATGATTATAACACAGGAGATGCTGACATCACCCTACAGACCAGACGCATTGCTATAGGTCATGATTTCTGTACCCCTAGACCGTCTCACCAGTTCTTTTGTATTCCTAAGTATTAGCGTATGGGTTCCTAATTTGCTGTAAGAAACAAATTCTCCGTCTGGAGTATGTTTGTGGACAACAAAAATAGGCCAGCTGTTTTCCAGCTGCAATGCGATAATAACCTTTTTTCCAGACTTCAGTTCATTTTCTATCGTTTGGAAAAGGCTGTCGATCGGAAAATTTTCATTTCGTGGCATCACAAACTTGTGCGAAAATGTAACACCATAAAATTCCTTATTGTCAAAGTCGTGGAAAGAGCCGTCGGCTTTATTCTGCCATTTATATTGCAGGTCATAAAAATTAAAACCCACGGCTTTACAATACTTTAGCGTCATTTCTATGGCTGACGGGATGCCTGAAACCTCAAAGACTTGATTGTGATTGTTTACGACAGTGTCAAAAAAATCGTATTTGCTATTTTTTTCTGTTTGTCCTTTCGCCTGAAAAATAACCCATGTGGATATTGACATGACTAAAACAAGGAGCATCTTCTTTATCATTTAATTTACTTTTTGATCAATGGAGCATTCGTTTCCTGAGAGGCATCGCTCAAGATACTTGTAAAAGATGTGGCATTTCGTTCACCATGATAAAATTTGCTCTTACGATGCCGGGATTTAAAGCATGCAGGAAGGTTCTTCTTTTCATTTTTGGTTTATTTTTGATCTTGATTTATTTTATAATTGATTTTCACCCTGGTTTATTATCTAGACTGCCCCCTATTGGATTATCAACCAAAAATGGAACTGCCCGCCTTTAATGCTTAATATTATGCAATATCGTTTAAAGTTTTATATTTTTTGAAAGATAATTTAAAAACAAAGAGATGAACAGCCTTTCTGTTTCAATTTGTTGCCGATTTTTATCATTATTATTCTATGTTCTCTTTGGTAGTCGACACCTCTGTCAGAATAGATTAAATTAACGCTAGAACTTAAATGCAGGATGGATTTGTTTGTGGATTTATTTATCGGCACACTAACATTTATATAAGCTCAAAACGCATACGTTATACATTATTTTTGCGTTTTCTTGCGTATTTGGTTTTTTATCTATATTCTTATATTAAACTTTAGAAAAAGTGTATATCAACTTCTGATAAAGCTTATATCCATTATAAACTTATGTACAGCACCTTTTTACTTAGAACATAAATCCTTATGAAAATGAAAAAATTCACCGCCCTTATCTGCCTCTTCTTTTTGATTGCCCAATCTGCAATTTCACAGATAACACCGGGGGCAGATCGAATACCGGAATATATTGACTACCTGAAGGGTAAAAGAATTGGGATGGTGGTGAACCCAACTTCTCGTATTGGAAACAAATTAAGTGTTGACAGTCTCTTATCCTTGGGAGTCAACATAATTAAAGTGTTTGGTCCTGAGCATGGTTTTCGTGGTGACGTTGGAGCTGGTGTCAAGGTAAAAGACGATGTTGACTCCAAAACGGGAATAAAAGTAGTTTCCCTTTATGGAAGAACGAACAAGCCCACGAAGAAGATGTTAGAGGATGTTGACTTAATGATTTTCGATATACAAGATATTGGAGTGCGGTATTTCACCTATATAGGAACCATGCACCGTGTTATGGAAGCTTGTGCGGAGAATGGCAAGGAACTGCTCATTTTGGACCGGCCGAATCCGAACGGATACTTCATCGACGGTCCTATCCTCGACATGAAATATCAATCGGGCATTGGCATGCACCCGGTGCCAATTACTCATGGTATGACAGTTGGCGAATATGCTCAGATGATCAATGGTGAAGGCTGGCTGGCAAATGGCATCAAATGTAATATAAAGATTATACCGGTCGCCAACTATAGTCATGACATGGAATATATTCCACCTGTTCATATGTCGCCTAATATCAACACCTACCAGGCTGTTCTGTTGTACCCGTCTACATGCTTATTCGAAGGAACGGTATTGAGTGAAGGAAGAGGTACAAAATTTCCGTTCACGGTAATTGGAGCGCCGCATTTCAAGGGCATCTATGACTTCTCATTCACGCCTCAAAGTATCGCGAACATGAGTGCTACGCCGATTCATCTAGGAAAAGTGTGTTTTGGACTGGACTTGCGAAATGTGGATCTAAAGAAGGTTAGAAGTGACAAGAAAATAAATCTGTCATGGCTAATTGAAACCTATCGCAACTTTCCTAATAAAGAAATATTCTTTGATAATAAACAGAGCAAGGAAATTGTCATCTTCGATAAGTTGGCAGGAGGCCAATTGTTAGAAGAGCAGATAATATCAGGCATGAACGAAGATGATATCCGTAAAAGCTGGAAGCCCGGCCTTGATAGATACAAGCTGATGCGTGAAAAGTATTTACTATATCCATAATTGAACGCTCGTAAGCACTTTCGACTTGACAACAACCAGGAATGATTCCTTCATGGCGCGAATCTAAGGGTTAAAGGGGCCCGTGGCGTTTTCGGTTAAGATCACGGGCGACAAAGCAAAAAGTAGACGATCTTACTTAGTTTGCGCAATTAGTTTTTCCAATACCGTTTTTAACTCATGACCTCTAAGGTTGCGCGCCACAATCTTTCCGTTCCTATCTAACAGAAAGTTATCTGGAACACCGTTGAGACCAAAGATCTGGAAGAGTTCACCTTTAAAGCCTCCACTATCGGATAGGTTTGTCCAAGTCAAATTTTCGTCATGGACAGCCTGAAGCCAATCTTTTCTTATTTCATCGATGGATATTCCTAAGATCTCAAAATTTTTCGATCGATATTCGTTATACAGTGACCGTAAATAAGGGAATTCCTGGCGGCATGGGCCACACCAGCTCGCCCAAAAATCTACCAAGACATATTTTCCTTTGAAATCGTCGAGGCTAATGAGCTTTCCATCAGCATTGGGCAGTTCAAACGTGGGAAGACTTTTTCCAATCTCCAACTGAGCAGATGCCATCATCTTTTTATACAGTAATATACCGGAATAACTATTTTTGAGCTGGGCAGACAGGCCGTTATACAATGAGTCCAATAATTCAGGTTGATCTTTCCAGGTTCGAAACGATCTGTTCAGTAGGTAGAGGCTGTAAAAGCTGTTCGGATTATTTTGAATAAATCTTCTTTTTAAGCTATCTACCTGTCTCGTTTTATTGTCTTGGTCTTTATCGGTAAGATATAGGGTTCTTTGCTTTTCAACATAGTCTAAGGCTGATTTATCCAGCGCCGAACCTTTCAATTCATATTTGGACTCGTCTGTATACAAATTATCTTTACTGCCCGACAGCCAACCTGTAAGGCCATGGAAAATTAAATTGTCACCCGGAGAAACCCAAAATGCGTATACAATTTGATCTTTTACCAGCCGGGGATTGAAAGTATTGCCGATAATTAAATTAAAGTGTGTCGGTTCTCCGATACTGCCTCTAAAAGTAAAGGTTCGATCAGCCGACAACTGTAGTGAATCACGGATTACTTTATCATTATTTTTATACATGATCCGATATTTTGCATTCGGAATGGTGTCGATCTTACCATGAATAGTAAAGGTCTCATCGGTCTGCCCTATTGTGATCAAAGGGATTGATAGTAACGGAACCAAAGCTAATTTGACTGGTTTTCTCATCATTTTTAAAATAGACCTATAATTGACTAAGCTATCAGCTATTGGGCAAGAATCCAAATTATAAATTGATCAGATCTGCTCCGAACAATACGCCATTGAAAGTATGCGTACAACAAGAACAGAACGGCTTCATATCCTTAGCGGTTAATGTCGGATTGGTGATTTGAAGTAAGCGGATTGTGTTTAATGCCGTAAGTCTTGGCATTGACTCTTCTATATAATGGAGCCTTCTCTTTATGCATACAGTTCTTTGCTGTTTTATCGCTGTGAAATTCTGGTTCTTCAAAACAATTGTTTCTATCAGCGGAAGTTTAATTGTTGAATTTTACTTTCTTTAGTGATTGTCGTGTGCCATAGAAATGATCAAATCATACGCTGCTTAGTTGCTTCTCCGCACGACTTTCCTTATTGCTTCTATTTTTGCCCTGTAACCGCGATAAAAAGGAACAAAATCGCTGATTAATATGTCGTTTAAAAACTGGAGACTACCTTCAAATGGTTTAAAAATTTGCGGTTTATAGTCTGGAGACTCACGTATAACATGGCTAGCTTCCCTTAAATACTCGTTTTTTAATGGAAGCTCGATACTATTATTAACAACATTTTTTAGCTGGTAAAGACCCAAAAGAAACACCGGGACGGTTTTATTCAGCCCTGCTTCCCGATACCAGCCGGAAGACAGCCACTGGCACCTGCTATAACACTGTTCCATTTCTTCGAAGTTCGCCCTAATGAGCTGGTAATCTCCTGTAATCACACCATATAGGTATTCTAAAAACGCTCTGTCAAACTTTGATGTAACCTCGCCGATTAATTTTGAATAGAGTTCCTTTGTCTCATTCTTCAAATCAGGCTCGATCACTATTGCTCTGAGTAGGTTTCTACTTAACAGCAGTGTTTTGTCATAGGAAACCGTATTATCCAAAGCAAGTGACTTGGTGTATACTAAACCTTGCAGTTCGGTGTCTTTGTTGACTGCACCTTCGACTATGATCCAGTCAGCAGGTCCGGAAAGGTATGCCCGATTCAACAGCCTCAGTCGTGAATAGGTAAATATGCCGTTTAACAGCTGCTTATAGTCGTTGTCAACGACCGCTTGGTAAATGGCGATATTCAATATTCCCAGTATCTCCTTGTCATTTAGGTTCATCAAAAATAATTCTGAGAATGAGAGCTTATGATAGTGATCGCCCCAGGTATTGGAGTTCAACAAACCGCAATACTCATGATTAGAAGCGGCGGCCATAACCCGGTCAAACAAGCGAATTAACGATTGTTGTATCTCATCAAAATTTTGATGGACCGAATTACTAAACTCCTTTTCAATCTTTTTCATCTAATTGAATTAGTTTCAACCCTTTTACTTGGATAAAAATATGTCGTATGGAAAATATGGGTTGTCTTTGAAACGACTGCTATCCAATTCCATTTTTTTGGCAATTGCAGCGGCTTCCCATGACCAGTAACCGGTATAGCCCCATTCTCTTAGATGTGAATCGTACCACGCTTCTTCGTTGTGAAGAGAATACCACTCTTCAAGATATTGAACAAGGGCTGCTCCTGCTTCATGAGTAGGAAGATCTATAATTTTTTGCAAGACAACAAATGGTTTGTAATCATTGGTACTTATGCCTTTATTATCAAGTCCTGTAAGAAAATAAATCAATCGGACTGGTTTAAATGATGATTCTATAGGACTGTTTTCCCAAGCGTTTATGAAACGATGCACCGCTGCAGTGTGCTCCTGTAACCTGTCAACAAGAAATAACAATGAGCAGCATTTAATAAATAGTGAATTATTTTTGAACTCTTGGGGATCTGCCTTAAGGAGAAAGTCTATCGCTGCATCTAAAGTGGGAATTAATTGGTCGATCGGCTCTCCTTTAGCGTAGTCAACCTGAAGTTTCTGAAGCCTGATATTGCAGGCTTCAATAAAATGATGGTTTTCTAGCCTACCGTTTTTCTGTTCATACCGTTGGAAGTCTTCATCGTCATCGCTAATCCACAGATTTATTCTTTCGAGCTCCTTATAGAAGTATTTACTATCTTTATACTGGGCCCTTACTTTTTGCGGTTCCTTATGTTCTCTTGTTGCCCCAAAAATCTTACTGAAAAATCCCATGCTTTTTATTGCTTTAGTAACCAGTTGTCTAGAGCAACCTGATTAAACGAAATCCTAAGGCCACTCTGTACATTTGCTGATCAAAGAGGCAAGCGAGTATAACTTTTATTTAAATCTTACATACTTATTCTCTACACCTTCATACAGAACCGTCAATGTATCATTCTTCACCATATATATCCCCTCAGTCTCGTCTTTGGTTTCAATTTCCACGGTAATTAATTTATTATTGTGAATTCTATAGGTGGACTCGATCTTATTCTGCATTTTACCTTCTCCCAGATACTGAATAAATTGTCCATCTTCTGTAAATTCAAGAATAATCTTTTCGACCGGATTTCCTGTTTCTGATTCCTTCATCAAGCCGCTCCACTTACCGAGCAGCTTAGCATCTTGCTGCATCTGGCTATTGCAACTCATACTTAGACACCAAGCTAAAATAAATAATATCTGCTTCATCTTAATTTTATTCCTTATCAAAATCAAATATTCTTCCAACAGCTGATCTCATTAGGCAAACTTGGACTCTTTTTATGTTCCTATGCTGCCGATGGATGGCCACCTGATCTGGAATTTAAATTTAACAGTTATTTATTCCTGAGGGCCTCTGGTTCTGGGGAAGTCCGACGATTGGACTTTGTTGTCTTCATTGATTTTTTGTGCTGCTGCCATAGAAACGACCAAATCATTCAACATGGAGCTCGCCGCTGTCGGCGAGTTGGGCAGCAGCACCAAATTGCTTCGGCTATTGGCTCCAATGGCATTCAACGTATCGTAATGTTGAGTAACGACAATTAAAGCAGAGGCTTCCTGAGCGTTAATATTAGCGGCGTTCAACATTTTCACCGATTCTTCTAGTCCTTTGGCAATCTCTCTCCGCTGGTCTGCTATCCCCTGCCCCTGAAGTTTTTTGGATTCTGCCTCGGCCTTCGCAACCGCAACAATTCGTATTCTTTGTGCTTCAGATTCATACTCTGCAGCTGTTTTTTCACGCTCTGCAGCGTTAATCCTGTTCATGGCGTGTTTTACCTGTTCATCGGGATCAATATCCGTCACTAAAGCTTTGATAATATTGTAACCATAGCTTTGCATGGCGTCCTGCAACTCGCTTTTTACAGCGTTTGCTATATCATCTTTTCGTACAAAAACATCATCCAATTTTGTTTTCGGCACTTCCGCACGAACAACATCAAAAACATAGGATGTGATCTGATTTTCAGGATTTTCCAGACGATAATAGGCGTCTTTCACATTTTCTCTGATCACTTGGTACTGAACAGAGACTTTTATCTTTATGAAAACATTATCCAATGTTTTGGTGTCGATGATCACATCCAATTGCTGTATTCTGAGATTCAAACGTTTGGCAATCTGATCCAAAAAAGGAATTTTTAAATGCAAGCCGGCGTGGCTTACCTTTAAAAACTTGCCTAATCGCTCAACCACAGCGGCGGTTTCCTGTTTTACCGTAAAAAAAGATGCAAATAATGTGATAAGTCCGAAAAAGACGATAACTCCTAAAAATATCATAACTTAAATTTTGATTGATGATACACAAATTTACGTCTTTACATCGTCATTCCTATAGCAATCCCATTATTTTTCGGTAAGAATAAGTTGCCAACTACTTTTTGCTCAATTTCTGTAAACGCTCTTTGGCAGATGGAACGATATCGTCATTGCCTTCATAATTATCAATTAAGCTTTTCAATGTACTCTTTGCCTGGAAAGTGTCGCCCTTGCGGGTATAGATATCTGCTAACAATAGGAAACTTCTGGCCACCCAGTACTCGTGTGCTCCCCTATTATTGATCACATCAAAGGCCGTTTCTTGGGCTTTATCGTATTGCTTATTTTCATATTGCAGTTGTCCAACACGATACCGTGCCTCTGCACCGACCGCTCCCTGGCTCTTGAGAGCGGCGAGACTGAGCTCTTTCATGGCGGACTCTTTGTTACCCTCCTGTAATAAGGCTCTTCCGCTATATAAGTATGCCTTGGCAATTTCCTCCTCAGAAGCGCCAGGGTAATCTTTTATCAACTTTACATACTTGGCCATCTGCTCCATATCGCCGAGTTCGAAATAACATGCGATCAAGTTAGTTACAGCGTAGCCATAATGTTTTTTATATTCTGAATTGAGCTCTAATTTTTTGAGGTGTACTATGGCCTCATTGTACTCTTTGAGCTCCAGATATAGCGCAGCAACCGTCAGAAGGGTATTCTCTGTATATTTGCTCGTCCAGTCATTCAGGATGATATTTAGGTCGTGCAACGCCTCCTTAGGATGCCCGGTACGATATGAGCTGACCCCGCGGATGTAACGCGCGTATTTCTCTTGTTTGGGCTTTGGAAACTTATCAAAATAGGCGTTGATCGCTTCCACAGCTGCTGCATACTCTCCCTTGGTAAACAAAGAATGGGCTGCTTTGAACGCCATATCATCTTGCTCCGAAGGACTCAGGCTACTGACATCAGTGCCGATCGCATAACGGATATAGCTCGACGCATCGCCCTGATCGAGGTAGATGTTCTCGATGAAACGCATTGCTTGTTGTGCCTCATCGGTCTTGGCATATCTCTCCACGACCTTTTGGAAGGTCGCTTTTGCTGCCTCGGGCTGATCGTTGTTGTACTGCACGAGTCCTATCGTCATTAATGCCCGGGGAAGATAGCTACTACGTGGATACTTGTCTATCATAGCCTGCAAGCCTTCGATAGCCCGGTCATAATCTCCCATAGTGAAGTATGTGTATGGGATCTCAAAAGCCGCGTCATCTGCATAGTTGGAGCTTGGAAATTGTTTTACGACAGACCGCAGGGTACTTAATTTGGTTTCATTGTCTCCCTGCAATCCAAAGATAACACCTCTTTGGAACAAAGCGTAGTCCTGATTGGGAGCTTTACTGTTGATCAGCTGATCATAGTACTGGTTGGCGCGACCATAGTTGCGTAGACACAAATAAGAATCGCCCAAACGTGCGATGACGTCATAACGTATGCTCTGATCTACAGAACTTCCCTCGGCAGCCAGAAAACGTTCAAAATAATCGGCCGCCATACCAAAACTGTTATTGCGGAATGCTGCATATGCCAGGCCATAATTTGCATAATTGTATACTTCAGTATTTCGGGCGGCAGGCAACCGAAGGAAACGGGAGAAATTTTCCACCGCCTCGCCGTATTTCCGCACTTCATACATCGCTTCCGCTTTCCAATAGGTGGCCAATGCAGCCATTTCTGCATCAACCGGAAATTTTTCCGATCTCATGAACATCGATATACTATTTTCGAAAGCACGTTCGTTATAAAACTCCAAGCCACGGTAGTACGTTGCCTTTTGATAGGTCGCATCTGTTTCCCTTGCCCGATCCTTTATCGATTCCAGTAGACTTACCCCAGCATGAAAGTTACTGGTGCCCAGTAAGATTTGAGCTGACAGTGTTTCGGGACGTTCTTGTTTTTGGGTACCCGGATCAAGATCACCATATTCTTGAGTGATATATCTCGTGAGAACTTGCTGTGCGGCCTGGGTAGAGTCCAATTCGAACAGGATCTTGGCATAGTTATATAGTCCATCTACTTTTAATTGTGGGTCGAAATCCAAGTTCATCGCCTTAACAAATGCATTTCGTGCGCCTTGTTTATCGCCAGTTTCCATCGCAATATGACCTAAAGTCATTATGGAACCTTGATAAAAAGCATCTGAAGCCTCCAGCGACCGCAAGATAGAGGCCGCTCTTTCGTATTCGTGTGCTTGGTAGGCCAGAAAGCTAATGCGATAATTATCAATATTGTTGCGTGAAGCATTGGGATGCCGTTTCAGTAACTCGTGGTAATAAGCTTGCCTGAATCCCTTTCTTGAAAAATAGGTAGCGGTAGCGATTTGGCGCAGTTCAGCTTCAATGGCTTCCCGGTTGATATGGCGCATATCGGGACTTCTGCGAACCTTAACGGCATCGGCCAACAACGGCCGGTAGTCGCGTACGACATCAATGGAATCCATAGTGGCCACTTGCCCTTCATTCCGTTGCTCACTGGACTGTGGCTTCTCTTTCTTCTCTTTTCGCTGCTTGTCCACTTCCTGCGCATATCCTGTAACCAGCGTTGCCGAAAGTACCCCGGTAAGCAGGTATTTCAGGTAGTTGTGGCTGATTCTTTCTTTCAATATCATTGTTCGTCCGTATTTCTGAGTTTTCCAAACATTCCCTTTGTAGAGGAGACAATATCTTGATGTTTCTCTAGTTAGTACAACCAAAACTAAAGAATTCCGATCACAAATTAGGTAAACCGTCCGTAAAAAATTGGACATGTACCACTATCGACAACAGAATGGGATTATGGGGACGGATGCTCTCAGCGTAAGAAGAAAGGCGCCCTTTTGGCGCCTTCCTGTAATTAAATTGTATTTTCCCAAGCTTTTAACTGATGATCTTTCAACATGTCTTCAATTACCTTAGGAACGACATTTCTGAATTTTCCTTCATCAGAAGGTACAATATCGATCATACGGTCGATCATTTCTTGCGGATCCATTTTGCCCTCTGGAGTTGCAAAGAAGTCATCAAATCCTTTGCGCAGGTCAGCTCGTTTGGTGAAGTTGACTTCATCATCTAACCAACGGAACGGATTGTCTGCCATGGTTTCATTATAGCCAGTGTAATAGGCTCCCGGATTGATAGTCTGTACTTTGATCCCGTATGCCTGAAGTTCTTGCTGCAAGGCTTCTGCAAAGGATTCCAGTGCGTGCTTGGTAGACACGTAGGTTCCCCAGTTGGCCGGTGTAAACAAACCTCCCATGGATGAAGTGAATACCACTTTTCCCTTTTTACCTTCTCTTACCCATCGTTGGACGACGCCCTGAGTTAGAACTAAGGGTAAAAAGACATTGACCTCATAATTTTTTCTGACCAGATCCACAGGAATCTCCCACACTGGTCCTGCTTCTCCCATACCTGCATTGTTCCAGAGTATATCAAAATCCCATTTTAAAGCTTGCTTGATGTCATACTGATCGGTAAGGTCCAGACGCTCCACACGGATCTTATCGGATAGACCCAATGCTGCTACTTCTTCGCGAAGTGGGGTCACCTGTGACGATACATGCACTGTGGCGATGATGTTATGTCCGTTTTTAGCCATCCCTATTGCTGCTCCTTTGCCGAAGCCTGAACCTGCTCCTGTAATTAAAATTGTTTTAGTTTTCATTATTGTAAATTTTTGAGTTAGTAATTATTATTGGTTATTGCCTTTGTGTTTTTTTGAACTATTAAATTGCACTTTGATGGAAAATTTCCGCTCCTGCGGTCGCTATTTGAAGGTCTTCGGTAACTGCTCCCCCTGAAACTCCGATGTATCCAATGATTTCGTTATCCTTTACAATAGGCAGGCCACCTGCGAAACCGACTAATCCGCCGTTTGTGTCTATCATCCCATAGGTAGCGGCTTCGGGCTTTAGATATTCGCCCACGTTTTCGCTGCTCGTTCTGAAAAGACTGGCGGTCTTCGCTTTTTTTATGGCAATATCCATTGACCCTAAAAAAGCATAATCCATTCTTTCGAACGCTTTCAAATGCCCCGCTGTATCTAAGACAGCAATGTTGGCATTTACATTCAGTTGTATCGCTTTGGCTCTGGCCATCTGTACAACTTGTCGTGTTTCATCAAGATTGATTTCCATAATGTTGTAAGTTTTATATTTGTTTCATTCTGCTATGACAAAGTTGCAACAGATTTAACCGGTTCCTTATAGGAAAAAAATCCCTGTTATTATGAAAATCAAACCTGTTGTCCTTTTTTCCCACTTTTCCTATCTTTATAGGACAAAACCAGATATTAGATCTATGAAAACCCGTTCGGACCACAAGGAAATTGACCTTCTTCGAAACTTTCCTGAGTTGACGCCTATTTATAGGGAATCCCTTGATTCTAAGCAGATCAAAGTATTTAATCGAGAAATTGAGGATTGTAGAAATTATCTTTCGGCCAATAGACGGGATTTCTATAAAATACTAATGATCACGGGCGGCTACGGAGTGTTTACGCTGGGGCTAAACAAGTATCAGATTGACAGACCTACGATTATTTATATTCATCCAAATGATATTATCTCCTGGCAGAAAACATCAGGTGAATCCGCTGGGTACTACCTATTGTTTAAGAAAGATTTTATCAATCATTATCCTATGCTGAAGTCTACAATTGACAGATTGGCCTTGTTTAGCGACAAAAACAAAAGTGTAATCTGTGTTGAAGAGAGTGATTTACCCGGATTTAAACGGCTTTGGGAAAGTATGTATCAGGAACAGGAAAATCAATTGGGTGCAGAAGCTATCCAAGCATATATCCAATTGTTGATGATTGATAGTGCAAGAATGTCGAAAACTGTCGTTCCCGAACATACAGAAGATGATTATGATCATATCCACCGCTTTTTCGGACTGCTTGAGCAAGAGATTGCTAAGATCAATTATGAGAATCCAATTAAGCTGAGGACCGCTCAGGAATTTGCCGATTCCATGCAGCTGCATCCAAATTATTTGAATCGAATATTAAAAAAAAGAACCGGGCAAAATGTGAGTACGCACATAAAGGCAAGGTTGTTAGATGAAAGTAAAGCTCTTTTGCTGCAGACATCATGGTCCTTAGAACAGATAAGTTATGCCGTGGGATTTTCGGATCAGCCCAATTTTAATTTCTTTTTTAAAAAATACACAGGTGTAACACCCAATACGTATCGAAAAACGGCAATACGGTAGCCATGGCTTTATTATTTTCGTTTCTTCTCTGCTTGGCTATCCGAAAAATTCAGTCAAAAGAATGTAAATGTGCGCGGTATGCGGTACAAGTTACCCGTTCAGTTTCGAAGTACTGATGCGGGCCTAACCGTAATCCTTCTATTTGCATTTCTTCCAAAATTTTTAGATACGAGTCATTGGTCTACCAAGTTTAAGCCGAAATGTCGCTTTCCATCTTGTGCTACCGTCAATAAAATAGTTTATACTTCTTGCAGATAATTTCTCTTACCGGGATTTAGTTTTTTCTCAGATTCTTCCGGAATCTCCAATATATGAGGCCACTCGACCCCACATATTTTCAGTCAGTACTTATCCTTTCGGAGCGAATAAATCATCTGAAAAATCTGTGGATCTACCATTGATTTAGTAAATTTCTATTAAATTTACTAAATCAATGGAATTCGACCTCATATTAAAAAGTATCGCCGAGCATGTTACATTAAACCTGCAAGAACAGGAATTTGTAATTTCACTTCTGAAAGTCAAAAAGGTAAGACGTCGGCAATATTTACTTGAAGCAGGAGACATTCAACGACATGGTATTTTTGTTAACTCCGGCTGTCTACGAAGCTATTCGGCCTGCAAAAACGGAATTGAGCGTAATCTGCAGTTTGCCCCTTCAGGTTGGTGGATCGGAGACCTCAATAGCCTAAAATATAGACAGCCCAGCATATTGTATATAGATGCGATATTCGATAGTGAAATAATCATGCTCGCAAACTCGGACCAAGAAATGCTTTATCAATCTATACCTCAGATGGAACGGTACTTTCGGTTAATTACTGAGCGAGCTTATATACGAAGCCAACAACGTTTGGTCGAGACGTTGAATATGCAGGCAAAAGAACGTTATGAGCAATTTTGCAAGCATTACCCCGACTTGATCAGGTCTCTTCCCAAAAAACATATTGCTTCTTATATTGGTGTGACCCCTGAATTTTTAAGTACTATAGTCTAATAGCTATAGTTTTTATTCTTTTGATATATAGAGTCCCATTGATCACAATGTGGAATACTTAAGGTATATTAAGTTTAATACTTAATATACCTTATTCTTCGCCATAACTTCTCTCTTTAACTTTACCTAACGAAAGCAAACGGCGCACCTATCCTTTTGGGAGTTTATAACACACCCGTACTGTTTGAAGTGAAAGGAACTATTTGCGACCTTTTAAATGTTAAACAAATTAGTTAAATAATTAAACACTCGTATCAAATTTAAAAGTTATGGCACTTACAACACGGATAAATGCGAATGATGTCGCATTTCTATTAATTGATCATCAGAGTGGTCTATTTCAGACAGTGAAGGACATTGAAGTACCCACGTTAAGGAGTAATGTTGTTGCACTCGCTCAGATCGCGGCAGTCGAAAACATCCCTGTGATCACGACGGCCTCTGAACCAAAAGGGCCTAACGGCCCTTTGATGCCTGAAATCCACGAGATTGCGCCTCATGCGCAATATGTGGGTCGCACAGGCGAGGTAAATGCTTGGGATACTCCTAGCTTTGTTGAAGCTGTAAAAGCTACTGGTAAGAAAAAATTGGTTATTGCCGGTGTATTAACAAGTGTTTGTGTGGCTTTCCCTGCAATTTCCGCAGTTGCCGAGGGTTATGATGTTTTCGCTGTCATAGATGCTTCCGGCGATATGAGCTCGTTGTCTACCCAGGTTACAGTAGCAAGATTACAAATGGCTGGCGTCATCCCAATTACTACCACAGCTGTAATCAGTGAGATACTGAAGAGCTGGAAACATACGGAAGCTCAAAAATATGCCAACGCACTTTCTTTGGTGATGCCTAATTATCAGGCCTTGATTGAAAGTTATTATAAAGCACAGGAAGTCGCTCTTGAAAAATAAATTGGCGTTCTAGTCGCATGTTCTACCGCGGGATGATATTGAATCGTTCGTCCCGTGGTAATCTTGTCCTCTTCACCCATTCGGATATCATGCCTTCACGGATACTAAGTTCGCGGGATAGGTATTTGATGCTCAAATGGGTGTTATTGCAAAAATATTGCCCCTCAAAAGTTTTAGTCCAACTTTTGAGGGGCAATTCTCTTTTTGAACAACCGTATTATCGATTGCTATGATGATAGCTTAATCGAGTGTCCCGAATTTACCAGCCTGATAATCTTCAAAGGCCTGATAGATCTCTTCCTGAGTATTCATCACGAAAGGACCGTAACTTGCAATGGGCTCATTGATAGGTTCACCACTCAAAACGAGCAATACGGCTTTTTCCGTCGCCCGAATAAAAATCTCTTCTCCGTCATTTCTAAACAGGATAAAGCTATGCTCTTTGACTAATTCTTCATTCACCTCGATCTCACCATTAACGACCAGTATAGCCGAATTATGCGTTCGGGGAAGCGAAAAATCAGTGCGACCGCCTTTTTCCAGTTTGATGTCGAACACGTTCACCGGCGTATACGTACTCGCGGGGCCTTTTGTATCTTCGAAATTTCCTGCGATTACATTGACGAGCCCTGCTCCCTGAGGCAGCTTCACTTTACCCATTTGGTCAGCCGCGATCGCCTGATAATGTGGCGATGTGACTTTATCTTTCGCAGGCAGATTCACCCATAATTGTACCATTTCAAAAGGACCACCTGTCTTCGAAAAGTTTTCCTCATGATATTCTTTATGCAATATTCCCGCGCCAGCAGTCATCCATTGTACATCGCCCGGATGGATAACTCCACTATTGCCGGAACTATCATGGTGAGCAACGCTTCCTTTATAAGCAATTGTCACTGTTTAAAATCCTTTATGGGGATGGACATCAACACCGCGAAGATGGTCAGAAGGGCCAAAATCATACTCAGCGTTAAAATCTAATAACAAGAATGGACTCATTCTTTCCTTTGTAATACCCCTACCCGGCACCATATTAAACACGCGGAAACCGTCACCCACCATACTCGGGCGGGCTGGACGAGGAAAGATTTTTTCAATTGATTTTTTCATTTTATGAACTCCTATTTTACAGCTTTATCGCATCGTTGATCAGGCTGAGAATATATTTCATCGTTACATCAACGGTGTATACAAATTTACCTTATATAACTGCTCTAAAGATTAATGTACATTAAGAAATAACATCCATGTGTATCACTCATTAAACTTAATACTCGAGTGACCTTTGTACCAACGATCCGATTTTAGCAGCTGCGTAGCCACAAATCGCTCAAACTGATGATCGGTATTTCGCATGACGGGTCCGTGTCCAAAACATATGATAGCAGGACTCAGTTTTGCTAATTTCTGCAATGATTTGATATTGAGTTGCTGATCTGAAGTAAATAGCTTTGGTGGCAGCCGCAGGCCTGTGGCTGTGGTAAGCAGATTCATATTCGTCGCTACGTCACCGAGTATGAGAACACCGTCTCGTTCACGGAACAAAGAAATGTGCCCGGCCGAATGTCCGGGTGTCTCTATGACCCGAAAGTTTCCAATCCTATCGTTTTCTACGACCGTCCCTGCGACGGAATGCCCCTGCCCTGCCCAATATTTTTGTTGAAGTCTGGCGACGCAATGATGCGGAGCTGGGTAGTCGCTGGTTACCAAGCCTGATTCGGTTCTGAATACTTCAGCAGGATGACAGAATAAGGGAATGTCAAAATCCGCACATACCCGATCGCTACAGCCTTGGTGATCTGCGTGTGCATGCGTCAGGATATGTTGGTAAACGTGAATGCTCTGGAGAGCTTGCTTTATGGCCGTATAGGAACTTCGTATACCGGAGTCTACCAATACACCTTCTATAATATAGCAATTAATGCTATCGCGGGGCAGCAGTGAAAGCTGGTACACTTCAGGAGCAATTTGACGTAACATAGTTCTTTTTACGCAAATGTACAGCACTGATTTCTCATTGATAAGGACATTTGTCCTATAATACATTGAGTTTATGTATTTGTCCTTTGGCGCGTGTAAGCGACCGCTGGGTGATGCCGAGGTAGGATGCGAGATCTTGATTAGTTACGCGCTGGACGAGCATCGGTTCACTGCACAGGACATGGCGATATTTATCCACTGCAGACCGATTGTTGTAGTTCAGTAGATAACGTTCTTTCTGTTTATACTCCTGCTCCAATATCGACTTTATAATGCTGTTCCAAGCATTGACCTTAAGTAGCAAATGCTGATAGCCGGGATAGTTTATTTCATAGATTATACTATCTTCTATCGCCTGGATACTCCTGCAGGATTTTTCCTGCGCCACAAACTCAGCAAACGAGGTGACAAATTCGTTTTCAAACTTAAAGCAGGTGATATTTACCTTCCCTTCGTCGTCGGTAGCATAGGCTTTTACAGCTCCGCAGGCAATAAAGCCTATGTGGCGACAGAACTCATCTTCACGCATAAAAAAGTCGCCCTTTTTTAAGATGATCCGCCGGAAGAACGGTATAGAACACTCGACTTCCTCAGCTGATAGCTGTCCCGTTGAAAATAGATAACTTGTTAATACATCAGCCATTATGTGTTATTTCGATCTTTTATTTCGTTCATTTGCTGTCTACGGATTATATGGTAGATCCTGTCTCCAAATCTAGCAATTATCGTACAGGCAAAAAAACGTAGCGAACGAATTCTTCGGCATGACGCCCGCCAGTATCTGACGCATGCGGCATTTATTATATGATTAATTTTAAACCGAACGAAATATTACGGCCGGGAAGTGGCGCCAAGTATTTAAGGGTTGAGTTTTGCGGACGTGCTTCGGTATTCAGTAGGTTTGTTCCACTAATGAAATACATAATTTCATAGCTTTTAATTCTCATTTTATAACCCAATTGTCCTGCTACCAGCGAGTAAGCAGGCATTGCCGGTTCCATATTGATATTTTTACCTAAATATCGTTGTTTCAAGTACCGTTCGAAATTGCCACTTCCGAAGAAGTTTTTGAATTGTACTGACAATGAAATTCCATATCGGCTTGTTGGTAGATTTGGCATGTAGTCGCCTTCTGCCCATTTACGCATGCTGTCATCGGAGGTATTCATATTTTTGACAAGATCAGCATAAGCATTCATTTCTACCTGGCGATTTGCAGACCATGTATGCATATAGCCGCCTTCCAGTTCCCAGCCGTGAATTTCCGTGTCCGATGCCCGCCATTCTTTTACCAAGAATCCACCGGAGCGAGAAATGCCGGTATGGGCAAGATATAAATAATTCTTAAAAAAGCTTCGATAACGGGCGGCCGATAATTTAAACCCACCATGTTTTATTCCCCCAGAAAACTCATAGGAGTTTGAAAGCTCCTTCACTAACCGGTCGTCCCCATTCTCCTCTACCAACATTGCAAAATGATCATTACCAGCGTAAAGCTCATTAACCCCTGGAGCGCGCTCCGCATGGGAGAATGTAGCTTGTACATAAGCAATATCAAATAAGGTATATCGCATATCTCCAGAAAGCTGGTTTAACTGAAAATGCCGGTCAGAGAGACTTCCTCCGGAAAGCCCCCGGCTCCGCTGGTAAGTGGGATCGCTCAGCGCACGGCGGCTAGCCCAGCTTAAAAGCAATCGGGTAAAAATCAAGCGACTGCAACGTAAACATCCCACCTTCACAACTCGAACTATTGGGAATATAGCGCCGCTCACCTTGTCCCTTTAATTCCAAATAGGAAAAGTCAAATCCGCTGACACTATGCCAAAAACCCCTGAATTGCTGTGTTAGCTCTGTACGAAGCGTATGGCGCTGGCTATCAAACTTATTGACACGATATTTGCCCAGAAGTTCGCGATCATCGGATAGTTCACCTCTATACTTCAGTTTGATCTCTGACATCAGTTTTGTTTTGGTTTTTAAGGCAGATTCCAATTGCCAGGCATAGGAATAAGTACGTGTATTGATTGCTTCATAGACCGGAATCCAGGCCGCTGTATGGCTGTGGACAGGCCTATTCAGCTGAGCAAATCCGGGGACACCATAATAACCTTCAAGGGCATATAATCCCAGACCTATCCGAAAGTTTTCCCTGAGGTAACTAGCTCCTGCATTAACCGAACGTCTGTCGGCATGACTGTTGGGCATTATGCCCTTTTTCACAGGAGCGTAATCTGTAATCCCATGGACAACTTCGGAATAAAGTGGCGTATTTGGATCTTGTCCCGCGATATATTTGTCATTTTTAGGGTTCGGTACCCTTTCGCCATTGATAAACGAATAACTTTCGAAGGTATATAGATCAGCTTCGGACAAGCCCCAGGTTGGATCGCCCATGTTATCGAGTACAAACCGGCTCAAATACGGATATAAGGTCAGATTTTGAACGGTCTCGCGCTCGACGTTTACCTGTGCCATGGCGGCGGTTAGTGGATCAATTGTTGGATCATAGGCAATCGGAGCTTTAGTATTACCGGGTATTTTGAGATGACCATGCGCTTGTCGCATAGCGCCGATATGTGCCGCCCAGTAATTTCCAATATTGGTGTTCAGAGAGAGCGATTGGATATTTCCGCTATTCGTACCCAATTCTGATACCGCCTGGCCTTTGATCCGCTTTTCTAAACGAGCTATAGGAATCGTATTATCTTGCAGATTTACCGCCCCACCGATCGCTTTTCCGCCAAATAATACAGTCGAAGCTCCTTTATACAGGTCTACTTCACGTAGATTGTGGATATCAATATTGGGGTTTAGGTTTGGACTGATTCCCGATAAATCATTGATCGAAAGACCATTGTTCAACACACTGACTCTGCTTCCGCTAAGACTGCGTATCATGGGCATCCCCACATTGGGCCCAAAAGAAGCGTTCTGCACGCCTGAAATATGGCTCAAAGTCTCGCCAATCGTCTGTGCTTGGGCACGGTCCAGCTGATTTCGATCAAGCTTTGTCTTCTGCCATTGATCCATGATAAGGCCGGTCGCGCGCGCGGTCGGCAGCTTGATGTTTCGCAATGTATCGACTGATGCTTCGTTTTGTGCCTGTACAGATCCTGCAGTCACCAACGTAGCCAGGGATGCGAAAAATATTCTTTTCTGATGGGGTACCATATTGTAATCTATTCCTGTGTGTGCTGCAAAAATAGAAAAGAAAGTATTAAATGCAATAATGTTGCATTAATAATTTACAATCATTACCTTCGTCAAAATTTTTCAAACGATATGAAATACATCAACACACGATCTGCTATCACAGCTGCCCTGATCCTTATGTTCAGCGGTCTATCATCTTGTAAAAAGGAAACAACCCCCGCTCCTTCTGAAATCCTGCTGTCGTTGCCTTCGCAGGTTAGTCTTCGCTACGGCGAGACCCGGGAGATTAAATTGTCGGATAACCTATTCTCAGCTGCTGGACTGACGTTCAGCTTTGACTTTTCCCAGACCCAGGATGTCAATATCGGTAACGGATATAAACTCAGCGACAGACTAAACCAGGCTATTAAATATCATAGCGAAAGCCAAAGTATACAGATTAACAGTGCACTGCTGTATCCAAATGGTGCTCAGTCCATCGATGCGCGTATTCCTGATGAATATAGGATCACGTTGGTTGCTAAAGAATCGCATGGTGCGGTGGTAGCCAAGGAAAGTTTTTCATTAAAAATAAGTAGTGGAATGATTGGTATCAAGGGGCTAAAAAGCGACAGCGGGTTACCTTATTCCTACGTGCTGTATAGTGACCAAGCGACTGTTTTTGAAATCGATCCTCTTGGGCTTCCTACTGCTGGCGCTAGCTTTCATTTAAAAATGAAAGATGGGCAGGAACATATAGCTTCCATCGTGGGCGCGAATATCAAACTTTCCAAAGATGCCGGCGATCCGGAAAAGAAAGCTGAACAATCCTTCGAACTAACTCCAGAACTTAGGAAAGATGGTTTTCCTGTGGCTTCGACAACCTTAAGGGTCATCCTCATTCCACAAATTAAATTTTTGTTTGGGCAATATTACCCCGACCTAAATCTGACCATCGATTTCAGTCTCCTCCATATTGGTCTTTCAAACGGTTATGTGTCTGCAGCACCTACTCTTTATCCCGAGAAATATAAATCTACTTTTGAGCTTGTTTCGATACAAAAGGATGGGCTCGCGTTTGCTGATACGGAAAAGCTGTTTAGCGTAAATACCCAAACAGGGGAGATTACCGTGAAGAAAAGTGAAAGCTTAATGGCTGGTAGCTACAAGATAACGATTAAGGCACTGACAACTACTGGTCTTGAGTTTGTTACGTCCCTTACGCTAGTGATGTCAGCAGGATAGTCAAACTAACTATACATTTACCGCCGTGCCCCAAAAAAGGCAGGCGGTAAACATCCATGAAATATTCAATGGCTTATTCAATGGCTTAGTCCCGCGAATCGAGGTTGCGAAGAATGCTGTAATCGATATAAAATGTGCCAAAGGGCACAAAACAGGCCAAAAGGACCTTCCAAGTCGTTTCCCGAAATTTCCACCGCTCTTCGACGCCAACCCGAAGTGCATTGAAAATGAAAAGAAGAAACAATGCGCCGTGCACAGGACCTATAGCCTTTACAGCTGCAGGGTTGTCAAAAAAATGTTTCATCGGTACTGCTACAAAAACAAGTACGAGCAAAGAAACGCCTTCCAAAAAAGCGAGCAGCCTTAGCCGGCCGACAGATGTAATAAAATAGTGTTTCATCTTTAGTGTATTCTTAAATAGGGTCTATTCGCCAGTGGTGAAAATGGCCAGGGTATAGCGATAAAAATGATTAACAGAGCGATTGAATACCAGAGGAGCATGGTCCTAAACTTTTCCCGATCAGCAGTCCTGCGCTTGGCGAGGGCCGACCCGATGGTAAGTATCACGATAGAGGCCAGCATCAGGATCACATGGATCAGCCCAAAAAAGGTCATGTCGAAATCCTGAAATGATTCCGATGACCAGTAGCCCTTGGCGATCTGACTATTCGTAAACAGCATGATTCCCAGCATCAGTTGGACATGCGCAATAGTTGCCGTCCAGTGCCTGACGCTGTCATCGGCCTTGGTGAACGGGGTGTCTTTGAAATACCCTATGGATGCCTTGTAGATCGCATAAAGCAAAAAAACCAGTACAAGCCATCGTGTCCATGAATGTAAAAGTAATAATGTGGAGTGCATTGTATGTTGATATTTGTCTTTGTAATATATTATTTGCGGAATGGATACGCGCCGAATTTGTGAACGCGGCTCCCGATTTCAAAGATACATTAAAAACATACTATATGGTATGTTTTTAATGTAAAAAAATTACTCCGGTTAGCTGTAGCGGGCAATTGAGCATTACGTTCAGCATTGCCTGCAATATAGCCCAATGCAGTTATCTGAGGCTCGCCAAGTAATTCTTTAATTCTTTCAGGTAGGGCAAATAAACGGTTTTGCTGTTTGCCAGTTTTCCGAAATTCCGGATGCCCCAATAGCCAGATATGACAAAAAGCGTAATTTGCCCGGGCTCCACATCGGCGCGAATCAGCCCATCCTGCTGCCCTCTTTCAAGTGCCGCCACCATGACCTTTGCCCACTCATCCGCAAGCTCTTCCAGTACTTTAGTGAACTTGGAATCCCAGGGCGTCATTTCCTGGGTGAAATTGGCTGCGGGACAGCCATATTCGACCTGTAAGAATTCATCTTCCAACAATAGGTAACGGATCAGCCCGTAGATGCTATGGACAGGATCTGCCCCAGACCGTAAAGGCTCGATAAAACTTCCGTTTAAAGTCGGTTTTAGTATTTCGTTTATGATGGCTAGGCCCATTGCGTCTTTCGATTTGAAGTGATAATAGAATGCTCCCTTGGTCACCGCTGTGGTGGCAATTATTTCGTCGATGCTGGTGTTCCGGTATCCTTTTGCATAGATAAGCTCAAAAGCTTTACGAAGGATCATTAACCGGGTTGTTTCTGCCTTTTTCATGTTAAATACGCTGTATTCGTTATTGTCCTTTGAAAGATACCCATAATTGGGTGCTCTCGGCGTTTTAATTTTCATTTCTTCTTGTCAAGCTGCTCAATATAATCTAAGATTAGCCTGATGCCCTCATCGTGAGGAACGGTCGTGCCGATCTTGGGCATATGAAGCTCACCGGAAATGGTGATTCTGCCGGCAATTTTCGCTTGCTTGAACAAGATACCTGTCTCATTCACTGGAGTCTCATACCTCAGGTCAAGTTGGGTAATGCCGCCAATACCCCCGGGACTGTGGCAATGTGCACAGTTGATGTCCAAGTAAGCCCGTGCCCGCTGGTCCAGCGGTGTGGAAAGAGCCTTATAGTCGGTCATCTTGTCTATTGCCGCTAACGATTTGAGTTCCAGCTTCCCCCTTTGTCTGAGGTAATCCAGCTGATTCACTCGCTTATGCCCTCGGTCGATTTGGACATTGAGATTTCTGAGTTTGGGGCCGATCGGAAAGAGACCACTACCCTGCCGGTGGCATGCGATACAGTCCGCCCTAGATGGAATTTTGTAGGCAGTTTTCCTATTCCTTCGCTTTTCATCCCAGAACGTAACTGCAACGGTATCGCCCCTGGTCAGTAAGAAGGCGTCATCTTGCCTCTCGTTCCATCTATAGGTAGCTGCATTCCACTGCGATTTATGCTTAATCAGCAGTCGCGTTTCTATAATACGTTTTCCGGCTCCAGGTTTTCTAACGGTGTCGACATAAAAAAAGGTCTTGGCCAGTATCGTACCGTCCGGAAAGTCGGGAAGCCCGCTCCCTAGGGCAACCATCTTTCCACCTTGGGGAAGCAGAAGAATACGTTGCTTTTCAGCATAATCGGTAAAGAGCGCTGACGAAACTTCTAGCTGCTCAGCCTCTGCTATTGGCGTAAGGTCTGACAACTTACCCTGAAATAATCCGTATTGGGAAAGCTTCTTCTTGAACTCAATATTATCTTCAATATTTGAATTTATGCCATTGTCGTTTAGTACGATCAAAAGTGCCGGTATAAAGATAATACCCAATAATACGATATAAGCCTTATTCATGAATGTTGACTCGTTTTGGACCAATGGCACAAATGTAAAACAAAAACATACTATATAGTATGTTTTTAATGTCAATTTTCGCTGAAAACTGAATAAAATCCTTGCGAAGATCTTCCACCGAGCTTAAACCACGCGAAACGCGATAGCTATTTATTCACCTTTTCATATAAATATCTTTTTTCGTGAACGGCATAGGTCTCGAAATTGTTATGTTTTATAGTTGAAGACGGTCTACAAGCGAAATCTTCTCAGCTTTCGACTAAAGTATCACGCAGTTTGCACAATTAAAAGAATCGCTAATCACAAAAAATATATTATGGCATTATTTTCAAACGATTTAAGCAAAGAGCCGGTATTTGACGGCATTGGTTATGAACCGTCGTTCTTTTCGAGAAAGTCAATGGTCTCGACCAAAACAGATTACAGCAAAAAGAAGTACAACGACACCAACAAGGATACCAGAAAAAAGATCCTCGTTCTCTGTACAGAACAACGCTATATGACAATGAAAAACGGAAAAAAATTCTCTACAGGTAATCACCCGGTAGAGACGCTGGTACCTATTCTTCATTTTGAGCAGGCGGGATTTGATGTTGACTTTTACACGCCAAATGGCGATTCAGTTAAGTTTGAAATGTGGGCGATGCCCTATGAAGATGAACACATCGGTAAGATCCTCGAAAAGTACAATACGCAATTTTCAAATCCTCATAGCCTCAAAGACTTTATCGCTGACAGCCGGAAATCTTATGTGGACTATGTGGCTGTGTTTATTCCGGGAGGGCACGGAGCAATGTTGGGGCTGCCAGAAAGCAAAGATGTAAAGGAGCTGATCAATTGGGTGGTTGCTGAAGACAAATACTTGCTGGCGATCTGCCATGGCCCTGCGGTGCTCTTAAGTGCAGCGGATGCTAGCAGCGAGGGCAACTTTCCGTATAAAGGATATAAGATCAATTCTTTTCCTGATGAAATGGACCTTACATTGCCAGAAAGTGGATACCAACCCGGAGAGATGCCTTGGTTTTATGGAGAAAAATTAAAAAAGCTTGGTGTGGAAATTCTAAACAAGAAGATCAGCGGCGATTGTCATGTGGACAGAAAACTAATTACAGCAGACAGCCCACTTGCCGCGGATAAATTTGGTAAAATTTGCGTGGAAGAACTTCTTGCTTACGAAAATCAAAGATAAAAAAAGGATCACTTTTAGGTTGCCGACCCCTCCGGTCCGGCAACCACTTGTAAATGAAATCATCGGGACTTAGCAAAATTGTCGGACAACCGGCCGATTTCTTTTGTAGACAGTCTTTTATTATCCGACGCGATCACGATGCGATATCGAAATGTGACAGACTTTCCCGGTTTCAATGTCAAATTTAGGGCTTCAGCACCTTTGCTGAACACTTTCTGTCCTAATGGATTGGCGGCAAAAAGCCCATAGCCTCTCGCATGCCAGTAGGTTGGATATCCTATATTGTCGGGGTGGTCCATGATAACAATACTGATCGTATCCCCCCCTTTCTTCCCATAGAGCATACACCATCTGGCCCTTGAGCCCCATGCTGCATCTCCGGTCTTGTCCTCGCTGGTCAAATAGTTGCCGGTAACCGTGTTAGGATTGCTCTTTACTCTCGTCACTACACCATGCGTATCGGTAAACTGACGTTCTTCATCGGACGGTAATTCCAGTTCATGAGCAACACGCAGGCCGAGTAGACCATCTTTAACATCGGTAAAAGATACTGGTTGCTGAGCAGTGAGGATGGTAGTACGGTCAATCGTTCGGACCCTTCCTGTTGACTGAAAGACTAGCGTGGTACTTTCTTTCAACAAAACCTGTTGTTTTATATCGCACCAGTTCGCGGTATAGTTTATGAGTCCCGTATCGCCACCTTTAGCTTCGTTGATGGCAGTCGTCTTAATCCAGCCGTATTTGTTGTTTTTATCCGGTGGTATGGCAGAGGAATTGTTCCAAAAATCGAGTCCGTTCACACTTTCATAGTTCATCCATAGGCCAACGTGATGCGGATGGTCGGTGGGTTCATTCGCTCGTGACATAAGTGGATAGCCACGTGTAATAACTTCTCCATTGGCGGCATGGATGGGGAATAGCGTCGGTTTTTCCAGATCATCAGGATAAATAAGAGCAGTAAAAGGTTGGCCATCTGCTTCGACAGTAACGCTTTTGTGCAATTTATCGTGTCGGACGGTGATCTTTTGTTTATGTTGTGCATATATGGGCCCGACCATGGTTGCTAAATGTAAAAGAGATAGGATAAAATGTTTCATGTTGGTTAGCTATTTTAAACTTAATATTTGAATACCTTATCACCGGCGATAACTTCCTGTCGTTCACGGTCGAAGATTACTTTTTGGCCCGTACGGTAGGCAGCGTTGGCCATAATGACGGCGATCGAATGATTATAGCCCGCCTCGACGGTCGCATTGGGTTCCCTACGACTGCGTACACATTCCATCCAATTGCGTATATGGGCCATGGTTACGGGATCACCTCCGGTATCAGCCGATGTCGCTACACGAATATCATTTAAGCTTGTTTCGGGTAATAGATTGGGCTTGAGGCCCATCATGCTGGCATATTTTTCGGTAAGGCCTCCTAAAGGCGTGATTTTATTCGTATCGAGGTTAAGTGTCCCGCCATTACTGTAGTATATTTCTTTTACCTCTTCCCCATCTGCAACACCGGAATTAGTCTGTCTCGACTTGAACAACACCTGAAACCCTTTGGTCTTATCATCAAATGGGCCGTAATCAAATACTGCAGTAAATGTATCGGCATTCTCGCGTCCATCTTTCCATACATAATTTCCGCCGTTGACTGCTACGCTGCGTGGATGGGGAAGGCCGCTAAACCAGTGTACCGTGTCGATCTGATGACATAACCATTGTCCGGGAATACCAGATGAGTATGGCCAAAATAACCTGTATTCGAGATAATGTCTCGCATCGAATGCTTCATACGGCCTGTTGAGCAAAAAGCGCCGCCAATCCACATCTTCTTCCCGAAGCTTGGCGACTAAGGATGGTCTGCGCCAACGGCCAGGCTGATTGACATTCCACGTAAGCTCTACCATCACAATATCGCCGAATTTTCCGCTTTTTATAAAATCATCCGCGGCAAAATAATTCGCTCCGCTCCTCCGCTGCGATCCAATCTGTACAATCTTGCCACTATCTCTTACCGCTTTTAATACGGCTCGTGCGTCATCCATGGTTTCTGCCAGCGGTTTTTCGACAAACGCATCTTTACCGGCCTTAACGGCTTCAATTGCATGCAGCGCATGCTGGAAGTCCGCCGTTGAAATCATTACAGCGTCAATGTCTTTCAGTCCATAAAGCTCTTCATTGTTCCGACAAGAGGTGATATCGTGTCCCAGCTTTTGTTTCCAAAAGTCAGTTCCTTCCTCCCGACGTAGTCTCCAGATATCGCTCACAGCAATGATGTCAAAATTTAAATCTTTGTAAGCGGCCAGAAACGAGGGCGCGTGAGCTCCCTTGTGGCGGTCAGAAAATCCAATTACACCGATATTTATGCGTTCATTTGCACCAAGGATTCTGCGATAACTGGAGGCACTGAAAGCATTAGCCCCAGTATACAAACTTGCTCCAAGCAAGCTTGCTTTTTTGATAAAATCTCGTCTTGAACCATTCATTGAATTAAGTTTATATACCTAGTAATATAATATGACATGTTTTTGTTTTGCCCGATAAAACGATTTGGTAATAAAAACGGTATTTATCATACATCGGAAGATAACATTCGCTAGGATATCGGCGATGTGCTTGATATATTAAAATAGGTGATTAATTAAATTTTTCTTACATTAGCTACGTGCAACCGTAGTATTACCACATGTTGCAGAAAATTTAATAAACCGACAGAAGCATTGGTCGAAATAGATAATGCTTTGAAAGTTAATCAAAATTATGATATGCATATTTTAATCGGACCGCAATTTTTTGCACCTTGGTAATGAGTAAAATGTCTGTGAAGATTTCAAGCAGGCTTTGTCCTTGAATCTCGAAAATAATCCTCATTTTGAAGTACACGAGAATTGTAGAAAATTGAAGATGTTATGTTATACAAACATTCGTAAGGCAATCTTGCAGTTTTCCTTAGACAAATATGTTTTTTAGGCAACCCAAAATAGTGTAAATTGAACGTACAAGTAGCTAAGAAAATTTTCCGAAAAATATGGCTGTCCATTTTGTTATTAACGTTTAGCCATTTCGTGCACGCGTCTATACAAACCAGCAACAATAAACATGTTAACACAGTTCGGGTTGTTTATTTTTACGCTGCTGACGTAGAGGCGCCTCAAGGTTGGAGTAACCGCCTAGATCGAATTCTTAGAGATATCTCGTCCTATTACAAAGAGGAACTTGAAAATTCAGGCGTTAAAAGTAGCGGAATTCCATTTGAAACGGAAAATTCGGGATATCGATACCACCTCGTTCAAGGCTGTAAGCCGTCAGCTGATTATAACATAAATTCTGGGACAGAAATAGAAAAGGAAATTTTCGAAAAGTTAGCCCCTGTTATGAATCCAAGTATAGAGCATATCCTTGTAATTACTTCATTAAACTATAAAAATGAGAAAGGTACCTATGTATTTCATTCGCCATACTACGGAAGGGGATCTGCTTCCTCTGGGTTGTGCATGGTTGCAGACTGCGAACTTTTGGACCCGGAATTCCTAAGCGACTCAACAACAAAAATGGTTTTTACAGAAATGTTTGCCACCGATAAAGAATGTTCTGTCGGAGAGTTCAACAGTTGGTATTTAGGGGGAATAGCTCATGAAATGGGCCATTTGTTCGGATTACCACATGACAACGGCTTTCCTGGCGAATTCAATAAAAATAAAATCTCCTTAATGGGAGAATATGGTAGCCGACATTACAAAGAAGAAAAATGGGGTGGTATAGTCTCCTCTAAGTTATCCCGGGCCTCGGTGTTTCAGTTGAGTAGTCATCCGATTTTTACTCAAAGGCCAAAATCTATTTACAATAAGAATGAATTTCTACTGCAATCCTACAACTTATCTCTTTCCGAAAGTAATACGAAGCTAAAACTGTATTACCATGCAGACACAATACCATACGGCGCTGTCACGTTAGTTCGTCCTTACCATATCTCAGAATATCTGAGCAGCAGCTATATCACGGTCATCGATCAAAGAAACTCAGCAGAGATTGACATTTCTGGTTTTGAGCTCAATACACCTCATGAAATCAGGATATTATTTTTGTTTAACAATGGATCTATTAAAGAATACCGAAAAATGATACTGCATAACGATGGTGGTCATTTTTTGACTTTGGATAATTATGGTCAAGCAACTGTAAATGACCTTATCAGATTAATAGAACGCGATGACCAACATAGTCAAAGACAGACAAAACTAAAACTATTACACCAATTGTTGCAAGACCAAACACCAGTAAGCCTTGACAACACAAATCTTGACAGCATTTTTCTTTCGGATGCAAAATGGGATGACGCATCTGTAGGCTGGGAAAACCCCGCACGAAATTTTTACACTACTGAATCGAACAAACTATTTTTCCTGGAAAGCAATGGTAAGATATTTAATAAAGGGTTATATGCACATTCCCCTTCTGTTTATAAGTACAGTCTAGCAAGAAAGTGGAAAAAACTGCATATCATGGCTGCTTTACGGGACGGAGCAGACAAACCCGAAGGTATTCAATTTTTCATTCGAGGTAATGGAAAAATACTGTCTTCGCACGATGTCAAACCAGGCGAACAGCATTGTTTTGATCTAGATGTAACAGAAATCGATGATCTCGAGCTTTGCACACAAGATAGGACAGGAAACAACTTTAATGCTTGGTCGATCTGGTGTGAACCACAGCTGACTAGATAGTATGTGAAAAAGCTGCCTTAGGTCTTTTTATTCTTCGCACGGTCTAAAAATGTCACCAGAGTTTTAATCGTATAAAATGTATGTTCATTTTTAATTGATTTAATCTTGAGGGCGATATCAAGAACGCAACGCATTTAAACTGTCTATCTTTCAAACTCTATTATTTTCGTCCCAATAAAAGCTATCTGGTGTCGGCCTGTGCCCGAAAATAGCTGTTCCTATGCGAATCATTGTCGCCCCCTCTTCAATCGCTATTTCCATATCACCACTCATACCCATTGACAGTTCATGCATATTAACATGATCAAAGTTATTAGAAATAATCTTTTGTTGTATCTCCTTTAACAGACGGAAGCACTTCCGGACTTTTTCTGCCTTATTACTCAGCATGCCTATTGTCATCAGCCCCTTAATCCTTATCGTATTCAATTTGGAAACTTTCTCGACGAGTGCTAAAACGTCATTCGGACTTACCCCATATTTACTCTCCTCGTAGGAGGTGTTGACCTGTATGAGAACCTCCATTTGCCTTCCTTCGAGTAGCAATCTATGATGTAGCTTTTCCGCAAGATCATATCGATCCAGAGATTGAATGCACGTCACATCATATTTTAGAACTTCTTTAATCTTATTGCTCTGTAAGTGCCCGATAAAATGATTGACGTGTAGAAGTTCCTTTAGGCCCTCAAATTTCTCTTTCAATTCCTGAATCTTATTTTCGGCAATTAAAGTATATCCAGCTTCCAAGGCAACCTTTATACGAGCGACAGGCACTGTTTTGGTCGCCAGCAATAGCTTCACTTCGTCTGGATTACGGCCGCTGGCAGCGCATGCCTTTACTATTCTTCTCTGTACAGAATCTATATTTTTAACGATGTCCTGATTCATATCTTTGTCGTTATACCAAGTCATTTACTATATTATCTATTTGGAATATCAGCAGATAAATGTATCTGTGTTGTCTTTAAGATAGCGTAAAGGTAAATGAATATTGGGCTACCCGATTGGTGCAGCTTTGAAAATTTCACATGGTCCAGTGTTTATTTTTGACGTAACAAAAAGGACCGCCTGAAGTTGTTTCTAGGCGGTCTCACTTTATGCTTTAAGAGCTTTTACTAACCTCTTTTGTTATTTTTTACTCGTCAATGGGAAGATAGGCGTTTCCACATGTGCTTGTTCAATCAGAATACGTAATTCTCTCACTTTCTTCGGATTATCTTGCGCTACGTTCGTTTGTTCTTTCGGATCGCGTCTGAGATTATACAACTCCTCAACTGGACTACCACTGATGACCTTTTGTAGAATGAGTTTCCAGTCTCCTTTTCGTACGGCCTGACGCCCGCCGTCTTCATGAAATTCCCAATAAAGGTAGTCGTGGTGCTTCTGTTGCTTGTTATTACCCAATAGCGTCGGCGCAAACGAAATACCATCGGTATAATGTGGTTGTTCAGCCTGGGCGAGTTCTACAAGCGTCGGCATGATATCCCAAAACGCCCCGAGATAGGTGGACGTTTTTCCCTCGGCAATTTTACCCGGCCAATAGGCTATGAATGGTGTTTTGATACCGCCCTCATATAGATCGCGTTTATTGCCACGTAGACCTCCGGAACTGTTAAAAAAGTTTGGATCTGCCCCCCCTTCTTTATGTGAACCATTATCGCTAGTAAAAATGATGATGGTATTGTCAAGCAATTGGTGCTGCTTAAGCTTATCGATTATCTGACCAACATATGCATCCATGCGGCTGACCATACTGGCGTACATGGCTCGTGGTTTATCTACACTGGCATAGCCAGCCACAGTTGCCTTGAGACCGTAATCATTTCCTCTGTGGACTTTTTCTTCGAACTTAGTGGCGTATTGCTGGTAAAACGCATCTTCCGGTCCTGAAAGTTCGGCATGAGGCAGTACGGTGGGTACAAAGAGGAAAAAGTGTTTGTCTTTGTTTGCATCGATAAATGCAAGTGTCCGTTCTTGTATCAACGCCGGCGCATACTGGCCCTTTGCCATCAGTCCGTTGCCTTCAAGTTCTATACGCTGATTATTATGCCAAAGATGGGTCGGATAGTAACGGTGCGATTGTCGTTGACAATTGTAACCATAGAATTCGTCGAATCCTTTCTGATCTGGTGCACCGCTGGTGTTGACCATGCCCAAGCCCCATTTACCAAAGGCACCTGTAACGTATCCCGCCTTCTGCAGCAGCATTGCGATAGTCTGCACCGAATCTGCCAATGGTTGCTGGCCTTCTGGTTCAATTTCCTTATTGCCCCTAATATAGGTATGCCCCGTATGCTGCCCAGTCATAAGCGATGAACGTGATGGCGCGCAGACTGAAGTACCCGCATAAAAGTTGGTAAACTTCATACCCTGCCTGGCCAGAGAATCTATACGCTTGGTTTCTATTTTTTTCTGCCCGTAGACGCCCAGATCTCCATATCCAAGATCGTCTGCCATAATAAATACGATATTGGGCCTTCTATCCAAATTCTGTGCAATTGTTGCTCCAGACAAGAGCATTAGAAAAATAGCCGTCACTGTTCTTCTGATATTCAATGTTTTGAGTGCTTGCATATATAAAATTAAATTCAAGTATAAGTTGACTCCCATCTGGAGGAATCACATAGCCTCATTCAGTACACACAAAAAATGGTTGATTCCAAGAGGCACAAGAATACACTAAGGTCTATATTGAATAAAGATATAGATTATTATAATTAAACAAGAAATTTAGAGCAAATTGATCCAGGAGAGCGTTCATATACCGCTATTTTGGCCAACAAAAATCTATACTTGGCTCTCTTCTGGCGTCGACATCCCTGAGTAGACTGCCTTTCACGAAAAATCAACAACTAGAATTTTGATTAAATAAAGAACGAAATTCCAATGGTGTTATCGATGTCTTCTTTTTAAATAGTTTGCTGAAACTTTGAGGATGTTCAAAACCCATCTCATATGCAATTTCGCTGACTGTCAACTGTGTAGTTGTTAATTTTTCCTTTGCTTTTTCAATTAGTTTATGGTGAATATACTGCTGAGCAGTCTGTCCGATAAGCGACCGTAATATATCGCTTAAATAACCCGGCGAAAGATTTAACTGCTTAGATAGATCATGTACAGTAGGAATGCCTTCAATTAAAGACTTCTCACTATTGAAATATTCATCCAAAATAGCTTCAGTTCTTTGAAGAATATCGTTGTTAATAATTTTTCTGGTGATGAACTGGCGTTTGTAAAATCTATTGACGTAGCTCAATAGCAGCTCTAACTGTGCGATCACAACTTCGTGGCTGAATTCATCAACGCGGCTGTTGAGCTCTTGTTCCATGATGTTATAAATAGAAAGGATAATCTCCTTTTCAGACTCTGACAAATGCAGGGCTTCATTAGATGAGTACGAAAAATAGCCATACTGCTTAATCTTATTGGCTATGGGATAGCCCCGAAAAAAATCGGGATGGATCAGCAGAATGTAACAATAGGTTTCGCTATTATAGTCTGTGCTTCCGACCAATTGATTCGGGGCCAGAAACAACATACTGCCTTCATTGTAATCGTAGTAATTGCGGCCATATTTCAACCGTCCTTTGTTTCGTGTGATAAAAGTGATCTTATAGAAGCTCAGGACATCATAAATGGGTGCCATCTCTGTATTGAAAGGATTATCCTTATTGAAATGAACGAGGCTAATCAGCGGATGCTGTGGTGCGGGGAGCCCGAAGGCCTCATGGCTTTCCGATATGGATATAAAACGGACCAATTTATTGTCTTTGCCTTTCATGTTATAAATGTAAAAAACCTATGATAAATGATCATAGGTTTTGATCTCAAAAAAATTACCACGGCAGAATGTTACCCTTTGCACTGAAAGAAGCTGGGCCGGTAAAACTACCTGTCGGAAGGTCTTCAGCCAGTGAAACGCGGATGGGCTCCTTTGCTCCCTCCTCTACGGTATCCGTCCCCTGAAAATTATTGAGCGCTGTTGCTGTGAATCCCGGACTGACGAGGTGAACCTTAATACCCGTATGCTCCAGTTCTATTGCTAAAGACAGAAATATCCCATTGAGCGCGGTCTTAGAAGCGCCATATACTGCATCAAAATGAACACGATATGGATTTTCGGTATTGGAGTTGATTTCAAGGGATCCTAATGCGCTTGAAACCACTACGATACGTGCAGTTGCTGTTTGATGGAGTAAAGGTAAAAAGGCCTGGGTGACGGCAAGTGTTCCAAACACATTCGTCTCCCACACGGTTTTAAGTTCACTAATGGATGCAATACTAGCACGCTGGGAGCCCAAAATTTCTTCCATGGTACGGCCGGGCTTTCCGGCATGCGAGATCGCAGCGTTGTTAACCAAAAGGTTAAGATGTCCATACATACCTTTTATGGTCTCAACCGCTGCGTTAATTGACTGATTGTCTGTAATGTCCAACTGAATAACTTTAGCTTTGTCGCCGATCTGCGATACGGCCGCTTCCCCTTTTTCTAGGTTCCGAGATCCAGCGTAAACAACATAACCGTTTTCCGCCAACGCTTTGGCGATCTGAAATCCTACACCGGTATTCGCTCCAGTGACGAGGGCCACTTTTGTTTGGTTTGTCTGCATAACTTGAATATTTAAATTTTGTAGAACAAAGTTGCCAGATCACAGGTCATTAACTGTAGTCATATCGGGAAATTTTGTAGCCAATTTAAGGATATTTACTAATTTTAGATGTTTATTGAACATATACGTGATCCTATAATAAACGTATCAATATTCACGGACATAATTCCATAAACTATGGCTCAAATAATTAAAGTCATCAAAGGAGATATCACAAAAATAGAGGTAGACGCCATCGTGAATGCAGCGAACTCCTCTTTATTAGGCGGTGGCGGGGTGGACGGTGCTATTCACAGAGCTGGCGGAACGGCTATTTTAGAGGAATGTCGAAAGATCGTCGCTCGACAAGGTGGCTGCAGAACAGGCGAAGCAGTCATTACTACAGCTGGTAACCTACCTGCTAAGTATGTGATCCATACTGTCGGCCCGGTTTAGAATGGCGGCAAAAAAGATGAAGAGCTTTTGCTGAGAAACTGTTACATAAACTCTCTCCTATTAGCTGCAGAGTATAAGTGCTCCACTGTTGCCTTTCCAAACATCAGTACAGGTATATATAGGTTCCCAAAAAAGTTGGCAGCGAAACTCTCGGTCAAAGCTATAAATCAATTTCTGGAATCGGACAATACGATCAAACAGATAAAAATCGTTTGTTTTGACGACGAAAATTTTCAGCTGTTGAGTGCAATTCAACCTAATGATGTATAATTTAATACTCACCCACAGGTGGTCATCGCAAAACGACAGACTGAGCTAATCATAATAAGCTCAACAGAATCATTCAATACTGCTGCGCTAATTCAGTACATTTCCCTAATTGCATTCCGATAAGTATTTAAGATACTTGTTCTTACCTATTCGTTTGGAGAGCTCCATAAACGCCCAACCGGCTGAAACTTCAAATGCCTCTTTCACCGTTATATCGCGATAGATATCGGGACGGTAACCATATTTGACCGTATCTGTCTTCCCCGGCCATTTGATGATTTCATTTTCATCTTTGATAGTGCCTGTTTCTAATGCAATAAGCATGTTGACCACCTAAAAGGTGGATGCCGGTAGCACTGGTGTTTTTACGCTTAGCGTATCTGACACGATTAGCATCTGTTTGGCATTATCGTAAATAACAATAGCGCCGTTCACTTGGCAATCACGAAAATATTTGTCGAAATCAGGCCTAATAATTGTCGTTCAGCACGGTTTTATAGTCGTTGATGGGGGAACTGCCCGCAACTGGCCAAATGCAAGCAAGGGAAGCATACCTATTATTGAGAGGATACGTGACAACATCCGAATTATACTAAACATCATTACACATTGTTTGCTAAGTACTCTTTTATAGCCATATTGTTTCATGCCTATGTATCGTACAACTAATTATCACCTATGATCAATCGCAACACTTCATCTTTTAAATTCCTTGCTATCGGCACTTTATGATTTGCTATTTGAAGCTGATTGCCTTCGATCATCGTAACTTTTTGCTTATTGATAATATAAGATCGATGACAGGATATAAATAAATTTGAAGGTAACATGGTGATCATCTGCTGGAGTGTAGAGTAGATAATTTCTTGCGAGTAAGTTGTTTGAATAACGATATAGTTACCGAGGCTATGGATAAAAAGTAGATCATTATATTGAATCTTTTTTAGTTTTTTGTCAACTTTTACGAAAATATGCTGCTCTTGAACACTATGTTGGCCACCAATAGTCAGAGAAGCGAAGCCAAGGCTCTCTCCTGCACGATTTGCGGCTTTAAAAAACCTTTCAAAAGAAACAGGTTTCAATAAATAATCGACGATCTCCAATTCGTAACCTCGGAGGGCGTACTGTTCATACGCAGAAACGACAATGACTTTAGGCGGATTTTTGAGTGTGGCAACATAGTCCAGCCCAGACATTTCGGGCATTTCGATGTCCAAAAAAAGAAGATCTATCGGATGTTGTCTTAAATACTCATGTAACGCCATTACGTCTTCACACTCGACAACCAATTTCAAAAAACTTATTTTTTCTATATATGATGCTAATCCTTTTCGCGCGAATGGCTCATCATCGACTATAGCACATTTTATCTCCATTTGCATATAATTAGATTTTTATTCTTAATTCAGCAAGATAACAATGTCCTTCCTGCTGATTAAATTGCATTTCTGTAGATAGCTTGTGAGCATTAGGGTAGACTAACGCCAATCTCCTGACGAGATGTGCCAGACCTGATCCTGAATCGGCCTTCTTAGCTATCTTTCCCTTGTCAGGATTTAAACGATCGTCCAGACTATTCGAGATACCGAAAGTTATTTCCCGATCCCGCAGCTTAATATCGATCTTAATTTCGTATTTACCACGGACATATTTAAAAGCATTTTCTATCAATGGCTGAAAAAGTAGCGGAAAGATACGTATTCCCTGCCAGTCCGGATCAATGTTCATTTGGACATTTAATCTCTCCGGTAACCGTTGTCGTTGAAACGATACGTAAGATCTGATATAGACAATTTCCTGGTCCATGCTTACTTTTTCGTCAACATTATAAATTTGATAACGCAATAATTCTGAAAGTTGTTCAATGCTCCTTTTCGCCAACGTATTGGTATCTTCAATTTGAAAGTATACCGTATTCAATGCATTAAATAGAAAATGCGGGTGATACTGGCTCTTTAATAATTGAAGTTCAGCACTTAATTTATCTGATTTTATCTTTTCTACATATATACGGTTACTGGCCATGGCATGGTCAATTTGCTCATTTCGCATCAGTGTATAATAAAGTAAAAATAGCGGTATATAAATAGCATTGACCAAGATATAATCGATATAGCCATCCCCCATATATACCCATCCAAAATGCTCGGCACTATAAATAACAGGATTAAGCAGGATAACAATCTGAATGATAACGGCTAAATATTCTCTCGCCACACTAACAGAAAAGACGGACACGTCACCAAAGATTTTATCAAGTCTCCTGCGCCATAGTGCTGTCAAAACATAACAGAAAGCTATGGAAATAAAAAGACCTATCGAGTGGATCCGTATACCCCCTGACCAAAACTGATCTTTTTTAGTTAAGTCGGTAACCACACGCAGAATATTGAAAGAAGTTATCCCCCAAATTGCGGGGCCTAGATAACGTAACGGATTTGATCTTGTAATAATACTCATACTAAGATTAAAAGATAATTCTATCGTTTTCCTTTAAGCGATCGCCTGACTGAGCATTTTTACTAACTTTTTTGCTATTAAATATGTTGTAAGATACACTGACGCCAACGGCTCTACTATCATATAGCTCACGGTATCTTCCTCTCATAGACTCTCCGTTAAAAATTATCCTAGGCTTATTTGTTTGCAAGATGTCATTGGTATAAATATACAAAGTTAATTTGTCTTGAAGGAATTTACGATGTAGTCCCGTGTTTATAAACCATAATGGCGAAATTGTTGCCTGCCCTTCAGCCTTCGGTCCATTAAAAAAACAGTTGATTTCGAGGTTCATTTTGCCAGGAAGATTGACACTATTTTGTATTTGTAGCGTTGGCGTCAACTGCCGGTTCCTTCGGTTTCCTGCCATTGCCCGCCATTCAAATTGCTTGTAAATGAGATTAGCGTTTAATTGTATATTCCATTGCTTTATGGGAGTCATACTTGTTCCGTTTAACCGCAGCCCTAAGATGGATACGTATTGTATATTCATGGGCTGCACGACCGTGCGACCATACGGGTCGAGATGATAGCTTTTACTGATCGCATCCTTTATTAAGCTATGAAATAAGTGTAAGGAGTATAAATTTTGGTATAACCAGCCAAGTTCGATAGTATTTGTAAAATCTGGCTTCAGCTCGGGATTTCCGCGCTCGTAAAGATAGGGGTCGTTGACTTCAACAGCGGGGCTCAGATCCCGAAAGTTAGGCCGGTTAACCCGCCTGTTGTAATTCAATGACAATTGATGTTTTTTCCGTAAAGCGTAGGTCATAGTCAAGTTTGGAAAAATATTTCTGTACGACCTGTTAAGAATATTCCGATCTGACGCGTTGCGTGTCTGGCTATCGAAAGATGCGTCCTCATAACGTAACCCAAAACTTAAGTGCATGCGGGCAGATGCCGCATATCGCACCTGTGAAAATAGAGCCTTCAAATTTTCATGATGCTCAAATTCACTGTTAAGATCGCTGCGCTGTTTCCAATCCGTTCCATTGAAGCCATGAAAAAACGACGCCGTCGACATAGCCACATGTGTAAGTTTAGCGCCCAGAATGGCGGTGATGTCTGGTCCCAAATCAAGCGTATATTTGGACTGTAATGTCGAGATTCGGACTTCTCCCTGCGCCGTTCCATTTAATGTATCCAGGGCCGCAGCAGACCGTTCATCTGTAAATTTATTTATCATTTGGTCCTGCCATTCCGATTGTTGGAAGTATTGCCGATCAAATGAGGATTCCCATTTGGAATGATCTTGCATATGGAAAATCAGCTGACCGCCGGCTCCTAAATTTCTAAAGTTTTGTCCCATCGCATTTCTGGCCTCTGTAGTTGAATCGGCCACCGATTGATCGCTAAAAAATAGTGATCCCGCTATTTCATCTTTGCTCCTTTTATTATCGCTAATAAGTAAATATGTACTTAGTTTTATAGTTTTGCTCGCTGTATAATCCAATATACCATTATAGTAGTGATTCTTATAGTTCTTATGCCTAATAGCATTCATATCAATCTGTAGCGGGGTGCGACCTGCAAGGCCAGTTATATTTCGGGTGGACATAACGTCCACTAGTTCACTTCCTCTTCTAAATGCGTATGTATTTGAAAGACTGAATTTGTTCCGCGTAAACACAACATTTAAATGATGATGATTTCTGTGATATTTACCTTGCTCGGCATTTGTTGAAATAATGAGCGCTAGATCTTTTTGTGCTGTGTTTGCCCTTTTTAGGTTGATAAATCTTCCATGGCCGTTGGCATCCAATACCGCGTTGGGCTGTGTAATCAGTTCGACTGTTTCCAGTGATGACGCCGGCATCGAAGCCAGAAAGGTAATCAGATTTTCTGCGGTAAGAAAGTTTGTCTTTTCATCAATAAGTATCTGTACACCCTCTTGTCCATTTAGGCTTATGCTTCCATTGGGCAAAATCGTTACGCTTGGCATTTTCCGCAGCAGATCCAAAACGCTACCTGAAGTGTTGCGTGACTTATTGGAAACTCGTATGCTTATTTTATCAGGCGAAAGTTTAACAGGGTTGAGTTTTCTGGTAATAGTCACTCCGCTCAGCATAATAGATTTGTCCCGGATGGTATCCTGTGATGTGTATTGTTTCTTTGCATGGGTGACTCTTGATAGTAGCAAGACGATAGTTAAAACCAAAAAGATAGTTGCTCTTCTCATATTCGTAAAATAGTTGTTTACGAATGTACTGGCTCTCGGAGCTTTACCTAAATAATTTATTTGAATGGTAAATTTTACGGGATCAATGGAAGTCAGCCTTTAAAAATCCGTTGATTTTTTACTTGTCAGAATTTCTTTTTATCTTTTTATAAACTTCAAACCAAAGTACGGATACCGCCGAAATAGCCAATGCAGTCAGCAACTCAGATATACGAAGTGCAGTAACGTCAAAAAATGATGCTACTGGTTTACAGTAAAGAATAAACAGCAGCAGAATTAGCACGGTTAACGTAATACTAACGAGCAGTAAATTACGATTCTTAAAACTCTCTATAATGCCATAATAAAATGATCGGTTTGCGTAACTCAGAAAGATATTCGCAAATATTAGGGTAGTGAAAACCATTGCCCTTGTTTTTTCTTGGTCACCGCCCTCCATGATGCTAAGTTGATAGCTAAACAATACCCCAATTGTAATGGCAAGCCCCTGAACGATACTTATACCAAGTTCTTTGATATTCAAAAATGTCTTTCCCATAGCTCTCGGCGGCTGATTCATCGTATTTTTTTCAATAGGTTCATTCTCATAGACAATTGAACAGGTGGGGCCCATGACAAGTTCCAGAAAAATGACGTGTACCGGCGTGAATATCTGCGGATAGATCCATCCTAAGAACAAGGGTAAGGAGACTGTAAGTATAATGGGAATATGAATAGAAATTATGTATTGAACCGCTTTCTTAATATTCGCATAAATCCTGCGGCCCGCGGCTATGCCTACAATAAGCTTTTCCAGATCGTCATTTGTAATAATCAACGCTGCAGCTGATTTAGCAATTTCCGTCCCTTTATTCCCCATGGCCACACCGATATGAGCAGCTTTTAGTGCGGGGCCGTCGTTAACGCCGTCTCCGAGCATGGCGACCACCTCACCTTTCTTTTTTAATGCGTTGACAACGGCGAGCTTGGCATCAGGAAACATGCGTGTAAATAATGTGGTGCGATCAGCTATCGCTACAATTTCCTCCTCTGTATGGCCCATGATTTCACTTCCGTTGATTGCTGGCGTATCATTGGTGATGCCCGATTGTAAGGCGATGGCTTTAGTTGTTGCAGCATTGTCTCCCGTGATCACCTTCACCTTTATCCCAGCAGCATAAATCTGCTGAAAGACTTTTTCTATTCCAATCTTTGGTGGATCGTAGAACACAGTTAGCCCTAAAAACTCAAAGTTAAAATCCTGCTGCTTAGCGGGAAATTGATCGCCCAAAAAATGTGATTTGGCAACACCCAAAATGCGATAGCCCTGTTGGGCAAAGCGCTCAACAATATTTCTGATCCGCAGCCTCTCGTTATCGGAAAGCTTAGAGACGCTCAATATGGCTTCGGGGGCTCCCTTAGCTGCAATAATCCTCTCCTTCTGTTTGCTTTCGAAAAGGTGTGTCATCATCGGCGGTCTGCCCTCAAGAGGATACTCGTAAAATAATTCATAATTCTTTCTTAAATCTTTGCTGTGCGTTTCCTGATATATCTTATGTAACGTGATCTCCATAGGATCGAAAGGTACCGGCTCACTGCTCCACATGGCGTAAGCAATCAGCTCCTCAAGCAACTCATTATCAAATTGATCTTCCGAATAAGTGGTATCGGAGCTATAGTCATAAAGTTGTTTTAACTGCATCATGTTGGCGGTTATTGTACCTGTTTTATCCGTACAGATCACCGTTGTACTTCCGAGGGTCTCAACGATGCTGCTTCTTTTTATAATAACACCTTCACGCATAAGTTTCCATGCGCCCAAAGCCATGAAAGTGGTAAATGCAACGGGTATTTCTTCGGGCAAAACGGACATTGCTAGGGTCAGTCCGCTGAGTAAACTAACAATTACATCTTTGGTATCCAAATAACTATATAGACAGACCAACAAAAAAATAATTACTCCAACGATTGCCATCGACTTAACAAATTTTTGGATCTGCACTTGCAGGGGTGAAATCTCTTCTTTTATGGTACGAATGGATTCGCCGATCTTGCCTACACGTGTTTGTTTACCTATCTTTAATACTTCAAAAACAGCAAGGCCTGACACTGTTACTGTACCACTATACACCAAATTATCTTCCGTCGTACTATCTTTAAAAACGGAGAAACTCTCTCCGGTGAGGGACGATTCATTAACCGAAAAATCATTGCTATGCAAAATCCGTCCATCTGCATTGATGACACGTCCTTCTTCTGTAATACACAGATCGCCAACGACAATTTCACGGGTAGGGATTTTAGTTACTTGCGCATCTCTGATAACTGTGCTCAACGGCTCGTTGAGTTTCTCAAGCTCTTGCAGCGCCCTCTTGCTTCGGTTATCCTGATAAAAAGAAATAGCTGTGACTGCTACAATCGCCAAGGCCATAAAAGCTGCCTCGGCATAATCCCCCACAATGACATAAATAAGGGAAATGGCGATAAGCAAAATCAGCATGGGTTCTTTTAAAATGCTGATAAGAAGATCAAGCCAACTACTTTTTTGTTGTTCTTCCAATTGGTTATAGCCATATTGCGCCCGGGCTATACTTACCTCTTCCTGGCTAAGGCCTTTGAGATGACTGGGGATATTGTATTCCATAGTATAAGGTTATGTAAGTAAAACTGATGATGTTTAGAATATAAAACAGTCTTTATATTTGTTGTTCTCTTACTTTATTAGGAAACAATATTTTCTAGAATATGTTCTTGGCGAGGCGACTAAAGTTCTTTGCTAAGCTAGCGATGCATTGACGTACTTTTCGAAAAGGTGTTCAAGATTTTATCAGACACGACGTCTCATTTTTAATGAGACGAGCCTTTAACTACCGGATGACCACACTAGCGTAAAACTATGCCTGCGGAAGTATTGTTCTAAGTCAGAGTGCCATAAATGTGATTATGGCTCATAGTAATAAACGTCAATGACGAAATGTCCATTACGCGAATGCGCTTAAATTATCGTGTCGAATATGCCAGAAGGTCCATCCATAGTTCTGATAAAAGAGAATCTGCAAAGGTTTGTCGGTCACACCATCACTGCGGTTTCAGGAAACGCCAAATTCGAAAAGGATTGGCTTGTAAATGAAGTGCTTTTGGGTATAAAAACGTTCGGAAAGCAATTGTATCTCGTATTTGAGAAGGCGGTATTAAGAATTCACCTGCTCCTGTTTGGTTCTTATAGTATCGACGAGCAAACGAAACCTGAAAAAAGCCTACGCTTGGGGATCTGGTTTGACAGCGGTAGCATATTTTTCTATACCTGCTCAGTAAAGGAAGTTGAGCATAGTTATTTAACAGAAATCGACTGGCAAGCAGATGTAATGAGCGATATATGGGATCCTAAAAAGGCTGTCAGGAAGTTGATATCTTTGCCGGACACCTTGGTCTGCGATGCACTTCTGGACCAGCAAATTTTTTCTGGAGTTGGAAATATCATCAAAAATGAAGTACTCTTCAGGATCGGAGTTCAGCCAGAAAGTTTGATCGGCGACCTGCCAACAGCAAAGTTAAATCAATTAATCGCGGAAGCGCGTAATTATAGCTTCGATTTTCTAAACTGGAAGAGAGATTTTGTGCTGAAGAAACATTGGTTGGTACATACTAAATCCAACTGTCCTATTTGCGGGGAACGACTGATCCGAAAGCACCTGGGTAAAACTAACAGAAGGTGTTTCTACTGTCTGAAAGATCAAAAAAGATACTAGGCGCTTATGGCTTAACTTTAAGAGTGAGCGACACTGAGGACTCTGTGAAATGTGGCCTGAAGAAAGGAATCTAGAATATCGGCACATACAGATGCATCTGGGTATCTGGATACAAAAAAAGTGGATATGGATACAAGCGGAATCCGCTCCTTGCAGAACTTTGGGTAACAAAATAATTTTACGATGAACATAGTTGTTACAGGTTCTCTTGGGAACATCGGAAGACCATTAAGCATGGCATTAGTAAAAAGTGGACATTCGGTGGAGGTGATCAGCAGCACTGATAAACGCGCGATAGAGATTCAGCAAATAGGAGCTACTTCGTTGATTGGCTCTTTGGATGATGACGAATTTTTAAGTAGTTCCTTTGCTGGAAAGGATGCCGTGTTTTGTATGGTTCCACCGAGCTATACACAGCCTGATCAGATCGCCTATTATGGGAGATTGGGCGAAAAATACAAAAAGGCTATTCTAAAAACAGGAATTAGAAGAGTGGTATATTTAAGCAGTTATGGAGCTCATTTGCCGTACGGAACAGGCTTTATAACAGGCGCATATCATGTGGAACAAATCCTGAACAGCGTTCCTGATATTTATCTGACTCATCTACGTCCGACCTATTTTTATTACAACTTACTCGCCTTCATACCCCTGATTAAAGCAGTTGGCAACATTGGAGCAGTCTATGGAGACACAGACCGATTACCAATGGTCTCTCCACAAGATATCGCCGAAGCTGCGGCAGAAGAACTGGTTAAGACACAGAACATTTGTGCTGTCCGTTATATCTGTAGCGATGATAGAAACTGCAATGAAATCGCAGCGGTAATCGGCCATGCAGTCGGCAATCCAGATCTGAAATGGGTAAGATTAGCGAAGGACTTGGTACTTAATAGTCTTTTGGAAAATGGGCTTTCGAACGAACATGCTGCCAATCTCGTTGAACTCAGCGAAGCGATCCATAATGGCACGCTCCATGAAGATTACGACAGGCACACGCCGACGATGGGGAAAGTAAAGCTGGAAGAGTACGCTATAGAATTTGCTAGCGTGTTTGCGACCACATAATTAAACTTACACAAACCGTTAATACATCATCAAATATTAAGAGTAGCTATCCGTTTGCGGGATGGCTATTTTCCGCCTCTTGGCATTGGATAGCGATTTTGAACAATGGACTCAACGAATAATAGATTTTTTGATATTTAATCTTCGTCATGACAAACTGTTGTCAATAGTAATCCGATTTTTGCTCAACACGATGTAGCTCAAATTAATGTTCAATAGATATTATATATGATGAATCTTCTTTCTATAAGGATTATTACAGCAAATGTAAAGCAGTTAACTGATTATTATGAAAAAATAACAGGTCTGAAGGCAGTATGGTATACGCAGGACTTTGCTGAACTGAAAACTGATGCAGCCACACTGGCATTTGGCAGTACCAAAACCCTGGAATTGTTCGGTGGAGATCATATAGCCAAACCCGCACAAAACCATACTGCAATCATTGAATTTATTTCACCAAATGTAGATAACGATTACGATCGGATAAAACAGTTCATTGCGCCGCATCTTGTACAGGCGCCTACAACGATGCCGTGGGGGAACCGATCGCTACTATTCAGAGATCCCGACGGAAATCTGATCAATTTTTTTACGCCAGTGACGACTCAGGCTGTTGAAAGGTCTAAGGGACGCATCAACTGAGACGCTCTATTAGAATAACTTTTTTTCATTTTTATCTTAATTTATGAATCAGCGATATTTTCCTTCTAAAGAGCAGAAATTCGACAATAGTACATAGCAAATAAAGTACTGAAAAGACAAATAGTAACTTTAATGGAGCTGCTGTTACGCCATATTGGTATGTATCTCCCAAAATAATGGCTGTAAGAAAAATAACGCTAATGAATGGTACACCGGAAAAGGTGATTAACGATAAGAAATAACTGTTCCTAATTTTCTCGATTTGATTCAAAAAGAATAAAACTGACCCTAAAGTGATTACTACAACATAGACAGTTGAAAGATAAGCATTTAAAAACGCATCCACTATACTAAGGACTTTTTCAAAGAATGTTGAATCAACAAGCTCACTATCTAGCATCAAGAAACGATATAGTACAAATAAAAGTATACTTAACAGGACGTTTACCAACCAGAACCTAAATATGATATTCCCCATATATTTCTAAGTATTGTGTATTATAGTGCACATCCAATTTCAATTCGCAATAACACCTTTTTGTTTGTACGTCTCCCCGATTACTAGTAGAAGCGCAAATTTTCTTCAATCGATGCCGTCTATGCTATTTACACTTAAATGTATGTTTTTTTTTCTTCCCGACAAGTATGAATTAATATTTGGTGGCAATTTATTATTATTCGTGGTATGTTTATCTATCGTTGCTTACAAGCGCGTCGTGTGCAGTCTTGAAAACGATAACTTTATATGGCAACGTAATCTTCTCTTTTGTTATCGGATTAATGGATCTTTTGATTTTCTCACAAAGAAAATAATGATATTTATGAAAATAGTAACTGCTGACACGATAGCTGCAATATAGATGGTATAATCGATGATGTGATTAGCAACTGCAATAGCCAGTAATGCCCAGACCGCGACCAAAGCGAATGCCGGCATGCCGCGTTTCCAAATCATAAACAGGTGGATGACCAGCGCGAAGACAAATAGCGCGATAGTCCAGCTTGTTTCTGATATGCCAAAACCATTCCATGCGATTTTCTTGAGATATGCCGCAACGTTGGCTATTAATGCGACAGAGACCCAACCAGCATATATCTGAAAAGGTAGTCTTAAAAAAATAGTCATAGCGGCAGACTGCCGATGGCGTCCTTCTTCAGTCTTTTCGATGATCGTTAGAAGCGATAGCAAAAGTAAGATCATGAACAATACACTGCAGAAGGTGAAATCATATAGCCAGATTAGTACCCAAAGGCTGTTGGCAAAACAGGAAATTACAAACCACCAGCCAATCTGTTTCAGTACACATTCTTTTTCTTGTGTCTGTCTCGTTATAGGACCAAAATAGATGATAAAACCAAAGAGAAGTAGATAAATTAGGCCCCAGATGGAAAATGCATAGCCCGCTGGTGTGAATAAATTCTCATATTTTGCAGATATTGTGCCCATGGTCTCACCATTAAAAACTCCTTTGTTGGATAGATAACTAATGATAATTGTTGTTACCAGCGCGATTCCATTCGTGGTCTGAAGTGATTTTTTCATACTATTATATTTTTAAACCATCTTTTGCCGACTCGGCTCACGGACGGCGTCGTGAACAATAAAATATGCTCATATAAGGACATTCAAAGCCAATAGCTTCCGATATCCACTTAGCTTATAACAAGCCTACTGTACTTTGCCGGATAATCAGTTGTTTTTGATCAAACTGTTGTTCTAGATGCTGCCGAAAGGAAGCCCAATAGTCTCTATCAATCTCGGCGACCATGACCTCATAAACAATGATGCGGTCTTTGATTTCCTTTTGATCTTCATCGGACCAGACCCCCTCCGCCGGAGCTTGCGTATAGGCAGTCACGCCGCCAAAGTCTTTAATTAATTTCCTTTTTACATTTCTGTAGAGATAAGCTGGAAAAGGTTTTCCATTGTCATCCGATAAAGGCACGAAAATCTCAATCTTCCGGATCGGTTCCATGTTGTTCTTTGCGGTCGCTATTGCTTTAACCGCGTCTTTTGCGCTGATGACTTTTAGTGGTTCAAAATCTTTGCCTTCTATTTGACTATAACAGCTAAAGAAGTATTGCAGTTCGGCCAGGATATCATCTGGTAGTTGTACTGCCCGTGTCAGATTGGCGAATACCTTTGAGTTTTCTGGAACGACGAGAAATCGATCATTTTCGATTATTAAACCGTCTCGCTCCCGCTGTACTGCTTTTATAGCACCAATAACCCTACATTTCAGAAAGCTGCCTGGGAAACTGCCCTGTTCCGCAATGACAATGACATCCAACGGATCACCATCTTGGCCCATGGTCCCCGGAATAAAACCAAAATCATAGGGAAACACAAATCCCAAAGGCAAGTATTTCGCTACTACAAGACCACCAAGCCCGGGGTCATAATTGTATTTTGCATTGGAGTTTTTCGGTGTCTCCACCATACATACAACATCTTTCATCACTAAATCGTGGTAGGTTAAAATACTTAAAATTGTTTGTTATGATAAAATGAGAACAACCACCAACTGGAAAAAGTTTACGGTTGACCGCCAATCTGCGCACAGCTCATTCTGGTGCACATAGTGCTGTGTTGTACGATAGACACCATTGTTTCAGCATTAATGACTTCGTCGGCGTGATTCTACTCATTTAAGGTGGTATATACCCGTTTTTAGAAATTGGAGAAAGATGTTTCAACCAAGAAGGTTCAAGCCCTGTTATTTTGGAAGAAAGTAGAGCGGATATCAATAGACAAATAAAATAGCATATGAAAAATTTAACTAGCATGGGTAGAAGGACGGCAATAAGCAAAATGGGGGCAGGTATTTTGGGCTTTACCTTACTCGGTGGCTGGCAACCTGCCCAATCGCAACAGCAGGGGGATGTGGCTAATCCTGTCAAAGAATACCCCAAACCGCCTTTTAAAAAGCAGTCGCAGCCTTGGCCGGGGCTTTGCAGCCAGATGAACCCACGTCCCGATCACGGCGAAACAAGCTATAAGGGGTCAGGCAGACTAAAAGGTCGTAAAGCTCTGATCACAGGCGGTGATTCAGGCATGGGGCGCGCAGCAGCTATTGCCTATGCGCGCGAAGGTGCCGATGTTGCTATCAATTATCTCCCGGCAGAGGAACCCGATGCAAGGGAAGTGATTGCCTTGATCAAAGAAGCTGGTCGTAAAGCAATAGCCATTCCTGGAGACCTACGTAATGAAGATTTTTGCACCAAACTGGTTGAAGATGCAGTTCAGCAACTGGGTGGACTGGATATATTAGTTAATAACGCGGGCCGGCAGCAAACGAAAGCGTCAATCTTAGATATCAGCACAGAGGAATTTGATGCAACGATGAAAACCAACATTTATGCGCCGTTTTGGCTTATTAAGGCGGCACTTCCCCACCTAAAACCGGGATCTGTCATCATAGGCACTACTTCAGTGCAGGCTACCGATCCTTCTGGCGACCTCTACGATTATGCCCAAACCAAAGCTGCCACCACAAATTATGTCCGTTCCTTGGCCAAGCAGCTTGGCCCCAAAGGCATCAGGGTCAATGGAGTAGCTCCGGGCCCCATATGGACGGCATTGCAAGTCAGCGGTGGTGCTACACAGGAAAAATTGGTGAATTTTGGTGGCGATACTCCTTTAGGTCGTCCCGGGCAGCCAGCGGAACTGGCATCCATCTATGTTCAGTTGGCAGCAGCTGATGCTAGCTATGCGAACGGACAGATCTATGGAGCCGCTGGTGGTGGCGGGCAACCTTAAGTGATCATTCTTCTCGGATCAATCGGAAGGTAAGGTTGATCCGCGGAGTCATCGCCTGCGAAGATTTTGCAATCCGATGTTCCCAAGACTCCTGCAAATCGCCTTTCATAAGCAATAGGGAACCATGTCTTAAAAGTAGAGACCGCTTTTGCGAGTGATCGTCTACTCTTCGGAAATCAAAATAGCGGGCTTGCCCTAAACTGAGTGATCCGATGACAGGCCTATTTCCAAGCTCACTTTCCCTATCGCGATGCCAAGCAACGGAATCGTTTTGATCACGATAGAGATTCAGCAAAACAGAATTGAATTGACAGTTAAACCTTTGTTCGATCTTTACCTTTAAATCATACAGTGGCGTTAACCACTGGTTGGCAATAATATTTCTGCCCCCCAGCCGATACGAAGTATCCTCTTCGCCATACCAGGCAGTCAGTCGTGGCGTCGTGACAATCCTGTCGTACATTTTTTGAGCAGTGTGCTGCCACGGTACTTCCTGTAACAGTAGCTTGAATAACGCATCAGCCTCTTTATTGGAAAGAAAATGTGGTTCGAACTGCAAGAGTTCCTCGGGGAACTGGTACCCTTCATTATCAAATAAACTTAACTGTTCCATTTCATGTTAGAGATTCGTGAAATAATTTGACTCACCACTGTCTCGCTCTTAGATGGTAATTGTTTGTACAATAGAACAGCTGCTAATGATGAAGGTTTGCTGGCTAACGCTCGGAATGCAAAATCGATGCAAGCAGCAAATGTTCATTACTTTCGTGCAGATCTATTCCATTATCCCTGAGCTCATTAAAATTTACGTCGGTTATCCGTGTTATTCGGAATTTAATATATATTTATATATCTAAAAATTACCGATGTTAGAACATTTTGAATTTTATCTTTTTATAGTTCTGCTCATCACCATGCTCATCATGCTAGCCAAGCGCGTCCAGGTTGCGTATCCTGTCTTGCTCGTGCTGGCGGGGCTAATGATCAGTTTTATCCCGGGCGTGCCGGTGATAAAAATAGAACCCGAGTTAATTTTTATCATTTTTTTACCTCCACTACTGTATGAGGCCGCCTGGTCAACTTCCTGGAAAGAGCTCTGGCGATGGCGGAGGATTATATTCAGTTTTGCTTTCGTTGTGGTGTTCTTTACGGCGTTATCGGTTGCTATTTTCGCCAACTATTTTATTCCGGGGTTTTCGTTGGCCTTGGGCTTCCTATTGGGTGGAATTGTTTCTCCACCGGATGCGGTAAGTGCTGGCGCTATATTAAAATTTGTCAAAGTACCCAAACGACTCGCCTCCATCTTAGAGGGTGAAAGTCTGCTAAACGATGCCTCATCCTTAATTATTTTCCGCTTTGCGATGATTGCAGCAGCTACAGGTCAATTTGTCTGGTATCAGGCCGCTACAAGTTTTGTGTGGATGTGTATTGGTGGTGTCGGAATTGGGCTTGTGATCGGATATATCTTTTTGAAAATGCACAAACTGTTGCCCACTGATCCCAATACAGATATCTTACTGACGTTTATCGCTCCATTTTCGATGTATCTTGGGGCCGAACAACTGCATGCATCCGGAGTTCTTGCAGTAGTAAGTGGGGGGCTGTTTCTCTCTTATCGTAGTCATGACTTTTTGAGCAGCGGATCGAGGATCCGTACGGTCACTGTCTGGGAAACCTTTTGTTTTTTCCTGAACGGAGTGGTTTTTATGCTCATCGGTTTGGATTTACCTGAAATAGTATCTGGTCTTGGCGATACCGATATCTACACCGCAATGGGCTATGGACTGGCGGTAACTGCTGTGCTAATACTGGTTCGGATTTTTGCGGGATATGCGGCAGTAATCACCACATTGATCATGAGAAATTTCATCACGGTTGCAGATCCCGAAACCCCAGGCTGGCAGACGCCTCTGATCATAGGATGGACCGGTATGAGGGGTGTCGTTTCTCTGGCCGCTGCACTTTCGATTCCTTTAACCCTTGACGATGGCACCCCCTTCCCCCAGCGCAACCTTATCCTTTTTATAACGTTTTCCGTTATCCTTTTGACATTGCTGGTTCAAGGCCTTACTCTACCTTTTTTACTCCGGAAGTTCCGATTGATAGACCGCGATTTGGTACGGAGCGAAAAGGAAATTGATTACGAAATTCAGCACATGCTCGCTCAGGTAGCGGTCGATAAAATTCAACGCGATTATGCAGATAAAATCGAGAGCTTCCCGACCCTGAAAGATCAGCTGCAAAAATACGAAAATCAGTTGAGGAGTTCCGAAATTATCCTTAATTATGCTGAATACCGGAAAATCTATATTGATATCCTTGAAGCACAACGGATCTGGCTTATCAACAAAAACCGTGAAGAACTGCTGTTGGACGAAGAGATTATTCGGAAACATCTCCGCCTACTCGACCTTCAAGAGGAACGATTGAACATGAAAAGTTGAGAAGGGCAGCAGGCTCTCCTCAACTTTTCATGTATTTCACCAGTTGCAATTTCTCCTTCATGTTCACTATTAGCAACCTCAAACTATATACCATCCTATGCCTATGCTAATAGGCTACTTGTTCGCATTTATTTTCCACGTATTGATTTCCTTTTATTAGACCAGACGAAGCCATGATACATCAGGATTCATCTTTTGTATTCTTGACCAAGCCGATTCCTGCGAAAAAGAATATCAACCCCAAAACGCCCACAACCCCCAATGTCGTGTAGCCAGCGCTTTGGTTTATCAAGTGATATCCTGTGTAGACTAAGCCAACAATACCTAGAATGGTAAGAATGGCTCCAAAGGTGCGTTTTAAGTTCATATCTTTATTGTTTTCCTTATGTTGATGTAACAAATCCTGAAAGGCAAAAGTTTGACTTTATTTTTCCAGTCAAAACTGCTTTGCAGCTGTCTGTCATCAAGATTAACTTATGAAGAAGACTTAACATACAGAATTTGTGTTGTGTACTTCGATCCTACCAGCCAGTGCTCCATTGAAACTGTCGGATTCGGAAGAAGTTAGAGCAGTTATCAGCAACATGGTTTGACAGAATACTATCGGCTCTTATTCAGAATATTTTTTAAAAATACTAGTGGCAATATGCCCACCAAAACCAAAGGTATTGTTCATCGCGTAATTGACTTTCTTCTTTCGACTTTTCGCCAAAGTAAAATCAAACATATCTTTATATTGCGGCTCAAGTATTTGGGTGTTTATGGTTGGTGGAACGATGTCTTCGTTAACTGCTTTGATGCAAGCTATTGCTTCAACAGCCCCTGCTGCGCCCAATAGATGGCCGGTCATCGATTTGGTAGCGCTAATACTAAGATCGCTGGCCTGTCCAAATACTCGTTCAATGGCTTTCAGCTCACTTAAGTCGCCCGGAGGCGTAGAGGTTGCGTGCACATTCAGATAGTCGATTACTTCAGGCCCAATGTTGGCATCTTCAAGAGCCGCGAGCATCCCAAGATAGGCTCCTTCACCTTCAGGATGTGTACCAGTAAGATGATAGGCATCTGCTGCCATACCACCACCGACGATTTCGGCATATATTGTTGCTCCTCGTTGTTTTGCACTTGTCAGATCCTCCAAAATCACTGCGCCGGCACCTTCGCCGATGACGAAACCGTCGCGGCTTAGGTCGAAAGGTCTTGATGCAGTTTGTGGATGATCATTGTTGGTAGATAACGCCTTTGATGCATTAAAGCCCCCAACTGAGCTCTCAGTGATAGCGGCCTCAGAGCCACCGGTGATAATCATGTCGGCTTTTCCCCACTTGATATAATTGTATGCATCGATAATTGCCGTATTGGATGTTGCACAGGCAGAAACAGTGGTAAAGTTTACACCCCGTAGTCCATATTTAATAGAAATTACCCCTGAAGCAATATCCACGATCATTTTCGGAATAAAGAAAGGGTTAAACCTAGGCGTTCCGTCGCCTAGCGCATACTCGGTAACCTGCTGTTGAAAAGTCTCAATCCCACCGTTACCGGAGCCCCAAATTACGCCTATACGGTTTCTGTCCATTTTATCGAAATCTATATTACCGTTCTTGATGGCCTCTGCTACGGTGGCCAATGCATACTGCGTATATAAATCAAATCTGCGGATCTCGGATTTTTCCATAAAATCTAAGGGATTAAACCCCTTAACCTCACAAGCAAACTTGGTTTTAAACTTCGAAGCATCAAATCTTGTAATCGGGGCTCCGCCACTTTTCCCTTTGGTTAATGCGTTCCAAAATTCATCTGTATTATTTCCTATCGGTGTCAAGGCTCCGATACCTGTTACAACTACACGTCTCATATTTATGAAGTTAAATCGTCAATAATAATATATTTAATTTCCTGAAAATTGTGATGATATGTGATCCTTGATAAATGCTCTGCTCCAAGGATATTGGTAATAATCATCAACGCTTTGGTTCGATCATCGGTACTATATCGAAACAATCCTTCTTTTTTACCCTCTTTGAGTGTATCTGTAAGCCAATTGAGCGTATTGTCTGTTAATATTTTAAGCTCTGTTTGGACTTCGGGCTCAAACGAGTAGTAATCATTAGATAACGCACCCAAGATACTGATACGCCCGCCAGATTTGGATATCGTATAAACACAAAGAAATAGAATCATTTTTTGTACGGAGTCCTGATCCTCCACACGCCGCTTAAACTTTTCCAGTAATGCCATGTGCTTTTGAATGATAGCAATTACCAATGTTGTCTTGGTCGGGAAATGATAGTGTATTGAGGCGTTCTTTACACCTAGCTCTTTGGAAATATCACTGAAACTAAAGGCATTGTATCCTTTTTTACGAATCAGATCATCACCTATTAAAATTATTTTTTCACGTGTATTCATAGTGCAAATATACATATACCTACTAGTAAGTAGGTGAAAATAATAAATAATTTTTACTTTTTACTATATGTCTTTTGTCCGCGAATCATATAGAATTACTTGTCTCAGCGCTTGAAGGTATTAAAGACAGCCTTTCGTTATTCATCGCCTTATTTTTTTTTTGAAACAGGGTGATACTTTGTCGAAATTAAGTACATTGTTATAAAAGAGAATCATATGCAGACTATTAGTAATTCAAATGTAGCCTCAGGACGCCGGGCGCTCTTTATGGAACTGTATCAAAAAGGCTTTCCGGCAGTAGCCAGATATATCAGCAGCATGGGTGGCAGCTTTGATGAAGCCAAGGACGTATTTCAAGACGCTTTGATAGCGTATTATGAAAAAGTTGTTTTATCTTCCCTCGTACTGGACAATGACATTGCTTACCTATTTGGCACGGCAAGAAATATCTGGCTGAAGCGTTATCATCAAGGCAGGCAGAAACTACCATTGGATCAGATGGATGTGGTTTTACCCGACGAAAGTTTACCTTGCAACAAGCGTCTTTTCCGCTTCCTGGAGACAGCAGGTCGTAAATGTATGAGCTTGCTTAAGAGCTTTTACTATGACCAAATGTCACTTCAGGAGATCGCCGACGATTTTGGTTTTTCAGGAATAAGAAGCGCGACGGTACAAAAGTATAAATGCCTGGAAAAAATACGTGAAACTGTTAAAGAAAAAGCATTGCTGTATGAAGACTTCTTGGAATGAGATACGACAGATAGAGGCACATCTGATGGGTACACAGGTTCCTGCTGACGCTTTACTATTTGAAGCGCATATACTGCTAGACGACGAAATGACTGGGAGAATAGCTGCCCAACAGAAGGTGTATGAGATGGTATGGCAATTTGGACGTAAAGAACTGAGAAAGGAAATCGAAGCCGTGCACCAAACACTATTCACACAGCATGAGCACATCCCATTTAAGCAAAAAATAAAACGTTTCTTTAAGACAACTTAAATCACAAATCATGAATATTGACAAAAATGAGTTCCGCAAATTTGCGGTAGGGCATTGCTATGTCCCAACAAATCGGGTTGATCACTACATCGGGGGGATCGAACGCTCGTCTATCCCCTTGGCAATGACTCCGTACATTACTGAAGAACGCGAAATGCGTGTTTCGCAGATGGATGTCTTTTCGAGGCTGATGATGGACAGGATTATCTTTATCGGTGCACCCGTCGAAGCTAATATAGCGAATATCGTGCAGGCGCAGTTATTATTTCTGCAGTCCGTTGATCCCAAAAAGGATATTCATATGTATATCAATTCGCCCGGCGGTGAAGTGTATGCCGGGCTAGGTATATACGATACCATGCAATTAATAAGTCCTGACGTAGCAACGATTTGTACGGGCATGGCTTTATCTTTTGGAGCGATTTTACTTTGCGGTGGAGCTCCAGGTAAACGGAGCGCGCTCGCTCACGCTCGTGTCATGCTACACCAGCCACTTGGTGGTGTGCAGGGACAGGCCTCGGACATTGAGATTACAGCCAAACAAGTATTGAAGATCAAAAAAGAACTGTACGACATCATTGCCGAGCATAGTGGTCAGAGTTATCAGAAAGTACATGATGTAAGTGACAGAGACCATTGGATGGTGGCTTCGGAGGCAAGAGAATTTGGTATTATTGACGAAGTACTGACATCATAGCTTGCAGTTAAACGAAAGATCAGTCCTTTTGATGCTATATTCCGCTTTTGACAACAGGAACGGTCATTCATTCGTCTAAAGACTGGCTGACTTCTAAAGTAAACACCGACTATTGACAATCTGTTGTCAATATCACCTAGTAGCTTTGTCCTCAACAGACAATGAACTTATCCTTTTCAGTAATGGCACTCATCAAAGACATCTACTCAGTTTCCTTTTATCAAACTATTGCTGATGAATTTCAGCGCGTCGATTCAAGTTTTAATAAACAACTATTTATCAAGCGTATTTTCGATGCCGATTTCACTAACATGGAATGGAAACAAAGAATGAAGCATAGTACTTCGGTATTACATGAGTCTTTGCCGGGTCATTTCCCGACAGCGGCCTCGCTGATCTGCCAGGTAATACAGCATCTGATTGATCACGGGGTCTCCGGCGGTCTGGAGTACGCTATTTTTCCTGACTATATTGAGAGCTATGGTTTAAATGATTTTGATACCGCAATACGCTCATTTGAAGTTATAACAAAATTTATAAGCTGCGAGTTTGCTGTCCGTCCCTTTATCATTAGATATCATTCCCGCATGATTGCTGAAATGGAAAAGTGGTCGCGGGACACGCATCCACAGCTGCGACGGCTCGCCAGCGAGGGCTCCAGACCCCGGCTCCCCTGGGCAATGGCAATTCCGTTTCTTAAGAAGGATCCCACCCCTCTCCTGCCAATTCTCGAAAATTTGAAGGACGATCTCGCCGAAACTGTCAGAAGAAGCGTAGCCAATAATCTCAATGATATTTCCAAAGATCATCCGGATTTCGTGCTGGGGATTGCACGGCGTTGGAAGGATTACAGTATACATACTAACGGGATCATTAAACATGGCTGCCGTACCTTACTCAAACAAGGTAATCCGGAAATATTGCATTTTTACGGATTGAAAAGCTCCGATTTTACAGTGTCGCAACTGACTATTCAAACGCCAATCGTCAAAATTGGCGAGCACGTAGTCTTTTCTTTTCGGATCGAAAATAAAAGCGGTCAGTCGAGGCTGTTACGTTTGGAATACGCTGTCTATTACAAAAAATTAAATGCGCAATTATCCAAAAAAGTTTTTAAAATAAGTGAACGGACATATGCAGCTGCGGAAATAAATTCTATCCTACGCCGACAATCGTTTAAACAGATAACAACACGAAAATTTCATCTTGGTAAACACAAGCTTTCGATTATTGTAAATGGACGAGAAATGGGTGAAATAGATTTCGAACTGGTACCGTAGTTGGGTCTTGACACTGCGCCCTCGAAAAGTTCTTGGCCGAGGCCGAATAGTGAGATCTTATCAGAAACAAAGTCCATCAACCTTTGTTTATACATAAAGCTGTCCTCCATCATTGTCGGTAGACTCGGGAGGATTGAATACTTCTATTTTCTAATATGTCCTTATGATGAATAAAGACGAGTGCTTAGCGTGCTGCTTACTTGTCGCTATACATATACTTATTGGCAATTTCAATAAAAACGCATCGCATACCTTTGTACTATTCTCCAATATAAATGGCATATGAACAAAATAGTAAGAGCTATTCTTTTTTTATGGATAATGATTTTAATGAATCCTACAATGGCACAAGAGAAACGAACTAAAATCCTTGTACTCATACACTCCGACCAAGGGGGCACCTACAAAATGGCGAATGAAGTAGCCCGAGGTATAGAAGTTGAAGGTCGGGCAACTGCGATTATTAAAAAGGTGAAACAGTCTGACCATCCCGCTCTAAAAGATGTCCCTTTGGCCCGTGTTGAAGAGCTGCCTTTCTATGACGGCATCGCTTTCGGCTCACCTGTTTATTTTGGCAATATCAGCACTGCCATGAGTGAATTTCTAGCGCAGACGACTTCTCTATGAACAGAGCATGCCTTGGAAGGCATGCCGGCAATGGTATTTATGTCTTCCGGAAGTGGTGCAGGAAGAGAGCTCGCTTTACAATCTTTTTGGAACGCTTTGGCGGTGCACGGTATGGTGCTCGTTTCGAACGGGATACGGGGATATGAACACATTGATAAGAGCATACCACAGGGAAATACGGTATTAGGTACAACTAGTCTAGGTTCGTTGAAGCAGGTTCCGCGACCTTCGGACGGAGAACGCTATCTGGCGCAGGAACAGGGCAAGTATTTCGCCAAAATTGCCTCAGCGCTACAAGGCACCTTCGGTCAAAGGTCTAAAGGAGTTACTATAACCAAAGGTATTGATATCAACGAGGTGCTCAAAGATAAACAGATCGTATTGCCGGAAGTGCCTGCTCCTGCAGGTAATTATCAACCTTATGTACGTAGCGGAAACCTTGTCTATATTAACCAATATGCGTTGAAAAATGGTAGCATTATTTTTCCCAGAAAAGTTGGTGTGGATGTCACCGAAGCACAGGTAATGGAAGCAACGGAGGTCACGATGCTTAATGTACTGAGTGTATTGAAAGACGCGGTTGATGGAGATCTGAACAGAGTCAAAAAATGTGTGCAATTAACAGGAATTTTCAACGCTCCTCAGGATTTTAAGGACCATGCTAAGTTGATGAATGCAGCATCTGATCTTACTGTTACAATCTTTGGCGATAAAGGCAAGCATGCACGGGCAACTCTCGGTGCATCCTCGGTCCCCGGAAACTCTCCCGTTGAAATACAGGCGATTTTCGAAGTTGAGTAACCCGCGCGATACAAGCTGATAATGGTACATCAGGACCCCGCTATAGGGGTCCCGAATATACCAACTGCCAATTCAGCCCATATCAATAAAAATCCGACGACGATAAAGCTGCAAAGCAGGACTCGATATCCGAAAGTCCTCACTCCTCTCCATACAAGCTCCCATAATAGTGCCGTGAGCGTGAGTAAAGCACCCATGACCACAAAATCCCAGCCTGTCCATTTCACCTCTTCAGTAAACTGCATAGCGATTAGCGGTATGCATAATAGAAGGGCAATACCCCCCAACATGATAACTAACCTTTGTTTCGATATTTTCATAACTTTAAATATTAAAAGTACTTTGATATTCAAAGTAAGAAATTAATCCTCAGATTTACAACATATTTCTTTTTTATTTCTTAATCTTCGGAAAATATGACTGGTTTCTATTGGCATTCCTTCACTTGCTTTCATCGAGAAATATGCGAAGGGCGCTGGCAGGAAAGAAATTTAAAAACGCTATTGAAAATAACAAATTTATTTTAACTTTGCATTCATCAGATGATATGATCTCATGAGAAATGAAGCGATTATTCGACGCTCCCTGGCGGAGGAGGTAGCGACTGCAATTGAAGAAAAAATTAAATCGGGGGAATTTCCAATAGACAGCAAGTTACCTACTGAACCCGAATTGATGAAACAATTCGCCGTTGGGAGATCAACGATACGTGAAGCTGTCAAGTATTTAAGTCAGTCGGGATATTTACATGTACAGCAGGGATTGGGTACTTTTGTCAAGAGTGTTAGAGACAATCGTGTTCTCGATGCAAAAATTGAAAAAGGTAATTTCAATGAAATTTTTGAAGTTCGGCATATACTTGAACTTAAAATTATTGAAAAGGCCAGCATAAATCGCAGTCAGAGGGATCTAAAAGCTATGGAACGTGCACTCAAAGATCGAGCGGAATATGCTAAATCTGGTAATTTGAGCGCCTGTGTGGATGCCGATATCGCTTTTCATACTGCAATCGCAGCATCTTGTGCTAACAACATTTTAGCAGAGCTATATACGACGTTGTCGCTGCACGTAAATAAATTCTTTATGGAGATCTATAAAGACACTACGGCGCTGTCACAATCGCAGAAACAGCACGAAGAATTGATGGAAGCAATCAAGGATAAAGATGTCGAGAGGGCCAAACAGATCGCTGATCGAATCATCTTGCACAAATAAAATTTCGCGACCAAAGTATAATCCATTATTATTATAGTAAAGAAAATAGACGTTAAACATATCAGCACAACAAACATCAGATGACCTGATGTATTAATTATGAAAACACAATCTTTAACTTCCGGTAGCGCTTGGAACAGTTCCGAAACAGTCTACCCAATTCTATTTGCGATTAGCATTTCGCATCTGCTTAACGACTTGATACAATCGGTAATACCGGCGGTATACCCATTATTGAAGTCGAACTATGCGCTCAATTTTACGCAGATCGGTATTATTACTTTAGTTTTTCAGTTAACAGCATCTATTTTACAGCCTTTTGTCGGCTTATATACGGATAAAAAACCGACCCCCCGATCACTGGCGATAGGCATGTTATTCTCCCTGGCTGGATTAATCTGTATTTCCTTTGCATCTAATTTCTTTTACATCTTATTGTCAGTGAGCCTTATTGGCATGGGCTCTTCTATTTTCCATCCGGAAGCATCACGGGTAGCTCATTTAGCTTCGGGGGGAAAAAAAGGTCTTGCGCAATCAATTTTCCAGGTTGGTGGCAATGCCGGTGGTGCTATAGGTCCTTTATTAGTCGCACTGATTGTGATTCCTTTTGGTCAACAGTATATAGGGGTATTTGGCGTGCTGGCAATTATCGCAGTTCTGATCTTAATGTATGTAGGTAGCTGGTATCAAATACATCTGCAACCCAAAGATAACCTCGCTGTTTCGGATGCACGCAAACCAAGCCTTTCAAAGACCAAAGTAATGTTTGCGTTAGTCGTTCTCCTGGTTTTGATTTTCTCGAAGTATTTCTACATGGCTTCAATGACGAGTTATTTCACTTTCTATTTGATCAATAAATTCCATGTATCGGTACAGGAGTCACAAGTTTACCTATTTATATTTCTTGCATCGGTGGCTGCAGGGACCATCATGGGAGGGCCATTGGGAGATCGCTATGGACGTAAACTCATTATCTGGATCTCTATCCTCGGAGCTGCGCCCTTTACGCTCTTATTACCGCATGTAGGGTTGGAATTGACAATTCTGCTAGCTATTTTAATTGGACTGATCATCTCGTCAGCTTTTTCAGCTATTTTAGTATATGCCACCGAACTCATTCCAGGAAAAGTAGGAATGATTGCTGGCCTCTTTTTTGGTCTGGCATTTGGTATGGGAGGCATCGGCTCGGCTGTATTAGGCTGGCTGGCAGACCGCACATCCATAGAACACGTATTCAACATCTGTGCCTACCTACCCTTGATCGGCATTGTCACGGGACTGCTTCCGAATGTGAAGAAAAACATTCTGTAAACAAAAGAGGGGCCGCCCAATCTCCTTGAGCGGCCCTCTACATCGGTACTTCCGTAGCTTTCCAACACGCTTCTTTTCAAATTTTCAATCCTGCCTCGTTAGTCGATAAGTGCTTTCGCTAATATCCGGGGTTTTGGATTAACTTCGTATTCCGGTTGATTTCGTCACGATGTAATGACGTAAAATACATCTTGTCGTTCCAAGCCCGATTTTCGATCCCCGGATCAATGTTTGATACAACGTATTTATAACTATAGCTGTTAGGATCGTATTTATATAAAGTGACTTTCTTATTGTCTTTTAATGTACCCGTAATATTGATGATGTTTGCTTTGCGACCAAGTGTCTCCTCGGCAATCATCCATCGTCTTGCATCAAAAAAGCGATGTTCTTCATAGGCAAGCTCGATCCGACGCTCATTTCTATACCGGTTTTTGAGGGCTTGTCCTGTCTCAGTAATCGCTGGCATACCTGCCCTGAAGCGAATTTTGTTTAGCCAGGTTCTCGCTTCCTCCTCCTCACCGAGCTCGATGCATGCTTCCACGTAGTTCAATACAGCCTCTGTGTAACGCAACATAGGCCAAGGAATACGTTGCCTTGTGTTCTGATCTTCTTGCGCTGGATCGGGATCGATAAACTTCCGCATATAATAGCCGGTTCTAGAACCATTCCAATCTTCAATTGGACTTTTACGGGTATCTAATCCAAAATGAATCGTCTTCTGCCCCTCGCCATTGATAATCTCGTATTGTCCTGTCTGTATTTGATTGTTGGGATCCCGCTGCGCTACATCCGCTGTACGGGGCTTCCACTCCGCACCATCATATAAAATCGTGGCTTTGAGTCTGGGGTCACGATTTTGGTACGGATTGGCCGCCATGATCGGATTTGCCCAGTCAAATTTCTGCCCGCTAAGCATTTCATAGTCATCCACCAACAGTTGGATTGGCGTATTTCCGGCCCAATTGTGGTATCCGTTAGGCCCATTATCTCTTCCTACCCATCCCCCACGTTCATCTTTTTCGTCAACAAAAAATCTACCTAGAATAATGTCTTTGGCGGCAGCCGCGTCTGCCATTTTGCTTCCGCCTCCCAGAGACAGAGCCATATAGTTTGCAGTACCCTCATTTGCCGTTGCAGGACTAGTCAAGTCCAGTTTGTAAGCAAATTCTGCATGATCCAATATCGCTCTGGCTGCTTCTTTTGCCTTGGTCCAACGCGTCATCTGGCTGCCGCTGGTATACATGAGATATTCAGGTTTTTCGTAGCCTTTCAGCAGCGCGGACTTTGCACCGGCTTTGTTTGCGTCATGTAGATCACTGGCCGCATAGAGAAGCACGCGCGCTTTCAGCGCCAATGCAGCGGTTTCTCCCGCACGGCCCTTGGGCACTTGGACACCTTTGAGGAGTAAAGCAGCACTGTCAAGGTCATTGACTATCGCATTCACGCATTGTTCGTAACTATTCCGTGGCACCATAAAGTCTTTGTCGTTAAGTGTATAGACCTTGTTATCGACTGGAATACCTCCATAAAAGCGCAAAAGCTGCTGATAGTAATATCCTCGTAGAAAATATGCCTCTCCCAGAAGCTTATTGGCCCTTGTCTGATCAAATCTCGCCTCTTTTAAATTGGAGATGGCAATATTGGTGGCACGAATACGTACATACATGCGTCCATATTCGTAGGTATCCATAACATACCCCTGATCGGCCGGGTTGGACCGAGACTCTGTAACAGTGTTTATACCGCGGTTCGGGTGCGTGAAGAGCGCTTCATCGGTCATTGAAGCCATCTGTTGCTCGTAGAAACCACCAACACCAAAACCATTATATATTTCAACGACGAAGGCCTCAGATAAACCTGCATCCGACCAAACCAGTTCCTGGGGAACCTCGCTCAGTGGCTTAGTGCTAACAAAATCATCGTTACAGGACTGCAGGCCTGACGACAATGCGAGTATAATTAGTGAAGTATTTACAATTTTTTTCATTTTGTTTTTTTTTGTAACAATGCTACTCCATACCAAGAAATACGACACGTTATGGCTTTGTGTGCGCGTATTCGGATCGGTAGGATCGCCAGGTGAATACTAATTAAAACGACAACAAGACTCCGGCATTAATTAATCTCGCCTGCGGATAGTATTGCCCTAGCGCATTAACTGCTTCGGGATCGTACATTTTTATCTTGCTCCAGGTGATGAGATTCATACCATTGGCATAGACACGCAATGAGCCTATGCCGATCTTATCGCAGATCGTCGAAGGCAGATTATAACCGAGCTCTACGTTCTTCAGACGTAAGTAATCTGTACTGCGCATCCAATATGTGTTGTTATACGAATAATATTGGTTACTGCGGTCAGTCAAGCGTGGGTGAACGCTACTTGGATTGGTAATGCTCCAGCGCTTATCATAAAATTCCTCCAAAAAATTGCCGATTGCGCCCGATTCATCTGTGCCCACGCGGATTTCCCCACCAGTTGCACCTTGGAAGAGCACGGATAAATCAAAGTCTTTATAGGTCAGACTAAAATTGAATCCGCCTTGAAATGTCGGATCGCTATTTTTGTCTCGTCTAACTTTGTCGTCCGGCGTTACTTTACCATCCCCATTATAATCTCTATATTTCATATCACCAGGACGCAGCGTTTTGGTGATCGCGCTGTAATCAAGTTTATTTGCTGCAATATCGTCCATATCCCGGAATACCCCATCGTAGATATAATAAATATCCGTTTTGATCGGCTTACCTGTGCTTCGCTGCCACTCCGGAGCGCCCGGTGCCTCATCCCAGAAGATAATCTTATTTTTAGCATAACCTCCATTCACTCCAACAGAATATCCGAATTCGCCCACTTTACCTTTATACCCGAGATTAAATTCCCATCCTTTGTTATCGACCTTGCCAATATTTTCCGCAGGAAGCGTCATCCCTGTACTCTGGGGTACAGAAGCATTTTTCCGCCACAAAATCGAATTCCGACGGTTTTTAAAAATATCAAATTCAAAATTCAGCTTTCCTTGGAAAAATTGAAAATCAAAACCTAAATTATAGTTGTTAGCTACCTCCCAAGTGACCATCTCATTTGGCACCCGGCTTTCAAACAGTGTTTTGGCTAACTTGTCGTCTACGATATAAGTTCCAAATGAATAAGTGGAGAAGTACTGGTACTCTTGTAATTTATCCTCCCAATAGATGTTATCATTCCCCATCTGTCCATAGGAGGCCCGGATCTTAAAGTAATTGATGGCCGAAATATTCTCTTTCCAAAAGCTCTCCTCAGAAACTACCCACCCTGCCATTGCTCCTGGGAAAAAACCAAATCGCTCGCTTTCAGGGAACATATAAGAGCCATCATAACGCCATAAAAATTCAGCGATGTACTTGCTTTTATAATTGTAACCGAAACGGCCGAAATAGTTCAATCTAGCTCTTTTCCAAGCGGTTCCGTCGTTATTTTTCTCCTGCTCACCGCCTGCGAATAAATAATCGATAGCGTTTGACAAAAAGTAACGCCGGTATGCACTAAATTTATCATTGTCTATGGTTTCTCTATTGACACCAGCGATTGCATTTACCTGATGATCACCAAATTTACGCTCAAAGCTTAAGATACCTCCTAGAAGAATGTTCAACTGATCTTCATTGCTCTGATTCAAATTCGGGTCAGCGGGACCACGGCGCCCTGGCTGGAGCAATGGCGTCTTGCCGTCGGCTTCATATCCCCCCGACCAAGAATACAATGTCCAGGGTGTCACCCAAGTTTTCTGATTCTTCACATATTTATCTACCGATGCGTTTAACGTCAGTTTGAGTCCTTCTACCCAAGGATTGGTGATGTCGACTTGTCCATTGGTTTGAAAATAATAACGTTTGTCGCGGTCGTAACCTGTAGCGTTGGTTGTAATGACGACCGGATTCTCGCCGTTCTCAATATCAGGTCCCGGTTTGCCATTTGGCCAGAAGGCGGGTTGGGTGGGATTTCCGCGCATGAGCATCCTGAAAATCGTACCAGCGCTCTTGGTTGGGAAATTACGGTTTTCCTGTCTGCCGAGCACACCAAACTGCGTTTTGATATACTGGCTGATATTGGCATCCAAGTTAATCCGCAGGTCATATTGTTTATAGCCCGTAGCTGAATTTTTATAATACGCATCTTGGTTTTGATAACCCAGCGACAACAGATACTTCACATCTTCTGTACCACCATTTACCTGCAGATTGTGACGTTGTTGAGGCGACCAGTCCTTCAGTGTAGATTTATACCAGTCCGTATTGGGATGACCCCAAGGATCCGAACCATCTCTGTATTTCTGTACATCTTCTGGCTTAAAAGGGGCACCAAGAACTGTTCCGTCTTTTTTTGTATAGGAGCCACTGCTATTTAGCGCCGTCAGCGCGGCAGACCATTCATCAACAGGCAGATTGTATATTTCGAGTTCATTACGGATTTCGGCAAACTGGACTGCATCAGTAAGTTTAGGAATGACGGTTGGCTGCGAATACCCCTGATTAAACGTATACGAAAATTGAGGTTTTCCTGTTTTTCCGCGTTTTGTAGTCACGAGGATAACGCCGTTTGCCGCACGTGCGCCGTAGATTGCGGCGGAAGCGTCCTTAAGAACAGAGATATTTTCGATATCACGTGGATTCAGCCGTTCAATACCGCCTTCACGGGCAGGTACCCCATCAATGACTACTAGCGGACTACTATTCCCCAAGGTATTCGTTCCCCGGATTTTAATGGTGGACCCGTCGTTGCCAGGTTCAGCACTTCCGTTGGTCGCGATTACGCCCGGAATTCTTCCTGTCATCGCATTCGAAACATTCAAGGCTGGCGACTGGGCGAGATCACTGCCTTTAACCGTCGCCACAGCTCCAGTAACAGTCTCTTTCCGTTGCTTTCCATAGCCGACCACGATAACCTCATCGAGACTGGATTGAGAACTCAATAACCTAACATCGATAGTGCGGCGACCATTCACGGGTTCATCCATAGCTTGTTTACCCACCATCCTGAAATTGAGGGTTCCAGCAGAAGGAACTTTTTCCAGCTTATAACGTCCCTCACTGTCGGTTTTGGTAGCCAGAGTTGTACCGTTTACAGATACGGTAACACCTGCAATCGGTGTACCTGATTCATCGCGCACGATACCCGTAACGCTTACTTCTTGCTGAAAGAACATACCGTAAGCTGCAAAAGCTTCAGCATGGCCAATGTTAGGGCTAAGTGCGACCAATGAGCACAGTGACCCCGTCCAAAAAGCATTCTTCCATTGATTCGAGAAAAAATGGCAATTAATCATAAAAACTGTTTAATGGTTTAAATTGTATGTTTATTAGTTATTTTTTGCCTTAGCAAGTTTCACGGTTTAGGCCCCCTGCCGTAGGCGGTTTATAATTGTTTTATTTGTGTTTTGAAAATACAAAAATAAATATACATTGCAAGTGTTATTTTTACACTATTAAGCACATTGGATGCAATTAACTAAATATCAGGTCGATATATTTAAACAAATTATTTGATTGTATCTTCAATTGCAAAAAAAATGCATATGTCAAAAACAGCGATGCAGGCCGATTGGGCGTTTTGCCATTAGAAGAACAAGTTGATCATTCGAGAGAAGTTGTACGTGTTTTTTTACGAAAAGTAGAACGAAATAATACTAAAGGAGATGTCGCGACCAACCTTTGCCTATAAACTTATTTTAGACCAAATCAAAACAGTAATTTTTCTCAGCTATTTTAGCGAATGGGGCCATTCGTTAAAATAAACAATTAGAGCAGATAATAAATTATTTTATTAATGAATGTTGTGAAGCGGTGGGCTATATGTACTGCTGATAAGGCAACGCGTTTAGCTCACATGTCAACATCTAATATTTTATCGGATAATCCTGCATAAACTCAAACTGATAGCCTTCGCTTTTTAAAATATCGATCAAAGACGATAACTGCTGTTGTCCTTTTTTCGTCTGAAACATATCATCATGCATCAGAAAGACCACGTTATTTGGCACCATCGAACTTTTATTGTTCATAAAGTGGCGAATCTCCTTCACAGTCACTTCTTGGCTTTGAATTGGATTGCCCGTTACGCTGTTCAGCCGCCATTCCACATCCCAGCCATAAATACTGTATCCATTTTTATGAAGGATGTCCGCTGTACTCGCACCATTCTTTAAATCAATCTTCCGCACATCACCATACATCCAGATATTCCTTCCGGGCAGCCGCACGATTTTGTGTTTTAGATTGAGGTCCTTCTCATTTTTTTCAAAGTCGGCGAAAGCTTTTTGTGGATTATTATAAAATCTTGAATATTGATTATTGGCATGCGTGTAACTGTGATTATAGCAGGCAATCAGGGGGTTAGACTCATATTTTGCAAGATCACGCTTTCGGCCTTTACTCATATTGGCATGTTTACCGATTAGGAAGACACTCACTTTGACGTTTTTTTCTTTTGCGATGGAATCGATTGCTGCACTACCGATCAAGGGTCCGTCATCAAAGGTAAGATAAATGTGTTTGGGATGTGCATCAAATGCGCGGCGCAATGAGTCTTTCAGACTACGTTTTTGTTGTTTTATAGAAACAGGGCGCAGACTATCCACGGTAAAATGGATCTGATTTTTCTGAAGCGAATCCCACTTGTTTAGTAAAACCGGAACGCGCGCTTTGTCAATCAGCTTTGTATTTAATGTGTCATTGCTGATCTCCCTGTCGCTACCTAATACTTTGCTGGAGAAATCCTTACATCCAACCGATCCCAAAACTACAGCAAATGCGAGCGATGCTGCCATCAACCTTCTACTCTTCATATCTTTTTTAATCCTATGTGATCTTTCGATGCTCAAAATTACTATAAAAACCTGCTTAAAATGTATAAAATTTTATAAATCCCCAAATTCAGTGATAAATAGCTACAATATAAGTACCAACCAACTCCCAACCAACTTCGGCCGTTCATCGGGTTTTCATCGGGATGGCATCGGGAATTCATCGACTACACCCGATGAATTCCCGATGAAAACTCGATGCCAGTAGCATAAAAGGCAGAAGAAGTTCGGGAGTTAACTGGTTTTTTGTTGCTGCTTCGTGCCAGCTTCGGTAAGTATTCGAGACGGTTTCGAGAAAGGTCTGAAGTGAAGCCGAACAATTGCCGAAAATAGTCCCGATGTAGGTCGCATCGACTTGCTCTAACAGGACTTTGCCACGTGGGAATTTCATAACTAAAGACCAAGTTTCTCTGCTATTAGTGTTAAAGGAAAATGGTTTACACAGAAAGTTTTTTGCGCCAAATATGCTTCTTTTGTGTATTTTCACAGCTAGCAATTTAGCTATGTGTAGCTTTTACTCGCATGGCCTAGATTGAGAACTCGACTTGAATGTATCCTTTATGAATGAAGTAAGATAAATTTTAACATTAATAATTTGTATGAATCAACAATTAATCAGAATATGCTGGACCTGCATCCTCTTCACTTTTGCCTTCGGCCTATGCTTCGCGGCACCCAAAACGACCGATGAGAAGGAATATCCTATGTTTTGGACATGGTTGGGTTATCAGTCGCCAAAACAGTTTGATTCCGTATGTCGTGACATGAAATATTTGGGGATAGAGGGCGTCATGTTGAATGCGGCAAGTCCAGATGAATATCGTACTGCCATACCCATTGCGCAGAAATATGGGATCCAGGTTATTGCCTGGCTATGGACGATGAATTTGGAACATGATCGGGATAAAATTCTTCGTGAACATCCGGAATGGTTCAGCGTCAACCGAAATGGCAAAAGCCTCGCGGACACTACGGCTTACGTAGACTATTATAAGTTTCTCTCACCGGTAGTACCTGAAGTAAGGGAATACCTTAAGCGAAAAATACAGTCTTATTGTGAAATCGATGGACTGGCGGGAATTTCTATCGATTACCACCGTTATGTTGATGTAGTGCTACCTACGACCCTATGGCCGAAGTATGATATTGTGCAGGACAGGGAGTACCCTGCCTGGGATTATGGTTACCACCCCCTATCTATCGAAAAATTTAAAAAGCAATATGGTTACGACCCGCGTGAACAAAAAGACCCTTCAAAAGATTTGACCTGGCGACAATTTCGTTGTGATCAGATTACCGAAGTGGCAAATATGATTGCCGAAGTGGTGCATGCCAACGGCAAAACCATGGCTGCTTCTCCTTTCCCTACACCAAAAATGGCTTCGAGGATGGTCCGCCAGGATTGGGGCAAATGGAATCTCGATATCGTATTCCCCATGGTATACAGTAGTTTTTATACAGAGGACCCCAGCTTTATACAGGATTGCACTCTTGAGAATGTCCGCGATAAAGGAGCAAATACGATCCTATACTGCGGTTTAATGGCTAAAAACAATGCAGATATGTTTACCGACATGGACGAAGCCTTCAGACATGGTGCACAAGGCATTTCCATTTTTACAATAAATAGTCTTCAAGATTCTGATATAAAAAAGCGTTTTAAAGCTTATACAGCAGCAGCGAAAGCCAAGAGAGATAGGTATAATGTTACATTGAACATTACAAAAAAACAGGTCGAAAACAATCCGTTCAAGAAAAATGGCGTGATGCAGTTAATTACTGCGAAGATACAACAGCTGGTTGAGGTTGAAAATCCCGCGGCCAAGCCCATTGTATTATCGGCCTATAGAAAAGTTGATGAATATGATGTTACCACCAAATATGTTGTTCAGGATAGGGTTAGTAAAAAGAAATTCTTCGTAACATTCTTTTTCTATGGTGGGATCCTGTCGGGCTGGAACGTTGATCCGGCTCCGGTAAATAGCTAAATTAATTGCTTTACTCTGCTATATTCGACGTTTATTAAAAATGAAGCAATGACAAAAACCCTACATATTACTGTTTGCCTGCTGATATTTGTGTTTCCGTCAGCGGTCCATATTTCCTATGCGCAGCAATGCACACGCCCCAAAACGTTAAAGAATACGTTGCCAATTGATCAAGCTTCTCTCCATCAGATCTTATCGAATAACCGGACCTTGTTTAATCAAGGGAAAGTAGCTGACTATATTCCCGAGCTAGGCAAAGCAAATGCGCGAGATATTGCATTGTCGGTCGTGAATTGCGATGGGACAATCATTAGCACAGGAGATGTGGATCAGAAATTTACCATCCAGAGCATATCAAAAATAATTGCGCTGATGATTGCAGTTAAGGAAAATGGCGAAAAAACTGTATTCAACAAAATGGGCTACTATGGCACAGACAAGCCTTTTAACCATTTTGCGAATCTCGAAACGACTGGGAAACCACTTAATCCCATGATGAACGCAGGTGCTATTCTGACGACTTCGCTGATCAAGGGTAAAGCTGATGAACCCTTCCATAAAATTCTTAAGATGATCCGATTTATCACCAAAAATGAAGCAATAAATTATAACCCCGCCGTGTACCATTCGGAAAGAATAACTGGCAATCGGAATAGAGGAATGTTCTACCTGATGCGCAATAGCGGTCTAATTGAGTGTGAAGATGAGACTCAACTAAACAATTATTTCAGACAGTGTTCTATCGAGATCACTGTGGAAGACCTTGCTAAAATAGGCTTTTTCTTTGCTAACCGATGTATTCGTTATGACGGAAATAACTCCTATGAGGACGCCGATCTTGCACAGCTGATCCTTTCACAAATGCTAATTTCCGGCATGTACGAATTCAGTGGCGAATATGCCCGCACGGTAGGCTTGCCTAGCAAATCCGGCGTCGGCGGCGGCATTGCCGTAAGCGTTCCGGGGAAAATGGGAATTGGTGCTTACAGCCCTGCTTTGGATCAGCACGGCAACTCGCTCGCAGGGTACCATATGATCCTTGATTTGGTAAGGTCGAGGCACCTGAGCATATTCCAATAAAACTCATTATCTTAAATAAACGAAACGGAATCAAGGGCAAGCGTGTTTATCCGGAAAGGAGTTGAGCTTCCTATTTAGTCCCAAAAATTCCTGATTAAACCAAATCAAATACACCATGATCAGAACGGAAACCATTATCGCAGTTGAAAGTGTCTCCAGAAGTTCCGCCTTTTATCAAAAGCTGCTCGGTTGCACCAGCGCACATGGCGGTGATACTTTTGATATACTCACTGATGAAGAACGGGTGTTACTCTGCCTTCATAAATGGGGAGAGCATGATCATCCAACAATGCGGCGTCCAGAACACGCCGGGAATGGACTGATTCTGTTTTTTCGGACCGATAAGCTACAGGAAATATTTGACCAGGCTATTGCCCTGGATGCTACCTTCGAAAAAGAAATCCACTATAATGAGAATTCGCTAAAACACCAGTTTATTCTACGTGACCCTGACAATTATTACTTAATTATCTCCGAATGATATAGCCACATTGTAAAATACCTTACTTTCTTAAACCAGTTTAACTTTATTACTCTGGATTTGTACCAATTTTGCTTTATCAAAATATATTACTATGGCAACACGACTAAATATTGCGAAGGTAGATACTGCAGCCTACAAGGCAATGATGGGACTCGAAACTTACCTCGAAACAATTTCCTTGACGCCCATACAGAAAGAACTGATCAAAATCAGGGCTTCTCAGATTAATGGCTGTGCCTTCTGCCTGGACATGCACAGCAAAGATGCCTTAAAACTCGGCGAAACTGCTCAGCGCATATTCCTACTGAGTGCTTGGTGGGAGACGGAATTATTCTCTGACGAAGAGCGGGTATTATTGAAAATGACGGAAGAGATCACTTTGATTCACCAACAAGGTCTTACAGACAAAACCTTTGAAAAAGCGAAAGAGTTTTTTGATGAAAAGCAAATTGCAGAGATTATCCTGGCCATCATCACAATCAATGCCTGGAACAGGATCGGTATTAGCACGCATCTTGAATTACTGAAGTAGAGATCTTGTGCTACAATCACCTCAATGCCCCCCCTGCTGGGGCATTTTTGTTTCATCAGCTGGCCTTCTTCCCTAGCAGAATGCGCTTTTCCACCAAACAGATCATGGAAGAACCCCGCCTAGCGGGGTCCATTCAAACAAACAACTTATTTCCAGCCTCCTCCCAAATCTTTATAGATATTCACAACAGCATTGAGCTGCTGCTTCTTTGTCTCAATTAGTTCCAATTTAGCGTCCAGCACATCGCGTTGTGTCATCAATACCTCCATATAATCTGCTCGTGCAGATTTGAAGAGATCATTTGACACGCCCACAGAGTTATTGAGCACATCAACTTCTTTGGTTTTGAAATCGTAGCTTCTACCGAGATTTTCTACGTTGGACAGTTGGGTCGATACTTCCAGATAGGCATTCAGAATAACCTTTTGGTAGTTGTATACGGCCTGTATCTGCTTGGCGTTGGCTGTGTTGAACTCTGCTTTCAATCCGTTCTTATTCAGCAATGGGGCCGCCATTTCCCCAATAATATTATACAATATCGATTCTGGCATTTTCAGCAGGTAAGATGGTTTAAAAGCCTGAAGCCCCAGAGCCGCTGAGATTTCCAGCGAGGGATAAAACTCCTTCCGTGCAATCTGCACATCGAGCTTCGCAGCTGCCAGCTCATATTCAGCCTCCCGGATGTCGGGTCGGTTGCTCAGTAGCTGACTTGGTAATCCTGTCTGGACTTTGTTGGGAATCAAATTGGCAAAGGTCTCTTTGTCACGTTTTATCTCCTGCGGGAAACGGCCCAGTAGAAAGTTAATGCGGTTTTCTGTTTCCTTGATCTGCTGGCGTGTTTCATATTCCATTCCCTTAGTTTTCAACACCTCCGCTTCAAACTTCTGAACAGCCAGCTCAGTTACCCGAGCTGCCTGTTTCTGTAATTTAATGACTCCTAGCGCATTATCTTGTACGGCGATATTCTCCCTTATTATCGCCAGTTGATTATCTAGTGCCAACAGTTCATAGTATGAACGGGCTACTTCAGCGATCAAGCTGCTCAATACAAAATTTTTACCCTCCACTGTAGCAAGGTAACGATTTAATGCAGCCTGCTCAGAGTCTTTCAGCTTTTTCCAGACATCTATTTCCCAGCTCGCATAGGCACCTATAGTCAAATCGCCGAGTGGATCGGGCATTTCTTTCCCGGGCGCGATTTCGGTGCTGGCGTCGCCGGCACCCTGACTGGTATAACGGCCCACCTTTTCAACCCCGCCACCAGCACGCAATCCAACTGTGGGCTTCAGGGCCCCTTTACGCAATAGAATATCATTTTTGGCTATTGCCAGCTCCTGCAGAGTCACTTGCAGTTCTTGATTATTTTTGAGGGCGGTATCTATGAGGGCCACAAGATTGGGATCAGTAAAAAATTCACGCCATTTTACTGATGCCGAGTTGACCGTATCAGTAGCTACCGTCCCGCCGAACTGCTGGGGCATCGTATTGTTTTCATGGATCTGGGTCGCCTTAGGCACACTGCAGGCAGCGGCTGATGCACATAGCCATATCCCTAATCCCCATTGTATATTTCGTTGACTAAACATTGTGATCTATTTCTTCTGTTAAGGGATTTTCATCCTCGTGTTTAATAAGTTTACGTCTGGACGCCAGAGTTCCAAAAATAAAATAGAGGCCCGGTATGACAAGTATGCCGAACACCGTGCCGAATAACATCCCGCCCGCCGCGGCAGTGCCGATTGTTCGGTTGCCCACTGCTCCGGGACCGGAAGCCAGTACCAAAGGTATTAAGCCGGCGATAAATGCAAACGAAGTCATTAAAATTGGCCTAAACCTTACTTTAGCTCCTTCCAGCGCAGCTTCAATAATGCTCAACCCTTGGCTGTGCCGCTGTACGGCAAATTCGACAATTAACACTGCATTCTTCCCAAGCAAGCCAATAAGCATAACCAATGCGACCTGTGCGTAGATATTGTTTTCGAGACCTAGTAATTTGAGGAGAAAAAACGCTCCGAAAATTCCAATGGGTAGCGAAAGCAATACAGCAAATGGCATAATGAAGCTTTCGTACTGAGCCGAAAGGATCAGATAAACGAATCCAAGACAAATCAAAAAGATATAAATCGCTTGATTACCTCGGCTTACCTGATCTTTGGAAATACCAGCCCAGTCTATACCATACCCGTTGGGCAGGGTCTTGGCTGCGACTTCATTGACGACCTGAATCGCTTCTCCACTGCTATAGCCTGCCGCCGCAGATCCTGATATTTCTGATGCCAGATACATGTTATGGCGGGTGATTTCTGAAAGGCCGTATACTTTTTCCATGTGCATGAAAGCCGAAAACGGAACCATCTCATCTTTGTCATTTTTCACGTAGAGTTTCAGGATATCTTCGGGCAATGCCCGGTACTGTGGCAGTGCCTGCACCATAACCTTATATTGTCGGTCATACTTAATAAAATTAGTCTCGTAGTTGCTGCCGACGAGGGTAGAAAGGGTATTCAACGCATTTTCGATGGTAACACCTTTCAATTGCGCCATATCGTTGTCAATATGTAGCATGTACTGTGGGAAACTTGCACTGTAAAAGGTAAATACGGAGGAAAGTTCGGGACGTTTATTCAGTTCCTGGACAAACTCTTTACTTACGGTCTCCATTCTTTTATAATCACCCGAGCCTGCTTTATCAAGCAGACGCAGCTCAAATCCACCGGCCGCTCCATAGCCCGGTACCGCTGGTGGCTGAAAAAACTCAATAGAAGCACCGGGGATATTTTTCGCAGCTTGCTCAAGTTGTTCAATAATCTCCTGCGAGGATTCTTTGCGCTCTTCCCAGCTCTTTAAATTAATCAGACAAGTGCCGGTATTTGCACCTGTTCCTTCTGTCAATATCTCATATCCTGCCAATGAGGATACGGATTGGACACCATCGATGTCTTCTGCCTCTTTTTGTAAAGTCTGTGCGGCGAGATTAGTTCGCTCAAGTGTAGATCCCGGAGGCGTCTGGATAATAGCATAGATCATCCCCTGATCTTCATTTGGGATAAAGCCCGCGGGTACCGAATTGTTCAAAAAATAGGCACCGATACAAAAACTGATCAATACTACGAAAGTAAATAATCTTTTGTCAACAATACCTTTAAGCAAATACACGTATTTGTTGGACATTTTATCGAAAAGTCTGTTGAAGGCTTCCAAAAAACGGTCCACGGCCGATTGTTTACGTGCTTTTCCGTGATTGTTCTGTAACATTATGGCGCAGAGCGCAGGAGTTAACGTCAGGGCTACCACTCCTGAAAGTATAATGGAGGTAGCCATCGTAATGGAAAACTGTCGATAGAATATCCCCACAGGACCAGACATGAAAGCCACCGGAATAAATACTGCTGCCATCAGAAAAGTGATCGCGATAATTGCACCGCTGATCTCATGCATGGCCTTTTTTGTGGCCTTGTAAGCCGAAATATGGAGCTCTTCCATCTTCGCGTGCACGGCTTCGATAACCACAATGGCATCATCTACCACGACGCCTATGGCCAAAACAAGTGCAAACAAAGTGATTAAGTTGATCGTGATACCAAAGAACTGCATGAACAAAAACGAACCCACGAGTGACACCGGGACGGCAATCGTCGGAATAAGTGTTGAGCGCCAGTCCCCGAGGAATAAAAAGACGACAATGGCAACAAGGACGAATGCTTCGATCAGCGTATGGATCACTTTCTCCATAGATGCATCCAAAAATTTAGACACATCGTAGCTGATCTCATAATCCAGCCCTTTCGGAAAGGAGGCTTTAAGCTCTTTCATTTTATCTTTTACGTCCTGAATCACCTGCGATGCATTGCTACCATAGGACTGCTTGAGTACAATGGCTGCAGAAGGCTTGCCATTCAACGTTGAGTAAATATCATACATCGCTGAACCAAATTTAATATCAGCCACGTCCTTAAGACGGAGCATCTCCCCGTTACTATTCGTCCGGAGCACGATATTTCCGTAGCCTTCCGGAGTAGTAAAACGCCCCGGATATTTCAGTACATATTCAAATGACTGGGATGTTATACCCGACGACTCACCGGCTTTGCCGGGCGAGGCTTCCAGACTTTGCTCCGATAAGGCCTTCATGACTTCCTCTGCCGAAATCTTGTAGGCAGTCATTCGGTCGGGCTTCAACCAAACGCGCATGGCCAGCTCCCGTGTACCTAAGATATTGGCAACCCCTACTCCATCTACACGGCGCAGCTCTGATACAATGTTCATATCGGCATAATTGTACATAAAATTGCCATCAAGCTCCTTATCCTTACTGAACAGGTTGATGTACATTAGCATATTGGATTCCTCGCGGGTTATCTTTACCCCTTCACGCACGACAATGGGTGGCAGCTTATTCACAACGGAAGCCACGCGGTTCTGTACATTCAGAGAAGCCTGATTAGGATCAGTCCCCAGGTTAAAGACAACCTGTATGCTGGCCTCCCCATCATTGCCGGCATCCGAAGCCATATACTTCATCCCCGGTACTCCATTGATAGCTCTTTCAAGTGGTATGATGACGGACTTGATCATAAGTTCGCCATTAGCCCCGGGATATTCGGCTGTGATGTTTACTTTGGGCGGTGATATAGAAGGAAACTGTGTCACCGGCAGTTGTACCATTGACAAAATGCCGAGAAACACGATAATCATCGAAATGACAATGGACAGAACCGGCCGATTTATAAAACGACTAAACATAGTAATTACAAGTAAAAGGGTTATTCAGTTTTTAACTTCAAATCAGAGATAGCATTTCTAGGCTGCACAAAATTATAGGAGATCTTCTCATCCTCTTTTGCTTTCTGGATACCATCAAGTAGAAATCTATCTTCCTTCTCAAGTCCGCCCGTTACTATATAAAGGTCGGGCAGTGAATTGCCGATGGTTATATGTCGTGCTTTAAGTTTCCCGTCTTTGTCCACTATGTAGACATACTTGCGGTCCTGCAATTCATAGGTTGCTTTCTGCGGAATGATCAACGCCTGTTTTAACGGAAAGCTCATTACGACTTTACCGCTTTCGCCATGTCTGAGAAGCCGGTTGGGATTCGGAAACCGTGCTCGAAATGCAATGTTACCCGTTTCGCTGTCAAATTCACTTTCAATAGTCTCGACCACACCCTGTTCGGTAAACAGCTCATTGTTGGCAAGTTGTAACGATACATGAGTGTCGCCACGTTTACTGACATTTGTTTGGTAACTAAGATATTCGGGTTCTGACACATTAAAATACACAAGCATTTGACTGTTGTCAGACAGACTTGTCAGCAGCTCGCCTTCGTCAACCAGACTGCCCAGTTTCAATGGTATCCGGTCGATCGTGCCATCAAATGGAGCCCGTATTTCTGTAAAAGAAAGATGTAGCTTGGCAATGGCAGCAGCAGCTTTCGCTTGCTCAAGCTTGGCTTTGGCCATTGCCAGTTCATTTGGGGAAACGACATTTTTGTCGGCAAGAGTCTTTGTGTTCTGAACCTCGATATCTGCTACATTGACCTCTGCCAGCGATTTTCTATATTCCGCCTCGTACATCTTAGGCATGATGCGAAATAAAAGTTGGCCTTTACGTACAAATTGGCCTTCATCCACGAAAATCTGCTCCAGATAACCTTTTTCCTGTGCACGCAGTTCAATATTCCGGAACGACCGGATCTGAGACACAAAGTCTTTCCGGATGATGGTATCCATTTCAACTGCCGATGTCACATTAAATTTTTCCTTTTCTTCTTTTTCTTCCTTCTTGGAAGTGCACCCAATTTGGTATAGCAAAGCAGCCAAACTCATGAGCATAAATACTCTTTTCATTGTAAAAACGACTAATTAAAAATAAGTTGAATTGTTTGTTTATGTGAGTGGTTGAAATGCCTTCAATTTGAGCTACCAAAGGCGCTAGGGAGCTACTAATAAAAATGGAATAGCATCATCCTAAACCGCCAACGGTTCAGAAAGACTAAAATCGAGACATTTCAGGGGTTAGCTATCAAATTCTCCAGTTACGTTGCAGGAGATAGAGGTGTGGATGCAGGTATGCAGAGAAATTGCAAAAAGGGATTTTCTTTGCATACCGAAATACAAAAATGAAAAGCACTACAGCAAAAAATACCAACGTCACAAAATCACTGGCCATCTGCAGGTTTCTTGTCAATTGAAAGTTCTCACTGTCAAAATCTTCGATAAGGGGATTCTCCGTGGGTAAGTTTCCCTCTGTGCGGGAATCAAGGTAGACAGCCGAAGCGATTTTGTCCTTGTGCTGATCATCGCCGTGCTGGTACATAAAACTGATCGCTGGACGATCAGAATCGTTGCGTACGACATGACTGTTGCCACTCCTGATCAACAAGAAGCCTATAAAACATATAATCGCAATGACCGCTTTCATTTCGAGGCAAATATACTAGCGTATAAATAATTTCGAATAGGTTTAACACAATTTAACAAAATGATTACAATAAAGCGATATTGACTAAAAAAGAGACAACTGTGTCCCGCTTGCGGCCACATTTCCAGCTGGCGGGTTAACAGATCCGTAAACTGTACGTCCCCGATATTGCCACGAATTCCGCCGCTCTTCTTCTATTACCTGCTGGATGTCAAACTGTGGCGTAAAATCAGGTTCAGTTTGCAGTACGATCTGATGAAGCTTATTGATTGATCTGAGCTTCTCTTGATTTCCTAATTTTGATTTCTCGATTCCCCGCTGAAGCATCTGAATACTTTTGTCGTATATATCAAGAGGAACAGGAAAAGGATGCCCATCTTTTCCGCCATGTGCAAAAGAGAAACGCGCGGGATCCATAAACCGAGCGGGAGCGCCGTGAATGACTTCACTCACTAACGCGAGCGACTGCAAGGCACGCGGTCCCATGCCTTTCAACAACAATAGATCTTCAAATTGCTGCAGCTGGTTTTCACGCGCAATGTAAAGCATTGCTCCCAATCGTTTTAAATTCACATCTGATGCACGCACGTCGTGGTGCTTAGGCATAATCAATTTAGGGAGATCAGTAGGCCTCAACGCCGATTCGTCACTAACAAGCCGCATAATGCCCTTCCTGTTTGGAGCTGCTGCAGAATCGGTCAGATTCAAAATAATGCCCTGTGAACGTCCGTTGATACCCGCATGCGGTTCCTCAATAAAGGATTTTATCTTCTCTGAATGCCAATGATACCTCCGCGCTGTCCCATCACGCTCGTGCATGCCCTGCTGGACCACAGCCCAACAGCCATTGTCGGCCACAATAAAGTTGTGCAAATACAATTGATACCCGTCTTGGATCGCTGTACTGTCCACTTTAGCAACCAGTCTGCTCGCCCTAGTCAGCGCTGTGCCATCCAGCCCCTTTCTGTGAGCCAGATCAACCAGTTCTTGTGGCGTTTCCCTCGATGCCTTGCCCTTGCCTCCACATATATATAGACCAAAGGTCTGTGAGTCCGGATTGATGGCGCGTTTTAGTGCCCCCATCACCGATGTCGTAATCCCCGATGAGTGCCAGTCCATCCCTAAAACTGCTCCAAAACTCTGGAACCAAAATGGATCTGCCAGCCGCCTCAAAACTTCCTCCTTACCATAATCCGAAAGAATAACCTCAATAATTGAACGACCTAAAGCGCTCATGCGCTCGTAAAGCCAAGGAGGTACTTTCCCATAATGTAAAGGCAAATCTGCTGTACCGGAACGCTTCATTTTTTAAAAAAAAACTAAAATTATTAGTACAAATGTAGAGTATTTTGGATGAGTATGCAAATTTCCTATAGCATTAAGACGTTCATCAACGTTGAGATCTGTCAAAAAAAGGCTGGGCATCACCCAACCTTTTTCATTTCTTTACAATTTGCATCGTGATTGCTTTCTGCTCTTTAAGTAGTCCGTTTGGTACAACTGTTATTTCCCCGTCAATGCCGATAGCAGTCCGGTACGGAAGGAAGGATCTTTTTCGGAAAACTCAATGGAATGCTTATAGGTATCTACATTAAAGAAAAGTTCTGCTGGCGCTGCCTTTTTATTGTCAAGAAACAGCTTAAAGCTGTATGCTGTTTTCTTCGATAGGTCCACATTCACTTTATTGGACGAAAAAACGTTGGGAAGAACGACATCTTTTGTAAATGCTTCCTCGGTGGGCATCTCGAATAGATCTCCTAAAGCTTTAACCAAATTGTTGGATTGTGTGCCAAGGGATTTGATCTTGATTTTACCTTTGGTAAAGCCTACATCGTCACTAGGCTGGCCATCGATAATACCGGCAGGAATAAAATCAATTATTTCCACTTTAATACCTACCGTATCCTGATTATACAAGGATTTGGTTGTATAGATGCGGCTTGAATCCGTTTTGACCTCATCGGTGATTCGCAGGAAAAAATTCTTCTTATCCGGTCCGGGTTTGCCATTCGTAAATTTTTCTATTCTTACCCGTTCAATCGTACTCTCTGTCGCAGTATCTCTACCGTCAGTTTTATTCTGGCTGGAGTTTCCGCAAGCAGCTATCATCATGCTAGCTGTCGCAAGTAAGGCTATGGATTGGATCTTGTACATGGTGAATTGTTTATTATCAGTAATTATTGAGATATTGTTTTATAATATTACCATTATTACTGATAACAAACAACTATGACCAATGTTTTTATCTTATTTCAATAAAGCATCGTACAAAATTTCTACGGGATGCAAAGACTTTCTGCCTGTACCATCTTTAATCTGGTGCCTGCATGAAGTCCCAGCTGCGGCAATCAAAGTTTGCTCATCTGTATTTCGCACTGCGGGCAGCAGTACCAATTCTGCCACTTTCATGGAAACATCGTAATGTTCGGCTTCGTAACCGAACGATCCGGCCATACCGCAACATCCAGATGGAATGACCTCCACACTGTAATTCGACGGAAAAGAAAGCACCTGTTCAGTCACTGCGACCAAATGGAAAGCTTTCTGGTAACAATGTCCATGCAATTTAATCTTGCGGCTGGCTACCGTAAACTGCTCTTGATGAATCCGGCCAGCTTTTATTTCGGCGAGCAGAAATTCATCGATCATTAAGGCGTTTTTCGCAAGCCGCTGCGCATCTTGTTGCATATCCTTGTCCACTAAGCTTAAGTATTCATCCCTAAATGTGATAATACCCGAGGGTTCAATGCCCAGCAGTGGCGTTTCATCCGTGATTAGATCTTTTAAAAACATGACATTTTTATGTGCAATCTTCTTTGCCTCCTTTACAAAACCTTTAGATAAAAAAGTACGGCCGCTCTGGACATGGTTTGGAATCACGACTTCATAGCCTAAGGCAGTAAGTAATTTATAAGCAGTAACGCCAATTTCAGCGTCATTATATTCGGTAAACTCGTCAGAAAAAAGATATACTTTTCGCTTACCACCCATGGAGCCTGAGCGCTGCTTTTTTACCCACTGGCTTAATGTGGTACCATTGACCATAGGCAGCGAACGTTTAGGGGCAAAACCTACTGCCCTCTTTACCAAGCCGGACAAAAACCTGTTGTTTATAACGAAATTGTATAGGGGAGCGACAAGTGACCCCAATCTTTGGGAATCCGTGAAGTTAGCGATCAGTCTTGCCCGGATACTGGCCCCATGCACATCGTAATAATGCTGTAAGAATTCTGCCTTCATTTTGGCTACGTCCACACTCGATGGACATTCCGTTTTACAACCTTTGCAGCTTAAGCAAAGATCCATCACCTCCTTGATTTCTTCATGATCAAAACGGTTCCTTTGGGTTGAATTAGTCAGAAATTGTCGCAGGATATTGGCTCTGGCCCTTGTTGTATCCTTCTCATCCCGTGTAGCCATAAAAGAGGGACACATAGTACCACCAGTAATTTCACTTTTCCGGCAATCTCCCGAGCCTGAACACTTTTCTGCCAGGCGCAGGATCGACTCCTCTTTGGAGAAATCAAAATAAGTCTTGATCTCTGCTCGGTTGTGATTGTTATCATACCGCAAATTAGCATCCATTGGGGGGGTATTCACGATCTTATCGGCGTTAAATATTCCATTGGGATCGAAGATAAATTTTACTTTTTCCAGAAGTTTATACACCTTCTCTCCAAGCACTTTCCCAATAAATTCTCCACGCAGACGTCCATCACCATGCTCGCCACTAAGTGATCCATTATATTTTAACACAAGACTGCTGGTCTTTTCAAGTATAGAACGGAAAGTACGTTTACCAGCTTCTGTCTTCAGGTTTACAAAAGGTTCAATATGGAGCTCGCCAGCGCCAGCATGAGCATAATAAGAGGCATGTACTCCCTCCTCTTTTAGTAGTTGCTGGATATCGCTGACATAAGCAGGTAAATCTTCAGGCGACACCGCGCAGTCTTCGATCAAATTGACCGGCTGGCTATCCCCGGGAAGGTTACGGATAAGTCCAAGTCCTGCTTTTCGAACATCCCAGACCATATTTGTCTCTTCAGCTCCTGTAATATAAGGATAAGCATAGCCTAAGCCTTTTGCTATAAGTTCCGCCTTCAAGGCCATTGCCTTCGCCGCAGCCTCGTTAGCGTCGCGTCCACGGAATTCGACAATCAATAGCGCCTGTGGGTCACCCTCAATAAAAAAACGGTTATATTTATAGGTTGGGTGCCCTACCGTAAAATCCAAGATATATTTGTCAACCAGTTCGGAGGCCTCCGGCCGATGGTTTAAAGCTACAATATTACCTTGCATACACTCAACCATATCCGCAAAATGCACACATAGCAGACCGAGCTCCTGAGGCGGCAACGGCATTAACCTCAGTTTGGCCTCCGTTACAATAGCAAGCGTACCCTCGGAGCCGGCAAGGAGATTGCACAAATTAAACGGCCGGGACTGGTCGCTGAGGATGTCGAGAGCGTATCCCGTATTACGACGTGTAATAGACCGTTTGGGATAACCAGAATTAATATCAGCCCGGTTTTGCTCATTTGTCAAGAGCTCATTCAACTGTCGATAGATATCGCCTTCACGACCAGACTGTAATAGCTTTTTAAAAAAAGTAGCTTCGTTCAATTGTTCAAAAACGGCCTCAGATTTATCATCCAGAATCACATGGGCCGAAATCAGATTGTGCCGAGTGTCACCCCATACGATCGAATGCAGACCCGACGAATTATTACCTATCATTCCACCTACCATGGCCCGGCTGGCTGTCGAAGTCTCGGGTCCGAACATCAGTCCGAATGGCCTGAGGTAATTATTCAGGTCATCGCGTATGACACCAGGTTGTACACGTACCCACTTTTCTTCTACATTCAGCTCCAAAATGCGATTGAAGTGGCGAGAGATATCGACGACGATACCGTTTCCCACAACTTGTCCGGCCAGGGAAGTACCAGCTGTACGCGGAATCAAAGTCGTCTGGTATTTCCGTGCAAAATCAATTAGATACTTGAGATCATTGATATCAGAAGGAATGGCCACCGCCAATGGCTTTTCTTGATAAACAGAAGCGTCCGTCGAATATGCTAGCAACATCGTCTGGTCTGAAGCGGTATCACGATAATACAACTCGCCTTTCAGTTGAGTTGCCAATAAGGCTAATTGATTGTTATCTTTCACTGAATTTGCATTTAAAGTAGAAAACAAATTTAGTTAAATTTATCATTCATGAGAAGCATTATTTGCAAGAAACATGCAGTATAAAATAAAGAAAACGCACAAAAGTGCAAAAACACAGGCTTAAACTCATTTTAGTCTTTATGAGTCCAATGATTGGATGTATTTTTGCGGGGCAGTAATTATTAATTTGATTTCTTTTAATATGCGTAATCTCATTCTGCGGTACACATTACATTCAGACTTCATCATCTATACTATACGGGTGCTCATCGGTTTCTTACTGGGCTACATTCTTTTTGTGTCATTTCCAGAATATTCCGTTTCATGGACCCTTATCTCCATCATCTTGGTGATCTCTCCTCAGGAGAACGAATCCCAGAAAATTGCGATCGATCGGGCTAAATCTAATTTTATTGGATCAGCTATCGGCCTTACCTTATATTTTGTTCCTATTTCGCAGCTATATGCCATGATCATCGGCATTATCGCTTCGTTAATCATATGTAAAACACTTAATATCATGGCGGTAGCTCGCACATCCATGGTTGCACTGATTATAGTCTATCTGCACGAGCAGGAAAGCCGATCATATTTTGCTGCTTTAGATAGATTCGGCTGTGTATGCGTTGGTTGTCTCATCGGACTGGCAGTCATCCTTTCGACGCGAAATATTATCATACAGCTCAGAAATAGATATAATTGTTGATTATACCAAGGAATCAATCAAACAAAACTCTTTGATGAGCAGCCTAGTAGCCTATCGTCAGGTATCAATCAACCTTCACCGAACATAATTTTGTATCAACCCCAAGATGCCAGAATAATATTCATTATATATAATAATATTTTGAATATTGTACAATATTCATTATCTTTGCACTCGAAATGACAAAGGTAGAATATAATTTGGATCAAGTTGATTACAAAATTCTGCGTTTAATGCAGGATAACGGACGAATCAACAACGCTGACATTGCGAGAGAACTTGGAATGGCCCCTTCTGCTATATTAGAGCGAGTGAAAAAGCTTGAACAGAAGGATGTTATATTAAAGTACAGTGCGAGGATCAATCCGGCAGCGGTCGATCAAAAACTGTTGTCGTTTATATTTATCAAAGCCAATGATATTATCGGCGAGCAACGCGTGGGCCTGGCACTCGCTGAAATCCCTGAGGTACAAGAAGTTCATGATATCGCCGGCGACGATGGTTATCTTATTAAAGTGAGAACCGCCGATTCAACAGGCTTAGTGGATTTGATGCGAAACACTTTGAGTAAAATTGAGGGAATTATTTCTACTCGTACTACCATCGTACTTCAAACAGTAAAAGAAGATCAGCAGGTTGTTATACCTGAATAACAAAAAGGAGGTTTAGTTATGTTGCAAGGACAAAAGAGGTCTGCAAACCCATTAATGGTTATTATTGCATATTTTATTATTTATGTGGTGTGGGGTTCAACGTTTTTCTTTATAGAAAAAGCCCTTCATAGTTTTCCACCGTTTATCTTAGGTTCATTCCGTTTTATAACTGCCAGTGCTATACTGATGACGATCTGCGCGCTAAAAGGTTATAAACTGTTTAATAAGCGCTCCATCCTGCAGGCGGCATTTGTTGGCTTCCTCCTCCTATTTATTGATATGGCTGGTGTGATCTGGGCAGAGCAATATGTTTCCGGCGGTATTGCGGCAATTATTGCAGCAGCGGCTGCCATTTGGTTTATTATCTTAGACAAACCAAAATGGAAAGAGAATTTCAGTAGCCTAACGACAGTCGCCGGCGTCGTTATGGGATTCCTGGGTGTTGTGATGTTGTTCGCCGAACAGATCGTCGCTTCCGACAATAATGCAAACGGCACTTTAAGAGTAATTGCGCTATGCATCCTTGTTCTGGGTTCTATTGCGTGGACGGTAGGGTCGCTGGTCTCCAAATATTTCAAGAAACCTGCAGAAGGAGAAAAAGAAGATTTACACGTCATGGTTAAAACGGCCTGGCAAATGGTTACAGCAGGTATCCTTTTTAATGTGACCGCCCTCCTTACGGGTGAATATGCATCGTTTGAGGTAAGAAATGTAGCGCCTGTGGACTGGTTTAATCTGGGTTACCTAATTACTTTCGGTTCTATCCTGGCCTTTAGCTCATACATCTGGCTTCTGCAAGTCAGACCGGCAATGGAGGTGAGTACATACGCCTATGTAAATCCCATCATTGCACTTATACTCAGTCACTTTTTCACCTCTCATGCGGTCACTTCATTACAGATAATCGGGCTAACCGTAATTTTATTCTCTGTATTGTTGATGAACTGGAAGGCATACCGTAGCAAATTGGCTGACAAAAACAAAAATAAGAAGAAGCTCGATGGAGCAATGCCGGACACTCCACCTAATAATGCTGATCGGAGATCTCTGGATCATCTTCCCGAAGCAGAGCTCGTGCCTTAGGTTGTTATTTTTCTAATTATATGACAAAGCTTAATGTAGATTTATGTTAAGCTTTTGTTTTTTTTATGTTTTCTGCGAAATTACCACTCGCCGATAAGATATCTTCATTTTTAAATGGCTAACTTTGCCAGCATATCTGTTAACTAACTATATGAATTTATCAAAACAAATTGCCTTTATAGGTAGTATCGGGATTATCTCAGTTTTGATGGCCTCAAGCTGCTCAAAACAGCTTTATCCTACGCAAAAAGATTTTCGGCAATACTCCATCAATAGCGAGGTGCAAGCAGATCCCACAGTGGTATCGATATATGAGCCTTTTAAACAAAAAATGGAAGCTGAGATGAACCGTGTCATCGGTCACGCAGGTAAAGCGCTGACAAAAGACAAAACTCCCGAAACCTTGATGGGAAACTTCTTCTGTGAAGCATTGTTATGGATGAGTGATCACTTTGCACACAATCCGGCTGATCTGGCTTTTGCAACCAAAGGCGGAATCCGTAATGATCTTAAAGCTGGCGACATTACGGTTGGACATATCTTTGAAGTAATGCCGTTCGAAAATACGCTGACGGTCATTGAGCTAAAAGGAAGCCAAATACGTCAACTTGCTGACTATATCGCAAAGACACATGGACAGCCTATAGCGGGTATGACGTTGATGATCTCAGCTAACGGGGCGCAGGATATCAAAATCAAAGGGCAACCTATCGATGATAATAAGCTATACAAGCTGGTAACCTATGATTACCTTGCCAACGGTGGTGACAACCTTACCCTGTTGACGCAATCAGTGTCACGGATAAACTATCCACAGCGGATGCGCGAAGGACTGATCGAATATGTGAGTCAATTAACGAAAGAAGGTAAAGAAGTAAATGCGGTATTAGATGGAAGAATTAAAATCAATTAATCGAAGAGCGTTTATTAAGCAGGCTGGCGCGCTGTCTACGGCTCTTGCATTGAGCTCGCTGCCTTTCGATACGGAGGCCAGAAGTAAAAAAATAAGGCTGACCATTTTGCATACCAACGATGTGCACAGCCGAATCGAGCCCTTTCCTATGGACGGCGGCAAATATCAGGGTTTGGGCGGTGTGGCACGGCGTAGCACATTGATCAATAAAATACGCAATGAAGAAGAGCATCTGCTATTGCTGGATGCAGGAGATATGTTCCAGGGAACCCCATATTTTAATCTGTTCGGTGGAAAATTGGAGCTGGACCTGATGAGCAAACTGGGCTATGACGCCGGCACATTTGGCAATCACGAGTTTGACAACGGACTGGATGGACTCGTAAAATATCTGGACCATGCCAAGTTTCCTTTCCTTACCGCAAATTACGATTTTAAAGGCACGGTGCTCGAAGGAAAAACCCAGGATTATACGATATTCCATAAGGGAGGGATCAAAATCGGAGTATTTGGTCTCGGGGTGGATATTGAAGGTTTGGTGGACCCCAACAACTATAAGGGGATGAAGTATTTAGACCCTATAGCGGTATCTAACAAAATCGTCAAAATCCTGAAAGAAAAGCATCATTGTGACCTTATCGTCTGTCTGTCGCATCTAGGTTACAAGTATGAAAATGACAAGGTCTCGGACCTGATACTGGCAGCCAAAACAGCAGATATTGACTTAATCATCGGCGGGCACACACACACTTTCCTTAAAGAACCAACGTTGGTCACTAATCTCAAAGGCGCACAGACTGTCGTTAACCAAGTGGGCTTCGCTGGTATCAACTTGGGACGTATTGACTTTATTTTGGAGGCTGGGTCCCGTAAAAAACAGATGGTAGCCACTACATATCAGGTTGATCCAACAATACAGGATACGCTGCTGGCATAGGATTATTTAATAATAAGTATTGCAGATAACAGATGCCAAATTGACCAAATCAATTTGGCATTTTTCTGAAAATTGAACCAACTATTCCTGGAACCGTTTTCAATACGTATCAGATGTATAAGGGAAGATTGTTCACTAGCGCAAAAACATCATTTGGATGAAGAAAATTATATCCATTTATCTAGACTCCTTTAAAGGACTCTCACAGGCAGCCTGGCTTTTGGCTGTTGTTATGCTGATCAACAGAATGGGGAGTATGGTTATCCCTTTTTTGGGTTTATATATGACGCAGGTCCTTCATTTTAACATCAAGCAGATCGGAATAGTTCTGATGAGTTACGGCATCGGTTCCGTATGTGGGTCCTATATCGGTGGTTGGCTTACCGATCGCATTGGCAGCTTTAAGGTACAGTTTGGTAGCTTGGTGCTGGCTGCCCCACTGTTCCTGTTGATTCCCTGGTTTAAGGAGGTTCAGTCCTTATCGGCAATGATTTTCACGCTCAGCCTTATATTTGACGCATTCAGGCCAGCGAATTCTGTATCTGTCGCAAGCTACGCCAAACCAGAAAATATTACACGTGCATTCTCCCTAAACCGTCTGGCGATAAACTTGGGATTTTCCATTGGCCCGGCAGTTGCGGGATTTCTCGCTACCATCTCGTTCGACTGGATCTTCTATGGAAATTCCTTTGCCGTTATGTCCGCCGCAATTATTTTCTTTATGTTTTTCCATAAAAGACAGAAACGGACAGTCGTCAAAACAAACAAGGAAATACTGTCAGCGACTGATACCGTGCAGAGCAGAAACCCCTATACCGACATCCCATTTATCCTGTTTAACATTTTCTGTTGCATCTTCTCGTTCTGCTTCTTTCAGCTTATTACAACATTACCATTGTTTTATAGACAGGTGCATCATTTAGATGATCATCAGATTGGCTTTCTGTTGGGCTGGAGTGGCTTTGTGATCGTACTGTTGGAAATGTTCGTGGTTCACATCGCCGAAAAAAGATTCTCTCTGATCAGTACACTGGTATTCGGAACATTTTTATGTGCAAGTTCGTATGCCATGCTTAATTATATGGGTGGGCTGGGCTGGCTATATTTTACATTTCTTATTTTTGGTCTTGGCGAAATGCTTACCCTGCCTTTTATGGCGACGGTCTCGGTCAACCGGTCTACCCCAAAAACGCAGGGAGCATATATGGGATTCAATTCATTGGCATTCTCTGCTGCAAACATCTTCTCTCCGATCCTTGGCACTTCAATTGTAGATTCCTTTGGCTTCACTACCCTCTGGTGGGCAACTGCACTTACCTTATCACTGACAGCCTTGGGTTTCTACGTGGTATTGAAATGGATGCGATAATAAAAGGGCTTTGTCACAAGAAAACAAAGCCCTTTAAATGTCAGCAACTGATTACCAGATTTTGATCCTTTTGTCCATTGGCACATACATCTTGTCGCCAGGCTTTGTATTCCAGGCTTCATGGAAAGCATCCAGATTGATGATAGGTGCAAATGCCCGGTATTGCGCCGGAGAATGTGGATCGGTTTTTACCTGATTGACGACAAATTCATCCGTTGTTTTCGTGCGCCAGATCGTAGCCCACGAAAGGAAGAAGCGTTGATTCTGCGTAAATCCGTCGATCAGGCCTGGATCCCCTTTATCTTTTAAATAAAGCTGCAACGCATCAAACGCTACCGATGACCCTCCTAGATCACCGATATTTTCACCGAGTGTAAAGCGCCCGTTCACAAAGACTCCCGGTACAGGTTCATAACTTTCAAACTGTTTCACCAACGCATCTGCAGCCGCTTCAAATTTTGCTTTGTCAGCGTCTGTCCACCAATTGTTTAAATTACCGTTCCCATCATATTTTGCTCCCTGATCGTCAAAGCCATGTGAAAGCTCATGACCGATCACAGCGCCAATTCCACCAAAATTAACAGCAGCGTCAGCTTTGTAATCGTAAAAAGGAGGTTGTAAAATGGCGGCTGGAAATACAATCTCGTTGAAAAGTGGACTATAATAAGCATTTACGGTCTGTGGTGTCATGCCCCATTCCGATTTATCCACAGGTTTCCCTTGCTTTGCAAGATTTTCATAAAATGACCACTTGCTTGCTGCAACTACATTACCATATAACGAAGTGCCAATATCGAGTTTGCTATAATCCTTCCACTTGTCCGGATAACCGATCTTCACCTTAAATTTCGATAATTTCTCAAGTGCTTTCACCTTCGTATCAGCAGACATCCACGCAAGACCATTAATATGCTGCCCAAAGGCTTTAATCAGATAGCGGACAAGTTCTTCCGCATCAGCCTTGGCCTGTGGCGGAAAATTCTGTTTAACATATAACTTCCCGAGGAGCTCGCCCGCAATGGAGTTGACAAATTCTACACCTCGTTTATCCAATGCTCTCTGCTCCTTCTGTCCTTTCAGCTTGCGGCCCCAAAAGTCAAAGTACAAATCATTGAGCTCTTGTGTCGTATAGGAGGCTGCGGTATTCAACACATGGAAGGTCAATACATCTTTGATAATAGGAAGATTCTGAGGATTGAAAAAAGCATCGAGATTTTGATAGTACTTTATTTCAGATATAATGACGGTGTCTGCTTTGAAACCCACATCCTGTAGATATTTCGCCAGGTCGATGTTTTTTACCATTCTCTTCAAATCAGCTACCGCAACCGGATTATAGCGACCGTTGGCATCACGGGACTGTTCAACAGTCTTAAGATGGGCAGCAGCCTGCTTTTCAAAAGCAACGATTGCCGGTCCTTTCAGGTCCTTTGTGCGTTGGCCGGATTTACTGTACAATGCGGAGATATAATCCGAATAATCTCTTAAAGTCTCTTCATTCTTCTGATCGTTAACCTGATAATAAGACCGCCCCAATCCGAGATTGGCAGCAGCTAAATAGACAGTATTCACATCAGAATTTTTAAGATGCGCCGATACATAACCGCCGAAGAAAGGATTACCTCCCCTGGGCGCAGCTTCAACGAGGTAGCTATAGAGATCATTGAAGTTTTTAATCTCCGCAATTTTTTCTAGGTAAGGCTTCACAGGTGCCAACCCAAGCTGATCACGGGTTTTCATATCGACAAAAGAACGATACAAATCACCAATTTTTTGGTTATCAGTACCTTTTTCAAACTTGCCGGTCAGCGACTCTTGCAATACCTTCAATGTAGCGATGTCCGTATTCTCACGTAGTTCGTCAAACGAACCCCAGCGCGCTTTATCAGATGGTATTTTGGCGGTTTTCATCCACTGACCGTTTACAAAGTTGTAAAAGTCGTCCTGAGGACGGACGCTTTTATCCATGTAACTGACATTGATAGCCTGATGTTGGGCTTGGCTTGACAATGCACTACAGGCCAGCAAAGCGGCTAACAGTATATTTCTCTTCATGTATAATATTAGTTTGTTATCAATCGGTACAAACTTAAGAAAAGTTCTGCGATAGTTTCTGCAACAAAAATATTGTTTTGCGGATAACGCCTTTGTCCATCCGGTTTAGGTTTCTCTCCGGTTTCTGGTAGCTCTACGTAGGACGAGGAGAAAGACAACTAAAAATAACGCTGCACCGGCGATCCACAGCCAAGGGTTGGCATACCATAAGGTACCGCTGGCCTCTTTGAGCTTCTGTTCTTCCTTAATCGGCACCTGCGCTTCCAGCTGAAACAGAGGAAGCAACAAACAACATGCTAATAATATCTTTTCCATATCACTCCAGATTTATTAGTTAGAATACCTTTCTAACTATTTTTGTTTTTAGGAAGTGAATTTTATGAGCAAGACTTCTGGCAGCGTCTATACCTGCTTAATTATTTTGCCGGATCTCGCCTAAGTGCACTACATCCTTTAAATCAAATGGCGTTTCTTGATAAACAAAATAATTGAGCCAGTTGTTAAACAGTAGATTAGCATGGCTTGTCCAACGGACCAACGGTCTGTTTTCTGGGTTATCGTCAGTATAGTAGTTGACTGGCATCTGAATTTTCTGTCCTTTTTCCAGATCCCGCCTGTATTCTTCATCAAGCGTGAACGGAGCATATTCTGAGTGTCCTGTTAAATAGAATTCCCTACCGCCACGGGAAGAAGCAATGGCAATCCCCGCTTCGGGAGATTCGCAGAGAATTTCTATGCCCTCCGTTGACAATAAATCTTCTTTTTCGACAGTGGTATGTCTGCTGTGAGGAATAAAGAATTCATCATCAAACCCACGGAACAAAGGATGCCGCTTATCGAGTGCAGTATGCTTGAAAACACCAAAAAGTTTCTCATCCAATGGTTTCTTCTCCACTCCGTAAAAATGATATAACGCTGCCTGTGACGCCCAGCAAATGTATAAACTCGAAGTCACGTGCGTCCTGGCCCAGTCAAAAATAGTCCGAATTTCATCCCAATAGGTCACTTCTTCAAACCGGACCATCTCTACTGGAGCTCCAGTAATAATCATTCCGTCATAGAAATTCTCTTTTACTTCACTAAGACTTTTATAAAACATCTCTAGGTGTTCCTCTGGAGTGTTTTTGGAAACGTGCGTTTCCAGTCGCAGAAACTCCATCTCGACCTGCAAAGGATTGTTGGATAACAGACGGATAAAATCGGTTTCCGTCGTGATCTTCAATGGCATCAAATTAAGGACCAGGACACGAAGCGGCCTGATATCCTGTTCATTGGCCCGAAGGTCACTCATGACGAAAATGTTCTCCTTTTTTAAAAGCTCAATCGCGGGAAGATTATTAGGAAGTTTGACTGGCATATATAATTTCTCCTTGTACAATGATGTACAAAATTAGCAAGAATATAACAGAAAATTAAACAAAACCTTAAATTAACAAGGTATTTGTTTACGTTTTATTATTGCCACACTCACTCATCTGTTAGCTGCTGAAGAGCTTTCCTGAACTTCTTCGAACCAAAGTCCATCCCCCCCACATGCTTATTGACCAGTTTCCCCGCCTTATCAAGAATAATCGTCGTCGGTATGCTCCGAGTATTCAGTTCTTGCGGCAGGCTGGTATGCAGCTGGTACAACGGAAGACTATACCCTCTCTTTTTTAAGAATTTAGCTGATTTTTTTAGGTTACCATCCATATCTACGGCCAGAAATACAATATGATTATTATACTGAAAGTCTTTGTACAACTGATCCAATGATGGCATTTCGGCCAAACATGGCGGACACCAGGTTGCCCAAAGGTTGATGACGACAACTTTACCTCGTAGTTGCGCTAAGCTAACCTTATGCCCCCTGCTGTTCTTAAAGCTCAATTCATATTTTTTAGATACCGGCGCTGTTATAGCTGCCGCTGCGCCAGTCGGCTTCGCATGACCGCCTACGTAGCAATACAAAGAGAAAAAGATCGTGCCGACAACACACCTGAACTTATGTTTCATTGAATTATCCTATTATTTCGATCCCATTGGGTGGATCAAAAATAAGATAAATTCCGTTCTATCCGAAATACAGATCATCCAGAATCGTTTTGGAATCCTCTATCACGGACTTTATCGGTAAGTTCTCAAGCACCGAGACCGGCCTGTGAAAAAGTTATTACAAACAAATTCGCCCCTAATCGTATTATATAAATAAAACAAGTTATTCAATATGAGCAAAGAAAAATCGATCCGTGAATTGCAAATTAATGGACATGTCTATCAATACAGTTCCATCAAAGATCTTTCTGAGGGCAAGGTTGACCACCTCCCCTTCAGTATTCGGATACTATTGGAAAATGTACTACGTAATCATGATGGCTTCAGTATTACTGATGAACATATTAGCACCTTAATCAATTGGTCGCCGCAACCTGTTGACAAAGATATTCCATTCAAACCGGCGCGTATCCTGATGCAAGACTTTACAGGCGTACCAGCAGTTGTAGACATGGCTTCGCTTCGTGCCGAATTTGTCCGTCATGGCAAAGACGGACAGAAAATCAATCCTGCCATACCTGTTGACTTGGTGATTGACCACTCTGTACAGGTTGACTATTTTGGAACAGAATATTCTTACGATAAAAATGTGGAGCTCGAATATCAGCGTAACCGCGAACGTTACGAACTGCTCAAATGGGCGCAAAAAGGACTAAAAAATTTCACGGTGGTACCTCCCGGTATGGGCATATGTCATCAGGTAAATCTGGAATATCTAGCGAAGGGGGTTATTGAACGAGACAACTGGCTTTTTCCAGACACCCTCGTCGGTACAGACTCCCATACACCGATGGTCAACGGAATAGGCGTTTTAGGCTGGGGTGTGGGCGGTATCGAGGCTGAGGCCGCTATGCTTGGGCAGCCCGTTTTCTTTACCTGCCCAGAGGTCATCGGACTCAAGCTCACGGGTAGAATCCCGGCGATGTGCACTGCGACGGATATGGTGCTGTCAATTACCAAAATCCTACGCGATAAGGGTGTTGTCGGCAAATTTGTGGAAGTGTTTGGTGATGGACTGGACAGTTTGTCTGTAACGGATCGTGCTACCATATCAAATATGTCACCCGAATTCGGATGTACAGTCACCTATTTTCCCATAGATGACCGCACATTGGAATATATGCACAGTACAAACCGCACCGCGGAGCAGATCAAAATCGTGGAAGAATATTGTAAGCGCAACCTCCTTTGGCGTACGGGGCATGAGCAGATCACCTATTCGTCGGTTGTAGAATTTGACTTATCCACTCTGGAACCTACAGTTTCGGGTCCAAAGCGGCCACAAGATAAAATTCTGGTACGCGAGCTAAAAGACAAGTTCTCAGAACTGCTGGATAGCGAGCATCATAGGCAATATGTGCCTATCCCTCAACGATCGGAGTCTGCCTGGCTTTTGGAAGGCGGTTCTGGCACAGAATTTACCTTCGGGAAAGTTCCGGTCGAACATGCATCACCACATGAAGTCATTGCCGAATCGATACATGCCGTGAGAATAAAACACAATCATAAAGAATATGTCGTCAGTGATGGCAGCATTGCGATCGCGGCCATCACGAGCTGTACGAATACGTCGAACCCTGCTGTTATGATTGGGGCGGGTCTGTTGGCGAGAAATGCTATAGAGCGTGGCTTACGGACAAAATCTTGGGTTAAAACATCTCTGGCTCCTGGCTCAAAGGTGGTTACACAGTACTTGGAAAGGTCAGGGCTTAGTGCAGACCTTGATGCGCTGGGATTCCATACGGTAGGTTATGGCTGTACCTCCTGTATTGGAAACTCGGGACCATTGCCCCCTCAAATTGCTGAAGCTGTGGAGAAGGGCGAACTGATCGTCGCCTCGGTACTTTCAGGCAATCGCAATTTTGAAGCCCGTGTTCACCCACAAGTAAAAATGAACTTCCTGATGTCACCAATGCTCGTCGTAGCGTATGCGCTTGTCGGTCGCATTGACGTCAACTTATTGGAAGAACCTCTCGACTACGACCCAAATGGCCAGCCCGTATACCTTCGGGATATCTGGCCCAGCCGCGAAGAGATTCAAAAAACTGTCGCCGATTGTGTTAAACAGTCGGACTTTCAGGAAGTCTATAATGTCATTTTTGACGGCTCTACGGATTGGCAGGAACTTAAGGTCAATTTGGACCAAAACTACCAATGGGATCCGGCCTCAACGTATATCAAGGAATCGCCGTTTTTTGAAAACCTTCAAGCGGTTCCAAAACCAATCCAGGACATCGAGAATGCGAGGGTATTGCTTTATCTCGGTGACTCGGTAACGACGGACCATATTTCTCCTGCCGGTTCATTTAAGGAGAATACTGCAGCGGGACAGTATCTTAAAGCCCATCAGGTAGACAAGGAAGACTTCAACTCTTATGGATCTAGACGTGGTAATCACGAAGTTATGATGCGGGGTACTTTTGCTAACGTACGAATCAAAAATAAAATTAGCGATCGCGAGGGTGGATTCAGCCGTTACCTACCGACCAACGAAGTTAAAACTGTTTACGACACGGCAATGGAGTATCGTAAAACAAACACACCACTGATCGTATTAGCCGGCAAAGAATACGGTTCGGGGTCATCACGGGACTGGGCTGCCAAAGGCACATTCTTGCTCGGTGTACGTGCTGTAATTGCCGAAAGTTTTGAACGTATACACCGAAGCAATCTCGTGGGCATGGGTGTGGCGCCGCTTGTTTTTGCCAACGGTGAAAATGCAGAGAGACTTGGGCTTGATGGAACTGAAGAATATAATATTACAGGCCTCGCAGAAGATCTGACACCACACAAGTTGTTGCAGGTAAAAGCGACACACGAAAATGGTAAGACTACGGAATTCCAAGTTAAAGCCCGGTTGGATTCAGCGATAGAAATTGAGTATTTTAAAAATGACGGAATCCTGCAATATGTACTGCGACAATATTTGAAAAATAATTAACACGGAGCACCTCCGATATAAATAGAAAATGGGGCGCTATACACAGTAGCGCCCCTTATAACCTATATAAACCTACCAGAGTCTCATCAGACAGTATTCCAGCATGCTATGGACATATATCTGTTATATATTACTGTATGGCTGCACAAAAATAGTATTGCCAACTACTATATTTACTCCCTGAAAACCGCCATTTTTTAAAGATCGCTCTTTGAAGCCAAGTAAAAGGGGTATAAGGTACTCCCTTTGCCAACGGTAGCCCCATAGCCATTGAACAATTTCATTTCGGACATGCTGCCCATCCGATCTTTGTCAGCCAGCTAGCCTTATTAAATAACGGATTTCAGGGATAAAAGAGGCTACTATGAATGTGCATCTTTGCCACTCAAAATTGATTGCTCACAAAACTTTTTCTGATGAAAAAAACACTTCTGTCCCTATCGGTTCTATTGGCAGCAAATAATTTATCATTTGCTCAAATCCAAAAAGCATTTAAAATCAATTATGCGTTTGTCTTGACTGACGGTAGTCAAGAACGTGGTGAGGAGGCGCCCGTTACCCTATTTGAAGCATATGTAAACACTGAAAAGATCAAAGTCATCTCTCTTGCACAAGAATCAATTTTTCTCGCGAAAAAGAAAGAAGACAAATCTATCGTTGTCTACCCTGCATTGTCAAAGTATATCGTGAATGCAGAGCAGGCCGTGTCATATAAACTGAAACTAATTGATGGCGAAACGAAAACTATCGCAGAGTATCCCTGCAAGCTGGCACAGCTTGAGCTAACAAATATTAACGATGCTGAAGACAATACGATCCTTTCGGTCTGGTATAGTGATAAACTTCCTGTCACCTATTGGGAAGGAGCCGATATTTTCAAAAAAATTCCTGGTGCCGTATTGCAGGTCACTACGCCCTTTGGCACGGATCTCGTCGCGCAAAGTGTTGAGAGTAGCCAGCTAGACGATAAGGACTTTATTATACCAGAGGATTACGTTCAGGTTGAATCCACTTCTCAGGATGCGCAGAGCGATCTGACAGATAATCAGGTCGCAGAAGATCGATTTTTATATGAAGACGAGTCAGGTCGCGTCGGCCTAAAAAATGGTAAGCAGGATATCATTGTGCCAGCTATATACCGTTATATTGCTCCATTTGTCGGAGCGACCGGCATTGCTCAATCTGAAGATAACAAATATGGTGCTATCGATGTTGCTGGTAAAGTAACCGTCCCCTTTGAATATGATTATTTAGCTTATGATGACAATACAGGACAATATATTTTTGGGATAAATGAAAAATACGGCATACTTGGCAACGACAGCAAAACCATTATTCCAGCAAAATATGATATGATTTCTTTTATCAAAGACGGATATGCAGTATTCCAGCAACAGGAAAAATATGGGATAATAAACCAATCTGGTAAAATTATTGTTCCGGCCAACTATAGTTATATCTCTGAAAACAATGGTACTCATTTTATCAGCATTGACAACGATCTATACAGCCTGGTCGAACTGAAATCCAATAAAGTCGTTGCCTCTACCTACGATTTTATTTCCATCACTGACGAACCGACACGTTTTCTAGCCAGCAAAGATGGTAAGTATGGTTATCTAGATGGACAGGGACAAGTTGCTATTCCCTTTATTTACGAAGGTGCCACTGCATTTTATGACGGATTGGCCTCTGTTACCGTCGAAGGCTCCGATGATGTGATCCTGATTAATATCAAAGGCGAGCAAGTGGAAATAGATGCTTCTGCCGAGGAAGAAGTTGATTAATGGTAGGCGGGCAGACGATATGCCCGCCCATATCCCAAGAATGCGAGGCACGATCAATGCGGGCTCACCACATTCTTTTTACCGACTATTTTTTTACCGATTGTGAATAATGCGACGGCAATAATACCACCGGCAAGACCAAATAATAATTCCTTGACTATTCCTGGAAAACTGGGCAGCACATGGTGAAGAAAATCAATATAGTGGGAGAAAATACCACCAGAAACCAAGATCAGTGCAATCGTCCCTACGACAGCGAGCAGCTTTATAATTAATGGCAAAGCACGAACCAGCAACCTTCCCAAACTGGCTACTGGCCCTTTCTCATTCGCGGTCTTAATCAATTTATATCCGGCATCATCCATTCGGACAATCAACGCTACAATACCATATACCCCCACTGTTGCTAAAAGAGCCACTACACAGACGGTAATAATCTGTAAAGTGAGACTCTTATCCAGCACGGTGCCAAGAGCAATAATGACGATTTCCACGGATAGTATAAAATCGGTGGTAATGGCTGATTTAACTTTTGCTTTCTCCGCCTCCGCCGTATTCTCCTCGATTACTTCCTCTACTTTGGTCTCGCCCTCATGGTGCTTGCGGTGAAATAGATATTCTATGATCTTTTCTACACCTTCAAATGCCAGGTAAAATCCTCCCAAAATCAAAATGTACTTGATGGCTATGGGGAAAAAGACATTCAATAATAAGGCAATCGGCACAATGATCAGTTTGTTGACAAGCGAGCCTTTGGTAATGGCCCACAGGACCGGTAGCTCGCGTGATGCCAAAAAACCGGTCGCTTTCTCCGCATTTACAGCGAGATCATCCCCCAGTATTCCAGCGGTTTTCTTGGTTGCGATCTTGCTCGCCACAGCAACATCATCCATGAGTGCGGCAATATCATCTAAAATTGCAAATATTCCTGAAGCCATATATGTTAAAATTCTGAACGTAAAAATATAAATTAAATCCAATTTCGAACTCACGATTTAATTAAACTTTAAAAATTAGCTTCGAATAGATTGGCTATAATTGCGTATTTTAGAGATAAAATAGACCGCGTATGAAAAAAAACCTTTCCACCGAAGAACAATTAGCCTTACTCCTAACGCTAAGATCAAGATTCGAAGCAAACCTTTCCAGACATGTCGGACTGAAATGGGATAGCATTCAGCAACGGCTGGAGGCGGCCCCACCCAAACTGTGGAGCTTGCAACAAATGGAAGATACTGACGGACAGCCAGATGTCATCGGTATAGATAATGATACCGGTCAATACCTTTTTGTGGACTGTGCTCCGGAAAGTCCCAAAGGGCGCCGTAGCCTATGTTATGACCAGCGGGCCTGGGAAGAAAGAAAGGAAAATCGGCCCGACGATAGTGCTTTGGGAATCGCAGAAAAAATGGGCGTACAATTGCTTACAGAACAACAATACCGTCAGCTGCAGAAATTAGGAAATTTCGATCTTAAAACGTCAAGCTGGATTTTGACTCCACCGGACATTCGTAAGCTGGGCGGCGCTCTCTTCTGTGATCGACGCTATGATCATGTCTTCACCTATCATAACGGTGCCACTTCTTACTATGCGGCTAGGGGTTTTAGGGCTATACTATTTGTGTAGCCCATATACACCTCATTTCAGGAAATTGAGTATGGCAAATGAGCTTAGCCAGCTTTTAAGTTTCTGTAGGCCTGTTCTGTCGACACAACGGTCTTCACCACTCTCTATTTATCAAGCCGGGAGGACCGGTTTGAGGAAAAGATAGTCTCATGTATTAAATTAATTGATTGCCTCCCACTGATGACATAGGTTTGTCATTGATAGGGTTTATTTTTGATGCAATTAGACAGACGGCAAATACCGACAAGGATGTCAGTACCCGTCATGACAACAATCATTTAATATATATGGAAAATACGCTTATCCCTTCTTTTAACATCATCGGTATTTCGGTTCGCACCTGGAATCAGGGCGAACAAGCAGCCAGCGATATCGCTGCGCTTTGGAACGAGTTCTTCCAAAACAATTTGATACACAGGATTCCCAATAGGATCGGCGATGATGTGTATTGTGTATACACTGAATATGAAAAAGACCACACGGCGCCGTATACGACAATACTTGGCTGTAAAGTAGCCTCATTGGACGACGTACCAGAAGATATGGATGGAATCCGCATTTTAGAAAGCCATTACAAGCGGTTCGAGGCAATAGGAAATCTACAACAGGGTGCGGTGTACCAAACATGGCAACAAATATGGACGGCAGATTTGCCTCGTGCTTATACCGCAGATTTCGAAGTTTACGGATCAGACTCAAAAGATCCAAAGGATGCGAAAGTTGATATTTTCATCGCTATTAAGGAATAATAGACCCTTTCTTCTCCGCCAAGGTGATGACAACAGTGACGCGTCGCCTTGGCGTTATGTTGCGTACTAGGGGCGATTGAGCAACAAATCTTAAGTCATAGCGATGGAGCATTTATTTTAAATAAAATAACACTTACCTTTGTGGCGGTCTAAAACGAATATACTATGCAGGGCAATACCGCACATCGGAAAAAAATTATTCAATATAGCTATTTAAAACTTATCGGAAGTTCAATTTTTGTAAGTATAATTTGCTGTGTACTTGCTTATTCTTTAAAACATTTCACAGGGCATGTACAGGATCAGCTATTCGAATGGGTAAACTCATGGGACCGCTATCTTCTGATTATCTTTCCGAGTATAGGCGTCACAGCAATTTATTTCTTACGTAAATACGTCTTCCAGAATAGAAAAAATAAAGGGATCAAAGAGATCTACACGACACTGGAAACGCGCAAGGACCATCTGCCCTTCTTCAAAATTCCCTCACATTACATCAACGGTTTCCTGACCGTGATTTTTGGAGGCTCCACTGGCGTCGAAGTTTCTACTGTTGTTGCCACCGCTACTGTGGGCAACCAGGCTTACAAACGTTTGCATACCGCCTGGGCTTATAAGACCGAGTTAATCTGTGCAGGAGTGATCGCTGGAGTGACATTGCTGTTTGGAAGTGCGCTAGGCGGCCTACTGTTTGCCTTCGAAGTGATCGCCAGAAAGCTTAATAGAACCTTATTAATCAGCGGAATAAGTTCCATGCTTGTTGCATCTGTATTTGTGCACTACGTAGATTCCAGCCCGCTATTCGGGTTTGAGGTGAAGCAATGGCAGTGGGAGACTACGCCTTATGTTATCATCTTAGGTCTAATTGGTGGTGTATTTGCGCTTTATTTCACTAAAATCGTTATTTACGCCAAAACGTTTTTCGGTGGTATAAAAAACAATTTTATACGGGTCAATTTGGGTGCGGTTACTGTAGGTTTGTTTATTTTTTTCTTGCCCGCGTTATATGGAGATAGCTACCATGGTCTCGGCAAGATACTAGAAGAGGGAATGCATTCGCCGGACAAGCTCGTCTATTTTGTCCCTGTAATTCTATTGATCTTCTTAAAGCCGCTCGCTGCTTCATTGACTTTAGGTGCAGGTGGTGATGGAGGTGTTTTCGCTCCGAGCATTGTGACCGGAGCTTTTTTAGGTATTTGCTTCGCACAGCTGTGCAACCATTACTTAGGAAGCCATCTGATTGTGATCAATTTTGCGTTATTTGGTGCCGCTGCCATGCTTTCAGCTGCTATCCACGCTCCTTTTACAGCCATATTTATTATAGCAAGTATTGTTCCTTCAGGGCATTTACTACTTATTCCGCTCTTGGTCGCAAGCCTTATTGCGAAAGTACTCGCCAAAAGGATCTACCCGTACAACGTATATACCTATAAAGAAGTTGCTCACAGCTAAACATCCGAATCTGAATGCAGCGCTCCGCCCCAGCTTACTGAGGGACGAAGTTGGAAGCGCAGCGCTGCATGACATCGTCGTCAATCTTCCCGGCTACCGTCGTCAGCCATTCGTACCATTTTGGGAGCAAACTGTGCGACTACATCCACCAAGTCTTTCTGAGCAGCCATCACCTCATGGATATTTTTGTATGCCATTGGCGCCTCATCCATCCCAGCTCCAAGTAGTGTAACTCCTTCATCAGCAAGCAATCTATTAAGGTCATCTGTAGAAAGAGTTTTAACCGCCTGTGTACGGCTCATCAAACGGCCCGCGCCATGGGATGCAGATGCAATCGACGCGGTCGCGCCTTTTCCACGGACCAAAAAACCAGGCGAAGCCATGGAACCGGGAATAATGCCCAGGACACCTTTGGCGGCCGGGGTAGCTCCTTTACGATGAACGATAACCTCCTGTCCGTTCCATTTTTCTTTCCAAGCAAAATTATGATGATTCTCTACTTTGGCAAGTAACCCCGCCCCTAACGCCAGCCTGATCTTTTCGTGGATGACCTCATGACAAGCTGACGCATAATCACCTGCAAGGTTCATGGCCAACCAATATTCCTGCCCCTCCGCGCTGTTTAAGTCCAAATAAGCTAGGTTTTCCGCCTTATAGGGTAGTTTACACAAGCTTTTTGCTAATTTAGTATAATGTGCAGCAACTGTCGCACCCAATCCACGCGATCCCGAATGGGTAAGCAAACCCAAATATTGCCCCTTTTCAATATCGAGCCTTTCATCTCGCTCAGTAAACTCGACGATACCGAACTCGACAAAGTGATTGCCTCCACCCGAAGATCCCAATTGTGTCCACGCCTTATCTTTCAGGGACGCCAGCAAAGAATTCTCCTTAAATAAGGGGTCCTCCAAAACGACATGGTCCACGCGCTCGTGTTTCAGATAGCCATTGCCCGCTCCAAACCGTGTATGCTTCATAATGACGTCCTTTAAAAAAGCCTGATGCGTCTCTAACAAGCCTATTGGGAGATCAAAGATCGAAAGTGCCATACGGCAGCCGATATCCACGCCAACTCCGTAAGGGATGACGGCATTGTTTGTGGCCAACACACCTCCTATCGGAAGCCCGTATCCTTGGTGGGCGTCGGGCATCAATGCGCCAGCCACTGTGACAGGTAGCTTCATGGCGATATGCATCTGATCCTTGGCACCCGTTTCTATCGCTGATTCGCCATATATTGTGAAGGCCAGCGGGCGTTCATTGAGCGGTATCAACGAAGCATCAATAGCCTCTTCATCCAAAATGGCTGCAGCAAGTACCTGAAAGATAGCGTCCTCAAGATATTCCGAAGGGTTGTCAAGTACGGCCTTAAACTTCGCGAGCATTTCCGTACGGGTGAAACCATGACGTTTACTGTTGATTTTTAACGCAATACCTACTGTATGATTTTCTTTGTAGCCCAAAGCAACAATATCATTACCATTAATTCGTTTATTTTCCATATTTCTCAACGTTTAAAATTAAGGGGAAAACCTAAGTTCCCAAAGCAGGCGGCAATACCTCTTTACCATTACCGCCTGCGCCTCTTTTTAGCCAACATCTCATGATGGCCAGATATTCATATGTGCCATCAAAGAATTGTTATCATTGACATGACAAAGATCGTGACCTCATAACGCAAGTAATCTGCGTAATACATTAAGCAGAAGAAAAAGTTCTTAAGTAAGCTATAATAATCTGATTATAAGTATTAAAATTTACAATTCACGATCAGCTCATATCGTAAACAAGCCATGTACGCAATTAGATTGCGTATACATTACGTTATACGATTTTTTTTGATATCATTTTCCAAGTTTCGAAAAGAGAACATCTTCACTTCTCTTTAGCTAACATCAGAAAATATCACTATATTCCGCTATATGGACCGAAAACAAAAAGAGCTAATTTAACGCTTTAAATATTATATTACATAACATGATGAATACCACCCCGCTTTATTCTTTATGTATCGTCGCCATAACTGCTGCAGCCTGTACAAACAATCGGCACGGCCATATTCAGGAAACAACTGCCCACGGCAATCCTGTACATAGTGAATCCATTGGGCTCGCCAAAGACACCGAGCTGTTGTTATCCAAAAGAAGTGACCCCGGTAAAGATTGGCTGGAAAGCCTGTTCCAGTGTCATGGAAGTGAGACCGGCCCTTATTGCTATTACCTAGACCAAGAGGACAGTATATGTACAGCAAGGTTCAAAGCATTTCTGGAAGACGCAAACGCTATTTATGGACCATCAAATCTAAGCGAAGCTGAATTGGCAGTGGCGGAATCGGCGTATAAAGCAAAATGGAAAAGCATTTATCCGCTCCTTACGCAGGAAGTATGGCTATTTGGCCGCGGAAATGATGATGCTATCAGTATCAAAGACGTGATCATTTCAAAGATATCGTCTGATAGGTATATGGTTAATATTGACTATGGCGAGGGCATAAAAACACGAAACGAGGTACGGTTAGTTTTTGTGAACGGCCGGTTTAAAATCGATTATTGCCGAACCACATTTACAGAAAGCTGAATGAAGGGCCTTTTTTTTGCTTAGAAAAACAGGCCCTTCATTCATAGTTTAGCAGTATTGCGCCATGTAACGATATTTCCCCGATGCAATAAAGCTTCGATATTAGAGATGCGCGATACAGCTTCAGCAGAGCAGATGGCATCAGTCAAAATCAAACTGGCCTCATCGCCTACTTTTGGCCATGTCCTGCTGCCGTTATCGTCCAGTGGCATATGGCCATTCGTGGCATAATGCAGACAACGAGACAACTCGAATTCTGTTTCATAGCCATAAAGCTGCGCCGCAAGATTAGCCTTTTGCAACATATTGCCGCTACCAAAAGTTCCCCAATGGTCCTGGACGTTGTCATTCCCAGTCAGTACTTTTACGCCGGCTCGCATCAGCTCCGGAAATGGCATCAGTATATTCCTAAAAGGAACAGAACTCACTATTCCAACCTTAGCAGCCGCCAACTGTTCAGCAGTATGCTGCAATTCTTTTTTTGACATATGCGCCAGCGCAAAAGCGTGACTGATAAATGTACGTCCTTGCAGCTGTGGATTCTCAAGGACCTTCTCGACCAGATAGTGGATCGTTTTGTATCCAGACTGCCCACTCTCATGCAAGTGAATATCGATTCCTTTTTTATGTTCCAATGCGAGCTGTACAGTAAAATCGATTGGTTTTTCGATACTTCCGTCGATCGTATAAGGGTCTAAACCGCCAATATAATCCACTTGATCCCAAGCGGCGACTTCGCGCATCACCATAGACGAATCCGTATAATATAAACCATGCTGCGGAAACGCCACGAGCTCAGCGGCAAATGTGTCCTTGACATGTTGCAGTGCTTGCAATAAATGTTCCAATGATCGTATGCCAGATGTCGGATCCACATTGAAATGCGTACGCGCGAAATTTGTGCCGTAGCCCTGTAAAAGCATAATCAATTGTTCTGCCCGTGCAACCGAAGTCTTCAGTAATTCGGGAATAATTTCCTGTTCACGGGCAATCATATCTTTTACAGTCCTGTTTTTGGGGTAAACCGCTTTCCAGGGCAGACCGTATAAGGTTTTATCGAGGTGAATGTGCATATCCCTAAATGATGGCAGAGCCAATCTACCACCTACGTCGAACTCCGAAGCTGTCCCAGTTCCTGTACTATGAGCTGGCTGAATCGCGTTTATTATTCCAGCTTCTATCGATAAGTCAAATAATTCGGTATGCGTCCCCGTTACTTCTCCTTCATCGTACTGGAACCCTGTCTCAAGCCGGACATTTTGAAGCGTATAGCTAGTCTTATCATTCAATTCTTTCATATTGACATTCATTTTTTCAAAACTAGTCGTTTCGAAGTTGCTAAGCTTGTAAATATTATCACAACATTTGTAAATATGGTGGCGAAGATAAATGATAAAGTCTTGATTGCCGAAATCGGCTCAACTACCGACACTAAAGTTTTTATTAATTGTAAACTTATCGAGGTATTTAGCAAAAATATAGCTATTTTGACTTCGTGCAAAAGATCGAGACTTGTTTCCGGTTGTCAGAAGCAGGTCCGAAATATTGTGATAAAAAAAAACAACATCAAACTTGACAATAGCTTTACATCGCCATGCAGATCGAAATTGATCATCGTTATTATGAAATTGTTAGCTGGGACAGGGATTACATTCAGATTACCGGCAGTGGCGCCCCATACCAGGTATTTGCACCGCCTTATCAGGATATCGATTCGTTAAGACAATATATCAGGTTGCATCCGCCAAAACATAAAGACGAAGATATTCCTTATTTCTATCTCGACGCTCCATACCAATTATTCCGAAAGTCGTACTTCGTGAAAGTATATCACGGACAAAGTAACACACATGTGCAACTCAAATCAAGCAGTATCTGCATCTATCAGCGTAAAAATGCTGACACTTATAAACTCCTCAGAAAGTGGAGCGAAGAACAACTATATCAGGAAATCAGCAAACGTGTCGCTTTTTGGGAAGAACAGCTAGACTGCTATGCAATTACTGCTATACATATCAGTAGGATGAGCAAACGTCATTATAAAATTGTGGGTACCGAACTTTATTTTTCAAATTGCCTCATGGATGCGGATAGCGGACAGTTGAATTTGATTATTTTAAAAGCTTTTTGTAAATTCTCAAAAAAAACGAAGGGAGAAACAGAAGCCATTTTGAATCTATATATTCCAAACTGGAAAACGCTTATCCTCTGCTAAATATACTAATGACTACTACAGCTCTACAACTCAGACTTCAAATTGACCAAGAGGTTAGGAACCTATCGGATCATTCGTATTTTCTGCAGTTATTGACAACCACACAATCGGACAAGATTGCCGACCATGTCATCGCGCACATGGACAAAGATGGAGCTCCGATGCTGACCGATTACCATATAAATAATATGCAATATGACGAAGCGTCTGACACAGGTTCCTTCCGTTTACATTTTCTGGTTGCTCGGCAGTTCTGTTGCAGCGATAGTGTTTCCTGTCAAACTGATTATATCGATTTTAAATTTACAAAGTCAAGCAAAACAATCTATTTAATAGGAAATTATACCTATTGGAACACTCAATAGAACAACAATTCTTTGGATGAAAAATCCCGAACGTTATCAAATCAATACTACATCTTTTGCATTCTACTGGTCCAAAGGTACAGGGAGAGAATTGCTAAGCAAGTTGAAAGTGAAACCTCTTCTTTCCGACGCAAATCAACTTGTACCGCTCCTGTACGAAAGAGACCAGGTCTGTGACCAGCTTGTCGAACGCTTGCATTTGCAGATAGGTTTTGCGAAAGGACAGCAGCTTGTCCGTGATTATCTTCGTGGTAAACCTGTCGATAGTTTTTATCGGACGTTGATCTCAGAATTTTTAGATACCGTGGTTTTTGAACCTAAATGGCTAGACTGGAAAAAAATCCAACACGGCATCGAACTATGTCACCGCTCAGGACTCTCAGGACTTATCGTATTAAGAGATTACTGCTTAATGGGTGGTTATGAGTCGAGTGCGATCAATAAGCCGCTCATTTTTACGGGCGCGTTAAAAAAGGGTGCTGTAAAACGGCTGACGGAGACAGTGAGGTTCTGGGTTGACATCACCGGCGACAATGCTTTAAAGCCGGGCGGTATCGGTATTGAAGCTATCCTATTGACTCGCTGCATTCATTCTTTTTCGCGGTTGCTCATTCTAAAGCAAAAAAACTGGTCGATAGACAAATGGGGCATTCCGTTAAACACTTGGGATATGCTTGCAACAAATTTAGGTTTTTCATTAGTTTATATAACGGGATTGAAAATAATGAAATTCAATATTTTAAATAAGGAAATTGAAGGTGTATTTCATCTATGGAAATATATTGGAACATTGCTAGGGATACCGCCGGCCTTATTACCTGATACAGAAGAAGAAGCCATCCAATCACTTTACTATTGGACGATGACACAAAAAGAAGGTGACCAAGATAGCATAGCGTTAGCTGGAGCGCTGATGCAAGAACCGGTCGATGCCGCTTATCCAAGAAGCAAATTTAAGAGAGCACTGATGCGTGAAATACACTTATATTATAATAATTACTTGCTGGGCAGCTATTCTTGCAAGCTTTTGGGGCTCAAAAAAACACTAATTGGGAGAATAGCTTATCTTAAACTACTAAAAAATAGAAGAAGCAATAGTCATATACTAGATAGAGCATATAGACGCCTGCAAATTGACAAAGGCAGAAAAGTGCACGAAGATATCAAACAGATCTATCTGAACTACAATGATCAGCCTACATGACGCTCGTAGGGCACCCGCGTGGCGATAGATCTTCCCAAAGTCAATTCATCAACATATTCCAATTCGCCACCAAAAGCAATGCCGCGTGCGATCGTTGTGATTTTGATATTAAATTCCCGTAATTTACGATAAAGATAGAATATGGTTGTATCTCCCTCCATAGTAGCGGACAAGGCTAAAATCACCTCTTCCACTCCGCCCCGCTGCAAACGGTTGAGCAATCCCTCTATTTTCAGGTCGGCAGGGCCGACCCCGTCCATCGGCGAGATAAGTCCGCCCAAGACGTGATAGACACCTTGATAAGAATTCGTATTTTCTATAGCCATTACGTCACGCGTATCCTCCACCACACAAATTAAACTCTTATCGCGTTTGAAGGACGTACAAACGTCACAAATCGCTTGGTCCGAAATGTTAAAACATTCCTGACAATACTGAATATCTTCCTTTAGACGGTCTATGGACGCTGTAAAACGTGCTACGTCTGGATCCGGCTGCTTTAATAAATGGAGCACCAGCCGTAAAGCAGTCTTCTGTCCCACACCGGGAAGTTTACCAAATTCCGCGACCGCGTTTTCAAGAAGTTTCGAAGAAAAATTCATAATGCAAATGTAAGAATAATCGCAAAAAGTAGCTAGTTTTAAAAAAATAGCTATCTTGTATTCCTTTTGAAAAAAATAGGGTTTAGAAACTAATGTATAAAGTAATTTATGGACATTACAAAAGAAGATAAAATCATCCGTGCCTTTGAGAACAAAACGTGGCAGGAAATCAAAGTAAAAGATTCTTGGCAGATCTTTAAGGTCATGTCAGAATTTGTAGATGGATTCGAAAAACTCGCTAAAATCGGTCCCTGTGTATCTATATTTGGATCCGCAAGAACACCCCGAGAACATAAATATTATAAAATGGCCACCGATATCGCGGCCTTGTTAACTGAGCGTGGTTATGGTATAATATCTGGTGGCGGCCCCGGCATTATGGAGGCAGCCAACAAAGGGGCTTATGAATCCGGCGGAAAATCAGTAGGTCTCAATATTGAATTACCTTTTGAACAATTTCACAATAAATATATAGACAGGGACAAATTATTGGAATTTAAGTACTTCTTTGTACGAAAAGTAATGTTCATGAAGTATTCTCAGGGATATATTGTTATGCCGGGAGGATTTGGTACAATGGATGAACTCTTTGAAGCGATCACTTTGATCCAGACAGGAAAAATCGCTCGCTTTCCAATCGTGTTGGTCGGTTCCGAATATTGGAAGGGGCTGATGGATTGGGTACAGAGCACTATGTTATCCAACAAATATATCAGCGAAGAAGATCTAAAGCTATATCGTATTGTTGATACTGCACAAGAAGCTGCTGATCATATATTCCGTTTTTACGACAAATATCTGCTGAAACCAAATTTTTAATCAGCTTGAAAACTGATATGCTCAAAGAGCGTCCAGAAAAACTCTGTACGCTCTTTTTTATGGACATACAATCCCGTCTGTTGATCGTCCTATACCACTACTGATTGCAATCAGCGGCGTAGTTTGGACTGCATATATCCAAAAAAAAGGGCCTAAGCCCTTTTTATATAAAGATATGGATAAGATATACCGTAGCTACTCTTAGAAAACACCCCATATTCGTTTTGCTAATTCCGCTGTTACAGTATGTGTCGACTAAAATACATAAATTAACTCCACAGAGAAAAAACGAAAAGGGGGACAAAAGGGGGGACAAATCATACTCACCTGAAAACGAGCAAATTGACATGTAAAAAAATGCAGCAGAGAAAAATTCACATATTTAAAATAACTGTATAATTTGTTTGTGCATTTTTGGTAGAGAATTGTAGTGGGAGGACTTTTTCATTCAAAAAAAGACCTGAGGTTGGGAGCCCCAGGTCTAAACTAACCAATTATTAACCTAAATTATGAAAAGTCTATCTAATATTCTACATAGAGGATATTTCAACTTTTGGACCAAAAAAAATGACTACTATCCATTTCACATTTATTTAACACATTAGTGAGATTATTATGACGAATACTCCTTGTTTGATGATATTTTTTCAAATTCAACGCAACTAGAAATCAAAAAAGACGCATGGAAGTCAGTTTGTCATATTCGCTGTCACCTTCCGCTGCCACTGACGATGGGGCCGACATAGTAAGCGGATAAACTTTATTAGGATACTTTTCTGCCGCCTGGCTAATTAATTCCATCATGTAATAATTACTCTGATACACTTTTACCTGCGTTCTGACACTTTCCAGGTCATTACATTGACTATGTTCATCAATGTATCCCATGCCATAAAACCGTCCATTTTCGACTACGATACAGCTTCTCTCTTCTGCATTCCTACCTTTATCCACCAAGACATAGGAAGGCCGCAGCTTTAACCATTCGGCCACACATCGCTCTACATGCATATTATGTAGTTCGCGGTCTGGCAGATCTCCTAGTGGCGCTATCCGACCCGCCATACCTGCACTGCCAAATTGACAAAAGCGGGGATTTAGGGCGCCTTTTCGTATAAATGACTGCAGTAATTGAATTGCATCGTATTCCCGATGAAATAACTGAATACAATCTTGTTGTCGAGTTATTTTGCCTATAGCAAGATGTAAATAACCATTTTGATCCTCATAGCAAAATAGTCCAAATTTAGCTTCGTACCGCTTTAAGGCGCGATTAAATTTAGGCCAGAGCCGTTTGATCTCTGCGCACTCCAACAACAGTGCCATCAGTTCTGTACCGCAACATTCAAAACTGATGTGGTAAATCTCTTTCAGAAAATTTTGCCGTTGTGCCTGAATATTATTGCCAGCGAAGTGCGATTGCACTCGTTTTTTTATATTGATTGCTTTTCCGACGTAAATTACTTTGCCCTCTTTATTATGAAAATAATATACCCCTGGCGAATCTGGCAACTGTTCGAACTCCTTTAAATCCAGATGTGGCGGAAAGCGTTGCGCGATTGCTTTATGTTTAATCATCTCCTGAAACACCTGTTCGGTGTCCAATGCCCGAAGAAAAGCAAAAAGAATTGCGGTAGCATCAGCATCGCCACCTGCACGGTGCCGGTTTTGGATTGGTATATCCAGATAGTCGCACAAACGGCCTAAACTATAGGATAAAAGCCCAGGCTTAATTTTTCGGGCATAACGTACCGTACACAGTTTAATAGCCGACCATTCTATCCCTGCTTCCTGCAATTGAAAGCGGACAAAAGAATAATCAAAGTTCACATTGTGTGCCACGAAAATACGATCTTTCAACAGTGTGTAGACTTGTAATGCCACGTCTTCAAACAATGGCGCATCCCTCACCATATCATTATTGATACCGGTCAGCGCAAAAATAGAATTCGGGATTTCCTTACCTGGATTTATTAATGTTTCCCAGCGTTCCAGCACACGATTGCCGTCGTGTACCACGATTGCGATTTCGGTAATGCGGCTCGATTTTGCATTGCCCCCTGTAGTTTCTATATCTACAATGGCAAATTCTTGTCTTTTGCTTTCATTCATAGTACTTCTTGAACAAATATACTAATTTTCTTAGCTAAACAAAGGTTTACCAACAAAATTTCAGAACCTCACAATATACCACCAAATAATGCCAAAAGGGAGTATGGGAAAGCTACAATTCGGTCAGTTCTACGTAATATCCATTAAAATGCCGACGCCATGGGAAAGTGTTAAGCAGAATTTACTTAATTTGTATCAACTATAGATACACCAAAAAATTATAATCAATGGAAGTCATACAAAAAGATGGGGAGAGACATGGGAGTTTCGAAGTAACAGACCAAGGGAGATCTGTGGCCCAGATGACCTATACCTGGGCTGGTCCCACAAAATTTATTATTGACCATACCGAGGTTAGTGAGAACTATACCGGCAAAGGGCTAGGTAGGCAAATGCTCTCTGCAGCAGTTGACTTCGCCCGAGAGAAAGGGTTAAAAATACTCCCACTCTGTCCTTTTGCAAAGTCCGTTTTTGATAAGGAGGCCGACCTTGCAGACGTACTTTTCTAAAAGTAGCTGCTAACTGGGCAGCTAAACAAACCGACAAGCGCCGTGAAAGCACTATACTGTCCCTACCGGCGTTTGTCGATTTTAGATTACTGGTACTTCATGCTATAGCCGATCAGTGGCGCCGTTCACAAATTTAAAAAGCAGATCCGCAGCTAGTTTAGCTGTACGTCCATCAATATCATAGCGCGGATTTAACTCTGCGATATCCAGTGATCTTAAATTGGGCAGCTTGATGAGTGTTTCAAATAAACCGAAAAAAATTTCGTTCGGAACAACGCCATTGAACGCCGGTGCGCTCACCCCTGGAGCGTACGGAGCAGCAAACATGTCCAGATCGATTGTCAAGTAAAGATAGTCTACTTCGGCAGCAAATGCTCGTACCTGGTTTTGTAGTTTTTCCAAGTTGGATGGAATCAGATCATCGCTCCGGATCAGCTGTACGCCCTTAGTCTGTGCATAGTCACAAAGTCCTCTGGTGTTACTGATCTGCTGTATTCCGATCGCTAAATAATGAAACGATGCTCCCATAGCTCTCAGATCCTGTTCGATTTGATAAAACCCAGTGCCCGAGTTCCCAAAACCGCCAGGCAGTGGGCGCATGTCAAGATGCGCATCTAAATTGATAAAGCCGATTTTGTGGCTGCTCCCCCCTAAGTGTTGCTTTATACCAAGATAATGTCCATAAGTGACCTCATGCCCGCCACCAAAGACGATCGGAAATCCGCCGCTACGAAGCACTGTCGCCAACGCTTGACCCAATGCTTCTTGAGAAGATTCTAAATCACTATCCATCACCAAAATATCGCCACAATCTTTTACTTTTACTTCATCTGAAAAATACACAGGCAAATTTGCAAGAACATCTCTGAGCGTAGCCGGTCCATCTTTTGCGCCTGCCCGTCCTAGGTTACGGGACACGCCCTCGTCACTGCAAAAGCCCAGAATGCTGTATGCGCCAGCCAGATCTGGCACTGTCAGCAGATCAACGCAGCTGACCCACTGGTGCCAGCGCATCCAGTCCTTATCTTCACCGTCTACACGTCCTTTCCATCGGAAACGGTCTGCGGCAACATATAACTGTTTTTGTTTAAACAAATGGCTCATTCCAATTCCTTAAATAAATTATCAATGATCGTATCGTCGACCAGCTGCGCCCGAGTTACCATAAGCGATGTATTGGCCGCCATCGCCCTATCCAGTGCGTGATTTGCTTCCTTGTTTCGCGCCCATGCCCTCCTAGCGATACCGTTGTTAACGTCAAAATATAGCATGCTTTCCAACCTTACATCAGAGGCCACTGACCCATCCAAAAGCATTCCAAATCCACCATTGATGACTTCGCCCCAGCCAACACCTCCACCGTTGTGAATGGATACCCACGTGGCACCTCTAAAACTGTCTCCAATGACATTGTGAATAGCCATATCCGACGTAAATTGACTTCCGTCGTAAATATTGCTCGTTTCCCGATAGGGAGAATCTGTTCCGCTAACGTCGTGATGGTCACGTCCAAGGACAACAGGGCCTTCTAGCTCCCCTTTCCGGATTGCTTCATTAAATGCTTTTGCGATAGCAATACGTCCGTTCGAGTCCGCATATAGAATACGAGCCTGTGATCCAACAACTAATTTATTTCTACCGGCCTCCTGAATCCATTGGATGTTGTCACGCATCTGCTGCTGTATTTCTTCAGGTGCAATCGTTTGCAGTTCGCGCAGGGCAGCGATCGCCAGCTTATCTGTTTTTTCCAGATCGGAAGGCTTACCAGAGGTACAAACCCATCGAAATGGGCCAAAACCAAAATCAAAACACATGGGGCCCAAAATATCCTGCACATAAGATGGATAGCGAAATTTGTCTCCAGCATCATTCCATACAGCTGCTCCAGCTCGACTGCTCTCCAGCAAGAAGGCATTTCCATAATCGAAAAAGTAAGTGCCTCTGGCAGCATGGTTGTTGATCGCCTGCACGTGCCGGACCAAGCTGGCACGCACAAATTCTTTAAATTTGTCCGGCTGCGACGCCATCAAATCATTTGCTTCTTCAAACGTAAGGCCCATTGGATAATAACCTCCTGACCAAGGATTATGCAACGAGGTCTGGTCAGATCCTACAGTAACGTGGATATTCTCGCGGTAAAAGGCCTCCCATACCTCGACGACATTCCCAATAAATGCAAAAGAAATCGCTTCCCTTGCCACAATTGCCTGGCGTACTTCCTTAACCAGCTGATCCATATTATCAATCAGCACATCCACCCAGCCCTGCTCGTACCGTTTCCTTGCAGCCACTGGGTTGACTTCTGCACATACGGTGATGCAACCCGCAATATTGCCTGCCTTTGGCTGTGCACCACTCATACCCCCCAGCCCAGATGTCAGAAACACCTTTCCGCTAATATCCTCCCCTTTATTTAGGTGTCGGCGGAACGCGTTCATAACTGTAATTGTCGTACCATGAACAATGCCCTGGGGCCCAATGTACATGTAGGATCCCGCTGTCATCTGTCCGTATTGGGTTACTCCCAATGCATTATAACGTTCCCAATCATCGGGTTTGGAGTAGTTCGGAACCATCATGCCGTTGCTGACTACTACTCTTGGGGCTAGCTCGGAGGAGGGAAACAGTCCCATAGGGTGACCGCTGTACATATGTAAGGTCTGTGTATCGCTCATCTGCGAGAGATATTTCATGGTTAGACAATACTGTGCCCAGTTCTGAAATACCGCCCCATTACCACCATACGTGATCAGCTCATGGGGATGCTGGGCAACAGCGGGATCTAGATTATTCTGTATCATCAGCATGATGGCTGCTGCCTGTTTGCTTTTTGCTGGATAATCCTCTATTGGTCGTGCGTACATGGCATAATTTGGCCTAAACCTATACATGTAGATTCGTCCGTAATCACGTAGCTCTTCGAGAAACTCAGGAGCCAACGTAGCATGCCATGCTTTAGGGAAATACCGGAGGGCATTCCGCAGGGCAAGCTTCTCTTCCTGAAGCGAAAGTATATTTTTACGCTTTGGCGCATGGCTTACATTCTCATCCCGCTCCATTTTTTTTGGCAATTCTGCCGGAATCCCGGCTGTAATTGCAGTCTTGAACGTATTATCCATTATTGTTCGATTGAAAACACTTTATTACCGTTCTTCCAAACAGCAGAGGGCTGCATGCTTCCTTGATAATAGGTGATATTTTGGTAGTTGTCTGTTTGAAATAAAATAAAGTCGGCACGCATGCCGCTTGCTAGCTTTCCACGATCCCTGAGATTTAGCGCATATGCCGAACGAAACGTCATTGCCGCAAGAACCTCCGCGTTACTCAGCTTTTCCATGGTGGCCAATACACATGCACTGGTCAGTAGCTGTCCCATTGGTGCCGAACCCGGATTCCAATCGCTGGCTATTGCCAAAGAGGCACCTGCATCGAGCAACTTTCGTGCAGGACTAAATGCACAACCTATACCTATCGAAGCTGCTGGTAGGGCAACGGCAATGGTATCAGAGGCTGCAAGAAGTGCGATCTCAGTTGCTGTGGAAGCTTCTAGATGGTCTGCAGATCTTGCGCCCAGCTCAACAGCAAGCCGGCTTCCTGATGTGCTAAACTGATCGGCATGCACAGTCAGATCAAAGCCCAATGCACGCGCTCTTTGCAGATAAGGTTTTATGGATCCGGCATGAAAAGCCGTCTTTTCCACAAAAGCGTCTACGCGTGCTGCAAGCTGCTCGGCTTTTAATTGTGGCAGAAGAACTTCCGCCATAAGATCAAGATATTCATCTTCTGATCCTGCAAAGTCCCTCGGTAGCATATGAGCGGCCAAACAGGTTGGAACTAGATCTGCCGCTGTGTCGCTGTTGGCCCTCTTTATCGCTCGTAAGATTTTAAGTTCTTCTTCAATTTGAAGCCCGTAACCGCTTTTTACTTCAATAGTTGTAATACCCTGTCGAAGCAAAGTGTTTGAGCGGTCGACAGTCAAGCGAGCTAATTCAACCTCTTCACAGTCGCGTGTATGGCTGACTGTATTCCAAATACCCCCCCCTGCCTCAGCTATTTCAAGATAGGATGAACCTGCATTCCGCAGCGCGAAATCATTTGCCCGGTTGCCCGCATAACAAATGTGTGTGTGGCAATCCACAAAAGCGGGCAAAGCAACATAATCTCCGTTCTGGGCAATATAATCTGCTTCAGGATGCCATCGTTTATATAAGCTGTCAAAGTTTCCCACTTCTTGAATAAAACCGTCCGAAACGAGCATCCCTGCCCTTTCGACAATTTCAAGTTGCACATCCTTTAATGCTCCTTTCAATGGCAAATTGTCCATGGACAACAACTGGCTAAATGGTCCTATGAGTTTTAATTTTTTTTCCATATGACTGCTTCTAATAAGTTTCGAACGCGGCGGCAAGTTGATCGGCTACAGGAAGCTGCGGATTGAACTGCTGTCTTAAGTAAATCAGTTCTCCCGATTTTATCAGCATCTCTGCATCGGTCAACAAGGCTTCCATCGGCTGATCTTGCTCAATGTGGGGGATTGACTGCCGGATACGATGATGTATAGCTTCAAGCGCATCAGTAGACTGTAACGGATGATGATAGTCCTTAGCCTGTGCCGCACACAGGAGCTCAATGCTCAGAATTTTATCAACATTATCAATGACCTGTAACAATTTGCGTCCGGAGATGGATCCCATACTGACATGGTCCTCCTGCCCCAATGAGGTGGGAATACTGTCAGCGCTAGCTGGAAAACACAAGCCTTTATTCTCACTAGCAATCGCTGCCGTGCTATATTGGAGGATCATAAAGCCCGAATTGAGGCCGGTCGATTGCATTAACAACTTAGGGACACCATTGGTTTGCCCCTCCAAGGATAAATAAACGCGGCGATCTGATATGTTACCGATCTCCGAAGTCGCGAGCGTCGCGTAGTCCATAGGAAGAGCAATGGACTGTCCATGAAAACTACCGCCACTTATGGTTAACTCATCATTAATGATGACTGGGTTGTCAGTTACCGAATTAATTTCCACTTCCATCGTTTCTTTCAGGTGGAGCCAAGCATTCCGGGACGCACCGTGCACCTGTGGGATACAGCGCAACGAATAGGGATCTTGCACACGTGAGCAATCTTTATGGCTATCCAAGATAGCCGACCCATTTAACAGGGCATAAATATTGGACGCCACAAACCGGTTTCCAGCATGCGCTCGCAGCTGATGAAGTTCAGGAAAAAATGGTTTAATTGAACCGTTTAATCCTTCGATCATCAAAGCTGCAATGATATCTGCGTTCTGCAGCACACGATAGAGCTCGATGACCGCTTTTACCCCATGGGCGGCCATAAATTGTGTTCCGTTAATCAAAGCAAGTCCTTCCTTGGCACCCAATTGTAGCGGTCGTAGTCCATGCGCTTCTAATACAACGGCAGTTGGATGTACCACTCCTTTTACTCGCACCTTGCCTGAGCCGATGAGCGGTAGGAAGAGATGTGACAGCGGAGCAAGATCGCCCGAGGCACCTACTGAGCCCTGCTTGGGCACTACGGGTATTATATCCTGTTCAATATGCCAAATAATACGCTCAACAGTCGTGTATTGAACGCCAGAGAAGCCTTTGGCTAGCGCGTGAACTTTCAATATCAGCATCAGTTTGGCCAAATCATTGGCAATCGGTTCACCCATGCCAACAGCATGACTTTTCAGAATATTTTCCTGTAGCAGCTGCGTCTGGTCGGCATCGATCAGTGTCGTACACAAGGGGCCAAAACCGGTATTTACACCGTAAACCACCTGCCGTTTCTCAACAATGTGTCGAACATACTCCGCACTTCTTTCTATTGTAGCTTTCACTGAGTCCGATATTTCGCCACGTATCCTTCCTGCTGCTATTGCCAAAGCAGTAGAACACGTTAAATATCCACTGCCATATAAAAATTTTTCCATCGTCGTAAGCTTTTCTCAAATTTACTTCCTACATTTAATAATTAGAAATACCATTTTGATCATCAATTGATAACTATGAATTATCAAATAGAACTCCGACACCTTTTGTATTTCAAAGTGCTGGCCGAAGAACTGCATTTTCGCAAAGCAGCCGAACGCCTTTACATCGCCCAGCCCGGATTGAGCCGTCAGATCAGACAGCTGGAGGATTATTATCGGGTAAGGCTATTGGAGCGTAATAAACGAAATGTGTCTCTTACCGAGGCAGGAAAATATCTCTTTGAAGAAGTAACCCGACTTTTGCGCTATCTGGACCAGATCGAAGTTCAGCTACAGAGCTTGGCAAATGGCAAGATAAGCACACTCCGCCTCGGCTTCATAGGTTCTGCCGTACAGACTATACTTCCACAGCTGCTCGTCCGCATCAAACAGCAGCAGCCTGATATCGAACTCTCCCTCCATGAGCTGGGTAACGAAACGCAACTGGAACTGTTGCAGCGAAAAGAACTCGATCTTGCTTTCGTGCGCACGTCTCACGTTCCGCCTGGGCTGTGCGGGCTACCTATTCATACCGAACATTTTAGTCTCGTTGTCCCTAAAGAGCATCCCATATTGAAGAGTGCCAAGCCCAGTCTGGAGCAGCTAAAGCACGAATCCTTTATCTTATTCTCCAAAAATTACAGCCACTCCTATTTTGATCTGGTCATGAGTATTTTTCAGGATCATCAGTTTATACCCAAGGTAACGCTACGTACAGTCAATGCCCTGACGATTTTTAACATGGTCAAACAGGGGCTCGGCGTGGCCATAGTTCCCTCCTCCCTTAAAAATGGATATCATGTTGACGTCGTTTTTCTTGAGCTGGACGATTTGCCTCAGCGCACTACACTTTACTTGGCCTGGAACGCTGAAAACCGCAACCCCGGTATACCCTATGTGCTCGACATTATTGCTACATCGGCTCCTTGGACGGCTGCAAGCTGACTAATTTTTTTTCGGTGAAAATTATTAATATATTTACTTACGCTAATAGATATAAATAAGAATAAATTATGATTTTAGAAGTCGCTGTATTACAAATTATTGAAGGTCAACAATCGAATTTCGAACGTGATTATAAAACCGCCTGTCAGTATATAAGCGCCAGCAAAGGTTATATCACACATTCACTGCGCAAATGTATTGAGAAAGACAATCAGTACATTTTATTGGTGGAGTGGGAGACACTGGAGGACCATACCATAGGCTTCAGGGAGTCAGAACTATTCAAAGAATGGGAAAAGCTTTTACATCATTACTACGATCCTTTCCCGACCGTCGAACACTATGAATTGTTAAAATAGCAGTTTTATCCGTCTTTTTTCCGAATATCTACTATCTTTGTAGAAATTTAAACGCAACTTTTAACCTGCTCTAGGGTCTCTCTCACTGGAGCAATGAACAAAATAAGATGTATACAAAAGAAAAAGCAAAAGTAAACAGTTTTACGGTAGATCATACCAAGCTAAAACAAGGGATTTACGCTAAAACTTCGAGTACCAATACTAGTCATCTAGACAACTATACCACCTATGATATTCGTATGATCAGGCCTAATTCGGCAGAACGTATGTTGTCACCCGAAGTGATGCATACGCTGGAGCACTGCTTTGCAACGGAAATCAGGACGATCTTGGGCGACGAGGTAATTTATGTTGGTCCGATGGGATGCTGTACAGGTTTTTATGTGGTATTGGCAGGGACGGACAAAACACCACAGGATATCGCTGTACTAATGAAAGAGGTGCTCGAGATCATTCTAACTGAAGGTTACGAGGTGCCTTTCCAAAATCCGGTAAGCTGCGGTAACTATACCTTTATGGATTTCGCTTCTTCAAAGCAAGCTTGTACTAACTTCCTGCAGCTGATCAATGCGGCCCAGCTTGATTTCGAATACCCTTACATTGAAGAAAACTAGATGATCCTAAACAAAGATATTGAAACGATTATCCTGGTAGCAAATAAGAACGAATTGGCTTTCGCTACTACTGACAGTTCTTCTCTGGTTTATGAAATAGGTGTAGGCAAGGTGAACGCACTATTGTCCGTTGCTACGCTATATGATGAAATCAAAACACTGGGAATCAACCCTGTGCTACTCAATGTTGGCACTGTAGGTTGTACTAGACATCCCATTGGTCATGTGTTGTACCCCGCCTATTATGCGCAAGGTGATGCGTATACAGACGGCTTCTTTTTGGAAAATACCTTGTTCTTAAAAGGGCAGGGAAAGATAGAATCGGTCCCTCTTGATGAGTTTCGCTACGAAGACGCCATATTAACTTCGGATCGCTTTGTCAATATCAATACCCCTTTTTATCAAGATGTTAAACACTTTAATCCATTGGCATTCGACATGGAGTCTTATGCGCTGGCCAGCTTCTGCTTCCATAAGAATCTGTCTTTTCATAGCATTAAAATAGTATCCGACAACTGTGATGGGACAGTGAAAGATTGGGAGAGCATTCTTTTTGAGATTTCCGGTCGCCTAGGAATCATTCTTGACAAATTTATGAAAGAAAGACTTGGGGCTGCCAAATTAAGCACCTTTAATATTTCCTAAGACTCATTATGGATACAAAAAAGACCTGTAAAAAATTACAGGTCTTTTTTGTGTCCATATTCTCCCCTCTTGCGTACGACGGTGATCTCTTTTTCCAGCAAGTATAACGCTCTCCACTGAAGCCCTAGTCCGGTGTTAATTTGAATTAATGAAAACTATTCCCATCAGTAGTTGTTCAACTATATGGATTGCAAGCCCATCGTTATAGTTTTATATAACTCTTCCACTACAAGTAAATCGATCTAATAGTTTTATGAAGAACAAAAAGAAAATAATAATTTCAAATAGACTGCCGATACAAATAGAACGAAAAAAAGATAAACTGATCATCAGACCAAGTGCGGGAGGCCTGGCAACAGGGCTAAATTCAGCTTTTGATTCGAACGAAATCCGTTGGGTCGGATGGCCAGGCATTGTTCCAAAAGACGAAGCCGAGAAGCACAAGATAATTGCGTTGCTCGAACCCATGAACCTTGTACCCGTCTTTCTTTCAAAGGAGGAAATACGTAACTTCTACGAAGGATATTCCAACGAGGTACTTTGGCCCATCTGCCACTATCAGCCTAGCTACATTCACTTTGACCGCGAATATTGGTCAACCTATGTATTTGTCAACAAAAAGTTCTGCGAAGCTGCGTTAGCTATCCGTGCAGCATCAGACTTTATCTGGGTGCAAGATTATCAGCTGATGCTTCTCCCCCAGCTCCTTCGACAAGAAGATAAGGATCTCAATATCGGATATTTTCATCATATTCCCTTTCCTTCCGAAGAACTGTTCATGAATATCCCCCAAAGACGGGAGCTCGTAGAAGGGTTGCTGGGAGCGGATCTAGTAGGCTTTCATACGTTTGCTGACAGTCAGAATTTCCTAAACGCCTGTAAAAAGATATTGAACGTTCCCACCGGTCACAACCAATTAAAATATCAAGACAGGCATATATTTATCGAGTCCTTCCCTATGGGGATTGATTATGACAAATTTGTCAGCGCCAGTGTTGAACCCAAAGTGACGGCGATTGCCGAACAGTTTCGAAGTCATTTTCCGCATCAAAAAATCATCATTTCCGTTGATCGTCTAGATTACAGCAAAGGTATTCTGGAGCGTTTGCGTGCCTTCTTGACTTTTTTGGAAAAATACCCTGAATGGCATGGTAAGGTCGTCCTTTATATGCTGATAGTTCCTTCAAGAGACAAAGTCTCTCAATATAAAAAACTCAAAGATGAAATAAACCGCAAAGTAAGTGAAATCAATTCCATTTATGGTAATCTAAGCTGGACACCGGTTCTGTATTTCTACAAATCACTTCCTTTCGAGGAACTGGTCGGATTGTATGTGGCTTCGGACGTTTGTATGATTACGTCAACCAGGGACGGCATGAACCTGGTCAGCAAAGAATATATTGCCTGTAAAACAGCCTCAGAAGGTGTGTTAATCTTGAGCGAGTTTGCCGGCGCATCAAAGGAACTAGTCGACGCCCTAATCATTAACCCATTTAACAGGGCGGAAACAGCAGACAGCATCTTCCATGCGCTACGGATGTCGCCCGAGGAAATTCGTGAACGGACAGAAGCCAACCTTCAGATTATACGTAAATTTAATATACAGCACTGGGTACAGCTGTTTACCAGCAGACTTGCTGAAACCAAAGCCATACAACGCGATGAATGGGCTAGACGTATTTCCGACAAGGTCTTCAATAGTATTGCAGACCGCTATCGAAAAAGCCATAATAGGCTGTTCTTTCTAGATTATGATGGGACACTTGTCAAATTTCAGAACCACGCCCAAAAGGCAAGTCCAACTGTTGTCTTATATAACTTGCTGGACAATATTATCTCCGATCCGCTCAACACATTAGTAATCATTAGCGGACGATCACAGGAAAGTCTATCCTCTTGGTTCGATGGCCGGTCTTATTACTTGGTCGCAGAGCATGGAATCTGGTCCAACTTTCCAAACTTCAATTGGTCTTATAAAAAAGGACTGGCTTTACATTGGATGCCTGAAGTCAAAAAACTCATGGAGAAATTAGCCGATCAGACGCCCGGCGCCTATATTGAAGCCAAACCCTACTCTCTGGCTTGGCATTACAGGAAGGTAGAACTCGGTCTCGGCGAACTGAAAGCGGCCGCACTAAAGGAAAGCCTGAATCCGATGTTGAACGATTATGGACTGCAACTTCTCGATGGGAATGCTGTCATTGAGGTAAAGAATACTGAGGTTAATAAAGGCAAAGCCGCACTCGAAATCGCAGGCCACATCAAAGCTGATTTTTTACTGGCCATCGGCGACGATGTCACGGATGAAGATCTATTTCGTTATCTTCCCGCCTCTACAATAAGCATTAAGGTGGGCAGCAACAAGTCGGCAGCAAAATATTACCTGGACCAACAGGAGGATGTCATTCAATTTTTAAATCAACTTATACTAAAGTAATGGCGGAAAATATGAAAACAAATAGGCACGTATACCAAACAGGTATCATCGGCAATTGCTCCTATATTGCGCACGTCGGCGTTGATACAAATATATCCTGGCTGTGCTGGCCCTCTTTTGAAGATAGTTTTGTATTTGGTGGTTTAATTGATCAAAACAGTGGCGGCTCATTTGCTATACGCCCCGAAGAAGAGGTAGTCGAAACAAAACAATATTACATCAAAAACTCTAATATCCTCTGTACAGAAATTCACACCGAGTCCTTTGCATATCGCGTTACTGACTTCGCTCCCCGGTTTGAACAATTTGGTCGGTACTTTAAACCGTTAATGTTAATCCGCAAAATTGAACCGCTGCGCGGTGCACCTAGCGTTAATATCCGCTGTCAGCCGACTGCGGATTATGGACGCAAAAGTCTAAAAGCTACTCGTGGGAGCAACCATATAATGTATAGTAGCGATGGTATCGGCGACCGTATCCGTCTGACAACCGATGTTCCGATATCACATTTTTTTCAGCTGGACAGCTGGACAATTATCAGTGAGAACAAATATTTGATTCTCACCTATGACGCTGCTTTTGAATCCGCTATCGTCACTACCTGTGAGGACTTCCTACAAAAGACACTCAGCTACTGGCAGCGTTGGATTAAGCGTTGCAGTATCCCCAACATCTATCAGGCTGAAGTTATTCGTTCTGCATTAGTGCTTAAATTGCACCAATATGAAGACACTGGCGCCATTATAGCTGCATCAACCACCAGCTTGCCCGAACATCCTGGCTCTGGAAGAAATTGGGATTACCGATACTGTTGGGTACGCGATAGTTATTACGTCCTGACTGCATTAGCGCATATCGGTCAATTTGAAGAGATGGAGAGTTTCGCTAATTATATTGCTGGTATTACCCACCACAATCCCGGAAGACTGCAACCGCTTTATGGCATTTTGGGCACTTCTGAACTCACCGAGCAGATACTGCCGTATCTAAAAGGCTATCTGGATAATGGACCTGTACGCATCGGAAATCAGGCATTTGAACATATCCAGAACGACGTCTATGGTCAGGCGATGATAGCTCTTCTTCCCTTATTTACGGACCAGCGTTTCAAGATTCATGAAAATAAGAATGTCTTAGGCTGGGTAAACTTTATTCTGGAAAAGATTGAAGCGACTATTGATGAAAAAGACGCGGGAATCTGGGAGTTCAGAAATTTTGCCAACCATCATTGTTATTCCAACCTATTTCAATGGGTCGGTTGTAAAGCAGCCTTGCTGATTGCTCGTCAGAATGGATATCAAGATATGGAGGAACGGGCCAATGTATTGCTCAAAAAAGCCGAGGCTTATATCGAAGCATGCTATGATGAAGAACGGAAAGTATACCAAAATGCACTTGACAGTAAAAACTTAGATGCCAGCACACTGCAACTGATTGTCATGGATTATCTGGATCCGAAGTCGGAACGGGCACAGGCTCATTTAGCAATGCTGGAAAAAGAACTGAAAGGTGAAAACGGATTATTTTATCGGTACAAACATCAGGACGATTTTGGCAAACCGAAATCTACTTTCCTTGTATGTGCGTTCTGGTACGTGGAAGCCCTCGCATGCGTCGGAAGAGTCAACGAAGCGCAGGAAATACTCGACCGCCTGCTGACGTATAGCAACCACTTGGGCTTATTTAGTGAGGATGTCACCGAGGATAACGGTAGCCAATGGGGCAACTTCCCGCAGGCATATAGTCATGTGGGTCTTATGAACGCCGTCTATCGCCTCGCAATCAAACTGGATAAGCCCATCTTTTCTTTGTAAGAATTCATAAAAAAAGCGATCAATAACTCATATTGATCGCTTCTCTCCTATTTAAGTTTAATTAGTGGAATTGCTTACATGTTGTTTAACCAATCTTCCACCTCGTCTTTTGTCTTACCGGTTTTTTGTTGCAGCTTGCCCAATAGCTCATCTTCTTTGCCTTCGGCATAGAGCAAATCATCATCGGTCAGATCAGCATATTGTTGTTTCACCTTTCCTTTTAATTCGTTCCAACGTCCTTTCCAAGTTAAATTACTCATAATACTCCTTTGTTTTAGTGAATTATATAATTAAATTAAAGTTTGTTTATACCTGTCAAAATGCTCACATACCTCTTCCATACCAATCCGTTTGCCCATTAGATCAATGAATTTGTTCTTATAAAGCGAGAATATATACATCCCCGTTGTAAGACTTCCGATGACGAAGATACCTTCATGCTCATTACTTCGGACGACCTTATCCTGCAAGCGGCACTCCTTCAACAAGGGAATGTTGTAAGAAGACCATTTCCCCATGCGGTCCCGTAGAACCAACCCAATGTCTTTTCTCGTTCTCATTTTCCTGATCTTTTAAATAAAAACAGTTTTGGACATACAAAAGTTTCGACCTTCACCACTCTCCTCCACGGAATCAGTGTTTATTTTCCGGATTCCGTATTTATACGGACGCATACACAGCTTACCGGCGTCCAGGTAAGTAAATCTGGAATCCGACACCTACGCCGAGACCACTTGCACCACTGCCGGTATTGATATTCGCTTTACTATAATTATATCCGAAGGTAGCTTCCAATGCGACCGTACGGGTGATAAAATGAGCGTAGCCGAGATTCGCTCCAACCGCTAGCGATGCACCCTTACCGACAGAGCTCCCAGATATACCAATGTCTCCCTGGCCAAAAAAACGGCCAGTCGATGAGCCTGCATTAGGGAAATAATAACGCACAAATGGAGCTATACCATATGTCCAGTTGTCTTTAGCATCCTTCACTGTGATAAGCCCCACGTTAGCTTGTGCACCAATAGCAAGGCCGTCTGAGACAAAATATCCTGCCCTTGGCTGTAGAGCGGCGTTGAACGACTTACCTTCGAAACTATATCCGATACTACCGATTGATCCACCAACCATCCAATTTCCTTGGCGGATCGGTTCGATACCCACCTCGGATACCATTTGTGGTGTCGTCTCAATTTTCTGGGCGCTGGCGTGTCCAACACCAGTGGCAATTAATAAAAATAGCGTTAGTTTTTTCATCATATACTGTTTAATAATTACTTTAACTTAACAACAAGATTAATAGCAGAAAAGTTTTGAATTTATTATTAATTACTGTGATTCAGTGTGTATTCAATTGTCTTCGATAGATATAGTAAAGGCCGTCAATTTTATAAAAAAAACAACCAAATTTCTTTGCCAACTGTTCACCTTAAAAAAGATTATGAGAACGACAATCCAATTTCGAAGCGGCATGCCTTTAACAATGGAGGATGCATTCATACTTTTAAACGAAATAGACCCTTTAGGCAATAATCCCGGTACCGATGATGGCGCTCCAACACGCAGGCCGCCTAAAGTTCCGGACTTGGATGAAGTCACACCTGATCGGTACTATCCCGAAAATGCCGAAGGTCCGGACCCTACTGAAGAGGAACAACGGGACAGAGATCAGCTTGAAGACATAGATCCAGATCACGAAAGAGATCATGGGCAGATTGATCATCTTGATGAAGATATTTATACGCCAGAATCTGATCCTGACGAAGACGTTGAGGAACGAGGTCTGTAACATGAATTAAGGGCCGTTTATTAATGGCCCTTAATTCTTTTATTCAATCCTGATTATCATATTGCCCTGCCTGTAGTCGGTGGACATTTCAGCGAATGTTATATCAATTAGCGGGTCGGACCGGATATACTATCTTTGTTGTTGGCAGTATCTACCAATGTGGTATCTTTCTGCATACTCAGTTTTTGTTGTTCGCTCAAATTGTATCTCGTCTCGTCAACATCACTTGGTGGAATATTATCGGACTGAGTGCTTTTTTCAGGATTATTTTTTGAATCTGTGCAAGATAACATCGACGCGCCAGAGGATACAGTCAGACAAACTGCCAGTAAAACTTTATTTATCTGTTTCATAGTAATTTGAATTGTGTTCATTTTATAGAAGGAACGGATCTAGTATATCTTTCGTTCAAAAAAATTAAAAATACTCTTTTACTGTTTAAAAAACTGAGCAAAGTGCTTCACCGCCAAGAAATCGCCACACCCGTAATTCAGACGTTTATCCAGAGTTAAATACCCTTTTTGTAAGCGTATAATTTTCTGAGGGTTAAAAGATAGGTCTTGAACAAGTCATTTCTGCAGCGCTTTAGCGATGACATAGCCAAGTTTCCGTGCCACGTATTTTCCACATTTAAGTGTCTAAACAAGTTTAAGCTCTATTTCGCTATACAATTTTAGCATTTTAATTGTGGTAAGCTCAAGGAGAGAACATCCTACAAAAATGAATGCTATTATGAACAATTCCAGTATAAACATCCTTGTCGAAGAAAAAAAATGTTTATTGAAGCATTTTGCGAGCAAGTTTACCGCCGACCCTGATGAAAAGGAAGACCTCGTCCAAGAAACGCTGATCCGAGCATGGCGATCTATAGATGACCTCGTCAAGCACCCGAAACTTATGTCATGGCTGTATGTCATCATGAGAAATGTTTATATCAACCGGTATCGGAAAGCGAGGCGCGGTAGTGAAATACATGACACCTATATTGATCTTGAATCAAGCAATACCATTGAAAATAACAAAGCAGAGAATAGGTTTATCGCTGATGATATCGAAAAAGCGATGTGTAGTCTGTCCGACGAAAATTACCAGCTCTTCCGGTTGTTTCTTGATGGTTATAAATATCACGAAATAGCCGCTCATTTAGCGATGCCTGAAGGCACTGTCAAAACACGAATACATATGCTACGCAAGAAGCTGCAACGGCAATTAAAAGTATATCGACTTGATTAAAACCAAAATGCTACTGCTAACGTTACTTTACTAAAGATCTAACAACATACATCAAAAAATAACACATATATGAAATCCGAAATAACAATACGCAATGCCGGGCACATGCCGATATTATTAATAATCTGCGGCGGACCTATTGGAAAAAATAGCAACAAAGAAATTCCCCGGGACGCAGCGGTGACTTCAATAACAAAGAAACAAATGGAAGGCAATAACGAGAAACAAAAAAAGCCATCTTTAGCAGTCAAGACCAAATAGCTAGCTAAGATAATCAGGCCCGTCAGGTCGCTAGGGCTGTTCAAAAATTGGACAGCCCATTCTTTTTTTCAGGAACACATTTTTCCAGTCCTTGGTAAACTGAAAGCTTACCACACAGGTTCTTTCCCTGAACAACATATTGAAATCTGAAAATAATATAAAACAAAAAAATAGAACCATGGAATCCACTACAATAAATGACAGCAGCCTGATCAACGATCTAATCCAGATCAACAATGACCGAATTGCCGGTTACCAAAAAGCAATAGAGATTGCGAACCGTCATCACCTCGAGGGGGGCTTGAATAACATTTTCTCATCCTATATAAACCAATCTCAGATGTTTATTGAAGAACTTACACCTTATCTCGAACAGCAGTCCGAAGCAGCTACAGACGGAACCATGATCAGCGGGAAATTATTTAGAATCTGGATGGAAATTAGAGTTGCGGTTTCCGGCAACGATGCAAAAAGCTTACTGGCTAGCTGCGAACAAGGTGAAGATGCTTTTAAAAAGACTTATAAGGACGTCGTGGACAATGAAGACTGGGAAATTACCCATGATCTCTTGCTACTGATCGAAAAACAGCTCGGTATACAGCTCGAAGCACATGAGTATATCAAGACATTACGGGACAACGCTTAACGGTCAAGTTGACTTTCTATACTATTATAACGTTACCCTGCCTTATGAAGACGAAGCATGCCGAAGGTTATACAAGACGAAAAATCAGAAATAAATTCAAATATTACGATCCATCGGGTCAGGTGATCGAGGATGCCAAGATTTTAAAAAGGATTGGTGCCCTTGTCATCCCGCCCAACTGGAAGGAGGTCTGGATTTCTAGAAGCCCGCGTAGTAATTTACAGGCTTATGGTTACGACCAAAAGGGCCGTAAACAATACGTTTATCATCCAAAGTTTGTCAACCAACAGCAATCCGAAAAATTTAAACAGATTCTATACGTGGGTCAGTATCTTCAGGAATTGCGGAAGATCAGTTCACGCCAGCTCAAACAGGAGACCTGGAATATGGAAAAGCTATGTGCTGTAGCCTTCAAAATAATGGACAGCACCCTCATCCGCATAGGCAACAAACGCTATACGTTGGCTTATAAATCATATGGCCTGAGCACATTGGAAAAAAGACACGTTAAAATCAGCGGTAACACCATCACGCTCGCCTATAAAGGAAAGAAAGGTGTCTTTCAGGAGAAGACCTGGCGTAACAAACAACTCGCGTGTTTATTAGGACAACTGATGCAAATTAAGGGGAAAACGGTCTTCTGTCTTGACAAAACAAATTGTGAAGGCCGCTTTTGCGGGCGCACCTTCAACAGTTACCTGCGTACACATTGTCCCGGAAATATCAGCTGCAAGGACATCCGCATATGGGGGGCCAGCAGGGAAGCATTCAAACTACTTTGCAAAGCTAAACAGCCTGATGAGCCTAAGGCACGCAAAAGACAATTAAACTCTGTCATAAAAGCCGTCGCGAAGGAATTGGGCAACACCAAAGCTGTTTCTGAAAAATACTATGTCCATCCAACAATCCAACGGGTTTACATGGAAAGTAAATTTCCAGTAATAAACAAAGAGATTCCTTTGGAAAAGCTTGAATTTAAGCTATTTCGCTTCCTGCTCAAATATAGTTAGCACTACCGACCAAAACGAAACCATTCAGAAAGCGGATGTTTTTTGTTGTTTATCCAGTGACACACCATGTCCATCGCAGCAACGGAAAACGTAATACCGTTTCCGCCAAAGCCACACACAAAATAGCTGTTCTTATATTTTTTGTGCTCTCCAATATATGGTAGACCATCTTTCGTCGCACCAAAAGTGCCCGCCCAGTTAAAATCGCGATAAAAATCCCTGTTAAAAATCTTATGAAAAGACTTCTCCAGTTTTAAACACTTTTGTTCAATCAATGCGTCTCTTTTTTTTGCGTCCTGGAATTCCTCATCTTCACCTCCTATCAAAAATCGACAGTCATCCGTTGTCCGCATATATAAATACGGGTCTGAGGTATTCCAGACCAACAAATCATTATACTGTTTATACAATATAGGGTCGACCTCAGAGACAATAGCAAAAGTGCTCAGCAACTTCACAAATCGCTCCGGAATCAATTGTACTGTCTCAAAACCGGTACAATAGACGACTTTTTTTGCACTGATCTCCACGCCGGTAGACACACGGACCAAATTGCTGCGTGCATTACATTGGACTGACAAAAGCTCTGTTTTATCGAAAATTTCTAGACCTTTTTCTGCATTATGGCGGAATAGCTCATGGGCAAAGCAAAACGCATCCATACTGCCCCCCTGCTTGGATATAATTCCGCCATAGGCTCCCGTCAGGTCATAACGAGATCTGATCTGCTCTTCCGATAACCATTGCACATCAAATCCGGCAGCTTTCCGCGCTTCAAATTCTGTCTTTAGCCAAGCGACATCCTTCTTGCGAGAGGCATAATAAAGAGAATCTTTTCTGCGGAAGCCTGCTTTGGATCCGATCTCTTTCGAAAGCTGTCCGAGGGTATCGATAGCCTCGCTGCATGCCCTGTAACTGGCGAGTGCTCCAGTTGCGCCGATGAGCTCCTTCAATTTGTAAAGTGGCATATCGATTTCATACTGTAGCATCGATGTTGTGGCGGCAGAACTTCCGTTTACAAGTTCTCGCTTATCAATAACAATACATTTTTTGCCCATTGACACACATTGATGGGCAATTAAAGCACCGGTAATGCCCCCGCCCACAATCAGAATATCGCAGGATTTGTTTTCATGCAACGAGGGATAGCTTGCCAACAGGCCATTTTTAACCATCCAAAATGGTTCATGTGATTTCAAGTCCATAATAAATTCAGCAATCGTCATTATAACCACTTCACAACGGAAAAGTTTTTTTTCAAAGTCTAAACTTTTCGGGGTTTATACGAGTTATTAGTCTAAACATCACTATCAAAGATTTATTAACTAAAATCGAAGCTAAATATGCGAGCAATTTGGACAGGAGCAATCGGATTCGGCTTGGTAAACATTCCAATAAAATTATACAGCGCAACGGAAAGCAGCAGTTTGGATCTTGATATGCTCGACCGTAAAGATCTGGCCAATATTAAATTCAAACGGGTAAACGAACAGACAGGTAAGGAAGTAAAATGGGATAATATCGTCAAAGGGTATTTTATGAAAGATCATTATGTGGTCCTTGAGGACGCTGATTTTGAAGATGCCAGTCCAGAAAAAACAAAGATGGTCAATCTGCATACATTTGTTAAATTGTCAGATATTGATAGCATCTATTTCGAGACTCCATATTATCTAGAGCCTCAAAAGGGCGGTGAAAAAGCCTATCAGCTGCTGGTCAAAGCTCTGGACAAAACAAAGACCGCGGGCCTCGGAGCTTTTGTCATGCGCAATGTCGAACATCTTGCTATCATCAAACCATACCAGAATGCACTTGTCCTCAATAAGATAAGATATCAACAAGAAATCAGGGAGCTCGATGAACTTAAATTGCCCACCTCAGTCAAAATTCAGAAAGCGGAAATGGATATGGCTACACAATTGATCCAGCAGCACAGTTCTAGTTTTGATATCAGCAAATACAAAAATGAATACATGGAAGATCTGATGAAGATCATCAAACAAAAAGATAAAGGTAAGCGACCGACAATCAGAAAAATTAAAGTCGAAAATACAAAGGCAGACGATTTGCTTGCAAAGTTACGGGCTAGTTTAGGTTAACGTACTGAGAAAACCTCAATCTATTGGAATCCCAATGATAAAGCTTCTGGTTCCTGATGTGGGATCTACACAAAGAGTGTATGATTAATACAACACTGGCGATTCTCCGCCAAACTAAATCTAAGCGAGCTATGTTCTCTACAAAAAACATGAAAAATATCATCCCGGAACAAAAAGAAGGTAAAAAGCTCGACTGTTTTGAAACTGTCGATTTTGAGAGTACAGCGGCAGCAAGCCATGCCTTTGACACTGTCTGCGCACATCTCGCACGTGTCAACCAGTGGTATGAACTGGCAGAAATCCCAGCCACTACGTTTCAACTGACCGACCGAAGCGGGCAGCCTATAGACCGCCCTATCCAACTACATGACTATATCCGGTTAGATATACCTGGCCCTGGATTACCGAGCAGCGATGGTTACGACTGGGTAACTGTGGTCAATATTGTCGATGAGGGTACCGAAGAATTAAAGCTTTATGCGCTAACACTCAAACCATGCCCGGATCCTAGACATCCCGACAATAGAGATACAGCCCACTTTTTTGAAGGAGTTTCTTCGTCCACCTTTCTAATCGAGCAGCGGAGAAACAGTATTCTCATACAATATGCAGGAAGAAATGAAATTGTTAATGTTGAAAATAGCCATCTGACAGACAACATCAGAAACTTTATTATCGGTTTGGGGGCTAAAGTTGGCGCATCATATCCGCAATGGAAATCGCTGGTTAAAGGTCTAGCCAATAGCGTCAGTCAAAGATAGTTTTCACATCGCTGTTAGACTATCAGGCGCTGCCTGCTGATTTTAATTTGACGTCAAATTATTCCCCATTATAATAAAAAATACGACAACTGGTTGGAAAATAATCCGGTATTGTTGTAATTTTTTTGTACATTTATGATAGCACAAGGAGTTTTTGGCGAATATGGAGACTATTTTTCAAACTTGCGATCTTAAGACCATCAAACTTCAGCATTTCGGCTGTCTCCTGGTCTTAGACCAACATGACCATATTGTCGGTGTTAGTGACCAAGCGGCAAAGAAAACAAAATTCGCTAGTACTGCGCTATTAGGCAGAAAGTACCTGGCTGGTTTTTCAAATGTATTTGGTGACAATGCTGTAAAAATCCAAAACGCTATTAACGAGTTCCGTGAAAGCGGCCAGTCTCGGCATATCTTACCATTAAAGGTAGATGGCGAACGTTTATATTTTAAATTTCGAAACCATCAGAGTTTTCTATATGTTGAATGGGAAAGGCAACATAAAAAATACATATCAGCCAAAAAGATAAACGAGTTCAACTTCCTGCTCGATACAATTCATCCTGATAGCTGGGAGCGCGTATGTTTCGCAATCAATAAACTATTAGGTTACGACCATGTTTTCGTTTTACAGATCCAAGAAACTGGTTTCAGCAAAGTCATTGCAGAACACACAGCAGACGGCACTGCCTGCTATAGAAATAAGGCGTTTTCCCGTGATTTTATGCCTCCTGATGTGATAGCATATTACAGCGCTTATTCTTATCGCTATGTCCCGCATATCGACGAAAATCAACAGAACTTTATTTATATAGAAGAAGATCTAGACACAGTTTCGAGTTTGCTCCAGCCGATCCCCGCTCTCCATCAGCTTTTCCTCCAGCAGATCAATGCCAAAAGTGCACTCTTTTTCCGCATCTGTATCGATGGGCAATTTTGGGGCCTGGTCATCGCACGGCATACGAAGAAAAAACAGATCGACTTACAACAACGTAAACTCTGCGCTTTCGCGATACAAGCAGCGGCTAGCAAGTATGAAAGCCATATCAAACAAAATCTACTCGAGCGATCAGAGCTGCTCAAAATTGCTGAGGATGAATTAAAGAAAAGTCTGTCAGAAAATATGATGGTCAACTGCGCACTAATACAGCATATGGATATCCTGACCCAGCTTGTTCATGCCGACGGACTGGCGATTTTCAACCAAGGGGATGTATTTCATTACGGACAGGTACCTCCGAAGTCACAATTTTATGAAATCGTCCATTTCCTACAGCAACATACAGATAAAGCACTATTTAAAGACTATAATTTCAGACTAAACCATCAGCCTACGTTTCGTGAAAAACTGAATTTTGCTGGTTTAATGTACCTTAAAATAGGTTTGGAAAATGATTATTATCTGGTCTGGTTCAGAAAAGAAGAGGAGAGCCGTGTCATTCAACTCAAAATGCAAGACAGTCAGGGGCTCAGAATTTCGGAAGATATCCAATATGATACAGCCAGACCGTGGAATGATGCCGAAATCAATTTTGTGCTTCGACTCAACCACATCATTAAAGAGTCGATATTCAGAAAGCTTAAAGAGCGACAGCTCCTTAATGAAGAGCTACTCAGCTTAAACAACGAACTGGAAATGTTTACCTATACGCTATCACATGATTTAAAAAATCCACTCTCGATTCTGAAAATGGGTATACAGTTTTTGCAACAGCATACTGACAATATGGACAGGACCAAATCCAATAAATGGTATCAGAATTTTAATCGCAGTATCAGTAATATTGAAGACATTATCAACAATATGGTCCAGCTCAGCCAGCACCGTGCCAATGCTCTGGACAAGGAGCCTCTGCCACTTTCATATACCATTCAGCGGATTTTTCAGGAAAACAAAATCCTTTACAACGCTACCAATTGTCAGCCATCTTTCGGACAGCTCTTCCCAGTGTGGGGTGAAAAAAGTGCGGTTTATCAAATATTCACCAATCTGATTGTGAATGCCATTAAATACTCAGCTCAGGCAGACAATCCCACTGTCCGAATCGAAAGTATCCTTGAGGATGAACACACCCATTACTGTGTTATTGATAATGGCATCGGCATCCCTTCTGCACATTTGCCACATATCTATGAGATGTTTTCGAGAGCCGATAATGTGGGTAATATAAAGGGAACAGGAATCGGTCTGTCCCTTGTCAAACGCATCATGGAACGGCTGGGTGGACGTATAGAAATTAATTCCCAAGTAAACGAAGGCACAATAGTACACCTTTACTTTCCTATCGTCAAACCTTTTCCGGATCATATGCTGAATGACTTATAATAAACAGCAAAATGGATTTTGATCCTCTATTTTACATCACTCTTTTTTCTTCTGGTACTTTCTTACAATTACCAGTGTCATGACAAAAATAAAAATGAATACAAAAAGCCACACCCCTAGCTCTGTATACCATTCATTGGAATTACCAGTATTCAGCGCTTCGGTCGTTTTTTCTGTTTGTACATCAACAATCAGCGCGATAACACTCAATATAAGTCTTACTTGCATAACTTCTTCCGTTTCAGAACATCAGTATGAGAACCGCCGTTCCTGCTATGTGGTTTTTATGAATATGTAAAATTGCCGTTATCAGACACGACTACGTTAAACCAATCGCCAATCAAAGTTGTTCTATGGATAAGTGAAGGCTTGCATCAAGCGCACCCCTATCAAAATTCAATATCAGATGGAAAGCATTGTAAAGCATACGATAGTAAAACAAGGTTTAATTATTGCATACTATTTCAGCAATAGGTGGTTTGGAAAGCGATTATTCAACGGACCTGAAACAAAGGACTCAAATGACAAAGAAGCCGAGAACTCCAAGCCCGGGAAAATGGAGCGCGAGGCGCCTCAGGAGGCCAGCCGTAATCGTCAAGACGATGATTTGGATTGGGACGAAAATGTCGAAAATCCGGCAATTCCCAAAAAGACTGATTAGCTTACCTTAGTTGGATTCATATTCCGATCTAAGCCGCATAGACCGGATCTCTGTCTACCTGATCTAACAATTGGAAGTCAAACTCATTTATTATCCGGTGGATTGTACCTCAGCTTCGGTCTTGCGGGGCAGTTCGGGGATGATTGGATGTTTCTTCGAAATCACCCCAGTCCCATTGTTGAATAATATTTTTCCAATTAGAATTTCTCTGCTCTTCATCTGGTAATAGCAGCGTGGAATCTTTGAGAGTTCAACGGTCCTCGGCTTCCAACAGTCTAAATTTTTCACCATTAAACTTCGGCACCAATAGGTTTCTACTATTTGCCACAAAATCAACTGGTATGATCGCGGTCCGCCGAGGGGCTACCTGAGAATTCGAATAATGGGTATGGCAAACATAATACCACTGTTCTCCGCTTCGGAATAAATCACCGTGACCAGTTCCAGAAAAACCACTGTTCCTTCGGCTTAGGAAAGGATTTCCTTCGAGCTTGGTCCATGGCCCATAAACCTGCTTCGCAACAGCCACGCCCACAGCGTAGTCGGGATTCCTAAAATCATTAGCTGAATAGAACATGTAGTATAGTTCACCGAAACGTTGTATGGTAGGTCCCTCACTCACGGTCCACGTCACAGCGGCTGAATTTTCCCAGCCATGTTCCGCATGAAGACACTCTTTAAGCGTCTCTTCCTTAATACCTGAATAATCATCTTTTAGTTCGGCTATAAATATTCGGTTTCCATCAGTGAGCCGGACATGGAATAAATACTTTTTTTCATCTTTGTCTACAAATACGAAAGGATCAATCTGCTTGCCTTCCGCAATAATAGGTTTGGCTGTCTCTTGCTTAAAGGGGCCGATCGGTGAATCGCTTTCTGCAATCGCAATGTTTTCATTTGCGGTATAAGCCATGTAGAACCGTCCGTTTTCCTCCCAAACCTGCGGAGCCCAAAATCCTACTGTCCCAAATACATCCTTACTAATTAAAGCGAAACCCGCGTTCGCTCCTATTGGACCAGTCCAATGGTGTAGATCTGCTGATCGATAGACTTTGAATCCTTTAAGGCTATCAGCGTCGCCATTTGTACCATAAAGGTAATAATAGCCTTTGTAATAGAAAATGGTGGGATCTGCCTGAAAAATCTCGTTTTCTTTTTCAGAAGAGAGTCCCGACACATGCGATGTGGCAAAGTCAAAGGGCTGAGCATCTTTTGAAGAGCACAAGGACACCAGTGCGTAACCAATGAAAAGCAATGGAACGATCTTTTTTATTTGCTGAAGGATATAAGTCATACCCTAAATTGGCTAAATTATTTCAGTAGCACGGGGTACAATCGTATCAATTAATAATCATTTTGTATCTTTTTTCTTGTTTTCGCTTCTGATTTCTTTTTTGTTGTGTGTTATATCCTCGCCTTTAAACATATTTTCGGTCGACTCTCTGCTATCAAGATTATTCTTATTGAGCACCGTATTGCCTTTACCAGTACGTGTAGTCTTGAAATTAGTTTGTGTTTTCATGAGCTGATTTTTAAATATGAAACAATATTTACCCAAAGAACCATAGCCGGACGATGTTAGTTGGACTAAAATAAAAAACGTTTTACTCTCTACACCTGTTCTATTTAAAATAATATGGACTATTTATAAAACTTTAAATGCATGTGTTATGACACGAATTTCTATGATTCTTCCATTTGTCACCAGCATCGTGTTGGTAATGGCATGTGATAACCAGACTCCACAACAGAAAGCTGAAGACCGGATGCAACATGCTGAAGAAAAAGCTGCCCTAGCCTCCGAAGATGCAATGGCGACGGCTGAAGACGCAGCTGCAAAAAACACAGAGGCCGTTGTTTACGCGAATATCGCTGCAGCCAATGAGGCTGTGGCTAATATACCTGCACCGGTACTGTCCAATGAGGAAGCAAAAAAACTATACAAAAAGCTGGGACGCACAATTGTGGACCGTATTAACGTTAAAACAGCCGCGGAAGCAATGGATAAAGAGCACGCAATCACTGAGATTAAAAACGAGCTATTAAATAAATTGCAATCGGGAAAAATCACGCAGGAAGATGTTGATCAGATACGGAAGTATCTTGCTGACTGCCTTGTGGCTGCGCAATCGACACGTTAGCTTTTATCTATAACTAAAGACAGTCATGAATATACAATTACATCAGGATTGCATCGAAGCTTGCTGGAGGTGTTTAACGGCGTGTCAGCACTGTGTTATGAGATGCACAGCGGAAAAAGATATCGCGGTCCTGGCCCAATGCATTGCCCTGAGTATGGAGTGTTCAACCATTTGTTCCATGCTCGCACAATTGATGTCCATGGAAAGTTTCTATGCTAAGAAGCTGCTGAGCATTTGCGCTGAGATCTGTTCCAACTGTGCAACAGAATGTTACCAACACAAGAATATCCATTGTCATGCCTGTGCCAAGGCCTGTGAGGCTTGTGCAATTGCCTGCAACAAACTACTGACGTAGCACCATTATCTTAGACAACCAATACGAATAGACTTTTAATTTAAAATGCCGTGTTCAAAAGCAAATTTTACCAAATGTGCTGTATTCTTCACCCCAGCCTTTTCTATTAAATTCTGGCGATGTCCTTCGACGGTGCGCTTGCTCAAAAATATTTTATCGGCGATCTCTATATTCGTGTATCCTTCGGCAATTAATTTCAGAACTTCCAGTTCACGTTCGGAAATATCGAAGTCCATTTGTAAAACCGTAGATGATTGTATATACGTTTGCCCTGAACGCACTTGTTCTAGCAACAACATCGAAATCTCCTCACTCATATAACGCCCTCCGGTGGCAATGTGCTTCAAAGCAAATAGTAGCTCGTTATAACCGACATTCTTGACCAAATATCCCGCAAGGCCATATTCAAACGCCTCGATCACATAGTTAATTTGGTTTAACATAGATAGGATAACGACTTTGACATCCGGATAAGCCTCTTTCAACTGCTGCAAAAGTTCCATGCCGTCCATCTCCTCCATACTGATATCTGTTAAAACGATATCGGGAGAAGTATGGGTATACAAGAAGTTCAGTGCTTCACGACCATTTGACGCTTCTCCTACTACCTCAAAGTCGTCTTGCGATTCCAGTAGTAACTTAATGCCGTTACGTACCACCATGTGGTCCTCCACCAATAAGATTTTTATCATTGTTTTTTTAAATCGTTAATTTCAATAAAATACCTGTTTCTACCGTTTCATTGAGGATATCTGCGCTGTATAGCTCCGCGATTTTTCGTAATCGCAAAGGAGAACTACTCGTTTTGGCACTAGCTCTTGAGCCATCCTTTCGAAAATAAGGAAGTACTTTGATAATGACTGCAAAATCGATAAGCTGAACCGATAAGGAAATGGCTTGTACGGTAAGTTCATCTTTCAGATATTCAAACAATGTAGTCAGAAGTTTGAAAAGATGAACTTGCATATAATGTGGCATTTCTTTAAGGTTTGGATCAAGCAGGATATCAATAGATAAACCCAGTCGCTGCTTGTAAGACGCCACGACCTCGTCTACTGCATGAAAGATCCCCAGATCATTCAAAATCGGATTATACAGTAAAACAGCTTTGTTGCGCAGTTCTATTACGAGCGTGGTCAACGCATCCCGAAGGCAACGTAATTCTTCAAAGTCACCATGTCTATTGGTAAAATTTTGCAATGAGATCCGCATCCCGTATAATTCTTGGGCAAGCTCATCACGAAAGTAACGACCTATCCGGCCCAGATCATCCTGTTGACTGCGTATAATAGATTTATAAAAATCTTCCTGGCTTCCCTCCCATAGTTGATTTGTATCCTGCAGACGCTGTTCTGCCCGCGACGGATCTATATAGATACCTTTGTTATCGTCCCCCATAGTATTTCGCTTTCATGTTATAACTAATAACCGTTTTCATGCAGCAACTGTTTTTAAAAAATCATAAAGTTGTCTCCTTTAAAGGACTACGTATAAATACGTATTCGCCTCCATTAAGGTGGGGATAAAACTCTGGGAAAACACTTGTTGTTAAAGTAAAAAACACCTTAATTCGGATTTAACCTCATACTCATACGAGCAAGAAACAAACCATTAATAAATTGTCACACAATCATTTACACAATACAAGAACTCAGTTGGCTGAGTTTTTTATAGTTTGTCCAGTGGGTGCTTGCTGAATTTTCTAGCACCTTAATTGTAGTTACTTACGCACTGATATACACTAAAATTAGAGCATATGGAAAATATCACAATCGATCAACTGTTTAAAGAAAAAAGACCTGCATTAAAATATTTAGCGGCGCAGTTTACCAATGATCCAGACGAAAGAGAGGACTTGGTACAGGAGACCATGGTGAGATCGCTATCTTCCATAGAAAAGTTCTTGAAGCACCCAAAATTGATGTCCTGGCTTTATATCATCATGAAGAATACCTATATCAATCAGTATACGCGCAACAAACGGCTGGAAAATTACCGAAATGAATATATAAGTATGGGCTATGCTAACGAAATTACCGGCAATAGAGGTGAGAACAATTTTGTTGCTTCTGATATTCAACATGCGCTCCATTGTCTTCCTAAAGATCACTACAACGCATTTGCAATGTTTTTGGAAGGTTTTAAATACTATGAGATTGCCGAGCACTTGCAGATTCCGGAAGGAACAGTGAAAACACGTATACATATGGCCCGGAAATCCCTTCAGAAGCAACTCAAGACGTACTCAAAAAGCATATTCTAAATAGGGTAAGATTTTATAGTATAAGCAGGGCGTTCAGATGGGAAACGCCTTGCTTTCTTTTGGGAAACCTATGTTACAGACCTTGTGAGACATGCTTCTACCTGCCGTTGAAGGGCAAGTACAAAAATAATCCAATTTTTCATGACCGCGTATTGATTGCATATAAAGTGAATTTACTTACTTTTAATAATTAATTCATATCCAAGTAATACCGTTTTCGTTTCTTTATTATAGGAGAATTCATATAGTCAGGAAATAATTAAAAACAAATGAAGACGATCAGCTATTTTTTCCAGCGGATGATATTACGGATGTTCTTACGCCGATTCAGTTCTTTCTATTCACCGCTTCGATTCCATAAAACGTAAACGTATCAAGCTGGATAAGTAATTCGGCAATTATTTTAACGATAAATGCATTTAACCAAAGATGCCTTTGGCAAAGATTTCATCTGGGGAGTATCTACCGCGGCTTATCAGATCGAGGGGGCACATGATCTATATGGGAAAGGGCCTTCGATCTGGGATGTCTTTGTACAAAAAAGGAACCGTATATTTCAGAATCAGCATGGCAATATAGCGTGCGACTTTTATCATCGGTACAGCGATGATCTATCGCTGATGCGAAATATGCATATCCCGAATTATCGGTTTTCACTTTCTTGGAGTCGCATAATTCCACAGGGGACTGGAGCTATTAACGCGTATGGGTTAGATTTTTACGATAGGCTGATTGATCTTTCGCTTGAACTGGGAATCACGCCGTGGGTCACCCTTTATCATTGGGATCTCCCGCATGCACTCGAAAAAAGAGGAGGCTGGGTAAACCGCGATGTGAAAGAGTGGTTTGGGGAATTTGTCGCCAAGTGCGTCCGTGCTTATGGCGATCGTGTGAAGCATTGGATGGTGTTGAATGAACCCACCGTATTCACTGCGGCAGGATATTTTTTTGGTGTACATGCACCGGAGCGGAAAGGCTTGGGCAACTTTCTGGCCGCTACGCATCATGCAGCGCTGTCACAGGCTTATGGAGGCCATATAATCAAATCTATATTGCCGGATAGCTATGTAGGTACAACGTTCTCCTGTTCTCATGTCGAGCCCTTTTCCGACAAAAGTAGAGATATCGTGGCAGCAAAAAAGGCGGATGTACTCCTCAATAGACTATTTATAGAGCCCTTATTGGGGCTCGGGTATCCAACCGAGGAGATCAGCATTCTTCGCCGCATTGAAAAATATATGAAGCCAAACGATGAGAAGGAATTACGATTTAACATGGATTTTATCGGTATCCAAAATTATACCCGCGAAATCATCCGCTATGCTCTGTTTGTCCCCTACCTTCAGGCAAAGATTGTATCCGCCAAAGAACGGAAAGTCGATATGACAGAGATGAACTGGGAAGTCTATCCCGAATCGATTTATCAAGTGTTAAAAAAGTTTGGCGCCTACCCTAATATGCCCCCCCTCATCATTACGGAAAATGGTGCCGCATTTGCAGATACCGTTGAAAATGGCCTCGTCAATGATCCCAGAAGAACAGCATATCTACAACAGGCTATCCAACAGGTTTACAGGGCCAAGCAGGAAGGTATACGAGTAGACGGTTATTTCGTCTGGACCTTCTTAGACAATTTTGAATGGGCAGAAGGCTATAGACCACGTTTTGGACTCGTGTATGTAGATTTTGAAAGCCAACAGCGTATACTAAAGTCCTCCGGACGCTGGTATGCTGATTTTTTAAAATAACGCGCAGCTTTTGCTTATCATTAAATACGCCAAAGACGCTATTAGTTTATATAACTGTCCTAAGATTCCTTCCTAAAGTTCCTTTTTGGGTATTGCTGCTCCATCCATATCCCATATCCTTAAAGGGTGTTCAGATAATCACTTAAAGACAGTTCCGTACCGATCTGCAGTTTCTTTCGAAGTCTATAGCGGTGGATCTCAACTCCTCTGACAGTAATATTCTGCAATTGCGCAATCTGTTTGGAAGTAAAATGAAGCTTGAGGTAAGCGCATACTTTAAGATCATTTCGCGATAAGCCAGGATGTCTCGCCTTTAATTTGTTCAAAAAACCGTCGTTGAGTTCGTCGAAATGAGAGGCAAACTGATTCCAGTTCGCACTGTTTTTATCAATATCTTTGAGCAGGTTATTGATGCGCCTCAAATTAGAATCCTCGTCATCTCCAGTATCAAGTTTTGCCAGCTCATCCCTGATTTTGATTAGGGCACCTGAATTTTCAAGCAGCTGCATGCTGGTACTTGCCAATTCCTTGGTTTTATTGATCACTTCGTTTGCCAGCCTCTCGTTATTCAGTTTCACAATCTCTTTTTCATTTTTTTCTATTTCCAGCTGATGGATATAACGAAGCTGTTCCATCTGTTGCTCATGCTTCTGTTGTTGTCTGGTCCACCGTAGTTGCTGCCAGCGCATAAGTCCAATAACACAGAGAACGGCAAGTAGACCGTACAGCATCTTTGCCCATATGGTCTTGTACCATGGTGGTAGTACGACAAAGCGGTAAGATGTAACTGCTGACTCCTGATTCAGATTGTTTCGCACCTTGAGTAGAAACGTATATTGACCTTCCTGTAAGTTCGTATAGGATTTATCAGATTGGGACGACCAGGAGGACCACTGCTCATCATAACCGACAAGCTTATAACTAAATTCCAGGTGCTGATAAATCCCATAACTCGGCGAAGAAAAATTAAATCGGAAAGCGTTAAATTCAGAAGGCAGTTCCGGAGATTTTTCTACGTTTGTAGTTAACGCTTCCGAAAAGTAGCCGGCAAAAATAAGACTGTCCTTCTTGCCGGTCGCCACGACCCGTGACAACATCGCCACTGGTTTAGAAGGCTGTTTAATATACTTATCAAAATTGATATGAATAACGCCTTTTTCAGCACCTATGTAGATATTGTTTCTATTAAAACAATAAATATGTTCAAATCCGGAGGTGTTCATACCTTCAATTTCGGGAAAATTAATCAGCTGGTAATTTCCACGTTTGGAGTCAAATTTCCCAACGCCCACCATTTTTTTTGTGCAGAACCAAACATTACCATCCTGATCATCCCGCAAATACCGTATCGTCAAATTTTTAAAGGCGGCAAAGTGTTCCGCAGGCACAAATTTCTCTTGGTCATAGTCATATCGATATAGGCCTTTCTCGGTCGCGAACACAACTTGATTCTTAACTTTGAATACATAATTTTGGTAGTCGGCTGGCAGACCATGCTTCTTTGTATAAAGCTTGGTATGATACGACCGTCGGTCCGACGATAGCAGGATACGATATATTCCTCTATAAGGATGTGAAGCCCAAATTGTTCCATGTTCATCCTGTTCAAGAAAACGAAATGAGTCTGACAATCCTTTCAACAGTCCACTTGAAAAAAAATTTCCTTCTTTAAACCCCAGTAATCCCAGCCCTTGATAAGTGCCAACCAATGTATTTTCAACAGGATAAACCATGCTAAGGGGCAAAAGCCTCCAAGTGCCTATGTCCTGTGAGAGCGGTAGAAGATGTCCTTCCCTGATCTCAAAAAGGCCTTTGTTATGCCCCAAAAGCAGACGTCCATTAAGCTGTTCGAGGCGCCAGGCCTCACCCCCGTCACTCCGCTGGAGCAGCGAAAATGAGGCCGGAGACCGGCTATGATCCGATATCCCCTGTTCTATCGCTGCATGATAAACGCCATTTGAAGAAGAAAGATAAAGCCGTTGATTAAAAATCAGTGACGAATAAGCAGTCACATCGTTCTCCAAATTTGGTCTGAAATAACGTATGGCACTACCATGGCTGATAACGGAAATGAAGTTATCTGTCCCCACCCAGATATTTTTTTGCCGGTCGACAAAGACTGCTGTGACATTCTTGTTGTGCAGGCCTTCGCGAATACCGATCCGTTGTAAGGTATGGCCATGAACATCTCGAATATGGCAACCATCTTTCGCATTGCCGGATACAAAGGTAGAATCATCTATTTTCGCCAGGGATGGTGTATAACTACCATCCCAGGACGACAAATTGAGAGGAGTTAATTTTCCATTTTGAAGGGCATAGCTCTCATTATTTAAAGTCGACAATAGCATACGGTTAGCTGTCGAAGGTAATATAGATGCTATTTTAGTATTTTTAAACGGTAGATCCGGCAGATAAGGAATCCATTTATTCTCATGGTATTCCATAATACCATGCTGCCTGTCCTGTGCAAATAACCTGTCTCCGGACCTTCCGATATAGAACCATTCAGCAGCAGCAGGATGACATTGTATTGTTTGCCCTTTTAATTCAAAAATAACATCTGTACCCCGAAAAAAAATAGATTGCCCCAACCCAACCGTATTCCAGATATCGGCAAAGTTACGATACTTTTGAGGGACCAAATGTCTTAGTGAAGTATACTTCAGCCCCATTTGTGCCGAGCGCTCAAAGTACCCAAAATCACCCTGCCCTCCAACATAAATGCGATCGTTGTCATCCACCCATAGCGAGCGGATGTTCGTATGATTGGGCAGAGGGAAAGTCTTCCAATATCTTCCATCAAAGGTAAGCAAACCTTCACTATTGCCAAAATACATGATACCGTGACTATCCTGTTTAATATCCCAAGTACGGCTCCCTCCCTGATAGACAGATTTACCATAATTATAGACAAGGGGAAGACCAAGCAGATCCTGGCCCCAGAGCCGGCATGAAAACAAAGTCGAGAGGATGAAAAAAAGGATGACAAAATACTTCATAATAATTCCCTTCAATTGGCTGACGTAAACTTGACGTACCCCAAATATATTGATTTTTGAGAGATACCAAGATATGATGTAGTGTTGAAGTACCACTAAAATTCGATATTGCAGCCACTACACTTAATTTTGAAATTGATAATTATAAACAATTCCTAAATTTTAATTCGTTACACATGAGAAATACAATCAGTATTATTGCCAGTGCTGCCCTATTCTCCTGCCTGACCAACAATGTAAACGCGCAGAGCAGGACGATCAGGGGGCGGATTACCAACGAACAGGGGGCACCTGTCGTGGCCAGTATTATTGTACAGGGCAACTCCAAAGTTGGTACAAGCAGCAACGAAAACGGGGAGTTCACGCTGTCGCTTGCTCAGCAGTACGGCTATCTTGTCATCTCTTCATTAGGGTACGAAACAAGAACAGTATCCATCGGTGGCGATATTTTGAACATTGAGCTGAAACCTAAAGAAGATTTCAACTTGGAGGAAGTGGTAGTCGTAGGCTATGGCACCCAACGTAAGGGAGATCTGACAGCACCCATCGGCACTGTGAATATGGAAGAGATGAGCAAAAGAACGGTTACAAATCCTATGGACGCTCTCCAGGGAGCAGTCACCGGCGTCCAGATTGTCAGTTCCGGAGCCCCCGGATCGAGTCCATCCGTGCGTGTTCGCGGTGTTGGATCGTTTAATAATGATAGTCCGTTATATGTCGTTGACGGCATGTTTATGGATAACATCGATTTTTTGAATCCAAATGATATTGCTGATATCTCCATTCTGAAAGATGCATCCGGTGCCGCGATCTATGGTGTACGAGCAGCTAATGGCGTTATCCTGGTCACCACCAAAAAAGGCCGCCTAAATATGCAACCCAGAATTACCTACAACGGTTTTGCCGGTTTTCAGACGCCCACCAATGTTCTAAAGATGGCGAACGCACAGCAGTATGCAGCTTACGCAGTCGCGACAGGAAATGAAGCTTTTGTCAAAAGCTCGGTGGAAAAGTTTGGGGGCACCGAATCCCATCCAGCAATGGATACAGATTGGTTTAAAGAACTGCTGCGCAGTAAAGCTCTCCTTACTAACCATAACCTCGACATCATGGGCGGTGCTGAGAAAATAAGCTATTCCATGGGGCTCAACTATAGCAAGCAGGAAGGAATTATGGATGCCAGCAATATGAATCAAAAGTACAATATCCGAATGCAGATGGATGCTAAAGTAACCGATTGGCTAAAAGCAGGATTTACGGCACATTTTAACAATTTCAAGACTTACTCGCCCGACAATGCCGCTTTTAGACAGGCCTATTTTGCATCGCCCCTCTATCCAGTCTACGATCCGTCACTTGAACTCGCTAAACCGGAGAAATTTGGATCCAGTACAGCGATCGGTATGCAGTCGGGATTCTGGTACAACAACCCCATTGCCACGGCATTTTATAACACAAATCAGACCAGAGGCTTTCAGATTTTGCCTACCATCTACCTAGAAGCCGCATTGTGGAAAGACAAGATCACATTTCGTTCACAGCTTAGCCAACGTTACCAGTCTACCCATAACATTAATTACGATCCCGTCTATTATATTGATAATGACCAACGCAATGATCGCTCCTTCTTACGCTCCGCCCAGGCACGCAACAACAACTATATACTAGACAATCTCCTGACGTACAAAGATCAGTCCGGCAAGCATCACTGGTCCGTACTGCTGGGGCAATCCTCCCGTGAGGAACGCTGGCGCGAAACGTGGGTACAAGCTAATGACGTTCCGGCATCGGAAGAATTCTGGTATGTGGGTGTAGGCGCTCAAGGTATTGGATCTGCGACTGGCTATGGTGAAAACGGCTCCCGGAATGCCGGTATTTCCTACTTTACCAGAGGCACTTATGATTATGACAACAAATATCTGCTAACGGCCACTTTCCGTACCGATGGAAGTTCAAAATACCAAACTAAATGGGGCTATTTTCCATCGGTAGGTTTAGGTTGGGTGCTGACCCGTGAAAAGTTTATGGAAAATCAGCATCTTTTTAACCAGTTGAAGATTCGCGGGAGCTGGGGTAAACTGGGTAATGACGGCATACAGCCCAATGCAGGTTACGCGACCGTGTATTCTGGCAATAATTTCTCCGGAATTTTTGGAAGCGAGGGCACAACAAATGGAACCCGTGTACCGGGTTATCGTATCGGCCGTTTTTTCACACAAGTACGCTGGGAAGTTGTTGAAGAATGGGATGGTGGTATTGATTTTGCAATGTTAAACAATCGCCTGAACGGTACCATAGACTACTATCACCGTACAACTAATGATCTCGCTTTCAGCAGGCCGATCCCATTCTCCTGGGACCGTGTTTATGGTAACTGGGGACGTGTGGCCAACAGTGGTTGGGAATTTGGGCTACAATGGAAAGACAAAACCGGTGATTTCGGCTATGCGATCGCAGCCAATGCAACGACGCTCAAGAATCGCGTCAAGGATCTAGGAGGACTGGAAAATATCATGAATGGTTACCCCGAATGGTCAGCTGAATTTCCAGCGCGCATCGAGCTCAACCAACCAATCAACTTCTATTATGGCTACGAAGTAGCGGGTGTGTATCAAAATCAGGCCCAGATTGACGCTGACCCCATTGCCAAAAAATACAATCAGCAAAACCCCAATTCACCCATCCTGCCGGGCTACCTCCAATACAAGGATCAGAACAATAATGGTGAACTGGATGAAAAAGACCGGGTCAACCTTGGTAGCTATCTTCCGAAAATCACATACGGCTTTAATCTTGCATTTGATTATAAGAAATTTGACCTTAGTATTGCCTTTCAGGGCGTAGCTGGCAATAAGATCCACAACCTGAACCGCGCCATGCGCCGAAAGTATAATCAGATGAATGCTGACGCTGCGTTTATCGAAAGTCTCTGGACAGGCGAAGGCAGCAGCAATACACATCCTTCTGCCGGAGGTTCGGTGGCCTCCTGGAATCTGCAAGCGAGTTCATTTTTTGTGGAAAGTGGTGCCTATCTGCGGATACAGAATATCCAGCTCGGGTATAGCTTTGATCTCAATAAAATACCAGTTCGTATTTTTGCAACAGCTGACCGCCCCTTTATTTTTACCAAGTATAATGGATTTACGCCTGAAATTAACGCTACTGGATTAGCTCCTGACGTCAGAGGGATGGGATTCGATGCTAACGTCTATCCAGTGGCGTCAACGTATAGTGTTGGTATAAAAGTGTCTTTTTAATTACACCCTAAATTTAATCATATGAAAAACTTCAGATATATCTTGATCGCAAGTTGCTTAGGCCTTTCATTGTGCATGAACAGCTGCAGTAACTTTTTAGATAAACCGTTGGAAAATCAACAGCGTTCCGAAGAAATAGATTACAGCAACACCGCACTGATGTATGGTCCTGTATCAGGTGTCTACCGTTCTGCTGCCGATGATAACCTCGTTCACTGGATCGATCTTTCCATCCGATGCATGCGAGACGACGACTATCAGCAGGGCGCTCCAAGTCCGAACGATAATCCTGAACTGATGGCCATCAAGAATTTTCAGAATGATGTCACCGTACAGTCCTACTGGGGACTCAATCAATCTTGGATCAGCTATTATAGTTTAGTCATCGCGGCCAACAACGCCTTAATTGAACTAGATCAGTTTGCCGCTAAAATTCCGGCAACAAATACAGCGGATCTTAAGCTCAACAAACAGTATAAAGCCGAAGTGCGATTTCTTCGAGCTTACGCTCATCTGATGGCTTCGCGTCTTTTTGGGAATGTCCCAATACTGACCGACAGTGACAATATAGGACGTCTGGCTACTATCAACAAAAGTACCGCAGCGGAAGTCCGACAGTTTATCATTGATGAAATGAACAGCTGTGCAGAAGATCTCGAAGATGCCCGTCCCAACCAATCCAAGCATGCTGGCGCTGTCATAAAATATTCTGCGTTACTGTTAAAAGCGAAAGCTGCTGCAGATCTGGCAGCTAATGACAATAGCAGTGTTTACTGGAATGAGGTATTGGATGCAACAGACAAAATTATAGGAAGCGGCAAATTTTCACTGTATCCTAATTATTATGAACTCTTCAAAATACCAGGGAAATTAGCCAATGAATCATTATTTGAATTACAATATTCGGACTTCGGACTAGGGGCCGGTGACATCGTACGGCCGGGGGTGGATTGGGGCACCTTCTTTAAATGGCAAGGTCCATCCGGGGATCAGAAAGGCAGTCCGATTTCTGGTGCCGGCTGGGTGCCTCCTTCGCAGGATGTTGTGGATTTTCTGACCGGCCGTGGCGAGACCGAACGTTTAAAGACGACTATTCTCCACTGTGGCATCAATGGCAATCCGGCAACGACCGCCACAACTCCGAGCGGAGATGTAGTCTATGGAAACCCCTTTGGCATCAAATATTTTAATGGCAAAGCCTATCTACCAAAATCGCAGATGACGCCCGGAAGGATGGAGTATGGGGCCAACAATAATGTCCGTATATTGCGCTATGCAGATGTGTTGCTGCTCAACGCCGAAGCGAAAGTCAGAAAAGGGCAAAATGGCGACGAACCTTTTGGACTGGTCCGGGAGCGGGCCAAGTTAGCACCGATACACAACGTTACACTCTCCCAGATTTTAGACGAACGCAGAGCTGAATTCGCCTGCGAATGGTGGGGCGAACGTTTTAATGATCTCGTGCGCACAGGGCGTGCAAAAGATGTATTCGGCGGTAAATTTATACCCGGCGTAAGTGAATATTTGCCTATTCCACAAACACAGATTGATGCTAACCCTAATTTTAGATAAATGATGATATCTGAAAGAATATTAATTTTTGCAGCGATACAGCTCTTGCTGCTAAACTGGACATGGGCGCAGGAACAACAGGCAGTCAAGACAGAAATTGTCAAACTGAAGGAGGGCTACACCATCATGCGTGACGGACAGCCGTACTTTATTAGAGGTGCCGGCGGTACCAGTAACATGGAAAAACTGAAAGCGTATGGAGGAAACTCCATACGCACCTGGAGCCCACAAAATGGCACAGAAATCCTGAACAAGGCGCAGCAGCTGGGACTCACTGTGACCTTGGGGCTTGATGTAAAAACCGAACGGCATGGTTTTGACTATAACGATGAAGTCGCAGTCGCCAGGCAATTGGAATACCTGCGTACCGTAGTTGGCCAATATAAGGACCACCCTGCACTGTTGACATGGGGAATCGGTAATGAGCTCAACCTGCACTACAGCAATCCCAAAGTTTGGGACGCTGTCAATGCAATTGCGAAAATGATTCGCGAGATCGATCCAAATCATCTGATTACTACAATGCTGGCTGGGGTCAATCAAAAAGAAATCGATTATATCAAGGAGAAATGTCCCGAGTTAGACCTGATCGCCGTACAGGTCTACGGTGGACTCGCTGCTGTACCTCAGCAGCTACGAAGAGCAGGCTGGGACAAGCCTTATATTGTAACCGAATGGGGGCCTACTGGGCATTGGGAAAGCATACAAACCCCTTGGGGTGCCGCCATAGAGGAGAGCAGCCACGAGAAAGCCACCGTTTATAAGAATAGATATGAGACTTCTGTAGGCAAGGACAAGAATTGTCTAGGGTCCTACGTCTTCCTCTGGGGGCAGAAACAGGAACGTACACCCACATGGTACGGTCTATTTACAGAAGCTGGGGAAGAAAATGAAGTAGTGGATGTGATGCAATTTCTTTGGTCTGGCCAATGGCCTGCCAATAAAGCTCCGAGACTGGATTCTCTCATTCTGGATAATAGAAAGGCGAAAGACTTCATCTATTTGCAGCCCGGCAGGGACTACCCATTGGAGGTATTTGTCAGCGATCCTGATGGCGATCAGTTGCAAACACGCTGGGAACTGCTCCATGAAAGTACCGACTTAAAAGAAGGAGGCGACCGTGAGGAACGCCCTGACTCGCTCGGAGGACATATCAAAAAACAGTCCAGACAGAGGGCCATCTTAACAAGTCCCCTACAAGAAGGAGCCTACCGCATCTTTGTGTATACAAGCGATGGTCACAATAACGTAGCTACCGCCAACATCCCCTTTTACGTCACCGGTGATACGACCAAAACCAAGGCTCTCGTCTTCCGCTTTTCGGACTCTCCTGTATGGTTTGATGAATTCAATGACAAAGGTTTGCCTGACAAGACCAAATGGTCATACGACGTAGGATCGTTACACAACGGCTGGGGAAACAATGAACTGCAATATTATATGGACGCTTCACTCAAAAATTCGATCATGGAGAACGGCGTGCTGAAAATAAGGGCAATCAAAGAAAGCAGAGAAGGTAAGGCATATACATCAGCCCGATTAGTCAGCAAAAATAAAGGTGACTTCACTTACGGCAGATTTGAGGTCCGCGCCAAACTCCCTAAAGGCCGCGGAACATGGCCAGCTGTCTGGATGCTGCCTACAGACTGTACCTACGGAGGTTGGCCCAACTCTGGCGAGATTGATATAATCGAGCATGTCGGATACGATCAGGATATGGTGCATATTTCTACACACAGCAAAGCTTATAATCATGGTATAAATACACAAAAAACGGGAAATAAGCGCGTACTGGGTACTACCGATAATTTCCATCTTTATCGCGTGGACTGGACCCCATCCTATATCAAGGGCTTTGTCGATAATGTTGAGATCTTCCACTTTGACAATGAGCATAAAAGTTTTAGCGAATGGCCCTTTGATCAGAAGTTTCACCTGCTGATCAACTTGGCCGTGGGCGGCAACTGGGGTGGAAAAGAAGGAGTGGACGACTCGGTATTTCCCGCTACTTTTGAAATCGACTATGTACGCGTGTACGAGCTTTTAAGGTAATTTCCGGCATCGACACGGGGCCCAAAAAGTTCGATAGCCCCGTTTTTAAGCAACTCTACCGTTTATCTACAGCTTCATTTCAGATATCTGATTCTGAAAGGTGCGTCCTTCACGTTTTTTCATATGCTAAAAGTACATCGATGATGATACCACTTTTTTACATACACCAAGTAAGAAATTAAGTCTGTATACCTATTTTTGAAACATAGCAGCAGGCTCTGCCATATCCGGCAACAAATGTGAAGTAAGAACGCAGCAATAAGAAATAATAAATATGTATAATTTTAAAAACGATTATTCCGAAGGTGCACATCCAAGGATTCTAGATAAACTCATCCAGACCAATCTGGTGCAGCAGGCTGGCTATGGTGAAGACGAATATGCACAGCAAGCTAAGGCAATTTTGAGAGACAGGCTTCAAAATCCGGATGCCGCAATTCATTTTGTCTCGGGCGGCACGCAGACAAATCTGTTGGTTATCTCCTTTCTTTTGCGGGTACATGAAGCTGTAATCAGCGCAAAGACCGGACATATTGCAGCAAACGAAACGGGAGCCATCGAAGCAACAGGGCATAAAGTGATCACCGCTGAAACCGCAGATGGTAAATTGCGGACAGCGGATATTGAAAATGTCTTAAAGGCGCACATGTTGGCACCACATGTTGTAAAGCCAAAAATGGTTTACATCTCCAATTCCACAGAAATTGGTACCATTTATAGCCTTGGAGAGCTCGAAGCGCTCTCTAAGTTTTGCCATGCCCATGATCTGCTTCTTTATCTGGATGGAGCCCGCTTAGGGCACGCACTTGCGGCCAAAAATAATGATCTGACCATGGAAGCACTGGGGCACCTCACGGACGTTTTTTACATCGGCGGCACCAAAAACGGCGCACTTCTGGGTGAAGCTGTGATTTTTAACCGTGCGGATCTGGCTATTGATTTTGATTATGCCATAAAGCAAAAAGGGGCTATGCTCGCTAAAGGACGTGTGCTTTCCATTCAATTTTTAGAGCTCTTCAAAGATAATCTCTATTTTGATCTGGCGCAACGAGCAAATGCATTAGCTGCGCGTATCGCGAAGGCCGTCAGCGACAAAGGGTACAGCTTTCTAACGGAGTCCACGACCAATCAGATTTTCCCCATACTGCCCAATGAGGTGATTGAGCATTTAAGTCAAAAGTATCAATTCTACATCTGGAAATCTATCGATTCGGACCGCGCAGCAGTTCGCATTATTACGTCCTGGGCCACTGATGAAGAGATGGTCACAGCCTTTATTGAGGATTTAAATGGGGTCTAGTTGTCAAAAGATAGCACTGTTATAGAGGAAATAGCATATAGCAACAAAGCGCACCGGAGGGTATTTCCCGGCACGCTCCGCTATCTCGCTGAGTGGACTAATCCTTTGGTTCGACAGCGCGCCACACAATCGCAGCCACAGCAGCACCGACTACTGGCGCAACGATAAACAACCACAACTGCGACAACGCTTTGCCGCCTGCAAGGATAGCTGGTCCGAAGGAACGGGCAGGATTAACAGATGTACCCGTAACTGGGATGGCAACAAGGTGGATCAGAAGCAGGGTAAAACCGATCGCTAAGCCTGCCATCGTGCTATTTCCTACTTTTGAAGTCGTCGCCAGTATGACAAATAAAAAAAGAAATGTTAAAATAGCTTCGATAAGAAAAGCAGAGGCAGTTCCATATTCATTCTGGTAGCCTGCTCCCCAGCCATTGGATCCGTAAGCCCACTCACCTGCTGTAAAGCCTGCCAACTGACCATTTAAAAGCTGTTGTAGCACAAAGGCGCCCAAGAGAGCTCCAATGAATTGCGCTACAATATAGACCACCGCATCCTTAGCAGACATCCTGCCCGCCAATAATACTCCTACAGTTACAGCAGGATTAATATGACAGCCTGTAATACCGCCGATAGCATACGCGAATACAACCACTGAAAGGCCGAAAGCCACGGCTATGCCCAGTAGTCCCAGACCAGAAAGCCCGCCCATGGTATTCGCGCCAGCAATTGCAGCAGCCCCGCAGCCAAATAGAACCAAACCAAATGTGCCGATTAATTCAGCCACAAATTTTGAAGATGTTTTAATTTCCATATGAATCTGTTTATAATTTAGTTAACTCTAATTTAATCATTTTCCGTATAAAAGACGAAAAACGAATAAATTATTGTAGAACAATATCTACAGAAACTTGCCATAGTCCATGAGGAAAGTTATTCTAAGTACCTTCCATCACTGACTATGGACGACTTCCGGGCGGGTGATAACGCCATTCCCGCAACTCAGGGAATGACTCAGACACAATCTAGGAGCTCATCACCTGCGATCCAACAGGAGTGGTAATGTAGAAAAACGATTAACCCGCGAGCCCATGATGCAATTTTTCAACTTGAACAATCAAGTTACCTAAGATATCTTTTGTGGATTCTTTACTATATGGATGGATGGACTGTCCGGCCCAGAGACTGACAAAATCAGCATTACGACTGGATTTAGCAATCTTCCGAAGCAGATTTGTTAGCTTATTCTGATAGGGATAAGGGAGAATATAGGGAGAATTATCCACCGCATCAATAAAAGCATTTCGGATTCCTCTGGCATAACGCCCTGAAAAACTTCGTGTCAGCACAATATCACCTTCTCGGACCTGTGCCAAACGTTGCTTCTCAAAATCCAGCAATGCGCTTTCTTCCGAACACAGAAGCAGGCTCCCCACCTGAAACCCCGAGGCCCCTAGCACTTTTGTGGCAAGTAAAGTATTTGCATTATATATCCCCCCTGCATAGATTAATGGTTTGTCCACCTGTTCTCGTACCTTGGACAGTAAAGAAAGACCACCAATCTGGGGGATATCCATATCGTCAAAACTTCCGCGATGCCCCCCAGCTTCTAATCCCTGTACACAAATGATATCTATGCCTGATGTTTGCAATAGCTGCGCTTCTTCAACAGCGGTGCAGGTGCCAATAAGTATGGTATCGTGCTCCTTCAGTATACGGATGCTTTCGGCATCTAAATTTCCAAAAGTAAAGCTGACAATTTTGCATCCTTTCTCTATAATAGCCTCTACTTGTTCGTGATAATCCGTCAACCGGATTTCATTAAATTCAGGCAGCTCAACTTCCATGTGATGTGCTTGCGCCAAGGATTCGATGAAAGTCTTCGTCTGCTTATAATTTGCCTGGAGTTCTTCGGAAGCTTCGGGTATTGAATTGACGAAAATGTTCACGGCGAATGGACCATCTGTTAATTTTTTCGTTAACTCTATAGCTTTAATGCATTCTTTGTAAGGTAAATCGCCCAAAGCTAGGGATCCCAGTGCGCCTGCGCCAGAAGCAGCAGCGACCATTTGCGGGGTCGTAACACCAAACATCGGTGCTTGTATAATCGGATATGCAGTTCCTAATAATTGCGTAACTTGAGTAGACCAGTTCATACTAACTTATTTTTACTATTGACCAACAGCTCACTAGAATTGCAAAGCAAGTTACGGCTTTTATGATGCAATTTACAGTACTAAATGTCATTTATTGGCGATAACAATTAGTAGAATCAAGCGAAATGCAGTATCTTTAGTTAAAGATTTATTTTATGAAAATAGCATTCTTTTCTTCCAAGCCCTATGACCGCACATTTTTTGAGCGCGAAAACGAAAACTATGGCTTTCAGCTACATTTTTATGAAACGCACCTCGGCCCGCATATCGTCAATGCTATTGATGGAGAAGAGGTCGTCTGTGCCTTTGTGAACGATAAACTCAATCGTCAGGTAATACAGGTGCTCGCTGAAAAAGGTGTCCGGCTGATCGCACTGCGCTGTGCAGGATTCAATAATGTCGATCTACAGGCTGCTAAAGAATGTGGCCTCCAGGTTTGCCGTGTTCCGGCCTATTCTCCCGAAGCAGTTGCTGAACACACCATGGCGATGTTACTGACGCTCAACCGTAAAACCCACAAAGCCTATAACCGTGTTCGCGAACAGAACTTTGCCCTGAATGGCCTGTTGGGCTTTAACATCTTCCAAAAGAAAATCGGCGTTATTGGAACCGGAAAAATCGGAAAAGCATTTATCAAAATTGCCATGGGATTCGGAGCAGAGATCATTGCCTACGATTTATATCCCGACCCCAGTCTGATCAGTATGGGAGTTCAGTATAAGTCGCTCGACGAATTATTTGGAGAATCAGATATTATTTCATTACATTGTCCGCTAACAGCAGACAATCACTATTTGATTAACCAGGAGACACTGGCCAAAATGAAAGATGGTGTTACGATTATCAATACCAGCAGAGGCAACCTTATCCATACAAATCATGCTATTCAAGCGTTGAAAGAACACAAGATCGGATTGCTGGGCATAGATGTCTACGAGCAGGAAGAAAAATTGTTCTTCAAAGATCTCTCCACGACGATTATTGAGGATGACACCATTCAACGGCTCATGAGCTTTCCAAATGTGCTGGTCACAGCACATCAGGCTTTTTTTACTACAGAGGCCCTGACACAGATCGCCGAACGCACTTTAAAGAGTATATCAGATCTATTGACCACCGGCAAGACAGATACAGAAGTGTTGTTGTAATCGAATGTCATGCATTATGGACGTTCCTTCCTGTAGCTCGCCCACCATTGGTCGAGCTGCTCAATAACTGGTAGTAAAGTTTTGCCCAGTTCGCTCAATTTATATTCAACCCGAGGCGGCGATTCCGCATAGGTCTGCCGGCATAATATACCATCCCGTTCCAGTTCACGCAACTGTAGCGTCAAGGTCGTCTGCGCCATGTCCTCCATCTCCCGTCTCAGTTTACCAAATCGTTTCGGACATTCCCGAGCAATCGCTTTGATGAGAAGCACTTTCCACTTCCCGCCTATAATCTTAAATATTCCATTGACATCGCAACAACTGCCAAAATTTTCTATTTTTTTTTCTTCCATAATCTGCTCATTCTGACCATTAGTTCATAAAACCATACTTAGTATGGTTTTTATAACTACTTGACTAAGTAAAATAACCCTGTTACTTTTAACGATAAAATTATTAAAAAACTCTTTATATGCGACTACTCAACAAAGAATTAATCCAGATCGGCTTACTTTCCGTTGGTATTTTTTTATTTGTCATCGACCTGTTCATCATCAATGTCTCTCTCCCCACTATGCAGCATGCTTTAGAGCTGGACAACAGTGCGACCCAATGGATTATCGTGCTTTATGTCATCGGATACGCCAGTCTGCTGATCAATGCAGGCAATGCCGGCGATCACTATGGCAAAAAAAGACTATACTTGCTGGGCATGGCTGGGTTTACAGTGGCTTCAGTTGTCTGCGGACTTTCCGGCAATATCTATTTGCTGTTACTTGGGCGTTTGCTACAAGGCATCAGTTCGGGTTTGATGGTGCCGCAGGGAATTGCACTCATCACTGTACTTTTCGAAGATCCCGGCAAACGCACTATGGCTCTAGGAGTCTATGGAACCATCGCAGGGCTTGCTTCTGTAATCGGACAGCTTATGGGAGGCATCCTTCCGGATCAGGACTGGATAAGTGAAAGCTGGCGTCTTATTTTTTTAATCAACATTCCGATCGGCATCCTGGCTTTTGCTGCGGCCTACCGCAATATACCCCTGGATCACGCCAGTGCCCGAACTAAGATCGCCCTATCCCCGATGGTCAGATTATTTGTTTTATTGATGGGTATCATATATCCTTTAATTATGGGACCTGAATTGCACTGGCCCTTCTGGACAGTACTGTTATTGGGAGCATCCATTATGTTAACTGTTCTTTTTATAAAAAGAGAGCGCCGACTGTATAAAACCAGTCGACAAGTACTCCTTAACTTTTCCTTATTCCGTAGCAGAACCTTCAATCTAGGGCTCTTGGCGACATTGAGCTACTATATGGTCCAAGATGCCTATTTTATTATTAATTCAAACTTCCTGCAAGCCCACAGAGGTTTTACGCCGACGATGACCGGGATCGCTTTTGTCTATCAAGGGGTCGGCTATGTACTGGCCAGTATGCTGGTCGGTAAGTTGGTTCAACGCTTTGGAAAGGCGGTGGTGTTGACGGGTTTACTGATTATGATACTGGGCCTTGCCTTTCACCTATTTATGCTGGACAAGCAAATGGTGCCCCGGGGTCAGATTCACGCCCTGTTCTTTTGCTATGGCATAGGTTGCGGTAGTGTACTGCCGGCATTAATGACGCTTGCTCTTAAGGATCTTGACAAAGAGCTGATCGGTGTAGGCTCAGCTATCTACCTTACCGTACAACAGCTTGCGATCTGCCTGGGAATAGCCTTTATCGTCGGGCTTTTTTTACATCACAACGACGTATCGTTTTTTGGCCTGAACAACTTACGAACGGGCTATGGATATGCCACCTCATTATCCATTGTACTGTTATTAACGGTTGCCTGCGCGATCGCTTTTTTGCCGGCTGGTACACACCAGCCAGCATCTTCTGATGCATAGCTGCACGCCAATAACGCCGGGTATTTGTCCTGAGTGGCTACAGCAGCCACTTCAGGTCTTCGTCCTCAACAAAGCGCTTCTGGTCGGCAAGAACCAGAAATCTGCTATATATCTTTTCAAAATCGTCTGCCGCAAAGGTTAAGGAAAGAGCATTTAAGCGGTCCTTCAATGCTGCCCGACCGCTTCGCGCTGACAAAACGAGGTCGGGCAATGTGCCGCCGATGATCGCCGGATCTATAATTTCATAATTTCTGCGATCTTTTAATACACCATCCTGATGAATACCGGAAGAGTGGGCGAATGCATTTTTTCCTACAATCGCTTTATTCGCCTGAACGGGGTTGGACATTGCCTTGGATACCATCGAACTCAGTTCTACAATAAACTTAGGGTCAGCCTTTGTTGTTATTGATAAGTTATCTTTAACAAGGAGTATCAGCAATATCTCCTCCAAGGCTGCGTTTCCAGCCCGTTCCCCTACACCGTTGACCGTCCCTTCTACTTGTCCGGCACCAGCCATCACGCCGGCAATGCTATTGGCTGTGGCCATCCCGAGGTCATTATGACAATGCACTGACAGTATGGCCTTATCCTTATCCTTTCTGTGTTTATTGACATAAGCAATCTTCTCGTAATATTCAAAAGGCGTACAAAAGCCGTTGGTATCGGGCAGATTGACAATTTTTGCACCAGCTTGCACCACAGTATCCGTCATTCTGACCAAAAAATCATTGGAAGCCCTCCCAGCATCCTCGGCAAAAAACTGGACCTCATCGCATCGGCTTGAAGCATAGGACACCATATCAAAGGCTTTTTCCAAGATCTCTTCCCGGCTACTGTTGAATTTATATTTAATGTGGATATCGGAAGCCCCTATCCCGAGCTGTATACGAGCTGTTTTTGCATCGCGCAAGGCCTCAGCAGCGCTGTCGATATCTTTCTGATGTGCCCTTGCCAAAGCACATACTGTTGCGTTTTCAACAATGCCGCTTACTTCAGTAACGGCCTTAAAGTCCCCCGGCGAACTGATCGGAAACCCAGCCTCTATTACATCCACGCCCATAGCATCCAGCTTAGCCGCTATCGCTAATTTATCTTCTAACGTCAGTTGGCTACCCGGCCCTTGCTCCCCGTCCCGCAAGGTCGTATCAAAAATCTTTACCTGTTTCATGAGTATATTATTATGAGTCAAAACTAATACTACCAGCCGATTTACTATATTTGAAAATAAAACAATTGTTATTGAATAATGCCAAAATCTACCATTACGAATTTTTCCTGTGCAAAGTCTTTTCCGGATGGAACGATTGAATTACGGGAGTATGGTCAATTCAATACCGTCATGCATTATCATGAGCAAGTCCAGATTCTGAGTCCGACAAATGGGACCTTATTTATCTATACCGAAGGAAACAGTGTCTGTGTGCCAAATGGTTTTTATGTGCAGATCCCAGCCATGACACCACACAAACTCCTATCCCGGTCGCCTCGTCTATTATTGAAAACAATATTTCTGGATATGGAACCAATCCAAGATAAGCTCAGTGTGTACCCGCCGCAGGAACTATTGGATCATTTTTTACGATTTGGCGAAAAACACTGGAATTTGGATACCGCCGAAAGCATGACACAGACAAGTATCCAGGCTTTTAAATCCATGGTACCACTGTTACTGACAAAATCTTTTCAGGCAGAAGTTGTCGCTGCACAGAGCGACGTCATGATTGCTGTCAGCACCTATATATTGGACAATCTCCACAACAAAATATCCATAGCCGAGATTGCAGAAGCCTTCAATATGTCACAACGATCGCTATTCAGGCAGTTTAAAGATGAACTGCAGCTTACCATATTCCAGTTTATCAAACAACATAGGCTCTTGCGCGCCCTTCAGCTATTGGAAAACAAAGATTTACAGATATCGCAGATTGTATATCAGATCGGTTACGACAGTACATCCAATTTTTCAAATTTGTTTAAGGAGCACTTTGGGCTTTCGCCACAGCAATATCGCGCTAATTTATCACATTAGGTTAAACTGAAGAGTTAATGCGCTTTTATGATGTTCCACAAAAATTAAATTGATCAATGAAAGTTCCGTCCCTTATGAAAGACGTTGTATACATCCTCTTGTTCGGCTGTCAGTTCTCCGAGCAGCCCCGACATATCAAAACAATACTGAACAATCACATGAATTACCTCTCCTTCTACCTGCAACCTCCCGGCAACCATGAGCAATTTGGCTCTTAGAATTTCTTTACGATATTTTTCAAACACTTTACTCCAGACAACTAGATTAGCAAAGCCTGTCTCATCTTCAATCGTAACAAATAAAACACCTTTGGACGTTCCCGGCCGCTGTCTGACAGTAATCAGTCCACAGACCCGCACGGGCATATTGTTTTTGATTTGATTTAATTTCCCTGTCGGAACCACATGCAAGGTATTCAGCCTACTGCGCAAAAAACTGACAGGATGTGCTTTAATAGATAATGAGGTCCGCGCATAGTCAGCCACAACATGCTGGCTCTGGCTCAATAGTGGCAGTTCGATATGGCTATCATCTGGGCACTGTACCGGTTGTGGTTCAAACAGTCCGATAGGGCAATCTCCCAAAGCGCTGATTTCCCAGAGCGCTCTTCGTCGGTCGATACCAAGTGAACGAAAGGCATCAGCATCTGCCAAAAGCTCAAGCGCTGCCAAAGACAAGCCTGTTTCGAGCATGCTGAAGATGGATGTGTAGCCCAATCCGCGTCTTTGCGTAAGCAAAACAGCATCTTCTTCCGAAAATCCTTTGATCTGCCGTAATCCGAGACGTAGATGATGAGGCCTGCCCTGCTCGCCTTCGAGCGTATTATCCCAAAAAGAATGATTAATATCTATCGGAAGCACCTTTACCCCATGTTTTTGAGCGTCAATGACAATCTGTGCCGGCTGATAAAATCCCATAGGCTGGCTATTGAGCAAAGATGCTGCAAAAATATCGGGATAATGGCATTTGATCCAAGAAGAAACATACACCAGCAAAGCAAAAGAGGCTGCATGGCTTTCTGGAAATCCGTAGCTACCGAATCCTTCCAATTGCTGGAAAACCCGCAGAGCAAATTCTTCGCTGTAATTTTTTTTGACCATGCCGTCCACCATTTTTTTTCGGAAAACCGACACCTGTCCTTTGGATTTAAATGTGGCCATACTGCGGCGCAGTTCATCTGCCTCAGCTGGCGTAAACCCTGCAGCCACAATGGCTATTTCCATTGCCTGTTCCTGAAAAAGGGGAACTCCCAAGGTTTTCCGGAGAATTTCCCTGATTTCAGGATTAGGATAGTCAGTATCTTCCTCACCACTGCGTCTCCGAAGATAGGGATGCACCATATCCCCCTGAATGGGGCCCGGACGAACGATAGCCACTTCAATGACCAGATCGTAAAACTCTCGAGGCCGCAATCGGGGCAACATCGACATTTGAGCACGGCTTTCAATCTGGAAAACACCCAAAGTATCCGCATGACAGATCATGTCATACACTTTCGAATCCTCTGTTGCACCGATTTCGGCCAGGGACAGGTCCAGACCATAATGTTTTTTAGCAAGATCAAAAGCTTTACGCACGCAGGTCAGCATGCCCAGTCCCAATACGTCTACCTTTAGAAATCCAAGAGCCTCCAGATCATCTTTGTTCCACTCCAGATTAGTCCGGTTATCCATCCTGGCATTTATCAATGGACAAAGTTCATGTAAATTACCTTGTGTAATGACAAAACCTCCTGTGTGCTGTCCCAATTGCCGCGGGAAACCAATGTATTGATGAGTTAATTCCAGCACTTTTCGAAGATGGATATCCTCTGGATCAAACCCCTGCTCAGCCAAACGGTCCAGATCAATATAATCGTCCCAATGGCTACTCACCACAGCGGCCAATCGGCTTACAGCATCCACAGAGAGGCCCATAGCTTTTCCGACATCCCTAATGGCGCCTTTGGAACGGACCTGCGTGACTGTCGCCACAATAGCGGCACGGTTACGGCCATATTTTTCGTAAATATACTGAATCACTTCCTCACGGCGTTCATGTTCAAAATCAACATCTATGTCAGGCGGCTCGTCCCGTGCATCGGACATAAAACGTGCAAAAAGTAGCCTAAACTGCCCTGGATCTACAGAGGTAATCCCCAGACAATAACAAATAGTAGAATTGGCAGCAGAGCCTCTTCCCTGACATAAAATTCCTCTTTCTTTCGCAAAGCGTACATAATCATAGACCGTCAGAAAATAAGAGGCATAATTTTTCTGTTCAATAAAATCCAGTTCCATCTGTATGGTTTCCCTGACGGCATCTGGAATTTGACCATGAAATTTTTCTTTGGCACCTTCCCATGTCAAATGAGCCAATTCTTCCTGCACAGTACGCCCTGGAGACGACAGTTCGTCTGGATACACATATTTTAAATCATCCAATGAAAACTGGCAGGCCTGCGCTATTTCTTCCGTGCGCGCAATAGCCTCAGGATAAGCTCCAAACAGACGCTCCATTTCTGCCATGGGCTTCAAATATCGCTCTGCATTCGGATAAAGCTTAAATCCCGCGTTATGAATCGTGCACTTTTCCCGGATACAGGTCAAAATATCCTGTAGTTCACGCCGCTCAGGTATATGGTAGTAAACATCCCCCAAAGCGGCAGTAGGAATCGACAACCGTTCGCCAAGCTGCTGGATCCTGAACAGTAATTTGGCATCATCCCCTAGGTATAACCTTTTCATGCCCAGATAAAGTGTGTCCGTCAAATGCTTTTTATATTCTTTTACCCTATCAATAAAGAATTGATCCAGTTCGAATGAAGCTGTCAGGCGATCTGGTGGACATACGATAAACTGCATACCTTCACTGTATGGATAGACATCGGCACGGTACAGCTCACATTTACCTTTTTCAGCTCTAAGATTACCTATTGTCAATAAAGAAGACAGCCTACCATAAGCATCTTTATCCTTTGGATAAGCCAACAAACTTGGACCATCCAGCAAATCCAGCCTACAAGCAGGAATTAGCCGGAGCCCCCACTTTTTTGCAGCAATATGTGCGCGGACCATGCCAGCAAAACTATTCCGGTCGGTCAGAGCGACAGCACTATAGCCCAACTGTGCGGCACGCTCAATCAGTTCCTCGGGATGGGAAGCCCCCTGTAAAAAAGTAAAATTACTGGTGATCTGTAGTTCACAATAAGCCATCCTTAAGCAAAAAAACCATGTAAAAACCATTGCTTGGGCAAACTCTCGTCGTAATGCCCCGAGCGATAAAGCCAAAAACGTTGGCCCTCTTCATCTTCAACAGCATAATAATCACGGTGTTCACCTTTGTCTATCCACCACTCCCGTTCAATCCGCTCGGGCCCGTCTGCTTTCTTAATGGTATGGACGCGCCCTTTATAGCGGAACAGCATGGGAGGATAATCTGGAATTGGTGCTGTCACAACGATAGGCTCCGGCGTATGCAGCAATCGGGTTGGCCGGGGACGTCCCTGTTGCCAGTCAACAGTAGACCGTTCTTGAAGTGAACAGGCGGCCTGCATGGATCTTTCTGGCCAGTAACGCGCAGCAGGAAGATATCGGGAAATATCACAGCTGGGATCTCTACTCTTCAGCCGGTCCAGAAGTTCTGTCAGTGCCGGATGATCCAGTCCGATACGATCGCTCCAAAGATTCTCCTGGACTGAGGGCGCCTCTTCCACTTTGGGTACTTCCAGCACAAACAGCTCAATACCTAATCCAGGCTCAATCTGGGAAATCTTAAGAGCAAATAACTGAAACAGATGTTGCACCTGTGCGGTTGCCCTATTGGTTCCAATAGCGACCTGTTCTATTTTGCCATCCATGCGATGACAAAGCAGCACAGCTTCCCGCAGGCCTTTACCTTCACTCAACAAACGGGTGCAGATTCTCACCAGTAGTTCCTGGACGGCTAGCTCAATCCCTTTAGCCGTTTGGATGGGCTCTAAACAAGGTAAACGTTCTTCATAGGGAACAATCGGCTTAATGGGCATAATAAACTCATCCGTATTCCCCATTGCCTGATCCAATCGGAGCAGCAAATGATGACCAAAACGCCGGCGCAAAGCAACACGCGGCATGTTGGAGAAACTTCCTATCGTTTTTAATCCAAGGGCCTGAAGACGTTGCAAAACGGTGGGTTCTAGCCGCAATGCCTGTGCGGGCATAGTTTTCAACACTTCAGAAAGTGTTTTGGGTACAACAATAGGATCACCTTGTCCATAACGAGCTACGGCCCATGCTCCACCTATACTATCTGCAATACTCATGCGTACATCATAGCCATGCTGCTTTAATCTCGAGATAATATGCTCCAAATAAGCCTTTTCTCCACCCCAGAGATGCGCACAACCACTGATATCCATTACAATACCATCAGGGAGGTCCAGAGCTGCAACCGGCGTATACCGGATACACCAATGTGCTATGGCATGAAGCAGCTTTTGTTCCAGTCCGATACGTTCATGGATGACTTTTAAATCAGGTAAAATAGCTTTTGCATCGGCGATGTCCATGCCCGGAAAGACTCCCTCCTGTTCGGCTAACGGACTGCTTGCACTCACGACAATTTTTCCATGTGTAGAAATAGCTAAAACAAAAGGTATTTCAGCCAGCCGAGGTCGGCACACTGTCATCCAATCTGTTTTAAGATGACGAAACCACAGTGATGCAAATCGCTTTTTCATGCCAAACTGAAATTTTGGTAACGTCCACCCCAGTCTGCAATAACTTTTTTTTCTTTCGTAATGGCTTCAAAACCATTTGCTGTCCAGCAAAACTGCCAGCAGCCCGGCTGACCATTCCGCACTTTCAACAGTTCAACGTTCCAGCCCGGATAGCCTATTCCCGGCAATCCGTCAACTGTGATGCTGGGCAGTGAAGAAATCTTCCATCGGGCGGCACAGGTGGTTGCACCCAATTGCCGAGGATTATGCTGCAGAATAAACCCAGTTACACGGCTTTTTTCAACCGCCAGCTGTAGACGCCTGGACTGTACAAAATTCAAATGGTGAACTTCTGCCAGTACAGCCGTAATGCCTTCACATTTTAATGCCTCTTCCATTGCCCATAAAACATCGTTCTCCCGCTGCATGCACACAAATATCACATCTTCCGGAACCACGCCAAAGGTTTTCAGAGAAGCTGGAAATAAAGTGTGAAAAGTACTTATCCAGATACAGACACCATGATTCTGCATCAGCTTGCCTAGCAAAGTACTGATGAAACCACAGGAAACCGCGGCACCTATCCGATCAAAACTAACAAATTCATGAATTGCTCCACGCGGAAAAACACCATTAGGAAAGGCTTCTTCTAATGGCCCCAATCCCATCTGAAGCAAGTCGGCTGATCGCTGCGGGATTCCCTGCCACAACAGCAAATCTTTTTTCAACTTGCTGATTAAAGCTTGTTTCTCATTTGATTTCATGCCTCATCCATCTTAAAATCTAAGCAAATTTAATACTAAAATATTTAGTACAAAACTAAATTGCTATAATTTTTAGTTTTTCATCAAACTAAAGACGCGAGCAGGTGTTTGTTATGTCCAGACCAGTATCTGATCCGCACAATTAAATATCATTCAAAAACTGCTGAATGACATCTTTTTTTCGTGTAGCCACAGGAATCATTTTGCCATCCGCCATTTCCAGTTGTCCATCCTTATAATATTTTTTGATTTGGTTTGCATTGATCAGATAAGACTGATGACATCGTATAAACTCGGTTTCAGGAAGCATGGTTTCAAAGTGTTTAAGCACTTTGGAAACCATCATTGGTTTATTATCCTTTATATAAAATGTGGTATACCCCTTGTCACCCTGGCAGTACAGAATATCATCAATATGAACTATTTGTGTAAATTCAAAAGTCCGCAATGCTATTTTACGTGGTTTGTCGGGGGTCTTCAGATAATTTTCGGCCATAGCTAGCTGCCAACTATTGAATCGAAACTCGCTATTTTTTTTATAGCATTTTTCGATGGCCTCGACAAATTGATCCGGAACCAATGGCTTGAGGAGATAGGCAATGGCACCAATATTTAATGCTTCAATCGCATACTGGTTGAATGCCGTTATAAAAATGGTACTGATATCCAATTTTAACTCGGAAAGAAAAGACAAACTCGAACCGTCTTTAAGCTGAATATCAGCTAAAATCAAATCGGGATCTGCAGCTGGCAACTCGCGCTCTGCCTGCGCAATGCTCGGGCTATAACCAACCAGCCTCACATAAGGAATACTGTCCAGCAGGGACTTAATATATAAGTATATATTATACTCATCTTCAAGAACATAAACTTTCATCATCGTAGTCTCAATTAAAATAAAACAAGCGGAATATAAATGTCCACTTTATAACCGCTTTTATCTTCGTTATAATTTGGTGTTATTTCAATTCTGGCCCTGGCTTCTGCTTCTGCAAACAATAGTTCAAGACGTTCTCTGGTAATCGTTTGTGATAAGGATGTCTTGTGTTTCACTTGCTCCGTATGCATCTGCACGCCCCATCCATTGTCGCTGACTGTAATATGCAATTGTTCATCATCTTCCCTGAACGAGATTCGCAGCTGCCCCTTGTGGGATAAATTTTTAAAAGCATGCTCAATGGCATTTTCCACAAATGGCTGTATCAGCATAGGAGGAATCATTACATTATCCAGATCCAGATCTCCAGTCTTGATTTCAAAATCAAACACATCCTGATACCGCATCTGCTGCAGAAGGATGTAATTATGTAAGGATTTAATCTCTTGTTCCAGAGAAATATAGTCTTCCCTGTTCAGTTCCAAAATGTCACGGATTTGTCGCGATAATAAAAGTAAATATTGATTCGCTTTCGCCTTCTGCTCACTACTGATCAACCCTTGAAGATTTGCTATCGCGTTATAGATAAAATGCGGATTAAGCTGATTCTGTCTAGTCTTTTGCTCCAAGATCAGCTGTTTATTTTCCGCCATAATGCGCTGATTGATATTTTGAAGTAATTTCTGCTTATTTCTAAAATAAATAAAAAACGCCAAGCTAAAAACCAGAGCGAGCAGAATGACAAATATCCAGCGCTGCTGTACCATGATTTTGTGGCTGAATGCATTGGTCGTTTTTAACAGTTTTATTGCCTGGTCTTTTTTCTCGGTTTCATACTTGGTATTGATATCATTCATTTTTTCCCATTCCATACGGGTAGCATTATTCTTATACCCACGAAAGGCTGAATCCAAAGAAAAATAGGCCCGTTCATAATCTCCTTTTAGAGCATAAGCCGCCTGCAGATTCTGGTAATAAAACAAGGTATTATGCTTGATCTTATTTTCCTTGATAAACCTGAGACCAGCATTAAAATACTTTATCGCCGAATCAATCTGCTGATTGTTCATAAAATTTTTGGCCAGATTTGCAAAAGCATAAGCATTCAGCGCGCGGGATGAGCGCAAATAATCAAAATATGCTCTGGATGCTTCCACTGCTCTTTTGTTGTCATTAATACTATAATAATACTGTGACTGCAGATCATACATGCGCATTATAGTAGCAGTATCTCCAGTTAGTCTGGCGTAATGTCTACAGCTATCCAGAGATCCTTTTAGCTTCGCAAAGTCACGCAAAGCCATATATTGCATAAATTTGACTTCCTGATAAACCTGCGAAACACGCGGATCGGCTCTCTCTGGATGATAAAAATACCAGGATTCAATATCGCGCAGTGCCTGCCGATAGTCTCCCCGCCGGTAATTGGCATTGGAAAGCAGATTATAAAACAGGAAAGTAAAAGTGCTCTTGTTCTTCGCGGCAAATTCCTTGGCATCAATGAGCTTTTTCATCAGCGTCACATTGGTCATTTCATCAAAACTAAAATCAGCCCTGATCATAAAATAATCTTTCAGAACAGCCTGATCCGGATTCAATGGTCTTCCTTCAAGCGCATGCAGCACAATGGGTATAGAATCAAGCCGATCCTCCAACATGTATGCATAGGCCAAGTATATCGGATTATATGGGGAACGCACAAAATACGCCTTCTGCAGTAATTCATTTCTTTTTTTTCGGACAATAGACTTATCTTCCAATTCCTGTTTGGTCAGATGGTCTAATAAAAAATCTCGGTAGCGCATATCCAGTGAATCTACAAGCTTTTCTTCCTCTTTTGCTGTATCTGGCTTTCTGTTTTGATGACAAGAAAACAGCTGCAAAAGCAGTACAATAAGGATAAGATGTACTAATGCTCCGGTCTGACGTATTTTCATTCGAAAATTGTTCTTTCTTGCGTAACTCAAGCAGGCACCGGCCTGCGGCACCATGATTTTAACCGAATATCGGAATATTCTGAAAAATACGACATGGCTGGCTGCAAAATAATTCTCTTTTGTGATATTTAAATAGCGTGACAGATCAACCTGCTTAGCAAATCCCTTCACATGATTTAAAAAATCGAAAGATAGTTGTAACAATTCGCTCTTCGTGCATACCTATTGTCCACACTTTAGCTATTCAGACATGATAACAAGCAGCTCTGCATTACATTTAAACTATATTGTATGGAACGTTGAAAGCGATATCCTGACCCTGCCGATCATCGATCACTCCATACGCTGGTATGGACTGTTTTGGTTGTTGGGAATAATATTAAGCTATCAGGTACTTCTGGTTATCTTCAAAAAAGAATACCGGCCAGCCGAACTCCTTGATCAATTAAGTATTTATATCCTAGTGGGAACTGTCATCGGTGCACGTTTAGGTCATATATTTTTTTATGATCCTGCCTACTATCTGAGCCACCCTTTTAAGATATTGGCTATTTGGGAAGGAGGTTTGGCAAGCCATGGTGGCGGTATCGGTATTCTTATCGGCATTTTCTTATTTGCAAGAAAACACAAGCTTTCTTTCCTCTGGGTAGCTGACCGAATAGCACTGGTGGTGCCTATCGCCGGCGCCTGTATCCGTCTTGGAAATTTAATGAACTCGGAAATGATTGGCACGCCGACACATTTACCCTGGGCTTTCATATTTACACATATTGATCAAATCCCAAGGCATCCTGCACAATTATACGAAGCACTCTATTGCATGCTACTGTTCGTACTACTATACAGCTTATGGAAAAGACCTTTCTTTAGAAATCAAACCGGCAACAGCTTTGCGCTGCTGCTGATTTTACTATTTTCTTTCCGTTTTTTTGATGAGTATTTAAAAATTAATCAGGAACGTTTTGAAGACGCTCTATCGATCAATATGGGCCAGATACTGAGTCTGCCGTTTATCCTGGCCGGATTCATTTTACTGATTGTCAACAGTCGTAACAAAGCTTAGGCCGCTATTTCAGCAGTCCGGATTGAAATGCCACCTTGACCAGTTCAGCAGTATTTTTGACATTGGTCTTTTCGATCAAACTTTGTCGATGTCCTTCAACCGTTCGCTTGCTCAAAAAGATTTTGTCGGCAATCTCCACATTCGTATAACCATCTGCTATGAGCCTAAGGACTTCCATCTCGCGTTCACTAATTTCCAATTCGGGTATTGCCGGATTGGAAAGCACCTGGCCGCTTTTACCTGAGGCAACATGGTCCAACAAAGCTATACTGATCTCCGCACTTATATACTGTCCTCCTTGCGCCACATGTTTCAAGCCAAAAAGTAATTCATTATAATCCACATTTTTCAATAAATATCCTGAAAGACCGTAGCCAAACCCTTCAACAACGTAGTGAATCTGATTCAGCATGGAGAGGATAACAACCTTAATCGAAGCATACTCCCGCTTAACAGCCCGCAACAGCTCCATGCCATCCATATTGTCCATGCTGATATCCGTCAAGATAATATCAGGCAACAATCCATCCCCTATCAACTGCAACGCTTCATCCCCATCCGAAGCTTCACCTACAACTAAAAATTCTTCCTGAGACTCCAATAATAGTTTAATACCATTCCGTACAACCATATGATCTTCAACCAATAGTATTTTAAACTGATTCATCTTTCGTGCATTTAATATCAATAACTTTTCTTAGTCCCATAATGGCTACTTCTGAGTTTGATGCCCTGCTTATCATTGGAAGATAAAACAGCCCGACAAACTAACATAAACCGCATAAATATACAAAATTCCCCACACTTGAGCACTTAAAAACCCCTTTCAGCGACCAGCAGGACTAAAAGGGGTTTTCATTTAAACGCTATGCCAGCAAAGCTTGTGCGACATCAGCGCAGAGATTTAAGTTCAATTAAGGGTGTGATATGCTCCAAGATTGAAAAAGCAACTTCCGCCATCTTATTTCCTTTGTTGTCCAATAGAGGATTTACCTCCACGATCTCGAAACAGACTACCTTTTCTGAACGAATGATCTCTTCAAGAATGAGAACAATCTCTTTGGGCAGGAAACCTTTAGGGACCGGCGTTCCAGTTCCATCTGAAATGAGCTCGCTGTCCATACTGTCCACGTCAAAGGAAATATACAGCATATCGCAATCTCTTAAGCGTTCCATCGCCTCTGCAACGCAGGGCTTAATACCACGTTGCCGCGTTTCCTCAACACGATAATTTTTTATTTCCAGCCGGTTGATGACGATATCCTCTGGTTCCTCCGTGTCGCGAACACCAAAATAGATCAGATGATCCGCCTTAATTTTGCCCACAGGCCCAGCAATGCGTTTGAGTTTATTCCACAACTCCTGAGTCGACTGATCTATTTCATTGATTGAACAGGACAGGTTGTCTTCATTCAGCATGGCTGCCAGCGGCATCCCGTGCATATTGCCGGAAGGTGTGGTGTAAGGAGAATGGATATCCGCATGCGCGTCCACCCAAATGACACCGAGGGTCCTATCCGGATATGCAGATTTGATACCACTGATAGTGCCCATGGCCGAGGAATGGTCTCCTGAAAATACCAACGGAAAGTTGCCGGCCGACAGGCTATCTTCGACGGTAGAGGCCACCTGCTTACATTGTTCATAGATCTGCTGGATATGTTTACCAAAAGGGTGGTTATCATTTTGATAAATGGAGTTGTTGCGCGTGGGTACGTCAACAAAGGGATAGTTTATAAAATATTGGCTGCCCTTGTTGATTGCTGCAATTTCGATCGCATCAATCCCCAAATCCGAACCACGCGTGCCTGCACCAATATCAGATCTATTCTTGATCAGTTCAATCATTTTCTTCATACATCAATTCAGATTACTCAACGATTGCTCAATGATGCGCAGACATGTATTGACCTGGCTTTCTGTAATGACCAATGGCGGTGCCAAACGAATTTTATTGCCGTGCGTCGGTTTTGCCAAAAGACCATTTTCCATAAATTTCAAGCAAATGTTCCACGCCAGATCGCTCTCTTCACTCGCATTGATCACAATTGCGGTCAGTAAACCCCTACCTCTAACCTCCTGTATAAGATCAGATTTGGCAGCAATTTTTCGCAGGCCTTCTAAAAATAAGTTTCCCATCCGTTGCGCATTCTGAATGAGGTCCTCATCCAATACAACTTGAAGTGCCTCCATGGCCACTGCACAAGCCAACGGATTGCCACCATAGGTAGAACCGTGCTCACCCGGCCGGATGCATAACATAATCTCGTCACTGGACAAGACCGCAGACACCGGCAACACACCGCCGGATAAGGCCTTGCCCAATAGCAGTACATCAGGCTTACTGTCGCTGTTTGGGTTGTTTATATCATAGGAAGCCAGCATACTGCCAGTCCGGGCAATACCTGTCTGGATCTCATCTGCAATAAATAATACATGATGTGTATCACATAGCTGGCGTACACGCTTCAAATAATCCGCATCGGGGACCACAATGCCTGCTTCCCCCTGAATTGGCTCAACGATAAAGCCCGCAATTGTAGGATCCTGTTTGAACAGCTGTTCAAGAGCTTCAATATCATTATAAGGCACAAGTAGAATACCTTCCACAAAAGGACCGAAATCATCCGTGGCGGTACGGTCATTTGAAGCAGATATCACAGAAATTGTACGACCATGAAAATTATCTTTGGCAAACACAATTTTCGCCTGATTGGCAGCGACACCTTTTACCTTATATGCCCATTTACGGCAAAGTTTCATCGCCGTCTCCACGGCTTCCACTCCGGAATTCATCACCAAGGCCTTGTCAAACCCGAAGAGTTTGCACATCATTTCTTCAAAGTCGCCTAATCTATTGTTATAGAAAGCACGCGAAGTCAGCGTCAGCTGCTGCGCCTGCCTAGTCAATGCAGCCAGAATACGGGGATGACAATGCCCCTGGTTGACTGCCGAATAAGCCGACAGGAAATCAAAATAAGATCGACCGTCCACGTCCCATACCATGGCACCCTCTCCCCGCTCCAGTACCACCGGTAAAGGATGGTAATTATGTGCTCCATATCTTTCTTCCTTGGCAATAAACGCCATTCCTTTTCCCTGTATATTTACTTTACTCATAATTTTTGATTTTTTTCAATACGAACAAATATACAATTTTTACTTTTTCAACAACAAAATAAGGTAAATTAACACTAAATTAGCATCGAAATATTTAAATTAACTTTAAACCTGTTTACTATGAACGGCATTGACGAATTTGATCTACAGATTTTAAAATACCTTGACACAGATGGCCGCATGGCTTATTCAGCAATAGCCGCTGCGCTTGGGGTCTCCAATACCATGATACACCAACGGATCAGCCGACTCATGGAACAAGGTATATTAACCGGAATTAAGCCCGTATTGGACGAGAAAAAATTAGGTTATGACTGGGGTGCGTTTACTGGACTTAGTCTGGAAAAAGATCACGATTCCGGCCGCATTATTGAAGAGCTAAAGAAAATTCCAGAAGTGACTGAATGTTATTATATCACCGGCAACTATACACTTTACATAAAAATAATCGCCAAAAATCACGAGCATATGCGTAAGCTGCTATATGAAAAAATAGATAATATCCCCGGAATCGCAAAAACCGATTCACTCATCGAATTAGGCTGCGCTTTTAAACGCAATATTATCTTCTGATCTTAAGCTCTAAGGTCTTGAATGGGACATTGAAGGCCTCAGAGCTACTTTCCGATTTTCGCTAGCTCATCCTCCGTCCAATACAATAATTCACGCAATACATAAACGCTGTCATAGCTGCCGAGCCCATCAATGTAGTCCCACAGGTCCCCCTCAACTTTAACCGGCCGGCCATGATGCAATATATCATACCCTTTGTCCAGCCAATTTTGTATCTGTTCTCTATCCATCTTGATATAATTATCTATTTAAAATGATCCTATCAAACTTAAATAAATTGCTTTTCAAATGCAATAGCATTTTGTTTTATGAACAAAGCATGTCTTTTCGTTGTTCTATTAAAATCCACACATATAAACGATTGATGAGCAGGCAGCTAATTTTAAAATAAAATAAGCTATATTAGCAATAAACCAAACATCAAATATTATGGCAGATTTTTTCTACGTAGGCTTAGAAGGAGAAGATGACTTGCTGGAGCTGGTTGCCGTATCCACCATTCAGTCCTTATTATACTTTCAGGACGCTGATCAGGAGGATTTCACTACCATTAAAACTTCTATTGGGCAGAACTTTATCGTCGAAGAGGATCTGATCACTGTCGCTGACACACTGCGGCTGGATCAAACCATTGTACGGTTCACTCCCGGAAAACCAAACTATCAAGATTAGTGTTCTCTTGATAGAACAACACATCAATATATGCGAGCAGTTATCATCGGCGGTTCGGGCGCAACCGGAAAAGCACTTGTCCAATATTTATTAAATTCTGTCGATTTTAAGGAAATTGTCTTACTGTTGCGACGTGAGGTCTTTCCTGCGCACCCCAAATTGAAGCAGATTATCGTAGATTTTGGCAAACTTCAGGATGTCGAACGCCTTATTTATGGTGACTTGGCGATTTCCTGCCTAGGGACGACGCGAAAGGATGCCGGAAGTAAGGATGCTCAATGGAAAATAGATCACGATCTCAATCTACATTTTGCCGCCTTAGCCAAAAAGAACGGGATCCCTGTTTTTGTTTTGCTGTCCGCCGTCAATGCAGATGCTGGTTCAAGAATCTTCTATAACCGCATGAAAGGCAGTCTCGAACAACATATCAAAGCTTTAGATTTCAGCAGGCTGATTATAGTGCAGCCCGGCGGCCTAATCCGTCCAGACACCGACCGTGCCGGAGAAAAACTAGCGATAGGTGCTCTGCGGATTTTCAATCGTATAGGCCTTCTCAGGAGCTATGAAGCACTGACAGTGGACCGCGTGGCTTTGGCAATGCTCAGATCAGTGAGTCGCTGCCGTGAGAAAATCAATGTCATCTCTGTCAGCGATATTAAAGACCTCTCCGAATAGTATGACTGTATCTTAAAGCAATTCATAACATTAGCTTAACATCAAGGTAATCCAGACGGGGTAACTTGCGGATTGAAAGAAACTACTATTTACATGAAAAAACACTTTTTATTTCTTTTTTTCCTTGCGGTTATTCAGGTATTCCCAGCCTTCTGTCAAGAGGCGAAATATATCTTTTATCTGATTGGAGATGGAATGGGCTTCAATCAGGTTAATCTTACTGAGATCAATCAGGCAGCGATTCAAAACAAAAACAGTACGGTGCCGTTGGTCTTTACGCAGTTCCCGCACACGGGTTTTGCCTCTACGCACTCACTGTCCAACGGCGTCACCGATTCCGGCGCTGGCGGCACCGCCCTGGCCGTTGGTAAAAAGACCAAAAATGGCGTTATCGGCATGGACAGTAGCGGAACAACTTCCTACAAGAGTATCGCCTATGCAGCCAAAGAACGGGGACTAAAAGTCGGGATTGTGACCAGTGTGAGCATAGACCATGCAACGCCGGCTTCCTTTTATGCCCATCAGCCCGACAGGGATATGTACTATGAAATCGGACAAGAAATTATCCGTTCCAATTTTGATTTCTTTGCAGGCTCCAACTTTTTAAAACCCGAAATGACGTTTGACGGCAAGCAGGCTCCTTCTCTTTTTCCACAACTTAAAAACGCTGGTTACCAAATTCTAAAGGGAAAAGATGCTTATCTAAAGCACAAAGAGAAGTCCGATAAAATTATCCTGATGAACACTGACGGTAGCCCAAAAGAAGCACTAAAATATGCTATTGATCAACAGCCCGGCGACCTCAGACTGGCCGATATCACCGCTGCGGGCATTCAGTCGCTCCAACATCACAATGATAAAGGCTTTTTCCTGATGGTGGAGGGCGGTAAGATTGACTGGGCCTGCCACGCGAATGATGCAGCCACTACAGTGCAGGAGGTACTTGATTTTAACGCGGCGGCAGCTCTGGCTTACGAATTTTACCAGAAACATCCAACGGAAACCCTTATCGTCGTGACAGCGGACCACGAAACTGGCGGCCTTGGAATAGGTAATGGAAGTTCTACTTTAAAAACAAAGTTGCTTTCGGAACAAAGCGTATCGCATAGTGCACTTTCAGCACAGATAGGCGATCTCCGCAACAGCAAAGTTAACGTAACTTGGGAGCAGCTCAAACAGTTGCTAGCTACTCACACAGGTCTATATACTGGCATCAAGGTCAATGAAAACGATGATAAACTATTGCGAGAGGCTTATCAGAAGAGCTTTGTTAACCATCAGAATGAAACAGCAAAGAGCCTGTATGCCAATGACGATAAGATTGCAGCTTTAAGTATTGCTATACTGAACAGAATGGCTTCTATCGCTTGGGCTTCCAATAACCACTCGGCGGCATACGCCCCGGTGTACGCGATCGGTGTCGGAGCTGAGCTATTCAACCACAAAATGGACAATACCGATATTCCTAAGAAAATCGCCAAAGCTGCGCAGCTCAGTTTAGATTAAAAAAAAGACCCCCAAGAGATGAATCTTGGGGGTCTTTTTGAGCCTCTTATCGGGATCGAACCAATGACCTACTGATTACAAGTCAGTTGCTCTACCAGCTGAGCTAAAGAGGCTTTTTAAAGAAGTTTAATGAGTATTACTCGATGAGCCTCTTATCGGGATCGAACCAATGACCTACTGATTACAAGTCAGTTGCTCTACCAGCTGAGCTAAAGAGGCGTTACTTCTTTTCAACCTTCAAAACGTTACCGCTTTTAAGATGCTGCAAATATCGAAAGCTTAGACCAAAAATCCAAATCCCATCTCGCAATTTTTGCACTCAGGTTTTCAAATCGTTAAAAATCAGCATTATTATTTTTATAACCTGAAAATTTGTCATGAAACAATAAATTTCAATGCCATTTTTTCCGTATTAACACCCAAAAACTGAATGGCATCCCAATTGTTATAACAAAACATATCAACAAACTTTAATTAAGATATTTTACGGATGAATTTTAACAACTATACCATTAAGGCCCAAGAGGCCATACAAAAAGCTTCGGAAATTGCTGCTGGTCATCAGCAGCAGGCGATCGAAACTGCTCATATCCTAAAAGCTTTGCTTTCCGTGGACGAAAATGTGGTTAGCCACCTTCTGAAGAAATTAAATGTGAATATTACTTATCTTGGAACGGAACTAGATAAGCAGATTGAGAGTTTCCCGAAAGTCAGCGGTAGCAATATTTATTTGAGTAGCGATGCCAATACAGCCTTGCAGAAAGCACAAGGATATCTTAAAGAATTCAACGACGAATTTGTATCTGTCGAACATCTGCTTTTGGGGATGCTGGCCACTTCGGACAAAACGTCAAGCTTACTGAAAGCACAGGGCGTCACCGAAAAGGATTTAAAGACTGCGATCAAGGAACTGCGGGGCAACAGCCGTGTGACGGACCAAAATGCTGAGGCAACCTATAATGCACTGGGAAAATATGCCCGTAACCTGAACGAGTATGCCGAGTCGGGCAAGCTCGACCCTGTCATTGGGCGTGATGAGGAAATCAGGCGCGTCATGCAGATCCTCTCCCGACGTACCAAAAACAACCCCATTCTTGTCGGTGAGCCCGGAGTGGGTAAGACGGCTATTGCCGAAGGTATTGCTTATCGGATCATCAAAGGTGATGCTCCCGAAAATCTCAAGACAAAAGTTGTGTTTTCACTGGATATGGGGGCCCTAATTGCTGGAGCCAAATATAAAGGTGAGTTCGAAGAACGTTTAAAAGCAGTCGTCAAGGAGGTGACTGACTCCAACGGCGAGATTATTCTGTTTATTGATGAGATCCATACCCTTGTCGGTGCAGGAGGCGGCGAAGGCGCGATGGACGCAGCTAATATTCTGAAACCCGCCTTGGCCAGAGGCGAACTGCGTGCCATCGGTGCCACCACATTAAATGAATACCAAAAATACTTTGAAAAGGACAAAGCGCTTGAACGCCGGTTTCAGAAGGTCATGGTCGAAGAACCTGACACCCAGGACGCGATCTCTATTCTTCGGGGACTGAAAGAACGCTATGAAACCCATCATAAGGTACGTATCCTGGATGAATCCATCATCGCTGCCGTTGAACTGTCGCAACGCTATATTTCGGACCGCTTTTTACCGGATAAAGCAATCGACCTGATCGATGAAGCTGCGTCAAAACTGCGTCTGGAAATGGACTCTGTGCCAGAGGCAGTGGACGAACTGGAGCGCCGCATCATGCAACTCGAGATTGAACGGGAGGCCCTAAAACGCGAAAACGACGACAAAAAAGTCCAGGAACTCTCGGAAAGCATTGCCAACCTGTCGGCCGAACGTGATACCTTGCGTGCTTCATGGCAGGAAGAAAAAAATCTCGTAGACCATGTCAACCAAGAGATTGAAAATATTGAAAATTATAAGCTCGAAGCGGAACAGGCGGAACGCTCCGGCGACTATGGAAAAGTAGCTGAGCTGCGTTACGGACGCATTAAAGAAGCGCAGGAGAAGGTGGAAAGGCTAAAAGCCGAACTTGCTGAAAAGCAGGAAAGCAAGCGTATGCTGAAGGAAGAGGTGACCTCCGAGGACATTGCCGATGTAGTGGCCAAATGGACTGGCATACCCGTAAGCAAAATGATCCAGTCGGAACGTGAAAAGCTTCTTAATCTGGAAGAAGAACTGCACAAACGTGTTGCAGGACAGAACGAAGCTATAGAAGCTATCTCTGACGCAATACGCCGTTCAAGAGCTGGCCTGAATGACGCTAAGCGCCCTATCGGTTCTTTTATATTTTTGGGAACAACAGGCGTCGGAAAAACAGAGCTCGCCAAAGCGCTTGCCGAATTTCTGTTCGATGACGAGCAGTCGATGGTGCGTATCGATATGTCCGAATACCAAGAAAGACATGCCGTGTCTCGCCTTATCGGTGCGCCTCCCGGATATGTTGGTTATGATGAAGGCGGTCAGTTGACTGAAGCTGTCCGAAGACGCCCCTATTCTGTGGTGCTATTGGATGAAATTGAAAAGGCCCACCCAGATGTATTTAACATCCTTTTGCAGGTACTTGATGATGGACATTTAACAGACAACAAAGGGCGTACTGTCAATTTCAAGAATACGATTATTATTATGACGTCCAATACCGGCTCGCATGTCATTCAGGAAAATTTCAGTCATTTGCGGGAAGACAATAAAGATGAAATCATTGCGAAAACTCGCAACGAAGTTTTCGAACTCCTCAAACAGTCGATCCGTCCAGAGTTCTTAAACCGTATCGATGAGGTCATTATGTTCACACCGCTGAGCAGGGACGAAATCGGCGATATCGTTCGTCTGCAGTTCGCCCATGTTCAAAAACAACTGGCTGAACAAAATATCTTTATCACAGCATCCGATGAAGCCATGGACTGGCTGGCCCAGCTAGGGTATGATCCAGTATATGGTGCAAGACCGCTGAAACGTGTGATTCAAAAACGTATCCTTAATGAGCTCTCCAAGGAGATCTTATCAGGGAAAGTAAGCCGAGATTCGGTCATCCGGCTGGATGTTTTCGATGGGAAATTTGTCTTCATTAACAAACAGGAAGCATAATAAAAAAAAGCGTTGCTATCGCAACGCTTTTTTTATATTTTATAAAGAGTCAGTCTATACCATTCACTGACTTCAACAGTTTCTTTACATCATCTTCCCCGTCCAGGTGCTGCAACAAGGTCTTTGTTTTGGCATCATATACATACAGCGAAGGATAATTCGTAGGATTAAACTTTTCAATAAACTGTGTGCCCGGATCAAATAAAAATTTCACATTCGGGGCGTTCCTTAGTGGCTTGGCATGCATATTTATAAAACCGTCCACATAAGGTTTATCGTTCATGGAGATAAAGTAAAAATGGACGTTTTTAAATCTGGGCAAATTCTGGGCGATACCCGCGCCCATTTTCTGGCAATGTCCGCAACCCGGATCGTAAAAATCAAGCACGATATAACCTGCCTTAGGCAACTTATCCGAACTGAACCGGCCAGCCTGATAGACCTCGTCAAAGGAAAAAGCCGGCAATACTTTAGGCGCCTGAGCAAACAGCGGTTGAAGAATAAAAAACAGACCAACAAAAAAAAGCAAACGGAACAACTTCATATTAAAGAATTTTAAAGCAACAGTGAATAATGCATTAATTTTACTCAATTATACTTAAAAAGGCGCTTCCATCTGTCATTATTTTAGTTTTTTTACAAAAAATGCGTAAGTTTGAACTAATTTTTAAATCGATCAAATCTATAAATATCCAATAATCGTGAAAAAACGAATTGCCATTTTTGCTTCAGGTTCAGGTTCCAATGCACAGAAAATAATGGAACATTTTAAATATTCAGATGAAGCTGAGGTCGCTCTAGTTCTCTCCAATAATCCAGATGCCTACGTTATTCAACGGGCAGATAATTTTGAAATACCTTCCCACATATTTGATCGTAACGAGTTCTATAACACCGACAATGTCGTAAATATTCTTAAGAATCTCAATATAGATCTTATTGTCCTGGCGGGATTTCTCTGGCTGGTACCTTACAACCTGCTAAAAGCTTATCCAAACCAAATCATCAATATCCATCCTGCTCTCCTTCCGAAGTATGGTGGTAAGGGTATGTATGGCGACCATGTACACAAAGCTGTACTGGCTAACAAAGAAGAAGAGCATGGTATCACTATCCACTTTGCTAACGAACATTTTGATGAAGGGGAGATTATATACCAGGCGCGGTTTAAAATTGATCCCAGTGACACCCTGGACATCATAAAATTTAAAGGACAGCAACTCGAACATCAGCATTTTCCGAAAGTGATCGAAAATCTTCTTAAAAAAATGTAAAATCGGCATTTTTATTTAGAATTATTTTAAACAAATAGTAACTTTGCCCTATGAACGAAGTTATTGAGTCTGTTGTAGAGCACGACCAAATGGACAGCAAGGCAAGCCCATTTCAATTTAGAAGTGCGGCAATGCATCCGTTTTCCGACTTTTCCTGCGTGTGTTTTAAAAAATGCTGTAAGAAATACAAAGAAGGAAAACGCTGCAAAAAATGTCCCGGAAGAAAAAAATAGTTACGGCTGGGGATTAATGTTCCAAATAATTCAGGTCTTTGTCAAAGCTCTCTTCCAGCTGTGTCAAAGAATAAATGGCAATACCGGAAAGCAACAATACCATGGCTATTGCTGCAGGTACGATACCAAAAGAATTGACCAAAAGTCCGTACAACATGGTCGAGGGGATCAATGCCCCCCTGACAAAATTGGGCGCTGTCGTCGCCACAGTCGCCCGTAGATTGGTACCAAATTGTTCTGCTGAAATCGTGACGAAGGTAGCCCAATATCCCACTCCCAGTCCCATCACAAAAGCCAGCATCAGAAATTTATTTGCCGAAATACCGTTACTGAAAAGATACCATAACGAACTGCCAATAATAATCAGCTGACAGATGAAAACAACTTTTTTGCGGGATTTTAATACCTGCGCAAAAACACCCGCGAGTACATCCCCGATCGAAATGCCAATATAGGCAAACATTACCCCCTTGCCAGCGCTCAGCGTCTCTGCCGCACCCAGTGCTTTTCCGATTTCAGGGGCCTGCGTAACCAGTACGCCTACCACAAACCAGATGGGAAGCCCAATACATAGGCAATTCATATAGCGCTTCAAACGGTTTCTGTCGGTAAAAAGCATTCGGAAATCGCCCCTGACAACCACCTTGTCGGCTTGCTCCTTAAACAAACCGGATTCAAATGAACCCACACGCAGCAAGAGCAGTAATAGCCCCATGCCGCCGCCGACGAAATATGCTGTACGCCAATTGTACTCTTCGGAAACAAAGTAGGCCAAAATAGCCCCCAACACACCGACACTCGCAACAAGCATGGTACCGTAGCCCCGTTTGGATTTATGCATACTTTCTGAAACCAACGTAATTCCTGCGCCCAATTCTCCAGCCAGTCCTATTCCGGCAATAAATCGGATCATCCCATACATCAGCACATCATGTACAAAACCATTCGCGATATTGGCAAGCGAATACATCAGAATAGAACCAAACAGCACTCTCAGGCGACCAAACTTATCGCCGATTATCCCCCATATAATCCCGCCTAATAACAGTCCACCCATCTGCATATTGAGCACAAACTCACCTTTGACCCGCATCTCCTCAGCCGGCACTCCAATATCCGTAAACGACTGTATCCGCACAATCGAAAAAATAATAAGATCATAGATATCGACAAAATAGCCCAATGAAGCGATGGTAACCAATAACCACACTTTTTTGCTTGTCATCTGTTCGTCTCTCTGTGTTGACATTTTAGGTTCTTTTGATCCCGTAAAAATACCATAGTGCAACAAGAAAACCAAGATTTCAGGGAATAATCGCCTACATTCTGTTACTTTTGTAGCATGAGATACAGTCCCCTTGCACTTACATGGCTATTACGCGTCTATCCGCCCTTTCTTTTTCAGGGCATCTGGGTCAAAAAAATCAGTCCGGGATTTAAAGGCGCAGAAGTAAAAATTTATAAAACATTATTTAACATCAACACCAACAAAACTCTCTTTGGTGGAACCATATTTGCTGCTGCCGACCCGATATTTCCGATCTTGCTCGATCAATATCTCCAAATGACCGGATTTAAAAAGACCGTCGCCTGGCTCAAATCTTCAACGATTGAATTTAAAAAGCCCGGAAAAACCAGTTTGAGCTATAAGGTGGAACTTCCGGATCAGCTCTTGTCCGAATGCACCGAGGCGATTCGTAGCAGAGGGAAGATCGTCAAAAATTTCAGTCTGGAGATAAAGGATCGTTATGATGAATTATGCGCAGTCGTACGTTGTGAGACTTATATTCGTGACCTGAATTTTACATTCCCACCAAGAAATCGGGAGGCAGGACAATAAGAAATTGATATCTTTGTCCAATCACCAAATAAATAGAAACATGAAGAAAATCGCTTTCATGGCTATCGCGTCCCTGGCAATAGCGGCATGTGAAAACGCGGGTACCAACAAAGTCAAAGCCCTGCAAGATTCAACGATCAAAATCCACGATGAGATCATGCCTCAGATTGCTCACTTTGACCGTGACGCCATCAAAATAGATTCCATCCTGAACAATTTAAAGTCCATTAAAGCAGCGAACGCGGGGCTGGATACGGCTGACGCCCGAAAAGAGCTCAGTATACTGAAAGCTAATCTGGAGAGTGCAACTGATCATATGATGGATTGGATGAAGGGCTACAATCCTGATACGACAGATACCAAATATTTTGAAGTTGAACTGCAAAAGGTAACCGACATGAAGAAGATATTTGACAATGTTGCTAAAGAAAGCCAGGAAAAATTAAAGAACTTTTAACGATGAAATCCATTTTTAACTTTTGTTGCGCTGCAAGTCTATTGTTGGGTTTCTTTTCATGCAAAAACAACAATCAGACTAGTTTACCGATCTACGGCGAACGTGAAGCCGTCGAAAAAACCGTTGATGGCAAAAAAGTAGTAGACACCATTTATCATACCATACCTGCCTTCAGCTTTTTAAATCAGGACAGTGTGATGATCTCCGAGAAAAACTTTGAAAATAAGGTGTATATCGCCAATTTCTTTTTCACGCATTGCCCAAGTATCTGCCCGACGATGAACCGTAATCTGCTGAAAATCTATGAACAATATAAAGACAACGATGCCGTACGCTTTCTTTCACACAGCATAGATTTTAAGTATGACCAGCCTCATGTCCTGAAAGATTACGCCAATAAACTTGGCGTGAGCAATGACCATTGGCAATTCGTTTCGGGTACCAAAGCATCCATATACGGCATTGCCAATAACTATTTGGTGTATACAGCCGAGGACAAAAACGCTCCTGGCGGGTATGATCATCAAGGCTATCTGGTATTGGTAGATAAAGATAAACGCATCCGTGGGGCCTATGACGGCACCAATGATGAACAGGTGCAAAAGTTACTGAACGATCTGCCCAAGCTATTGAACGAAAGCAAAAAATAACATGCGTACACTTGTAACGACCTGCTGCACTATTGGTTTCCTGCTGCTTATGTTCGTCGGCTGCCAAAACGAGGTTGATATCAAAACTGCCCAATATGCGGTGAATGGCCAAAAAGTATATGTGGCACATTGCCAAAATTGTCATGGCGAAAGCGGCGAAGGTCTCGGCACCCTCTACCCGCCCCTCACTGACAGCAACTTCCTGTCGGCAAACCGTCAGAAGCTGCCCTGTATCATCAAATATGGCACCAGCGGAGAATTGGAAGTGGCAGGGAAGAAATTTAATAACAGCATGCCCGCTTCAAATCTTTCCAACGTAGACATCGCTTACGTACTCACCTACATCAATACCAAGATCAATAAGGGAAAGGAAATTTATCCTGTTGAAGAGGTGGAAAAGCAATTGAAAAATTGTCAATAAAAAAAGGAACTTTTTAACAAAGTTCCTTTTTTTATGGGAGGCCTATCAATTTTTGAAAAAATAGTCGTGGATGGCAAAACAATTTGAACCTTTTTTCCTTATTGTATTGTTGGCTTGGAGTGGATATTAGGATTTATTGATTTATAACAATAATTTGACATTTTGACACCAATTTAATCGCTAATTTTGCAACCGAATGAACGTTCGATTGATGAATTCAAATGAAAAAATTGCAGCTGTTTTTGCTGCCACACTTAAACTGATACACACCAATGGCTTCCACGGGACGCCGATGAGTAAAATTGCTCAGGAATCTGATGTTGCGATAGGAACGATTTACCATTATTTCCCCTCCAAAGATGACCTGATTTTCGCGCTGTTTAAACATTGCCGGTCTTTATTGAACGATTATATTTTTGACGGGATCAAAGATGATTTTGATTATAAAGCGTCTTTTTTTCATGTGTGGCGCAATTTCGTTCAATTTTATCTGGAAAACGGGCCGATATTCAGTTTTTTTGAGCAGTTTTTCTCTTCGCCCTACTACGAAAAGAACAAGGCAGAAATACAGGAACCTGTAGGTGGCCAGAATAAGGTAGTGGACTTTCTGCAGGAAGGTATTGATCGAAAAATTTTGAAACAGGTAAATGTACACCTTCTGGTAGCCAGTTATATTGGTGTAGCGTTGTCGACAGTGCATAGCATCAAATTTAAAGACCTTCAATTTTCCGAGCAAAATATGGAGGAACTGATGGAAATAATCTGGGATGGCGCTGTTAATAGAAATAAAATAATTAATTAGATATATGAAGTTCAATAAAATCGTATATTCCTTAGTGACCTTGTCGCTGCTGAATAATACAGGATTTGCTCAACAGCAGTCTGAAAGCTTGCCGCCAAATGCGACCCTTCAGCAGCTGATAGATTACGCGCTGCGAAATAAGATTTCGATCAGACAGGCACAACTTGATGAATCAATCGGCGAAAAGGATATCGATATTTCGCTTTCCGGCTGGTATCCTCAGATCGGCTTAACCGGCAACTTTAATCATAACGTAAAACTGCCAACCATGTTTTTTAATGGGGCCAACATTCCCATGGGAACCAAAAATAGCAGTGCGTTAACCTTACAGGCAGACCAGCAACTTTTAAATCCAGCCTTAATGCAGGCCAAGAAAGCCGCTGAACTGATTCGACTGGGCAATAAGCAGAACACAGAAAGCCAAAAAATTGACGCTGTTGTTGACGTCAGCAAAGCCTATTATGATATCTTGACCTCAGAAGAGCAAATCAAGATCGTTCAGGAAAATATTGCACGTCTTCAAAAACAATACAATGACGCTCATGCGCGCTATGAAGTTGGTGTTGTAGACAAAACGGACTACAAACGTGCGCAGATTGCTTTGGCAAACGCCAGGGCAGATGAAAAACGTACGGTTGAACTACGTAAATATAAGTACGACTATCTCAAACAGCTCCTCGCGCTGGACAAGACGCAGAACCTGACGTTGTCATTCAATAATGCCAATATGGAAAGTCAGATACTATTGGATACCACTGCAGGTGTCAACGTTACAAACCGTATTGAATTTCAACAATTGCAGACTTCGAAGAAAATCCAGGAGCTTAACACGCAATATTATAAATGGACTTATCTTCCAAATGTCAGCGTGTTCTACAATTATGCGTTCAACTATAGAAACAATAGCTTCGGCAAATTGTATAACGACAATATCCCGAGTTCAGTAGCTGGTTTAAATCTTTCGCTTCCCATTTTTCAGGGATTTAAACGGAAGCATCAGATCAGTCAGTCCCGATTGCTGGAAGAACGCATCGACTGGGATATCAAAAATCTGGAAACTGCGGTAAATACAGAATATTCCTTAGCGAAAGCCACGTATAACGCTAATTTGAGTGATTGGAAAACGGCGAAAGAGAATGTGGACCTGTCTAAGGAAGTGTATGAGACGATCAAATTACAATACGACGAGGGAATCAAAACCTACCTTGAACTTATGACAGCAGAAACGGATCTTAAGACAACTCAATTAAACTATCTAAATGCATTGTATTCCCTCTTGGCGAGCAAATTGGATGTTCAAAAAGCAGTCGGCGCAATTCAGACAAATTAATCAACTAACGGAAACTAATACAATCATGAATAAAAGACAATTATTATTCGCTTTCTTCCTTGGGACGGCTTTAGTATGGACCTCTTGCGGAAATAAAGATGCAAACAAGCAAGGTGCAGCACAGGCACCTGCTGAGAAGGTCGTTCCGGTTACCTTCGGCGTAGCATCACATGAGATTGTGACGGGAACGGTGAGTTACCCTGCGACAGTCAAACCGTTGAACGAAGCAGACTTATTTGCTGAAGTAAGCGGTTATATCACCAAAATATATGTATCAGACGGTGCGGTCGTCTCTAAAGGGCAGGCACTTTATGAAATTGACGGCACACGCTATAGTGCAGCAGTACAGCAAGCTAAAGCAAGCCTTCAAGTCGCACAAACCGAACTTGACCGTCAAAAAAGAGACCTTGCCAGATATCAGGCACTTGCGGACAAAGATGCGATCGCAAAACAAGTCTATGACAATGCCGTGTCTAATGTGGCCGCTTCGCAAGCACAGGTGGAATCTGCACGTGCCGCATTGGTAACAGCCAACACCAACCTGTCTCGTTCTACGATCCGGGCGCCATTTGCCGGAACAGTAGGGATATCGCAGGTTCGCCTAGGCGCTTTGGTCAATCCGGGTACTACCTTACTGAATACGTTATCGTCGACCAGCCCGATTGCGGTGGAATTTCAGGTCAACGAAAAAGACATCAATAAGTTTGTGCAACTGCAAAACAGCCGTTCGTCATCGGATCTTTCCCTCCTCCTGCCCGACGGCAGCAACTATGAGGGTAAAGGCTCTATTACCACGATCGATCGTGCTGTGGATCCAGCGACAGGAACAATCAAAGTAAGAGCAACTTTCCCGAACAATGCCAACGTGTTAAGAGCTGGCATGAACATCACCATGAACGTATCTTCTACGTCAGCCACAGAAGAAGTGGTGGTCCCGTACAAAGCGATTTTCGAACAGCTGGGTGTATTTAACCTGTACACCGTTAACGATAGCAGCAAAGCCGAGATCCGCCAAGTAAAACTAGGTGTTAAAGCTGGCGATAAAATTGTGATCAAAGAAGGTGTTAAAGATGGAGAGAAAATCATCGTCGATGGCGCCATGAATGTCCAGAATGGTGTTAAAGTTGTCGATGCCACCGTCGCTGCCCAACAAGCTGCAAAAGGTGCTCCACAAGGAAAATAACAGCATAAATTTTAAAGAGAATCTAAAAGATATAGCATGATTTCAGAAGTATTTATAAAGAGGCCAGTTACCGCAATCGTAATTTCGATATTGATTTCCATTATCGGGGTGATTGCCGTATCTACCTTACCTATTAGCCAGTACCCCTCTATTGCGCCTCCAACAGTAACGGTAACAGCCAACTACACTGGAGCAGATGCACAGACGGTTGAGCAGACGGTAACGACGCTGATCGAAAGCCAGATCAATGGTACGCCCGGCATGATATATATGTCGTCAAACAGTACTTCAAATGGTCAGGCAACCATTACTGTTACATTTGAAGTAGGTACTGACATTGACATCGCGACCCTGGATGTGCAAAACCGGGTGGGTATTGCCGAACCGGCACTTCCCGAAGCAGTAAGACGCTTGGGTATCACTACCCGTAAGGCCAATAACGATATATTGATGTTGGTTGCTTTAACTTCACCAAAAGGGACAAGATCCGAAAATTTCTTAGCAAATTACAACAACTTATACGTTAAAGATGCGCTATTACGTGTTAAAGGCGTCGGTGATGTAACCGCTTTTGGGCAACCATTTTCAATGCGCGTTTGGCTAGATGCGAACAAATTAGCCAATCTAAGCATGACTCCCGCTGATGTATCGACAGCAATTGCGGAACAAAATTCCCGAATACCTGGCGGTAGTGTTGGTGGACGTCCACAAGAGTCTTCGACAGTATTTGAGTATCCAGTCATTACAGACAGTGACTTATCCAATCCCGAAGACTTTGAAAATATCGTCGTCAAAACCAATAAAGATGGATCTATCGTACTCTTAAAAGATGTTGCTCGTGTCGAATTAGGTCAATTCAATTATGGTACGTCATCTACCGTAAATGGCATGACCTCATCTGCGATGATGATTAACCAGACGCCAGGAGGAAATGCAGTAGAATCCGCGGAAGGTATCGTTGCAGCTTTGGAAAAGTTAAAGAAATCTTTTCCAACTGACGTGGATTATACGATCAGTTACGAAACAGTTTCGGTAGTAAACGCATCCATTTCTTCGGTTATCCACACACTGGTAGAAGCCTTGATTCTGGTGACTGTCGTGGTGTTCTTCTTCTTACAAAGCTGGAGAGCCACATTGATTCCAGTCCTGGCCATTCCGGTGTCCATTATCGGTACATTTATCTTCTTCTTGATATTTGGCTTCTCGGTCAATAACTTGACCATGCTTGCCTTTGTACTGGCCATTGGTATCGTGGTGGATGATGCGATCGTTGTGGTGGAAGCTGTGCAACATTATATCGACCATTACAAGCTAGATGCCAAAGAAGCAACCCGCCGCGCGATGGGCGATATCACGGCACCGGTTATCGCTATTGCCTTAATCTTGGCAGCAGTATTCGTACCGGTAGGATTTATTCCGGGGATGGTGGGTAAACTGTATCAACAATTTGCGATCACCATTGCGGTATCGGTTATGCTCTCGGCATTTATTGCCCTTTCGTTGACACCCGCTTTATGTTCGATTTTACTGAAACCAACAGCTGTCCATGAGGGCGCAAAAGGATTGAATAAGTTCTTCTACAAATTCAACGTATGGTTTGAAAAAGTAACAGTCAAATATTCAAGAGGTGTAAAACAATCCATAAAAAAAGCACCTCTTGTATTGATTATCCTTTTATGTATTTTTATTGGTACAGGCTGGATGTTTACGACCAAGCCAACAGGATTTATACCTTCCGAGGATGGTGGGGCATTTTTTGCAGGTATTACGCTGCCAGAGGGCTCTTCTTCAGCACGTACCAATGAAGTACTTAAAGAAATTGAAGCCGACCTACATAAGACTTTTCCTGAAATTAAGTATGTGACGGCGATATCGGGTATTAACATCCTGAACCGCGCGTTTAAATCCAATGGTGCAACAGTGTTCGTATCTTTAAAACCTTGGGAACAACGTACTCGTACAGCGAGTGATATTGCTGGTATGATTATGGGGAAATACATGGGCTACACCAAAGCTAGAGTACTGGCTGTAACTCCGCCTGCAATCCCTGGTTTAGGTACGTCAGGAGGTTTCTCTTTACAGGTACAGGATTTGCAGACCGTCAATATCAAGGATTTCGAAGCTACGGTTGGTAAATTCCTGATGGCGGCCAATCAACGTCCTGAAATTGGCATGGCCTATACGATGTTTAACACCAACTCGCCTAACTACAAATTGGAAGTAAACCGTGAACAGGCGAAACGAATGGGTGTGCCAATTTCAAGTATATATTCGACAATCTCTTCGTATCTGGGAAGTAGTTATGTAAACGACTTTACAAAGTACGGTCGTAGTTACCGTGTCGTTACTCAAGCCGATATCCCTTACCGCATGAATATTGAAGACATTAATAAATTGTATGTCAACAATACCATGGGCAATCCAGTACCGATGGGTACCTTGGTGAAATATGAGCTGACCACCATGCCGTCGATCATCAACCACTACAATATCTTTAGAAGTATTGAGATCAACGGTAGCTCCGCTCCGGGTTATTCTTCGGGTGATGCACTAAAAGCTTTGCAGGAAGTAGCCGCACAGACGTTGCCTGAAGGTTTTGATTACCAGTTCTCCGGTCTTTCTTTACAGGAGATGCAGTCCGGATCAAAAACTATCCAGATCTTCGCGCTATGTATCCTATTCGTGTTCCTGTTATTGGCAGCCCTATACGAGAGCTGGTCAGTACCATTCTCCATCCTCCTATCCGTACCGCTAGGTGTGTTTGGGGCAATTTTGACGCTTACGTTGATCCCATCACTCGACAACAATATTTATGCGCAGATCGGTCTGGTCACCATCATCGGTCTCGCTGCTAAAAATGCGATCCTGATTGTCGAATTTGCGAAAGAGCGGGTCGATATCGGAATGAACCTCTACGAGGCGACATTGGATGCCGTAAAATTGCGTTTACGCCCCATTATCATGACTTCTTTCGCCTTTATATTGGGTATCATCCCATTGATGCTGTCTCATGGCGCAGGGGCGATTTCCCGTCAGACGATTGGCTGGACGGTATTCGGCGGTATGACAGCGGCAACACTCCTGGCGATCTTTATCGTGCCGGTTTTATTCGTTGTCATTACCAGAATGGCTTATGGAAAGAAAAAATTAGCCGAACTGGAAGCTAATTTTGACGAAGAAAAAGCGAAAAACCTGAGCGCTCACTAAGAGCCTGATAACGGATTGCTAATACCAGGTAATCTTTAGCAGAACGCCTTTCCCAGAATCCGGAAAGGCGTTCTGCTTTTTGTGCTTCCAATTATAATGTTTATTTTTGTGGCTCACTAATAATGATATGTCACCTGAATCACAACGTAAATTTGAAGTCCTGAATCTACTGGCCGAATCTTATGATGCCCTGCTATTTGATGTCGATGGTACATTGGCTGATAATATGGATGCCCATAAACAGGCCTATAAAGCAGCTGCCGAGCACTATGGCGTCCAGCTTGATGTGACCATTATCGACGAAACTGCGGGGTGGCCTACCGTCGCCGTCGCAGAGGAAATCAGCAAACGCTACGGCGTACCCTTTGACTATGAGGAATTTTCAACGCTCAAATCCACAATATTTCGCGATGAATATGTGTTTAAGACCAAACCTGTAGATTACGTAGTGGAGCATCTAAAATATCAGAAAGGAAGAAAACTTATCGGGGCAGTATCTGGTGGTACCAGAACAACCTTGTCTATGACCTTGTCTACTATAGGGGTATGGGACGATCTGGAAACCTTGGTATGCGCCGGAGATACACCCGAGGGAAAACCTTCGCCCCAGCCTTTCCTGTTGGCCGCCTCTCAACTGAATATTGCGCCTGAACGATGTCTTGTATATGAAGATGGATCACCGGGCGTCGAGGGCGCGAAAGCTGCAGGCATGGGCTGGGTCCGTGTTGATGAACTCTAACAATAAAAGCCTCTTGCGGGGCTTTTTTATTTTAAAAGCTGGTGATAATCTTCACACCGCCATTGGTATAATTTAAATCGGAGGACCTCAGTCCACCAACAGGTATCTTGTAATATGGCTCGACAGAAATGGACAGCTTGCCGACCCGCTGTTTGCGCCCCACCGATAAATTGATAAAACCGTTGACACCTTGGTCATCCACATTTTTTTCTGTGGATTTTTGTCTATATTCTGTATTATTGGTTTCATAGATTGTCGCACGTTCCTGATCTAGGATCCCCACATAGGATACCCCTACAGAAGTATAGAAGTTTTTATTGATCGAATACCGGACGTCAACAGGAATATCCACAGTCAGAATCTTTCCTGAAACCCGCTCATTGCTTTTTGCTTCTTTCGCATCTGCTGTACGCATTATCGGAGAATTGTTGAGCCCCGTCTGAGAAATATAATTGGGGGCATCTGCAACAAAAGAATTGGAAGCAAGAGCCGGCGTGATAGGTGAATTGCCGGACACGGCTCCATAATGCTGGATAGACGCTCCTGAGCGGATACTGACCTTAGTTGACACGTTGTAAGCCAAGGCGACTCCACCACCGAGGGTTATGCTTTTAGAAGTGGACGCCGGTGAGACAAAAGCACCCATCTCCCATTTTTTATCCCCATGATCTTGCTGTACGACCACGCTGCTTCTACCCTGCTGCATAGCGTATAACTCCGACAGCCGTGCTGCTTCACGCTGGGTCTGTGAAAAAGATGAGGTGCCACTGGAACGAAGTTGTTCCACTGTACGTGGATCTGCGACAGCGGTAACAGATTCTGCAACATGATTGTCCTCGATATGGATCGATGCCAATGGTGTGGTCGTCTTCTGCTGCATAGACTGTGGCCTACTAACCGCCGCCAAGTTGTCTTTACCGACGACTGGCAGCCCTTCATAGCCATTACCTCCAAATAAAGACAGTTGCTGTCTCCCTGACGGTGCGATACGTCCTTCATCTATTTTAGAATATGTGTAAGGTCGGTGGGACATCAGCTCTGGTGCGCCTAGGCCCGGCTCCTTGGTCGCCTCCGACAAGGAACGTTTAAGAGATTCTTTTAGATCCCGGCTGTCAGACAGGACCTCCTTATTTTCTGGCACGGTTGTTAAAACTATTGGCGATGGACTTACTACCGCGGAATTATGTTGCAGGCCCCAATACCCCACACCAAAACACAAGAGCACCGCCGCCGCAGCACTCCAGTATTTCCAACCGGACGAAGGCGGTGATTCAACCCCATAATTTGAAGCAAATTTCTCCCATGCACCTTCTTTATAAGGAAGCTCGTGGTTTCTCAATTGCCCAACGATCTCTTCTATTAATTCCTTTTTCTTATTGCCTTCCATTTTGTAACAACACTATTTTATCTTATTTCCTGAACCACACCAGTATAATCCAGGTATAATTTTCTAAGCTTCTGTTTTGCCCTTGTCAAATAAGTACGCGAGGTGCTATCTGGTATATTGAGCATCTGGGCGATTTCGTCATGCGAATACCCTTCAATTTCATAAAGATTAAAAATAGTTTTCTGGATTTCTGGAAGCTGGTCCAACAGACGTAAAATCTCATTGACCTCCAGACGGCTGTCGAGCTGAACAGCAGGTGTATACATATCGCCCTCCGCCAGATCGTCCACCGAGTAAAATTGTTTTTTGCCCCGCAGGAAATCAATGGAGATATTCGCAGCAATACGTCCGATCCATGCGCGAAACGATTTATCGAGGTTTTCCGCATCGATATCCATATTAAAAGATTCCAATTTTCTGAAAATCCGGACAAAACTCTCATTGACCAGTTCCTCCGCATCGACATCCTGCTTAACATAACGGATGATAATCGCCATGAGGTAGCCATAATATTTTTTATAGACAAAAGCTTTGCCGTCCTCACGATTACGAAGACAACGCTCTAAGGCATCATGTAAAGATGATAGCTTCTTGTTATAAAAATATGACTGAATAATTCCCACTTAAACTATTTAAATATTAAGTTCAAATAACGAAAATAAAATTATAAAACTTAAAATCAAATAGTCGAATGTCCCCGCGTAATTTCACTATTTAACTATTTTCTAGTCTTTAACGATCAAGGCGGGTAATTCGCTACAGCCCTAATAAAAAATCTTCGCCACTTTAGGGAACTCACCGCCGGTCAAAAACGCGACTTCGTCATCGCGACATTATGCGCAGGTACAAGGATGCCGCTCCTTGGATTCCGAAGATCAATTAAGGCGTGCCGCGCAGCTGCCTGGGCGTTTCACGGACTTTCAAAAAATTCAATAAAAAGAATTGAAAAAAATGGCTATTTTTGCATGATTTTCACATTTTAAATATTATTCATACGGAATGAGTACTGTATTATCCGAACAGGAACAACTTAGAAGACAGGCGATGCAATCCCTGCTGGATATGGGAATCGATCCTTTTCCAGCAAATGAATTTGTCGTTAATGCACATGCGGCTGATATATTAAAAAACTACGATAGAGATAAGCTGAATTATAAAAACATTACCCTAGCTGGGCGTATCATGAGCCGCCGTGTCATGGGCAGTGCTTCCTTTTTTGAAATTCAGGATGCTACGGGACGTATCCAGGCGTATATCAAACGTGATGATATATGTCCGGGAGAAAATAAAGATCTGTACAATGTGGTTTTTAAGAAACTTTTGGACATAGGCGATATCGTCGGTATCAGAGGTTATGTCTTTACGACACAAACGGAAGCCATTGCTGTGCACGTGGAGGAGCTCACCGTATTATCCAAATCATTGCGACCTTTACCGGTCGTTAAATCAGCAGAGGGCAAAACCTTTGATGCTTTTACCGATCCCGAACAGCGCTATAGAATGCGTTACGTCGACTTGATCGTTAATCCAGCCAACAAAGATATTTTTGTAAAACGTACCAAGCTTTTCAACGCCATGCGTCAGTTCTTTAATGATGCAGGCTACATGGAGGTCGAAACTCCAGTACTTCAATCCATTCCTGGTGGTGCGGCGGCGCGTCCGTTTATTACACACCACAATGCACTGGACATTCCTTTGTACCTCCGTATTGCCAACGAGCTGTATCTAAAGAGACTGATTGTCGGCGGTTTTGACGGTGTATACGAGTTTTCGAAAAACTTCCGCAACGAAGGGATGGACCGTACACATAATCCAGAGTTTACGGCGATGGAAATCTATGTCGCCTACAAGGACTACAATTGGATGATGGACTTTACCGAACGGCTCCTGGAGCACTGCGCCCTGGCCGTAAACGGTACCACTGAAGCTACCTTTGGCGAGCATAAAATTGATTTCAAAGCACCTTATAAACGGATTTCCATGACAGACTCCATTAAAGAGTTTACGGGATTCGATATCACCGGCAAATCCGAAGAAGAAATTCGTATCGCAGCCAAAGAAATGGGTATCGATGTCGATGATACCATGGGTAAAGGTAAGCTCATCGATGAGATCTTTGGGACAAAATGTGAAGGAAACTACATCCAGCCAACATTCATAACGGATTACCCGAAAGAAATGTCACCATTGACCAAAAAACACCGCGATAATCCAGCGCTCACCGAACGTTTTGAGCTGATGGTGTGCGGTAAAGAGATTGCGAACGCCTATTCGGAACTGAACGATCCGATTGATCAGCGTGAACGCTTTGAGGATCAGCTTCGTCTTTCTGAAAAAGGCGATGATGAAGCCATGTTCATTGACCAGGATTTTCTACGCGCATTGGAGTACGGCATGCCGCCTACCTCCGGTCTTGGAATCGGCATGGACCGCCTGATCATGTTTTTGACCAACAATGCATCCATACAAGAGGTTTTATTTTTCCCGCAGATGCGTCCCGAGAAAATAGTAAAAGTGGCTGACGTGAAGGATTATGAAGAACAGGGAATTCCGGCCGTGTGGGTACCAGCATTACAAAAAATGGGTTTTACGACCATTGAAGCCCTCAAAGAAGCCAATCCGAACAAAGTGTTCAACGACCTTGGTGGTATGCGCAAAAAAATGAAATTGGATGTTGCGATGCCGTCAAAAGATGATGTGTTTGCTTGGTTTAATTAATAGCACTCCTATACAAGAAGGTCGGCCCCACAAGTCCGGCCTTTTTTATTATGGCCCTGTGTCCCCCAATCTCCTCCAACCCGTCGGCTAAGCCCTTTCCTACTCCCCAGTGATAAACTTATTACACAACAGCGAGGCCATAAAGGAAGAGCAAATTCCAAACATTTTCTATATTTACGTATCGTGAATAAATACTTTGTTAGCATATGAAGAATATCCTTGCCCTGGATGGTGGTGGCATTCGAGGAATCATTCCGGCTATGGTGCTTGTGGCATTGGAAGAAAAATTGCAGAAGAGCACCATGGACCCCAATGCGCGCATTGCCTCCTACTTTGATTTTATTGCCGGCACAAGCAGCGGCGGAATTCTGACGAGCATACTCCTTTTCCCGGATGAAAACAACCCCAGCCAACCTAAGTTTTCTGCACGGGATGCTCTAAACCTCTTCGTCAATCATGGTACAGAAATTTTCAACGCGTCCAAATGGCGGCATTTTCTCAGCAGCTTGGGCCTGGTCAGCGAACTTTATTCATCTGCTCCGCTGGCAAATGTGCTTGACAAGTATTTTCAGAATGCAAGGCTTAGCCAGCTCATCAAGCCCTGTATCATCACCGCCTATAATATCGAGTTACGGAAAAATCATTTCTTTAGGCAGCAAAAAGCCATTACACATGGTGAAGCCCGTGACTTCTATCTTAAGGATGTCTGCAAAGCGACCTCAGCGGCCCCGACTTTTTTCCCGGTGGCAGAGATCTATTCCGTTTCGAAGACCCGGTATCCGTTGATTGACGGCGGTGTCTTCGCACAAAACCCATCTATCTGCGCACTGCTGGAGGTACTTAAAGCATTTAATAGCACCCAAATCAATGATATGTTTATGGTATCGTTGGGTACGGGAATGTCAAAGACTGCTTATAATTACGAACATTTTAAGAAAAAGCTCGCCATCCAGATCGGCCCTGCCCTGGTAGACATCATGACCAGCGCCTCTTCGGAGAGCACAGAGTATTTTATCAAGCAGCTGTTTCATAGCAACGGCAAAAGCCAAAACTACATACGTCTCGAACCAGCAAACCTCTCGAGCATCAACCCCTCACTGGATGCATCTTCTGCCAATAACATACAGAAGCTGATTTCCTTATCAGATCGTCTGATCAGTGAACATGAGGGAACACTGGACTATATTGTGGCTCATCTGCTCAAAGAAAAGAATCAGAACAAAAAGAAAAATCCATGGAGTAAGTTGATGGATAAGTTCTAAAAAGTTACTTTTACGCATATTTTAAATCTATATGGCATTAAACTACGTCTGGGTTGCATTTTTTCTAATTACATTTGCCGTTGCCCTTGTCAAACTGATCTTTTTTGGTGATACCGAGATCTTCCAACAAATTGTCAATTCGATCTTTGACAGCGCTAAAACCGGAGCCGAAATATCTTTGGGCCTGATCGGAATGATGAGCTTCGCTTTAGGTATCATGAAAATCGGCGAAAAAGGTGGTATGATCGCCATCTTTGCCAAGATCGTTGGCCCTTTTTTTCATAAACTCTTTCCCGAAATACCTAAAAATCACCCGGCGCTCGGCTCGATCCTCATGAATTTTTCGGCAAATGCTCTCGGTCTTGACAATGCAGCGACGCCGCTCGGACTTAAGGCCATGAAGGAACTTCAGGAGCTGAACACTGATAAGGAAACGGCAACCAATGCGCAGATAATGTTTATAGTTCTCAATGCATCCAGCCTGACGCTGCTTCCGATCTCGATTATGGCCTACCGGAAGGAAGCTGGCGCGCCAGATCCATCGGATGTGTTCCTCCCTATTCTTATTGCCACATTCTTCTCCACGTTGGTCGCATTGATCCTTGTGGCAATTTATCAGAAAATTAACTTGTTTAACAGGGTCGTCTTAGGTTATTTGGGTGGTATGTGCTTATTTATCGGGGGCTTGTTATATTACTTCTCAGGCTTACAACAGTCTGAGATCGAAATATTCAGTAAGGTTTTTGGCAATGTCATCTTGTTCAGCTTGTTTACTTCCTTTATCGGCCTCGCACTGTTCCGAAAGGTCAATGTTTACGATTCTTTCATCGAGGGCGCTAAAGAAGGCTTTGACGTTTCGGTCAAAATCATTCCTTATCTTGTTGCCATGCTCGTCGGCATAGCTGTGTTCAGGGCCTCGGGCACAATGGATTACATGGTTACCGGTATATCCAGGGCAATCGCATTCTGTGGGCTGGATACTTCGTTTGTAGACGCGCTGCCCGTTGCATTTATGAAACCACTTAGTGGCTCGGGAGCAAGGGGGCTGATGGTTGACCTCATGAATGCCAAAGGTCCAATGGATTTTGCCTCGCGCGTAGCCTGCGTTATTCAGGGATCCACCGAAACAACATTTTACGTACTGGCCGTCTATTTTGGCTCGGTCGGCATTCGTCGCACACGGCATGCCCTGCCCTGCGCATTACTGGCTGAACTTGCCGGCGTGGTTGCTGCTATTATTATTTCCTATATTTTCTTTAAGTAGCTTGAAATACAGCATAGTGCTATCAACGATTAAACATATATCAACAGCGGTAAAACTTATAAAAAACGATACAGATGAAAAAAACAATTGCACTTATTGCACATGACGGTAAAAAGCCGGAAATGGTGGCTTTTGTCAAAGACCATCAGGATCTCCTTGAACACGCCAATATAATTGCAACAGGAACGACAGGTTCGTATGTACGTAAGACTGGACTACCAGTTGAACTGAAACTGAGTGGTCCCATGGGCGGTGATGCCCAGATTGCAGCACTGGCTGCGGAAGGTAAAGTCGATGGTATCATCTTTTTTCGTGATCCGCTCGGAAAGCATGCACATGAACCGGATATCCAGATGCTCATGCGTGTCTGTGACCTCTATAACGTTCCATTGGCGACCAACCCCGCTACGGGCAGTTTGATCATTGAAGGACTACTGGAGGATCTAATTGATTAACAAAAATTAATTTGAACAGAAATAATGGAAAACGAAGTTGTCGTCACCATCGGCCAAGTGCCCTATACCACAAGCGTACAATATGGCAAGCATCAGATCATTGCTGACGAACCGGAAGAACTTGGTGGCGAGGATCAGGGAATAAACCCGACTCCGCTATTACTGTCTTCTTTGGGGACCTGTAAAGCGATCACCGTAAAAATGTATGCCGACCGTAAAAAATGGCCGCTCGAAGAAGTGATCGTTCGACTGACCTATGAGGTACAAATCAGCGAGCAGCAGCAGACGACCTATATAAAATGCCACATCAGCTTTAAAGGAGATCTCGACACGGAACAGAAGACAAGGTTGTTCAAGATTGCAGACCGCTGTCCAGTACACAAAATATTAACTAATCCTATTGTAATAAGTTCAAATCATTTGTAGCTGTTTCTTGGGATAACCGAAGACACTATTTATATTTGTCCGCACAAAAAAACAAAGCCATGCAATTGGATCCACAAATAGCAATAGACTCTCCTTTTAGATCAATAAAGCGGGAAGACTGGAAAAATCTAAATGGAAAAGTCCTGCACAGCTTCAGTCCGGAAGACCTCGAAAAGTTGCATGCACTCAACGAGCCGCTGACCAATCAGGAGATCGAAGAAGTATATTTTCCGTTGAGCCATTTGCTCGAGATCCATATTGACCGCTTTCAAAGCCTGCACCAGCGAACCAACCGTTTTTTTGGCAAAGTAGAAAGCAGATTGCCTTATATCATTGGTATCGCGGGTTCGGTTGCTGTCGGAAAAAGTACGACCGCAAGAGTATTACAGCGTGTACTTAGCATGCTTCCATCCAAACCAAAGGTGGACCTGGTGACTACGGACGGCTTCCTTTATCCCAATAAACAGCTTATTGAAAAAGGCATACTAAACCGCAAAGGTTTCCCCGAAAGTTACGATGCCAAACGTTTAATCCATTTTTTATCTGCAGTAAAGTCCGGTGCGCCAAAAATTACCGTCCCCGTATACAGCCACTTAGTTTACGATGTACTGCCCGACACCCAACAACAGATCATTGAACAGCCTGACATCCTTATCGTTGAAGGCATCAACGTCTTACAGGTCAACTCCCAGCGGCCACGTAAAGGACATAGCGTTTTCGTCTCCGATTTCTTTGACTATTCGATCTATGTGCATGCCAGCGAAAAAAATCTTATTGAATGGTATACCAATCGATTTGAGTCACTGCGCGCCACAGCGTTCCAAAATCCTGAATCTTTCTTCCACAAATATGCCGATATGACACCGACGGAAAGTCATGCCATGGCCGTGAGCATCTGGAATGAGATCAACAAACCCAATCTGATCAAAAACATTCTGCCCACGCGTTATCGTGCAGATCTAATTCTCGAAAAAGGTAGCCACCACTTTGTCAAAAACGTGAAGGTCAGGAAGATCTAAACAACGGTCTTTTTAAATTGCAACACCTCATTCAAGATTCTGCTCTGCACTTGCTGATGGATCTTATTGCTGGATGAGATCGTCGTCACCTCCACTTTATATTTAATAAAGTCCTTGCCCACATCCGCAACTTTTACCGTAAATCCCTGTGCATGATCTAGATTGGGATTGCGCCCAAACAATGGCTTAAAGTAAAGTTCCAGTTCTTCAACGCCGACCGCTCGGTCAATGGGCAATTCAAATTTCACGACTATTTTATTGGATTTCTGGGAAGTCTTATTGACCAGTGTCGCTGTAAACACCAAATTATTGGGAATCATGACGGCGTCATCATCTTCATCCCTGACAACGAGGTTTGCGAGTGTTATATCCACGATTTTCCCCTGATATTCTCCGATTTTAATCCGGTCACCGATGGCAAACTGATCTGAAAACATAATAATCAGCCCTGAGATCATATTCGTGATATATTCCCTGAAAATAACAGCAATGGCCATGGCCACAATCGTCAGGCTGGTGATAAACTCCTTCGGGTTGATACCAGCGGCAATCATCAGGCTGACAAGGATAAAAAAGACATTGACTACCGTTGCAACGCGGGTCACGCCAAGCACAAAATTGCTGCGCACGACCTGCTGTTCATTTCTGCTATTGTACAACTTCACCAAAATAAAATGACCGATCGAAATCAGTACATTGGCAGTGAGGAAAGTATTGAGACCATAGGCGATATTCCGTATGGTTTCTTTTTGCTGATAAAAAGCGTCAAACTGCACAAACGAAGCAGTCAGCGCAATCCATAGAATAATCCTCACAACAAAAGAAACGGAAATAGATTTAGTCATCTTCTTCATTTAGCTCTTTGCAAATAAAAGCAAAATTATCGTTTTCTTACTGGCAAAGAAAGATTTTGCGTGTTAAAAAGAAAATAAAAAACTTTTCATCGCGACACGATTTTACTTTTACGTAAAAAGGAGTATCTAGAAATACCTATCTTTGCATAAAGACATGACATGCCACTAAATGAAGGAATCCAACGTGCAAACTGAACTGAACGTAACCGGAATGCACTGTACAAATTGTGCAATTTCAATTCATAAATATCTGGAAGACAATGGTGCAAAGGACATTTACGTCAATTTTGCTTCAGACGAAGTCCGATTTTCTGATATACCTGCGGATCGAGTTCCAGCGCTTGTTAAGGGCATTGAATCTTTAGGTTATAAAGTCGTGAGGGACAACGATAAGCGGCCGAGTGTCTGGAGATCGGTAGAACTTAAGTTTATTCTCTGTCTGTTGTTTACGATCCCTTTATGGAGCCACATGTTTATCCGGCTTCCCTTTTTGCATGAACCTTATGTGCAGCTGGCGCTGTGTGCACCGGTTTACCTGATGGGATGCATCTACTTTGGAAGCAGCGCCCTGCGTTCCTTATGGAATAAAATGCCCAATATGGATGTTCTGATTTTTACGGGCTCCACAGCTGCATTTGCTTATAGCCTGATTGGCACTTATTACCAACTCGGGCACGACTACCAATTTTACGAGACCTGTGCCACCATCATCACCTTGGTGTTCATGGGCAATGTGCTTGAAAAAAGGGCGGTTAAAAAGACGGGCTCCGCTATTGAAGACCTGGTCAGTTATCAGGATGTCAGCGCCACAAAGATTGAAGGAGATACCGAATCCGAAATCAGCGCCAGAGATATCAAGTCCGGCGACGTACTCAAGGTGAATACCGGCGAGCAGATTCCTGCCGATGGAGATATTTTAGAAGGACATGCTTGGGTGGATGAATCCATGCTCACAGGGGAAAGCCTACCCGTAGAAAAAGATAAATATGATGCCGTGATCGGCGGGACCATGCTAACAGAAGGCAATATCCGTATGGTTGCCACCAGCGTCGGAACGAAAAGCGTTCTTTATCAGATTATTCAGTTGATCAAGGATGCTCAGCAAAAAAAGCCCCCGATCCAGAAATTTGGTGATAAAGTGGCGGCGTACTTTGTACCTATTGTAGTAGCCATTTCCTTTTTTACCTTTTTCATTGCTTACTTTATCGCTCAGCTATCCCTGCAGCAGTCCTTAATGAACGCCATAGCGACACTGGTGGTATCCTGTCCCTGCGCCATGGGTTTGGCCACTCCCACTGCCGTGATGGTCGGATTGGGCCGCGCAGCCAGACAGGGTATTCTGATCAGAGGAGGCAGTACGGTTGAAGAGCTATCTGATATCAAACAAATGGTCTTTGATAAGACAGGGACGCTCACCACCGGTGATTTTAACATCAAAGCCATTCAGACGTTTGGCATTGAACAATCTCAGGTGGAGTCAATCATTGCACAGTTGGAGGGCTATTCTAACCACCCAATTGCCAGATCAATCCGCAAGCAGTTAAAAGAGGTGAAATCCTATCGTATCATTTTTAAAGAAGTCAACGAAGTCAAAGGCCAAGGCATTTTTGCGACCGACACCAATGGCAACAGCTATTCTATTTGCAATGCGAAAATCGGTAAAAAAGACTATTCCAACCGGTACGATCTTACATTAACCATCAATGACGTTGTCATCGCAGGCATCGTGTTGGAAGATCAGCTCAAATCTTATGCGAAGGAATTAATACAGTTTTTGAAGGATAACGGTATACGTCCCATCCTGCTAAGCGGAGACCGAAAAAGCAAATGTGAGCGCACCGCACAGAAACTGGGTATCGCGGATGTGTATTGGGAAAAATCTCCAGCGGAAAAACTTGACGTCCTATCCGGAATCAAAAAATTGGGACCGACAGCTATGGTCGGCGACGGCATCAATGACGCTCCGGCTTTGACAGCAGCGACGGTGGGAATCTCCCTTGGTGACGCCACCCATGTCGCGATACAGTCTGCCAAAGTAGTGCTTCTGAACAATGATCTGCGGTCCATAGAAAAGCTGCTGCGCATCGGAAGCCATACACTATTGACAATCAAACAAAACCTGTTCTGGGCTTTTGCTTACAACATCGTCGCTATACCGCTGGCCGCAGCGGGCTATTTGGGACCAATGTTAGCCGCCTTGAGTATGGCCTTTTCAAACCTTATCGTCATCGGCAACTCCATCCGGCTCCGTTTTAAAAAACTGAAGTAAAACAAGACCGCATAAGTACCTGGAGAATCCATAAAAGATTCTCTTTTTTGTGTATATTAGGGCTCAATTCATTCGCTTTTGAGGTTAATTTTTTGTAACTTCGCATGCGTAGCAAGCCAGGTATAAGGCTTGCTTACTAGTTTTATTGAAACCAAATTCATATGGCTGAAGAAACAGAAAACGACAACAATCTTGTTCCGGCAAACGACCGGATTATCCCAATTAATATCGAGGACCAGATGAAGTCCGCCTACATTGACTATTCCATGTCGGTCATTGTATCCCGGGCCCTTCCTGACGCGCGTGATGGTATGAAGCCTGTTCACAGACGTGTGCTTTATGGTATGTTGGACTTGGGGGTAACCAGCGGCAAGCCTTACAAAAAGTCTGCCCGTATCGTGGGGGATGTATTAGGTAAATATCACCCACATGGTGATTCTTCCGTGTACGACACGATGGTCCGTATGGCACAAGATTGGAGTTTACGCTACCCCTTGGTAGACGGTCAGGGTAACTACGGTTCCATTGACGGCGATCCACCTGCGGCAATGCGTTATACCGAGGCAAGATTAAAAAAGATTGCCGAAGAAATGCTGTCCGACATCAACAAAGATACTGTAGACTTCCAAAATAACTTTGACGACTCACTACAGGAACCTACCGTATTACCGACTCGGATACCCAACCTTCTTGTCAATGGCGCTTCGGGTATTGCGGTCGGTATGGCAACAAATATGGCTCCCCATAACCTTTCAGAAGTTATTGACGGCACCGTGGCCTTTATCGACAACCGTGATATTGAGGTGTCCGAACTGATGCAATATATAAAAGGTCCCGATTTCCCTACCGGAGCATTAATCTATGGATATGCAGGGGTGCAGGACGCGTTCAACACCGGACGTGGCCGCATCGTCATGCGCGCCAAAGCAGAAATAGAAACCAGCAGCTCAGGCAAAGAGCAGATCATTGTAACCGAAATCCCTTATCAGGTAAATAAGGCCAATATGATTGAGCGTACTGCCGAATTGGTTAACGAGAAAAAGCTGGAAGGAATTTCCGCTATCCGTGACGAGTCAGACCGCTCGGGTATGCGCATTGTTTACGACATCAAACGTGACGCCAACGCCAATGTCGTATTAAACAATCTCTTTAAATATACCGCACTACAGACTTCTTTTTCAGTCAACAACATTGCTTTAGTTAAAGGCCGTCCACAGCTTCTGAATCTGAAAGATATGATTCATGAATTTGTTGAGCACAGACATGATGTTATCATCAGACGGACCCGTTATGAATTGGCTGAAGCTGAAAAACGCGCACATATTCTGGAAGGCTACCTGATCGCCTTGGATCATCTGGATGAGGTCATCAGATTAATTCGTAATTCCGAAACACCGGAAGATGCACGGGTTGGATTAATGGACAAATTTGGTCTATCCGATCTTCAGGCACGCGCAATTTTGGATATGACCCTGCGGCGCCTAACAGGACTGGAGCGGGATAAGATCAAAGAGGAATACGCTGAATTGATGAAAACAATCGACTATCTGAAATCGGTATTGGAAGATGAATCCTTACGGATGAAAATCATCAAGGACGAATTGATTGAAATCAAAGAAAGATATGGCGATGAACGTAGATCCCAGATCGTACATTCTGCGGAAGATATGCGGATGGAGGATTTTATTGATGACGAAGAGATTGTGATCACGATCTCTCACAATAGCTATGTGAAGCGTACACCATTGTCAGAATATAAACGCCAGGGACGCGGCGGCCGTGGTTCCATCGGCACCAACACCCGCGAAGAGGACTTCACCGAACATATCATCACAGCCTCGGCACATAACTATATGCTGTTGTTTACCGAGGCGGGACGCTGTTTTTGGCTACGGGCTTTTGAAATTCCTGAAGGTAGCCGGACGTCACGTGGCCGTGCACTTCAAAACATCATCAACGTTCCGAAGGAGGAAAAGATCAAAGCCTATATTCTGGTCAAAAATCTGAAAGATCAGGAGTATCTGGAAAACAATTTTATTATCATGTGTACCAAGAAAGGTACCATTAAAAAGACCTCACTGGAGGCGTACTCACGTCCGCGGGCTAATGGTATCAATGCGATCAATATCAACGAGGGTGATCAATTGATCGAAGCCTGTCTGACCACTGGAAGCAGCGAAATCGTGATGGCACTCCGTTCGGGACGGGCAATCCGTTTCAATGAATCTACCGTTCGTCCAATGGGTAGAACAGCTACAGGGGTGCGCGGTATCACATTAGCTTCGGAGACAGATGAAGTAATTGGCATGATTAGTGTAAATGATTCAGAAACAACCGTATTGGTGGTTTCCGAAAAAGGCTATGGAAAACGTACAGATATTGAAGATTATCGGGTCACCAACCGTGGCGGTAAAGGTGTAAAAACCATCAATGTAACGGAGAAGACAGGTGAACTGGTCGCGATAAAAGGCGTTACGGATGCTGAAGACCTCATGATCATCAACAAATCAGGCATCGTTATCCGCATAGCGGTAGAGGAACTGAGGGTCATGGGCCGTGCGACACAAGGCGTCAGACTCATCAATCTGAAAGATAATGATGAGATTGCTTCCATCACTAAAGTAGATCGTGAAGAAGAATCTGATGAAGAAATCGGAAATCCGGAAACTACGGAAGGCTTTGCTTCTGAAGAAACCACAGATTCAAACGAAGAATAAATTGAATGAACTGCCATGAGCGTAAATTTAGCTCAGTACTGAATTAAATAAACACGCAAGATGGATTCATTACTTATAAAAATCAATTATTCTAATGAAGAACTTACTGATATCATTGTTCATATCTGCAAGTAGTTTAACTGTTGCTGCCCAATCGAATCTGAAAGAGGGTAGCAACAGTTTTGCTTTATATACCAAAACTGGCGAATTTAAAAATCTTGAAAACGCAAGAAAGTTTGCAGATGCTGCATTCCAGTCCCGAAAGGACTCGGCCTCTGTCAACAACAATCTTTTAAGGGCATTGGTTTACAGCTCGCTGGCCGTCGCCGACTCTACACGGAAACAGCAGTACAAACTAGATCCGATCGATGTGTCCATCAAATCACTGAAACTGCTGGACGCAAAAAAAGCACGGCGTAACTTTCCGGCAGAAATGGATTACATCCGGCAGAATCTTGCAGGGGCTATCTCCTATCAGGCTGGTCTGGCGCTAAAGGAGCAAAAATTTGACAAGGCTTATCAAGCCTACCTGCGCATAGATTCATTGGGATTTAAGAATGCTGACCTTAAATACAATCTTGCTGTGCTTGCTGGCAAGAATAAAGATTATTTGAATTCGATCAGGTATTACGATGAACTTATTAAAGGCGAGAATCCAAAGCCAAACTACTTTTTAGAGTTAGCACAAATTTATAGTTTGGGAGGTACTAAACAAGATGTTCTAAGCGTTTTAGAAAAAGGACATTCAGTATTTCCGGAGAATAAACAGTTGCTCTTTCGGTTGATCGATGTGTATACGGCGAATGGCTCCTATGATGCGATCCTGAACGTAATTGCTGATGCGATCCGCCTGGAACCTGAAAACATTGAATTAAACTATATTGCTGGTTATTCATACCAAAATGCCAATGATCTAAAAAAAGCTAAGGAATATTATAATAACGTGCTGAGGCTAGATCCCAATAACTACGAGTCTAATCTGGCATTAGGTTTAATTAATCTGGAGACATTATTGAAAGATCCGACAAACCAGGATATCCAGGATCTTACAATTGAATACCTTTTGAAGGCAAACGAAGTAAAACCATATGATGTTAATGCCCTTAGGGCTTTGGCAAAATACTATACACTTATTGACGATGCGTCTCAACTGGACAGAGTAAATTTATTATTGAATCAATTAACAGTTAAATAGATATGAATTTAAAATCTCTATTATTATTAGCAGCGATCGGAACTGTTTCTACATCAGTTTCTTTTGCGCAGTCAGGTAACGTTAAAAAAGCAAAAAGTGGTCTGGCCAAATTTCAGGAGCTGAAAGAAGCTGGTACCGCCCAACTAGGCTTACCAAACCTCAAGTCAGCAAAAGAAGCTATTGATGCTGCTGTTGTCCACGAAAAAACAAAAGATAATGCGGAAGCATGGACAGTATATGCTTTGGTCAATGCCAACCTATCCACAATAGACAAATCTGCCGAATTGGCAAAATTAGCTGAAGATGGAATTGCGAAAGCCAAGCAACTGGATACTGACGGTGCCAATAAAGCTAATATTACCGTGGCTGAACAAATTCTCGGGCAGTACAACTTTAATATTGGCGCGGAGGAATATCAGGCACAGAAATATGCTGATTCATACAACTCATTCACAAAGGCATTGACCTTTCTACCCGGAGACACCTTGGTTACTTATTATAGCGGTGTAGCAGCCTTATCCAATAAAGATTACAAGAACGCAATCGAACGTTATAAAGAGTTGATTCCGAGAAAGGATTTCTCTTCCCATAAAACAATTATGGTCGATCTGCCTAAACTATACCTGTCGGTACAGGATACAGCCTCCGCTTTAGAGTATGCAAAAAAAGCCGCTGAAGCTTATCCAGATGACAATGCAGCGATGACGCAGAATATCGAGCTGAATTTAATTACCGGTCACGAAAAAGAAACCATCGATGCCATTACATCCCAATTAGCTAAAGATCCGGGCAATAAGAATTTAAACTATTATTTAGGAATAGCGCAATCAGCTGCGAAAAATGACGAAGCCGCAATCGCTGCTTATAAGAAAGCACTGGAAGCCGATCCTAATTTCTTCGAAGCCAACACCAATCTGGCAATCACGCTAATGAATAAAACACGTGAAAAGCTGAACGAGGTAAACAACAACAGAAAGCTTACCCAAGCACAATACAATGCCGAAGTGGACAAAATTAAGGCCGAATTAAAGCCTGTATTACCTTATTTGGAAAAAGCGGTAGCGCTACAGCCAAAGAATGTCGATGCTTTGACCAATTTGAAAAACTACTATGTCTTCATGCAGGACGAAGCGAAGACTGCTGAAATTAACGCAAAAATTAAAGAGGTCGAATAATAAAAATCAGTATAATATAAAAATCCCCGGATCTCTGGGGATTTTTTATTTTCCTTAAACCCTACGCTTTTTCATCTTAGGAGGCAAACCTTTCCCTGAAGGAATACCAAAAACTCTTTAAGGGAATTTAGGATTACATTAATGCGGCAGACTTTTCCCTCAAGGCAACACCAAAACTCTCTAAGGGAATTTAGGATTACATCACTGGGGCAGACTTTTACCTTAAGGGAACGCTGAAACTCTTTAAAGGAATTTTGGATTGCTTCAACGCAACAGACTTTTCCCAGAAGGTAATGCCAAAACTCTTTAAGGGAATTTATGATTACATCAATGCGGCAGACTTTTACCTTAAGGGAATTCCAAAACTCTTTAAGGGAATTTTGGATTACGTAAATGCGGCAGACTTTTACCTTAAGGGAACGCCAAAACTCTTTAAGGGAATTTGGGATTACATCAATGCGGCAAACCTTTACCTTAGGGGAACGCCAAAACTCTTTGAAGGAATTTAGGATTAAATCAGTGCGAAAGATTTTTCCCTTGAATTCAGCCTAGAATTTGAGACATCTAAAATCGGCCTTTAAATCAGATTTTCTAATATAATATTATTGTATACCAATAAATTTTAAGAGGTAAAATACTGCCAAACGCAGTTCTCAGCATGATGCATTTTGGCGGAATTTTACCCCTTTTAAGACCGTCAGGCCTCCAAATGAACAAGCGACACTAGCTATAGCAACGTTGCCTGTAAGGTCTTTTCGAAACTAAAGGCTTTACTCACTGGACAATTGTCTTTTGCCTTTTGAGCGAGTTCCTGAAATTTGGTATTGTCAATGGATGGTACTTTTGCCGTCAGCTCCAACTCAGAACGTACGATCGCTCCGTTTTCAAAAACAATAGTGGATACAGTTTTGAGTTCATCTGGAACAAATCCAGCTTCTGTTAAAAATGCGCTCAATTGCATGGTGAAGCAACCGGCATGTGCGGCCGCCAGTAATTCCTCAGGATTTGTACCGACACCATCTTCAAATCGGGTTGAAAAAGAATACTGTGTCTCGTTCAGGACTGTACTGTCTGTCGTCAGGTTTCCTTTTCCTTCTTTTAGATTGCCATTCCATAAGGCTGTTGCTTTTCTTCTCATGAGTATTGTATTTATTCAAATGTTTGTTGTAATCCGCTTTAAGGGCATCGCCTACTATAAAACAACACAAAGCAAAAAAAGTTGCATTCGTACTATAGTTTATGTCGCATTTCTAGATGAAACAACGTTTATCAGGGTATAAAACTAAACTCATGAATAAACTTTCCTTTCTTTGTGTCTTTGTTGCAATTTTCTCCGCTTGTAAAACCCAGCAGGGCAACCGTCAGGTACTCATACAGGATTGTCCTGATGAAAAAATCATCAACAAAATTCCCGGTCCTCCGGTAAAAGGAGAATCCGAAAAGGTTTATTATATTTATCAGGGGAAAAAGCTGTCTCCAAAACAATTTGATCAGGAGTGGCTCGAGAAGAATTGTGAGATTAAAGAGACAGTAGTCTATTGATTTTATTTTTGAAAACAAGCTCAAAGACGTATTTTTGCCTAAAATTTTTAAAATGACAGTTTCTTTACGGGAGGTCAATAAAAAGATTTTAGGCTACGTTTCTTTAACTTTTCTCGGTTACTTCACGATCGGCCTATCACTTGCAACCTTGCCCATCTTCATCCACCAAATCTTAGGATTCAATACGATAATTGCTGGGCTGGTCATCAGTGTACAATATATAGCGACCTTTTTACTTCGCGGTTACGCTGGAAAAATTGTGGATACCAAAGGTCCTAAGGTATCTGTATTGCGCAGTATGTTATTTTTTGCGCTTTCAGGTATTTTTCTTCTTCTGGTTTTTCTTTTCAGATCCCAACCGTTCCTAAGTCTGGGTCTATTGTTGGTGACGCGGCTATTTACGGGTATCGGCGAAGGCCTTGTCGGAGCCAGCCCGATCAACTGGGCTTTATTGGATCTGGGAGATGAACATGCAGCCAAAGCCATTTCCTTTAATGGTATCGCCAGTTATGGCGCCCTCGCCCTGGGTGCACCACTGGGTGTATTCATGGCTGAACATGTGAACTACCAATCGCTGGCCATACTCACATTTGCTGTCGGAGTCCTCGGTTACTTTTACAGTAAATCCAAAAAACCTTACCGCGTGGCGTTTAAGAAAACTGCTCCAGTCAGTTTCAAACGTGTACTTTTGACTGTCGCTCCGTTCGGAGCCTGTTTGGCTTTGGGTGGTCTCGGTTTTGGCAGCATTTCGACCTTTATGACGCTTTACTATGAGTATTTCAACTGGCAAAATGGAGCCGTATGTTTAACAGTATTTGGCATTTTCTTTATTCTGACGCGGCTCGTGTTCAATAAGGCCATAGACCAATTTGGAGGCCTGCGCATAGCATTAGTAAGCCTTTTCGTGGAAGCCTTGGGCTTACTTGTCATCGCTCTTGCCTTACATCCAATTTGGACGCTGGCGGGAGCTGCGTTGACAGGATTGGGTTTTTCGCTTGTCTTCCCCGCTTTGGGTGTAGAGGCCATTAAAAGAGTAGACGGCAGTCAACAAGGTTCAGCGCTGGCGGCCTATGGGCTATTTATTGACATTTCGCTGGGAATTACCGGACCGCTGATTGGCTTCGTTGCCAATAATATTGGGATGACCAGTATCTACCCTTTCAGTGCCATTATGGTCGCCATCGGTTTTGCCGTAGTGGGAAATTTATATTATCATAAAAGAACAAAACTCGCCTGACATCTTTACTTATCATAAGGATCTCTAAAAAACGTAAAGCCGCTTGAATTTGCATCCAAGCGGCTTATTTATTCATGTATATGAAACTATGGAAGCAGCGCTAAAAGCCGCATGCTCCAAAGATTGCAGTCAACTAATCCGCAATACTGGGTACCGATACCATTTCATTGGTATCAGCGTTGTAATCGATGCCGTCAAAGTTGAATCCGAATAGATTGAAAAATTCGTTTCGGTAACCTTCAATATCCGAGATCTCAGCGAGATTTTCAGTTGTGGCTTTCTCCCACAGCGCCGCAACCTCGGCCTGAACATCCGCACGCATTTCCAGGTCGTCCACACGGATACGGCCTTTATCATCGAGTAATACCTTACCGTCGGCGGTATATAAACGCTCTGCAAACAGACGTTGCATCTGTTCAATCGTGCCCTCGTGAATTCCCTTTTCTTTCATCACTTTATACAAAAGTGAAATATACAAGGGTACTACAGGGATCGCTGAGCTTGATTGCGTAACCAGCGCCTTATTCACAGATACATAAGCGACACCATGAATATCGTTTAATATGTCGTTAATTGCAGGAACAGTAGCCTCCAGATCATCTTTTGCGCGACCTATTGTTCCGTTACGGTAGATTGGATAAGTCAGTTCAGGACCAATATACGAATAAGCTACTGTCTTCACCCCTTCTGCAAGAACACCTGCAGCTTTTAAATCTTCGATCCAGAACTTCCAGTCTTCTCCACCCATGACAGCTACGGTATTAGCAATATCTTCTTCGTTTTCAACAGGTTGAATTGTAATATCTGACACAATACCTGTATGAAAATCTACTGTCTTATTGGTAAACGGCTCCTTGATTGGTTTTAGCACAGACGCATGCGCCACACCAGTTTTCGGGTGTGTACGACGTGGAGATGCCAAACTGTAAACCACTAAATCTACTTGTCCTAAATCTTTTTTGATCAGATCAATCGTCTGCTGTTTGATCTCATCTGAAAATGCATCACCATTAATGCTTTTAGCATATAATCCAGCGTCATGAGCTTCTTTTTCAAATGCAGCTGAATTATACCAACCGGCAGTTCCGGGTTTGCCTTCTGCTGCAGGCTTCTCAAAAAACACACCGATTGTAGCAGCTCCAGAACCAAATGCTGCAGAAATCCGGGATGCAATACCAAAGCCTGTAGAAGCACCGATAACCAATACTTTTTTTGGCCCGTTCGCGATCTCACCCTTTGATTTCACGTATTCAATTTGATTTTTAATGTTTTGCGCAGCCCCTTGTGGATGCGAGGTTAAACAAATAAAACCTCTAGTTCTTGGTTGTATAATCATCTTGATTAATTTTCTTACTACTTGT
>PJUE01000029.1_pt1 | contig 261295 bp, 194 predicted proteins | sample 1512171 | NCBI WGS metagenome assembly PJUE01 (sample SAMN08177674, study PRJNA422409) | Feces metagenome, whole genome shotgun sequencing project. | isolation source: Chicken feces (3) enriched on wood chips: alkali lignin treatment | host: Gallus gallus | place: USA: Madison | collected 2015-01-15
AATAGCATGAGATGCTTTATCTATTTAATGACAAAATAGTACAGTATAGGAAAAAGTGTACAATTGCATACAATATTACTATTGGCACCTTTTTAGCCGGCTATTCTTTATATATTGACCTCAGATTTGATAATAGGGTTTGAAATTAGGTAATTTCCGAGACATAACCATCGATTTATAACACATGAAAATCAAATGATTATAACAATAAAATAAGAAAAAATATAACACAAAAAAAGACTGTATCAATTATTTATGATACAGCCTCTTTTTATTTAATAAATGAATTATATTAGTTTTAAAATCCGCAATTGAAAACTTCAGTAATTTAGTCTGCTCATTAATTTCTACTTCTCCACTTTCCAATTATTAAAATTGGTCATCGTTAGCTCTACCCCAATTGTACAAAAAGCTTTAATCATCGCAATTGACCGGTCTATCAATTCAGGTAAATAAGGCAATTCATCTCTATCAAAGCTACTAAGCACATAATCTACCTGTCTGCCTTTTGGAAAATTATCGCTCACACCAAATCTCAGGCGGGCATAATTGCTGTTTCCTAAAAGCTGCTCTATATTTTTTAAACCATTATGTCCGGCAGAACTTCCTTTAGGTTTAATTTTCACAGAACCGAAGGGAATAGCCAGATCATCTACCAAAACCAATACATTCTCCAGGGGCACTTTCAATTCACGCATCCAATGAATCAGCGCTTTACCACTTAAGTTCATAAATGTTGTAGGTTTAATCAAATGAATATTTCTCCCTTTATGAGAAAACTCGGTATGATAGGCATGTCTGGACATCGAGAATTTCACTCCTTCCTGTTTTGCCAATTCATCGGCAATCATAAACCCTATATTGTGTCTGTTATCGGCATATTCAGGCCCTATATTTCCCAGCCCAACAATTAAATATTTCATTTCGTTATTACTGTTGTCTTCGTCAGATGACAATTTATCAGATCCAAAAAGCCTTCTAAAAAAACTAAACATCTGCATTTACAAGTTATAAGTTTACAGTTTTGAGTTATAAGTTGAATTCATTAATAACTCAAATTCAGCATTTAAAATTAAAAACTACATTCCCATCCTTGCTAAAGGCGCTACATCCTGTCCCACAAAATCTTTATTTAGAAATTTATGATAACCAGCGATAGCTATCATTCCGGCATTATCTGTACAAAACTCAAATTTTGGAATAAAGACATTCCAGTTTTTTTGTTTTGCTAAGTTAGTTAATGACTCTCTTAAACCACTATTAGCAGAAACACCACCTGCAATAGCTATATCTCTAACCTGATAGATTTCTGCCGCTTTCTTCAGTTTATTCAACAAAATGGAAACAATACGTTGTTGAACAGAAGCACATATATCGGCTATATTATCCTCTACAAAAGAAGGATTTTCCTTAACATGATCTCTGATAAAGTAAAGAATAGAGGTCTTTAAACCACTAAAACTGAAATTCAATTCAGGAATTTGAGGTTCTGGAAACTGATATTTTTTAGGATTACCCTGTTTTGCATATTTATCAATTAAGGGACCTCCCGGATAAGGCAAATTCAATATTTTTGCAGTCTTATCAAAAGCTTCTCCCGCCGCATCATCAAGGGTCTCTCCTATTACTTTCATATCAAAATAGTCTTTTACCAAGACTATTTGCGTATGCCCACCAGATACCGTTAAGCACAAGAATGGAAACGAAGGCTTTTTGTTTTGATCACCTTCATGCTGATTAGGTATAAAATGGGCCAAAATATGCGCCTGCATATGATTTACCTCTATCAACGGAATCTCATTTGCCAGTGCAAAAGCCTTTGCAAAAGAAGTTCCAACTAAAAGAGATCCTAATAATCCCGGTCCGCGTGTAAAAGCTACTGCATCTATGTCTTTTTTATTTATTTTTGCCTGCGCAATTGCTTGATGGACCGCAGGAATAATATTTTGCTGATGTACTCGCGACGCTAGCTCGGGAACTACACCTCCATATTGTTCATGAATTGTTTGGTTTGCTATAATATTTGATACGATTTCACCGTCTATACACACAGATGCTGAAGTTTCATCACAAGATGATTCTATGCCCAGAACAATTGCCACTGTTTAAAGTTTAAATAAAACAAAGCACAAAGCTATTAAAAAAGTATTCAAAATATTGTTGTCTTTACTAATTACTGTCATTATACTGACAGGGGCAATTATATTTTCTCTACAATTTAAACCTGTGCAAACCTGGCTAGCAAAAAAAGCAGCGAACTATCTTTCTTCTGAGCTTGAGACACGGGTAGAAATAAAATCTCTGTACTTAAAACCATTTAAATCTTTAGTGCTGGAAGGTTTCTTAATAGAAGACCTGGAGAAAGATACTTTGTTACAGGCTCCTTTGTTAAGCGTTGATATCAGATACTTCGCTCCTATTTCTGAGCGAAAGATTGACATCGACTTTATATCGCTAAAAGACGGAAAATTATTCTTCAAAGAGTACAAAGATTCTACCACCAACCTTAGCTTTATTATCAATTATTTTAGTTCAGGATCTGTTGATACATTAAAAAAAGGAGGAAAACCTTTCGATATTAATTTTGATAAGATCAAACTCGAAAATCTTGATTTAAAATACATCAATTATTATTCTACCGATGTCTATCCTAGTGGAGTAAATTATGATAATGTACACCTGAAAAATTTCAGTACCGAGATTTCGGGTTTAGATACTAAAACCCATCTTTTAAAGGCGCAAATCAACAACCTAACGTTTAAAGAAAAGAGTGGTTTTTATTTAAAGAATTTAACTGCACTTACTGTTGTAGACAATAACCATATTACTTTAAGTAATCTGCTATTAGAAACTCCAAATACAACTTTACGGGATTTCTATAGTATGAAATTCGATAGTTTTAGAGATTTTAAAAATTTCACTAAAAAAATTCGGGTAGAAGGCCATTTCAAAAATACTAAAATATGGTCTGAGGATATTGCTTTTTTTGCTCCTGACATTAAAGGTATGAACTTCTCTATCGAAGCAGATGGTTTGGTAAAAGGTCTGGTTAATAATCTGAAAGCCAAATCGCTCACTATCAAAGCTGGTAAAAGCACTTACATTAAAGGTGATTTCGATATTAAGGGTCTTCCCGATTGGAAGAATACTTTTATGGATTTACGCTTTGACCAGATTGCTACGGATAAAAAGGATATGGAATTTGTTTTAGGTAAATTAACCTTTAACGATATCAACAAATTCCCTGAAGTATTCGACAAGTTTGGACATATCAACTTTAAAGGAAAATACGTTGGCTTCCATAATGATTTTATTGCTTATGGCGAGTTTAAAACTAAATTAGGTTTGGTTAAATCTGATGTAAACATGAAGTTTACTCCCAATGGCGAAGCTGTTTACACTGGAAAAGTAGAGGGTTTAGATTTTAACATTGGAGAACTTTTAAACGAAGAGAGTATAAAGCGAACAAGTTTTACCGCTAATATTAAAGGAAAAAATTTTGACACCCATACGCTTTCTGAAGAGTTTGATGCCAAAATAAAATACTTTGACTTTAATGGTTACAGATATAGCAATATTGATATTAAAGGAGGCCTGGATAAACTTCTCTTCAATGGAATTATTACGGTTAATGATAAGAACATAAAGCTGAACTTCAACGGAATAGCAAATTTCAATACTGAATTGCCTGTGTTTAATTTTGATGCGAATATCAGATCTGCCAATTTGCATAAATTAAACCTTAGCAAAGACACTATACAAATAGATACTGATTTTAAGACAAACTTTTCTGGTTACAATTTAGATAATATACAGGGTAAGCTTGCACTAAATAATATTAAAACAACTACAAAAGACACCTCTTTCGTTATCAATACTGTAGATTTAACAGCCGAAGGAATTGGAAAAGAAAGACTTTTGGCTTTAACGTCGGATATTGGAGATGCCAGTATTAGAGGACAGTACGATTTAGCCACTCTACCATCCGCTTTTAAAACAGTAATTAAGAAATATATTCCAAAGGCCCAATTCAAGACTGTAATTCCTAAAAATCAGAACTTTGATTTTACTGTAGATCTGAAAAATTTCAACCATCTGTCAAGTATTTTCTTTCCCGAACTTAAAATTCCGGATCGGGGTGTTTTTAACGGAAAGTTCGATTCCGAAAAAAACTTTGTCAGCCTCAACGCTTTTGCCAAAACAGTTTCGTATAATAATATCATTTTCAGCAATGTAATTATCGACCAGATTACTACCGATAAGTCTTTTGAGACTACGGTTACTTTAGATAAGATTGAGCTGGAAAATAACAACATGTTTGTAAAGAATATTGTTCTTCAAAACACATTAAAGAGCGATAGCTTAACATTCAACATTAAATTATCCGATAAAGATGCTGTTAACCAGCTCGACTTATACGGTCTGGTAGAGTTTGGTAGCGACACCCTGGCTAAATTAAGCTTATTGCCTTCAGATCTGATTATCGAAAATGATGTCTGGAAAATTCAGGATAAGGTAAAATTCAAATTTGAAGAAAAAAGAACAATCATCGAAAACTTCGAACTTTCGAATAAACAGCAGATCTTAGCCATAAATGGCGCTATATCTTCTTCAAAAGACGATTTACTGGAAATTGTAACAGAGAATTTCCGCTTGTCTTCTTTAAGCCAGCTCACAAAAGGATTAGGTGTAGAACTTTCTGGTATTATGAACGGCTCTGCCAATTTATCAGCGATTTTAGGCGAACCCGATATTAATGCTGATTTAAGTATAGATTCTTTAAAATATAACGAAACGGATATTGGGAAAATGCTGGTAAACGCTCAATTCGATAATCAACAGAATAATATTCAGATAAAGTCTACTATAGAAAAGAATAAAAAGCGAACTGCAGATATAGCCGGTATTGTTGATTTTAAAAAAGATGCGGAAAACCTAAATCTGGATGTAAATCTCAATGGCACCGAGATAATTATATTTGAACCATTTGTGAATGAACTGGTTTCTGATCTAAAAGGTCAGATATCTTCTACTCTAAAAGTAACAGGTCCGTTCAGTAAACCTCAGATTAACGGAAATGTAAATCTAATAAATGCTGGCTTTACTGTAAATTACCTAAAAACGCCTTACATTATAAATGATGACGTCACTTTTAATAACAGCATTATCAATCTGGACAATCTTATTCTGTCTGATAAATACAACAATACTGCAATAGCAAACGGAACTGTAGACTTAACCGATGCCTCTAATCCGAATATTCAAGCGACTATAAAAGCTACTAACTTTTTAGCTTTAAATACTACAGCAAAAGACAATCCTTTATATTACGGGAGTGCTTTCGCAACAGGAACCTTTACTTTCGAAGGCCCAACAGACGCAATGGACATAAATATTAAAGCCAGAACCGAAGAAGGTACCGTATTTACTATTCCGTTCAATGCCGCAGCTACCATTGGTGAAAATGATTTTATAACTTATGTAGCAAAAGACACTTCTGTCTTTACTCCTGTTAGAGAAAACTTCTTTAAAGGATTAACCATGGAGTTCGAACTTACAGTTGGACATAGCTCTGTAGCCAACCTGATTACCGATGTCGGGAATATTTACGGACGCGGAGACGGACTCTTACGTTTACGGATTACCTCTTTAGGGGATTTTGAAATGTTTGGTGATTATATTATTGATGATGGTAAATTTGACTTTACATCTAATAACGTGATTAACAAAACCTTTGAAATTAAAAAGGGAGGAACCATTCGCTGGACAGGAAACCCGAGCGAAGCAACTATTAACCTGAGTGCCGCTTATTCAACCCGGGCCAATCTCTTACCTTTATATCAGGCAGCCGGCAGAACATTATCTGACGACCGGAGAAATGAACGGGTTTTGGCTGAAGCTGAAATGATTTTAAATGGATCGCTACTAAATCCGGACATTAATTTCGGATTGGAATTTCCTAACAACACGGGTATTAAAACAGAATTACAGGGTTATTTAGATAACGAAGACAACGAATCACAACAAGTTATTAACCTTGTTGTAAGGAATAATTTCAATGGCAGCTCCGGCGCTGGAATTGGCTTTACCAATAGTGATCTTTTAGGTTCTGGTTTGGAACTGGCTTTTAGTAAACTAAATAATATCATCTCCCAATCTTTAAATATCAAGAATTTAGATATTAACGTAAGGTCTCAGAGCGAAATCGGAGGAAGCTATAGCTTCTTTGATAATCGCTTAAAAATCAGCGGGAACTTTGTAAACAACAAGTACAATGTCGACAATATGCTGGACAACAACATATTAAACTCCAGTTTTACAGATCTCACCCGCGATTTAGAGATGACTTATAACATCAACAGAGATGGTACTTTTGTTGCTAAAGTTTTTCAGAGACCTACCAATAGAGATTTCTTCAACCTTAACAGAGATATTTATGTAAACGGATTTGGTCTTGTATTCACACAGGAATACGATACTTTTGCTGAGTTCATCAGAAATATTTTTGCCAAAAGAAGACAGCAGCAACAAGGTCCTGTAAACACTCCTACTAATAACAACAAACCAAAAGGCAATACAAACACCAGACCTATAGCTGCTCCAATCAAACCTGATTAGGATTAGAAATAAGGTATAAACAGGAGATTTGGGACAGGTAAGACTCTACTAAAAATCTGCTTCTACATTAATACTCATAGTCTTTTGCAAAACAGGATGGTAAAACTGTATCCACTCTGCATGTAAGTGCAAACGATTTGCTTTTACACCATAGATATCGTCTCCTGCAATTGGGCAGTTCAAACCTAATTTATGTGCTGAATGAACCCTCAACTGATGAGTTCTTCCTGTTATTGGCCAGAAATGAACAAGGTTTTGCCCATTCCGATTTTCCAAAACTCTCCATTTGGTTTTAGCGGGCTTACCGTATTCATAGCACACCATTTGCCGTGGTCTGTCTTCCAAATCTACACGCAACGGTAAATCAATAATCCCTTCGCTGACTTCGATTAAACCGTCTAAAAGAGCTACATAGCGCTTTTGAACCGTACGTTTTATAAATTGGCTTTGCAATTGGGTATAAATATCCTTAGACTTCGCAATCAGCATTATTCCGGAAGTAGACATGTCCAGTCTATGAACGATTAAAGGTCCGGTAGCCTCCGGAAATTTTGCCCGCATACGTTCGTAAACAGAATCAGTAATGTTAATTCCGGGAACAGAAAGGAATTCCGCTGGTTTATTGATCACGCAAAGATATTCGTCATCATAAACTATCTCAACTTGTTTACCTTCTGCCGGATTTTGTAACATCGGATTCTCATCTACCTTCATACCAACCAGCATATGGTTAAGAATAGGCTCACATTTCCCTCTGCAAGCAGGATAAAAATTCTTATGTCTTCTTATTTCCGAAACAGGCGACTGTCCCCACCAAAACTCTGCCATGGCAATAGGTTTCAAATCGTTTAGAAATGCATATTGCAAAAGCTTTGGTGCTGCACATTCGCCCGCCCCCGCCGGAGGAAATATTCCCAAGTCCTCATTAAATATCTGAGACAAGCTTTTTTGCTTTTTATCAATATTCAAAAAGGTATATTGTTCGAATATACGTTGCTGTAAAGCAGCAGACTTTTCTTTTCTAAGTTCCTTTAATTGGTTTATTTCGTTTTCATAAGCAACCAGATCTTTTTCGACTTCCTCTTTTTGTATTTTTAAAGCATCTAGTTTAAGTTTAGCAAAATATTGCTGTTTCAGACTCTCTTCTTTTAACCGTTCGCATAAATTGTTATATTCAGATTGATTTAAAGTTGCCTGAGCGGACTCTCTTTGGTGTTTTCGCTGCTTTTTGCCTTCTTTCAGTTTTTGCTTCTCAGTATCTGTTGCTATCAGGATTTCAGCAATCTTGTTTGTTGTCGATTCTATTAAATCTTTATAGAACCTGTTTCCTTCTAACTGTTCCAGCATTCTGTTTATTTCGTTGAGTTCTTTTTCGCCTTCTATAAAAAAGCTGCCTTCCTCTAACAAATCAAATACTGGCGGAACGAATTTTGGATGATGATTTGCTCCTGCTAATTTACCGGAAAAAGCAGAGATATAACCTAAATTTTCCTGAGTATCTTTAACTACCAGAACACCAAACATTTTCCCAATAATTAACCCTTCCTGATTTGGATCCAATCCAAAATTGTGTATCCAGTCTTTCTGATTCTCCAAATGTTGCTGTAATTCTTCAGCAGCAATAATACATAACGGATGGGGTTCATAATAAAAGGGATAATTGAATTTCTCGGGTAGCGGGATATCTGATACTGATTGCGAAAACTTTGTGAAAAAAGAAAAATCAGAGCGCATGTTTATATGAAATTGAAAGTTTAGAGTTAAAAATTGAAAGTATAAACAGGCTTCTGTTACCCATTAGAATCATTTAAATAATTATCGAATTAAATTAAGGCTTTCAAATTCATCGATATTATTACGCATTCACATTTTGCTTATTATGATTAAGAACTATCGTATGTATAAGTCGGTGGAGATCTTGCGGAATAAATGGCTTTGTTAATACGTAGTTCATACCCGCTTCCAGAGCAGCATTTTTTTCGTCTTCCAGAACCGCCGCCGACATAGAAATAATGGCAATATCTTTCTTATCTTCTGCAAATTCTTTTCTGATGTACCTGGTCGTATCATACCCTCCAAGCCTCGGCATATAGGTATCCATCAGAATAAAATCATAACTATTTTGCTTTAATTTTTCTATAGCCTCTACTCCGTCCTGTACGAGATCTATTTCTATATTCCAATTTTTAAGAAATTTTGCCACAATAAACTGATTGATTTGGTTGTCCTCTGCTACAAGCGCTCTCACACCCATGAATGGAGTTAATTCTTCCTGATTTGCTTTTGGTGATATATAGTTCTCTATTGCCTTAAATGTCAACTCGAACCAGAAAACAGAGCCCTTTCCAAATTCGCTGCTAAATCCAATTTCTCCGTTTTGTAATTCAACCAATTTCTTGACTATTCCCAAACCAAGGCCTGTTCCTCCATATTTCAACGAAGTATCGTCTTCTGCCTGTTCATACGATTCAAATATTTTTTCCTGTCGTTCTGGCTGAATACCAATTCCGGTATCTTTAATTTCAAACTTAACAGTTATATCATCACCTTCAGACGATGTTTGATTAGCACGTAAACTCACATATCCCTTTTCGGTAAATTTAATCGCATTGCTCATCAAATTCATTAAAATCTGATTAAGCCTCAAGGGGTCTGTCTCGATATATTTGGGTAGCCTCGGATCAATCTCCAGATTCAGATCTAATAATTTCTCAGTTGCTTTAGCCTTCATTAATTCGATGGAAGATTTCAGCACATGATAGATATTGACCTCTTTCTTTACCAGAATAAATTTCCCCGCATCTATCTTAGATAAATCCAGAATATCATTTACCACGCCTAACAAAGACTGGGAAGAATCTTCCAGCAACTTAACCATTTGCGCCTGAGAGTCTTCGAGATTAGTCTGTTTCAATAAATTTGCAATACCTATAATGCCATTTAATGGTGTTCTCAGTTCGTGACTCATATTGGCCAAAAACGTTTCTTTTACATTTCGGGCCTGTATAGCATCTTCTTTGGAATGGATTAATTGCTCTTCATATTGCTTTTGTAAAGTATGATTACTGATACTGAAGAAGTATTTTTTCTTACTGGCGGTAACTCTGCATTCGGTCCATACAAAATCTCCTTCCTTATTTAATAGTTGAAACTCAAATGTCCTTTCCCTCTCCTGATCTATTTTTATGAGTTCTTCTCTAAAATCTTCAAGTTTGTCTTTAGGGACTAATGCATATACAGGCCTTTCCAACAGTTCTTCTTTCTTAAAACCAAGAATCTTTTCTACCGCCGGGTTTATTTCTTCTATTAGTTTATTGTTCTCATCTATAACACAAATGATATCAGCCGAATTCGCTATCATAACAGCATAGCGTTCTAATGCAGCATTCTTACTTTTAATTTCCAGCTGAGCTTTTGCCAGTCTGATAAAAGAGTCTACCTTAGCTATTGTAATAATTGGATCTAATGGCTTATACAGGTAATCCATTGCCCCTGTGGAAAGCCCTTTTACAGCGTATTTGGATTCTTTAGAAATAGCTGTAACAAAAAGTATAAGAATATCCCGGGTTCTGGGATGGGACTTTAACATCTCTGCTAATGTAAAACCATCAATATTAGGCATCTGCACATCAATAAGTGCTAAACAAATGTTGTTATCCCAAGCTAATTTAAGAGCTTCGTTGGGCGATGTTGTTGAAATAATTTTGATATCATCCCTTTGTATAAGTGCTTCCAGCGCAATAATATTTTCTTCTTTATCGTCTACTATCAGTACATTCATCCTATCCATTATTATTTAATGTAAAAAGGTATTCTTTTATTTGTTCTATATTTAAAATGTAGGTCTGTGCCTGTTGTTCCAGCGCGGCACCCGGCATTGCCTGAAACTTGGCTTCTTCCAAATCCTGTAAAATTGTTATTCCTCCTGCTTCTTTAATGGCAAGCAGTCCATCAGCTCCGTCTCTGTTAGCTCCTGAAAGTAAAATAGCCAATATTTTTCCTCCATAAACATCTACCGCACTTTCGAATGTAATGTCTATACTAGGCCTGGAATACCATAACGTTTCAGATTTATCCAAAGCAAATATTCTTTCCTTTTCAATCAACACATGATAATCGGGCGGGCTTAAATAAGCTATTCCCGGTTCAATCGTTTCCTTATCGGTAATCTCTTTTATTTTCACATCCCACTGCTCACTCAATAGCTTATCTAAATCGTATTGTGTACTGTATTTCCTGTGTAATACAATTAACACGGGAAATTTAAAGCCTTTGGGCAAACTTTTAACAATGTCCAAAATGGGCAAAAATGCCCCTGCCGATCCGCCTATAACTATCAATTGTATGTCTTTCATCTGTTTATTCTTTAGCGTCAGATGTCCTGTTTGGTATACCCACTAAACTATCCAGGAATATTTATTTATTTCATATCTTTTGATAAACATTTTCATGTATATCCACTATTCTTAATCTTGATCTGATTGCCGATGATCTGATGGATTCTTTAGATCCCAGGATTAAAAACCCCAATGGACACAAACTGTCTATCAGCAAGTTTAACACCCTGTCCTGAAGTTCTTGCTGAAAATAAATTAACACATTTCTACAGGAAACCAGCTGAAACTCATTGAACACACCATCAGAAACTAAATTATGAACAGAAAAAAGTGATCTTTTTTTAAGCTCTTCGGTTATAATCGCATTATCATACATAACCGTATAGTATTTTGAAAAAGGCCCTTTCATGTTCACTTTGTAAAAATTCTCTGAATAGGATTTCATCTTTTTCAAGGAGTATATACCTTTTTTTGCTTCGTCTAATACCTGTTGGTTAACATCAGTTCCATAGAAGAACGACCTGTCATACAATCCGGATTCTTTGAAAAGTATAGCAAAAGAATAGAGCTCTTCTCCGCTTGACACGCCCGGATGCCATACTTTTATTTGCTGAAAAGAAGATAAATACGGAATGACATTTTCGATTACACTTTTAAACAAGTTAGTATCTCTGAACATTTCAGTAACGTTTACTGTAATTTCCGTTATGAGATACTGAATAAACGAATTGTTGTTAACAATCTGGCTTTTCAAATCAAAAACACTCCACTTTTTTAAATTAAGAATACGTTCTACTCTTCTTTTCAGTGAAGCCTTGCTATAGAGGGAAAAATCGAAATCAAAACGCATCTTAATCATTAAGATGATTTCATCTAATTCTTCAAATGTTAAATGTTTCAATTTAATCACAGGCAGTAATAGTTAAGATACCCAAATCTTCATGAGCGATACAAGTTGATCATTATCTATCGGTTTAGTTATATAGTCATTTGCTCCCGCTGCTATACACCTCTCTTTATCGTCTTTCATAGCTTTTGCTGTTAAAGCTATAATTGGCAGCTTTTTCCATACATTATTCTGCCTGATACTCTTCATTGTTTCATAACCATCCATTCTTGGCATCATAATATCCATCAACACGATATCAACTACTTTTAGTTCATTTAATTTTTCAAGAGCTTCTACTCCGTCATTTGCAATCTCAACTTTTAATCCATATTGATCGAGGACAGCACTTATTGAAAAAATATTTCTCATATCATCGTCTACTAGTAGGACTACCTTATTTTTAAGGGCAGACTCGAGACTTTCGGTATCTTCTATAGATTTTAATCGCTTAGACGGTTCTGTTTCCTTTACTTTATGTAAGAAAAGATTCACTTCATCTATTAATCTATCGCCAGACTTAGGTGATTTTAGCACTGTGGCATCAGAATATTTTAGTAACTGCTTTAACTTATCCTGTTCCAATTCCATCGCGGTATTAATGATTACCGGAACTTTTGCATCTTTTTTCTTAATTTGCTCCAGAAGATCCATTCCATTGATATCAGGAAGATTCAAATCCAGAATTACACAATCAAAAGACTGACTTTCTAAAGTTTCTAAAGCTTCTTTACCTGTCAGCGCCTGAACAATATCTATGTTCCTATCTTTAAACAATAACTTTAAAGCGTCACTCTGATCTTGCTGATCTTCTACTAAAAGGACTTTCTTAAATACCGAAATATTATTTTTAGTAACATGTTTTTTGAAAAGTGCATCGAGATCTTCGTATTCTAAAGGTTTTTTCAAAAAAGATATTGCACCTTCTTTGATGGCTTTTTTATCTGAAAAGTCACCAGCAGACATCATATGTACCGGAATGTAAGCTATTTTAGGATTAGCTTTTATGTTACGCAATACCTGCCAACCATCTATACCAGGCAACATTATATCTAATAAAATAGCATCGGGCAACAGATTTTCTATTTCCTGTTCTGCATCTTCTCCGCTATAATGCTGAATGGTTTCGAACCCACCCCTGATAGCATAATCTTTTAATAAATCGTTGAAAACCACATCATCTTCTACAATCATTAACAATGGTTTGTTTCTTTGAGGATGATTTGTTGCGTTTTCTTCTTTTTGAAAAGATGCAATGGAAACAACCGGCAATTCTTCCTTAACCTTCAGCAATTCTGTTTCATTATCAGATTTATCTGATGAAACGGCCCGACCGTTAATTGGTATACTTAAAGTAAATTCGCTTCCCTTTCCTATCTCACTTTTTAAAATAATCTGGCCATTCATTAACCTGGATAATTCCCTGCTAATAGATAATCCTAAACCAGTGCCACCATATTCCCTGTTTGTAGAGCCGTCTGCCTGCTGGAATGCTTCAAAAATTATTTTTTGCTTTTCGGCTGCTATACCAATTCCTGTATCTCTTACCGAAAAGTGGAGATGGTCATCCTTTTCTTGCATAAATAGTTCTACAGTGCCTTCTTTAGAGGTAAATTTGAAGGCATTGGATAACAAGTTCTTCAGAACCTGCTCTATTCTCATCCTATCTACATAAATAATGTCTGGCAGACTATTATCTTTTGTTATAACATAATTTACGCCTTTATTCTTGGCAACTTCATCAAACAGTTGTCTTAAATCTTCTTCTAAATCTCTAACATCTAAATTCTCGGGACTAAGTTCTATAAATCCCGATTCTATTTTCGACAGATCCAGAATATCATTAATTAAAGACAATAAATCTGCTCCTGCCCTGTGGATTACATTAGCGTATTTAGTCTCGTCGTCTGATAAACGACCTCCTTTATTTTCTTTTAATATCTTGGCCAGAATAAGTATACTATTTAATGGAGTACGTAATTCATGACTCATATTTGCCAGAAATTCTGACTTATACTTACTCGCCTGTTCCAGTTCCTCCATTTTTATAGCCAAAGTATTCTTGGCATTTTCCAGCTGCAGATTATTATTTTCTAATACTCTTGCCTTTTCTTCCAGTTCGATATTAATTTGTCTTAATTCTTCCTGTTGAACCCTTAACTCTTCCTCTGAAGCTTGTAACAATTCGGTTTTAGATAGTAATTCTTCGTTACTTACTCTTAGTTCTTCCTGCTGGCTTTCTAACTCTTCTGCCTGCTGCTGTGTCTGTTCGAATAGTGTTTTTAAAGTTTCTCTGGACTCTGCTGTATTTACTGCAACACCCAGAAGTTGGGAAGAATTTAAAATAAAATCTTTGACAGCGTCTGATATTTCGTCCAAAAAGCCTATCTCCAATACTCCTTTTAACTTGCCATTATATGAAAATGGGACTAAAATACAGTGCAATGGACTTTCTTTTACCAAGCCAGAGGTAATCCCCAGATGATCTGCTAAACCTCCCTTTATAACCATTTCTCTACCATTTCTGGCAACCTGTCCTACCCATCCATCCGACAGGTCAAAAATAGTTTTTGCGTTATCGTCCAGCTTCAATGCATAACCCGATACCAGTTTTAATTGAGAACGGTTTTCCTGATCTACAATATAAATAGCTCCAACTTTTCCACCTGCATATTCCGCAATAGAAGAAACTATATTTTGAGATACTTCTAAAACAGATAAATCGCCCTGAAGTTTATTATTGAGTAAGCTTATTCCGGTTAACAACCAGTTCTTATTTTCATTTTTCTTATTTAAATCGGCTAAGGAATCATTTTTTTCAGCAATTTCTTTTCTTGCTTTTCTTTGTTCTTCAAACGCCGAACTTATAGTCTTAAACAAGATAAAAACAATCAGGAAAACTATAAAAGTTCCAATAACAATTACCGTTACAGATTTTGTTAATGCTTTATTTGTATTTTCCTTTCTTTGTATCAACAAATCATGCTCATACTTATTTAGTCTTTCCGATTCAGTTTTTATATTCTTCATAAAGCTCACACCTTCTTCTGCAAGCTCTTGTTCAGTTTTATCTCCCCGGTATTGATTACGTTTTAAATCCAATAAATCTTCCATAACTTTTATCTTATGAGATATCAATTGTTGAAGTTTATCTACCCTTTGATTAGATAACTGATTATCGTTGACCAATTCTTTCAGATTAGCACCGGTATCGTCTATATCATTAATTGATTGCTGATATTCCTGATAAAAAATATCGTAGCCCCGTAAAAGATAACCTCTATGGTTTGCCTCTGCTTCTGAAATTAGAGCAATCAGCTTATTATTCTCATTAATTACCTTTTCTGTATGTAACACCCAGTCGTAGTCTTTCTCTACTCCTTTTAAACTTAAGTAAGCAAAAACCTGGACGAAGGCTACCAGTATCAAAGAAACGGATATGCCTAAAAGTAACCTGCGACGAACGGCTAGATGATCCATATAAATTATTCCTTATTTTTATTTTCGTATAAATCTATAAAAAAAGAGGACTATGCCCTCTTTTTTATTTATTCATTATATCCATCTTTTCGGAGAAGTGTTCACAGTAGTCTTTCAAATCAGCTATAAGCTTTTCAGCCATTGGGTCACCACCTGAAGCTCTCAGGAAAGAATCTCCCATTTGCAGTAAATTCTGGCAAAAGAACACCTTCATTTCATCATAAGGCATATCTTTTGTCCATAAATCAATTCTCAGTGTGTTTTTATATCCTGGGTCCCAAAGTCCCAGCATCATAGACTTTACGGCTAGAGCGTCCTGGTTTTCTCCGTCTGTAGATTCCCATGTTATATTTTCCGGAATATTTTTATCGTCTAATTCTACTGTTAGTTTAATTTCTGCTGTTCTCATATCTTTTTAAAAATTAAAATCATCATGGCTATCAAGACTATGAAAGAAACCTGAATTAACCAAATCCATTTTGTATTTGGAACTATTCTTCTAAAAACAATGTCTGTTATAAAAAGAACAATCGCCAAAATTAAAGTATATAATGCCCGCATATAATGGTCTGATGCAATGGCCGACTCTTTATCTTCCATTATAAAAATACCTGCATAAAATATGCATATGGCGGTAACTATAGTTAATGGGGTTATTTTTATGCTGGATAGGCTCATCTTTTTTTCTTCTTTCCAAAATTACCTTTAGAAAAGGTCTTTCCTGTTGCTTTTGCTCTCTGTGCCTTAAATTTTGCTTTTTGATTAACTGTTTTTTTCTCGTGGAAGGCTCCTTTGAAATCCGGATTGTCTTTTCTCTTCTGATTATCTATTTCTCTGGCTATGGCCTGACGTTCTTCATAAGGTGTATCTTCTATGAAAACCTTAGACGGAATGTCTTTTACCGGAATTTGCTGACGAATGAGTTTCTCTATCTTGCGGATGTAATATTCCTCTGCCGGATTACAGAAAGTTATTGCTTTTCCCTGGTTAAAAGCTCGTCCGGTTCTTCCTATACGGTGTACGTAATCTTCATATACTACCGGTACCTCAAAATTAATAACATGTGAAACAGCACTTACGTCTATACCTCTCGCGGCAACATCTGTAGCTACCAAAATCCTTACTTCATCATTTTTAAACGAATTTATGGAATTGATTCTGGTATTTTGTCCCTTATTGGCATGTAAAACCTTCACATGGTTCTCGTTAAACCGGCGTAGTAAAAAGCGGTAAACATTTTCTGCTACTGCTCTGGTTCGGCAAAAAACAATCAGCTTGGAAACATCCGGATCATCTTCTACAAAAGTTTTTAAGAGGTTGATTTTGGTTTTCTGGTTAGGTACAAAATAAAGTTCCTGTTCTACAGTCTGTGCTGGTGTGGCCTGCGGTGTAACTTCTATTTTAGTTGGCCAAAGCAGGAAATTATCAGACAAACGCTCTACTTTCTCGCTCATAGTAGCAGAAAATAATAGATTCTGACGCTTTTTAGGCACAATTTCCAATACTTTATTGATCTGAGGCATAAATCCCATATCCATCATCTTATCTGCCTCGTCCAATACCAATACCTGCAATTTTTTAGTCACGATATGGCCGTCCAGATACAAATCCATAAACCTTCCCGGCGTAGCGATTAATATATCTACACCGTTTGCCATTTGTTCTGCCTGTGCTTTTGGTCCAATTCCACCAAAAACCACTAGCGAACGTAAATCTGTATATTTCGAATAAATCTTTACGTTTTCTTCTATTTGAAGCGCCAGTTCTCTTGTAGGGGCTAAAATTAATGCTCTGATGTCGTCACCCTGAGCATATTTCAGTTTCATAATTATAGGTAAAACATAGGCTGCTGTCTTTCCGGTTCCCGTCTGGGCTATTCCAAGCACATCCTGTCCATTTAATATAGGCGGAATAGCTTTTTCCTGTATAGGTGTTGGCTGAGTGTACCCAGCCTCTTCTATTGCATTTAATATTTGTCTATTAAATTTAAAGTCTTCGAAGTTTTTAGACATAGCCACAAAGATAAATTTTTTATTTGGAGATGAGGATGAGACTGAAAACTGAAGACGAAAAGTGGCTGAATTATGATTTATCTTGGTTATGATGGTTTGGGATGGTATGATTATTTATAGCCTAACTGCAACATAATATATTCTAAAGCGGTATATATACTAATGAACTGTGAACTAAATAAGGGGCTAGTGAAGCTATTATTATTTACTATAAACATACTGCTGGTCTTCGTAACATAGGCATTCTACTATCTTTATAGCTAGTGATATTCTCTTACTTTTTTTGAAAAAAGTAAGCAAAAAACATTTTTCTTTTATGGCTTAAGCTCTTACCCTACGCTCAGGGAAAAATGGTATCGCTGGTTTTTATTTTTCGAACTGCCAAATGAACGGTATTACTTATTTGGTCAAATAAAAAAGGCTCGGCTGTGCAAATTGTTACCACGTACAACCATTTTTTCAATGAGAATTGCAAACTGTAGCGATCTTTGATAGTACTTTTTCGGCCTGATAACGATTTACGTTAAGAAAACCAACGTATGTGAGCGCCCGAAACAAAATGTTGTCTGAGCGTAGCGAGTTTCATTTTGTTTAGCGAACGGAGTTTGGTTTTTAGTAAATCTTATGCAGCCTTGATTTTTTTGGTCCCTTTTTGTATCAAGACAAAAAGGACTAGGCCAACCGCCGGCCATGAAGCGGACTAGCATTAATAAACAAATGAACTAAACGAAAGACTACTTATTTAGTATAAACAACATAATACGTGTCTTTATAGCATATGCATACTACTAGCAAAAAGGATTATGGAACGCCAATAAACTCAAAAACTCAACTAATTAACTCAAGTTGCCAGATAAAAAAATAAGGAATAAGTGAGCATCTAGGGATATATTTGAGTAACGACACTTAAATAAATCAAAGCGATGCTCACCAGGGACAAAATTATAGGAATATTCTGTTTTATAGATGATTTGTTGAAAACAATTGGTCATTACGAAGATGTACGCAGGCAGGTAAGTGAGAGTGAAGTGATAACCACGGCTCTGGTAAGCTCTCTTCATTTTGGAGGCCACCAGGATAAGGCCAGACAGTTTATGAAGATGACAGGTCTGGTTCCCAAAATGCTGGATAAAAGCCGTTTTAACCGCAGGTTACATGCCTTATCGGAACTGATCTACGATTTATTTATGCAGGTGGGCTATTATTTTAAGTACATCAGCTGTGAAATGAGCTATGTGCTGGACTCATTTCCAGTGGCGGTCTGTGACAATATCCGTATCCGTAGATGTAAACTGTTGCAAGGCAGTCAATGGCGGGGAAAACAGAGCAGCATGCGCAGGTACTTTTATGGTGTAAAGGTACATCTGCTGGTTACCAGGAGTGGTTCGGCTATGTTCCGGGAAGCGAAAATGATTCGGTAAGCCTGAAAAAGCTTCCGATGGAACTGCCTGCAGAGAGCGAAGTATTTGCTGATTCTGCTTACACCAATTATGAAATTGAAGACCAGCTGTTTGAAACCGATCTGATTGCCCTGAAGGTGCATCGGAAATCTAACAGCAAAAGAAAGGACAGTCCTAGTGCTGCCTTCATAAAGGAATATATGCGTAAAAGGGTAGAAACAACGATTAGTGAGATTAAAGGATTGTTCCTCTGGAAAATCCATGCCGTGACTTTTAAAGGATGGCTATTAAAAATCTCCCTGTTCATCTTCGCTTTTACATTGAACAAAATTGTGTAACTCGCTACTTGAGTTAATTAAACCAATAAACTAAATAAGATGCCAGAATGAGACTACTAATGACTAATAAACTATTTACTAATATTTGTAATTTTGCGACATGTCCAAATTCCTTATAAAAAATGCTACCATTGTCAACGAAGGAAAACAAACCGTTGGCGATGTTCTGATAGAAAACGATAGGATAGCTAAAATAGCAAGCGCTATAGAAGATAGTTCTGCAAAAGAAATAAATGCAGATGGGAAATATTTATTACCGGGTTGTATAGACGATCAGGTGCACTTCAGAGAACCCGGATTAACACATAAGGCAGAAATTTATACCGAAGCAAAAGCTGCTGTTGCCGGTGGTATTACCTCTTTCATGGAAATGCCAAACACCGTTCCCAATACTTTAACTCAGGATTTATTGGCTAATAAGTACGCCATTGCAGCACAAAAATCTCTAGCTAACTATTCTTTCTATATGGGAGCTGGGAATGATAATCTGGAAGAAGTTTTAAAAACCAACCCGAAAGAAGTTTGTGGAGTAAAGGTGTTCATGGGCTCTTCCACCGGAAATATGCTGGTTGACAATGAAAAAACTTTAAATGGTATTTTCGGAGAAGTTCCAATGCTTATTGCTACACACTGCGAAGACGAGGCTACTATTAAACATAATCTTGCAGTTTTTAAGGAAAAGTATGGCGAACATATTACGCCGGAAATGCATCCTGTCATCCGAAGTGCAGAGGCTTGCTATATTTCTTCTTCTTTTGCAGTAGATTTAGCAAAAAAACATAATACCAGATTGCATATTCTGCATATTTCTACCGGAAAAGAAACCAACTTATTCAGGAATGATATTCCACTGGCGGAAAAAAGAATTACCGCAGAAGCTTGTATCCACCACATGTGGTTCAACGATAAAGATTATGCTACCAAGGGGAACTGGATTAAATGGAATCCTGCTGTAAAAGCAGAATCAGATCAAAACCAAATCCTGCAGGCCTTATTGGATAGAAGGATTGATGTTGTGGCAACAGACCATGCTCCACATACGATTCAGGAAAAGGAACAAAGCTATTTGTCTGCTCCTTCTGGCGGACCACTGGTTCAGCATGCTTTAAATGCTATGCTGGAATTATATCATCAGGGAAAAATCAGCTTAGAAAATATAGTAGAAAAAATGGCTCACAATGTGGCTATTTGTTTCCAGATTGCCGACAGAGGCTTTATCAGAGAAGGTTACAAAGCAGACCTGGTACTGGTAGATCTGAATAAAAATTATACTGTTGAAAGAAGCAATATTCTTTCTAAATGTGGCTGGTCTCCTTTCGAAGGACAAAAATTCAACTCGATAGTTACACATACTTTCGTAAGCGGACATTTAGCTTATGAAAATGGAGCTTTCAACGAATCTGTGAAAGGTGAACGTATGCTGTTCAACCGCTAAAAAAGTTCTGCTTTTGCTTGATTACATTTCAATAACAATGCATCAAGCAAAAGTACGTACCTTTACTACCCTATTTTGATTTACGATTTACGATTTACGATTTACGATTTACGATTTACGATTTACGATTTACGATTTACGATTTACGATTTACGATTTACGATTTATAATGACTAATGACTAATGAACTATAATAACGAATTAAGTTAATATGGCTAAGATTTCGATTAACCTGGCTACAGGTTCTCTACAAAAAGAAGATATAATTGTTGGTATTGATTTAGGTACTACAAATTCTTTGGTGTCTTTTATTAATCAGGAGAATCAGCCACAGGTGATTAATGATGCCGGCAAGGGAATTTTAGTACCATCGGTTATTCATTTTGATGACAACAATGTTCCTGTAGTAGGAAATGAAGCTAAAGATTTTTTAATTTCCGATCCTCAAAATACTATTTTCTCTGTAAAGAGATTGTTAGGGCGCTCATATAAAGATATTCAGAATCACGAAGATTATTTCTCGTACAAAATTATTGATGATGATAATGATGAGAGTCTGGTAAAGATTAAAATTGGAGAAAATTACTATACACCTATAGATCTTTCAGCAGTAATTTTAAGCGAGTTAAAAGCAAGAGCAGAACACGCACTTAAAACGAAAGTAAGCAGGGCTGTAATTACTGTTCCGGCTTATTTTAATGATTCTCAAAGACAAGCTACAAGAGATGCCGGTAAATTGGCCGGATTAGATGTTTTGCGTATTGTAAACGAGCCAACTGCCGCTGCTTTGGCTTATGGCATTGGATTAAGTCAGGAAGAAGAAAAAACCATCGCTGTTTATGACTTAGGTGGTGGTACTTTTGACATATCTATTCTGAAAATCCAAAATGGTATATTTGAAGTATTAGCTACTCATGGAAATACATTTCTTGGTGGCGATGATTTCGACAGAGCCATTGTAGATTATTGGATTAAACAAAATAACCTCCGGGGAAATCTCCCTTATCAGGAATTGCGACTTAAAGCCGAAGAGGCTAAAAAGTCTTTCTCTCACCAAAATCTTTTCAATGAAAAAATTGGTGATATTTTCTGTACAATAGATAAACAGACTTTCGAAAGCTTAATTGCAGATAAAGTAAATGAAACTTTGGTTTCATGTAAAAATGCGCTGGCTGATGCCCATCTCCAAATTTCGGATATTGACGAGGTTATTATGGTTGGTGGTTCTACCAGAACCGGTTTGGTTAAAAGGAAAGTAGCCGAATTTTTTGGCAAAGAAGTAAACGACAAAATCAATCCGGATGAAGTAGTGTCTTTAGGTGCCGCCATTCAGGCCGATGTATTATCTGGCAACCGGAAGGATATTCTATTACTGGATGTTACTCCGCTTTCTTTGGGTATAGAGACAATGGGCGGTTTAATGGATGTAATTATTCCAAGGAACTCCAAAATCCCTACTAAAGCCGGAAGACAATATACGACTTCTGTGGACGGACAGGTAAACATGAAAATTTCTGTTTATCAGGGCGAAAGGGATTTGGTAAAGGAGAACCGTAAATTAGCTGAGTTTGACTTAAAAGGCATCCCTTCTATGCCAGCAGGTTTTCCTAAGGTAGACATCAACTTTTTATTAAATGCTGATGGTATTTTAACTGTAGAAGCTATTGAATTACGATCGGGTGTTAAACAACATATAGATGTAAAACCTACCTATGGTTTAAAAGATGAAGAAGTTGAAAAAATGCTTTTGGATTCTGTTTTAAATGCAAAGGAAGACGTTGCCCAACGTATGGTTATAGAAGCCAGAACAGAAGGCGAACAAATGGTTTATACAGCAGAACGTTTTATTGAAAAAAATAAAGCTTTCTTATCTGAAACTGAACTTGCCGAAACCCAAAAACTGATTGAGGCTTTGAAAACCGATCTTCAGAATCATGATAAGGATAAAATTCATGCAAGTATAGACGCTTTAAATGAATACACCAGACCTTTTGCAGAAAGATTAATGGACCATGCCATTTCTCATGCAATGAAAGGCAAAAGCATCGAGTAAATCAGAAGCCGGCTTTTCGCCGGCTTCTGATTTACTTTCTACTCACCTTCCCGCAGAACTAAGGACACTAATTACCTATCTTTAGAATTAAAATATCTTTATTAAATTCACTTAAACCAATAACTGTATTCCTTTCATTTTTGTTAACCTTGAATATTCTACTAATTTTGAAAGAATACTAATTAAAAACCATGAAATCTTTCATTTTTATCTCATTTATTGTTTTGGCAATGTGCTTCTCTTGTAAAAAGGAAGAGCCATCTCCTCATTCTAAAATCATAGGCGATTGGGAATCTAAGAAAAAAATATCATGGTTAACGATTACAGGTCCAGTACCCGGAGCGTATCTTTTTATTCCTGAAAAAGATACATCAATATTTTTTGGAGAGCGTTTATCATTCAGGTCTGATGGAAAAGTTTATTTAGAAAGACCTGATTCCAGAGCAAATTCTTTTTTTAGATTTACTATATCTCCATATATAAATAATAAGAATACCAGAGATACAGTTAATTATACTTTTACAGATAACCAGCTAAAATTCGAAAAGAAACAGTTTTTTCAGACTTTTGATGTAACAGAATTAACAGCAAATTCGCTGATTATACACCAAAAATTAGTATTTCCTGAATTCACAAAAGAAGACTGGATATTTTATCATAAATAAATATTACAACGATTTAATCATTATAATCTTAAACAATATTATAACCAAAATCTAGATCTATTTCACATGAAATTCTTATTGGTATTTATTTGCGGTTGGGCTACTCTTTTTACCCCCGCGTTTTCTCAGGAAACTAAGTTACGTTATGATAGTGAGCAAGGCGAAAAATATTATGTTTTAAAATCCAACAAAAAAATCAAGCATGGCCCCTATGAGAAAACGGGAATAAAAAAACTATATGTAAAAGGCACTTATACAAATGGAGAAAGAAGTGGTATTTGGGAATTCCATAATATAGACGGTAAGTTACTTTCAAAATACGATTTCGATAATAAGACACTATTGCTATTTAATACAAAGAATGAAACCAAACCTAATAAGAAAATAAATACTGTTGATACTTTAACAAGACCTGCTATTTTTATTGGTGGAAACGATTATATTATATCTGCAATAGCTACTTCATTAAAATACCCACTTGAAGCAAGATCTAGTAACGCGATGGGACGGGTAACCGTTCACTTTACAGTGAATAAAGATGGACATGCCAGCAATTACCATGTAAAAGAACCTTTAGGATATGGCTTGGACGAGGAAGCCATACGTGTGATTGAATCAATTCCAAACCTATGGCTACCTGCATTAAATGAAGGCAAACCTGTAGACAGTGAATTAAGTTATCCGGTCGTATTTAGATTAGAAATACGACATTCATCGGTAACTTCATATCGGTAAATACGAAGACTACAAAAATGCACTACGGCTGGGAACCGTAGTGCAATAAACCAATTAAAATAAAGCTTTTCATAGAAAAGATTCTACTCTTGTCGTTATTTTTTAAAAGCTTTTACGACCTGCTTTCTTATCATTTCTTACATTCCGGTAAACTCATAAACTCCACCTTTTTTGGTCTGGAAATCATAAGTCTTGCCGATACCAATACCTGTTCCTTTTAATTGAGCCTTTTCAGAAACCAGAGGTTCTTTTATAGCCGGCAATGCATAAAAAAGGTTAGAATTATCACCTTCTGCTGTAGCCATAGTAAACTTATTGGATTTAATGTGGTTATGAATACGAATTCTGCAATTTCCGCCCAACCTGGAATAGATTTTCAGATGAGTAATTTCGCCACCTTTCCAGGACATATCCACTATAAAACCACCACGGGCAATTAAGCCGGTTACAGAACCATTCTTCCATTTATCTGGTAAAGCCGGGAGCAGGTGAATATCTCCGTTATGGGATTGCATTAACATCTCGGCGATACCAGATGTACATCCAAAGTTACCATCAATCTGGAATGGTGGATGCGCATCGAAAAGATTCGGATAAGTTCCACCATTCTGCCCTTTTTCTTCCTGTGGCGCAGGACTCAACTGGTCTTCTATTAATTTATAAGCTCTGTTTCCGTCCAGTAACCTGGCCCATAAGTTCACCTTCCAGCCCATAGACCATCCGGTAGATTTATCGCCTCTGTAGATTAATGAATTGCGGGATGCCTCGAACAGTTCCGGATAACGGTAAGGCGAAATCTGATTACCCGGAAATAAACCATATAAATGAGATACATGTCGGTGTTTATCGTTCACTCTGTCCCAATCCTGAAGCCATTCCTGTAATTGCGCATGCTGGCCTACCTGCATTGGTGGCAAGCGCTTTATCATGTTACGTACGGTATCGGCAAAAGACTGATCTTGTTTTAAAATCTCAGATGTCCGGATAAAGTTTGCAAATACATCAAAAACAAGCTGATTGTCCATAGTAGTACCAGCGCTTACTCCTACGCTTGATAAATAAGTGTTTTCGGGTGACATAGACGGCGCTACTACTAACCATTTATGCTTAGGTTCTTCCTGCAAAACATCAACATAAAACATAGCTGCTCCTTTTAATACATCATAATACTCCCTCAGGAAATCATTGTCTCCATTATAAAGGTAATGTTGCCAGATATGCTGACTTAACCACGCTCCACCCATTGGCCACATACCATAAAAGCCGCCATCTACGGGGCCGGTTATACGCCATAGATCCGTGTTATGGTGCAGATTCCACCCTCTGGCTTTATACATCTGGCCGGCACTTTCTTTTCCGGTTTCCGACAGCTCTTTAAGCATCTTGAATAAAGGCTGATGCATCTCAGGAAGATTAGTAACCTCTGCAGGCCAATAATTCATTTCGGTATTGATGTTTACAGTATACTTACTATCCCATGGCGGACTCAATTTTTCGTTCCACTTGCCCTGAAGGTTTGCGGGCTGACTTCCGGGAAAAGAACTGGATATTAACAGATAGCGCCCAAACTGGAAGTATAAAGACACCAACGCAGGGTCATTACCTTCCTTAAAGTCTATTACCCTTTGATTGGTTGGCTTATCCATTGCAGAAGTTATCCCCAAATCCAGTTTAACTCTATTGAAGTATTGCTGATAGTTTTTGATGTGATTTGCCTTAAGCTTTTTATAAGACTGTCCTGTTACCTCTGCCAATCTTTGCTTTACCCTCACATTCTCATTAGCACTGATGTCCTGATAATTATTAAAATTAGTTCCTATAGAAATAAATAAGGTAACGGCATTGGCTTCTTTCACTACAAGTTTATTGTCTTTTATTTCTAAAGTACCGCCTTCCAGTTTAGGTACAACCTGTGTTTCAAACTTAACTCGTCCTTTTTTACCATCTACGGAAGATGAAACAGCTTTTAACAATAACCTGTCTGTTAAAGCAATTTTCTGGAATTCTTTAAATGGCGCATCCATATCAATAATGAAGGAAATGCTTTTGGTCTTACTTGCCGTTAATCTTATAGCAATAACTTTTTTAGGTATAAGCGCAATATATTCACGCCTATAATCTATTCCATTTGCCTGGTAAGAAACTGATGCGATCGCTTTTTCTATATCAAGATTCCGCCTGTAATTTATAAAACTATCATGGCCAAAGTCTAAAAATAAACTACCTGCAGTCTGATACTGCATCCCATAATTCCCCCCTTGAGGCGCCTGTCTGGGAAATGCTTTATTCGATAAATCCTGTGCTTCTTTATATTTTTCTTCGAACAGCAGCTTCCTGATCTCAACAATTGCCGGATAAACATTTGGAATAATATTGTTTCCCGGTTCGCCTGCCCAAATAGTTTCTTCGTTTAACTGTATTCTGTCTTTCTGCACTCCTCCGAAAACCATAGCTGCCAAAAAACCATTACCTATGGGCAGGGCCTCGTTCCAGTTTGCTGCCGGCTGGTTATACCATAACTCCATTGGATTCTGCTGTTGCGCAAAAACCAGATTTCCACACAGTGCGAGCAAGAGTAAGTAAAGTGCTTTTTTAATAAAGTATCTCATTCTAAAAATTAATTTGTTCGATTATAAACTTTTAATATTCTCATATTATGTATTCCAATACGTTTATGCTGGTTCAATAACACCTTTATTATGAAATCCAGAAACAAGTTCGCATTAGCGTCAAGTTAAGAACTTTTAGCAATCTAATCATATCATAATCCCCTATCCCTTAATCTCTTCCGACAAGTCGGAAGACGGAAGTGCAAAATTTAAGAACAGTGTTTTATAGTAGAAAAACTGTTCTTTTCTCCTTCTCCCTGCTCCGAAGGAGTCCCTTTGGGAGGAGAAGGTTCCCAAAGGGCGGATGAGGGAAACTCCTAACTTAACACGCATGCGAAACAACTTGCCCAACTGCACGGGCTTCGAGTGCCTCAGCCTGACCCCGGGGAGGTCACATTGAGGTTCTCGAAATGTGTGCGGCAGGATAAAACTTTCAACATAAACTGATCTACTTTTGATGCTTACTCTATCACTATTCACTAATTAAAACGGATTCCAATTTCCCAAAACATTTTGTTTAGAATACAGCTTAACCTCTTCTGCTGTCAATTGCTTAGACCAGTTTACTCTTTTACCGGCTTGATATCCTTCTCCTTTACTTGCATATTCTGCATATCTGGCAGTTTTCTCATTATCTGTGTTTCCCCAATTATGCCATCCTTCCGGCCTGATGTGTCCGCCCATTTCACATTCCACAAAAACCACATTGGCATAAGGCCTCCACGGCCGGCCCAGATAAACAGATGCCTTTTTAAGATCTGGTACTGCTGTTATCTTACACTTCTGAAATATATAGCCATATTTTTGTTCCTGCGGTGTAGAAGCGGCCGTTAAATATCCATCTCTGAAACTATGCAAAGTGCAATTCTCAAAGAATGCGGTAGAACCACCAAAAATAAAATCTACGGTTCCGCCAATATAGGAGTCCACCACATATTGCAACGTACCGTTTCCCGCATAAAATGTATCCTGAAAACCCAGAAATTTACAATTTTTAAAAGCTGATTTAGGTGCACCTATATTAATAGCCAATGCCTGCCCTGCATTTATACCAGAAGTATTTTCGAAAGTAATCTGTTCTGCCGTAAAATTGTTTCCATTAATAAATACCGATGCAGAGCCAGAGGTGCCATATTCCTTTCCTTCGCTATTGAGTCTCTTTGCATAATTATCATAGGTAATAATGGTTTTTTCGACATTTTCTCCCTTAAAAGAGACAAATGTTTTGGAAGATGGTACAGTTACTATTTCCTTATATATACCATTTTTTATATAAATAGTAAACGGTTTAGTCTTCCCACTTGGTACTGCATTTACGGCTTCCTGTATCGTCTTAAAATTACCCGATCCGTCTTGTGATACTATCAGATCATATTTAAGAGTTTCTGCCTTTTGTTTTTCTTTTACAGGCATATCGTTTGCCTTACTGCTGCAAGAAAAGCTTAAAGACAACATACTTATTAAAGCAGCATATTTCAAATCCATTATATATCTTATTTTCTTTTTAATAACCATCTCAAAACTAACTAACTAACTAACTAACTAACTAACTAACTAACTAACTAACCTCACCTGATAGTAAATGCTACAGTTTTTAAATCTTCATCTGCAGAACTTTTACCTACCAGCAATTCGTAATCTCCCGGTTGTACTTTCATTGCTTTAGATTGCTCGTTCCACCATTCCAACTGTTTAGGCGTAATTTCAAATACGATTTGCTGAGTTTGTCCGGCATTAAAATTTAGCCTTCTGAAATCTCTCAATGTTTTTACAGGCCCGGTGGCATCTCCTTTTTTTCTTAAATAAACCTGAACAACCTCGTCCCCGTTACGCTTACCTGTGTTGGTTACGGGCACAGTTAGCTTTATTGTTTGTCCACTAGTAATAACCTTCTGATTTAAAACCGGATTTCCGTACTGGAATTGGGTATAGCTTAAACCGTATCCGAACGGGAACAATGGTTTATCCTGCATATAGCGGTAGGTACGACCAGCCATATCATAATTTTCGAAATCAGGCAATTGTGTAGTATCCCGATAGAAGGTTACCGGTAAACGTCCGGAAGGATTATATTTCCCAAATAGAACATCGGCAACAGCCTGTCCGCCTGCCTGCCCCGGGTACCATGTCTGTACAATAGCTTCGCTATTAGCCATCTCGTCTGCCAGCCCTATAGGCGAACCAGAACAGTTGATGAAAACAACTTTCTTACCTGCTTCTTTTAAAGCCTTTACAAACTGTCTTTGTATTGCCGGAAGCTGGATATCTGTACGGTCGCCACCTTTAAATCCCGGTAGCTTCACCCCCATTTCCTCCCCTTCTAAAGACGGAGAAATTCCTCCTACGAAAATAACCAGATCTGCTCCGGCAATATTTTTAATCGATTTATTGATATTTGCCTCTTCTTTATAGCCAATATCAAAATTCAATTGTGCGTCTCCATTATTATGAGCAAAGTAGAACTTAATATCATAGTTCTTACCTTTCTGGACTTTCATATTGTAAGTCTGCTTACGGCTACCGTGGTTTGTTTTAGCACTTTTTACTTCTGTACCATCTACCCATAAACTTAAAAGACCATTCATATAAAACTCCATTACCACTTCTCCCGATTTTGAAGGCTTAAACACACCCTCATAACTTGCAGAAAAATCTGTCAGTTCTACCTTAGGTGCAAATACCGTTGCTCCGGATGTACAAAGGGCAAAAGGATTGGACATCTGCATCTTGGTTACCGGAGCTCCGTTTCTATCCTTATTGTTCCAATAGGTAGCTCGGAAACCCTGCTTTCCGGTAAATGAACATTCGTTAAAAGCGCTCCGCATTAAAGTATGTTCTACCAAACCACAGGCCTGCTCATAAATCAATTTATCCTTTGGTCCTAAAGCAGCTTTTATACCTTCCAGAATGGTAATGGTGTTAGCCGGGGTACCGTTATAGTTTCCCCACTGCATAACAGAATCCTGCGCATTTGGCCCCATAACGGCAATCTTAAGCCCGCCGCTCTTTAATGGTAGTATATCGTTTTTGTTCTGCAACAACGTTATAGATTTTCTCGCCATATCTAAGGCTATTTCATTATGCGCTTTAGAGGCTACCACATTATAATTGATTTTAGACCAGGGTACCAAAGATTGATCGTCCATTTCTCCCAGCCTGAACCTGGCCATCAATAAACGTCTTACCGATACATTAATATCTTTTTCCTCTATCAATCCTTTCTTTACTGCTTCTGTAAGTGCTTTGTAGCTGGATCCACAGTCCAGATCTGTTCCGCTATATACCGCAGCTGCAGATGCTGAAGCAGCATCGGGATGTGTCTTATGTGCATTTTCTTTAAAAAAATCTGCTATAGCCCCGCAATCGGCTACTACTATACCTTCAAAACCCCATTTCTTTCTTAATATTTGTTGTAATAACCTATCGCTTCCACAACACGGATCTCCTTCAAACCGGTTATAGGCACACATAACTTCCTGCACTTTGGCTTCTTTTACCAAAGCCTCAAAGGCCGGTAAATAAGTTTCGTATAAATCTCTTTGTTTAATATTCGCCGCATCAAAGGAATGTCTGTTCCATTCCGGACCGGAGTGAACGGCAAAATGCTTGGCACAGGCATGTAATTTATCGTATTTCCCATTGGAAGGGCCCTGTAATCCTTTTACCGCCTGAACGCCCATTACCGCAGTAAGGTACGGGTCTTCGCCATAGGTTTCTATACCTCTACCCCAACGCGGATCTCTAAAAATGTTGATTGTTGGAGTCCACATGGTTAAACCTTCATATCGGCCATAGCTCCCCTGCGACAAATGATAATTGTGCTTTGCCCTTGCTTCATCTGAAACTGCATTGAACACATTAAACAGTGCATCTCTGTCAAAAGACGCCGCCATACCGATAGGCTGTGGAAATACCGTTGCCAAACCTGCCCTGGCTACACCATGCAATGCTTCGTTCCACCAGTTGTATTGTTTAATTCCCAAACGTTCTATTGGTCTGGACACGTCCTGCATCAGTAAGACTTTTTCTTCTACTGTGAGACGTTGTAACAGATCGTCTACCCTTTTATCAAAGGGCAGACGATTATCCTGAAATGGATATAGTTTATTCTGTGCTGATATTTGTGAGCCTAGAAAAATTAAAAAAACCGAAAAAACAAAAATTCTCATAAACTTATACTAATTGAAGATATCTAACAATTTTACCAAGGCTAACTATCAACACCATCTAAACCGACCGTTCATTTTATTTTTTCACCAATCTGGTTACATGATTATTACCATTAACATCATTTATTTCTACTATATATATTCCTATTGGTAAACCCGAGATATTAAAATTCTGATTATTTTCTACCTGTTGAGCAGTAAATACTTTTTTACCTGTCATATCGTATATACTAATGTTATTTTTTGATACGGTAGAAGATAGCTTGATATATTCAGTTGCCGGGTTAGGATATACAGCTATGTTTACATTATTTGTAAATCTTACGGAAACTAAATCGCTGTATTCGGTATGTCCATCAAAATCTATGGCCTTTATTCTATAAATATTGGTTTCGGCCAGCGGTGCATGGTCAGTAAAATAATACGTTTGTTTTATATTGCTGTTTCCTGTGGCTTTTACATTTCCTAATTCCTCAAAATTCTTTCCGTCAATTGTTCTTTCTATAGTAAAATGAGAAGTTCCTTTTTCTGTTAAAGTGCTCCAGTTAAGTTGCACAGATTGTCCCGCTTTAACAGCTTTTACCTGTAAGCCGGTAATTGGTAAAGTTTGTATTAGTTCTGATTCTGCACTTAAAGCTCCAAACTCTCCTACTGCCTGAACCTTATAGGCATAATTTGTTTCTTGTACTGCCGTTGCATCTGTATATGTGCCATTTAGCGAAAAACCTATTACTTGATTATTTCTGAATATAATATACAATCTTGCATAATCTACTTCATTCCATGCAAGCTCATTATTATTAAGGGATAGATTTGTTGGCTTGTCGGGAGCTTCTGTCATTAAACGCGGGTCCCAGCTATCTCCACTTCTGAGAATAACATTTTCATAGCTATAGCCTGCTGCTTCTGAAGGTGTAAGTGATTTTTTAGCTTTACCTGTTACTACTCCGGTAACATTTCCGCTTCCGTCTTTAACATCGTACTCATAATCTTCTATACGCTGGCTTAAATCTATCGCATTACCATTTATATCCATGGTATTGTAATCTGCAAATACCGCTGGTATAGCTCCCATTTTATAATACCATCCTTTAGGATAGATACTTATTCCGTCCAATAACCTTGTATTCAGGAATACAGTTTTTGGTGATCCCTGCCATGGTCTTCCTAAATAAGTAATTACACTGGATACTCTATCTTTCATTAATATGCAATCACTAAATACATAACCGTAAGCAGTTTCCGGCTTGTGGCTTGGTGCAACAATATAGCCACCTGCATCTCTATTTACAGAAATCGTATCCCGATCAAAGAACACATCTCCGGCCCCATAAATAAAATCAACAGCTCCCTCTATTCTCGAATTTTTTATATAGTGTCTGTCTGATACATTATTATATGAAGTTAAATAAGTATCCTGGTAACTTCTGAGATAAACATTATTAAGGGTAAATCTGTCTTTCGTCGAAAACAAAGCCAATGCCTGTGGCCCTGCCAGCTGTTCGTACCCCCAACTATTTTCTAAAGTCAGATTTTCGAAATAGCAATCTGTAGAATTTACCACCATGGTTGCTCCTACAGAAACATGCACAGCATTTTCGCCACCGGAAAGTAGATTATCGGAGATAATTACACCATCGCGGCTTTGGCCGATTAAGTGTATAAAAGGTTTGCTTGAAGGTATATCATGATGTCCGGTATATTTTCCGTTCTTGATATAAATTAACCATGGAGTTACCCTGTTACCAGGTGCTGCTGCTATGGCATCTATTACTGACAGATAATCTCCGGAACCATCTTTTGCCACAACCGCATCAAACACTTTTTTAGTTGGCTGCGTTCTGTTTGCTGTAGTAAAGGTAAAAGTAATTCCGGCATAAGCATTTCCAGACATGTCAGTTAAAGCTCCGGCCGGTATAGTTACGGTATATGATGTATTATAGCTCAATTTTTCATAAGCGAATGTAACAGACTTTGTTCCGTAAACGCCGGAAAGCACTTTTGCTCCTAACGTAATATTACCCGTTCCTGCTTTTACCCGTTCATTAAATGTTAACACAACAGAACCATTAACGGTTGCTGTAGCCGAACCTGCAGCCGGTACAGAAGAAATTAATTCCGGAGCATCTGTATCATTTACGATTTCTTTATCTGCATACACAAATACATTGGTATAGGCAATGCCTTCAACGTCAGATCCAGGATTGCTTGCATTACCGTCAAGTTTAGCGCTTCCTTTATCTGCCACCCATTTCAAATAAACTCTTGGCTTTCCTTCTGCTTCCTGTGGTAATGTGGCATTTAAATCCGACCAACTGCTGTTATACTTACCAGATATATCTACAGTTGCTACATCCGTATAAGAAATATCGTCTAAAGAATATTGTAGTTTATAAACGGAATAAGCCTGATAAGAAGCTGCTACCATTGATTTTACCTGGATATTCTTATAGCCTTCTGTAGAGAATTGTGCTTTCAAATATCTCAGGTTTCCGGCATTAAAGTCAGCAGCCGGTGTCCATAATCTTGCTGCCGGATAAGACGGAGAATAACTCGCGGCACTGGACAACCAGGCTACAGAGGCATTCGATGCAGAATATGCAGATATCATACCTGTATTCGTACTCTCTGCGTAATAATCGGCAGTTTTATCTTGTTTGGTAGTTTGATCCATAAAATCCCATCCTACGATAAAGGGAATTTCATCAAACGTGGCGGTGTAAGTTGCGTCTGCATTAACAATAACTGTTCTTTGTAATACAGTAGAATTATCTTCCCAATAGCTGAAAGTGCTTACAGCATTTGGAGTTACCGTCATGGTTACCTCTGTTCCAGCCTCGTATTTTCCGCTTACAGGCTCAGGAGATAGTTTTACATCGCCCCAGTTTGAGCCTGTTTTATTTACCGTAAAATTATAAGTTGCTACGGTTTCAAATACTGCTTTAATATTTTTGGCAGCATCCATTGTAACCACATATGGATTTGATACAGACAGTTCTGCATCGGCATTGTTGGCGTCTACCCATTTAACAAACTTGTAGCTGAAGTTTGAGGTTGCCTGCAGGCTAACCAAAGCTCCCTCATCATAAGTTAAATTATTTGGTGTTTTCGAGATGGTTCCTGCGCTTGCATTATTTAAAGTTGTCGTCAGGTTATATTGAGTAGCAACAGCGCTATCGTCGTCACTTAATGTTCCTGTCAATTTAAAATTTTTAGATGCAAAATATCTATTGGCAGACCCTGCCCAAATATAAATTCTAATACTTAACGTTTTTCCCTGGCCAATTTCAATATCGGTATTGATATCTGCAACTTCCTTACCGGCATCAGTAGCCACAGCACCACTGTTTATCAAAGCTACAGCTCCGGTAGTTATATTATTATCATATTCTTTTGTTAGTTCGTATTTAATTTTTCCAACCGGCGCTGATTCAAGAAAGCTATTTAAAGAATAATAAACAGCCATTTTCGCCCCACCTGTTCCTCCCCCTAATGCATAAAAATTAATATTAGTTAGTCTGAATTTTTTTCCAACCGGAACAGCGACTTTATATTCTACATACGAGTTTGCATCGTAAGCTGTAGGCAGTTGTTTTCCAGTAGTTCTTGCCACATCCTGAAAACCAGTTCCCACATTATAACTTCTGTTATATTGAATACCTTCAATAACACTACCTAGAACCTGATTTGAGGCACCTAAACTGGCAGAACTTGATGCTCCTGAGGTATTAGAGGATAAAGCCCAGGTAATAGTTTCTATAGTTTGCGCCTTAGCATTCTGAAGGATGCTTAAAAACGCAATAAATAAGTAAATAAACTTTTTCATGAATTTGGTTTTATAATTAGTAATTGGTTTTATTCTTTTACAATCTTTATAGTTGATACATCTGGCCCATTTTTAAAATGAAGTAAATAAATACCGGGAGACAGCCATTCTATATTCGCCGGTGTGGATACCGCGTCTTCTTGCACACTGATCGCTGCCCTTTCTTTTCCTGACATATCAGAGATTACCAATGAAGCTTCTTTAGCAACCGGATGCATAATGGTGATATCTTTAGCTGACGGATTCGGATATACTTTTAAAGCAATAGCTGAGGAATTATTATTTATAAACTGGACTTCACTATAAGTATATTTACCATCAATGTCTATCTGTTTCAATCGGTAATAGTTGACGCCTACAGCAGGCGTTTCGTCTTTGAAAGAATAGGAATGTACCCCATTTGTATTTTTTGAGATTATATTTCCGATAACATTAAATGCCTTACCATCAACGCTTCTCTCTATTTCGAACCGCTGCGTGTTAATCTCATTTGCTGTTTTCCAGGTTAATACGGTTCGATTAGATAAGTTTCTTTCTAAACTGGCTGTAAAAGAAATCAGCTCTAAAGGTAAGGTTACACCTATAGGAGCATAAATAGTCAGGTTGTCGATATTCATAGTAACACCGGCAGGTTTAGCAATTTTTAATCTGTTAATATTGTGATCTTCTATTTTAACGGTGATTAAGTCAAACTTACTTGTTTTTGTAGCTGTACTGATTCCTGTAGAACTCCAGGTTTGCCCACCGTCTTTTGAGGTATATATAATAATACTTCCTGCACTCATATCGTTTCTCATTATCTCATTAAATGTAATTTTTGATATTCCCTGAGAAAATAGCGGAGTTATGACATAAGGCGGTTCAGTTAAACTGTAATCACTTACGGTAGAGGCATTTCCGTTTAATATTTTCAGACTCGGATTTGTATTCCCATCTGTCCATTGATTAGCTGAATTCGAATCGCTAACAGTTCTTGTTTCTCTCTGAGCTCCATATAAAATCCACTCTCCATTAGCTTGTATAGATGTTTCAATTGTAGCCGGTTTACTGATAGTAGTTGCCGTAGTGGTTGTAAAAGGTTCTGTCCAATAAGCCTGTGCTATCGGATTATTAATTTGCTTAACCTCACTATAAGTAATCTGATTACCAGCATCTGTCATCTTCAAACGATAATAAGATAGATCATTTAAAACATGGTTATCGGTATATGTATATTCGCTTAAAGCACTGTTTTGCTTACTGGATATACTTGTTAAACTTATGAAAGCCATGCCATCTGCACTCCTTTCTACTTCTATAGTTTGTACAACCGGGTCATTGCTGATTGTCCAGGCTAAATCCACCGATTTAGTCGCTGCTTCTTTTAATGTTGCTGCAAAACCTAACAGCTCAAATGCCGTGGCCTGCGCTGCAGTTATACTACTCAGATAAACTTCTAACATGGTATAACCTTGTCCGTTTACCAAATTTCCATCAGCTGCATCATGTTTATTCAATGCATTAGCGTCTTCCCATACATCGGGAATACCGTCTCCATCAGAATCTGCAGGAGCAACTGCAGTATTATAAACAGGCCAACCTCCTACCGCATCCGGTGAGTCTATTATTCCCCATTTTCCAGATGTGGCTCCCAAAACACTGGCTGTCCCTGTAGCAGTCTCACTTACAATTCTTTTGTCTACTGCATCACGAACCGGGAGAATTGCGCCCGCATTCTTCAATACATCAGCGTAAGCTTCTTCTGCACTTTGTAGCGGTATAGGAACACTAATAGCAAACGGGGTTAATACCTTGGCTATACTTAAAGATTCCGAAGGAATTTTAGTAAAACTTACAGCAGACCAGTTATCATTGGTCTTAACTGCATTTCCATGCATAACATTTCCACTTACATGAAACTCACCTATACCTTTAGCCTCAGCAGATTCATAATCGGCTTCTATAAAAAGGTAGTCTGATGGTGTAGCCGGACCTGGTTTGTAATAATTATTCACCAGATTGATTCTGGAAAATGCGTTCTCTATGTTAACCGCTCCTCCCGCAGCAGCATTTCTCGATCCGGCATTATACACTACATTATTTCTATAGTCTATTAAAGCTTCCACATCATGTGCTCTTGCTCCGTTGAAACGTGTAGACCTGGCATTCTGATGTGCAAATAAATTATGATGAAAAGAAGCATATTGTCCTCCCCAAACTCCTCCATATCCTCTATTTCCTTTTGCATGGCCTGCATTATATAAACCTTCACTTATAATACAATACTGTACTGTGATATCCTTCATATCATACATAGCGGCACACTCTTCGTTTGCCCAGGAAAAAGAACAATGATCTACAATAACATTGTCTACATTTTCAAGATCAAAACCGTAAACACCTGTAGACAATGTACTGCCTGGTCTCGATCGTAAATACCGGATAACAATATTATTATGGTTACCTCCCAGACTTGCAGATCTTGCACCATTAAAAATTAAAGAATGTCCTTTTAAACATATACCATCGCCAGGCGCTGTTTGACCAGCAATGGTAATATTAGAACGGTTGACTTTTATCTGCGACAATAGTTCAATGGTCCCACCTACTTCAAAAACAACTGTTAAAGGTTCTCCGGGATAAGCATTAAAAGCTTCCCGGAAACTTCCCGGACCGGAATCATTAAGATTTGTTACTTTATAAACCCTCCCTCCGCGTCCCCCCGTCGCATATTTACCAAAACCTTCTGCTCCCGGAAAAGCCAGTTGCTGAGCCCAGGCGTCAATATAGGGCAAAAGTAACAATGAAATGATAGATAAAAATTTGTTCATAATATAAGTTTATAGTGGTTATGATGGGGCTGTTTCAAGAAGCACTTTCTTTAACAACCCCATCAGGTTCTTTCGTTTATCTAATTATTTTAGCTGATTAGTTGTAATATCTTTCACAAGACTATTGATATACACTTCTATGTTGTCATAAGCTGTACTTAAGTCTCTACCATTAGCGTTAGCCTTTTTCGGATCCAGTTTATTGGCTGTTTCCCATTCGTCAGGCATACCGTCATTATCAGAATCTGCAGGAGCTGGCAAGGTTGACAAAAAAGGCCAGCCATTTACGTCAGAAGCCTTATCTATAATTCCGAAACGACTGTACTGATCTCCGCTTGATCCATTGGCAGTGTATGATTTCTCCTTTACATTTTTAATGATACGTTCGTCTACTGCATCTCTTTTTAAACTGGCTCCTGCAAAATCCAATACTTTCTGATAAGCCAGCTCTGCCGTCTGAGTTTTCACATTGTTATTTGTTGGATGCGGCTCCGTCATTCTCATCGCAATTTTATCTGCTTCTGATACTGTTCCGTAATTGCTATGAAATTGATTATATACTCCGTAGGTCCAGTTATCATTGGTTGGATTTGCCCGACCTTCAATCACATTTCCATTGATATAAAATTTACCCCATTTATCATATACAGCTTGCTCAGGTTTTGTATTCTTATCAATAGAAAAGATTCTATCCATTACCTTGCTTTGGGTAGCAGGACCTGGTTTATAATAGTTATTGATAATATTGATATTCATCCCTTCTCCACCATAGGAGCTATTTCCACCCCAATTGTAAAAAACATTGTTTCTAACATCAACCAAATCGGTAAGCGCATAAATAGACCCTGCTCTTTCTCCGTATCTTGGAACACGGCTGTCATGATGCGCCATCAAGTTATGATGAAAAGAAGCATATTTACCACCCCAAACGCCACCATACCCATGTGCACCTTTCTCATGTGCCGACATTCTTAAACTTTCTGAGATAATACACCATTGCAGCGTGAAATTATCATTGTTATAAAACGAGACACATTCATCTGTAGACCAGCTCATAGAACAATGATCTACAATAATGTCTCTGGCCTCGAATCCTCCCAAAGCATCTGCTTCTGCTCCGTTTTCATCTCCCATCCTGAAACGTAAATAGCGAATTATAACATTGCTGGTTGCAACAGATACCGGATATCCTTTTAAGGTAATCCCATCTCCGGGCGCAGTCTGTCCTGCAAGAGTAATATCGGGATTGGTTATCTTCAACTGAGATTTTAAATCTATCGTTCCGGATACATCAAATATAACTATACGTTTGCCCGAAGCTGTAATTGCTGCTCTCAGACTTCCCGCACCCGAGTCGTTTAAATTAGTTACTTTAATCACTCTTCCGCCTCTACCACCTGTAACTCTGGCACCAAAACCTTCTGCTCCAGGAAATGCCAGAGCGGTTTCCTCTACAGGTTTTGGATTATTATCATCATCAGACTTACTCCCCGAATTCCCCTTTTTACAAGCCACTGATAATAGCAGCATAAGAGCTGCTACTGAAATGGTGCATTTTCTAAATCTATTATGTGAGCTTATCGGTTCAAAACCAAATTGCTTATTTCTTGTGTTCATATTGTACCCTTTTTTACTTAACCACAAAGAGACACGAACATTAATTTCCGTGTCCTTTGCGATTAATACACCCTTTAACTGATTAAAACCATCTCGGATCTCCGGCTGTACCTCTGCCTCCAAAACCAGATTCGGATTTGACTCTGAAATTTCCATTAGCCGGATCTACAAATAAATCTTCTGCACTTCCCTGGAATACCGTTATATTTGGAAATTCCTGCCCTATAGACATTTCATTTGTCCGATAGCTTCCTGCAAAAGAGCCGTCATATGTTAAACTGAAAGCCTTTAATTGAGTTCCGTTGTTGCTTCCGGATATGATATTATTGAAAGCCTCAAATGTTGACGGTAAATTATTTTTGTCTAGTCGTACCAATTGTGTAAGTGCTTTTGTCTGATTATATATTGTACAATTTGTAATGATTATGCCCTTTACCTTAGAACGAACATCCATTAACTGCGATGCCATATCCCTCATGGTACTGTTCTTAAAGGAAATAGAGTCTACTGCCGGCGTCGATCCCCCAATGTTCACAATACCATAATCTCCTGTATTCTGGAAACGGTTGTCATCGAAGGTTATCTTTTTCAGCTTAATGGCTTTATTCTGGACACGGACTGTACCTCTGTAATTTACAATCAGGCAACCTGTAAACGCGTATTCTTCTATTTCGGCCCCGTCAGCAGCCAGGTTAATGAGATAATCGCCTGTTCCTCCAATAATGTTCATCTTCTCAAACAAGACTTTACCAAAGATGGCATCTGTTAACCGTAGTTCTTTCAAACTTAATACAGGCAGGCTTCCATCATCTGCCCTTTCTCCGGTAAAGCTGATATTTGACAGACCGGCCGGAAGTGTAAGTATAGCCAGATTGTACGTCTCTCCACCTTTAAACATTAAGGTTACATTCGGCTTACCTTGCAAAATGGCTGCTGTAACCAATGCTGAGATGTCATCTCCCGGATTTACATTAATAATAATTCCGCCCTGCAGACCAGAGGTTTTCAAGATTTTTGTTCCTCTCTCTACCTCGTTGTTATAAATAACAATCTTATAGTTTGTTCCGGGGCTTAGGTTTATTAACTCCATATTACCAGCACCAATTTCTACAGGCGTTAATGTATTTTTTTGTACCTCTTCGCCGGTTGCAGCATCAAAAACAGTAATATGCGTTACCCTATCTGTAGGTGTCCAGGAAATATTAATTCTATCGGTAAAAACGTCCCAGCTTGTAAATAACTGCTCCGCAGCAGTTTCAAAATAAACCTGTGAATATTTAGATTCTGTACCAGATACAGTATCTACACTTTTCATACGCACAGAATAGCCCGTAGTACCGTCAAGCTCTTCGAATATAGTTCTGTACTCAACCTTTGTTGGTGTTGTAGATTCGTTAAAAGGTGTTAGCGTATCCGCTAAAATCTCAACAGTCTTTACTATTTCGTTAAACTCTAAGTTGTCTTTGCTGAATTCGAAAATATACTTATTCGCAGATACAGCTTTGGTATACTTGAGCTCTACCGTTGTAGCCTCGGTTTTTACCACTTCAAAAACTAGAGACTTAAATAATCTGTCATGAGAAGGATCTATATCCCATTCGTTAGCTTTTTTTATACAGCTTGTTGCTATAATGGAGACCGAAGCAAGCAGCGTCAATCTTAAAAATATCTTTTTCATAATTATTACTTATTAAAGATCAATAACCGTAAGAATTCTGCAGGTGCCCTTTTGATTCATAGATATCTTCGTAGTAAACAGCATAAGGATATCTGTAATAAACCTTCTTATTACCCATAGGCTTAAGCGACAGCTCACTTTGTATCTCCGATCCATTGGTTAAAGTTCCCAGAAAGCCCGAATAGTCATATGAAGGATATAAACCTGTAGCAGCTACTAAAACGCGTACCGGCCACACCTTATAATTCACATTGGTTCCCGATGTTGGTTTTTGTGCATTTTGCGGAAACCATTTTGCTGACTGATATGGTGCGCCCGGATCTGCAGGCAGGTCTCCATAATAGTTTATAGATGTTTCGTCTATATACTCAGTATTCTTAAACTTATAATAAACAGTTTGCGGAAAGTCCGTCGGTTGATAGGTCTTATCAAAAATGGTTACCGGCAGTTTATTGTCAAACATTAAACAAAGTGACTTTTTCATTTCCTCTATCTTATCATACAACAATCCCCATCTAATTAAATCCTGCTTTCTGATAGATTCGCAGCCAAACTCCCATGCTCTTTCGTTTACAATCGCTTTAAAGAAATCGGCATCATATCCTGCTACTTTTGCAGACCCGGTGCCAAAGGCCCTTTCACGAACCTTTTCCAATGCCTGACGCCCGGAAATACCCGCTTTGGCATTTACCGCATCCGGACTCTGAAGTGCATTCATAGCCTCAGCATACATTAAATAAACATCCGAATAGCGCATCAGTATCCAGTTAATACCGGTTGCAATACGTGAGTTTGCTGTCTTGTGCAATGCCAGATAGGCGTCAGAAGTCCAATAGATTCTCCACTTTGCAAAGTTTACGTTAAAAGGATCGGTTCCTAATGCTTCTTTATTCTCTGAGGTATAGTTTAACCAGGTTAATGTTACGTCTCTTCTTTTGTCTTCTTTATCAAAAGAGTAAAAATAATAAGCTGTTGAAGTAACATAACTGCCGCCAAAACCACGCGAACCATATTTGGTATTACCGGCTACAGAATAGCCCATTAAAGAACCTATATCTCCGTTATTTCCCATTCCAAATGCCACTTCAAATAAATTCTCATTAAAAGCATTTGGAAGCTGACGGCATACCGTCTGCCAGATGTTCTGATAACTGGGATCTAATTTGTGAGGATTTTCTGCAGAGCCAATCATTTCTGCACAAGCATCAGCAGCTATCTGATAGTACTCTTTCCAGTTTTGCGGCCTGCCCACAAAAAAACCTTCCTGTTCTGGTATGGTAGGATGATGTTCTGCTGTAGAATTAGGAAACATATTGGCATCCCTTAAAGACCAGCCTCCTGCAAATAATGCTACTCTTGCCAATAATCCCATGGCAAAACCTTTTGTAATACGTTCGGCAGTGCCATATTCGGTATTCGCTCCTATCCATGGAAGATATCCAACAGCTTCCTGCAAATCTTTAACGATATAATGGAAAACGGTGTCTTTATCACTTCTTCCCATATAAACATTGGATAAATCTGATTTTGATGCTTCCGTTTTAAACGGAACATCTCCCCAATACCTTACCAATTCAAAGTAAGCCAGCGCCCTTAAAGTAAGAGCTTCGCCCAATAATGGTTTCATCTGTGCCGCAGAACTTTCCAGAATTGGCGATTGTCTGATACCATCTACTGTTGCTGTCGCTATCTCGGCAAAATCGTAAAGTCCCGCCCAACGTGTGGTTGTATTATAAATACTTCCATAGAAGTTTCCTGCTCCTTCGTCATTATTATTTGAGTTATAAGCAGTTTCGCTAAAAGCCCTGTTACACTCTATGTCAGACACGCCCTGCCAGTTAACAGAAAGCTTTTGTCCATAAATATAGGTATCGGTCATTTTCCCGTATAAACCCATAACTGCTGATTTAGCCATTGAGGTTGAACTATAAACAGTTTCGGGGCTTAAAGACGATGGCGACGATGTTTCCAGAAATTTCTTACATGACGAAAGTCCCAGAAAAGACGTTGCTGATAGTAATATGAATATCTTTTTCATCTGTTTCATTTTAATCTAGATTAAAAGGTGATATTTAGTCCAAACAATATTTTCTTTGCCTTCGGATAGGCTGAATATCCAACACCCGGAGTTAATGGTGTCGACCTTCTGGTATCAACCTCCGGATCCTGTCCTGTGTAATTGGTCCATACATGCAGATTGTAACCTGCCACATAGCAACGCAATCTTTGTATCAGAAATCTTTTAGAAATTTTAGAAGGAAGTGTATATCCTAAGGTAAGATTACTCAAACGTAAAAAGGAGCCATCTTCTATAGCCCAATCGGTTAAGATAGATGAATTAGTTATTGGACTCCATATATTGGCATTTTGGTTAAGCTCTTCAAATAACGCAGGATCTGCACTGTTTCCGAACATGATGTTGTTTCCTGTAACCGGGTCTATAGTGGTAAACCTGTTGTCCAGACTCATAAGACTGCTTACATTCTGGTATCTTTTAGATCCGGTATAGGTAGTATAATCTATTTTGTCTGCATTATAAATATCATTGCCATAAGACCAATTAAACATGGCCGTTAAATCAAACCCTTTGTAAGTACTGTTAAAAGAGAAACCACCGGTATGTTTAGGTTGTGCATTACCTATAACTGTACGGTCTTTTTCTGCTGAAATAACCTTGTCCGGATCATTCGGATCTAATTTTTTAAGCTTGATATGACCAGGACCAAAATAGTTTCCCGATCTGTCCAATACCGCAGAAGCATCTACAACACCCGGATTCAGTATCCATTTTTTTTGGTCGTAATCGTAATGAAAGTCATCAAAAGAATAGAATCCATCACTTACATAACCATACATCAACCCAACCGGTTGTCCTACCATCGCTCTGTAATCGTCAGAACCAACATTTAATCCCCAGCCAGAAGAAACAATCATTTGGTCAGAGCCATTCAGCTCTCTAATTTTATTTTTATTGAAAGAGATATTGAAGCTCGCTGATAGGGTAAAATCCTTCTTATCTACGATATAACCTGTAGTCGTAAATTCGAGACCTTTATTCTGTGTACTTCCTATATTTTGATATTGGGTATTATAGCCCGAACTTGAAGGCAGGTCTACACCAAGAATCAGGTCTTTAGTGATATTATTATACAGATCTAAAGAGAAAGAAACCCTGTCTTTAAATAATCCTACATCAAAGCCCAGGTTTGAAGAGACTGTACTTTCCCATGTCAGGTTTTCATTTTTTAAAGTGCTGGATGTTCTCAATCCGCTTTGAGGTTTCTCTCCTATATAGATAAGTCGGTTAGCCTGACTGATGAACCCATATTCCTGTCTCCAGTAAGAACCAACCCTTGCGTTTCCTACCGTACCATGGCTCAAGCGTATTTTAGCATCAGATAACCACGATTTGGTAAACTCCATAAAAGACTCATCAGCAAGTCTCCATGCAAAGGCTGCACCCGGAAAATATCCCCAACGGTTTCCTGGAGCAAACACATTTTTACCGTCTGCCCTGCCAGTGAAAGTGAAGATATATTTCTTGTTAAAAGTATAATTGATACGACTGAAAAATGATGATAAACGTGATGGCTCTCCAATCGTAGTATAAGTTGGATCCGGTGTTCCATAGTTCCACATAGCCAAAACGTCATCTGCAGTAAAATCTTCCGGGAAGAACTTAGAGCCAATCTGCATCTGATTTTTTTGCGAGCTGCTCATTTCCTGACCAACCAGTACCGTAAACTGATGCTTTTTCTTATCCAGATTAAAATTATAAGACAATACGTTGTTCACCGACCATAAACTGTTTTTATAGTCGTTCCTTCTTGCTACCGGTTGACCTCCGTTAGCACTGGATTCTCCCGTTTTTCTTAACCATATATTATCTGTAAAATCTTTATTAAAAGCGTAAGAACCTTTAGATGTAAAGCTAAGTCCGTCCAGAATTTTCCAGGTCACACCTGCATTAAATGTAGAGTTAAAACGGTTCTGCTTTTTATATTCATTAACGACATTGTAAATCGGGTCGTTCAATGAGCTTAGTGCTTCTGCCGAAGTCACATCTTCGTCACCTCCAAGTGCCCCTTCTGTTAAGAAAGCCAAACTTCTTACAGGCGCATATTTAACCCCGTCCCTCAATTTTTTACCATCAGAAACACTGGGTCCTATAATTACTGTATTCGACATTCTGGTATTGAAATCGAGACTTAACCTGGAACTAATCTTTTTATTCAATTTGGCGCTGAAATAATCACGTTTATACTCCGAGTTCAGCATAATATAGTCTTCGTTGTCACGGGTATAGTTAAGGTTATAGGTTAAAGTCTTATCCCCTCCATTTAGTCCCAAATTGTAATTTTGCTGTACGCCTGTATTCCCATACAGCTGGTCCTGCCAGTCGATACCCTGTTTAGACTTATAGATATCTACATCGTCCCATGCCCCATACATGCCAAAAAAACCGGCATTTGTACTTGGATCTAATTCTTTTTGATAGTATACATATTCGTAAGGAGATAATACTTCTGTTAATTTGTATACGTTGCTTAAACCCAGATATGAATTAAAAGTAATTTCCGATTTACCTGTCTTTCCGGATTTGGTAGTGATCAGAATAACTCCGTTGGCACCTTGCGCTCCGTATATCGCTGTGGATGCAGCATCTTTCAAAACGTCAATAGTCTCAATATCTCCCGGCGGAATATCATTAATATTGGCTACCTGAAAACCGTCTACTATATATAATGGCGAATTGTCCTGCGTAATAGAGCCACCACCACGCACACGTACTTTTATCTCTGCATCTGGTGAACCTTCCGGAATAGTGACATTAACTCCGGCTAATCTTCCGGAAATAGCCTGTAATACGGATACTGCCGGAATGTCTTTCAGTTTGTCTGCATCTATAGAAACTACAGATCCGGTAATATCCTTTCTTTTTACTGTTCCGTAACCAATTGCCACAACTTCGTTCAGTCCTATGGCACTTTCTTCCAGAATAACATCTAGCTTTGTTTTTCCCTGTAACTTTAATTCTTTAGGCTGCATTCCCAAAAAATTAAAAGTCAGCGTAGCGTTTTCCGGAACACCTTTAATACTATAACTACCGTTTACATCTGTTAGAGTTCCTTTAGAATTTCCTTTTACACCCACACTTACTCCGGGAAGCGGTGCTCCCGAGTTATCTGTAACCTTACCCGAGATATCAATGTTTTTCTGAAAATTCACACCAGATTTGGCAGAGAAATCAGATAGTCTGGCAATATTCTCTATGTTGGTGTTTGTTGCATGTACATTTCCTACCTGACAGGTTACAGCTAATGCAAGCCATAAGTATTTATTTTTGAAAACATTTATTGGTTTACGAGAACGGAACCACCCGCCATCCCATACGGGGCTACCCGCACTTCTGAACCCAACACAATGCTCTGCTTTATGCAAAGACAATGGTTTAGGCTTACATTGGTTGTAATTTAGTTTAGTCATATAAAGTCGGTTTATAAAGAATTTGAAATGTTTTAACTACCTGCACTTACCTGATTAGCTTTGATTAACTTTCTATAATTGGCGTTTTTTAAATACAATCAATCAACATTATGCAATCGATTGACTTATAAAAACAGAATAGTCCAAAGGAAGTAATTAAAGCTTCTAAAGGGGTTCAATAATTGGTATTATTGGTTTAATTTCAGGTAAAAGGAGGCTATTAGAGCGTTTTAGCTTAAGATCTTATTTCATTCTTAATTGTTTGACTGTATTTTGAATAACCTAAGTTCGATTAATAATGAGAATCAGTAACGCTTATGCTTTTCCCTTTAGAAATTGCCTGACTGCCGATCAGGCAGGCTTCGTAGGCTCGTTATGACGCTCCTACCTTTTGTCCAGGAATACTTTAGGACAGGTGTTAGTTGATGCAGAAACCACTCATCTTTTCGTCATGCTGATCCCGATTCCCGGGACAAGCCTGCCTCGCCGGTCAGGCAGGCATCGCAATATAAAAGTAACACACTACATTTGGGTTCTTCCTTCCGGTCAGAATGACATAACTACTTGCCGAAGGTTCCAAAGGAATCCATTAGGACATCCCTTCGGGAAACTTGCCAAAGGCATCCCTTCGGGAAACTAACTAACTAACTAACTAACTAACTAACTAACTAACTAACTAACTAACTAACTAACTAACTAACTAACTAACCTACTTAAATTTCTCACTACATTTTTGAATATATGCGGTAGGAGTTGTTGCAAAATGCGCTTTAAAACAGGTGCTAAAATATTTTGGGTTATTAAAGCCTACAGCATAGGCTACATGAGAGATATTATTGTGCCCCTCATCGAACATGGCTTTTGCCCTTTCTAAACGTGTATCTTTTAAAAAATCTATAGGAGCCATATTGGTTAAGCTCTTGAATTTTTTAAAGAAGGCAGAACGGCTCATCCCTATCGAATCGGCTACAGCATCTATATTGAACTGTGGATCTTCTATATGGTCATTAACAACTTTAATGGTATCGTCTAAAAACTTCTTATCAAACTCTGTGATAATAGGGTTTTCCTTTACATCCGCTACTACACTTGTATTTCCTTGTTGTTCTCTAATCGAACGGAAGAATTTTTTTCGCTGTATCAGTATATTATTCACCGCACTAAAGAGTAAGCGAATATCCAAAGGCTTAGGTAAATAATAATCTGCACCATATTTTAAACTCTGTATATGGTACTCAACAGTGTGTCTGGCAGTCAACAATATAACCGGAATATGACTGGTCACCGAATTATTTTTCAGTCTATTCAACATCTGAATACCATCTATTTTTGGCATCATGATATCAGACAATATCAAATCGGGCAATAAGGCAATAGCCTTTTGTAAACCCTCCTCACCATCAGATGCCAATTCTATATGATAATAATCATTAAACTTGCTGTCAAGAAAGTCTCTAAGCTCCAGATTATCTTCTACTATCAGAACTGTCTTTCTTTCAGCGACAAACACACCTTCCGGTAAGTCTCCAATGGCGATATCTTTTAATCCGCTAATCTGATCAGGGAAAGTAACCAGACTCTCCGTCTCGTTCTTTATAGATAAACAAGGAAGCTCCACTACTACCCGTAGGCCTTTATCGGCACTATTTTCGGCATAAATATTACCGTTGTGCAATTCTACCAGTTCTCTTGCCAAGGCCAGGCCTATCCCTGTTCCTTTAGTCATATTACTGGCGGTAATTCCCTCATAGTATAACTGAAAAATTTTATTGAGCTCTGTCTGATCTACTCCCGGACCTTCGTCTATTACTTCTATGCGGAACTCGTCGGAATTCCCGCAAGAATTTATATTAATCCAGATCTTCCCACCCTCAGGCGAAAATTTAATGGCATTCGCCAATACATTGTAGATAACCGTCTCTATTTTGTCTGCATCAATATCAACCATCAGCTCGCTAAACTCAGATTGCACTTCTATGGTTAGCCCCTTATTAAAGAGGTAATTTTCAAAATAACCGCAAATATTATGTATAAATGAAAGCAGTTCTACTTTCTGCCGTTTCAATGTAGCTTTTCCACTACTTACTTTCCTAAGATCCAGCACCTGATTAACCAAACGAACCATTCTTTTAGAATTGTCCAGTATCACTTTTGCATAACCTTTTTCCTTATTAGACAGTCGCTCGCTTTGTATAATCTCCTCTATCGGGTTAACAATCAGTGTTAATGGAGTTCTCAGCTCATGCGAAATCTGTGTAAAGAAATTCAACTTCACCTCTGCAAGTTTCTTTTCTACCGCAATCCTCTGTCTCAATCTTAAAATAGTCATTGCAATGCGCTTCACGAAAAGCAAAAGCAAAAGCAATAACAATGCGTAAATGGTATAAGCCCACCAGGTTTTCCAGAAAGGCGGCATCACTTCTATTTTCAAGGAACGGAAAGATACACCTTCAAAAAGATCGCTATTCTGGCTTTTGACCTGAAAAGTATAATTTCCCGGCGGCAGGTTAGTATAAACTACCTTACTCTGCCCTTCGGTATTTCTCCAGACATCGTCGAATCCCAATAACCTGTAAACAAAATTATGCCTGCTTGCAGAAGTAGATTCCAACATGGCAAATTCTATCCCTACAACATTCTGGTTATAGTTTAAAGCAACTTTCGGAAGATAGTTAATATCTGTTTTTAAAAGAGAATTATCGTCTGGAATAATATCCTCGCTGTTAACCTGAAAATTGGTAAATACCAGATTACCTTTTTCCCGTTTATCATTAAGGTCTTTGGCCTGAAAAAACAGATAACCTAAAATATTGCCGAAGGCAAGCTTACCGTTACTGAACTTGGCAACAGAGGCTTCTGAAAAAATAGTTTCATGCAAACCATCGTAATAGCTATAATTCTGGACCTTCTGGTTCAATAAAGAAAATTTGGATATCCCATTTCGGGTAGAGATCCAGAGATTTTTCTCCGAATCTTCTGTACAAGCCAGCAGAAAATCGCTGGATAAACCATGTTTCTTAGCATAGTTTTTAAATTTGAGTGTATCCAATGGATTTGTCCCGATAGCCTTATTTAATCCTCCGGATGAAGTTAAAACCCACATTTGACCGGTAAAATCACGATAAATAAACTGAATATCATTTCCCCCCAAACTCTCTATATTGCCCGGCTCCTTTTTGTAAACTTTAAACCGGCCACCATCACGCTTATCATCAGGATTAAAGAGAATAAGCCCTTCGGAAGTTGCTATCCAGATATGTCCTTCTTTGTCCATATTCAGATGCCTTAGCTTACCATAATTATCTATAGGATAATTCCTGAATCTATTTTCGTTGTTAAAAACCCGATAATTCTTCCCATCAGACTCAATTAACACTAAACCTCCACCAAATGTAGCTACCCAAATACGTCCCCGTTGATCGGGCAGAATGCTATATATCTCGCTCCGATGCGATACATTATCTGCCTCGCTGTTCAAGAAATGTTGCAGAATACGGAAGCCGCCATTATATTCTTCTACTAAATACAGTCCGCTCCCTTTAGTGCCTATCCAGAAAAGACCGTTTTTATCCTGTGTTATGCTGTAGATCCCTCCATCAGGATTAAAGTTGGCTCCCAGAGGATCAATGTGTACTTTTCCATTTTCGTTCAATAATATCTTATTAGATTTTGTACCAATCCACAAACGGTCTTTCTGATCTACAAACAAGCCTCTAACCTCGTTTTCTGCTTTATTAATGTGATCTGATTTGATATAATTCTGGTGGAAAAGGTTTCCCTGTAAAATAATACGATCCAAGCCTCCATTATCCGTAGTAATCCAGAGCACTCCACTCGAATCATAATAGACACCCTGAATAATTCTGGAAAAGCTTCTGTTTAGACCTTCTATATTGAGCACAAACTCTATAAGCTTATCTTTTTCTCGATCATAAACAGACAGTTTATACCCTCGTATACTCACCCATAACTGCTTATTTACATCTTCAAAAAAAGTACAGTTTCTTAACCACGGTTTAAAGCCATATTTTTTTTGGGGGTATAAACCCATCAGCTTTTGCCGGCTCTTATCCAATCGCATTACGCCATAATGCTCAGATTCCAGCCAAAGTCCTTTATCCTTATCTTCGTATACACAGTACAAGGCCGATCCGTCAGGGGTAGTTTCTAACAATGTTCTGTTACCCTCTGCGTCCACAGTCATCAGCTCTCCCTTAGAACTGGTGCAAAACAGTTGCTGCTTATCTTTTGATAGTTTAATATCGTAGATTAATCCGCCGGTAATCTTTACATCAACCTTCTTCCTAAAATGTACATCTATTTTAATCAGACGTTCTTTTGCATAGGCAAGCCACATTTCTCCGTTTCTATCTTCTGCAATAATCCTAAAGGGGTTGTCTGGTTTTGCAACATATTGCTTTACAGCATAACTGCAATTTTGGTGTTGCCTAACCAAAAACAGTCCTCTTTCATTGGATATCCACGCATATCCCCGCTTATCCAGATAGAAAAAATGCGTTTTTTGCGAGCTGTCGTTAAGCGTATTCAACTCATTAAAAACCGGACGGTTACCAGCGGCATCATCTATAACAACTACATTACCCTTGATTGTTTTTAACCAAACTTTTCCATTGGCCACCGCCAATATCCGGATAAACTGATGTTTTTTAAATGACTCGGTTTGAATTAAGTCATGCAGAGAAGTAAATATATGTTTACGTTTATCGAAACGGTAAATACGGTTATCATAGGCCTTCACCCAAAGAAAAGAAGAAGTTTTATCTTCAACAATCTCGTCTATTCTATTATTTTTTAGACTGGAAAAGTCTCCCGGATTAGACTTAAAAGCAACAAAGCGGTTACCATCAAAGCGATTTATACCAGCCCATGTAGCAAACCATACAAAACCTTCTCTGTCTTTGACAATGGTAGTAACCCTGTTATCAGAAAGACCATCAGCAGAAGAATAATGGCTTACGCTAATTATTCCGTCTGCAAAACTGTGAAGTGCAAACGTTTGAAAAAAGTAAAAAAGTATAACACAACAATATTTGGTTAGGGGCAAACACGCTGCTATTTTATTAAATACTTTTAAATCAGACGTACACGATTTTAGGTGCATGCTAATTGGCTTATTTAGATCAAAAGTAAGTAATACACCACAAAAAAACAACCGGTTGCATATATAGAACTGGTTCGCTACTCAAAAACAACAAATAACCAGGGTAAACCTAAGCTTTATTACGGACTTCCGAAACAACTTGTACCGAACTCGCTTCTGGAAATTCGGGATTAAACTAATCGAATTCCGGGTTAATCTCTAATCAAATCAGTAACGAAGGAAAACTAACTAACTAACTAACTAACTAACTAACTAACTAACTAACTAACTAACTAACTAACTAACTAACTAACTAACTAACTAACTAAAACCCCAAACGATATTTCACTCCCAAACTCAGCCACCTGCCGGGCATAGGAACGGCCGCTGCTTCTATATAGGTCTTATCAAAAATATTCTGGAAATCTATATAATAGTCAAACTGCTTATGGTTGAAACTCGCTCTCAGGTCTGTTATAAAATAATCTCTGTAAGAGATACGCTCATTATACCGTTCGGCCAATAAAACAGACCACTGTCTGTATTGCCAGCTTAATTTAGCTACCAACTGATGTTTCAGATTTTCTATTTTATATTTAGACATTACATTTTCAGGCTGGTCTTTAAACTCCGGAGACAGATAAGTGTAACCCAAATTTATGCTCCAGCGACTAGCCCCATTACTCCATAAATATTGTGTTTGGAAGTTAAAACCAGTAGTACGTAATTGCCCTACATTGTTGGCCTGCCATGGGTCTATCAAATCCGTTTTTGTCCAGTCTATAAAATCATCTATATTTCTATAAAAAACAATTGCTTTTGCCGACCAGCGCTCCGTATCATACTTAAAGCCACCCTCTACCTGATAAGCTGTTTCGGAAACTACGTTCGCATTTCCTATGTTGCCAGATTGCTGAAGATAAAGATCGGTAAAGGAAGGAATCCGTTGACTTGTCCCACTGTTAAAGACAAATCTAAAACCAGGTTTTAGCAAATAACTAAAATCTAACCCCGGAAAAACCTGCCATCCATAAACAGAATTGTAATTTACATAGGCTCCCAGATTGATATTTACATTATCAATTTTATCTGTTCTGAATTCGGTATAAAGACCATAATTCTCACGTTCATGTTTGCCTATACTGTTAGAGCTAATCTCATCATAACGTATCTCGGCACCAAAACCAATCTCTCCAAAATTCAATCGATAATCACCATTTACCTCAGCGTTTAAGGCATGCGAATAGTGCTTGCTTCTTGCTTTAGACAGATCGTGTTTGTAATATCTATAATCATCAAAGTTATATCTGTAACCGATCTGCGGGCTCAATGTTAGTCTTTCATTCAACAAATGCTTAGACTTAACCGAAGCCAGTGTTGTATTTACAATCTCTTTGGACTCCTTATCGCCGGGAGCAGCATAAAACCCGTTTGCTCCAAAAGAGCTTCTTACAAATCCGGCCAGCACATCAATCTTATGCTGTTCGTTCGGTTTAACCTGCCCCTGATAAAAAATACGGTTATTATGGTAAGCTGTATTATAACGGTAGCCGGTTCCAGACTCATGCGAAGTATAAAGCTGATGATTATGTTTGTCATAAGCCACACTTCCGCCCAACTGCACCCCCCTGCCATTATACATTTGTTCGCTATCCTCTTCATTTTTCTTGAAGTTAGTTCCTGCAAAAACATTAGCAAATATGGCGCTGGCTGCCGGACTCTTCGTTACGATATTTATGGCTCCGGTTAAACTGTTAATACCATAAACTCTGGCTGCAGGTCCCCGCAATATCTCTATCCTTTCTATAGCCTCTGTAGGTACAGGCAGGTTAAGTGTATTATGAGCTGTTTGCTGATCGGTAATTTTAATACCATTCAATAAAATTAAAGTCTGCTCAAAACTGCCACCATCCAGACTTATATCAGATTGGGTACCAAAAGGCCCCCTCTGCCTGATATCTACGCCAGACACATAAGTCAGGAGTTCATTAATAGACCTTGCCGGTAATTTTTGTATTTCCTCTGCTGTTAGCACATCTACATTTCTGTTCTGCTCAGACAGCTGTATTTGTAATCTGTTTCCCTGTATCAATACCTCGTTTAGAGATTGAACATTAGTTTGAGCATAAAGCTTTGTACTTACAAAAGCAAAAGCTAATATAGCACCATACCATTTAGATTTTTTCATGGCCCAAAAGTACAAGCATAATTTATTCCTGCAAAGTGGTTCTTAGCGAATATTTATACCAATGTCTATTGTAAAAATATTTATACCAGCACTACATTCTTCTATAAAGATTTGCTTTTACAGCCCTCGTTTAATAAATTCGCCAACATGGTCGACAAAATGCAACATAAAAAAATCAAAAGGCTGCATCGCTACTTCGCGATTTTTGCCATTTTATGTGTCCTCCTGTCTGCCTGTGCGGTAAAAATGAGCATTAAGAGCTTCATTGGCGTATCAGGACCTAAAACCGAACAGACTAAATCTGTCAGCAAAGCTTTTATAGGTAGCGTGGTGAACTCCTGTACATTTGACTCGAAATTCGAGCAAACTATTGTCGGAGCAAAAACAATTTTAAGCATCGCAGCACAGCTATTACCTTTTATCCTTTCAAGCTTTTTGGCTTTTGTATTTGGCTTGTTTCTGGTTAAAGAAGCAAACAGGTATGGACTGGGTGAACGTGTCGGAAATTTAGCTCCCCTCCCTATCTTCCTTCAAAACCGTACACTACGCATTTAATACCAAAAATCTTCCTTATAAGTTATTGGCCTGCCTTCCATAAAGGTCAATACATTCGTTATCAACAGTTTTTTATCACCGCTACCGATTAATTCGGCAGCCTCCTAATTTATTTCAACAAATGAAGAATAAGTCTCTGGCTATTATAAGCCTGACATTTGTATTTGTTCAAAATATGTATGCACAAGACAAAAAGCTTTTGACCTTAGGTGACCTTTGGCCTAAAGTAGAAGCTCATTATCCCGGTTTATTAGCCAAACAAATAGCTATAGAAGAAGCCCGACTAAAAGAAAAAGCGGTAAAAAGTACTGCTATTCCGCAATTAAAAGCACAAGCACAAAACACCTATGGTACTATCGAAAGCGTATCGGGTGCATTCTTTCCGCAAAGTGGCCTGTTTAATGTCAATGGCGTAAAACAAATTAATGACGAAAGCAATACTACCTTTAATGGATTTGCCTCTGCTGTTGCCGAGTGGGATATTTACCAATTTGGCAAACAGAAAAACGCGAACCGGGCAGCGAGTTTATTTACAGAGAAAACGAGTGACGAGAAAGATAACTATGTCTTACATTTAAAGAAAGAGCTTTCGGAAAGATATATCAACTTGCTCTATAGCAACTCCAAATTCATTTGGTCTCAAAAAAATGGTCAACGGTTAAACGATATCCAAAAGATTACGGCTGGCTTAGCTAAATCCGGTGTAAAACCAGCCGCCGATAGCTTGCTATCTCATTCCAGCTTTATACAAGCCTTAGCAAATGCAGATTTATGGAAAGGCAACAGGAATGCTGCTTTAATTAAACTAACTGAATTAACAGATGTCCCGAATATCAATTATGAACTTTCGGTCAAAAGGTTTATTCAAAAAGTTCCTGTACCCGAAAAGGCGACACATAGCAAAGATTTAAAGTCTCACCCATTTCTAAAAAGCCTGGATAATCAAAGACTGTATATTGAAAGCATCAGCAAAGCCGAAAAAGGTGAAGCACTTCCGGCACTAAAAGTCTTAAGCGGTTATGCCTTCAGATCATCCGGAATAAACAATAACGGACATATTTCCAGTAGTTGGAGAAATGGTTTTAACAACCAAAGCAATAACTATCTGTTTGGTTTGGGACTTACCTGGAATATCAGCAATTTATACAGCAAAAGCTTTAGTGCTGCTTCGCTGGCAAAAAAGGCTCAACAAACCGAACAGCTGCATCAACAATATGAAGTGGCCATGCAAAGCGATATTGCTTCTTTAAAAGCTAAAATCAACGAACAATACCAACAGCTGCAAAAGACTAATATGGCTGTAAAACAATCGCAACAAGCCTATAATATGTATCTGGCCCGATATAAAAGCGGTTTGATAGCTCTTACAGAATTGCTGCAAATCCAGTCACTACTGCAACAGGCTGAATTAAACCATATAGATGCATCGAACCAGTTTTGGAAACAGCTAGCAGCAGAGGCTGAGCTCACTGCCGATTTCGATTTTTTGTTTAACAATCTTTAACCAAGTATGAATATTATCAGATTTGCTTTAAGAAAACCTATTGGAATAATGGTAACCGTACTGGCTATAGGTTTTCTGGCTTATAACTCCATCAGGAAGATTAATGTAGATATTTTCCCCGAAATAGAATTACCTGCGATGTACATCGCTATGCCTTATGGCGGACTCTCTCCCGCCTATATGGATGGTTTTATGGCTAACGAATTTCAAAAAGTGCTGCTTTTTGTTGGCGGGGTAAAAAATATAGATTTTAAAAGCGTACAAGGTCTAACTTTAATGAAGTTGACCTTTTATCCCGGTACTGATATGGCACAGGCGGCCGGAGAAGTTTCAACCACCGTTTCCAGGGCTATGGGATTTCTACCTCCAGGTGCCGTTCCACCCATGGTAGTCCGTTTCGACGGGAGTTCACTACCGGTAGGTCAACTGGTCTTTGAAAGTCCAGAACGTTCTGTAAACGAACTGCAGACCTTGGTACTAACCAAAATCCGACCTATGTTTGTGGAGATACCCGGAATTACAGGCCCTGCTCCTTTTGGTGGCAATACCCGATCTATCGTTGTAAAGGTAGACCCTGATGCCTTGCAGGCAAAAGGGCTAAGTCCGGAAGATGTTACCATAGCCATTGCAAAAAACAGTCTCCCTTCACCGGCAGGAAATATCCGCATTGGCGACGAAAACCTGATGGCACCAATTAATTCCATTGCGAAAAATCCTGAAGAGTTTCTAAACACCGCCATCAAATCAGAAAATGGACATACTATTTATGTCAGAGATGTAGCCAGTGTAGAAGATGCTGCCGACCAAACCGTGGGCTATGCTTTAATCAATGGCAAACGTTCGGTTTACCTGCCAATCATCAAAAAAGCAGACGCCTCTACTTTAGAAGCTGTAAAAAATCTTAAAACCGCTTTACCTAAACTCAGAAATGTTCTGCCAGAAGATGTAGATGTCAAGTACGAATTCGATCAATCCAAATATATCGAACGTTCTTTAGCTAATCTTATCCACGAAGGAATTTTAGGTGCAGTATTCACCGGACTTATGATTCTGCTTTTCCTGGGAGATACTCGCGGAGCTATTATCGTGGTACTAACCATTCCCATTGCCATATTAGCTGCCGTTACTGCTTTATACCTATCCGGGCAAACCATCAACATGATGACTTTAAGTGGACTGGCTCTTTCCATCGGTATATTGGTAGACGAAGCAACGGTAACTATAGAAAACATCCATCAGCATTTAGAAATGGGCAAGAAAAAACAGCGGGCCATACTGGATGCTTTGTTAGAAATATCTATACCTAAATTGCTTATCCTTCTTTGTATTCTTGCCGTACTGACACCGTCATTTATCATGACAGGCATTCCAAAAGACATGTTTATGCCTTTATCTATGGCCGTTGCTTTTGCTATGGTTGCTTCTTTTCTGGCATCACAAACCTTCGTTCCTATTTTAGCCAACTGGTTCATGAAAAATCATGTTCACAAAGAACAAAATACCAGAAAAAGAGCCTTCTTCGAGAAATTCAGGGTAAGATACTCATTCCATATGCGCAGATATTCCAGCAAATCGGGTCTGCTGTTTATGGCTTATAGTGCAATAGCGCTAACTGCCATAGTCATTTTATTAAATGTTGTTGGAACAGATGTTATGCCGGTTTCTAACAGCAGCGATTTCCAATTACGGGTAGAAGCTCCGCAGGGTAGCCGATTGGAAAAAACAGAAGGTATAACCCGAAGCATCATTAAAGATATTGAGCATCTATTGCCAGAAAATGGCATGAATATCAGTTCTGCCTTTGTTGGAATGCATCCGGCAAACTCGCCTATCAATCCTATTTTTTTATTTACCAATGCTTCGCATCAGTCAGTGATTCAAATTTCGGTTAATCAGGAAAGCTATAAAGGTTCTATGGAAGAACTCAAAGAGAATATCCGCAAGATGATCGAAAAAAAACATCCGGAAATCCGGTTCAATTTCGAACCGTTAGAACTTACGGAAAAAATTATGGGACAAGGTGCATTGACTCCCATAGAGGTAAAGATTGGTGCCGGACAGGTTAAAACAGCTGCCAATCATGCCAGAAAAATAGAAAAGGAATTGAAAGAAATCCCCTATCTGAGAGATGTTAGGATAGCGGAGCCACTGGCTTACCCTACTTTGCAGATAACTGTCAATCGCGATCTGGCTGCGCAATTCGGGCTTACCATGCAGGATATCACCAGGGCTTTGGTTGCAGCGACCTCTTCTACCCGTTTTACCGATAAAAACTTATGGGTCGATCCCAGATCAGGCTTGGTATTTCAGGTGCAGGTGCAATTCCCGGAATCCGTTGTCAATTCAGAAGAGCGATTGCGTTCATTACCATTAAAAAGAGGAAGTCAAAGACCTGTTTTAGAAGACATTGCAAACATCAGTAAGATTAAGTCACCGGCACAAATAAACAGAAAAGGACCAAACAGATATGTAACCGTTTTGGCTAATGTCTATCAAAAAGATCTGGGATCAGCATCTAAAGCGGTTAAATTGGCCATAACAAAAGCCGGTGAAGCGCCAAGAGGTACCAGTGTATGGACAGAAGGCACACTGCAATTGCTGGACGAAACGTTAGGTAGCTTATTAGCTGGTTTGGCTGTAGCAATAATAGCTATATTCCTCATGCTCTCCGCTTATTATCAATCTTTTAAAGTACCGCTCGTTATTTTGTCGGTATTGCCGGCGGTAATTGCCGGAAGTTTATTGATTTTATTTTTATCGGGAAGTACGCTAAACCTGCAGTCCTATATGGGCATTATTATGTCTATTGGAGTATCTGTTTCCAATGCAGTATTATTAATTAATCAGGCAGAATTTTATCGCAAGAAACTTGCATTAAAACCAACTAACGCATCCAGACTGGCGGCATCTTCGCGAATCAGGCCGGTGCTCATGACTGCTGCAGCCATGCTGGCAGGTATGCTCCCTATGGCCATTGGTATAGGTGACGGTGCCGAACAGGTAGCTCCTTTAGGCCAAGCGGTTATTGGCGGCTTAATTGCCTCTACTATAACCATTCTCTTATTGTTGCCGCATTTCTTCTCGTCGCTAATGTCCAGAACCAGCATTATCAGCCCTTCACTGGATCCCGACGATAAAGAAAGCCTCTATTTTCAGAATAATTAACTATAAAAAATAAGAAAATCATGAGATATAAATTTTCAAATAAGATATACCTGCTAATACCAGCATTGTTTACATTCCTTTTATGGAATGCCTGTTCATCCCCCCAGCCACAAGCAGACTCAAACGATGGACCTAGGAAAAACCAGTCGGCTACTTATACAGCTATCGTCCCTGAAAAGCTTAATCCCGAATACACATTGTCTTTACCTGGCGAATTAAAACCTTACGAACAGGTGTCCATTTATGCAAAAACCAATGGTTTTATAAAACAATTGTTAGCAGAGCGTGGAGATAAAGTTCGAAGAGGTCAATTACTGGCTGTACTGGAAGCTCCGGAAATGAGCGAAAAATTCTTATCAGATAAATCGGTACAAGAAAAAATGTACAGCGAGTATGTTTTTGCCAAACAGGCTTATGACCGCCTTTTAGATGCTTCAAAAACAGATGGTGCGGTAGCTCCAATAGAATTGGATAGAGCTAAAAACCTGATGTCTAGTGCCAAATCGGCATACGAATCTTCTAAAGCCAGCACTGCTCAAAGTGCACAATTAAGAGAATACTTAAGAATTACTGCGCCATTTGATGGTATTATTACAGACAGAACACTTTCTGTAGGAGCACTTGTTGGAACCGGGAACCCTATTCCGCTGTTTCAAATAGCGCAAGGGAATCGCTTAAGGTTAACTGTATCTTTGCCAGAAAAACATGCAAGTTCGGTACAGGATGCTATGAAAGCGCAATTTTCGATAAGCGCCCAGCCAGATAAAACCTATCAGGCTAAATTATCCAGAACATCGGAGCTGCTCAGTCAGCAAGACCGTTCACTAACTCTGGAATTTGATGTAGACAACAGCGACAGATCTTTACAGGGTGGCGACTATGCCCTGGTAAAATTATCGCTAAAAAGAACAGCTCCAAGCCTGTGGATTCCTTCAAAAAGCATATTGCAGACGCAGTCGGGTAGTTTTGTTCTTAGTTTAAAACAACAGCAAATTAAACGGATCCCTGTAAAAGAAGGTATCCGACTAGATAGCATTACCGAAATATTCGGCAATATCACAGTAATAGATTCGCTCATTAAACATCCTACAGAAGAAATTCAGGAAGGAAAAATCAACTAATATTAACATTAACAACATGAAAAATAATATCGCGGTATTCTTATTGGCTATCAGTCTTATTTCTTTAAGCACCTTAGCCTGTACTTCAAAAAAAGACCGGACAGAACAGCAGAACAGCACTGCAGAAAATTTAGCAGCATCTGACACCAATATTGCCTTTGCAGATAGCAAGGGTAATAAATTAAGCTTAGGCGATTTAAAAGGTAAAGTAGTATTCATCAATTTCTGGGCTACATGGTGCCCTCCATGCATCGCAGAAATGCCATCTATCAATAATTTATATAAACGCTACAGAGACAAGAGTAAAATAACGTTTATAATGGTTGATGTTGACGCAAATTTCCAGAAATCTAAAAGCTTTATGGATAAAAACAATTACGATTTGCCTTTATATATTCCTGCCAGTCAGATTCCGTCTAATTTCTTAAGTGGAGCTATTCCCACTACTGTTATTCTGGATAAAAGCGGTAAGATGGTAGGACGCATTGAGGGAAGCCGTGAATACGATTCGCAGGAAGTTTATGACGCTTTAGACTCTTTGATTAAGGAGTAAAGATCAACGTTAATAACTCGTACCACCATCTAAATAAACGGACTAACCTGGTCTGCTACTATCAATAGATAGTGAATATAATCAAAGCCGAAGTTGAATATAAACTGTCGGCTTTGATTTTAATATTTCATGCTTAGGACTTGCCCACCCCTTTTGGGGAACTTGCCAAAGGCATCCCTTCGGGGAACTAACTAACTAACTAACTAACTAACTAACTAACTAACTATCTATCGACCATGGACTATGGACCATCAACCAGCACCTCGGGGGCAAAATCATACAATACAAAGGAAACATTATATAAAAACCGACTTTAAACTTCAGCTAATTTTACTTTCGAAGGAAGCAGAAACCTAATTCCGTATTTTTTAAACCAAATTATAATACCAGGCCAATTTGTGCAGTCAAATCGATGAAACCTATGAATGAACGCGAATGCATGACAGATTTAGCAACCAATGAGGAAATCAGTTTCGAACAATTATTTAAAACAAACTATTCAAAACTTATATTTTTCGCCAACAAGTTTGTAAACGATATGGAAGAAGCCGAAGAACTTGTTTCCGATGTATTTGCCGCCCTCTGGGAGAATAAAGACAAATACACATTCAGCCCTTCTTTCCATGGTTTCCTCTTTAAGATGGTGCAAAATCGCTGCCTTAACTATCTAAAACATAAAAAAGTAGAAAACGAGTACATCAGTTACCTCTACAAGCACAAGCTCATTCATGAATCCTCTTTCTTTGAAGAAGAAAAAGTAATAGCAAAAGAATTTGAAAAACATATTGCAGAAGCCATAGAAAACCTGCCGGAAAGATGTAAAGCGGTTTTTAAGCTTAGTCGTTTCAAACATAAAAAGAACAAAGAGATTGCCACCATACTCAATATTTCCAACAAAACCGTCGAAAGACAAATTACCATTGCTTTAGAAAAGCTCCGTTTTGGCCTCCAGAACCTAATCTCTCTCCTTATTTTTTTATTTATCTAATTTTTTTTAATCCGCTTTGGGGGTTCTACCCTTTTAAGTTGTTTATAGCTTATACAACATGAATAACGATATCAAAAACATATTGTTGAATTATATTACTGGCAAAGCTTCGCCGGAAGAAATTTCCATTGCCAAAAACTGGATTGGTAAAAATTCGGACAACGAAGAAGCATTTATCAGGCTATATGAGGACTGGCATAAAGCATTGTCATCACAACATGTATTGATTGATAACGATAAAGCTTATAAGAGATTTACAGACGAACAACCTGTCAATATTCATAAAAAAGCCAGAAACTTAAAAAAGCTACTCTCCTGCGCTGCTTTATTTATTTTAGTTATAAGTGCCTCACTCCTGTTTTACCGTTATAAAAAGTGCCAGGTACATACTCATCAAATCATTGTAGAAAAAGGTAAAACTCAGGAAATCACCTTACCGGATGGGACACTCGTATTTATTAACTCAGGAAGCAAGTTATCTTACAACAGCAATTTTGGACACACTAACAGAGACATCATATTAGACGGAGAAGCCAGATTTGATATCGCAGAAAGTTCAGAAAAGCTGCCTTTCATCGTGAATGCGAAGGGATTTCTGATCAGAGATATAGGAACAATTTTTAATATAAAAGCCTATTCGGACGACCAGGGCTTTGAAGCTTCCGTACTGGAAGGAGAAATCTCTGTAGAAGGGCAGTTATCTAAAGAAGAAAGTAAAACCAGTAAGGTTATTGTTTCTGCTAATCAGATTTTAAAAATAAAAAAGCAAAATGCTGCAAAAAGTATTGCAACAAAAGATGTCAGCTCAAAAACATTGGCTATAGTAGAGCTTCCGGCAGAAAACATCATAGCGTATAACAACTGGATGGATAATGCAAGTATTGCATTTGACGACACCAGTTTTGACGATGTAGTAAGAACACTTAACAGAAAATTCAACACCAATATTGTATTGGGCGATTCTGCTTTAACCAAATACCATTACACCGGTACATTTAAAAATCCGGAGAATATATATAAAGTACTCAACGTCATTCGGGAAACCACACCAATAACCTACAGCTCACAAAACAAAACACTAATAATTAAATATAAAGCCAATTAAAATTAAATGATATGACATAAGGAAGATAAGGGACAGGACAAAAATAAAAAAACCGGAATGCTCGTAACATCCCGGTACATAAATCGAATAGCTAATACCCTACAAGTTTAGGGACTTACAGTATTAACTAATAACCTAAATTATGACTTTTTTTCTAAAAAAACATTTTGCCAGTCGCTGGCATAAAATGCTCATGACCATGAAGTTGATAACTATTCTGTTATTTACCAGTTTAATGCAGTTGCATGCGTCTGTGTTCTCGCAGAACGTATTCAATATAAATGAACATAATATCACTGTAAAAGATATGTTCAGGAAGATTGAGAAGGAGAGCAACTACGCCATTTTTTTCAGACAAGATCAGGTTAATCTGTCTAAAAAGATCAATATCTCATTGCAGAATGTAAATCTGGAATCGCTGATGAAACAAGTGCTTAACGGACAAGCCCTAAGTTTCGAAATCGTAGACGAAATGATTGTGATTAAACCTGCAGATAAGCAACAACAGCAAAATCGTGTAACAGGGACCGTTAAAGATAATAAAGGAGAACCTCTTCCCGGGGTAAGTGTTAGCGTCAAAGGTGGAAAAACAGCTACCATGACCGATGCGAATGGTAATTTTGCACTTTCACTTTCTACGGGAAACGAAACCCTTGTTTTCAATATCATTGGATTCCAGTCAAGAGAAATCGCTGTTAACGCAAGAAACAATATACAGGTTACCCTGGAAGAATCTATATCTTCTCTGGACGAGGTTGTGGTTATCGGTTATGGTGTAACTAAAAAAAGAGACCTTACCGGATCTGTTGTATCCATCAAAGAAGCAGATATCACCGCAACACCTGTAAACAATATTATGGAAGCCCTGCAGGGTAAAATTGCCGGGGCAGATATCAACAGAACCTCGGGTGCTGTAGGTACCGATGCAGATGTTTTGCTTAGAGGTAACCGCTCTGTTTATGGCGATAATTCACCACTTTATATTGTTGACGGGATACAGGCCAGCTACTCTCAGATCAACCCTTCTGATATTGCTTCTATCGACGTTCTCAAAGACGCATCTTCTACAGCCATTTATGGTTCTGCGGGAGCAAATGGGGTTATCATCATTACCACAAAAAAAGGCAAGGAAGGTAAAACATCTGTCGACTTCGACTCTTTCTTTGGTTTTAGTGGCCAACCTCACTATAGCCATAGCATGGTTGGCGAAGAATACATCAATTACCGACGCGAGCTTTACAGAACTGCAAATGGTGCCTATCCGGAAGATATATCGCAGATTTTCACCAACACTAACGTTCTTGATGCTTACAATAAAGGGCAATGGATTGATTGGATAGATGAACTGGTTAATAATTCTGCCACACAGCAGAAATACAATTTATCTTTTAACACCGGCGGAAAGAAAACAAAGGTATACACCTCTTTTCTTTATACCAAAGAAAGCGGATTGCTACCAAGGGAAAATCAGTCACGCGGAGGATTCAGGTTAAACCTGGACCATAGTTTTGCCGATTGGGTAAAAGTGGGTACCAATATCAATTTAAACTATACTGTTAGAAACGCCCGAAACAACAACATATTCACCAAGTCCTTACCAGCATTCCCTTTGGGTGTACCAAGAGATGAAAATGGAAATATCAATGTAGAGTTTATTGATGGCGAGACCACTCCGCTGGGCGACGAAATACCAAATCAATATGCAGACAATACCCGATCTACATACGGTATACTAAACACTTATTTAGAGATTAAACCTATCCAGAACTTTACCATCCGTTCTAACATTGGTTTAAACCTGAATAACAGCCGTCAGGGTAGATATTATGGTAAACAATCTACTGCACTTCCTCCTTCAGGTTATGCTTTGCCAATAGCTATGTTAGACGATTATAACGGGTATGGTTATATATGGGAAAATACCTTAACCTATAACCGCACTGTGGCAGAAGACCATAACTTTACGCTTACCGGAATTACCTCATGGGCAGATAGCCGATTCGACCGTAATAACTCTCTGGGGCAAGGTCAGGATCTGGATACTTATTTGTTTTACAATATAGGAAACGGCACACAAAAAACAGGGATAGCCTCTTCCTACCAAAAGAAAACGCGATTGTCTTTCGCCGGAAGGTTAAACTATTCGTACAAGGGCAAATACCTGTTAACTTTTACCAACAGATGGGATGGTGTTTCTCATTTAGCACCGGGTCATAAATGGAGTTCTTTCCCTGCAGCTGCTGTAGCCTGGCGTATTTCTGACGAAGGCTTCATGTCGGGTACAAAAAGAATTATTAACGATGCCAAGTTCAGAATTGGTTATGGGGTTACCGGAAACTCCGGTGGTATGGACGCTTATTCATCCCTAACGCAGGCCTACACCTATCAGGTTGTATCTTTAAACGGAGCTCTAGTTCCAAATGTTCAAAACTTCGGTACATTTTCCAACCCTTCCATTTCCTGGGAAAGAAGCTACAACTTCAATATCGGTTTAGATCTGTCTCTATTAAAAGACCGTATCAATTTATCGGCAGATATATATAACACAGATACTAAAGGCCTGTTGTTTAAACGTACTTTGCCAATTACGGCTGCCATCACTGCCTGGGGATCTCCGCTGCAAACCTGGCAAAATATTGGGGAAACCAACAATAAAGGGTTTGAGCTAAGCCTGCGTACTGTAAACATTAGCAATTCCAGCTTTAACTGGACATCAGACTTTTCTTTTACCAGAAACAAGGAAAAGATTGTTGACCTGCCTGATGGAGATATTATTGCAGAGAAACTATTCGAAGGTCAGCCTGTTAGATCTCACTACGATTATAAATACTTAGGAATATGGTCTACAGAAGAAGCCGAAGAAGCTGCAAAATATGGTGCCCAACCGGGTTATGTAAAAGTAGCAACCAACGAAAAAATTGTAAATGGCGTGAGTGATGGCGGTGTGCACACCTATACCGATACGGATAGAATGATCTTAGGCTCATCGGCCCCTAAATGGTTGCTTGGTGTAAACAATACTTTTAAATACAAAGGCTTTGACTTAGGTACTTTCGTTATGGTACGTTGGGGTCAAACTATACAAAGTAAACTTTTAGGTTGGTACAGAGGCAATGACGGCGGACAACCTGCGGGCGTAGACTACTGGACTCCGGAAAACCAATCTGCTTATTTCCCAAGGCCGGGAATTGGCAGTTCAACCGGACTATCTTCTTTAACCTACGTCGACGGTTCTTTTGTAAAATTAAAGACCATCACACTAGGCTATACTTTACCTGAAAAAGTTAACAGACATCTCTTAATGAGCAGGGCAAGAGTTTATGCCACAGCTTATAATCCGCTTGTTTTTACAAAAAACAAATCGATAAGAGATACCGATCCGGAGACTAACGGATCAGATACTTTCCCGCTATTCACCAGCTTTGTTGTCGGACTAAATGTTTCATTTTAAACCTTTAAAACATGAAGAACTTTCGTAAAACCCTGAATAAATTATCACTTCCAATCATCATCTCTGCATGTGGATTGTTTTCTTCCTGTACACTAGAAGAATATAACCCATCCGGATTTACCTTGGATGCCGTAGCTTCTTCTTCTGTTGATGGCTATAAGAAATTGCTCAATAACTGCTACTTTGGTATGGAAAGGCAGTTATATGGATATAATCAATGGATGATGTTTTGTGAGGGTGGTACCGACATATGGACAAACGCCAAAAACAGCGCAACATCCAATCTGCAGTTTTTTAAATATGGCGGCACATCCAATATTCCTACCAATACCCTAAACACGGTATGGAACGTATGTTACGACGGTATAGGCTATTGTAATCTGGCTATTAAATATGCCGAGATGGCTCCATTCAAGAGCGAAGAAGAGAAGAATGCAACCGTGGCACAGGCATATTTCCTTAGAGCCATGTACTATTTTAATCTTGTAGAGCAGTTTGGCGGTGTAACAGCCCCTACTCAGCCTGTTGCAGATGTAAATCTTCGTCCGGAACGCGTAGCACCACTAGAGATTTATAAAACCATTATTATCCCCGATCTGGAATTTGCAGCACAATGGTTACCTACCACCAATGTAACCACCATCCCGTCAAAGAAATCTGCTATGGGTTTTCTTGCCAGAGCATACTTACAAACTGTAGAGTACGACGACTCTAAAGCTTTTGCAGGAAAAGCACTGGATATTGCCAAAGCCCTCATTAACGATTGTGAATCTGGTGGCAATACCTACAATACTTTTATGTATCCTACATTTGACGAAGTATTTCTGGAAACCAATAACCAGCAAAATAAAGAAGCTTTATGGACCCACAGATTTGTTGTGGGCGGTGTAAGTAACAATGCCTGGTATATGAACATGAATAACGAGCTGTTCTACGCCACTGTTACAGATTTTCCGGCCATGCAGTTTTCAGGTACAGATTATACCACCTGGGGACGCAGGTCTAACGGACAGTTTATGCCTACGCACTACCTGCTGTCTCTATTTGTTCAGGATGATGGGACTCTTGATCCACGCTATCACAAATCTTTTCAAACCGATTGGACAGTTAACAGGCCATCATTCACCTGGTCAGAGGCCAATCTTACAACTTTTGACAGAAGCGCAGCGGTAACAACAAGCTCAAATTTAGTTAATGGAGACCTGGGAATCGAGTTCATGCATCCTAACGAACCAGATTATACTACAAAAACTGCCACTAAATTAGATCAAAAATACATTGTTGCAGACTACAACGATGTTTATAATACTGCAGATAAAAAGGTAAAGATGACCTATACCAGAGTAAACAGAACCGGCGGAACTGTTACCAACCCCTTCTTTGGCTTTTATCCTTCTTTAATGAAACATAATAGCAGCAACTATTATACTAACAATCCCAATAATAACCGGTATGGAAACTTAAATGCCACTTTTATGATGAGGATGCCTGAGGTTTACTTAATTGCTGCCGAAGCTGATATTTATGCAAATGGCGGTGCCAATGCTCTGGGCTTCATTAATAAGATAAGAGCGAGAGCCGGTGCCAAAACATTAACATCCGCAGTTACCGTACAGACTGTACTGGACGAAAGAGCCCGTGAACTTTGTGGAGAATATGTGAGGTATTATGATTTAAAACGGACTAAGAAACTAAACAAGAATTACCTGATGGAGACCAATCCTGATGTAGGCCAATTCTTCAGAGATGGTGTAAACGAGGTAAAACCTATTCCTTCCAACTTCCTGAACTCTATTCAGGATGGCGGAGTATATTATCAGAACAATGGCTATTAAATTTACTAAAGTCGTTCTTCAGTAAACAACTTACCGGTTGGTTTTTGGGGAGAAGGGCAATAGCCCCGATCCCCATTATTACCGGAATAAACAAACATTAAGCACTTCCTTTCATACCATCTTTCTCCTCCTTTTCCCGAAGGGACTGCTTTGGAGCAGGGAGAGATGCCCAAAGGGCAGAGAGGGTTATTACCGTTACTTTATTAAGCTGAAAGCATAAGGCTTAAAGCTGAAAGCAATCGCATAGGTTATTGCAGAATCTTTTTCTGGAAGACCACTGCAGAATCAAAAGCAATTCTCTCATAGCATCATTCTCTCCTTGTTAGGGAGAGATGCCCAAAGGGCAGAGAGGGTTAATTACCGTTACTTTATTAAGCTGAAAGCATAAGGCCAAAAGCTGAAAGCAATCGCATAGGTTATTGCAGAATCTTTTTTTGAAAGACTGCTACAGAATCAAAAGCAATCTCTCTAATAGCATCGTTCTCTCCTTGTTAGGGAGAGATGCCCAAAGGGCAGAGAGGATTAATTACCGTTACTTTATTAAGCTGAAAGCATAAGGCCAAAAGCTGAAAGCAATCGCATAGGTTATTGCAGAATCTTTTTTGAAAGACCGCTGCAGAATCAAAAGCAATCTCTCTAATAGCATCGTTCTCTCCTTGTTAGGGAGAGATGCCCAAAGGGCAGAGAGGGTTAATTACCGTTACTTTTATTAAGCTGAAAGCATAAGGCCAAAAGCTGAAAGCAATCCCATAGGTTATTACAGAACCTTTTTCTGGAAGACCACTGCAGAATCAAAAGCAATCTCTCTCATAGCATCGTTCTCTCCTTGTTAGGGAGAGATGCCCAAAACGCAGAGAGGGTTAATTACCGTTACTTTATTAAGCTGAAGGCATAAGGCCAAAAGCTGAAAGCAATCGCATAGGTTATTGCAGAATCTCTTTTGAAAGGTTGCTGTTCAGACAAAAAGCAATTCCTTTCATATCTTTTTCTCGCCTCCCGAAGGGACTCCTTTGGAGCAGGAAGAGAAAAGGTAATAGGCACAACTATCCTTATTGGGTAGCATCGATAGAATAACCATAACCGCTTTCCGTTTCCCTCCTCCCGTTCATTTTGAGTAACTTTTTATTAACTTTATTCGTAAAGATATGTTCCCATTGAGTACAGTACATGGAAAACAAGCAGATACCTACAAACGAAATAGAACGCCTTCAGAAATTAGAATATTATGGGCTGTTAGGAATGGGAAAAGATCCGGAACTGGATGTTCTAGCAGAAGCAGCATGCCTTATAGCAGATTGCCCTTCTTCTCTGATAGCCATGATGGAAGAAGATATACAATGTATTCAAAGCTGTGTTGGCTTGGAATTAGAGACGGTAGACAGGGAAAATACCATCTGCCAATATGTTGTTTTAAGCAAAGAAATACTCATAATAGAAGACACATGGGAAGATCCCAGATCTTCTACAAATCCATTAATTCGCGAAGGCAATATTCGTTTTTACGCTGGTATACCATTAATTGTCGAGGAAAGTTATGTTATAGGTACATTATGTATTATTGATTTTCATCCGAAAAAGCTTACTCCCAAACAGATCTCATCATTAAGCCAATTAGGAAAAGCAATTACTAAGATCTTATTGGGAAAAAAGCAAAGAGTAGAAGCCGGATATTTTTCGGAAATCGTACGCTTATCTAAAAACATGATCTGCGTATTAGATAAACAATTTTTACTAAAAGAAATAAATCCGGCCTTTTCCGAAGGGCTGGACATCTCCAGATCAGCGGCATTGGGAAAACCTCTGTTTGAAATTCTGGATACTCCAGATATTACTCCAAAAAACCTGTTAAAAAAACTTATCAATACCAGTACCGGAATACAGCTCACCACTACCACACAAAAAGAAAGTGGTAAAAAAGTAGTTGTAGACTGGCACTTTAAATACCATAATACCAATGGCGAAATCTTTGCATTTGGCAGAAATGCAACTACAGAATTAGAAGAAAAATTAAAACTGGAGAGCTCCGAACGCCGTTTCCGTAATTTTTTCGAGAATGCCATTGGCCTTATGAGCATGCATGATATGGATGGAAACATTATAGCCGTTAATGAAAAAGGCCGGAATATGCTCCATTATACAGCTGCCGAGGTAAAAAAATTAAACCTGCGGCAACTGGTTCCATCGCATCATATTCCATTCCTTGAATCTTATTTAGAGCGTATAGCGCGTAACAAAGAAGATTCGGATATGATGGTTCTGCAGACAAAGGAAGGCACACCAATTTATTGGCTGTATCACAATATGCTGGAAACCGATCTGGACGGAAAACCCTATGTGGTTAGTACGGCATTAAATATGACAGATCGGATACAGTTAGAACATGACCTGCTGCATACGAAGCAAATTCTCGAGCAAACCAATGCAGTAGCTCAGGTTGGTGGCTGGGAAGTAGATCTGGAACAAAATAAAGTGTATTGGTCAGATCCCACCAAAATTATCCACGGTGTAAAAAAAGATTTTGCCCCTAATGTTGATTCTGCTCTTAGTTTCTTTGAACCGGAAAGCGAAAAAAAGCTAAGAAATATTTTTGAACAGGCAATAGAAAAAGGTACATCTTATGATATCGAACTTCGTCTGCGTAAACAAAGCGGCGAGACAATCTGGGTTCGCGTAAAAGGTGTTCCAGAATTTGAAGACGGTAAATGTAAACGCATATTTGGTATTATTCAGGATATCAATAAAAGCAAGATCCTTTACCTGGAGCTCGAGCGCAAAGAAGCCATGTTACAGGCTTTTGTAAATTATGTGCCTGCTTCCGTTGCCATGTTCGACCGCGACTTCAACTATGTATTCGTCAGCAATCAATGGGTAGACGACTTTCATCAGGGAAAAGCCGATTTACTGAACAAGAATTTCTTTGAGCTTTTCCCTCATATCCCCGAAGAACGAAAAAGAATATACAAAGAAGCACTCGAAGGAAAGCCTTACAAAAACACCAACGAGGTAATTAGCGTTGGTGGAATTGGCACACCTCAACACTTTAACTGGGAAGTTAGACCATGGCATCTTGCTGATGGCGGTATTGGTGGAGTTATTGTTTTCACCCAAAATATCAGCGAATCGGTTAAAGTAAATGAAGAACTAAAAAAAGCAAAGACACTTGCAGATCTGGCCAGTAAAGCAAAATCTGAGTTCCTGGCAAACATGAGTCACGAAATCAGAACACCTTTAAATGGTGTTATAGGTTTTTCGGACCTTTTATTAAAAACACCGCTTAACGATACTCAGAAGCAATATTTAAATTATATTAACGAATCGGGAAACAGTCTGCTGAGTATAATCAACGATATTCTCGATTTCTCTAAGATAGAAGCCGGGAAACTCGAACTGCTTATAGACAAATTCAACATTTATGATATTGCCAACCAGGTAATTAACATCGTTCTGTATCAGGCCCAGCGAAAAGACATAGAACTGTTACTCAATATAGAGCAAGGTCTTCCATGTTCTATCTGGGTAGATGAATCCCGCATCAAACAGGTACTGATTAATTTACTTGGCAATGCAGTAAAATTTACCGAACAAGGTGAAATTGAGCTTAAAATTGAAAAGCTAAATTCCGGTAAGGAAAAATTAACCCTGCGATTTTCGGTACGCGATACGGGTATAGGCATTCCGAAAGACAGACAACAACAAATATTTGAGGCTTTCACTCAGGAAGATAGCTCTGTAAGCAAGCGATATGGAGGTACCGGGTTAGGATTAACCATCTCGAATAATTTACTAAACTACATGAAGAGCAAACTCCAGCTGGAAAGTGAGCCTGGTAAAGGTTCTCTTTTCTATTTTGATCTGGAAGTTCCTTATGAAGAACAGGAAGAGGTAGACGAAGAACTGTCTATCGGTAAAGTTCTTATTGTTGATGATAACGCCAATAACCGAACCATATTGAAACATATGCTGGACTACAAGCAAGTAGAAGCTGTTCTGGCAGAAAACGGTATGGAAGCACTGCAATTGCTTATGCGTGGCGAGCGCTTTGACGTTATACTGATGGATTATCATATGCCTATTCTTTCGGGGCTCGAAACCATAGACAAAATCAGGGAATTATTTCATAAACAGGAAAAGGAAATTCCACTCATTGTCTTACACACCTCTTCGGAAGAACACGAGGTCATTTCCTCTTTCAGACAGGAAGACAGATCTTATTGTTTACTAAAGCCTATCAAATCAGAGGAACTTTATAAGGCACTTCGTCGGGTTATTCAAAAGAGCAAGGCAGGTATCGAAGATTCCCTAAAAACAGACAAGCCCGTTACACCAACTTTGTATGAACAGCAAATCAAGATTTTGCTGGCAGATGACAATCCGGTAAATATGGCGCTTAACTTACGAATCATAGAGTCTCTGATGCCGAATGCACAATTGACCGAAGTTGCCAATGGCGCTGCAGCCATACAGGCATGTACCCAAAATATTTTCGACCTCATCCTGATGGATGTCCAAATGCCGGAAGTAGATGGTATAGAAGCTACCAAACAAATAAGAAAGCTTAGAGGCTATCAGGATACCCCCATCATTGGAATTACAGCGGGAAATATTCGCGGGGAGAAAGACAAATGCATAGAAGCGGGAATGTCAGACTTTTTAGCAAAACCAATACGTCAGCAAGACATGTATGTGGTATTGAAAAAATTTGTCGAAATGGAGCCTGCCGAGTCTTACGACGATCGTTTAGATACAGACGCATTGCAGCAGCAGGTTGGCGACGACCCGGAATTTATGTCTTTCTTTCTTGGCCTGGTTATAAAAGAGCTAAAATCAGCATTATCAAACCTAAGAGAAGTAAGAGAAAGCAGCGATGTGGTTCGCTTAAAAGAAATTATTCATAAACTGAGAGGTACTGCTTCTACGGCCGGTTTAACCAAACTGGCTAAGCTGGCGTTTGTTATTGAAGACGGATTGAATACCGAAGCTTCCATGCCAGAAAATTTGATAGAAATAGAACAGGAAATAGAAATTGGACTACAACTTGCCACAAAACTTTTAAACAAACAATAATACCATGTTAATTTTAATAGCAGAAGACGACGAATTGATATTACATACCATTGAACATAAATTGGTTAAAGAAGGACACGAAGTTATATTATCTCGTAATGGCAAAGAAGCCATAGAAAAGATAAAAAGTTTAGATATAGATCTTATTATTACAGATATCATGATGCCTTTTGCATCTGGTACCGAAATTTTGTCGACAATTCAGACACTGGGCAAAAACATTCCGGTTATTGTACTTTCCAGCATGGGTCAGGAAGAAGTTGTTATCGAGGCTTTTGATATGGGCGCCTCCGATTTCATGATCAAACCCTTCAGTCCGAATGAATTGTTATTACGCATAAAAAAATTAGCAAATAAACAGGCCTAAAAATGTCAACACGCGTCACCGTACAAGAACTCGTCATCGCGATCATCATCGTACTGATCTTAGTATTGCTATTGACCATAATCGTGTTAACATACAGCTTTTACCGCTATCGGATTTTACATAACAGAGAATCCTGGAAAAAAATAATCGAATACAAAATATCCGAAGTTATTGTAGACGGGCAGGAAGCTATTCACAACGATAAAGAGTTTTCCAGTCACCTGCGGCATGCCTCTTTCAGGAATCTCTTTCTGGCAGTACTGGTCGAGTCAAACCGGAAATTTTCCGGAGCAGCACATAACGAACTTAAAAAACTCTTTTACAGCTTTCAGTTAGAAAAAGATGCGTGGAAAAAACTTCGTCAAAAAGAGCCGTATCTTATTGCTAACGGAATACAGGAATTGGCATCAATGCGTGTAGAGGCAGCTATACCACAAATTATAGCCCTGCTCAGCAACCCCCATCAACAGATCTATCAGGAAGCCCAGTATGCTATTGTCAGCTTCAAGGGATTCGAAGGGTTAAACTTCCTCAACGAACTGGTGTATCCCCTATCCGACTGGCAACAGCTTCGTTTATTAAGCTCTTTAAAAGAAATTCCCGAACATTCCGCTCCAACCATCTCCAACTGGTTGGTAAGTACCAATGAGTCGGTAGTTATTTTCACACTCCGCCTCATCAGGAAATTCCAGCTTTTGTCATTCTATACACAAGTATGGGATATGTTGAACCATGCTACCGCTAATACACAAATACAGATTGTTCGTACTTTAAGAGTATTGGAAAATGCAGATACCGTTCAACAATTTATAACAGTCTTTCCAGAGCAGACAGAAAAAGTACAGTTGGAAATACTAAAAGCATTAAAGATTGCCAGGAATAAAAAAAGCGAGTCCTTTCTACAGCAACAGCTCTGGGAACATCCTGCCGCAGCTATCAAAATCGCAGCGGCAGAAGTACTCATAGCTTTAGGACAGCAAGCCTATCTGCAACAGGTTGCCAGTCAGGAAGAAACGCCCGAACAACTTATAAAAATCATTAAACACGCCTTACAGGAAAAGATATGTTAGATTTTGCTCACCTCGTTTATGAAATTATAATTTGGGTATTTTTAATATACTCGGGCTCTATTTTTATTATCTACACCTGGATTGGGATATCTGCCTATTTTGCTGTATCGAGGTATAAGCATGATAATTCCTTTACCGATTATAGTATTATAGCAACAAATGTCAATGCACCAACATTTAGTCTTATCGCACCGGCATATAATGAAGGTATGACTATTGTCGAAAACGTCCGCTCGCTTTTATCATTGTATTACCATAATCTGGAAATCATTATTGTTAATGATGGTAGCCGTGATGACTCCATAGCCAAACTTATTGAGGCGTATCAGTTAGAATCTACCTCTTTTTTTATTCAGGGAGATATAGAAACTCAAGAAATAAGAGCCATCTATAAAAGTAAAAATCCGGCATTTAAGAAACTGATAGTTGTAGATAAAGAGAATGGTGGTAAAGCCGATGCGCTTAACGTAGGAATAAATATTTCATCAGGAGATTACATTGTCTGTATTGATGTGGATTGTATTCTTGAACAGGATGCCATACTCAAACTGGCCAAACCTTTTTTAGAACAGACCGATAAACGTGTTATCGCCTGTGGCGGAGTTATTCGTTTAGCTAATAATTGCAAAGTAATAGACGGAAAGGTAGTAGATATTAATCTTCCACAATCGTGGCTGGGACGCACCCAGGCTTTAGAATATATACGCGCCTTTGTATTGGGGAGAATGGCATGGTCCAGAGCTTCGGGCCTGATTTTAATCTCCGGCGCATTTGGCGCATTTGACAAACAAATCGTATTGGCTTGCGGAGGCTATGATAAGAAAACCGTTGGCGAAGATATGGAGCTGGTGGTACGCATGCGCCGGTATATGGAAGACAAAAAAGAAGCTTACGACGTGGTGAATATTCCAGACCCTCTATGCTGGACAGAAGTACCCGAAACCAAAGAAGTTCTCAGCAAACAGCGTAACCGATGGATGCGCGGAACTATGGAAACCCTATGGAAACATCGGAAATTAATCTTTAATCCCAAATATAACCGCTTTGGAATGATCAGTATGCCTTACTGGCTTTTCTTCGAGTTCCTGGGGCCTATTATAGAGTTTACAGGTTATATTATATTTTTAATTTTTCTGGTTCTGGGCATCATCAACTGGTCCTTTTTCTTCTCTTTATTTGCGCTGGTAATCGCCTCAGGCATTTTATATTCTATCTACGCCATATTAATTGATTTGGTGAGCCATCAGGTATACAGCAAAAGACAAGATCTGTCTACCTTAATTACCACAGCTATTTTAGAACCTCTTTATTTCCACCCTATTGTTGTCAAAGCCGGAGTAAAAGGCGTTTGGGACTATTTTAGAAATAAACACGGTTGGGGAGAAATGACACGACAGGGGTTTCAGACAAAATCTGTTGACGAACCATTGCTGAAACGTATCGGAACGCAGCTCAGAGTCTCTTTAAATAGTTTTGCTTCATTTGCGCTTACATTTTTGTTGCTTTACATCATCTCTGTTGGCTTAGAATGGTGGTGGTACAGCTACAAGTTTGAACAGATTCCTTATGTAAATGTCGGCAAGCAACTTCTATTAGATAATCTTTACTTTGCATTTCAATTACTGGCAGGTATCGGTGTACTCTACCTTATTTTAAGTTTCATACGTTCTTCCTGGGCAAAACTGGTACTTATTTTATCGTTCAGCATTGTCATCATTGTTCAATTCGTTTTATTTTTATATTTCTCAGAATCCCGTAATCTTCTCGGCGCCGACGTTTTCTATTACAATGCCAACGAAATGAAACAGATTTTAGAAGCGAGCGGAATATTGACTGTAAAAAATATAGTCTTTTTCATTGTGCTTTTAGCAGTTTCTGTAATTCCTTTTTGGCTGGTTGGCAGAAGACCATTCAAAACGCCCTATATAGGTGGTTCGTTAATTCTTATTGGCATCTTCACCTGCCTGTTCAACATCAAAAATTTCGGTTCCTTTGTAAAGGGCAGCAATGAATTTGTTTATAACGCCAGCACCAGCAAGTGGCGTTATTTTCTTACTTCAAATGTATCCGACTATTTCGAAAAACATCCCGAGCTTTTGGCCGACTGGACAACAACAGCACAGGAACAACCGGGAGCCGAAAGCAATTTTCCTTTTCTCCGAAACGAAGATACCGAAGACATTCTGGGGCCATATCTGAATAAAACACCAACAGTTCCCAACCTGGTTGTTATTATCGTGGAAGGATTGGGACATGCCTATAGCTCGCCTTCCGGTTATGTAGGCAATTTTACTCCATTTATTGATTCATTATCGAAGAAGTCATTATACTGGGAAAACAATCTCAGCTCTGCCGGCAGAACATTTGCAGTGCTTTCTACCCTAACCGGGTCCTTACCTTTTGGCTCTCGTGGTTTTCTGGAAATGGACACCCTGCCCAATCATTTCAATTTATTCAACATACTGAAGGCGAATGGCTTTAATACCGGTTTCTTCTATGGAGGCAATTCAGAATTCGATTTTATGAAAAAATTTCTGCAGTTCAGTAAAGTCGATACCCTTATCGATCAAACTGCATTCGCACCTCCATACAGGAAGTTACCAGAAAATAATGGAAATAGCTGGGGTTACGAAGATCAGGCGGTCTTCGGTAAAATGCTGGAAACACAAAAAATTCAGAATCATCCCTATTTTCATGTATTGCTGACATTATCTACACATAATCCTTTCCTGATCAATAACGCAGCCTATTATGAGCGTCTTTTCGATAAGCAGCTTAACAGCAGGAATTTGTCTGCAGAGAACAAAAAATGGGCAGCAGAAAACAGAAAACAACTGGTTTCGGTATTAAACTTAGACGATGCGTTGCATCAGTTTTTTAAAGATTACCAGCAAAGAGCCGATTTTGCCAACACACTGTTTATTATTACCGGAGATCATGCCATGCCTGAAATACCAATTCAGACTAAAATCGACCGCTACCATGTACCATTAATAATTTATTCTCCACTACTAAAAACAAACCGCTCCTTCCGCAACACCGTAAGCCATTTTGATGTCGCACCTTCGCTATTAGCCTACTATCGGGAGAATTTCGGACTCAACACACCAAAACAGGTAACCTGGATGGGCCATGGATTAAAAAGAGGAATAACAATGGAAAACGGAATAGCCATGATGCAAAGTAAAAATCAGCTAATCGACTTTGTATCCGGCAATTACCACCTCTCTGGTGGTAAACTCTATAAACTAGACGTTCAGCTTAACGAAGATCTTGTAGACGACGCTGTTACACATAAAGCAGTGAGTGCCCGTTTCGAAAGTTTTAAACGCAAAAACAAAAAATTCTATACACAGAAAAAGCTTGTTCCGGATAGCGTATATTCAAATTATTTTAATCAGGTTATGCCAGGACCTTAAAAAGTCTTCGCATAACCTATCATAATATCCAACTGGTTCCCTCTCTCATTAGGTCTGAACTCCTGATTATAATAAGTGGATGATAAAGAAAACAGATTGGTTTTATTTACCGAAAAATTATATTCAGCACCTACCTTAAAGGTCTTTAATTTATATGGTGCATTGTCCAGAAGATTGTTGCGATTTTCTTCAGGGCTCAATCCCCGGCCAATTACAAAACTCAGATAATCATTCGCTCCCTTCGTGTAATAGCGTACGGTTGCCGCATAAGATTGGGATATGCTTTCTTCTCCAGGTGTAAGGTAAGTTCTTAAATTAAACCAGAAGTTCTGGTAGTACTTACCTATAGAAGCGGTATACATCCATATACTGTTACTAAAATAGAGCTGTCTATAGCCAAGCTCTCCTTCGAAACTACGTGGCAGGTTGGCAAAAACGGAAACTCCTGTTCTATATTTTGGAAAAATTCCTACATCATTAGAGTAGCCCGTTCCAACGTATAGATAAAACATTTTAGAAAGCCTTGGGTAAGCTTCCAGTTCAAACTGCAAACCGTTATCAGCGAATTTATTGGCATAATTGGTTTTAAAAATAACCGATCCGATAGCAGTCGCCCGTTTATAACTTGCACTCAGAATATGCCAGTCATCATCAAATTGCTTATCAAAATGAACAAAATTATAAGTAATTCCAACAGTATTCTTTGCCAGATAGTCCTGAATATTTTTTGCCAAAGCCCTGGCTTCCGTGTGTTTCGGGTTCAGCTTCAACAGACTGTTTACCGCATTTTGTGCCGGCTCGTACTTGTTATTGCTATAATTCACCTTCGCTTTCAGTAGCCATAAATCCTGCGAGTCCGGGTGCAAAGAAAGCCCTTTATCCAATAACATATTCGCCTTCGCATATCCGTTATTCCAGTATTCCAAAGATGCGTAGGCAAGGAAAAAATCTTCGTCCTTCACACCTCTCCTGTCAAGCGCATCAAACACTGTTCTGGCAGAATCTATTTGGTCTGACCAGGTATACAAACGACCAAGAAAAACGCTGACATCTGTATATTCAGGAGCTAGCCGAAGCGCTTGTTTACTCAAACTAATAGCCTGCTTATAATTTTTATATTCAAATGCCTGCTGGCGAGCGCGGGAAAATAATTCGTCGGCAGTAAGATTGGTTTCCTGAGCTAAAGAAAATAAAGGAAATAATAACGTATAAAATACCAGATAACAATTTTTTTTCATTGCAGATAGATAATTCCGTGTGCCACTCATGAGCTAATTTACAAAAGAATTTGATTTCAGCAATCAGTATCGGATGCTGTACAAACATTTATACGATAAAAACAGATTTAAGGTTAATCTAATAGTCAAAGATCCCTACAGATTAGTTCGTCCAGGCAAAAAAGACCCTTCGTAAACTACATGGAAAAGCAAAAAGCATAAGGCTAAAAGCTGAAAGCAATCCCATAGGTTATTACAGAATCTTCTTTGAAAGACCGTTGCAGAATCAAAAGCAATCTCTCTAATAGCATCGTTCTCTCCTTGTTAGGGAGAGATGCCCAAAGGGCAGAGAGGGTTATACCGTTACTTTATTAAGCTGAAAGCAATCGCATAGGTTATTGCAGAATCTTTTTTTGAAAGACCCCTGCTCAGAAGGCGGAAATTGTTACTTCTGTAAGTTTACTATACTGTCCAAGCAGGGTCTTTCTGAAAGAAGATCCTGTACAAACTCAAGCATTTGAATACCTGATGAACCCTTTCGACTCCCCCGGAGCGAGTTCGGGACAAGCTGCTCAGGGTGACGAAAAACAGTAATTATTTATTGCGAAACTCATTAACAAATAAAAAAGGGCATCTCACGACGCCCTTATTATAAACCAAATATAATAGCCTGAGAAAAGCATAGGCTATTATTCTTTTATCTATCAACAAGCCCTTAAGTTCAAATTAGCTTAAGAGCTCTTGATTAGTTAGGATATTTCACCTGTAAATTCAAATAATGTCCTAAACTGTGACTGTTAAGCGTAGATGAGAACACATATATCGCACCGATCTTGCCTTCCTGAGTTTTAAAATAAATAAGCTCACCACCCTTGATAAGAATTGGTCCGGATTGATTAATATTCACGGCATTTGCAGCAGCGGTAATTAATGAAGCTGAGGTAAATGATGTAAACTTACTCCCACCACTGACAGTAACGGTGCTAAACAAAGTTTTTCGTTTATTCCACGATGAAATATCATAGGCATTAAAAGGCAAAGGATTTGCATCCAGAGAATAGAGATAGAATCTGCGAACCAATACTTTATTTTCCTCTACCAATTGCGAATAAACACCCAAATCTATTTTAGACTCATTTCCTTTACCCTCGCTATAACTAAACGTTTCTCCTGTTGTCAGAGACAAGTAACATTTCTTTACTTTTTCTACGGTATCCGGCGAAAACAACAGACGCTCGTTCAGAAAAGTAAAATTTGGCTTTACATCAATAGTTACAGATTTGTAATTATCTCCTAAATATATTCCCCTCTTATCTAAAGGATAAACCCGATAACTGGTTTTTCCTGCTTTGGTCGCTTTCATTTTAAAGGTATGAGATACTTCACGTCTGTTAGCTTCCTTAATAGTAACCTTCGTAGGACTTGTAGTACCGGCCTGAAGCAAGCATAACACATACATATCTTCCTTGGCAGATTTTACAGTAACATCAATATAAATGCTATCACCGTCATTTACTTGTTTATATCCTGTTATGCTGTAGGGACTATTATCATGGTAAATAACTTCTACATCAGTAAACATATTGAATATATTGGTACCTTCTTTCTTACATGAGCTGGCAAAGAGAAAAACAAAGCAGCTCAACAAAACAAGTTTTATATTTTTCATTTCTTTTGATTTATTTAAAAAATTACAACAGCGGATCAAATTTTCCATTTTCCCAACCTACGGTCTGTTCCAGAAGCGGAGAAGATAACAAGAACGCATTGGGTATTGGATAGAAATAATAATTCTGAGGAATAGCAATTGGTGCAGCAGTATTACCCACGCCATTAGGTATTCTGGTAAAGAAGTATTGTAACGTAGTTTTGTTTTCTAAATCCAAAGTGTCTCTTCTTCTTAAATTATTCTCCGGATTAACTTCTTCCAACTGTTTTCTTAAGTCGAAATCTTCTTCCTTACCGCTTGTTTGATTTATGCGTTTAATAACGTTTGTACGTTCGCGACTTGCAGATACCGTACCACTTAACAAATGGTATCTTCTTGTCCTCCTTAAATCCAGACCTCTCTTGCCTTCAAAAGCAAATTCTACCCTACGCTCATTCATTATTAAATCACGCATTTGCTCTTTGTTAGTTGCCAGGTCTAAACCGTAATCATGAGTTCCGGCTTTAATTCCTCTTTTCATTCTCAGCTCTCTTACCTTATTCTTTGCTTCCATCAAATCACCTGTTTCATTCAGGCACTCGGCATAGTTCAGCAATACTTCAGCAAAACGCAATTCAATCCAGTCTAAACCATTACCGCCAATATCCTCTACTATCCGTATCGAACCTGCTGGCAGAGAGGCTACAGAAAAGCGTTTGCAATAAAACGGCTTAGCCCCCCCTTCGGTCTCATTAACATAAGTCCATTGCTTTCTGCCATCAATTCCGTTTAATGCCCATGTACTGCCATTATAAGCTATAGTAGCGTAGAAGCGCGGATCTCTGTTTTTCCAAAAGAAATAAGCATCATAATCTGCTGAGCTTGATGCCGGCGTTCCATCATCCATGGTATAAGCAGCAACCAGAGAATCTGTAGCCACAAACATGTCATTAGAGTTTCCACCTGTAGGCCCTCCGGGACGGGAATAGTATTCTATCTCATGCGACCTTTTCGCAGATTTCTCTGAATAGGATCTTACAACTATAGCTTCTGTATTTTCTGTCCCTTCTTTCAGAAAAATATCTCCATAGTTGTCCATCAATTTTCTTCCCGAGCTTACAGCTAAATCGTAAGCCGTCTTGTTCACTACCAATGCCTCGTCCCATTTAGCCTGAGAATAAGCATATCCAGGATAACCAATCGGATTAAATAGCGGACTCGCCCGGTAAAGCATAACCCTGGCTTTATAAGCACTTGCTGCAAGTTTTGTTAATTTTCCGTATTCTGTACTTGTATACGTAACATTATCTAAATTTACTATAGCAGAGTCCAGGTCATTTAAGATTACTTTAAAACATTCCTCTGCACTTGAACGACCAATTAGAGGGACATTAGAAGGATCTAAGGGCTCTAAAATTACAGGAACTCCTCCATAAGTTTTAACCAGATCAAAATATGCAATGGCTCTAAGCATAAAGAACTGACCTATAAATTCTCTTTTCGCTTCCAGAGACAAAGGATTATCCTCTTTATGTAATTGACTAATACCTAAATTACACCTATAGATATCGGCATATTTATTCTCGCCTTTATTCTTGCCCTGTTGCTTGGTTCCTATTATTTTAACATCATTAGCCAGCAATACAGCTCCTCCAAGCCCCATAGCCTTTCTTAAGTTACCGTCAGACCAATTATAAATACTTTCATCACTTGCATAAAGAATGTTATACGCTCCTATTAAAAAAGGGTAATCCGGCATAATGAAACTGTAAGTACCATTTAAGAATAACTGTACAGCGCCCTCATCGTTCCACATATTCTCGTCAAGGGCCATCCTGTCGGGCAACAGAAAAGCATCTCTTTTACAACCGGTAAATAAGATAGCGCCCCATGCGACCATGAAAGCCAATGCTTTCAGGCTAAATTTTATTTTATGAATGTATTTTTTCATTTCAATATTTTTTAAAATCCTAAGCTTAATCCAAATGATACAGTTCTGATAGTCGGATAGTCATACACACTCGACGTATACGGATCTTTATAATTTAATGGGTTAACAATTGTCCATAGGTTGTTTCCTGTAGCTAAAACCCGCAAGCTGGTTAAACCGAATTTGTTGGCAATTTTACTGGGCAATGCATAGCTTACATCCATATTGTTTATCCGAATCATGGTTCCATTTACTGCCCAAAAGGTTGATGGCCTTCCAGATCCCGGATCATCATATCTTGGAAACTTTGCATCGGCATTGTTCGGTGTCCAGTAATCTCGTGAAAAATTCACTACATTCAACTTATCGGTTGGCTTTTCAAGGGAACGCGAATCATAAAATTCTCTACCGCCTACATTTGCCACAATATTGGTATTCAGCGCGAAGGATTTGTATTTAAAGCCCAGTGTAATACCGAACTGGATCGGATCTATCCTATTAAACATGGGAATAAAGTCAGAATCATCAATTTTACCGTCCAGATTCGTATCTTCATAGTAAAGCCAGCCTGCTTCAGGAACCTTACCATAAATTGTATAGTTAGGATATTCACTTAATAAGGCATCTACTTCGGCCTGCGACCTTAACATTCCTTTGCTAATCAAACCAAAATTACTGTCGTTCCATTTGTTACGATTAGTACCTAGCTGATATTGCCAATCTTCATAGGTATTGATAAACAACTCATAAGGGTTAACAAACATCTGACTGATATAACCATTCCCAAATGCAAAATTTACATTGGCATTAAAACCAATCTCCTTAGCAATCTTTGCTCTATAACCTAAAGAAAATTCTGCCCCGTAAGTATGATTTTCAAAATTATTAACTACAGGAGGTAAGAAACCGGCATACCATGGGTAGGCATCCTGTACATTTTTATCATACTGGTCGTAGCTGAAACGATGGAAATAATCGAATGTAAAATTAAGTTTATCGTTAAGGAAACTACTTTCAAAACCCAGATTAAAAGTCCTGGCAGATTCCCAGGTAATACTTGGATTTGGAACCGCCGACGGATTAGCAGTAGAATTTGTAGTACTACCATAAATATAACCGGTATTAACCAAGTCAATATTGTATCTTTCTTTCCATAAATAGGCACTCGTACGGTCATCTCCTGTAAGACCATAATTAGCTCTGATCTTAAAGTAATTGACAAAGCTGACATTATCTTTAAAAAAGTCTTCTTTGGAAACAGCCCATCCCAACCCCACAGAAGGATATACCCCCCAAACATTGTTCCCTAAGAAATTATTTGAGGCATCTCCCCTAATGGTTCCGCTCAGGTAATATTTTTCGTTGTAATTATAGTTAAAGTTCGAGAAAAATGATTGCCTGATACTTTCCCCTTTGTTTCTTGCCCTAAAGGTTAAAGCCGTCTGATCAAACGCCCAGAATTCATCACTAGCCATAATCTGCTGGTCGCTCCATAAAACTTCTAAATTTTCATTTTTACTTTCGGAACGTTCTGTACCGGCTAATAACGAGAAACTATGTTTGCCAATGGATTTACTATATTGAAGTGTAAAAAAGCCCTGATAACCAGAACTCTTGGAAAGACTTGGGTTTAACCTCGCACTCTTTCTGGAAACACCATCAATAGTAGGTGAAACATCATCTAATTCGCTGGTATATAGTAAGCCGTTATTTCCGGTTTTCATAAAATTATACATCAGGTACGGAGCAGTATAAGTTTCGGATGTATTACTGCTACCAGACTGGGCTACTCTTAAATTAGCTACCAGACCCTTTAAAAATTTAGGGGTATATGTTATTGCAGCATTAATTTGATGACTTGTAGCGCCACTATTCGAGTAAAAGCCCGATTCTACAATAGAAAGCGGATTCTTTATTCCATTGAAGTTTACCGGCATTCCATTTATCTGGATAGGCACCCATTGTGGCGTAGTTATAAGCGCTTTATAATAATTCTGATCTGTGGCATTCAATCCGTTTTTACTAATTCTTGTATTATGGTTAAGGCTAAAAGCTATATCTGCTTTAAAGCTTTCGGATATTTGTGTATTTATACCACCGCGAAAACCATATCTATCCTGCTTCATATCGGCATAATTGGCATTTTCATTTTGAAAATTACCACCCGCAAAAAATGTAATCTTTTCTGTACCTCCACTAAAACTCAGGTTATGTCTTTGTGTAAGGGCAGACTGCCACAGTTCGTCATACCAGCTTTTGATATTCGAATTTTTCAATATCTCCAAATCTGCATCAGAAAAATATTTTGAATAATCAGCAACTCCATCTGCATCATACATATCATTTAATGCTTTGGCATGCTCGTAGGCAGTAAGCATTTCTGGTGTTCTGGCCGCATCAGAGATCCCCATGTACCCATTGTAAGAGAAACTTGGCTTTCCTATTTTCCCCCTTTTTGTAGTTATCAGCACCACTCCCTTTGCTCCTGCAGCACCATATATTGCTGCAGACGCATCTTTCAAAATGGTGATACTTTCTACCTGAGAAGGATCCAGCGCATCAAATTGAGATTTACCTACCGTTATTCTATCTATAATATACAAGGGTTCATCTGTAGTACCTTCAACCGAATTAGGCGAGATACTGGAACTACGTATATTTAAACGAACAGAAGCGCCCGGCCTGCCCGATTCCTGCGATACGCCTACTCCCGCAATTCTATTTCTTAAGGCAGCGGCAATATTAGGTGCAGGTATGTCCTCTAATTCCTTTCCGGTAATAGTTGCCACAGCACCCAGTATTTCCGACTTCTTTTGGGTGGTGTAACCTGTCACAATAACCTCATCCAGACTCGAACTGTTCTCTTCCAACACAATATCAAGAGATTTTCTGTTGGCTACTTTTACTTCTAAACTTTCAAATCCTATAGAGCTAATGATTAAGGTTTCGTTACCAAGCGGCAAATTAATCCGGAAAACACCATTTGCATCGGTAACCGTTCCGGAGTTGGTGCCTTTTATCTTTACTGTTGCCCCTGCTAATGGTTCGCCCTTACTGTCTATTACCTTTCCGGTAACATTTTCCCATTTAGAGGATATCACTATTTTTGATTTGGCTGGCACAGTATTCTCCGACCAACCTTCTGAAGGCAATAGTACCGTAACAATAGGTAAGGCACATGCCACTTTGATTACTTTACTCCGCAATCGCGAGCGTTGAAATTTTAAATTCATATGTTCTGTTGGTTTAAATAGTTAGTATTGCTAATTGAATTAAGGAAACTATATTTAGCAATCTTACAGCTTCAAACTTATAGCAGTACCAATTGAAGAAGGTTCAATTATTATCAGAAAAGGTCCAATTATTATCAATAGCGCTCAAAACACCTTACAATGCCAAAGGCAATGTCTTATCGCTGCCAGAATCAAAAGCAGTCTCTCTCATAAGGCGGAAAGCTGAAAAGCTTAAGCCGGAAAGCAATCGGATAGATTCTTGCGTACTATTAAGGAAATATAAAGTAGGAGCCTGAGTGAAACTACCGAACCTGAGCCATAACGTAAAAACCAATCATAATTCGTCTTGCTGATCCCGTTTTGAGCGGGAGAAGCATCTCATCATAAAAGTAATACAAAGGTCTTCCCCCGTTTTGCATGGGAAAGGGCACAAAAGCTGAAAGCATAAGGCTAAAAGCTGAAAGCAATCGCATAGGTTATTGCAGAATCTTTTTTGAAAGACCACTGCCAAAATCAAAAGCAGCCTCCCTCATAAGGCGGAAAGCTGAAAGCTGAAAGCAATCGTTCTCTCCTTGTTAGGGAGAGATGCCCGAAGGGCAGAGAGGGTTAATTACCGTTGCTTTAAGCTGAAAGCATAAGGCTAAAAGCTGAAAGCTATTCGGATAAGTTCTTGCAAAATCTTTTCTGAAAGACCACTACCAGAAATTAAAGCAGCCTCTCTCATAGCATCCTTCTCTCCTTTTAGGGAGAGATGCCCGAAGGGCAGAGAGGGTTATTTGATGATTACATCGGTATCTGCGTCACCTTCACTATAAACAACAAGAGGTGCATAATGCACCCCTTATTGTTCTATAATTAATATTGGTATAAATTAATGTGAAACGATTTTTTCTACATGAACTTCTTCATTCTTTTCATTGAAGATTTTCAAAATATGGACTCCTTTACTGGTTAATGTAAATGATTCCTGCTGAGTACCGGAAATAGATCTGTTTAAAACCTCTCTGCCCGAAAGGTCATAGATTTTACATACTGCCTGCTGGTGGTTGTCTGCCCCCATTTTCAGATAAAATGTTCCGTTGTTAGGAATTGGCCAGATGGAAACGCTTGCTTCTGTTCCTTTCACCACTTTAACATCAGACAGTGTTTCTTTTCCATCCCTGTCTAGCTGTTTAATTTGGTAGTAGGTATCTCCCGAAGCATCATTCTGATCTGTAAAGTTATAGTTCAGTTCGGTATTACTATCTCCGTTTTGGATTGACTTTGAATTGACTTTAACACCTATGTTTTTCATTTCAGTATCCGAACTTCTTTTTCTAAGGATTTCAAAGTGACTGTTATTTCTCTCCTGAGCAGTTTTCCAGGTTAACAGCACATCTTTTGGATTTTGTCTCCTGGCTTCGAACCCTATTAATATAACAGGCAATGTAATATCGAATCCGCTGATAACATTCACCTTACGCGTCATATCGTGGCCATCAGAATCTACCACCGTAAACTCAAAAGAAGACAAGCCTGCAGCGTCTGGCGTAAATTTAGCAATACCATCATGAATAGCCACTTCTCCGTTTACCACATTCTGGGTGCTGAATGTTGGTCCGCTGGTGAAACCTCTTGAAAGTGCTTTTAAGTCAATATCAATTTCCTGACCCAGCGGTGAATTATAATGAGGTTCGGCCATCCATTGCAAATAAGTATCCAGATGGGTAAATCCGTCTCTGTCTGTATCTGCGTTCGCATCTGAAAAATCTCCTGCTCCGGAGTTTGGATTGGTGCCAATGATATTTTCCCACCAATCTGGTAATCCATCCTGGTCTGTGTCCCAATCCGCAGTGCGGTGAACCTCCGGATAATTTTCATAACCACCCACATCATCCTGATGATCCGGCAAACCCGGCTTGTTGGTTACACTGCCTCGGGCAGAAAAAGTACCATTAATTGTTTCGGAAATCATTCTGATATCATGGTCATCAAATACAGGTTGATTAGCTCCAACATCAGAAAGCACCAGTTTGTAGGCATGAAGTGCCGTTTGTGTATTTACATACGATTCAAAAAATGGCTCAGGCACAAATGTCTCATAATGAACTGTTTCTCCTGCAGCCCAGGTATCTCTTCTGCCATCTTCCTGATTGTTTTCATCAAACCTTCCCGGCATTACATTACCATCAAAATAGGCCCTTTGCGTACCATTTCCTGTCCCCTCATGCTGTAAGGTAAAAGCGTAAAAATGCTGACTGGCAGCACCAGGCTTATAATAGTTGTTTACAAAATTCACTTCATGTACGCCACCATCCGTTGTTCTGTTACCCCAATTATAAACCACATTATTTCTGATATCTAATCTTCCCGAATAATTTGCATTTGCATCCAGGCCATCGCCCATACTCCAATTACGTCCATAGCAATGTGCCAGCAGGTTGTGGTGGAAACTACCAACATTACCACCTATGGTAGCCGCATAGCCATGTTGACTGCCTGCCGGATAATTTTGATGATTGGCTGCATTTAATGCTTCGGAGATTAGCGTCCGTTGCAAAGTAATATTTTTAGCACCACCTCTAGAGCTAAACCCTTCATCAATAGTCCAGCTAATAGAACAATGGTCTATAATTGAATTATTTGCACCGGTAAGTCCCATACCATCATAAGTAGGACCTGCACCTAAGCGTAAACGAATATTTCTGACAATACAGTCATTTCCTGTAATCCCAAATGGCGCCGTTCTAATACATATTCCCTTTCCGGGCGCCGTCTGTCCTGCAACCGTAACATAGGGGTCTTTCAGCACCAGACGCTTGGTAAGCTGAATAACTCCAGACACGTCAAAAACGATGGTCCGGGGCCCCTTCACATTTTCTATCGCATAGCGCAAACTGCCGGGACTGTTGTCGTCTCGTAAATTGGTTACATGTACTACAATGCCTCCACGTCCACCACGGGCAAAACGTCCATATCCCTCTGCTCCCGGAAATGCCAGTTGCCTTGTTCTAAAATGCCAGGTATTTCCCTTATAGGTCGAGGTTCCGTCTACCTCATCTATACGCCAATAATAAGCATCACCGGTATACAGATTAGTTGCCTGATAGCTCGTATCTGCCAGCGCCTGATTTCCTTTATAAAAAGGAGATGATCGGTCTGCTTCTGCTACTCCGGCAGAGTCTGTTCCGAAGTAAATATCGTGAGAAAGCGCTCCGGGTGCACTTTGCCATTCCAGCATCAGACTCCCCCCTATGGGAATATCGAGGTGTTCACTGTTATGAGCCGGAACGGGAGTTCTTGATTTCTTGCCTGCATTGGTACCATTGATCTGAAAACCATTCAAATACACATTCTTAACAGGTTGATCCCCTTCGGTATTGGCGATGTAGGAAATCGTCACATCTTTACCTTCCTCTGCTACAAATTGGATCTCGGAAGTAGCACACTCGGTAATTTTCTCGAGTCTTACGGTAGGAATAACCTTTTCTACTACCAGCGCATTTTCCACATAGACATCTATAGGACAAACGGTAGTTGAATTTAAATTGTCGGTAGCATTATGGTACATTACCAGGGTATGCTGCCCGGCAGGCATACCTCTAATAATTAAATCTATTTGACTTCCCTGGGCAAAGTCGCCGTCTTTTACATAAACAGCATCGTTGGTAAACCGCGTATTAAAGTTTCCTGTCTGAATACCGGCTTTATAATAAGTAGAGGAAAGCATTGTCCCCCGCGGTCCTTTTCTAACAAAAAACTTAACGTCGCCAACTACCAGAGAATCCAGCAGTGGATTAGCTACCACCCATGGCGTAAATCCAGGCTCCTGTACTTCTCCTGCAGATCTGTTGATCATATTAAAGTCTACCTTAATCTCGGGCTGTTGCCCGTAAACGGTATTTACCGAAAAAAACGATGCTACAAACAAGGGCAGCCATCTTACCTTTTGAGTAATGTTTAAGTTCATAATTTAACCTTTATAATTAGCTATTATAGAAGCACACAGGTATATACTTCTACACGTTTATAAAGTCAAACTTAATCTTGTAAGCGCCAAAAAAGGTTCAATAATTATCGAAAAAGGTTCAATAATTAGCAAAAGGAATCTTATGAGCAGACCATCTCTTTCTCCGTTACTTCAAGCTGATTTTTGATATATTCCTTAGGCGAAATTTCATACTTTTCTTTAAAACAGGTACTAAAATATTTGGGGTTGTTAAAACCCACACTATAAGCAGCTGTCGCTACATTGGTTTCGCCATTATCAAAAAGTTGCTTACTTCTTTTCAGCCTCATATCCCGTACAAATTCGATTGGGCTTAAATTGGTGAGACTTTTAAATTTGTTATAGAACGTGGTTCTTCCCAACCCAATTTTGTCTGCAACAAGCTCAATATTAAATTCAGACTTCACCATTTCCGCTTCTACTATTTCTATTACATTCTTTAAAAATGCCTCATCTTTAGACGTAATCATCACCTCGCCCGGACTTAAATCTACAACTACATTTTTGTTCAGGTAGGTTTCAAAAATTTTCTTTCTGCCCGCGATTAAACTTTTAATGGCCGATAGTAAAAAATCTGATCTGAAAGGTTTGGTAATATAAAAATCGGCACCATAGCTTAAGCCTTCTATTTGATTTTCTACCGAAGATTTAGCGGTTAATAAGATCACCGGGATATGACTAGTCTCTTCTTCATTTTTAAGTTTATCCAGCATCTCTATACCTGTCATTTCGGGCATCATCACATCACTCAAAATCAAATCAGGAAGCTGTGCTTTAGCCTTATTAAAACCTTCCAGACCATTACGGGCTATAATAACCTTATAAAAATTAGAAAGCTGGCTGTCTAAAAAAGTTCTTAATTCCTGGTTGTCTTCCACTAAAAGTATAGACGGATAATCTTCCCGCTCATCCCTTTTCATCATTTCGGTATCCAAATCCAGTGCCTGGTCCGCCCACGGTAAAGCCTCCTCATATTCTTCAATCGTTATATGGAGATCCAGGTCTTTGTTGCCAGCCTTAAGTTTTTCCAAAGGCAGTTCCAGGCAAATGGTAAGTCCGCCATTTTTATTATTTTCTGCATGTATTGTTCCTTCATGAAGTTTTACAAGCTCACGCGAAAAGGCCAATCCAATCCCTGTTCCCTCTTTTTTAACTTCATGACAGTCAGAAAAATAGAATTCAAAAATATTATCCAGTTTGTCTTGTGGCACCCCAATACCTTCGTCTGCAATTTCCACAGTAAATGTATCCTGCAAACAGGTGACATCAATCTGTATGGTTTTATTATTCTTCGTGAATTTAAACGCATTTGCCAATAGATTATAGATTACAATATCTACCTTTTCCGGATCTATCCATGCATAAAACAGATGCATATTGGTAGTAATCTTTAAGTCGATATGCCGTTCGTTACTGGTATTTACAAAATAATCTGCAACTCTTTTCACCAGCGCAACAACATCTACCTGCTCAATCTTCAGATTATACTTACCGTTTTGAACTTGCCTAAAATCCAGCCATTGATTCATAAAACGCACCATCCGGCTGGCATTTTTCTTCACAATGCCAATGTACTGCGTTCCCTGAGGTGATAGGGGTTCGTACCGTTCTATTTCTTCTATGGGATTAAGTATAAGCGTTAAAGGTGTTCTTAGTTCATGAGAGATATTGGTAAAGAAATCGACTTTTAAATCTGTAATCTTCTTTTGGATAATAATATCCTGGCGTAAACGCAATAATGTTTTAGCAAAATTTATAGCCAGCGTAATGCAAATTCCCAGAAGCATCATATAGAAAAGATAAGCCCACCAGGTTTGCCAAAATGGAGGGGCTATGGTTATTTTAAGCTGTTTGACTTTAACGCCGGAACCAGATTCTGCTTTAACCTCAAAAGTATAATCTCCGGGAAGCAAATTGGTATAGGTTGCCCGTCTGCGGGAATTATCGGTATGCCAGTCGTTATTTAAACCAACCAGCCGGTACAATAAAGCATGCCTTGTTCCCGAACGATGGTCCAGATTTGAAAAATCAATGGTCAGGGTATTCTGGTCATATTTCAGTTTAATTTCTGCGGCATAATTAATATTTCTGGAAAGCACAGAGCCTTTTCCGGCAATAATATCGGTATTGTTAATCTGTAAGTTGGTAAATACAATGTTTTTTGCAAAAGGGTTTATATTCAGCTTTGCAGGATCAAAGGAAAGAAAGCCTGTAGTGGTTCCCAGCAAAATCTTTCCGTTATTTAAAGTAAGCGCAGCAGTTTCGGAGAATGAAGCATCTAACAAACCTTCTTCCTGACTAAAATTGATGAATTTTTGTGTCGCAGGCCGAAAGCAAAATAAACCGTTTTGCGTTGCGCCCCACAAATTACCTTTTAGATCCTGAGTCATACTCACCACAAAATCATTGGATAAACCATCCTTTTTAAGATAACTTTTAAAAGTAAGCCCTCCTAAAGCATCTCCCACAGCTTTAGCAATACCACCGCCAGAGGTACAAATCCACATGTTATGGTCCTTATCTTTAAAAAGATACTGCACATCGTTATCACCCAGACTATTTTTATCGCCGGCAACTTTGGTATAATGGGCAAATGCGGGTTTATCATGATTATTTTTAGAATTAATTACCAGCAATCCGTCGGTAGTTGCAAACCAGGTATTGCCTTCTTTATCTGAATTGATGTGCCTTATTTTGGTGAATAGATTGGCAGGAAATAATTGCAAGCCCCTATTACTGTTTACAAAAGTAATTTGCCCGTTATTTTCCGAGACAAGGTTAATTCCGCCCCCATAGGTTCCAACCCATATTTTTCCTGACGGGTCCTGATGTACCGAAAACACATCGTTATGGCTAAGGCTACTGTTTTGGGTATCATAATGTTTCAACTCATAAATGGTTTCCTCGCTATTTTTGGGTTTAGCAACAAACAGTCCACCATATTTAGTCCCTATCCATATTCTCCGCGCCTTATCCGGATAAATGGCGTAAACAGCACCAAAACCCGATGCTGATAAATTCTCAAAGGTTATTTTGACAGCTTCACCATTTTTTCCGTTTACAGCTAATTTTCCACTTTTAGCGGCTATCCAAAGGCGGTCTTTACCGTCAAGTGCCAGCGCTCTTATTTCATTGCCTGTTTCAGCTCTGGGTCCTTCAACTAATTTATGATACTGAAAGACATTCTTTTGGATAGCAACTTTATAAACTCCTTTATTGGTACTTAACCAAATTAAACCTTGCTGATCGTAATACAAGCCGTAAGCTATTTCCGGAAATTGATGAAGCGCTCCATCAGTCCCCTGGTAAGTAACTTTTAATTTATTTTCTGCCGGATCATAATAGGCCAAACCCGCACCTTTTATACTCACCCAGACAACCCCTGTCCTATCTTCAAATACCTTATAGAAACGTCCTTTGTTAATAGCTGCCGAGGGTTTATATCCAAACCATTTATGCTGGCGAACAGAAGGATCTACCAGAATTACACCATTATCATCAGGTTCCAGCCAGAGCTTTCCACTTTTATCTTCGTAGATAGAGAGAATAGGAATACCTGCAGAAACCTCCATTAAGCGGGTATCGAAACCATCCAGATTCACAATAAGCAATTCCCCGGAAAATGTAGAGCAATAAATCTTATTTGACCGGGCAGACTTCCGGATAGCGTTTAGCGCCTTATCACTTACTTTAATGGTTTTAGACTTTCCGGTTTGCTTATTCAATATAACCAGGAACCCTTCTTTAGTACTAAAATACAGGTATGCGTTATCTTCATGGCAATCGCTAAAATTCAGGCGCAAACCATCGGTCTTTAATTCTTTGTAAGATAATTTACCTGCTGCATTTCTAAAAAAACACATTAAACCATTGGCTGTGCCTGCCCAAATCTGCTGCTTCCGATCTTCGTAGATAAAATTAACCGTATCTGAAGTTAAACGTCGGTTCCTTTTACTAAACCAGTAATAGGTATCGTGTCTGGTATCCGGAAAATAGAAAGCTCCGTCTCCTTTAGTCTGTACCCAAACTTTGCCTTTGCTAAACGAATAAACTTTCCTCACGGCAATATCCTGGTTATCCACCTCTTTAATTATTGATGAAAGTGGCCTGAAGAGCTCTGTTTGCTTATTAAATGTATAAAATTCATCCAGTCCCTTTAACCAGAAATTACTGGTCCGGTCGTCTACCAGATAATCTATCCTATCATTTTTAAGTCCCGACCAGTCTCCCGGATAAGATTTATAGGAGATAAAGTTTTGTCCGTCAAAACGGTTGATTCCGTCCCAGGAACCAATCCAAACAAAACCTTCTGTATCCTTGATAATACTTGTTGCGCGCTCATGAGACAAGCCGTTTTCGGTAGTATAACGTTCTACCTTACACCTGATTTGCCCTACAGTATTGAAAAAAGATAAAGACAGTAAAACTGTCAGAAAACTAACGTAGTAATATCGCATACAACTCCCTCCTTAGTTAGATGAAATAACGAAATAACTGTTTATAATGGCTATAGCTAGATCTTTCACTAAGTTAGCGCACTCGTCAACTTAAAATTTGTAGCATCTTATCATGATGATACACAATGTTTGCATTATCGGTTTTGCGTCTTGTTGGTCCCGTTTTGGACGGGAGAAACATCTCGCCTTATCAGTATTTCAACTTGCATGTGGGATTCTTCTCCCGCTTTGGGCGGAATCAGAATGACGAAATAAGTATTGGCACTGCCCTTCTCTGCATCATTTCGAGCAAGCGTAGAGAGTCGAGAAATCCGTGACATAGGAGCACTTATAAGGCTGAAAGCAAAAAGCTTAAGGCTTAAAGCAATCGTATAGGTTATTGCAGCATCTTTTTTGAGAGACCGCTGCTCAGACCAAAAGCAATTCCTTTCTTTTACTGTCCAAGCGGGGTCTTTCTGAAAGAAGACCCTGTGTAAACTTGAAATACATAATGGGACCCTTCGACGGAGCTCAGGGTGACGGAAGTATATGCAAATAGCTACTGAAGGCCACTGCCAGAACCAAAAGCATCCTCTCTCATAGCCCCCTTTACTGTCCAAGCGGGGTCTTTCTGAAAAAAGACCCTGTGTAAACTTGAAATACATAATGGGACCCTTCGACGGAGCTCAGGGTGACGGAAACAGGTATAGGCACTGTCATTCTTTGAGTCGCACACTTAATTTCCAACCCAATCACTATAGGCATAAATAGCTTTCGTATGCCGTCGCTTTCTATATACTCCGTCGCCTTCCCTTCCGCCCGGCACATTGGTGTTGCCTTCTATGCTAATTACCCAATCGCCCTGCTGCTTTTCTACCAGACCCACATGGGCTATCCGTTTCAGATCGGGAAACCAAATACCTAAAATATTCGCTGGTTTTATTGCTCTGGTTTTTACCTTTTTTACAAATAATGATGGCGACCAGGCCGTTCGTGGCTGGGTATGGCCCACTTTTGCAAATACCCAACTCACAAAGGAAGCACACCAGGGTTGACCTTTCTTTAAACCGGTTACGGCAAGGTATTCTTCGACCCTCTTACCATCATTATTTCCGGTAGCTTCCCTAACTCCCAGTTCTTTTTTGGCCATGTTCACTAGCTGCTGTCGCTTTCTAAGCTCTTTGTTTATTAATAGATAGCTATCAGGCTGCCGATAGCAGCCAGAAAAATTAAAGCAAAAGAAAGCCAGTATAATAAAATTTGTTGCCATAAGTTCAGTGTTTTAAAGTGTCCAACGATATAATGTATGTCAGGCAGCCCTAACCGCTCCCAGCTCTTGTTAAAGAGCTTCCATACCAAAGCTAAAATGAGCAGGAAGAACAGCAGAGCCAACAGAAATAAATAGCCGATACCCGGATCTGGTAAAGCCGCAGTGCTGTCAAAACGGTATATCCAGGAAGGCATACCTACACCTAGTGTCACGAAAAACAACAATTGTAGCATAACCGGATGGGTAGCCCCAACCCAGCGTTTCGGTAATAGAAATTGCCATACCATATCTTGTTTTTTTAAAAGTTTTATCATGTTTTGTTAGTTTAAATGGTCCATAGTCTATGGTCCATGGTCCGTGGTTGATGGATTATAGTTCAAGCAAGTTTTATACACTCATTTCTCCTAAATCTTCCCATTCGGGTCCGTAATAGGTTCCGCGCTGCTTAGTGTATATACGTACTTTATAATCCGGATAGGTAGCACAGAACAACTCTATGCCTGAACGTTGTCCGCTAATATTCCGGAATAGTAACAACAGTTCTTGTACCAATGCTTTTACCTGTTTAGCGTCTACACCTTTTTTCTTCAATCTATTAAACTTCAACCGCTTTACAAAACCGCTTATAAGCTTTTCGTACTCGCTTATATGCAACAAGCGCATTTGCAGGGCATTATACCAGCGCCTTAATGTTTCGTTTTCAGTTTCAATAAATCTTCTCAAAGTGGCATTTGTCTCTCTGATACTTCCCTTTGGAAGGCTGGCAATTAGTTTAGATGCTTCACGACGGTATTCGATCAACATCCGGGTATAATTAAATATCATATTGTCTCTAATTTTTAATACTTCTTTTGTTAATAATCTCTTACGAATTCACCGGTACCAATAAAAAACAGAGGGGGAAAATTCCCCTCTGTTTCAATAAGCCAATCAGACTACCAGGATACTTCCTGCATAGGTACTGGTGGCAACTTCCTTCATATCTGCTGAAACCCAGCTGATATAAACTTCCACTGTTTCACCACTGAAATCTGCAGGCAGATCATAAATAAATGATCCGTCCTGTCTTTCGGCACCGCCAATAAGATAGGTTGCCTGGGCTAAGGTCGGCAAGAAGACTGCTACAATCAGCTGATCTTCCGGTTTAGCCTTAGCCTGTCCGCTATTGTCCTGCCAGGCAATATCCAGCTGGCCTGTAGTGGTTGAATTTACCGATACTGACTTCGCCCCTACCAGATCGCCCCTGCTCACCAGTACCATACTATAGTCTATTTCTAAATTGGGCGTTTGCCCCGTTAACGCATTCTTCAGGTTATAGCTTGATGCACTGTTGTAACCCGTTCTACCTATAGCATAATTTTTGAACCCCAGTTCCAGTAGAGGTTTTACCGGTTTCAGAAAACCAGCAATCAATGCGAAACGGGCCTGCTGCTCCAATTGCCTTTCTGTAGCTCTGGCATTACCCCGCTTCGCTGCCAGACTTCGCATGTATTTTATACCACGCCATGATGCACCTACTACTGTACCTACTTTTCCTGAAAAGGCACCCAAAATACCTTGTGAATATTTACCCATAATTCTTAAAATTTAAAGGTTTAACCATACGCAAAAGCTTCTGTGATAGCGCTATCTGTCTTTTGTCATGGGGCAAATGTAGCGGACAAAGCAAGCAGAAAAAAGCGTTTGGAGGCCGCTTGCCGGATTTTGCCAGTGCCTGCCAGTTGGTGCTGTATTTTACCGGTTTCGCCTACACTTCTTCGAGGCTTCTTCGGGAATCCTTCGGGAAACAGGGGGTATTTCCCGAAGAAATCCCGAAGCACTCCCATAGAAAGGTTGTTGTGATATTTTGGTTTTACTTCATCAGCTTTTCTACATCCAGCATATTGAAGTACATCTTACCGCCAACTATCTTTTCTGGCAACTGGTTGCTTTTTCTGAGATTATACAAAGTACGTTCTGAAATTTTCAAGAGCTGCAGCACTTCCTGCTTGTCCAGCCATTTTTCTTTAAAGTGCAACAACCTGCTTTTATGTTCCAGATCATCATCATCTTTCACCATAATACAAAGCATGGTGTTTAACAATTCTTCTATCCTGCTTAAAGAATTCAGGAAGAGGTAAAAGAGCTTTCTGTTCTCCAATGTTACTGTCATAAATACTAAAATTAAATTTCCAAAAATTGTGTAAGTTTGGTTATCTGCCTTCTTGTAGAAGATTCTTTAGTCTATAGGACTTTTTCTCACATCCACGTGGCTACCATCGTTCTCATAGGGCCATATTATGCTCTTCTCATCTATTTGGTTTATTTTTTATTGCTTCAAAATTCCAATAATTTCTTTTTAAACATTTTAAAATGTAAAAATTTAAAAATAAAAACACTAAATATCATTTTAACCATAAAAAATAATTAATTTAGAAAATTATTATTTGATTTGTGATGCAAATTAGCAAGTTGCAAGTATATAAAAATTGATAATCATCAAATTACAAACAGTTATGCCCATTTCTACTCTATTTTCTAATCTTCAATCCTTTAGCAACTTCTCTGATGGTCTTGAATCTTATCTGAAAAGAAACGTTAAAAAAGAGGATTTTTTAAAAAACGATATCATTTACGAACAGGATAGTTTTCCCCGAAAAATCTATTTTGTCGCCAAAGGTTTTGTTACCGGCAGCACTTTTCATGAAGACCGACAACACCTCTGCTGGTTTAAAAAAGAGGGAGATTTCTTTTGGGACAGTCACAGCCTGCAAGACTTTAGTCAGGCTGCAAAACAGACCGCCGTTGCTACAGAGGACAGTCTTTTGCTCTCTATCAGCTACCAGGCTTTGTTACAGATGTTCGAAGTTTTTCCGGAATCTAACTACATCTGGCGAAAGTTACTGGAACAAAAAATAGTAGACGATTATAAACGTACAGAACTGCTCTTTGTGCTGCATACCACCACCAGATATCAGAAATTTATGGAGACTTATCCGGATGATTATCAAAGGCTGCGTGGCGGACAGATTGCATCATATCTGCAAATGGATGCCGCCACACTAAGTCGTATTAAAAGCAAAGTAGATTTTTGATTTTGGTCAATTTTAGGGTAAAACCAAAAAGCGTATTTCTGACACTTGCCTTTATAAGCTAAAAGCTGAAGGCTTAACGCTGAAAAACCCTGCACAAATTTAAGGGTCATCAGAAACAGGTACAGCTGCTCTATTACTAGGTTATTCAGTATAATGCTTCTGCTATAATTAATGTCAGTCTGCCTCATAACTTGTCCCGAACTCACTTCGTGGAGCTGGTAGTTGGCCTGGATACTTTTCCAGCAGCTGAAAAGTATCCAAAAAGCCGCGGCTGCATAAGATTTGTTAACTACACCTGGATAAATTTTCCGACAGCGCAAGCTGGACCTGTGTGTTGGTGCCTAAAAATTGTTCATTTCTGCAACACAGCATCTTGCTTGGAATCGCTTTTTCTATATATTCTGCAAGAAAGTTTATCCGGTTCCGTGTCCAAATCTTATAAGGCCGTTCGTGTACTATCAAAGCAATACAAAGTAGGAGCTGCAAATAGCTACTGCCAGCCCCCACGTCATTACGATGATCCCGAAAGCATTCGGGAGAAGAGAAATCTCCAACATAGCAGCACTTATAAGGCTAAAAGCTGAAGACTAAAAGCAATCGCATATCATATATCATTGCAAAATCCTTTATAAAAGGCTGCTGTTCAAACCAACCAAATTCCTTTCAGCTCCCTTCTCGTCTCCCGAAGGGACTCCTTTGGAGCAGGGAGAGATGCCCGAAGGGCAGAGAGGGTTATTACCGTTACTTCAAGCTGAAAGCATAAGCTAAAAGCTCAAAGCAATCGCATAGGTTATTGCAGAATCTTTTTTGAGAGAACGTTGATCGGACGATACACCTTGCATGTGGGATTCTTCTCCCGTTCAAACGGGATCAGAATGACGGGAGACGGAAACGTCATCTTATATAGATTTATCTCTGTCCAAGCGGGGTCTTTCTGAAAGAAGACCCTGCGCAAGCTTAAAATATTTGAATACCTAATGGGACCCTTCGACGGAGCTCAGGGTGACGGAAACTGGTGTAGGTGGTATCAGAATGACGGGAGACGGAAACGTCATCTTATATTGATTTACCGTTTAAACGGGGTCTTTCTGAAAGAAGACCCTGCGCAAGCTTAAAATATTTGAATACCTAATGGAACCCTTCGACGGAGCTCGGGGTGACGAAAATAGGTGTAGGCACTGCTTTTCCTTGTAATTTCGAGCGAACGCAGAAAGCCGGGAAATCCCTGACATAAACCGCTCTATAAAACAAAAAGCTTAAAACAAAAAAGTAATGAGTAGCAACAAGACAAAAAAGCCAGTGCTAAGCAGCACCGGCCTTCCATCATTATTAAATTAAAAAAGAGACTATTTTGGCCACCCCAATCCTTGTGGAATAAAAGGGAGCGGACAACCTGCCCTGCTCCCCGCTTTAAACCAACCTATGAATCAGGTTATTGTTAAAAGACAGCTATTGAAATAGCTGCTTTATAATTTATGCCGGTCGTATTGTACTTTAATAACGCTGCTACTTAAACCTGCAGATTATTTTGAATAGCATAAAATCACATCACTTTTTGGTATAAGCCTACAGGAGACTTTTCCTTTTCTAAAGTGACGGCCTGATCATATGCTTCCTCCGGGCTAAAAAGCATTCTCTATAGCTGCATTCGGGGGACGTGAAAAGCAATGGTAAAAATGTCCCCCTAGTACAGCTTTATTTTATAAACATCATCAACCAAACGGTTTTAAAGTACCAGTTCCCAGTTCACAAAGGGAGACCAATTTCCAAGCACCGTCGTCCGGCTATAATGCAGGTTTGCCACGCTGCTACTCAACTGACGTGACCATGAAACCCGTTGACCGGCCTGAAAGCCCGGCCCTGTGGAACCGGATTCCGCATAGTTTGCCGTCTTTTCGTTCGCTGCATCGCCCCAGTTGTTCCATCCGGCTGCAGCTATATGTGCCCCCATATTGCAAGCAATAAAGACAACATGAGCATAGGGCCCCCAGGGTCTTCCCAGGAATACCGAGCCAGTACCAAGTGTAGCGATCGCCGTAAGGTTACAACGGTCAAATACATATCCGTAAGCCTGATTTTGTGGTGTGGCCGCAGCAGTAAGATAACCGCCGCGTTCGCTATAAATTTCACACTGCTGGAAATAGGCTGTAGAGCCACCGAAGATAAAATCAACCGTTCCTGCTATATAGCAGTTTTTCAGATATTGCTTTGTGCCATCATTGGCCAACCAAGTATCCTGAAAACCCAGAAAACGGCAATTACGAAAAGCAGAAAGCTCCCCGGTAATATTTATGGCTACCGCCTGTCCGGCATTAATACCCGAACTGTTTTCAAAAGTCAGGCGTTCGGCCACAAAATTACTACCCCGGGCGAAGAAGGATGCCGAACCGGATGTCCCGTATGTTCCACCTCCGGGAGATTCCTTAGCCGCATAGTTATCATAGGTTAATACAGTTGTGGCTGCATCCTCTCCTATCAGATACAGGTAGGGCTTATCGCCGGGTATTGTAATTACTTCTTTGTAAATACCTTTTCTGATGTAGATATAATAATAAGCGTTTCTGTTTCTGGGCGCATCATCTATTGCTGCCTGTACACTCCTGTAGTCACCGCTGCCATCTGCTGCAACAATAACATTTGGAGTAACCCTGACTACAGGGCCTTCTTCTTCCTCTTCTTTTCCCGGTATAACCGGATTTTCTTTTGAATCTTCTTTTGGATCACCGGTACTCTTTTTACAAGAGACCAATATCACCAAATGTGCTATCATTATACATAGCATCAAGAAGTAATAACGGAGTTTTAGCATAAAAATTAATTTAATTGACTTTTAATCTGGCATGAATATAATTTGCAAAGCCTATATTTTCTCCTCCCTCATCCGCCCGTTGGGCACCTTCTCCCTCAGGGAGAAGGGTAAAGCACAAAGTGTCTACTATAAATACTGGCTTCTCTTTTTGCATTACTTGTACAGGCTCGTTACAGGATAGATCCCTCAATTTAAAATTAGACCTTATCGAATTATTTGATACTGTTCAAATACATTTCCAGCATGGTATAACCGCTCCCATGCAATTTGTTCCCATCTTCTGTATTATTTTTATTCAATCCATTGGCATCTTCCCAGGTATCCGGAATACCGTCTTTGTCTGTATCTACAGGTGGTGTACCTGCCGCTAAAGCGGGCCAGCCTCCTACCGCCATTGGATCATCAATAATTCCGGCTCTGCCATAACTGCCCATCCCGGTAGCTGTTCCTGTTCTGGTTTCGGATATAATCCTGGCGTCTACAGCATCTCTTTGAGGGATTATTGCCCCTACTTTTTCTAAAACATCTGCATAAGCATCTTCTGCACTTTTTTCGGGCAAAGGTTCTCCAATTAAAAATGGTGTATTGGACTTTACTGCCGCTCTAAAGGCTTCGGGTACTTCTTCTTCTACTGTTACACCCAGCCAGTTATCAGCGGTCATTTTTTCATCATCTATCATTATATTTCCAGTAACATAGAATCTGCCTGCTCCTACCGCTCCATAACTTGGCCTTACAAATAGCTTTTGTCTGGTTGCTGGCCCCGGCTTTAGATAATTGTTTACATAATTGACCCTTGCACTGCCGTTTAAAAGCCTCACTTCTGCACCATAAATAGCTCCGGTATTTTTACCCCAGTTAAAGATCACATTGTTCCTGAAATCGATAAGTGCATGGAGGTCATTTGAAACTGACCCTGAAAATCTTGGCGAACGACTCCATTGATTGGTTATTAAATTATGGTGATAGGATGCTTTTTTACCTCCCATTACCGGACCATACCCCCTGTTCCCCTTATTGTGTCCGGCATCATAAAGCCCTTCGCTAAAAATACACCACTGAACGGTAACATTATCTATATCGTAATATGAGCCGGTTTCTTCATTAGCCCAGCTTAAAGAACAATGGTCTATGATGATGTTTTCGCTGTTCTCTACAGATAAACTAAAAGCCGAATCATCTCCTCTATAACCAGGTCTTGACCGGATATAACGAATAATGATGTTATTGCCTCCATTTACACCAAAGCTTCTTCCCTTTATACAAATCCCACCACCAGGTGCGGTTTGTCCGGCAATGGTAACATCATTCCTACCAATTTTAAGATCTGAGGTAAGTTCTATAGTCCCTCCGGTTTTGAAAACAACCGTTATAGGCTCTGTTGGATATTGAGCCAAAGCCCAACGCAAAGAGCCTTCGCCTGCGTTTTCCAGATTGGTAACGGCAACTACCTTTCCGCCACGTCCGCCGGTAACATATTTCCCAAAGCCTTCGGCTCCGGGAAAGGCTATTATTCTGGTTTGTTCTTCCCCACCGTTATCCACAGGCGGAATTTCTTCGGCAACATTTTTTCCTTTTTTACATGCAAAAGTTAGTACCACCAGAAAACCTAATAATAAACTAGATAGCTTCATCTTCTTTAATTTACTTTATACTGTTCAAATACATTTCCAGCATGGTATAACCGCTCTCATGCAATTTGTTCCCATCTTCTGCAGAGTTTTTATTCAGTCCATTGGCATCTTCCCAGGTATCCGGAATACCGTCTTTGTCTGTGTCGACCAGAGCGGTACCCGTATTGTAGACAGGCCATCCCAATACAGCAGAAGGATCATCTATAATCCCTGGTCTGCCGTAAGAACCGGTACCGGTTGCTGTGCCTGTTTTAGTTTCGTTAACTACCCTTAAGTCCACAGCATCACGCTTAGGTAACACCGCACCTACTTTGGCCAATACCTCTTCGTAAGCAGTTTCTGCCGATTGTACAGGCAGCGGTTCGCTAATGGCAAAAGCATTTTTAGACCGGGCAATACTTTTATGCGCATCGCTTTGAAGGCTTCCCAAATCTACTCCCAACCAATTATCAGCTGTACGTTCCGCATTCCCCGCCATCACGTTTCCATTGACATACCACTGGCCAACATTTGCTTCTCCTGTATTGTAGCTGGCTCCAATAAAATTATAGGCTCTTGTTGCCGGCCCGGGTTTATAATAATTGTTTACAATATTAGCCCTTGAAAGTCCTCCGGGAATCTGGACCTCGCCGCCATAACAGGCATTGTTAGCTCCCCAGTTGTAGATTACGTTATTTCTATAATCGACTACAGCAATAGTATCATGCGCTCTTGCTCCATTGAACCTAATTGTTCTGCTTACATTATGTGCTATCAGGTTATGGTGGTAGGTAGCATACTGCCCTCCCCATACACCTCCATAAGACCGTACGCCTTTTGCATGTCCCGCATTATACAGACCTTCACTCATGATACACCACTGCACTGTGGTATTTTTATTGTCGTACATAGCTGCACATTCCTCATTTGCCCAGCTAAAAGAGCAATGATCTATAATCACATCGCTGCTATTTTCCATGCCAAAGCCATAAACTCCCGATGGATCTTTGTCTCCCGGTCTGGAGCGAATGTATCTTATAATGACATTTTTGGCGCCATTCACTATAAAAGACTGCCCTTTCAGGCAGATACCATCTCCCGGTGCGGTCTGCCCTGCAATGGTGATATTAGAACGGCTAATTTTTAATTCTGAATTGAGGTGAATGATTCCTCCAACCTTAAAAATGATGGTAATAGGCTCGCCCGGAAACTTAGAAAAAGCATCTCTGAAGCTACCTGTTCCAGAGTCATTCAGATTGGTTACTTCAACGACTTTTCCGCCACGTCCGCCGGTAGCGTATTTTCCAAAGCCTTCGGCTCCGGGAAAAGCTATTGTACCCGGCGTTTCTACTTCGGGTTCCTCGGGAATCTCCTCTGCCGGGTTGCCTGATTTTTTACTGCAGGATATTAACGCGGCAATAAGTACCGCCATTAATACACTTAATTGATGTTTTTTATTTTTCATGATATCAAAGTTTAATTCGCTGTCAGAATCCTTCTGACAGTTAATTCTTTACTGTCCTAAAATCCTCGCAATTACGCCATTGCGAGGAGGAACGACGTGGCAATCTCTGCTTGCATACCCGTTCAACTGTATTCTTCCCCTTTGCTGTCTGTAGAGTTCCAAAGGGTCTCTACAGATTAAGCAATGTATCGGAGTCTCAGACTCCGTTTCATTTATTAAATCCTTAGAGTCGTTGCACTAAACTCTAAGGACAGGTTTGCTCTATTTGTGGGATGCCAGCCTACGGCAGGCAGTTTTCACTGCGTTCAACATGACGATTACGTTTAAATTAACACGCTACTGCTCCTTCTCTGTTTGCAATTCTTCCATCCCGCAACCTCACAGATCCTGAAATAAAACCCTCACCCTTAGTCCCTCTCCCAAAAGGAGAGGGAGATACGCAAAACCCATATCTCCAACAGCTCCCTCCCTTCATATTTAGCCTTCTACCTCTGGGAGAAGGTGTCCAAAGGACGGATGAGGGCTTTTTGCTTCGTCCTAAATTCCTCGCAATAACCATCCATAGGAGCGTCATTGCGAGGAGGTACGACGCGGCAATCTCTGCTTGCAATGCCCGTTCAACCCTTTGCTGTCTGTAGAGTTCCGAAGGGTCTCTACAGATTAAGCAATGTATCGGAGTCTCAGACTCCGTTTCATTTATTAAATCCTTAGAGTCGTTGCACTAAACTCTAAGGACAGGTTTGGCTTCGCAGGCTCGCAATGACAAAAAAAACTAATACCCATTATTACCAAATTCTTCTGTATTGGAAATAGCATCTAAGAACGACTGCGGTATTGGCCTTTTCGTGTGCTTTGCCTCATCAAAATTGGCTGCCGAAACCGAGTTGGTTTGCTGCAGATAGCTCTTTGTCAGTCTTCCTGTACGTTTCAGATCTGTCCAGCGCATATGTTCGCCGGCCAGCTCTCTGGCTCTTTCTTTCAAAATAAAATCTATGTTTACCTGCGACGGCGCAATCTCCATTTCATTTTGTCTTGAAGTAACAGCTGCCCTTCTTCTGATGGTATTAATAAAACCTGCCGCTTTGTTCTGATCGTTATTGTACAGAATAGCCGCTTCTGCCGCTGTCAGATAGATATCGCCTAAACGTAGAATCGCAATATCGCCCATCCAGTACTGGTTGCTCTGCGCATAAAGCGGTGCAGAAAATTTCTTCAGAGCAGGATAGATATTCACCAGATTTACCTCTTCCGGATAGTCTATCGGGTTTTTGTAATTTCCAGAGGCGTCGAATACATCGCTGGGGTCGGCAACCAGATAGGGCATCATCTTCTTGTCGCTGGCATTGATATTCCAGTTTGGTGTAAAAATGGCCAGACCCTGATCGCTATTCATGTTTACCTGCTCTTCCATGGTTTGCTGGAAATAATTGGTTTGCACCGGCCACTTGGCACTGGTATTCTGTATCACATGCCCTATCAGGGATGGATCTTTTTTATACATTTCTACCATGGCCTGTGTTATGGTCTTGTTTGCCGCCGCATAGAATTTATAGGTAAACGATTCTTTGAAACGTGTATCCGCTGTATTTTCTGCGGGATCAAAACATTGCGTTAATAAGAAATGACTCGGTTTTAGTACCCGGCTATTGGAACGGGAATATAAAGGACTCCCTTCCCGGGTACCCCATTCGGCTCCCCTTCCTCCTAAATCCGGCACATAGAATTGTCGGGTCCTTCCTCTGTTATACCATTCGGGGTTTAAGCCGGCGGTATGGTCTATGGCCTGTACAAACAAAAATTCTGTATTATTCTTATTGTTGGCGCCATCCCACAGCTTTGCAAAACCAGATTTGCTATTGTCGCTGGTGTAAAGACCAGTACCATACTGTGCGGCATTATTGATCAGGTGCTCTGCCGTTTCCAGCGCCAGCCTGGCATATTCCTGAGTTTGCCCTAAACGCGTCCGCTGCAGATATACCTTTGACAGCAGTCCGTAGGCCGCTTTTTTTGTCGCCCGTCCCCGCAGACTTTGCTTTACCGGCAGGTTGTCGCAGGCATATTTCAGATCAGCAATGATAAGGTCATAAAATTCCTGTTCTGTATTTCTTTTAGGTGCACTCTCTACCCCATCGGCAGTAGAAGATTTCGTTCTGAGCACCACATCACCAAACTGTTCTACCAGAACAAAATTAAAGAAGGCCCTTAGAAAATAAGCTTCGGCCAATTTGGCTTTAAACTCTTCTTCAGAACCATAACCTTTAACATCCTTACCAAAGTGTATAGCGGTATTACATAAATTTATAGAGGCATAAGACGAGCCCCAGATCACTTTCAGGTTACCATCGGTAGTCACCAAACGATGATCATACAAGGCAAAGCCAGCACCATTGTTACCTGTATTTACCCAAATGTCTGTACCGCCTTCTGTCGGCATGGCATAATCTACTTTTCCATGCAGAAAATACAGCTCGGCATAAGCGCCGTTGATTAAACCTTCAAAACCGGAACGCTCGGAGAAAGACCGATCCAATGAGACAGTTGCCAGATTTTTTTCATCGAGTTTGCATGAATGCAGGCTGCTTGCTGTAAATATGGCCAGGCTCGCTGCTATTAGCTTTAATGTCTTGTTCATAATTGTAAATATTTATAGGGAAAAGTTGATACCAAAAACCAGTTGTTTGAAAAGCGGGAAAGAATCTGTCCCCCCACTTTCGGGGTCTACATCTTTCAATAAATGACTGCGAGTGAAAATAAATGGATTATAGGCCGTTCCGTAAATACGCATTCTTTCTATACCGAACCTGTTCCCTATCCTGTTTGGAAGGGTATATCCCAGGGTAATGTTCTTGATCTTGAGGTAAGAACCATCTACCAGCCTTAAAGCCTGTTCAAACTGCGTATTGAAACCGCCACCGGGTCTCGGGAAATCATTGGTCGGATTATCGGGCATCCAATAGTCATAAGTCTCCGGTTGCGATACCCTGTTCCAGTAGCCCAGCACCTGTGCATCAATCATCTGTCCGTAACGGGCATTCATAAATACCGTTAAATCCAGAGCCTTATATTTAAAGGTATTCTGCAAGCCAAACATCCAGTCGGGCACTTCATTACCCACTACCATTCTGTCTGCAGTAGAATAGATATGCACACCACCATCGGAAACACCTGCAGCATCAAATTTCTCTACCGTTTGCAATTTCAGGTCTCCGGGAGCCGCGCCATATTTAGCCGCTTCTTCCTCTTCGCCTATCTGCCAAATTCCCAATTTCTTATAGCCATAATGTACCCCTCTTGCCGGCTCGCCCACAAACAGCCCTTCAGAAACCAGCTCTGCAGGCGTTAGTTTGCCCAGATCTATACCCGTTAGCTTTTCCTTCGCTCTGGTAAAGGTTAAGAAAGAGTTCCACTGAAAATCTTTCTTGATGATATTTCTTGAGCCGATAGTGAACTCTATACCTTTATTTTCCGACGCGCCAATGTTAGACGTTTTGATATAGGCTGTCTTCCCATCAAATCCGCCAGAAGTCATGGGCAGTTTCCTGTTCCATAATATACCCGTGGTTTCGGTTTCGTAGTATTCGGCGGTAAGGTCTATCCTGTCGTTAAAAAAAGATACATCCAAACCAATGTTGGTGGTAGCCGACCTTTCCCAGGTGAGATCGGCATTGGCAATATACTGTGTAGGTGCATATACCGGCAAAACAGCTGTTCCGCCCAGTGACAGGTTGGTCGCAGGGGTTTTGGTTGCCGCTTCTGTAAGGCTTACATAGGCCGGTATATTTCCCTGACCAGCAATACCATGGCCCACCCTCAGCTTCAGATTACTTAACCAGGCTTTGGTACCTTCCATAAATTTCTCTTCGCTGATGCGCCATGCAGCAGATGCCGATGGAAAGAAATCCCATTTATTACCCTCTGCCAATTGCGAAATACCGTCCCATCTGCCTGTAGCCTGCAACAGGTATTTACCTTTATAGCTGTAATTCATCCGACCGGCATAAGACATTCTTTTGGTCTGGATAAAGCCATTACCGTAGGAGTTCATGTTTTTCACCGCCCCCATGTTATAGTACATGAATTCTTCATAATCTAGTCCCAAGCCACTTAAGTAGGAACTTTCTGAACGGTTATCTGCCCAGGAGGTCACTCCGGTTAAAGCAAACTGATGGTCTTTCGCCACATTGAAGTTATAATTCAGGATGTTCTCCCAGATATAGCTATAGTTCATTCCGGTGCTGTAGGTAATGCGGCTGTCGGTCCAGCTCTCCCGCAGTGCATTAAAAGAGTTTAGTCCCTGAAACTCGCCCCTTCTGGAGTTGCCCAGATTGGCGCCAAAATTAGATCGCAGCGTTAGATTCTTCACCGGACTGATTTCTACATAGGGATTAAATTGCAGATTGAAGTTTCTTGCCTGATTAGAGAATGCTCCCGGATAGTTATTAGCCAGAATACTGATGACATTATTGTCTCCTTCGATTGGGCGCAGGTTTACCTCTCCATTTTCATCATAAGGTACACCCAAAGGGTACATGCTGTAAGCCTGGTTTACCCGGCTGTTAGTAGAATTGCTGGTGCGGTAATTTAATATGGACTGGAAGCCCGCTTTAAAGATATTGTTGAAGTTAACAGCTATACCGCCTCTGGAATTGTAGCTATCTACCCTATCATTGGCATAGATTCCTTTTTCGCCAATAAGCCCCACAGACAGGTAAGCCTGTGTTTTTTCGGTTCCACCTCTTACAGAGAGGTGATGGTTCTGCTGTACGCCATTTTGCAATACCTGGTCTACCCAGTCTACCCATTGCCCCTGCTCTATGGCATTGATGCCGGCCTGTGTAAAGCCTAGATCTGTAAGGTCTGTTGCTTCGCGGTCGTTATCTAAAAAGAATTTGTCGCGGTGGTAGTTCAGCCATGCCTCTCCCTGCAATGGCTTCGGAAAAGAAGCAAAGCCATTAACTCCGTAATAGCTGTTTACATCTATCTGCACTTTTCCGGCCTTTGCCTTTTTGGTGGTTACAGTGATAATACCATTGGCTCCGTTAACCCCATAAATAGCGGTTGCCGAAGCATCTTTCAGGATATCTATCGATTCTATATCATTGGGGTTCAGGTTGTCTATATTGCTTTGCGGAATACCGTCTACAATATATAAAGGTGCAGAACTTGCCGTTAGAGAGCGGTTTCCCCTTAGCAATACCGAAGGGGTTTCGCCAGATCTGCCCGATCCTCTCTGGATATCCAAACCAGATACCCTGCCCTGCAGGGCTTCCATAGGACTTGCTACCGGACTTAAGGCAATATCCTCGGCCTTTACCGAAGAAACCGCACTGGTAAGGTCCTTTTTCTTCATGGTACCATAGCCTACTACCACCACTTCGTCTAGTGCAGAAGCCTGCTCTTCCAGCACTACGCTCAGGTTATTCCTTCCGGCTACTTTAATCTCTTTGGTCTCGAAACCCATGTAAGTAAATACCAGGGTTTCGTTAATGGTGTTCAGGTTAAGGATAAAGCGCCCGTTAGCATCTGTAATGGTCGCTATTTTAGTTCCTTTCACGCTCACGTTTACTCCAGGGAGCAGCTCGCCTTTATTGTCCTTTACTGTTCCGTTAATCTGGATAGCAGGTTGTTTAAACGAGGGTTCCGCATGGGAAATAAGTAGTTTTACATCCGGTACGGCAGCCTGCAGCTGAGTAATAAATGCAAAAGCATAAATAACTGTCAGTTTTACAGTTAAAAGTATTTTGCCAAAAAAGGGATGTTTTAAATGTTTTTTAATAAAAAAATTCATGATTCAGGTTGTTTGTTAAAATAGATTAGTTATCATTTTTTGGTTTCTAATTGCTGGTTTGGAAACTTTTGTAAAGCTTTTCTATACAAGGGCATTTACTTTTTGGGCTACCCTCGCCTTCTGCCCATAGCGATTCCAGCACAGCCAGTACCTGTTGCAGGTGCTCGTAAAAAGCCAGCAGATTTTCCCGCTGCTCTACAGGTTTGCGGTTAAAACCTCCGGATACCGTGAGCGAGAATAACTGCCAAAGGTTCTGGCGACTCTCGACGGGAGAAAAATCCTGAAAAAGCAGCTGCAGCTTTTCTGCTGTATGTTGCAATAATGCCGGATTAATTTGTTCTCTCATACAAAAACAGGCTATTTAGGGCTATAAGAAGTTAATTAATGAGTTAAAAAATAATTATCAACAGACATAAACATTAACGAAAGATTATTATATATTTGGTTTAAGCGATAACGAAAGGACATAGCAATCCCTTACGGTAATTATCATTCCGTTTTTTAGGTGATCAGGGATAATTTTTAACGTTTAAAACAATATCCCCCACAGCCAGATCTGTGCTGTTGAATAAAATCTAATAGAAAATGGCAGGTATTTACGTTGGGGATTTCATGATGTTGGTGATTGGGTTTAACAAAGTCTTTAGCGCTATTACCGCGAGGGTAATGGCTGCTCCTGCTTGCCCCTGGCAAACAGGAATAATTGGTTGGGTTTGGTGACAGAGCGTCTTCATATTTTATTTTTTTCTTTATGAAAACGATGTGTACTCGGTAAAGCTGTTGAAGGTGGCAATATTGGTGTAGAAACCAAAAGGGCGAACTTCAAAGCTTTTGAGTGTGGTACCGTCAAGAACCGCTTAAGCCTGAGCCTAAGTTCTGCAAAAGACTAACATGAAGTCCGCCCTATTGAATAGTATGCGAAGATACAAATATCCAATAGATATGGCGAACTCACGATCATCTCATGCAGAAAGTTTGACGGTTTTCACTCATGAGTGACATCGTAAAAAGCAAGGCTAAACCTCACTCCTATTTGTCGCTATAATTAACTGATATCAAATATAAACAATAAAAATAAACGCTCCAAATAATCGGAGCATTTTTATGAAGAAATATTCTATAGAAATATCAAGATTAGATTACGAAATTATAAATCTCGTAAAAGAATTACGTGAAAAAAAAAAGATTTCACAACGTGATTTAAGTGAACTTATGGGCTTAAGCAAAAGTTTCGTCGGAAAGGTAGAAGCATTGGGGCAACCTGACAAATACAGCATTAGACATTTAACATTAATTACTAAAGCATTAAAACTAAAATCTCTTAAGGATTTATTACCTAAAGAAATACCTGCAGAAGATATAGTTGAAATTATATATGAGAAAGTCCCTAAGCTTAATAAAGATGGTAGTGAGAGTAAGCAATTGGAAGAGAGGGTGATTGAGATTAGGGCGGTGGAGATATAGGATAAAATAACATTATTAAAAACTAACCAAACCTAAATTATCATAACAATATGAATAACCAACCGAATTGGAACAAAATAAAACAAGCTCTCAAAGAAAATATTATAGAAATTGATTTCAAAAAGCATATTACTACAACATTCATAGGAATTGATTTTGACAAAGGGATAGAAATATTTCGATATCTAATGGAACTTAAGCTCCCTAATTATGACGAGGCTAAATCCGTTTTTTCCAAGCTAGAAGATTATTCTAATGGGAATTTGAACAAAGAAATTCTCAATGAATTAATAACAAATTATGAGCCGTTTCTAAAAAAATTATATGAAATAATAGGAATTCCATATTCACCTAACACAACCAGACCCTCTGGTCCAGCACTTAGTTGGTGTTACAATAATTTATTTAACAAATTGTCAATACCTCAAAATCCTCAACTATCTGAATTCTATAATAAAACGCTTAATGGGAAAATTGAGAACCCAACTTTTCAATCAAGTCACTTTTCATCTGGATTTCTTTCTGACTCCACCCAATTTGGGAAAGACCTTCATTCGTCATATTATTTAAGAAATTCAAAAATCCACAACGATACTCCTCTTACAGTTAGGAATATTTCAGATTACACTACTGATTTACTAAATTCATACTTTTATTTTGTATTTAAATATTACGCAGAGCTTTGCTCTGCAATACCTCAAGTTGATTTACTACCTCCTTCGACTTTAATAATAAAAAACCTAGCTTCTCTTAGTGGCGGTGCTTATAATCCAGATATTGAAAATGAAGTGAAGAGAGAAAATATTATTCAGACTATAGAGAGTAAACTTCAAGATTTAGATGTTCTTTTTATTGAAGGAGAAGATGGAATTGGAAAAACAACAATATTACATCAATTTATCGAAAAGTATCCCAATTATTGTTTTGCGTATTTTATTGATGGAAATGACAGTAATACATATTCTAATTTAGCGATTCTTAAAGCATTTTGCAATCAGCTTCACTTTATCAATAAAGAACGTGAGTTGGAAGAGGATGTTGATGTAAATAGTTACACGAACGAGGATTGGTTGAAAGATTACCTCTCTACTGAGAAAATTAGAAATAGATCAAACAGCACTTGCTATTTTATCATAGATGGACTTGACGAAGTTATTCAAGATAGACAAAAAGAGATAAAAGAATATATTTTAGACAAAATTAGTTATGAGAAAGCAGGTATAAAGTTAATTCTTAGTGGCAAACAAAATAGAAACTTAATTAAATCAAGTTGTCGATATGATAAATATGACATTACATATCTATTGGAACAGGATTCATTAAAAATTTTTGGTAATAGTATTACACCAGAACAATTTATAGACATAAACAAAGTATGTAAAAACAATGCTGGAAAAATTGTTTTTTTTCGAGACTTAATAAAAAAACTAAAAATTGATATAGATATTATTACCGATAAACTCTCATCTGATTTGAAAGGTCTCTATGAATATCTATGGAATAATATTACAGAGATTGAAGAAAATCAAAAGATAATTTTGGCAATTATTGCTTTTGATGATGAAAAATATGATATTAAAAAAATCTCTAAGGTCCTAAATATAAGCGAGAGAGAGGTTATTAGCCTTTTACAAAGTATTCCATTAGTAAAGAAGAATTCGAGGGGAACATATGAGTTCATATTCGATGGTTTTGTAGATTTTATTAAGACAAAACTTTCAACTTATAGATTAAAGATCGATAAAATAGTTATAGAATATCTACTAAATAATCTAGATTCTCCCGATTCTTTGGTCCGACTGCCTGAAATATACAATAAGACGGGTAAAAAAGATGACCTTTTAAAATTATTATCTAATGAGAGATGGAATCAACTTTTGATTGCCACAGAAAAAATCAGTGTAGTAAGTCGTGTTTCAGGCTATACACTAGAAACAATACAAGATGAAGTAGAGAATAAGTATATCCCTTCAATACTAAAATATTCAGTGTTAAAATCTGCTCTGAAAGAGTTAAACCGTTCAACTGTATGGCAATACGAAATAGCGGCAAGCCTTGTTTTAGAAGATTATATAGGAGCAGAAAATCTAGCCAATATAGCCTTTCTAAAAGAAGATAGATTAAAAATGTATGCTTCAATTGCAAAAGCTTATATAGAGAAAAAAGAAAAAGTGCCATTTGAAATACATCGAAAAATCGAAGTGCTATTTGAAGATATAGATACAAAAAAAGACTTTAAAAATATAAAAGAATCGGCTGTTGAAATCGCTTCTTTGCTAATGTATTCAAATCCTAAATTAGCATTTAAATTGATTGAAGATTTAGCAGGTGACATTACCAATAATGATAATGCTTTCGACTGGGCCTTAGCTCAGATTTCTCTTTCTGTTCATTCAAATTTAGAAAAATTAGAAGACGTATCCAAAGAAGATATTAATACTAAAGTTTACTCAAAAATACGCAATCCTAAAATTAAAGAATTTACAGACGCAATTTTATATCTTTCTGAAAATCAAACATCGGAGCAGATTATAGAGAAGATTCAACAATTAGAAAGTACAAGTCAGAAAATGTTTCTGATCAGAAACTGGATAAGCAACAACAAAGAAGATAATAAAGTTGATGACGTTATTGAACTAGGGTTAAGGTTGGTTGTAGATAAAAGTGATAAATATGTACCCAAATCGGGTGATTATAAAATTTTTGCGTTACCACTACCATATCTTAAAGATAAAGCCAAGGTATATGACTTTATCGAAAAAATCGAACAATATACGATTTCCATAGAAGCCAACTCTGCAACGATCGATTTGTTAACAATTAAACTTTTTATAGTTCGATCGATATGTAATTTTGAATTCGAAAAAGGTGAAGAAAAGCTATTAGATATATTCACAGAAATTGATGATTTATGTGATTTAGCCCTAAAATGCACTTGTCTCGCTATCTATGCAAATGAAGCAACCAAGATTGTAAATATACACCAAGATAAAAATCTTGATATGTATTTGGATACCGCAAGGGAAAACATAAAAGGAAATATTGACAAAATACTTGAACAAACTGCCTCTCATTTTGAAATAGTACAAAGCATAATTACAAATCTGGTCCGATTATATCCAAATGAATCAATTAACATTTGTAAGAAACTCAATAAGTCTATTGATAGAGATAATGCCTTCCTAGAATCCCTGTCCACGTATTTAAGTCAAAAAATTGACAAAATTGAACTCAATATCGTGGATGAGTTGCTAAACAGTATTGCGGATATAGATATTCAAAAAATTGCAATTTCAGAGATTGTGAATAGGCTAGAAAGAATTGAAGAAAACACTAATACCGATGTATCAAAATATTTTAAGTATTTTGATAGAGTTGATAATCTCTTCGACAACAGAGCAAAATGTATCCTATATGTTAAAATTATATCAATTTTTGAGCAGAATGATAAAGATTGTGAGAGTTTTAGCAATAAGTTGCAAAGCACTTGGACAGAATTAGAGGAATCTGTTTACAAAATAGAGCTAGGTTACGAAATCGCATATAATGCAGCCTTCTTAAAAGATAGAAATTTAGCTAAGAAAATATTGCAATTAGCAAAAAAAGAAAAAGAAGAACCTTCATTATTGTTAGACTCACCAAGTACAACCACTGTATTTGCATCTATCATTGAAATACTTATAAGACTTTTTAGTGGATTGGTTGTTAAAAATCTTTATCAAAAAGAGGACATTGAAAATATTGACAGAATTATTAGCTCTTTACCATCGGAAAGGCAACAAATGAATCTATGGTCGTCTTTAATTCTTCTAGTTAAAAGAAAATCATCACAAAACGAATCATTAATAAAGACACTTATAAATTCTTATATTATACCGAAGTTATCTAAAATTAGAAACAAAAACGAACGTATAGATACAATTATAGATATAATAGTTGCGCTGTACTTTAATGACAAAAGTTTGCCTAATCTTGAAGAACTTCCAAGTTCCAAATTACAAGATGTAGCTCTCTCGAAAATTTGTAAATATCTATTTAGCAAATGTTTACCAGAAGAACTTTGTAATGACAACAATGAGGGTTATAATGTGGATTATGATACCATTAAAAACATCTTAGAAATTACAAATAGAATGAGTAATGACTATTTTATTGCTTCTCAGATTATTGAGATTCGTAAATCGGTACTATCTAAGAATACAAAAGTTAGTTTACAACAAAGAATAGATATTAAGAGGGAATTTGAAAAAATTGCTACTAATAAGTTACCTGACAAAAATAATATTAGACACAATGGATATAAAATTTTAGTAAAAGCAAATGCTTTAGCGATACAATCTAAAAGCAAATGGGAAGAATGGAGTATCATTTTGCAAGAAATTGAAAATATACCAAATTTATCCGACAAAATATTTATGTGGGATTCAGTGGCTGAACTTCTACCAGATGAATTCTCTAAACATAAAAGGGAATTAATTGAGAAGGCTGTTGACTCTACATACAAACTACCGTCATTTTTAGATACTGTGGGCAGGATCGAAATGATTTTCTATACTTTATACAAAAAAAGCATAGCTGGAGTTGGATTAAGAACTTTGTTGGAAGATTTTATAAAAGTCATTAATAATAATCCTCATAGCCCATTTCTAAGAGAAAATTACAAAAGTATTCTTGATGTTGCCTTTTCTATCGACCCTATTATTGCTAAAGCTTTAGTTAACTCATTTGACAAAGATGTTGCGAGGCTCAACACTGGGACATATTTAAATAATCATTTAAATCTTATAGAATTTCAATCTAAGCTTGAAAAGAAAGTTGAAGGTAAGAAAACTGAAAGACAGCTATTAGAAGAAAATAATCAATATTTCTTTGATGTCATAAATAAAAAACTTGCAAAATTAAATGCTTCAAAAATCCCTAACGATGGATATTATCCAAAAGATCTAGTCTATCAATTAAAAATTGCATCTGAATATTCTATTTATAAGAGTCAAAATGCCTTTTATTACTTTATTGAACGTTTAAATATATTTTACCAAAATACAAATGAAGCACAAAAACTAATACGAAAATCCTTTATGGAGCTTGTTGATGTTTGTAATTTAGTCAAACTACTTTCAATACGAAATGCAGAAAAAATTAAAAGCTTATTAGATGTTTTAAATTTTAACAATGAAGACATTAATGACGGAAAAGATAAGGTTGATGATGAAACATATTCTACAATCATCAACTTATTAAAGAAAGGAAAAACAGCGAAAGAAATTGCAAGTTTTCTTGAAATTGATGTTGAACTAATTAATTCTATTGAAACAATAGCGTGATAAAACTATATTTAAAACAACAAAATAATTGGATTCAATTCATTATTCAATTTAATTATTATTAAAATTATTTCCAACAAACTTAGATATTATAGATAAAAAAAAGGATAATACGGAAAATCCCAAACGGCGTAGAATGAAGCCGGGAAAATGAGCTTATCTTTCTTATGCCATACACCTAAATCAATTTAAAAATTGAACCAAACAACATATTTATAAAAACATTTACATGAACCGTTATATTCTAACTCTAATAATATTATTTTTTACTCTTTCGGGATGTAAGAAAAAAGAGGAAAGTCCTGAATTTTTAGATGAGTACTCTTATGAAGTTGCCTGTGAATCTTGTGATATTGAATACACTAATCAAGAGGGAAACACTCAGAAAGTAATTAATAATCGTGGTGCTTGGACATTTACTATCAAAATTAAATTACATATTGATTTAACTCTAAAGATAACATCCAAGTCCACATCCCTACCTTATATTAGTGCTTACATAGTAAAAAATGGTGAGGTAATTTATGGAGACTTAGGTTATACTTACCTAAACCTTTCTTATAATACAAGATCAGGAAGAGGCAATATAACATACGGAAGTAATAACAACGGTAACAACGGAGGCGGTAGCGGTAGCGGATCTGGAGGAGGAACTTCTACTCCTACCTCTTCAGTTTGTGGAGCAAAAAACAAAACAGGTGGTTATTGCAAAAGAGTAGTCGTTGGAGGCGGAAGATGTTGGCAACATAAATAATAAAGTATGACTATAAACCTAATAAAAGAAGAAAAAACAACAAGTGAATAAACCTAAACATACCTTTAAGATTTTTATAATAGTAATATTTACATTGCTGTGTAGTTCCAAGCTTTTTGCTCAAACACAATATGCCACTACCACTGAAGGTAGAAAGGTTATTCTAAAAGCTGATGGCACTTGGAAATACGTGGATGAGACTGTAAACCGTTTTTCTTCGTCCAGTAATAACACCTCTTCTTCTGCAACAAGAAAAAGTTATTCTTCTTCTAAACCAAGTAAACAGTCTAACAGGAGAAATTACACAAGGGGTCCTCGCGGAGGTTGTTACTACATTAACAGTAGTGGTAATAAAACTTATGTAGACAGGAGTTTATGTGATTAAAAGAAAAGATTATAAAAAACGAAACCCGGAAGTTTGAAAATTGTTTCTAGCAACAACTGAGATGAGCAATCCAACGACAAGAATAAGTTTTATAATAAGTATTATATATACAATTGAATCCAGTGCTAAAAACTGTTGAAGTAGTACATTATTTTCCCTATATTAACTAAACATTTACCAAACTCTTGTAGTTGATATAACGTATAATAAATGTAAGTTTGCAAACCAAATGGCAGCGGCAGAACAAATAAAAAGCTTAATAAAATCTTTTGGAGATGGAGATGAAGACCGTTTCTATGCTACAGCTATGCAAATTGCTGCCTCGGAAGCTCGCCGTGGGCACACTACATTAGCAGATGATTTAAAGAAAATAATAGATAAAGCCAAACTTAGTAAAACGAAACAAGCTACTGTTGTTAAACAATTACCTGTTAATGTTGCTCAAAAAGAGTTGAGCGACTTACTAGAACTGATACAGCCTAGTTCCAAACTAAAAGACATGGTACTTTCGCCATACGTAAAAAATGCGCTACAAAGGGTTCTGGATGAACAACGTAAAGTAGATCTTTTGGAAAGCCACGGGCTTAAAGCCCGTAAAAAACTACTTTTTACTGGTGCCCCAGGTTGTGGAAAAACAATGAGTGCTCATGTGTTAGCAGGAGAATTAAGCCTTCCTCTGTTTGTAATTCGTTTGGATGGCCTAATAAGCCGCTATATGGGTGACTCTATCGCGAAGCTACGCCTCATTTTTGACACCATGTACAATTTCAGAGCGGTTTACCTTTTTGATGAGTTTGACAGCATAGGCACCACCCGTTCTGCTGGTAATGAAATTGGTGAAATAAAAAGAGTATTAAACAGCTTTTTACTTCAGATAGAAAAGGACCATTCGAATAGCTTGATTATTGCTGCAACCAATATACCTGAGAGTTTAGATAGTGCTCTATTTCGAAGGTTTGACGATATCATAAACTATCCTTTACCCACACAGGAAGATATTCTTAACCTTTTAAAATTAGAGTTAGCAAGTTTCAATGTTGCTGATAACCTAAATCTTGTTGATATTGCGCAATACTCTTTAGGACTTAGCTTTGCAGATGTACACAGAATATGTAGCGATATCGTCAAAGACATGTTGGTATATGGTATAGAAGAAGTTTCTAAAGACAGAATTTTTGGCTATATTGACACCAGGAAAAAGCCTTTTTAAACTAATTCTGTCAGCCTATGGCTAAACAATTACATGAGCATCTTTTTTTAGCGGATGATTTTACCTCTAAACTACCTTATACTTCACTCTCTATCGGAGGTCCTTTAGTTAAAGCCCGTAGTGGTATCAATAAAGAAAAACATGGAAATTTTGTAAAAACACGTTTTGAAGAAGCAATTAGTGATTTTCGTGAAGGAAGAGATGAAACAGATTTTGTTTATTTGGTTTTCAAATCAGCTCTAAGCTTTGAGCTGGACATAAATAAATTTGATGATAAAAATTCTTTTAGAATTGCATCCGTAAAAGTTTTACAAACAACAGATGAGGAGGGTCAAACGATAAACTATTACGAAACGGCAGTATTTTTGGCTAGAGACTCTATAAATACCTTTTTAAAAAAAATAGAACAATATCTAACACAGTTTACTCCTAAAAGTAAGGGCACAAAACCTAAAAATCTTACCTTAATAGCTAATATTGATGACATAAGAGCAGCTACTTTACATAGCTTTTGGCAAGAGCCTGAAATTCCTTTTCCAAACACTAATGAAAGTATATGGTGGGAGGTTTGGTTAGACCGTAACGAAAAAGAACAAGACAACACTACATTACTAAATTTACTAAAAAGCGAAGGATTGCAGATTGGCAGCCAGTGGTTAAAATTCCCAGAACATAGCGTTGGACTGATTAAAGGAAGCGCAAAACTTTTAGGAAAAACATTATTATATACCGATAAGCTTGCTGAATTAAGAAAACCTAGAGAAACGGCAGACTTTTTCACTTATCTTTATCGTACCGAGCAAAATGAATGGTTGAATGATCTAGTTTCAAGAGTAGAAAAGTATACAGATGGCAGTAGCATTTCTGTATGCTTATTGGATTCTGGCGTAAATATAGGCAACCCAGCATTAAGCAATTTAGTTCCAAAAGAAAACTTGGATAGTGTAATTCCTGAAGTAGGTGTTGCAGACACCTCTACCCTTTCAACTGGTCACGGAACGCCAATGGCTGGTTTAATTTTGTACGGTGATCTTACTGATGTATTAGAAAGCAAAGAAAATATTCGTATTTATCATCACCTGGAAAGTGTGAAACTGATTAGCGAACAACATCCACATGATCCTCTGAACTATGGCTATATCACCAAAGAAGCTGTGGCAAGAGCCGAGATTATTAATCCTGCAAATAAACGTATTGTTTGTTTATCAGTAACGGAAGATAACCCCAGCCATAGAGGTACACCGACGGCGTGGTCTGCAACTATTGACCAGCTTTCGTTTGGTACTGTAAAAGATCATAACAATAATACATTATTCTTAGTGTCATCTGGTAACATGCTGGATGAAGAGCGGGTGAATTACCCCTTATCTAATAACGATTGCAGTATTAATTCGCCAGCGCAGGCTTTTAATGCTATTACAGTAGGGGCTTATACTTTGAAAGATTTGATTGATTTTGAGCGTCACCCGGAATCTGAATTACTGGCCAAACGGGGAGCTATGTCACCTTGTAATACCACATCGATAAGTTGGGAAAAATCGTGGTGCCGCAAACCCGATTTAGTGATGGAAGGAGGCAATCAAGCGCTACAATATGAAGGACTTCTAACTCCTGATTCATTACAATTGTTAAGTACCGCAAAAGGTAACACATTAAATTGGCTTGCAGCTTTTGGAGATACCAGTGGTTCTACCGCGTTGGCAAGTAGATTTGCTGCATCGCTGTATTATCGATATCCTTACCTCTGGCCAGAAACTATTCGTGGTTTAATGATTCATTCCGCAGATTGGACACCGCAAATGTTAAAAGCATTTGGCACAGATAAGACACACCTCAACCATTTGGCCAGCGAAGAAAAACAAAAGCTTTTACAAACCGTTGGCTATGGAGTTCCACAACAAGAAAGGGCTATCTATAGTGCTAACGATTCTCTTACACTTATTGCCGAAAGAATTCTAAAGCCATTTAAACTAGAAGATAGTAGGATTAAAACCGAAGAATTTCATCTCTTTGAACTACCCTGGCCAAAAGAAGAGCTGGGAAGACTCTTTAGTGCTCCTGTTCAATTAAAGATTACGTTATCTTACTTTATAGAACCTAATCCCGGAAACAAGCGTTATGCCAATGCAAACAATTATGCATCTCATGGATTACGATTTAAGATGATAGATAGTAATGAGACGCTTCCAGCTTTCAAAGGACGCATAAGTAAAGCTACACAAGAAGAGCTATATGAAAAAGAAGGAGGCGAACGAAACTGGTTACTAGGTGACAAAATAAGAAATAAAGGTGCTGTACATAAAGATATTTGGGAAGGAACTGCCACAGAGTTAGCCTCTCGAAATGTTCTTGCTGTTTATCCGGTTGGAGGTTGGTGGAAAAGCCGCAAGAAACTGAAACGTTATGAAAACAGTGTGAGATATAGTATTATAATATCTATAGAAACTCCTGTCGTTGATGTAGATATCTACACTCCCGTTTTGAATCAGATTAAGATTAGTATTCCCGTTAAATTGTAACTATGTCGTTTATCACTGAACAAAATGATTTAGAGAAAAAACAAAAAATAGAAGAGTACCGAATGGTTTTACAAAATGCAAAAAGCACATATAGAGACATCGCTATAACTCAACTATCAATAGCTAATAATTTACTACTTACTTTAGCTATAGGTTTTTTAACATTTAATTTTGATACCAGTAAAAAAGTACTAATAGATTTAAAAAGCTCTATTGATTGGAATATTTGTTTTTATATCCTTTTTGTTATAAGTGGCGTGGTATCCATAATCTGCGGAATCGCTGTAATATTTTCACGTTTATATGATTTTAAGATTACTAGATATATAATTAAAATTAGATTAAGAATACTGAATAAATATGGTATAAAATTAGAATACAATAATTATCCTTCGCCCTTCTTAAAAGAAGAATTAATAACTTTGTTTACCGTATTTTTTAAAAAGACTAAGCCTATTCACAACAAGTTCGTAAATAACTATCAAATTCATAAAGTAGAATTTAATCAAGAATTTGAAAAATTCAGAAAGCTCTCGGCAGTATTAGGCAAAATATCTATACATTTTACAAAATTGCAGGCTTTGTTCCTAATAATAAGCATTCTTGCATTTGTTATCTGTTTTATTTCATAATTATTCTTTAACTAGTTATTTGATTTCGGCTTCAACTCCGTTTGAAAATTAAATTTCACGTAATGAGAAAAAGACACTTCCGCACATTTATCAAAAAACACTAAGTACTCAGATCTGATTTTCTCATCCAAGACGGGGTTTTGTTCTATAATTCCCTTTAATTCATTAGGATTCTCAAACATATCTATAATTTGAGGGACAATACCTACTAAAGCTCTATCATGAATTTCAGTTTTAATACTATCTATCAAAAAGTATTTTGGATCTTTATTTTTAATATGATTTTTTAAAATAAGTATTACCTTTTCTTCAAAGTGCCATTTACTATAAACCATACCTGGCTCTGGAGCAGGTTCCGTATATTCATGTCTTATCCCATATAACATCCATACTGCATTTTTATCTAAACCGTATGCATCAATATAAGTTTTAAAATATCCTACCTGATAGTCTACTAATTCATTTACTGGTATAATAAAATCATCATTATGATGCTTAATATCATAAATTAATTGATTTTCAAAAAGAAAAGTCGGTTGTGCTGTACTGAAAAAATTGGATATAAATCTTTTATAGGACTCTTTATCTCCATCAAAGAAAGTATCGATAACACTTCCTCTATAGTCCAATATCAAATATCTAAGCTCTTGGTAATTAAACGACGTTGAAGATGTTTTTGCTACATATTTTGGTCCTAGATAAAATAATGTGCTAATCAGCGTTTTAAAACTTCTTTTATCTTTAGGTTTTTCCTGTAATAATCTAGTGAGAATACTTTTATGCAAGCCCTTAGAAACACAGGTACTGATAAATTTATATAATTCTTTACCTCCGGATTTAATCGCATAGGAGAATTCTTTTTCTGAAAGATCATACGCAGAAATCCTGTATTTGAAATAAATCTGATAGAATAATGGATAACTAATGGCATTCTGTACACGAGGAAGACTATATTCGTCAGCAGAAAATAGCCTCCTAAACATTACGTCTATAAGCTCTATATCAAAGCTGTTCAAATCACCTAAATCCGTAAGATGCTTATATAATTGTGTGGTTCTTTTATTATCACCCGTCTGTTTATCGTGGTACCGAATACAATAATATTCTTGATGGGAAGCCCCGGAATATTTTAAATACAAGAAGTTATCGCTATACTCATACAACAAATCGTAAACAGCAGGAAATCTAAATTTAATTAGCTCCAAAAGAAAAAGATTTTCAAAATCAACTTCACCCCTCAATAAGTTGTAGGCAATACGGAATCCATTAACAAACTTGACAATATCTCTGAAATTCCTAAATACTTTTCCATAAGAATGCTCGTATGGATTTTTAATTCCATAATGAATAATTCTTTCTTCAAAAGACTCTAAATCAAGCTCATTAATATCTTTATTTATATGTTCTATCAATATGTTTATTAAATCATCTACTTCGCGCTTGGGTAATGGTATTTCCAGTTGAAATATTTTGTCTAAATAAGTAGCATTTCCTTTTCGATTTAATGTCTTTATGGCTTCTAACACATAAGCCTTGTCATAAGCAACGAGATAAAAAACATTGGAGAAATCTGCCGTATTACGAATCAAACGTAAAACTTCCATGATTTCATCATTATACAATCTATCGAGATCATCTATAACTACAATAATCTTCTTACCGGTAGCATTAATCATTTTATTAATCTGCTCATGTGCAGTGCTTTGAGATGATCTGCTATAAATAGAATCAATGAATCCTAATCTATTAACTAAAGAATTGGAAACATCATCAACTCTGCGTAGCTTTCTTGAATAACTATAAATCAACGAAGAAAGATTAGAATTAAGACTGACAACTTTTTCGGATAAAACATCAAAAAAATCTTTTGGTATGTTTGAAGCATTTTCTGAGCTCCAAGGGTTAAAATGGACAATTTCCACCTTGCTTTTATCCATTTTGTTTACTATTAATCTTAAAAAAGAAGTTTTTCCACTGCCATATTCTCCTAAAACACCTATGGCAAAGGACTTTTGGTTTTTTGTTTTTAATATGTGACTCGCAATTTGCTTTGCCATGATTCCTCTATTAAAACTATCCTCTTCATCGGTTGTGATGGGATTATCTTCTAAGAATCCTTGATCCTCAGGAAAAAGTTTTTCAGCAACTGGTTTTCTTCTTATGCCTGATAAAATTGTAGCCGTAACTAAACTTATTAAAGGGAAGTCCCAAATTTTTAAAATATTAGAAAAAGATATATTATAAAAAATCCAGCTATCAGAAAGTCGTTGAAATAAATAAAATATAAAGCACGCAATACTCGCTTTTAATAAAGTTTCGAATGCTATATTTTTACTTGCCCATCTCGTAAATAAAAATGCTAATATAATTAATAAGATCTCATTGAAAATAGTCACTTGAAAGTGGGTGAAAAGTAGTTTTACTATAAACCTATTTAATAGTCTTTCTATAGGTATACTTAAAAAACTTAATAGGGCAATATAAATTAGATAAACTGTGGTTATGCTTTTTATATTGCTATCTGATGCATTAAATTTCATAATTTAGTATATTAATTCGATTTAACTCGGCATTTAGGTGATATTATTCAACCTCTGAGCACACTTTCATAAAACTAACACCTAAATCAGATATTATAAAAACATTCGTTGTAGGACTATGGGTTTTCAAGTCTTTAATAAGCCTTAACCTCATCAAATTATCTACTATTATTGCGTTACGATTATCCAACTCTACGAGATCTTTTAAATGTAAAGGACTTAGGCGTTCATTATAAAAATAGCTAAAAGACCTCCTATCTCATCTAGAACAGGTTTTACGATAGATTGTAAAAACACCTTATAAGATTCTATTACTACCCCAGTTGTTGTTGCTTCTATCATAGTTTATATATTAAATCAGTTCATAAATTTATTTGGGTAGTCGAAACCTCACGAGCATTTTAAGAGGAGATCTTACCACCTCTCCTTTACGTTTACCAGGTATAAATTTCGGTCCAGTTTTAAGTAATCGTAAAGCTTCTGCATTACATTCTTCAGTGAGACCCAGTGAGATTTTCAGGTCGCTTAGGCTTCCGTCTTTTTCTACAATAAAATCAACCACTATCCTTCCATAGGTACCAGTTTCTATCGCAGCTTTCGGGTAAATCATATTCTTTTCAATGTATTTTTCGAAAGCTTCTGTACCGCCAGGAAAAGATGGCGGTATAAAATCTACATTGGCATTATCTCCCGGTACTGCAGCCATACCCAAATTAGGTGCCTCAATATAAATTTGACTGCCATAATCTGGGAAATCATTCAAATTGGCAGGCTTTACATTGTTAATTTTCACTTGCTGAAGTGTACTCAACATCATTTGTGGTTTTCCTTGGTATTCTACTATTTTACCTGTAACCGTCAAGTTTCTGTTATTTAATATCTTCGCTGGATCTATGATAAATTTCCTTAAATCCGCTTTCAAAATAACCAATGTCAATAATTGATTGGGATAATGTCCCCCTATGTTCAATAACGTTACACTATCTAATGTTTTAGTGCTGTAAATGGAATCTGTTACAGTCACCGTCTTACCTACATATTGCATGGCTTCTTCTGCTTTTATTGTTGGAGATTGAGCCTTGACAGCTAGAGGCAATATGACTATAAAGAATAGGTTTAGTAAAGTTTGTTTCATATTATAAAATTAAGGATAAATTACATTTCCAATACTAAATTAAAGTTAAAACACATGGCATTTTGGTGGGTAAACCATCAGCCAACATTTAAAAATGATTTTGAGAGTGGCTTACGATTAAACAATGATTTATAATGGATTTCGAGTTGTTGAGCAGTAAATTGAAACTTTTCACTAATTATTAAACAATAGGCTTTAGTATTTTTAACGAGCTTATTCAAAGTATCAATATCAGCTATAGCCTTATGAATTTTTTTATGATAGAAAAAAACTTCTTTCTCATTCATTATTAGATTTAATGGCCTTCTATCTCGAGTTTCAAAGTCTATTACAGCGAGAAAATAATCTCTCAATTCGTTTAAATCGTCAGGATCGCCTTCTGCAAAACAATTCTCATAAAACTTACGTCTTATTGAAAGCCATCTCGTTAGCGCCTGATTGGGTGTTTGCTGACATAATTTCATATCTACGTCGCCTGTTTCCTCGAATGCATCTTTTAAACTAATATTTAATCTATCAATAATTCTGATTGCCTCAGCTTGAAAGTTTCCCAAAAGCGGAAACATTCTTTCTTGCTCAATTCTAATCGTAGAAAGGGAATTGTACAAATTATCGAAAGCATGTATTCGTTTCAACTCGCCCCAAATCCTTATATTCTCAAAACCTACGAAAAAAGCTTTAAAGCTATTATTGTAAGAAATATCCTTATAATTATCTAATGCGGAACACGCCCTTACATGTGCATTGAAATTGGGGCCACTTTTGGCTTTAATTTGACTTTCAAACAATTTGATAGCCTCTGCCTGTTCAATTAGGTATGCTCTAAAAATCAAATAATTTCTTCGAACTATTTCCCGCACTACTCTTCTTTCTCTAAATCTACCTACTGCTTTTAACGTTTCATTAATTATAATCCCTAAACAGAATACAGATAACGAAACAATAATAGTTGCTGTTGGATTTTTTTCTATTCCAAGATAATTAGAAAGCCAACTGATAAATTCACTCATAAAAAATAATTTCAAACAATCCTTCCTAATTTAAGTGTTCTGAAAGGCAACTTAAATACATGATGGACACCGTGGATTTCGTCCGAAATACTAGTACTTTTTGTTGTTCAACGCAGCGGACTCTTACTCAAACCTAACCAATACGGAATGATATGCCCTCACCACTTCTCCCCTATGCATAGCAGGTTTAAACTTTGTACCTGTTTTCACTAAACGTAAGGCTTCTTCATTGCAACCTGGTTCTAACCCTCTAATTACCTTTATATCTGATAGACTTCCATCTTTTTCCACGATAAAAAGCACCTGTACCCTGCCTTTTATACCAAGCTCCTTTGCTTTTGTCGGATATTTGAGATTTTTAGTCAAGTAGTCTAACCATGCTTCCATCCCTCCTATATATTGCGGTGGTGTTTCGGGATTGGATACGGGATCGTCCGCATCAGCAATAACGGCATTGATAGGTTCATACATATTCCCGCTCTCATCTATTCTATTAATTTCCCTATATTTTTGTTCCGTTATGATCTGTTCAGGACTTTTAACCACAATCTGCAATGATCCATTACCTTTAGAAATTCCTCCCCTAGCACATATTCTCTTATTGTTATACGCTGTAGGATTAAAGCTAAACTTTTGCCTATCTTCTTTAAGAATAACCAGTGTTAAGGGCGCGTTAGGATAGTTGCCTCCTAAACTTACATATGTCGCGCCTTCAAGTATATTAATGTTATATACAGAGTCACAAATACTAATATTTTGTCCTACAAATTGACTAGCTTCCTTAGCTGTAACAATAGCGTTCTGCGCCTTCATACTTGTAGATATGACTAAGAAGAAGAATAGGTGTAGTAAGGTTCGTTTCATAGTATAAAGTTAAGGATAAATTATATTTCTAATATTACAAATTAAAAAATATTAAAATCTGAGTACTTGTTTCTCACAAAAGATAACTATATATCTAAACATACCTATATTTACAGTAATCTTTAAAACAACACATGGCATTTTGGTGGGTAAACCATAAACAAACATTTAAAAATGAATTTGAGGGTGGCTATATATGGTCACCTATGGTAAATAAAAATGGAAGCTATAATCAAGCTTATACTAATCTTACTTTGGCTCGGGTTGGAGATATTGTATTTTCCTATGCAGACACTTTTATAAAAGCCATTGGTGTAGTGGAAGAAAATTATATAGAAGCTGCTGTCCCGCCTGAATTTGGTGCTACTGGTGCTCAATGGAATAATGATGGCTATCTGGTAAAAGTAAACTGGACAGCTCTTTCTAATCCTTTAAAACCAAAAGATTATATTCAATATATCAAAGACCTATTACCAGACAAATATTCACCTATTCAGCAAAATGGAAATGGTAATCAAGGAATTTATCTAGCTGCTATAAATTCCCAATTGGGAACATTATTGTTAGATTTAATTGCTCAGCATAATCATGACATTAACATTGATATAGAAGAAGCCGAAAAAGAAGTGGATGAAGTAGAACAAGTAAAAACGATTGCAGCTTCTAACATCAGTGAAACAGAGAAAGAGCAATTGATTAAAGCTAGAAGAGGCCAAGGCTTGTTTAGAAACCGAGTAATTAATATTGAGAAGAAATGTAGAATTACCGGCTTAACCAATACGTCTTTTTTAATTGCTAGTCATATCAAACCATGGTCGATATCCTCATTTGAAGAAAAACTGGAAGGTAATAATGGCTTATTGCTAAGCCCTCATATAGACCGGTTATTCGATAAAGGCTTTATAAGTTTTTCTAATACAGGTGATGTTTTGCTAGCCGGTAAACAGATTGAACCTATCATTAGTAAATGGCATATTCCCTTAACCAATGTAGGTTCTTTTAATAACCTGCAAAGAGTGTTTTTAGAATACCATAGGGATATTGTATTCGAGAAAGCGAAATCTATAGCGTTTAAATAGCTATGTTGAAAGTTGCCTGTGCCATTATATTTAAAGATAACAAAGTGCTTATTGCCCAACGGAGCGAAAGCATGACTTTGCCCTTAAAATGGGAATTCCCCGGTGGTAAGATTGAAACTGGTGAGACTATGGAAGAAGGTTTAAAACGGGAGATTATGGAGGAGCTTAATATTAATATATCGGTTGGAAAGGCGCTTAGTGTTGTTGAACACCATTACGCAGATTTTTCTTTACACCTCTACCCTTTTGTATGTGCCTATCTGGATGGTAATTTAGAAGCTAGGGAGCATGCGCAGGTAAAATGGGAGTCTTTGGCTAATTTAGAGGAGTATGATTGGGCAGAGGCGGATTTGCCGGTGGTGAAGGAATTGCTACTTTCTAATCCATAAGTTTTATAGTAGAATTAATGCGAGCTAAAAAAATACGAGGATTAAAACGGAGACACCGGGAATTAGAATCCTGGGTTAAATTCCATGAGGAACTAGACATGGCCAGACTTAAAGAAAATGGTTTTGTATATGCAAAAGCTAAAATTGGCCCATGGTCTAATCTTTTCAATGAATCCTTATATCCGAGTAATTACCGAAAAGCATTATTTTCTTGTCTATTAGACTTCTACATCAGTTGGAAGAAGACACTGGATAAAGAATTTGATTCCTATTATTTAAAAATATGGCTGAGTTTCCCAAAATTTATTGAGTCGCAAATTGTTTGTGCGATAGGAGAACGTATACCCTATTATAACGATATTTTTGAATCCTGTGATCCTCAACCTGACTTTCCAATTTCTGCTTTCAAGAATGACGAGTTAAGAATAAAGCGCTTTAACTGGACAGCCTATTACGATTATGATTATTATCCGGAAAGCGATTACTTAAATCTAAATGCTGATCGTTTTCTAAGCCCCGAAGACTTTTATGCAGAAAAGAGATTCTACAAAAAGTTGTTAAAAGATAATGTTCCTTATAAAATGATTCCAGATACTGGAGAGCGACTTTTTTATAAGCAAAGAGGCTACATTTGGGCCGGCGAATTAATAAAATAGTTTTTTGTTTTATGCACCAGATTTCGAGGGCCTCAATCTGACGTTGGTCATGGATTATATTACAGAGATTGCCGCGTCGTGCCTCCTCGCAATGACATTAAAGCTTATTGGTTTTAGCTCATTTATAATTAACAGATTTCTCCGTTGCGTTGCAGTAAGTACCTTCCTAATATTTTCACAAACAAGGTGTCTCGATATTATCCAGTGCACTTAACAACACTCACCCATCCACATCATACAAATCTGATATAAAATATATTACAACAAAATTAACAACATAAATTGCATGAATTTTGAATTTTATTTCATACATTTGACATATGCTAACGTTAGAGAACCTTAAAAAAAAAATACGCAAAGGCAGGGTATATCGCAGAGAAGATTTAGTAAAATATTCTAAATCTATAGATCGACACCTTGCAGAATTAGTAGAGGAAGGATCGCTCATAAAGTTAGCACAAGGTTTATATTATGCGCCTAAAATGACTAGCTTTGGTATAGCTCCACCAGACGAAGATGAACTTATAAAAGCATATCTTAAAGGGGATGATTATTTAGTAACATCGCCAAATTACTACAATGCTTTAGGACTCGGCACTACGCAACTATACAATACCAAACGTATATATAATCACAAAAAACACGACAATGTGACGCTCGGCAATAGAGTTTATGAATTCAGACGTAAACCAAAGTTTCCTAAAAAGCTTTCTAACGAGTATGTAATCGTAGATTTGTTAAATAATTTAAAGAGTCTGGCTGAAGATTACGATCAGATAGTCTATAATTTAAAAAGTAAAATAAAATCTTTGGATAGTGTCGCTCTTCGTAGGAATGCTAGTCGATATGGATCTATAACGGCCAGGAAAATAATAGAAAAACTAGTTTAACAGCATGTCTTCTATTTATCTTCATGAACATAAAGATTTCAAAGACTTATTAAGCATCGACTCTGAGAAACGCGGTGTAGATCCTTTTCTTACTGAAAAGGATTATTGGATTATGCATTGCCTATATGGCCTGCAATTGCTTGGTTTACAATTTGAACTCAAAGGAGGTACCTCTTTATCAAAAGCTTACCAAGTTATTGATCGTTTTTCCGAGGACATCGACATTCATATTCATCCAAATCCGAAGTTGGGTATTAATGAAAATCCTAAAAATAATAACCCTAATAACATTCAGAGAAGACTGAAGTTCTATAATGACCTTACCGATCAGATCAGAATAACCGGAATTACGGAAGTACAACGAGACACCACTTTTGATGACCTAAAACAATACCGTAGCGGAGGAATACGGTTATTTTATCCTTCTTTATTTCACACTTTACCAGGAGTAAAAGAAGGTATACTATTAGAGGTAGGTTTTGACATGGTTTCGCCCAATGATCCTATAGATATTTCATCATGGGCCTATGATAGAGCTTCCCAGATAAGTGTTGATATTATTGACAATAGAGCAAAACGAGTACCATGCTATCACATGGGCTACACCTTTGTAGAGAAATTACAAACTATCGTAACTAAGTTTAGAATAATGAGTTCATCAAGCGATATTCAGGTTAATTTTATGCGTCAGTATTACGACATTTATCATTTACTAAAGCAACCATCTGTTCTGGATTTCATTGGAACTAAAGAATATGAAGAACATAAAGAAAGAAGATTCCCCAAAACAGACTACGAAATTCCAATCCATTTGAATCAGGCCTTCCTATTGGAAGATATCACGATAAAAGCGACTTTAAACAAACTTTACAAATCCTCAGCAGGCTTGTATTATAACGGTCAACCTGATTTTGAAATGATGTTAGGGTATATAGCTAAGTTTTTAAATAAATTATAGACTTAAATTCCTAATTGAAAAAGTGTAAAATAGCCAGTAACTCCCCCTCCTCATTGTTATCTTTCAGTTCTCCGGACGCTTTCGGGTAAGTCAAAAGATCTCAGAGATAGTAGCACTAAGTAACTGCACAATTCTATAACTAACAGATTTCTCTATTACATATTATTCCTGTCGGGCGAACAGTAATTATATCCTTAGAAGTAACAAAACTATTTATTAACCGTATAAAAAATACCCGTTTTTAGGTATTTATTTAACAATAGGTTATTTAGTAAATTTACTTAACAATTATAGACTATTTATGAAGCAACTTTTACTTGTATGCATTTTCTTCCTATTGAGTTTAACGATATCTGCCAGGAACGATATTACTGGTACAAGAGCGACTAAGGTAGAAAAAGATTCTATTAAATTTACGAAATCGGGAACGGTGGCCACTGTTCCGATTTTAAAACAGGCTAATAATAAACCTCTTGTGGATAGCAATGGGTTAAAGCAAAATGTAACTAGCCAAACAGAAGCACTTAAAAAGGATATATCCGAAAGGCTAAGGGCAACAGTGAAGAAAATACGATCTAATAAAAGTCTTTATGCATCCTTTTTTCCAACAAGTGGCCCTCACAACATTGATGCTTTACTGGCAGAATACGATAAAGCAATAACCTGGCTGAATACAGACAACAGCAAATTAAACACTACAGGTATTACCGGCCTGATAAAAGCTTCTTTGGAGACAGTAAAAACAGCGGGAAGCTTAATCAACTATGAGCCTAACAGAAAAAGCGCCCTCGATGCTAAAGTATACGTTCCTGAGGTAGCAAATATTTTCTATGCCACCTATTATAATGCTGTTTTGAATGACACAACGAATAACCCCATTTACAATAGCATGAGCAAACTCGATCTGTTTCCTGAAATAAGATCGTTCGCAGAGTTGATTGATAAACTTGAAGAAGAATCAGATAAACCTTTAGGTCTTATATATTCGGCTAATACTAATGCGGAACTGACTGCCCATACTTTGTATAAGTTGTTTGAGGAGAAATGGATCGGGCAACTTTTATGGCTCAATAAAGGAGAACCGCAACTGAACCCTTTCGATCAGACAAGTAAAGCATTATTGGCTCAAAACCCGGGATGGACTGACGACCCTGAAAAAACCTACCAAAGGTATCTGGATGGTGTGATAGAACGTAAAATAAAAACCGACACCACTGCCAATTATCAGGCATTTAAAAAGCTGTTGATTGAAAAAAACACGTTAAAAAATCGCGAGCTATATGCTGATATAAGAGATTCCCTGGAAACGGTAGCCAGTAAGCAACTGGAAGTCCTTAAAACCAATTATAAACTGCTTAATCATCTGATTATACCTACAGATTCTTTGGAAAACATCAGAATAATTGATGCGAATAAAAAGGCTATAGAAGATGTAATTGTAGACTTAGATTTCTTTGGAACAAACAAAACGCTGAATTTCCTGGTACATAACATACGATCTAACCAGCAAGTTAAACTGGTAAATACAGAAAAGAAGACTATTGCCGCAGAGGGGAAAACAGAACAGACTATTGGAGACCTAATCGGTCAGGCTGCCAGTGTTTACACCCTACTAAACCCGCATGTGTCTTTATTAAGCGGAATTAGCAAAAATGTTGTTACTCCAAAAAAGCTAACACAGGAAGAACTTAACATCATAAGTGGACTGAAATCATCACTTCCAAAAGACTACATAATCGAAGAAATTAAAGCAAAACCCCTGATTTTAAAGAAAGCTAAAGATTATTTATTGGTTTTAGAAACTGGTACCCTCCCACCAGATGCACTGGAAATGGAGAAAAGTAGCGCTCCGTCGTTCTATTCAAAGCTGTTGAGAGCTGAAACCGGAGACAGCCTTGCTAAGTATACCTATGTAGTTCGCTCCATCACCAAAAAAGATACCACCACGCTGGAAACAATTAAATTTAAAACGGGCAAATATGTCCGATTTACCATAAGTGCAGGTATGGCATATACTTTCAACACACAGGTTATTAACAGAATCAGTCAGGATAGCCACGGTAATACAAGCTTTACCGGTAGTTCTCAGGCATTTCGTGGTACTGCTTTTTTAAATCTGTATTTATTTGGAAAGGGTCTTAGAAAGCCAGATGACCATTTCTTCCCCACGCGTAAATTTGTTTCCGGAAGATTTTTATTGCAGGCGGGTGTTGGTATTCCAAAACCTTTAGAAAACATTTATACGGGAATAGGTTTTAATATGGGACCAGGTTTATTGCTTTCGACCGGAGCACATTGGTATGCTCAAAAAAGATACAATATACAAAACAGTGTATTGATAGACGAACGGAACATTTACCAACCCGGACTGTATATTTCGCTGAGTATTGATCCGGGTAATTTTGCTAAAGCATTGGGACTTTTTGGTGATAATAAATAACAAGACGACATGAAATTTTCTATTATACTATTATCCTCTTTATTGTGCTTGATTTTTACGGGCTGCAGTAAGGCCGATAAATATCCACTGGGCTTTGATAGCTACATTTATGGTAAGCTATACTGGAAAAATGATTTTTTAACTGCGGATAACGAAACCAGAGTGGTTAAAAACAGGAATATATACTTGTCTGCTTCTCCGGGAGACAGCATTAATTATCTATATCACACCCAAACAGATAGTACAGGCAACTTTCTATTTAATGGGCTGAAGGACAAAACAGAATATCTTGTATTTTTTAAAGATACGATAGCCGGAAATCAGTATGTGACTTTTAATACTATAATGCCATCTGGTAGCCCGCAACATTTGAATGCCAAGATTCAAACAAAGGACATTGATGGAGTTTTACTGAATATTATGGATAGCAATGGTGAAGCTGTAAACGCGGCAAACATCTACTTCTTCAGAAGCCGCTTACTTGCCGAAAGTAAGAATACTTCTGAAAGTATATATCATATTAAAAGCAATGCCTTTGGAGAGGCCCTAAAAACCCGCCTTGCTATTGGTACCTGGTATGTATATGTTAACTTTAAAAGTGAGACTTTAGACTTAAATGCTGTAGAATCCTTTGTAATCAGCAAGAATAACTTAAATAATCTGGAGATTGTGTTGTTACCGTGAGTGGAGAGTTGAAAGTGGTAAGTAGTAAGTAGAAAGTAGTAAGTAGTAAGTGGTAAGTAGTAAGTGGAAAGTGGAAAGTGGAAAGTGGAAAGTGGAAAGTCTCCACCCCACCGTCCTCTTGAGCGATCCCGAATACATTCGGGAGAGTCGAAAGATCTCACATATAGTAGCACCCCCCGCATACATTCCACTTCGTAGCTAACAGAGGTCTCCATTCCGTTTCACTCCAGTCGACATGACTGCGTTAATATAGCTATTGATTCTTCCTTATTTCTTAAAAATATTTATCTTAAACGCTAATTTATCCTGGACAACCTAAACAATTGCACTTGCGTATGACTGAACCTACTATACAAAAACAGGAAGTAAGCGTGACTGATGAAACAGTCATGAGCCAGATTTATATAATTCGTGGACAGAAGGTGATGTTGGATAGAGATTTGGCTAAGCTGTATGGAGTGAAACATTCCGTTTAAACGAGCAGGTAAAACGAAATATATCGAGGTTCCCTGAAGATTTCATGTTTCAATTAACAAAGGAAGAATGGGAATCTTTGACATCGCAAATTGCGATATCAAAAACAGGAAGAGGGGGAAGAAGAACCATACCGTATGTTTTTACAGAACATGGCGTATTAATGCTTTCCAGTGTCCTTAATAGTGAAAGAGCAGTACAAGTTAATATTCAAATTATGAGAATATTTACTAAAGTGCGCCAAATGCTGTCAGATAACACAGAAATAAAACTGGAAATAGCGGAGATTAAGCAGGCCATAAACAAAATAGCAAAAAAACAAGAAGGTCAGGATAAGAATATTTAAGTGATAAGTAGTAAGTAAAAAGTTTAAAGTCCCCTACTCTGCTGTCATATAGAGCTATCTCGAACGCTTTTGCGAGAGCCGATAGATCTTACACATAGTACTAGAGCGGGCTTCGTAATTCCAATTTCTATAGTAAGCAGTAAATAGAAATCGAAAGCGTTTTCCTAATGACTTTATGTTTCCGCTATCTGAAGATGAGTTTAAAATTTGATATTCCAAAACGGAACATCAAGTTGGGGTGGAACAAAAAAAAACCATATGCATTTACAGAGCAAGGAGTTGCTATGCTTTCTGGAATATTAAATAGCGACAGAGCTATTGCTGTTAACTTCAGAAGCTCCTACACCAAATAATAAATTAAAGCAAATTATATTAACTCAATAATTAACGCTTTAAAATCGTTAACGTAACAGAACAGTAAGTTAATAAATAAAAATACCTATATACACTCGCCAATTAAAATATAAAGAAAAAATTTTCCTTAACCTTCTTGTTTATTATTAAATATTACCTCACTTTTGTTATTAGATTATACTAAACCAAACATTGCACCCTATTTATAAAATTATAAACCAGAAGTTTAACATCACTGTTATTATAACGGTTATTTGTTTATTGGCTATTTCTCGCATTTCGGCACAGGAAAACACCCATTTTCTACCTTTCATTTTAAAAGATTCTGTAAAAGCAGAAAAGCTTGCCAATACCTTTAGCTCCTCAATTAAAAATTCTTATGTCCTTCCTGCTGCTATCAAATCGGATTACAGGAAAAACTATCTGGCTATTAGGGAAAATGCAGCGGAAGAAGCAAAATACCTCATTAAATATACCGCCTTATTAGACACCATCATCACCCCCTATTTAGAGCATGTGTTTAATAAAATTATTCTTGCAAACCCTCAATTTAAAAATAACAAGTTGCTGGTTGTACGCAGCCCGGTAGAAAATGCTTTTGCTATGGGCGATGGAACCATATTTTTTAATATTGGCTTACTGGCAGGTTTAAAAAACGAGTCGCAAATTGCCTTTATTATGTGCCATGAATTAAGCCATGGATACTTTGATCATATCCATAAAGGAGTTAACCAATATCTCAGCAATATTTACGATAAAGATCTGCAGAAAGAATATAATAAAATCACCAGAAAGGGATATAACAAAAATAAATTGGTTAAAGATTTAATGATGAAAGTAACGCTTAATCATCTTTACCACAGCAGAAGTCACGAAAGCCAGGCAGACTCTATGGCCTTTTTCCTTATGAAGAAAGCCAATTATGACGTATCACAAGCCTATACCGCATTGGCTTTTTTGGATACTCTGGGAGATCCATTGAAACCGGTTAACCCTACTGCTTTTAACCAGATCAATTGTGAAGCTTTTAACAGACCTGTGAGTGCAGATTACAAAAAGTCGAAATCTATATTTAATGTAAGTGTGGAGTACGACAACAGTGATACTTTAAAAACCCATCCCGATTGTAAGCTAAGAATGCAGGCTATTAAACAATTGATGATACGAACGGGAAATGACACCACCAGGATTATAGCGCAAAACCCCGACGGGAGATTACTAAAAGTAACAAACACCGCAAAATTAGAGAGCCTGCAAAGCTGGTACGAACATGAATATTATGATAAGTCTTTATATTATGCCCTATTGCAGCTTAATAGTAACCCGAATAATAATTACTTAAAATCCCTGATACTACTCAGTTTATACCAGTTAAAGTATCATTTGGAAAAACATGAGTATTCCGACGTAGTATCTAATACCAGCTTAAACAATCCGGAAAGCTTAAACAACTTTTTAGACTTTCTGCATACCTTAAGCATAAGCGATTTTGCTAAAATAAAAACATGCATAGACCAAAACTATGTGACCACCCCTACAGAGAACGAATTTATAATAGCCGCTAATTTTGCTACTGCCATGTTAGACAATAACCATGACAAAGCAAAGAAAATTGCCCTGCAATATAAACGCATTTATCCGAAGGGATATTTTAATAAGACGATACAGAGAATAAACTAAATACAAATACTAAACATGAAGAAAAATTACATTCTGGCCATTGGAGCCTTGTTTCTGACTTGTACAGCCTTCGCGCAAACTCAAACGCTTGAAGGTTTTAAATCTGTCAGCAAAAAAAGTATTACCCCTATTATCAATAACAACGAGGTTAAGGGCTATACCTTATTTTTTGAAGCCGACAAAGCTGATAGAAAAAACACCAATTACGGCCTGGCTATTTATGATGAAGACTTAAAAAAAGTAAAGGAGATTAACCTTGTTAAACCTAAAGATGATTACATGCTGGTAAACAATGTTTACAACGATGCAGCCATTGCGTTTATGTTCTATAACTTTAAAGAGAAGTCATTCGAGATAGAAAGCTATTCCAGAGAGCTTAACAAATTAGGTTCAAAAGTTATTACAGATGTTACAACAGCAGATAACAGGCTGATGAAACAAAGCCTGGTATTCGATCAGAAAGGCGAATCTGGTTTTAATGCGTCTATTAATATTTTTGCTGTACCGCAAAAAGGATTTATTAAAAACAGTGTAAACGGGCATAGTAAAGGTTGGGTATTGGAAATGTATGATAATAGTCTGAAAAACTTATGGAGATTAGAAAGCGGCGATTCTAAAGAATATGAAAATATTGTCCCCGTTTCGGCTTCAGAAAAATACGTATTGGCATCGCTTTCCAAACGTAATGGCTTAATGTCTACTAAAATGGAATCTTTTCTGGTTTTGATAGATATAGCCACCGGCAAAAAGATATTTGAAATTAGTGCAGAGAGTGATCCTAAAGAGCAACTTTCTATTACCGGAATGTATCTTGACGAAACTACCAACGAAATTATTACTGTAGGAGATTGCTATAACAAGTCGGACAAGCCAGGTGTTGCCAGAAGTACAGGCTTCTACATCAAACGCTTTTCTCCGGAAGGCAAAGAACTTTCAAAAAAGTCTTATGCCTGGTCAAAAGACATAAAATTGGCTGCCGGAAAACAGATTATAGATAATTCATTTATCAATTTTACGCATAAAATCGCTAAAACAGCTGATGGTAAAACTTATATTATTACCGAGCAGTACAAAAGAAATGTGAGCGCCATGGGAGTAGCATCCTTAGCTCTTGGAGGAGGTTCCAGTGTGTTAAAAGGTATAGTTGGAAACATGCTTGTATTTGTAGTTAACCCCGATTTAACCCTGGCAGAAGTAAAGCAGATTGCAAAAGACAAATCTACTGTGGCCTTAATGCCAGGAATCGAAATGTATGGTCCGGGTTTAACAGGTTTGATGATGAAAATGATGGGAGATTTCGATTACCAATTCCTGAGCAATAGCAGTGACGGAAAAACATTTAATGCAGTATACGTTAATTACGATAAAGAGAAACAGGAAAAAACCAAGAAAGTAGTTGGAAATATAATACGTAGCGAAGATGGAAAATTAAGCGTTGATAAAATTGACGTTACAGGAAAGACAACTTCTTCTTTTATTTATCCAGCTAAACCGGGTTATATCATGATGGTTGATTTTCTTAAAAAAGAAAAACAGCTTGGATTAAAGCTTATTAAAGTAAACGGTTAGTTCAACTATTTACTCCGTACAGGGCTGACCCACAGTTATCATTCCTTCTTCTCCGAATAGAGTCAGGTAATGAGTAAACTTTAGGTCAGCCCTGATTATTGTTAAACTGTTAAAGTAAATTTCTACCGCCTACTACAATAAATGAGATTCTCTGGTATCAGAAGCCTTATCATTTTCATCGGTTAATTCTTGCTGTTTCTTAATGTAGAGTTCGTCTACCAGCACAATAATAATAGCCAGCAAAGGTGTAGCAAGCAATACCCCCAACACTCCCGAAACTGTTCCCATTAAAACCTGACTCATGATGGTGAGGGCCGGCGGAAGGTTAATCATTCTCTTCTGCACCAAAGGTGTAACAATATTACTCTCCACAGCCTGTATAACCACATAAATGGCCACGATAAGCAATGCGGTATGAGGGCTGATAGCAAAACCGATGAGTACAGCAGGAACCATGGCTATAAGCGGACCGAAATTGGGAACAAAGTTCATGATCCCTGCGAGTATGGCGAGGGTAAGCGCTAAGGGTACCTCTAACAATAATAAAGCAGTAAGGGTAAGTATAGATATTAATGGCATAGCCAGAAGCATTCCTTTTAACCAGCCTTTTAATACCATTCCAATTCTTTGCATAACAATTTCTGCTTCTTTTTTCCCCGCAGCTGGAGTAAGCTTAATGATTCCTTTCTTGTAAATGGATGGATCTACGGTAAAGAAGACGCTAAGGAAAATAATGATATAAAAGGTGCCGATTACTCCAAATCCGGTATTGAATAACCCTTTGGCTGTATTCATGAACTTATCGGTATCATAAACGGATATACTTAACAAGATTTTCCGTCCTACGGATGTCTGCTGAAGAGATTCCCTCACCTTCTCTATCATAGTCGGAAAACCACTTTGCAATTCGTCTATCTGCGTTTGCAGGGTGCTGCCCATAAACCAGAAAATTAAAGCTGCAAGTAACAGGAAAAGCCCCACTGCCAGTGACATGCTCCAGCTCCTTCTTAACCCGGTAGACCGTTGGATAACATCGCCTAATCCATGAAAAAACACTGCGATAAGGGAAGCCGCAAGAATCATGAGCAGGACATTAAATGCGGCCTTCAACACAAATATAATGATGATAGAAAGTGCCAGAATTCCTGTTACTATCCACACCTTTCGGATAAATGATGATAAAGAGGGGTTTACTTCCCGGTTTTGATATTCGCCCATATAAAAATTTAAATTGATCTTTATCTGCTACAGATATAAGCTGCTAAAAATTAAACCAGCAGCTATTTCCAAACATAATCCTATAGCCTGATGATACCTCTGGCTGTTCTACACTTTCATTGTGAATTGAAATAGCAGCAACAGCATAAACCGAAAGCTTCATCAAACTCATTTTCTTAGTCACAACATATTTGTACCTAAAGAAGTTTTAAAAGGGATCGAAGAATGAGGCTTTTAGCCTTATGTTTTCAACTTAATAAAAGTAACGGTAACTGTTTGGTTTAACCCTCTCTGCCCTTCGGGCATCTCTCCCTGCTCCAAAGGAGTCCCTTCGGGAGGAGAGAAAATGATATGAAAGGAATTACTTTTGGTCCAAACAATGGCCTTCAGTAGCTATTTGCATATACTCTTCCGTCACCCTGAGCTCAGTCGAAGGGTCTTATAAAGGCATTCAATTGCTATATAGGCAGTGGTCTTTCAGAAAAGATTTTGCAAGAACCTATCTGATTGCTTTCAGCTTTTAGCCTTATGCTTTCAGCTTAATAAAAGCAACGGTAACTGTTTGGTTTAACCCTCTCTGCCCTTCGGGCATCTCTCCCTAACAAGGAGAGAACGATGCTATGAGAGAGATTGCTTTTGATTCTGCAGTGGTCTTCCAGAAAAAGATTCTGCAATAACCTATCCAATTGCTTTCAGCCTTCGGCTTTTTGCTTTATGCTTTCAACGTCATAAGTGTTGCTATACCAAAACAATTAAAGCTATTTTATTGTAAAAATTTGGCTGTATTAAAATTTAGCATCTTAAAACAAAAACGAAGCAAATATCTTTGCCGAGTATATTAAGATACCTTCCATTTTACGCATGGCAACAACATATCCTCTTGAAAGAAGACCCAGGAACGAATCGATAGCTACCCTGCTGGCATTTACATTAATACCGCTATCTGGTCTGGCTACCGATATTTACATTCCCTCTTTACCCAGCATGGCTAAAGATTTAGCCATTAGCGATACGCATGTACAGGCTACCTTAAGTCTCTTTTTAATTAGTTACGGTATTTCACAACTCTTTGTTGGCAGTATTCTGGATAGTTTTGGTCGTTACCGGATTTGTTTATATGCGCTATTGATTTTTGCCCTGGCCAGTTTGGTGATTGCTTCTACAGAGAACATCTACCTGATTTACCTGATGCGGATTATACATGGGATAACTACAGGTGCCATTATTGTTTCTAAAAGGGCGTATTTTGTAGATATGTACCAGGGTGAAAAGCTGAAACATTACCTGAGCTTATTTACCATTATATGGTCTTCGGGACCTATTGTTGCCCCATTTCTGGGCGGTTACCTTCAAATAGCCTTTGGATGGGAATCTAACTTCTATTTTCTTGCTTTTTATGCTTTTCTGATGTTCGCCTTAGAGTGGCTATACAGTGGGGAAACCATTAAATCTTACAGCGAATTTAAGCTAAAGAAGATTACCTCTATTTATATCGACATGATTAAGACCAGCAGTTTCTCTTTAGGGATTGTGATGCTGGGTTTGGCTTATAGCATGGTAATGGTTTACAACATGACCGGGCCTTTTATACTGGAACACGAAATGCACCTGAGTCCGGTTATTGTAGGTTACAGTTCACTCGTTTTGGGCCTGGCCTGGATGACCGGAGGTTTCATCAGCAAAGGAACTATCGCCTTTCCCTTTTATCATAAAATGGGTGCTAACCTGGGTTTCCAATTGGTCTTTGCTGTGGTGATGTTGATTAGCTCTGCTTATATTTCCAATATCTTTACGATTTTGTTTTTTGCTTTTTTGATACATACTTCTGCAGGTTTTACTTTTAATAATTACTTTTCGTATTGCCTGGCCAGGTTTCCTAAAAATGCAGGTATTGCCGGCGGACTAACAGGTGGTATTACCTATGTAATTGTATCTTCATTAAGTTATGCCGTTGTAGCCCTGTTTCCGGCAAACGGAGAAACAGAACTGAGCTATACTTATACTGTGTTAATTATACCATCGGTTATAGTAATGGCAATTATTTATGCTTTAAGGAAACCAGATGAAATGGAATAAATATTAAACAAAGGGCAAGACAATGCTTGCTCTTTGTTTAACAATCACTATTTATCTACAGCAAAAACGGTAACACCTTCTTTAATGGTTTCCAGTATTTTGATGTCTCTTAATTTTTCCGGATTAATCTGTAGAGGATTTTGATCCAGAATAACCAGATCGGCCAGTTTACCTACCTTTATAGAACCTTTCCGATCTTCTTCCTGATATTGATATGCGGCGTTAATGGTTATTGCTTTAAGCGCCTGCATAACACTGATCCGCTGCCCTGTACCTAAAATTCTACCGCTCCTTGTTTTCCTGTTTACCGCTGCGTATACACCTGTCAGCAAATCTGGTGGTGTTACAGGTGCATCGTGATGAATAGTAAAAGGTATTCCCGCTGCTAAGGCAGCATGTGCAGGGCTTAGAAAAGCCGATCGCCCGGGACCGAATACACTGCTATAATGCCAATCTCCCCATAAATAAACATGGGACGAGAAATAAGACGGAATAACCCCCGCATTTTTAATCTTTGCAATATGGTCCGGACGGCTGTTCTGCACATGAATTAATGTTGCCCGCAGATCATCATGATAAATGCCTTCATTTTTTAGTTGCTGGATTACACGTAAAGCCTGATCTATAGCTGCATCTCCGTTGACATGAAGCTGAGCGGTTAAACGCTGCTGAAACAAATCTTTTAAACCTTGATAGAGCGTTGAATCTTCGAATATAGGAAAACCTTTATAATCTTTGCCTTTTCCTTCGGGCGGAACAAGATACGGTTGAGTTAGCCAGGCCGTTTTACCTTGTGGAGATCCGTCATCAGAAAACTTAAAGCCTCCTAATTTCAGCCGGTTATTATATTTCATATAGTCTTTTTTCATTTCCTTTACGTCTTTTTTAAAGAATTCGTAATCCGGGAAATAGACGATATCTGCTTTAAAAAGCTTTTTGCCGGCAGCTTCTTTCAGCAACTCTACGCTTTCGCCCATAGTACGTCCGTCACAAATGGTAGTTTGACCGTAACGCAACCACAAATCTTGTGCTTTTAAAAGATTCTTAAGCTGAGGCGAGAGCGAATCTCCGGCGACAGGCCCGGGCTTGGGTAATTTATTGGTAAGATGAATAAGTGCCGAAAAATTGGCATTTTCTTCTAGTTTACCGTTTAGCTTTTTCGTTAAAGGATTTCTTCCGTAATGCCCTCCTTCGGGATCTTTAACCGTTTCTCCTATGTCTAAAAAATTCAACATAGCAGAGTTAGCTACAGAGGCATGACCGGAAGCATGGATAACGATGATAGGATGTGATTGACTTATTCCATCCAGCTCTTGACGCGTGGGATGCCTGTGCTCTATCATAATGGCATCATCATAGCCATTCCCCATTATAGGTGTCCCGTCGGGGATCTTATGTTTTTGGATATATGCTTTAAGTACCTGTTGTAATTCTGGAATAGAATTAACCTTACCATAAGGTGCTGGCGATAAATCTACGGCCTGCTCCATACCAGCAGACGAAGTAAGATGTCCATGAGCATCTATAAACCCGGGCAACAGTACTTTTCCCGCTAAATCCCGCTTGATGGTTTTTTCACCTTCGAATTTCCTGACTTCTGAAAGCTTCCCTACATATAACAACTTACCGTCTTTTATGGCTATTGCTTCTACCAGCGAATCTTTGCCGTCTTCCATGGTGAGTATTGGCCCTCCGTAGAATATAACATCTGCCTGCTCCTGGACTGCCTTTTGATTACAGGAGATCATGAAAAGAAAAACAAAAATTAATTGAACAGCAGCCGAACCATTTTTGTATGTATTATAGCCTTTCATAGTTTTTGATTTCATATTTTATTACTCATGTGAAGGGATTAAAAAGTTAAAACCCAGCTGTGCTGCAGTACCCGCGAAACGGCTTTCGGCACCGAAGTGCTGAGTTATACGGGCCATAAAACCTATACGCATAGGGACTATCCAGTACGAACCGTATATACCTGCTCCTGCGATTTGATCTTTATAAAAACCTCCCTCTGTTCCTTTATCATCGGTTATCTGAGTGGTATAATGACCGAAAACACCAATTTCATCTCCCCTTTTGCTTAAGAGATAAGAACCGCCAAGATCTATAGTCAGATGGCTTCCTTCTTTGAATCCGGTTTCTTTCTGTTTATGGTTTATTTCCAATGTAGGTGCCAGGGTTATGCCCAACTTGCTTATTGGCTTATAACGAACAGCTACCCTAAGATTCTGCGACCAGTATCCATGACCGGAATTGTCCATATCGTTATGTTTATACTTGCCTGTTGGAGCCCATACTCCGTAATTAATACCATAGGTAAGTTTGTCTTTAGACCAGGAAAGCCAAACCGGCTGAATATACATATCTCCGAAGCCCCAACTCTTATTGGTGAAGCGATAGGTACCCTGACCAGTTTGAGCTGAATAATAATCTAAGACAATATTTGCGGTCGGGCTGTTCACCGTGGGAATAAGCATCATCCCCCAGTCTGCTCCCAACACCTTACCTTTTCCTCCATAGATTGCCATTAATATAAAAGAATGCGTTTTAACATTTTGTCCTATATTGAGTGAGGTAGGGTTGTCTGGTACCGGATTTATAAGCTGGTCTGTTTTGCTTCCTGATGTATTATAGTAATCCATATTAGCATAACCATACCAAACCGGGATAATCCAACCGGGATGTGGAGCAAAGTAGTCTGCGGGATTAAAAGAAGAACCTGAATAGTGCCCCTGACCAATGCTACGATAAGTCATCAATAGCAACAGGAGAAATAAGGTAAAAGTTTTCATAGCCTATAATTTCCACTTGGTTTACTCGAAATTGCATCTTAATTAATCGGGACGTCTGTTGCTTCGAAAACTGGTATTGGCTTAAATTTCAAATCATGCTTACATGATTGAATAAGGGTCTTTATAGTTCTTTCCTGTCCGGATAAAAAACAGGATGATGTTGCTTATTTTATTAAAACATAGTTTTTTATGAAATGTTTGAGGTTGATATGCAGGAAAATATGACATACAGACAAACCAAAGCTCTCTTAAGCAACAGACTTTCCTCGTCCTGATATTTTAATAGTTTTTAGACTAGCCGTTTTTACAGTATCTGATATTTACCAATAGGTGCGGATAAAGAAGCTTATGGTAACCAGAAAGTTAAAAATGACGATGCCTCTTCGTAATTTCACCGGATCGATTTTTTTTGAGTAACGGGCGCCGAGAAATCCACCGGAAATAGTTGCTAATAGTAAAATACCTGTTTCTACCCACGCCACCTTCCCTACTGCGATAAACAATACCACAGCAATTGCATTGGCTATGCCTACGAACAGATTTTTGTTGGCATTGGTAATTCGTATATCGGAGAAGCCAAGCATGCTCCAGACGGCCATCATCATAATTCCAACCGCTCCGCCAAAATAACCTCCGTAAATACCCAATACAAACTGACTTAATAATAATGTAACGGTGCCTATTCTTACGTGTTGTCGCAACACATTCCCCAATTGCCTGCCAAATGCAAAAGAAACCGAACCTATAAGCAGTAGCCAGGGTACTACATCTCTGAATCCGGCTGGTGGCGTAGACAACAATAATAATGCACCAAATAAACCACCCAGAAAAGTTAGTATGACCATACTACGCATGGAAACACCGGGAAAAGGCTGTATATACGCTTTATATTCATAGGCACTGGATAAACTGGCCGGAAATAAAGCAACCGTACTTGAGGTATTGGCCAGCACAGGGGGCACACCGGCATAAACTAAAGCAGGAAAAGTAATAAAAGACCCTCAACCCGCTACAGCGTTCATTCCTCCTGCTAATAATCCTGCTACGAAAATAAAAATAAAGTCTTCCATTATAATTTTAGCTGCCCGGGACAAAACTTAAATATTAGCTTATTTTAATTTGCATTTACGCTGAGATGGTGTAAATTTAGCAATAAAGTGCATAAGCCAGCGTCTTATCTGCTAAATACAGCTAGCTATTTTATATTTTAAGATTACGGTAAACATATTCGGCACATTTTACTGTTATTCCTAAAACTTTAATGGTTAGTCTCTGTTAGAACACAAAAATTATACTGTTTGAATTTTAAACTTTGGTACATTCATATTTATGGATCATATAGCAACTCCTATTTTTCAGGCACTTTTTAATTTAGATGTACCACGTATCATTTTAAGAGCCAATGCTCCGGAGTTTACCATTCTGGATTACAACAAGGCTCACCAAAATATAACAGGATCCAAACATGATTACCGGGGAAAAAGCCTTTGGACTGCTTATGATATTTCGCTTACAGAATCAAACGGCAAAGAACTGTTAATGACGGCGCTGGAAGAAGCTGTCTTAAAAAGCATTCCCCGTAAGACGGATACTTTCAGATACGATATCAGGAAGAACGATAGCACTCATCCGATACCTTGCTGGTGGAAACTGGATATTATGCCTGTTGCCAAATATGCTGACGGAAAGATAGAATATTTACTAATTACGGTTGAAGATGCTACCGCTGCAATACTTGCTGAACATAGAGAACAGGAACTTGAAGCGGAACTGGTGGCTACAAACGAAGAACTGGCAGCAACCAACGAAGAGCTCACCGCCACGCTAGATGATCTTCAGAAAGCACACAGAACCTTAGAGCTTCTTAATCACGAGTTGGAAGATCGAATTGCAGATCGCATAGCCGCACTGAAAAAAACCGAACATAACCTGCGTAGCCTGGTCATGACCGCACACTATCCATTAATGATTTTGAGGGGAAGGGAATGGATAATAGAGATAGCTAACCAGCCATTGGTAAATTTATGGGACAGGACTATTGAGGAGGTAACCGGTAAAAGATTAATGGATATTCTTCCTGAACTCGAAGGCCAGCCTTTTCCAGATTTTTTGAGACAGGTATATGATACGGGAATTGGTTATGGACAGGAGGAACAAGTGTTTTATTATAATTCTCCTAATGGCCCTGCTACCAAATACGTAAGTTTTTATTATGATCCGCTGTTTGATGAACAGCAACAGGTATGCGGAATTATTGTAGCGGCAGACGATATTACTTCTAAAGTGAAACAACGCATATTACTGGAAGAAAGCCTCAAAAAAGAAAGGGCTTTATCTGAGCAATTTACTTCATTAAATGAGGAACTGACAACCACAATAGAAGAATTATCTGCTACGAATTTAGAGCTTTTACACTCGCAGGAAGTATTACAGCAAAAGAATGCCGAACTGGCCATCAGTGAAAAAAGATTTAGAAACCTGGTACGACAGGCTCCTGTAGGCATATGTGTAGTTAGAGCAAAGGATCTCGTGATACAAGAGATTAATGAGAGTTTTCTGGAATTGGTTGGCAGACCAAGAGCGCAACTGGAAAACCGCTCGATATGGGAAGGTATTGCCGAAGCGGCGGAGACTTATGCCCCTATTATGGACAGGGCTATTCGCACCGGACAATCTTTCGTAGCTACAGAACATCAGATTACGCTTATCCGCTACGGTAAGCCAGACTCTATTTTTGTAGATTTTGTATATGAACCTATCTTTAATACTGAAGGGGAAGTTACCGGGATTATGACGGTGGCTATAGATGTTACCGCTAAAGTAACTGCCCGCCGTAGAATTGAAGATGTAGAGGAACGCATTCGCCTGGCAGTAAAAGCAGCGGACATGGGCACCTTTGAATATAATTACGCCTCGAATACCATTATTACTTCGGAAAGATTCGATGATATTTTTGGTATACATAAGCCTTCTTCCCTGAATGAACTTTTAAAGGGCTTGCACCCGGAAGATGAACTTATTCGCAAAAGAGCTCATGAAGAAGCTTATACCTCCGGAAAACTATTTTATGAAGCCAGGATAATACATCCTGTTGCCGGCAAAAGGTGGATACGGGTGCAAGCCAATATCTACTATACGGAAGATGGTAAGCCAGATAAACTACTTGGTGCGGTACTGGATATCACCGAGTTTAAACAGCTACAGGAGCAAAAAGACGATTTTATCTCTATTGCCAGTCATGAGCTTAAAACTCCCCTCACTTCGCTTAAAGCTTCTTTACAGCTGCTTCAACGGATGAAGGATAACCTCTCTTCACCACTTGTTCCCCGGCTTATAGAACAGTCGGGACATAGTATGCAAAAAATAAGTACCCTGGTAGACGATCTTTTAAATGTTAGCCGAATGAATGAGGGCTTTGTAAAGCTTCAAAAAAGCCACTTTGTTGTAAAACAACTATTGGAAAACTGTTGTGGATATATCAGGGACTCCAAAGAGACGGAATTGGTTTTTCAAGGAGATGGTGAACTTTCCGTTTTTGCCGATGAACAAAGGATAGAACAGGTGGTAGCAAATTTTGTAAACAACGCTATTAAATATGCTCCAAAATCTAAAATCATTTATCTTATAGGAGAACGGGACGGCAATATGGCTAAGATATCTGTAAAAGATAACGGACCTGGTATTGCACTGGAGAAACAAAAACATTTATTTGATCGCTACTATAGAGCAAATGACTCGGGAGGCCATGTCTCCGGACTTGGACTGGGTTTATATATCTGTGCAGACATCATCGAGCGGCATGGGGGGGAGATTGGTGTTTCAAGCAAAATTGGTGAAGGTTCTACTTTTTGGTTTACTTTACCATTGGATAATATGTAAAAAAGCGGAAGGCTTAAGGCGGAAAGTTAAAAGTAGAAAGTAGAGAGGTTTTTCTGCTAAGGCTTATCTCTTCCTACAAACCTTCCCTTTCCCAACAGAAAGTCTATAGCTTTATTTACATTTTTAGTGATACGCTCTTCTGTTTTGAGAAAAGAGATATACCGTATAATTTCTTTTCTGAGCGACGGGGAAATTCCGTCAAATACTTCTCTGGCGGCTTTATTTTTTTTAAGTGCTTCCAGTAACCTCGGGTGGGGCAGGATTGTCCTGTCCGATAGATCCAGAGATAGCGTTATATGAATCTTTTCTCCTATACGTTTGGGGGAATCTTTAAGCATAGTGGTATTGATGTACAAGCGCCAGAGACCACGATATTTCACCAGCGTTTGCTGATAAGGTGATTCGTTAACCGTTCCTTTCACAGGTATAAAACCTTTATCTTTTTCTGCAAGTACAAAGATTTGTTCTAAAATATTGTTCGGAACCTGTACATAAGGATTAATACCTATTATTTCTATTTCGGCTTCGAAAGAAAACAGCTTTTCATCTAAATGCATAGATAGTTTTACAGAATCCCTGGTTTATATAATTGACAAGATACAACTTATTAAAGCCTGTACCAAAATGTCTGTAAGAATATAGAAATCTTTCTTTATCGGGAAATGCCTTTAAAACGCAGAATTTTAAATTTAAATACTTCATGGTTATGAAATGGTATAGAAATTGAATTGGATAAAATAATTAATAACATCTATTAACTATAAAAAACAGTAAAATGGCGAATTCAAGAAAAAATGCAGAGATGCCTAACGAGCATCTTCACGAACTATTTGTTGACGAGTTGAAAGACATCTTAGGTGCAGAGAAACAATTATTAAAGGGCTTAAAAAAAATGGCAGAAAAAGCGAACAGTGAAAATTTAAAATCTGCATTTCAGGAGCATCTTTCTCAAACAGAAGGCCACATTGAAAGGTTAAAACAAGTGTTTGAATCGGTTGGCTTAACTGCCAGAGGAAAAAAATGTAAAGCAATGGAGGGCTTACTTAATGAGGCTGAAGAGATCATAAGTGAGTTTGAAGATGACCCTGCATTGGATGCAGCTTTGATTGCCGCCGCACAGAAGGTTGAGCACTACGAAATTGCCAGCTATGGATGTTTAACCACTTATGCGAAATTAATGGAGCATCAGGAAGCTTATGAATTGCTGGGTGCTACGCTTTCGGAAGAAAAAGAAACAGACGAAAAACTAACAGACATTGCTTTAAATGAGGCCAATGTAGCAGCTTAAAAAGCTGTATTTAATGCCTCGGTACTACCGGGGCTTTTTATTTATTTCTCCGGTTGTATCTCCTCCTACCTCATTAACAGTTTTATAAAAGCTGTACAATCAGTATTGAAAGCTGTAACCATCTATAATTGAATAAGTTATGGGATATTACCAGCATTAATTTTTTACCTATGGAACTACTATCAAAGAAAGACTTTTATGAACTAAGTGAGCAACACTCTGGTTCGAACATTTCAATTTATCTGCCCACACATAAATCCGGTGTCGCAGTAAATGAGAAACAGGATCAAATTGTCTTTAAAAACCTGGTTCAACAGACCGCACAGGAGCTTAAACAGCGCGGGCATGAATTATCGGCTATTGAGCGCCTGTTGCAACCTGCGTACGATTTAATAGAGGACAAAGAATTTTGGAACAGCATGTCTGAAGGATTGGCTGTTTTTCTGGCAAACGACTTTTTCAAGATTATAAAAATTCCCTATACCGTAAATCAGGAACTTCATATTAACAGTTCTTTTAATGTAAGCCAGCTAACGCAGATGGTGACCAATAACAGGCACTTTTACCTGCTTGTTATCAGTAAAAACAAAACACGTTTCCTGAAGGGCGATTCTTACAGTATTGAAGAACTTGAGGTACCGGGCCTGCCCTATGGCATAGATGATGTCATTCATTTTGAAGAAAAGAGTGAAAGAAAGCTATTTCGCGGAGGAGGTACACAGTCTGGAGTAGCAGCGAGCTTTCATGGACATAGCAATGGGCTGGCAGATGAGGACGAATATATTCTGCAGTACATGAAAGAGGTAGACCAGACACTCTGGACAGAAGTATTAGCCAATGAAAAAGCACCGCTATTACTTGCCGGCGTAGACGCTATAGTGGCCACTTATAAAAGTGCCTCTAAATACAAACATATTGTTGATGATTATATAAGCGGAAATCACGATCAGACAAACAAAAATGCACTCCTTAAAAAGGCAACTGAACTTGTAAAACCTTTTTTTGAAGAACAGTGCAACCAGGCTTTAAAGAATTATTATAATAATCTGGCCGGGCAGTTCACATCTTCTATACCAGAAAAAATAATTCCGGCAAGCTATTATGCACAGGTATCTGATCTTTTTGTTGAAAAGAACACCCATATCTGGGGTAATTTTGACGAAGAGAATAATAAATTGACAGTTCATACCGAAAAGCAACCCGACGATGAATGCCTGGTAAATAAAGCAATTGTTAAAACCATGATGAACGGCGGTGGTGTTTATGTTCTTGAAAAAGAAAAAATGCCAAAAGAAAGTGTAATGGCGGCTTTTTTAAGATTTAATACCTGATATGCTAAAATTTCAGGCAGGAAGTCTAAATTGTTTTTGAATAGTAAAGAAAGGCTTCGACTTCCTGCCGGACACTGGCGTTCAGTCTTACAAATAACAAACTTTTTAAACAAGGTTTTACGGATGCTTTGCCTGATTGGCTCTATCCGGAGCCTCTCACTTTAATCAATTTCCACAAAAACCAGCGCTGCTGGAAAAGTGTCTGGTATGGCCGGATATCTTTGAACATAAGAGATAACCATTCTAATCAACAAGATTCGTATTAAGGTTATGGTGCGAAACCAATCAAACAATTTAAGATGTATAGGTTAAGATTAGAACAGAACGTCATCATGCTGTTCCCGTTTTAAGCGGGAGAAGCATCCCCTCATAAAAGTATATATTTACATTGGGCTTCTTTCCCCCACTTTGAGCGGGATCAAGGGGACGAAAAGGTTAATTTCTACCCAACAATAAGATTCCTATTAAATTAAAGTTCTGAAGGTTCCTTTAAATCATTCTCAGACAACGGAATTTTCTCGGCATCGCACCATTCTTTATTTTTAAGAATACTGCGGGCAATAAATACGGAAAAAAACTGAACCACGGCCACAGCGAATAGCGCATATCGTAACGCTGCTTCATCGCCAAAATATCCTGCTATCAGCATAAACAAACTACAGCCAAATAATCTTCCTGTAAACAACCCAATCTCATGGCTGAATATATAAGTAAGCTGACTCCGATTCTCTTTTTTGGCTACACATTCTGTTACACCTAATTGTATTGGGAAATAGGCAAGATCTAATAACGGCCTGCTAAAAACCTGACAGGCAATAAACAAAACGGCACCTGCGAGGCTATACATTAACATATTCAATGTAGCCCCTACAACAAACAAAAATAAACCTACTGCAAATATTTTAAGTCTGTGTCTGGGTGTAGTAAGTCGGCCCAAAACATAAAGCATCATAGCAGACAAGAATGATCCGGCAGCTTGTATAGATCCTAAAGCGCCCTCATTCCCTACCAGTTTCATGACCAGCATTACCGGTGCGGTAATAACAAAACCCTGTGCTACTCCTTTAAAAACTGCCATATACAACATTTTATTCCATAAATGATGAAATTTAAAATAGATGAACGGCAGGCGTGGCGGATTTTTATATTGTCCTTTCCTTATAATAGAAGATGCTAAAAATGTGAGCAGCAGCACCAGAGCTGTCAGGATATAATATGGTACAGACAAATTTGAATTGAACCAGCTATACCGATGTGCAGCGGCAATAAAGTATCCTGCAATAAGCGGCATAAGTATATATGCTACCGTGAAGAAAAAGGTTTCTAAACCATAAAAATAATTTCTGTTCTGGTCTTTGGTAGATGACATGGCAAGATATACACGGTTTGCCCAGAAAAAACCATAAGCCAGGCCCATCAGGAAACCGGTAATAGCTACTCCTGTTGCATCTAATTCCGGCAAAAGCATCATCACTCCCATAGATACCCCACTTAGCACCATACCGGTAGAGTACATAGCAGCCACAGAAAAAAATTTAAGCAGGTAATTATTGAGCATGAAAGTTATTGGTATACCGGTACCCTGTGCTAACTGGAAAAAAATCACCAAACTAACGTCTGCAGAGTTTCTGAGGATATAAGCCCCTATAAATAATTCCAGAAGCGGTAATACAAGTGCATAGACCAAATTGGCCTGAAGCAACTTGCGCATAGGCATGGGTTGCGTCTTAAAAAAATCCAGTTCGGCCCTTAACTTCTTCATGAAATTATATTTTCTGAAGGTGCGGCCGCAGCTGTAAAGAAACTACATCGCAACGTTCTGGCTGCGAAAGCACATAAACTATAGCAGCAGCTACATCTTCGGCTTTCAGCATTTTTAATTTTTCTTCCAGCTTTTCCTGCTCTTCTGAAGACATAGGTTGCATATTTGTCCCTGTGGCTCCGGGTTCTATCAGCGATACCTTGATGCCTTTTCCATTCACTTCTTTTCGAAGTGCTTCACTGAAAGCCTGAATTCCTCCTTTGGTAGCCACATACACCGAGCTTCCTTCTTCCCTTACATCGGCACTCATAGAGCCCACATTAACAATATGTCCACTACCCGATTTCCCCATACGTTCTATCGCTTTCTGACAACATGCCATGTAACCCAATAAATTGGTTTTCACCAAATATTCCTGGTCCTGATAAGTTCCTTCGGCTACAGATTGATAGGATAATGCCGCATTGTTAATCAGGACATCTAACCCGCCCAGCATCTCATCTGCCTGATTGAACAATTGGTTAATTCCTTCTTCGCTGGCTAAGTCAGCGATAACCCCGCTTAAACTGCCTTCTGCCTGTAACTTTTCAAAATCATCCAGGGTATCCTGTAATTCTTTTTCATGACGCCCGCATATAAGCACATCATTACCGAGTCTGCTTAATAAAAGTGCAGTTGCTCGCCCTATACCTTTGGTACCCCCGGTAATGAGGATAGATTTTCCGGTTATTTTCTCGTCGAAATCTTGAAGCTGATTAGTTTCCATAATAATTTATTATTAGATATTACCAATTGATCGTTATTGTTTGATTGCCCTGCAACAGGTACTCTATATATTGCTTTGTTTCTTTGTTAGGAGAGATTTCTTCCTGTTGATGCGCTTTAAATTTAATTTCAGGAAGTCTTTCGATATTGTCTGCAATTATTCGTAAACGACAATGCAATTTTTCGCTTCCAAGTATCCGGAAACTGAGGCTTTTATTTTTAAGTTCGGGTTTGGTAAATGGATAATCCAGATAAACTAATATACGACAGTGGTCTACTCTCATATAGTTTCGGGGAACCACTCCAAAAGCCAAACCTGCGCCGTATACTTCCTGTCCAACAGAACCGGACTTTTCCCAGCCATCCTGAATATCCTCCAGCGGAATCCATAGTTTAGGGTCTATCTCCCCTGTCTTCACCTCTTCTGACAGCATGTCTTCCGGCAGCATAGGCGGATAATAATAGGGTAATCTGTGTTGGGCATAACGTATAAACTCTGCAAGTAGTAAGGAAAAAGCCGGAGTAACCTCTTCGCCTGCCGTTGATAGATAAGCATGAACAGCGGCTACAGCCTCCTGCTCTTCGTAAACTGCTATATAAGGGGCGTCATTTAAAGGAAAAAGCGAGAAAAATGTTGGAAAGTTTTTGCCGTACCCATATTCACAACTCCACAGTGCCATATTTTTAAATAGGTTTGCCAGAAACAGTTGGCTTAACTTACGGTATAACTGTTTACCAGTTTCTTTCCATAAACGGTGCATGGCTCCGGCCGAGAAAGCCGTATTATTTGCCTGATAAAAGATATCAAAACCATATACCGTTAAACTTTTTGCAGCATTTTCGGCTTCGCTCAGATATTTTTTCTTTCCCGTTAGTTCGTATGCCTGTAACATCACATGAGCGTAAATACCTGCTACATCCTTTTCACCTTTTTTTCCTGGTTCCGTTTCGGCTTTAATGACTTCCAATGTCTCCATATTGTAAAACACAGGCCATTCATATTTAAAATGACGGGCAACTTTTATAGCATAGTCCAGAGAATCCATGAATAGTTTTTTTGCGCTATCTTCGCCCTTCAATGCCAATCTGGAAAGATTAAGTAAAGGGTGATGCAGATACCATGAATCCATGATTTTAGGAACTTTCTGCTCCTCCGACTTATCCAGCTTGTGTTCCAAAGCCGGCAACCAGCGCATCACGGTTCCTATTTTTTCGTCGTAAAAAGCGGGCAATCCTTTTAATAACTGTTCTACCAATAACAGATCTCCATCTTTGCTCCATTCGTTGTAATCCATTACAGGCGTAAGCACTGCCAGTTGCACCATAATCTCGGGCGGTGTGGCATAATCACAGAGATAGGCGTTTAAATAGGGATGCCCGTTAGCATAACACCAGCAAGCCTTATTATGCTGAAGATCGTGTAAATTTTCCTTAATAATATCTATATATGGTTGATATTTAGTATCTGGGCGTGGCAGCAGCAAATAAATCCCTGCTAATTGATTGATAAATTGTTCTGCTATTTCGAACTGATCTTTTGGTAAATGGCTGTTAAAAGACACGAAGGCATCAGAAATAATATACTCTTTTCTTGCCTTCATTGGCTGAACGGCAGCCGGAAGACTAAAACCCATTTCGGGCCAGTTGCTACCAACGGTATCTGCAGCTGATGTTTGCGTATCGCTAAAATAGCTATTTATAGCTGTTAAATTCTGAAAATAAAGCACCGAGCCACCTTTGGGTTGCTTTAGCCCTAAATATATTAATCCGGAACGGGTGCCCAATTGTCTGATGTAAATTTCCGCGGGTAGATTGTCGGCCTTCCTTGCCTCGGGAAAAATAATATCTTTAGGCCAGAATGGTACCTTTAGCGGGCCAGCCGGTTTTAAAGCTACCTGAAAATGCAGCTGCGTAAAATCTTCATTTTCGGGAAAGGTTATAACTACTTTGTAACTTCCTATAGCAGCGTTTAACAAAACCGTCACCCCGTCTTTAGTTTCAGTGGACTTTAGAAGTTCCAAATCTCCTGACGGAGAAAAAGCTGTTCGAAATGCTAAAATTTGCTTCCCCTGGGTTACTACTATCCAAAGCGAACCTGCAGCTAGTTTTAATTGGAAAGTGACATCTCTAAACTCTTTGTGATAGATATCGGCTAAATCGGGAGTAAGGCTTTTTGTAGCCGCCAATCCCCATGGTGAAAAAGTCTCTGTATCCATAAATCGTTAACATTCGTTAAATACAATGCAAAAAAAGGTAGTGAAAAGTGGTAACAAGTCTTTATATAATCATAGGCTTAATTATTAAATGAAACAGTTTGAGCCACAAGCTTCCTTGTGCGTAATCATCAGACCAAGTGACCCAAACCTGCTTCACCAGATAGAATTTAGACACCTTTTTAGCTTTGTTCATCGTGTCCCGAGGTTTTTACGATTTTATTGTAAATACCCAGAAGCAAAAAAGGAGCAGCCCACTGGCCCACAAATAATGCCATATGTTTATGCTTTAAACATTTAAGTGTTAAAGACATACCCATTGATGCCAGAGATGCCCATAAAAAAACATCGGAAGGCAACCTGGCGGTTTGTTCTTCGATTTTACGGGCTACCGGCCCTTCTTTGTGTGCTTCCTGTTGATTTTCCATTTGTTTGTCCTCCATAGATTTAATTTAACATTTGATTAATTATGATATGTTTTGAGTGTTTGATGACATATTTAAAAAACATAAGTTGCTTTAATCTATTGATAACTCGCTGTGTCTGTAACCAGTGAATCGTTTGCCATAGAGTCCCGCGTATCCTGCCTGTCAGGCGATTCGACCGTATTATTGGATTCAGAATCTGCGGGGTTTCTATTATTACCACCACACGCTGATAGCAAACATCCGGTTAACATTATACCCGCAAAGAATTTTAATAGTTGATTTTTCATAGGGCCTGAATTTTTAATTTCACTTTTTAATCTCAAAAAGACGGCCGCTGTTAGAGAGTGAAATACCCATTTTTTTAGCGTATAAACCGCAATTACAACACAGTAAATACGGTTAAATCCCGAACTAAGGTTTAATTAGACACTTTTTTGATTTTTTATCATTTGTAAAATATTTTATTACAAACCGGTTTTAACTTTGCATCATTAATTTAAGACAATAACAATGAACTGGATTTTTTTAGTTTTAGGAGGTTTTTTTGAAGTTGGTTTTACTTTTTGCTTAGGGAAAGCAAAAGAAGCCTTAGGGAGTGAAACCTATTTATGGTATGGGGGTTTTGCTATTTGTTTAACAGCGAGTATGCTTTTATTGATTAAGGCTACACAAACATTGCCATTAGGTACGGCATATGCTGTATGGACAGGGATTGGCGCAGTAGGTACCGTATTAGTTGGCATTTTAGTATTTAAAGAACCGGCTACTTTTCTGCGTTTACTTTTCATTACTACTCTTATTGGCTCTATTATAGGCTTAAAAGCAGTATCTTCTCATTAAGTCAGATTTGTTGGATATTAAATAATGCATTCCGAGGTTTTCATAAGAGCGTATGTCGCGGGAGACAAAGAGGAGCTTGTGCAACTGTTGTCACTCCATGTACCGGTTTATTTCGCAGAAAGTGAGATAGCCGATTATGACTTCTATTTACAACACCGAACTGAATGGTATTTTCTTGTAGAAACAGACAATAAAATCGTTGGAGCCGGCGGAATAAATTTCAATAAAGAGAATAACGTGGCAAACTTAAGCTGGGATTTTACGGCTCCGGATTATCAGAACAAGGGAATTGGGAAAAAATTGTTAGACTACAGGATAGCTATTTTAAGAAACACACCTGGCATAGACCGGATTATGGTAAGAACGTCTCAATTAGCATATAGATTTTATGAAAAGAACGGTTTTAAATTAAAAGATGTAAAAAAAGATTACTGGGCTAAAGGTTTTGATTTATATGATATGGAGTTGGTGTAAAGCAGAGGAATTATACTTCCTCTGCTTTACACTTCACCTGAGCTCTAAAAAATTTCACAAAACCTATGCTTTCGCTAACTCTTTGTTGTATCCATTTAAAGTCTCTATTTTCTATGATATGATCCGGAAAAAAATAAGAACTTATGCTAACTGCATAGGCCCCTGCTCCAAACCATTCTTCTACGCTTTCCTTATTCCCTTTAGGACCTCCAGAAGCCAATATCTTCACATTGGGCATAGGATTCCTTACTGTTTTTATAAATGCTGAACCAATTGACACAGATGGGTAGAGCTTAACCACCTCTGCTCCTGCCTGCATTGCCTGATAAATTTCGGTAAATGTTGCTACACCTGGCAACCATGGTATATTATTTTCTAAACACACTTTTCCTACTTCGGGTATAAGTGCCGGCGATACAATAAAATGGGCACCTTCATTTATATATAACCTCGCTTTTTCCGGGGTATAAACGGTTCCCACACCAATAGCCATATCTGGCATATAGTCTTTAGCACACTCAAACAACGCTTTCAATACCGTTAAGGTATGATCTCCCCTGTCTACAAATTCGAAATTTCTGGCACCCGCATCATAACAGGCCTTTACCACTTCTATAACCAAAGACGGATCTGAATGATAAAACAACGGAAGAATACCTATCTCATTTAAACTTTTTAAAACGGTGTCTTTTTCTATAGTAGCCATATTTAATACATTAAAGCTAAATATAGCAGATATAATCTGGTCTCAATACCGTATTAGTGTATCATTCTTATTGTTTTGAAGGTTTTGACAAGAATATTGCTTTCGGAAGATTTTTATAGTTGCGGTTGCTCTTGAATTTAAAAAAATCACTATTTTTCTGAGCGATTGAACAGAAACCATGAATATAGATGAAATTTTAGATAATATATATCTACTTCCAGATACGTCTAAACAAAAGCTAAAGAGCAATATCCGGGAAGTATCTTATCCAAAAGGTCATGTCTTATTGAAAGTGAATAAGGCAGAAAAGAACATCTATTTCATAAAGAAAGGAATGGTGAGGGCTTATGCCTATCAGAAAGAGAATGAATTAACTTTTTGGTTTGGTACAGAAGGAGAAACCATTCTTTCTATGAAGAGCTATGTGGAAAACGAAAAGGGTTATGAAAATATTGAGCTATTGGAAAATTGCGAGTTGTACGAATTGCGGACTTCTAATTTACAGGAACTTTTTAATCTGGATATACACATTGCCAATTGGGGAAGAAAGTTTGCAGAACGTGAATTGATTAAAACAGAGGAGCGATTGATTTCGCGTCAGTTTAAAACAGCTACAGAGCGTTACAAAGAGCTTCTTACAAACCATCCAAATCTTATACAAAGAGTACAGCTTGGCTTTATAGCTTCTTATTTAGGAATTACCCAGGTTAGCCTGAGCAGAATAAGATCTGATATAAAATAATGAGCATTTGGTTATTAAATGACGTCTGTTTATATTGAATTTCGGTTTACCGGGCCTTAATTTTTTCAGCAGAAATATACCTTAGGCTATAAACTAACTATAGCTTTATCATTTCGCCACAATAAAAACATATACCAGTACTATTTTAACCGACAATTTAAACTGGAAACTTATAGGGTTTAAAGGCTTAAAAAATATTGGATTTTTGCTATACTTTTTTTCTTAGCCCGTTTGAAAAGAGCAAGTAAAATCTTAATTTAAGAAACAAAAACATATATAGAATTGTATGTAGGACTTAAACAGGTGAGAAACTAAAACTATATGAAAGAAAATTTAGATCCGGGTGAAGAAACCAATACAAATGAAGAGAGTACATTAGATAACGTTCATCATGTAAATAACCCTGTATTAGATTTGCCCCAGATAGAGAAAAAGTATCTGGATGAAATTAAATCTTACAGCCAGAGCGAGAATACCTATTATTTTTATGATGGGGTGGCAAAGGTGGAGGTAAAAGTAATTACCGATGAGATAATCAGAGTGAGACTGGCTCCACAGGGTGCTTTTCTCGAAGATTTTTCTTACGCTATCGCTAAAAAGACCCATCGTATAAGCAGGCATCAATGTATAGAAGAGGAAGATGCTTATCTGGTTAAAACCAATACGGTAACATGTAAAATCAGCAAAAAAGACTTTTTGATCTCTTTTGAAAACAGAGAAGGAAAAATAATGAATGCAGACCATTCGCCAATGCATTGGGAAGAAAATCCGGATGCGGGCGGATATTATGTATATTGTACCAAACAGGCAGAAAGTAAGGAGGTATTTTATGGTTTGGGAGACAAAGCTTCGACATTTAACCTTCGTGGACGTCGGTTTACAAACTGGAACTCGGACACCTATGCATTCGCCTTTAACCAGGATCCGCTGTATAAAACGATACCTTTCTATATAGGTTTAAACGACGGTGATGCTTACGGCATTTTCTTCGACAATACTTTTAAAACTTATTTCGACTTTGCTTCGGAAGATCCCGTTAAAACCAGCTTTTGGTCTGAAGGGGGCGAACTGCAATACTACTACATACATGGTCCTCACATGATTGATGTGGTACGACGCTACCATGTGTTAACCGGGACTCATTATCTTCCGCCGCTGTGGGCTATAGGCTACCACCAATGCAGATGGAGCTATTATCCGGAAGCGAATGTAAGACATGTAGCGGAAGAATTCAGAAGGCGGCAGATTCCCTGTGATGCTATTTATCTGGATATAGACTATATGGATGGATACCGCTGTTTTACCTGGAACAAACAATATTTTCCGGACCCTAAAAAGATGATTTATGATCTGGCTAACGATGGTTTTAAAACTGTGGTGATGATTGATCCCGGTATAAAAGTAGACGAAAATTATTGGGTATTTAAAGAAGGTAAGGAAAACAAATACTTCTGCCGTCGTGGTGACGATTATTTTATGGAAGGTTACGTTTGGCCCGGAAGGTGCCAGTTTCCTGATTTTACTAATCCCGAAGTGAGAGAATGGTGGGGAACGTTGTACCAGGGTTTGGTAGAAGATGGTGTTGCGGGGTTCTGGAATGACATGAACGAGCCCGCTGTTTTCGGTCGTGGCACTTTTCCCGACGATGTAAGGCATAACTTTGATGGCCAACGGGGATCACACCGGAAGGCGCATAACGTTTATGGCATGCAGATGGTTAGAGCTACGTACGATGGATTGAAAAAACTTTATAAGAACAAACGTCCATTTACCATTACCCGCGCAGCATATGCCGGAACTCAACGCTATTCTTCTGTTTGGACAGGTGATAACATGGCTACATGGGAACACCTGAAAATTGGTGTATTGCAATTACAGAGACTTTCGGTTTCGGGCATTTCTTTCTGCGGAACCGATATTGGCGGCTTTACAGGCGAACCGGACGGCGAATTGTACACCCGTTGGGTTCAGTTTGGTGTGTTCTCTCCTTTTATGCGGGTACACTCTGCCGGAGATACGCGTGACAGGGAGCCATGGAGCTTTGGCGAAGACTGGGAGAAAATATGCAAGAAGTTTATTGAACTGAGATATAAACTCCTACCCTATATCTACTCTGTTTTTTGGGAGCAAACCCGTTATGGCTATCCGATACTAAGGCCAGTAAGCATGATAGAGCAACACGTAGAGTCTAACTGGCAACGCGAAGAAGAGTTCTCTTTTGGTGAGAAGATTTTGGTTTCCCCGGTATTAAACCCCGGTCAGCAATCCAAAATAGTTTATCTGCCAGAAGGCGATTGGTATTATTATTTTAATAACCATATTTTCCAGGGCGGACAAGAGCATAATATAGAAACTCCTTTAGACGAAATGCCAATTTTCGTAAAAGCAGGTTCTGTTATCGCTGAATATCCGGTAATGCAACATACGGGAGAAAAGAAAATAGAAGAACTTTTATTAAATGTCTATTTTGGCAAAGGCATCAATAAATCTTATCTGTATACAGACCACGGAGATACTTTTGCTTATGAACAGGATGTTTATCTGGAAAAATGCTTTATCACTTCTGGTACCGAACACGCTCTGGATATTAAACAACAATTAAAAGGGCTATTTACCGAACGTTACGAAGAATATGATCTGAAGCTCATTCAATTACCTTTTGACATTCAGAAAGTATTGGTTGACGGGAAGGAAATTGGCTACCAAAAAGATGAATCCGGATATTACCGGGTAAGAGTGAGCAAAGATTTCGAGGATATTTTAATACAGGGATGATATGACGAAAAATGTTCTACCATATAGCTTATTTACAGATTTCGACATTTCCTTGTTCAGATCCGGCAAGCATTACAAACTATATGAAAAATTTGGTTCACACGAAGTGAACTGCGATGGGCAAACAGGTGTTTATTTCTCTGTTTGGGCTCCGGGAGCAAAACAAGTTTCGGTAATTGGAAATTTCAACTATTGGAACCATAACACTCACCCGCTATTTGTGCGTTGGGATGAAAGCGGAATTTGGGAAGGTTTTATTCCAGGTCTTCAAAATGGCGAAACTTATAAGTATGGTATAGTTTCTGAATATGGTGAACATTTAGAAAAAGGCGATCCATTTGCGTTTGAATGGGAAATTCCGCCACAAACGGCTTCTAAAGTCGCATCAACCTGGTACGAATGGCAAGATGAAGAGTGGCATGTAAAACGTCAGAAAATAAATCGGCTGGATCAGCCCTGGTCGGTTTACGAAATGCACCTTGGTTCCTGGATGCGTAATCCGGACGAGCCGGATCGTTTGCTCAGCTACAGAGAAATTGCAGAAAGGCTGGTTCCTTACATCAAAGAACTGGGATTTACGCATGTAGAATTCCTTCCGGTGATGGAGCATCCCTATTATCCGTCATGGGGTTATCAGATTACAGGATATTTTGCTGCAAGCTCACGTTTTGGTTCACCTCAGGATTTAATGTATCTGATAGAGCAGCTTCACCAAAATGATATTGGTGTTATTTTAGATTGGGTTCCCTCCCACTTTCCGGGAGATGCCCATGGCCTGCATAAATTTGATGGTTCTTATTTATATGAACATGAAGACCCCAGAAAGGGGTTTCATCCAGACTGGCAGTCCTATATTTTCAATTATGGGCGTAATGAGGTTCGTTCTTTTCTTATCAGCAACGCGTTTTTCTGGTTAGACCGTTTTCATATTGATGGCCTTCGGGTAGACGCTGTGGCTTCTATGCTTTATCTGGACTATTCCAGAAACCAGGGCGAATGGGTACCTAATGAATTTGGTGGTAATGAAAATCTGGAAGCAGTGCATTTCCTCAAAGAATTTAACGAAGCTGTATATGCCAATTTTCCTTATGTACAAACCATTGCCGAAGAATCTACCTCATGGCCCGGGGTGAGCAAACCTACTTTCTCTAATGGTCTGGGTTTTGGCATGAAATGGATGATGGGCTGGATGCATGATACGTTAAATTATTTCAAAGAAGATCCTATTAACAGGACCTACCATCATCATGCTATGACATTTGCAACTGTTTATGCATTCCACGAAAATTTTATGTTACCGCTTTCTCATGACGAGGTTGTATATGGGAAACAGCCATTAATCTATAAAATGCCGGGAGACGAATGGCAGAAATTTGCCAATCTGCGAGCGCTATATCTTTACATGTTTACTTTCTCCGGAACGAAACTATTGTTTATGGGCGGAGAGTTTGGACAAACTTCAGAATGGAATGTTAACCTGTCTCTGGACTGGCATTTAAAAGCGCATGCTCCGCATTCGGGAATGAGCCGTTTCGTAGCCGTTTTAAATACTGTTTACCGTTCTATGCCAAGCCTATACCAAAAAGCATTCGACAGCGACGGATTTCAATGGATAGAAAATAACGATAACAATAACTCGGTATTTGTATATTGGCGAAAAGCTTTCGACCCAAAAGACGACTCCATTGTAGTTTTAAACCTTACCCCTGTTGTACGTCACGATTTCAGAATTGGCGTTCCATATAATGGCGAATGGGAACTTGTGCTTAATTCCGATGATTTTCAATTTTATGGAAGCGGCGTAGAAATTTCTGACAGTTTAAACTCGGATGATATTGATTGGATGCAACAAAATCAATCTGTTGTTTTATCACTTCCTCCCCTGGCAGGCATTATACTAAAAAGGAAACACAAAAAACAAAGTGTTAAGCCATTAGAAATTTCTGAAAGAACACCTATTACAAACTAAACTCTATGACAAAAGTATTCCATTTAAGTGTAGAATGCTATCCCGTAGCCAAAGTTGGTGGTTTAGCCGATGTTGTGGGAGCATTACCTAAATATCAGAAAAAACTGGGGATAGATGCCTGTGTTGTTATGCCCTGGTACGACAGACCTTTTGTAAATAATCACCCTTTTACAGTAGTGCATCAGGGTAGTTTTTATCAGGGGTCAGAACGTTTTGACTTTCAAATTTATAAAGAACAGGAAAACAGCCTGGGTTTTGAGCTCTATCTCATTAAAATTCCGGGTAAACTAGATCGCTCAGAAGTATATTGCTATCCGGACGAGGGCGAACAGTTTATTGCGTTTCAGCATGCTTTTCTGCAATGGCTAAAAGACAGGGAAATTGTGCCGGATATTCTCCATTGTCACGACCATCATGTAGGGTTGATTCCATTTCTTGTACGACATTCCAGAGATTTCTCTTTTCTTTCTGGCTGTAAAACTGTTGTAACTGTACATAATGGTCAATATCAAGGCTGGATGAATTGGAATAAAGGTATTCTTTTACCTGCGTTTGATACCTGGAAATGGGGCTTGCTGGACTGGGACGGATTAATTAACCCCTTAGCGACGGCAATTAAATGCTGCGATGCCTATACTACCGTATCGGAAGGATATTTGGAAGAACTTTATGAGGAGGCTAACGGCCTTCAAGCACTTTTTTCTGACGAAAGACACAAGTCCTTTGGTATTGTTAATGGTATTGACACAGATATATGGAATCCGGAAACGGACCATTCTCTTGCGAAAAACTATGCGGTTAAAAGTGTAAAAACAGGTAAGGCATCTAACAAAAAACAACTCTGTAAACAATACGGTTTAGACGCCAAACTACCCCTATTGGCATTCATAGGTCGTTTCGCTACTGAAAAAGGGGCCGATTTACTGCCTGAAATATTGTTTAATGTTTTTAAAGAAAACGAAAATAAAATAAGTATATTTATTTTAGGTTCTGGAGATCAGTTAATCCAATCGCACATTCAAAAACTGGTAGAACCGTATTCGGGAAGACTGGCTGTCTATTTCGGGTACGACGAAAATCTGGCTCATGCTATTTATGCAAGTGCCGATTTTATATTGATGCCTTCACGCGTGGAACCTTGTGGATTAAACCAGCTCTACGCTATGAAATATGGCACCTTACCTATTGTAAACAGCATTGGCGGCCTAAAAGACACTGTTCTGGATATCAATGATACTGATGGCTATGGTATTGTTTTCCAAAAAGCAGCTATAACAGACGTTTGTTATGCTGTGAAGAGAGCGATGGATTATTCCGAGCAGACGGATCTGTATAAAAAGAACCAGCAGAAAATGATGCAGTTAGATTTTTCGTGGGAAAAATCGGCTCAGAGATATTTGAATTTATATAACCAATTACTTAATTAAATCGAAAGCTATATGTTGCCAAAAGTTCTCTCTATTGTTTTAGGAGGAGGAAGAGGGACACGTCTTTATCCTTTGACCGACCAGCGGTCTAAACCGGCAGTACCAATTGCTGGTAAGTACAGACTGGTTGACATTCCAATTTCAAATTGTCTTAATTCTGGATTTAACAGGATTTTTGTACTAACTCAATACAATTCTTCTTCATTAAATTCCCATATCAAGAACACTTACAATTTCAGCATTTTCAGTAAAGGATTTGTAGATATTCTTGCGGCGGAACAGACTAATGAGGGAGATAAATGGTTTGAAGGTACCGCCGATGCTGTAAGGCGTTCTATAAAAAAGACAATTAATGTAGATTATGATTATGTTTTGGTCCTTTCAGGCGATCAGCTTTATCAAATGGACTTTGCTGCTTTAGTAGATTTCCATATTCAAAATAAAGGAGATTTAACGATTGCGACTATTCCTGTTTCTGCAAAAGATGCAAATGGTTTCGGCATTTTAAAATCTGATGAAAATAACCTTATCACTTCATTTATTGAAAAGCCTACAAACGACCTTTTACCCGACTGGACATCTGAAGTCAGCGATCAGTTAAAAAGTCAGGGCAGAGAATATCTGGCTTCTATGGGAATTTATGTTTTTAGTAAAGGCATACTAAATAAACTTTTACAGGAACATAAGGGAATGGATTTTGGTAAAGAGATTATTCCTGATTCTATAGATAAAATACGGGTACTAAGCTATCAATACGATGGTTACTGGACAGATATTGGAACTATCAGTTCGTTTTTTGAAGCCAATATTGGTTTAACGGATGACATCCCCGCTTTCAATCTGTTTGATCATAATACCATTTTTACGCGACCCCGAATGTTACCTCCGTCGAAGATTTCTGGTACTACACTGAATAATTCAATCATTTCGGACGGTTGTATTATTTCTGCAGATAAAATCGACCGGTCTGTTATTGGAGTAAGATCTAGAATTGGCGTCGGTTCGGTAATCAGATCTACTTGTATGATGGGTAGTGATTATTATGAAGATCTGGCAGATTTGAACGCTGCAAGAGAAAGACAGGAACCCATTGTGGGAGTTGGCGAACGCTGTTATATTGAAAACGCAATTCTGGATAAGAATAGCCGCATTGGTGACGATGTACGTATTATTGGCGGCAACCATTTAAAGGGCGGGGATTATAATAGCTATACCGTTTGCGACGGTATTGTAGTGATTAAGAAAAATGCAGTTATTCCAAATGGAACCGTTATAGGGAGATAGTTATTAACAACTACAAACTTTCCGTAGAAATCTTAATAATTCTACGGAAAGTTTATAAGATTTTATGGTTATTTAACAAAACTTAAATCTGCTACTCCAAGAACTTCGGTAGACAGTTCTCCCAGCCATCCCAGATCATCTAAAATACCTGTCTGAATTTTAACAAAGTGAATACCCCTTAAGTTTACCCTATTACCATTGCTGTCCATCGCATCAGCAATATCTATTCTATCGCTCCCTGTTGCATTATCTGCATAGCCCTTTGCAAAAGGATAACTGGCAATACTGGTTGGCCTAGATTTATCTATATTGGCAGATGGCAGCAATGTCCCTTTTACGGTGTATTCATTTCCTCCTATCCATAGCGGAAAATAAGATTGTTTATGAAAAGCGTTGGTTTTAATAACGCCACTATTTCCCAGGTTGTCTTTCCATGGAACGTCTGCTGTTATAGGTTCAGGGCGGGTATATGTTACCGTGTAATTGCTGATGTACCCTTCCTTACCATATTCGCTACCTTTTATTTCGTACCAAATATCGTCTGGCTTACCATTTCCGTTAGTATCTTCCATTACCCATACAGTCCCTGGTTCTGCTCCGGTAGCCGAAGCATTACCGTAAATAATGATATCATCAGAATCAGTTGTATTATTTACCAGATGGTCGAAGCCCAGAACTATGCTACCTCCGAAAGCGCCTAAAGTAACCATACCTTTTTTGCCTAAAATACCTTCTGCACTTGCTAAATTACCCGGAGTTTTATTGATAAACTGGCCTGGAGCCGGAACATACTCGAACAACTGATTAGCATACATTCTATTCGCATCTGTAACCGCAACAGACTTTTTTATAACCTCTATACTATTGCTTTTTTTATAAGTTGTGTCTGCATAAACAACTTTATATTCTATATTATAGGTACCTGCCTTATAATTCCTAAAAACTAAGCTATCTGCATCTGAAACCACTACGTCATTAATTTTCCATTCGTTAGTATATTCCAATGTATCAGATGCATGCGATACTTTTATAATAACCGAATCTCCTAACGGCAAATTAAGCTGTTCTGTTAATGACCAATTGGGCTCTGAAGTTTCTTTTACTTCTTCTTTCTTAAAATCATCTTTTTTACTGCATGATGTAATAAATAGTGCAGATAGTAATATTGAAAATACTAATACTCTACTGTTGTTATAAATTTTCATTTGATATATATTGGGGTTAATAATAAACTAGTAAACAAAAGCAAAACGCGAAGGAATATCTCCCGTTGCCACAGACCATTTCAATTTACCCGCCTTATTAAAACAGTATATTTCTCCCGGATTTAAATAGTCTTTAGCATCGGTAATAAAAATATCTCCGGTTTGCGGATTAATTGTTATGCCGTAAGGCAATATAATTTTGGATTGTGTTCCATCTGTTATAAAAGATTGATGAAGTACAGTTTCATCTTTTACATCTATTGTATTATAGTTAACAACATTTTCTCCTTTAATATAGCTCCACTCTGTTCCGCAGATATAAGCTTTATCTTCATGGATAACCATATCACTTACAGCTATATCAAAAGTTTTTTTAATCTGGTCTGCCTTTGTATCTATGACAAACAGTTTGGCGGGAATATCATAAAAATCGCCTCTCGAAGAAACATATAAATCGCCGTAAGCATCTGCTTTAAGCCTGTGTAAATTAATAGCGACTTCTATTTTTTTGGTTTCTGTAAATGTATTCAAATCTATAACAGAAACAGTACTTTCGTAATTTTGGGGACTATATCCCCCCGAGTTAGCAACATATAATTTATTATCTAAAATAGCCATTTCTTCTGGCTGTCTGCCCACATCTACTTTTCTTGAAATGCTTAATGACACAGTATCAATTTCTGCAACAATTCCTTGTGTAGAATTAGGATCACCAATCTTTCCTAAATACGCACTTACATATACTTTTCCGTTATTAACAGCTATATACCTACCATTTAAAAGTTCTATATGCTTTATTTTTTTTCCTGTTCTAGCATCCAGCACTTCTACTTTGTTAGATACATTCACTACTACATACATTTTAGAACCATATATGGCAATGTCATTTCCAACATCACCTAATCCTAAGGTAACCTCCGGATTAACTGTTCCATAAATATTCCTTTTATAAATTCCGGCTGTAAAATCTACGTAATCCAACGAAGCTTTGTTAGCATTCATGTTTCCCTCGTTCAGTATATACAAACCTTTTGGAGAAGCATTCAGGTTTCCTTCAAAAATTTGTTCTGTTTCTTCTTTCAGAGGCATTTTGTCTTTCCTACAAGATTGTAATCCCAGAGTAAGCAGTAATGCAAATAGCCAGATTATCCTATTCTTTTTCATATGCTACAGTTTATAGTACACAGCTAACCGATATGAGCGCCCTGGCATAGGGAAATTATCGATTACATCGTAGTATTGATTCAATAAATTGTTCACTTCGCCTCGTATGGTTAATTCTGTATGTTTTTCTATTTTAAATTTGTGTTGCAGGGAAATATCATGTGTATACCATGGCTGGATATAATTTATCGGAATATTAGCTGTCTGCCTGTATCTTTCGCTTGTATAGATATAGCTATAGTTCAGTGACGACTTACCAGAAACCCAGGATGCTATAAAAGAACCGCTATGCTTAGGGACATAAGGAATTTGCCCGTTTTTTATTCCATTCGTAATATTTAAAGCTTGCTGGTAGTTATATACCAATTCTATATCCAGATAAGATTGTTTGTTCAGATCTTTTGAAAGTTTTATATCCATTTCTGCTGCCTTAATATCCACTATATCAAGATTCGACATAGTCCATCTAAAAAGGTTGAGATTTGGTACTGCCATTATTTTATCTTTAACCTTATTATAATATACATCTGCCTGTACTTCTATTCTATTTATAAAACTATGCTCATTATACTTACCATAAGTAAGTCCCAAATCATATTGTTTTGTATATTCTGGCTTTAGTAAGGTATTTCCTACGAAAGTGTAATAGAGATCATTGAAGGTTGGCATTCTAAAGATAGACTTATAAAAACCTCTTACACGGAAACCATCAATATTTTTTAGGGGTTGCCAGCTGAACATAAATGTTGGAGTGTATTTCTGCTGGTTTTCTACCGCTTCGTAATACTTTACATTCTCATCTATTGTAGTGCTTAACAGGCTTATTTGAGCATTAAATCTGGAGAAATAAATATTATTGGCGACAGCTGCTAAAAACACATTTCTTGTAGGATAAGCGAAACGATTTAAATTGGCATCGAGCGTATTTCTTTTATAGTCTGTTGCTAAAGCTATATCCCAGAAAGACGTTAACTTATAGCTGTTGGATAAAGATAAATAAAACTCTTTCTGATAATACCTATTGTCTAATAATCCTTTTGATGTAACAATCTCCGGATCCAGATAACGCTGATAGTCATAAGTGTATTTTGTATTTATCGCAAACGCGTAACGATTATTTAAACTTTTTTCCAGACCGGCCTGCACAAAAGTGTTATTATCCCATAACCTTTGTGTGGCTTCAAAATTATCTGCAATAATTGCTCTTGGTAACCCTCTTTCTGATTGGTAATGAAATACCTGAGCTCGCCACACTCCTGCTTTAATTTTCCCGTAAGTGCCATATTCTACCCTTAAAGCCTCTACATCTCCATTTTGTCTTATTTCCGTAGTATCACTGTTACCATTGGTTCGGGTAAATTTATACTTTCCATTGGCATACAAGTATTCTGCACTTAATCTGGAGCTGACATTATCATTATCATTCCATTTATAATCTAAAGAAGCAGATGGATTTAATAAACCAAAAGATCCTGTTTTTAAAGCTACAGAGGCATTATATTTTTTATTGTTTTGAAAAACAGGCTCTTTACTTTGCAGATATAATGCGCTTGCAGATGCATAAGCTACAGCAGGTTTCAATAACCGAGGGTTTTGACCATTGTACAAAGAAATTTCTTCTATATTATCGGTAGAGAACTTACCTAAATCAACCTGTCCGTTTTGAGCATTTGTTAACTGTAATCCATCATAAAATACTGCAGTATGGTTTGATCCCAAGCTTCTGACATTGATAGTTTTTAATCCTCCAATGCCTCCGTAATCTTTCAATTGTACACCTGAGAGGTATCTAACCGCATCTGCAACAGAAAGAGTATTAACTCTTTGTAAATCTGTAGCAGAAAGTGTTTGCATTGGAACTGGCGAAATCAGGATTTTTGATTGTTTTAAAGCTTTTACCTTAACCTCTTCTAAAAAAAGTACTTTAGTAGTATCTGCAATACCATCTCGCACTAATTCATTACGCAGCAAAGCAGAACAAGGTAATACCCCTGTAATGGCTAATACAAATTGAATGGCAAGTACTCTTTTTAAAAATTTAATCATTTCGCTACGTATATACATAGCAACGGAGGGAGTAAGCACAAACCTATATATAGTAGGAATGCATAAGACAAAAAGCTTATTCTAGCCTCAAACCCCGAAAGCTGTGAATATCAAAAATACAATGGCAGGTCTTCTGACTTACTTCCCTTAGTCCAACCTTCCCGTTTCGAATTTTTCGGAACAGTGGCTCTGGAACGGACTTTGGTTAACGAAGCTTACAGCTGCGGGACAGTTCCGGAATTACACCGGATTCCCTTTTAATTCTGCATCAACAGATACAAAAACCAAATGCGGAACAAAGTTAATAACTATTTTATATTAAAAGCATTAAATTCATACTTTGTGAGATAAACAATAATTCATGGCGAAGAATAAAACTCAGGAAAATCAAATCAGTGTACTTGATTTTATTAATTCTGTAGAAGATCTGCAAAAACGGGAAGACAGTTTTCGGCTACTAGAAATTATGAAAAAGGCATCCGGATACGATGCAAAGATGTGGGGCACTTCTATTATTGGCTTTGGAAAATATCACTATAAATACGCCAGTGGGCATGAAGGCGAAGCGGCCATTGTTGGGTTCTCTCCCAGAAAAGCGGCCATTTCATTATATATCTTCACATGCAATGAAGAAGATAGACAGTTATTAAATACTTTAGGAAAATTTAAAATGGCGAAAGCCTGTATTTATATTAAAAAATTAGCTGACATTAATATTGATTCGCTGGCAAATATCATCCGGGCAAGTATCAGGTATATTGATGATAAATATGAGATTATAAAGAACTAAAAAATTACGTTTGAAAATTAAAGCCTTTGGGATTTTTTATTAAATTATAAATTTCAGAAAAATAAAAGAATCAAATACCCTGGTAACTATGAAAAAATTTCTCTTTTTTTTATTATCGTCCGTTTCCCTGTTTATAGCTTGTAAGAAAGAAATACCAGCATCTAAAAAAAGAGCGATGCAACAAGCTGAAATCAGAGAACTTTATCATGGCAAATACAAGTTAGTGTCTTCATACAGCTCTGTTCCGTTAGATATCAATTCAGATGGGAAAGCCTCGGATAATCTTATGGCAGAAATACCTGAACTACAGTTTGACAGCTGGGTTGAAATCAGGATACCAGCCAGTACCTATTTATTTAAAAATGGCAACGGATTATTTGATTGGTTTTGGCCTGAACAATATCTTTACGAAATTGATAATGAAAAAGTAAGTGTAAATTACGCCTCTCAAAGCAGTCCAAGAAATTGTGATATTTTAAAAAACAATAAAGAGATTATACTATTCGAATACGAAGGAAATAAAGACAAACCTGCGTATAGGTGGCCATTACCCGATAAAGTTACTATAGAAAGCACTACTTTTATTAAAGTAGTATGCACAAGATCTTTCTATACCAAAGACGGATGGCAAACCGCCGAAACGATTTCGCTTTATGAAAAGTTCTCTAATGTAAATTAGAACAGTATATAAATCAAAATGTAAAAATAAATTTATAGCGATTTAACAAAATATTATTGCTATTTCATTAAATTAGGAGAACTCATTGAAAGTAGAATGGATCAGCTACCTAAATTTAAAACTAAGCTTGGCGAATTATTTGAATATAATTTTCAAATGAATGAGGTATTCATCAACCTATATTTAGATAATTTAAACCTGGTAACCGAACGGATTAGTATGCTAATAGACCATACATTAAACGCGCATCAGATCTGGAATGCCAGAGTGTTGAACCAGATTCCTTTCGACAGATTTCAGGTTAATGCAGATGATTCTTTAAAAGTAATTAATCAGGAGAACTTTCAGAATTCTCTACTTATCATTAACAATAAAAATTTGGAAGAGGTCGTGATGTACCATACTTCCACAGGCGATTGTTTTTATAATAGCATAGAAGATATCCTTTTACATGCTTTTAACCATTCTACCTATCATAGAGGACAAATTGCAACAGATTTTAAGAAAGTAGGTGTACCTCCCCCAATCAGCGATTATATTTTATATAAAAGAATGACCCCTATTTTGTAGATTTTCTGTTGAATTTGATATTCAAGAAAATTTTGTAGTTTTGTGGCACCAAAATACGTCAATTATGTGGATAGCATATCAAAAACATGGCATCTTCACTTATCGTGACAGGTATGTTGCCTAAAGCAAGTGCTTAATTCATTGTACTTGCATCTTCTTTAAGACTTCTTAGTCTAATTACCATTTATTATTTTTTATTATAGCAAATGCCTTTGGCTTTGTATTATTTATTTTTATGAAAGATTCTTGGAAAAAGAAATTCGCCATTATATGGGTTGGCCAGTTTATCTCATTAATCAGTACTGCTGCTGTTAATTTTGCAGTCATAATCTGGTTAAGTCTAAAGACGGGTTCTGCTGAAGTTCTGGCCTATTCGGCAATGGCAAGTTTACTACCTCAGGCCATTATTGGACCTGTCGCGGGTGTTTTTATAGATCGTTGGGACAGAAAAAAAACTATGATTTTTGCGGATGCTTTCGTGGCAATATGTACTTTATGTATGTCTATTAGCTTCTATTTGGGTTACGAAAGCCTGATATTAATTTATGTTATGCTTGCTTTACGATCTGTAGGATCTGCATTTCACATGCCTGCTATGCAGGCGGCCATTCCAATGCTGGCCCCTGAGTCGGAACTATTACGTATAGCCGGAATTAACCAGACTATACAATCTGCATCAAATATTGCAGGTCCGGCTTTAGGTGCTTTGGCCATCAGCTGGTTTTCTATTGGTAATGTATTACTATTAGATATTATTGGTGCTATCGTAGCAATTGTAGCCTTGTTATTTGTTGTAATCCCTAATCCGCAGATATCCGAAAAAAGCAAAGCGAGCTTCAACCAGGTCTGGCAGGATATACGTCTTGGATTTCATGAAGTTTTAAGGAATAAAGGTCTTTCCTGGCTTTTCCTGTATTCTATTATTGCCACATTTTGTATTATGCCGGTTGCTGTCATGTTCCCCTTACTTACTTTAAATCATTTTGGAGGTGGCAAATTTGAAATGAGCATCATTGAAATGGTTTGGGGAGTAGGAATGCTTATTGGGGGCGGAATTTTAGGAATATGGAAGCCTTCGACTTCCAAAATAATTCTTATCAATTGCATGCACATTATATTGGGGGCCACACTGGCTCTTTCTGGCTGGATATCTGCAAGTGCTTTTATCATTTTTGTAGGTTTAACAGCTATTGGTGGCCTTGCCGCAGCTATATATCAGGCAAGTTTTATGACTGTCCTGCAAGAGCAAATACGACCAGATATGATGGGCAGAGTATTTTCTATGTATTTCAGTTTTGCCATTATTCCCTCGGTAATTGGTTTGCTTAGTACCGGATTTGTTGCTGATACAATTGGCGTAAATCTTACATTTATTATTCTGGGTTTACTTATTGTTTTGGTTGGAGTACTCTCTTTTTTCACTCCGGTACTAATGAATTTAGGTAAGAAAGAAGAGCTTTCAGAAAACGTTCATCCTGTTGATAATAATTAGCTTTTGAGCTTTGCAGCACATTAATTTTAGAAAGATAAACCGTACCTTTGCGCCATGATTACAGTATCTAATTTATCCCTACGTTTTGGTAAACGTACTTTATTTGAGGATGTCAATTTAAAATTTACGCAAGGTAATTGTTACGGTATCATTGGTGCAAATGGTGCTGGTAAATCTACTTTTCTTAAGATATTAACTGGCGATGTTGACCCTACTACTGGTAGCGTGAGCTATACACCGGGAGAACGTAAAGCAGTTTTAAATCAGAACCACGCGGCTTTTGACGAATTTACGGTAATCGATACCGTATTGCAAGGCCACCAGGAGCTTTATGCTATTATGAAAGAGAAAGATGCTATCTATATGAAAGAGGATTTCTCTGAGGAGGATGGCATAAGAGCTGGCGAACTGGAAAATCTTTTTGCAGAGATGGATGGTTGGAATGCTGAAAATGATGCGGCTACGTTATTGAGTAACCTGGGCATTAAAGAAGATAAGCATTACAAGTTGATGGAGGAATTGGATGGTAATGAGAAAGTAAGGGTTTTATTAGCTCAGGCTTTATTCGGTAATCCGGATATTCTTATTCTGGATGAGCCTACCAATGATCTGGACATTGATACCATTGCGTGGCTGGAAAATTTCCTTGCAGATTATCAAAACATTGTGTTGGTAGTTTCCCACGACCGTCACTTTCTGGATGCTGTTTGTACGCACATTGTAGATATCGATTTTGGTAAGATGAATATCTTTACCGGTAACTATACTTTCTGGTATGAGTCTTCTCAATTGGCATTGAAACAAAGAGCAGATCAGAATAAGAAGATGGAGGATAAAATTAAGGAGTTACAAGAATTTATTCGTCGTTTCTCTGCCAATGCTTCCAAATCTAAACAGGCAACCAGCCGTAAGAAAGCTTTAGATAAGATTAATGTTGAAGAGATTAAAGCTTCCAGCCGTAAATATCCGGGTATTATGTTTAACCAAATGGTTAGAGAGGTTGGTGACCAGGTATTACACGTAGAAAACCTGTCGAAGACTTTAAATGGTGAAGTTTTATTTAAGAATCTTACTTTTAGTATTAACAAAGGTGATAAAGTAACTTTCCTTTCTAATAACTCTTTAGCCACTACTGCACTTTACGAGATTCTTTCTGGTAAAGACACCGATTTTACTGGCGAGTTTAAATGGGGCGTTACTATTGTTCCGGGATATATCCCTAACGATAATTACGAATATTTTAACGGTGTACAGGATAATTTAGTAGACTGGTTACGTCCGTATTCTAAAACTGATAAGGATGATACTTTTATCCGTGGTTTTTTAGGCAGGATGTTGTTTTCTGGCGAAGAGGTTCTGAAAAAATGTTCGGTACTTTCCGGAGGTGAGAAAATGCGTTGTATGTTTTCTAAAATTATGCTGGAAAGTCCTAACCTGATTATGTTGGACGAGCCGACCAATCACCTTGATCTGGAATCTATTACTGCGCTAAACAATGGTTTAAAAGATTTCAAAGGTGTATTGTTATTCACTTCCCGTGACCACGAGTTAACTGAAACTGTTGCTACGCGTATCATCGAGATTGCTCCAAACGGTCTGTTAGATAAATTGATGTCTTACGACGAATATATTACCAACGACACCATTAAGGAGCAAAAGGCTGCTTTGTATAAGTAGGTGTTGAATTGGGGGTTTGAGTAGCTGGTTAATATAAGCTAGTGGCTTTATGATATCTTAAATCCGTTTCTTAAAATTAGGGAACGGATTTTTTATTTACACGTATTATATCTTAATTTTAAAAATTAAATAAACCTAAAAATAGTTTTATGACCACAGTAAACCCATATTTGTATTTCAATGGTAATTGTGAGGAAGCCTTCAACTTCTATAAATCGGTCTTCAGCTCCGAGTTTAAATATATCGGACGTTATAGAGATGTTCCGCAAGCACAACGCGGAATATTTTCGGATGGAGACGATAAGATTATGCATGTATCGCTTCCTATTAGTAGTGAGACAACATTAATGGGTTCCGACAATTCAGAAATATTTAAAGGTGGCGTTTCAACCAGTAATTTCTCCTTATCGATTAATACGGATTTAAAAGAGGAAGCCGAAAGATTGTTTCAAAGTCTTTCTATTGATGGAAAAATAATATTACCTATTAATGAAACATTCTGGGGATCATATTATGGGATAGTTGCAGATAAGTTTGGAATAAACTGGAAAATTAGTTTTGAATCGTCTAATGGTTAGCTACACACTTAGCAAGACTGAATTATGAGTGTTTTTTTACGTTAACTGGAGTTTTCGGAGACAGCCTGTCAGTCCAGACAGGAATCTCTGCGTTTATAGCAGGAACTTGAATATCAAAGTTCAGATATTACCAGTTCCTGCTAATGAACTTACATATTTATCCGTTTCTTTCTATTAGTTGAAATATGCGGTTTTGTGTTTGATCTGTATTCGAAATAACTTTATTTACTTTTTGATATCCAATTCATTAATGATATTCTTCGCTCCTCCTAATACATCTATGCACCATAAAACATAGCGAATATCTACATTAATAGATCTTTTAAAATTTTTATCAAAAGCAATATCACCGCTCATCGCTTCCCAATTTCCGTCGAAGGCCAGACCTATTAACTCACCTTTTCCGTTAATTACAGGAGAACCGGAGTTACCGCCGGTAATATCATTGTTTGAAATAAAGTTGACAATTAAAGTCCCGTTTTTGCCATACTGGCCATAATTCTTTGCATTGAAAGCTTCAATGAAATTAGCAGGCAAATCAAACTCATCATCTTTAGGAATATACTTCGCCATTGCTCCTTCTATAGTAGTAGTCTCTTTATAAAGGACACCATCTTTCGGAGAATAGTTCTGTACGTTTCCATAAGTAATTCTCATGGTAGAATTTGCATCCGGATACATCAATTTATTATTATTCTTTTTCAGTAAGGCCTGCATGTATAAATGATCCAGCTCGGCTTTTTTATTTTCAAAATTTTTCAACCTGTCGCCAAAATTCTCCTTGATATAATCAGCAATCACCAGATTTTTAGCATAAGCAAAGGCAATATCCCCTTTATATTTAGCTAAACTCGGGTCAGCTAAAAATGCTTTCAATTTATCGGGCTGAATCAGGTTCGATTCTTTCCATAATATATCAGTATATTTTCTGAAAGTTGCTTCTGCACTTCCATTCCAATATTTATCAGTAATTACCCTGAAAAATTGAGGATGTTGATTTTTAGGAATGTCATTATAAAAAGTGGCTAACATTGTAGCGAACACAGATTTATCTGCAGTTTCGTTATATGTGGCTTCGTATGTTTCTAAAGAAGCCAAAGTCTCCTGCTTCATTTTTTCGTAAGCATCTGTTCCTTTTACAGCCTCTAAAGCTTCTATACTTTTCTCTAACTTCAAGGCATTTGTCACCCATTTAGACGCTAAAAATCCTTCGGTAATAAAAACCCTGTGACGGGCATACGGAGCATAAGCCTTATACAATTCTGCGTATTGGGACATCAAATTAGCATACTGAGGTTGAGCACTCGCCCAGCTTGTAAATTCTTGTTCTGCTGCCTTTTTCTTGTCTTCTATCTTAAGTGCCTTCAGTTGCTCGCCCTGACCAATAAAATATTTCCAATAATTAGCTACACTTGCATATTGAGAAGATACTTTTAGTCTGAAAGCAACGTTTTTATCCATTTCTTTTTTCCAGGCTTTTAAACGGATATCTCTTAATTTCACGATCTCCGGGGAAATAGAATCTAAAGCCAACTCTACTCCGTAAGAGGTAAGAAATCTATCGGTTCTTCCGGGGAAGCCATAAACCATTGCAAAATCGTTATTCTCTACTCCTTTAATTGATACAGGTAAAAATTTCTTAGGCTTGTAGGGTCTGTTTTCTGTAGAATAATCTGCTGGTTTATTGTCTTTTCCTGCGTAAACTCTAAAAATGGAGAAGTCACCGGTTTGTCTTGGCCAAACCCAATTATCTGTATCTCCACCAAATTTACCAATAGATTGTGGCGGCGTTCCCACCAAACGGATATCAGTAAATTTCTCCATTACGAATAAGAAGTATTGATTTCCTTTATAGAAATCTCTTACAAAAGCGTTATAGTGTGTTCCTTTTGTCGCTTCTTCACTAATACTATTACTTAATTCAGTTATTTTAGTTTCTTTAGCCTCACCCGATAGATTGGCAGTTTCTTTTAAAATCTTATCTGTAACATCTTCTATCTTAACCAGAAAATTAACAAATAAGCCTGGAACAGGCTTTTCTTCATCGTTGTTCTTAGCATAGAAACCATTATCCAGTATATTGTCTGCCGGTGTAGATTTAGAAGCGATGGCATCGTATCCGCAATGGTGATTGGTAAACAGCAATCCGTTTGCAGAAACCAGTTCTCCTGTACAGAAACCGCCAAAAGACACTATCGCATCTTTTAAACTCGCTTTATTAACATCATACAAATCTTTTGGAGTCAATTTGAACCCCTGCTTTTTCATTTGGTCGTAATTCTTACCAATTAGCATCGGAATCCACATTCCCTCATCTGCTTTAGAAGGTTTGCCCATTAATAAAGACAATCCTAAAAGCACCGGAAGCAATTTCAATTTATTCATACTTACATTTAACATGCCTGCAAATTTAATGTTTGACCTATGCCTTGCCTATGGACACACAGTATTGTTACAAATAAAGTAAAAAGTTGAAAGTTATAAGTAAAAAGTTGAAAGCAGAAATTGAGAATGAAAAGTAGAAAATAGAGAGTGGGAAACGCCAGATTCGGTATCAATTCGTCTCTATTATCTATTTTATAATAAAAAACGGTGCGCATAAATTGACACAGTCAATTTATGCTATACCGAATTTTGCTTGTTGATATATAGTTTCTTTGTTATTTATTGTGCCGTTAGTTCGATAATAGAACTGGATACCGCTTGTACCTTTCCCGGAGCTAGATTTAGCCCAATTTTCATTAGGAAATCTCCACTGTAAACCTTTCCGTTTTCTGCTAAGGCAGATTTTGTTCCGCGCATAAGATTTACTTCTTCAATTTTATATTTTTTATTTGCATCTAATCCATCTAATTTTACCTTACTTAAGTATTCTTTCCGTCGATAATTTAAGATATAATTGAAGACTACAGCTTTATCTTTATTTTTATCGGCATACATCAATACTGCTCTTGGTTCTTCATAGGGAGAAATCAAACGGTACAAATCTCCAAACCAAATAACATCACTTAACTTCTTATAGGTTTCAACCGCCTGATTACTGAACTCGATCTCCTCGGCTGTCATTTCATTTACCCGGATATCGTAGCCCATTTTACCCATCATGGCAACATCTGTCCGAAACTTTATAGGCTGTTTTCCCATAGATGTGATATGACTGGACACTGTTAAAGCTGGAAAGAAATTCAAATATCCCCACTGGATAAAAATGCGTTCAAAACCGTCTGTATTATCACTTGGCCAAAATTCAGTAAAATATTTTAACGCTCCATAATCCGTTCTTCCGCCACCGCCAGCACAAAGCATAATTGGCAAATGCGGATATTTTGCCCTTAATCTTTCCAATACTTTATACAAACTTTTGGTATAATCTACATAAGTATTAGACTGATTAGCTTTTAAAAAAGGAGAGTAAGTATTGGTCATTGGCCTGTTGCAATCCCATTTTATAAAAGCAATGTTCGGATTTTCTTTCATCAAATCATCTACAACTTTAAACACAAAATCCTGCACTTTAGGATTCACCAAATCTAACACCAGTTGATGCCTGGACAAGCTTTCCTCCCTATTAGGTAATTTTAAAATCCAATCCGGATGCTTTTCGTAAAGCTCGCTTTTAGGGCTTATCATTTCCGGTTCTAACCAGATCCCAAACTTCAGTCCTTTAGTTTCCGCTTGTTTTATCAAATAACCAATTCCACTTGGTAATTTCTTCTTATCAGTTTGCCAATCGCCTAAAGCAGTTTTATCTGCATCTCTTGGATATTTGTTTCCGAACCAACCATCATCCAACAAAAACAAATCTACACCCAATTTCTTAGCTCCATCAAACAATTCTACCAGAATATCCTGGTTAAAATCCATATGAGTAGCCTCCCAGTTGTTTAATAAAGTCATTCGTGGTTTTGTCCCGTCCAATACACCATAATTTCTTGCCCAGTCATGCAAATTTCTGGTAACTTGCCCCTTGCCGTTCAGTGTATGTGTAAAAATGAATTCAGGTGTAACAAAAGTTTGTCCCGCAGCCAGTTTATAGTCAGAAGCATAAGGATTAATGCCATTAATTACCCTAAGATTATTAGATTGGTCTATCTCAAAAGAAGATTGAAAATTGCCCGACCATCCTAAAGTACCTGCAATCAGCTCTCCAGTTTTTTCTGTAGATAAATTTCCTAAAGACAGATAGAAAACTGGTGTACGATACATATGTGCTCTTGATCCCAGTTTACTATCCAGCGTTTTAATTCCTGTAGTTAGTTTAGATTCCTTCATTCGCATCTCAGTCATATAATCACCATCAAATTGGCTTAACCAATAGCTTGGCGCACTGAAATGCAACATAGAAGAAGCATAATTATATAAGGTAATGGTTCCCTTTTCTCCGTTCCTGATCTCTGTCCAGGTTTTAATTACATCTTCATTAAAGAAACCTTGAAAATGCAATACAACCTGTGTAGGATATTTAGGATCTTTCAGCGTAATACTTGCCGTTGTTATATTACCTTCCTTATTGATTTTCTGATCTGATACTCTAAGATCCAGAGAGGGGTTTCCGTCTGCATGAACCACTCTGATTGCAGGCTCGAAGAAATCTTCCATGCCTGCACCAATATAGGCCTCTTTCTGTGGCCCTCCTACCTTTGCATAGTCTGAGCTTTGATTAAGCTTTTGCCCTAAATAAGCCTGGTAGACTTTTTGATTATCTTTTACGACATAAACTAATGCCGAATTCTTTGTCTCTAAAACAATTTCCTTGTTTTGTGCATGCACCGCCAGAGTTGCAGTAAAACTTAGAAACGCAATAAATATCTTCTTCATTTTATTAATTCGCTTTCGCTGATTTTATAAATTGATTAATTGTGTAACTCCATCTTTAATGCTATACTTTTTAGTATTCGCTCCTTCTTTCACACTGATATTCAATTTATTTCCGGCAGCTCTTTCTATAGTCAGATCGAATATCTTTCCGAAAGAGTGTATATTCTTAAGTGCCATTTTATTCCATTCTTTAGGCATTCTGGGCGTACAATTGAAACTTCTAAATCCAACAGGCCTCATTCCGAAAACACCTTCGGTATAAATTCTGCAATACAAACCGCTTTCCGCAGAAAGATGTCTTTGGTTTCCCTCCGGATAAGCTTCTACCGGATAAGGTACGTGTTCCCCTAATAGTCTCCGGTTAGAATAGTATTTCAGATAATTCATCGCTTTTTCAGTTTCACCTGCTTCAAAAACACCTCGTAAGGCATACAAAGTAGATCGGTCCCAAAAAGTTTCTTTTCCTGCCTGCGTGGCTAAACCGTCCGGAGTCCATAATCGTGGAGAAAACAAAGCACTGATAGTACCTTCTTTTCTGTCAAGAATACCAACGGTTAGTGGTAAACATATCCATGCTCTTAACACCTCATTCCCTTCGTGATATCGGTAAGTTTCAAAGCCCTCGACTTTACCACCAAAGTACTTTTCTATGTTATTTTTTAATGCATCAGCTTGTTTTTGATATTTATCTACCTGAGCTTTTGGCATCCCTAATAATTTAGCGAGATAAACAGAAGACCTTAAGGCATCATAATACAAACTGTTAGTTGACAAGTTAGCTTTACCCGCAGAAAATCTATTTTCAAGTTCGTCACTATCTGATGTTACAACGCCTTCTGCATTCATTTTTCTATTGCAATATTCTAATGTCCATTCTATTAATGGCCATAGCACCCTTGCAGAATCTATATTGCCATTAGCTAATGCGTACCTTGATGCGCCATAAGCGATCATGGCTGCATCTCCTCTATCGCCTGCACCTTTCCAGATACCATCTCCTTCGGCAACTATAGAACTTGGAATGGGTTTATATTCCGGATTCATAAACTTAGCAAACCATCTGTAAGAATTCATCGCAGATTTGTTTCCTATCCTATCTCCAAGAAAAGCAAAGAATGGATTGATATATTCTGCCTGGTCATTAGCCCAAAGCGCAGCATAATAAGACAAACCACCCGGACCATGCATGTAACCTCCTTTAGTTAAATAAATACTTTCGGTACCTCTTATTTTTGCAAAATCAAAAGCGGTATTCAAAGTTTGATCTGGCGTTTCCAAAACCAATTTTGACGTAATTTCTTTTACCCGATTCTCTCTGTTTCTTTGTTCCTGCTCCGGATTGATAGGAAATACATTCTGAGGAGTATCTGTAGCTAAGTAATAAACAGAAAAAGAAGTTGCCTCTCCCGGTTTCAATGTCTTAAAGCCATCTCCAACGGTTCCCATCAAAATAGAATGCGGTGCTACTTTGCTGCGCTCTGCATTGGTTCTTATTTCTTTTTTTACATATTCGCAGGCAACTGTCACATTCTGATTGCTGGTATTGGTGATATCGAACTTTTCAATAGCCAAAGGCTTATCTACTGAAGGGAAAAATGTTCTTTTCATATTAACCAGGACCGGCGAAGATACTGCTGCATTTACCCGCATAATTCCTTTATGGGTGATTTCATTTATATTGTAATTGATGCTGCCTGATCGACCTGCTTTTATGGTATTATAATCGATCATTCTATTATTGATGTAGATGCGTGGTAAATCTGTATCCTGAAAGGTATGGGAAATATGACTTCTGGTATTATCAGGCAATACTCTAAACGTTGGAAAAACAATTGTACGCGTAAACTTAGCCCTCTGGTTTTCATCTAATCCATATTCTACCCATAGTGAAATTTTCTCGCCACTCATTTCTATGTGATCTTTACGGGGCAACTGTCCGTTTGTTTTCCACACAATACTACCATCATTTTGAATATTCCATCTGTTCTGACTAAATGCTTTTGTTGTACACACCACTAAAACTAAAGAGCCTATTAACAAGTATTTCTTTATCATGATTATTGGTTTGGTTTATTTAATATGGTCTTCAATAACAAAAAAGTGGACCGAGATCCACTTCCTTACGAAAAATTACTCTAAAAGTGCAGCTGCAGTCCAAAGTACCGGAGCCTGTCCATGCAAATCGCCTGTCATTCTCTTCCTATCAAAATAATATTGTTTATCGTTCTTTTTATTTGTGCCTTCGCACACATCCCTAACGTTATTATTTTCATCGATAAAATTAACTACTGCCAGCCATGCCTTTCTAGCTACCGGAGCATATTTAGATTTGTCTAACCACCCTTTTTTCACTCCCGTTACCATGGCATAAGCAAACATTCCGGTACAAGAGCTTTCCTCCCATGAAGAAGGCTCATCTACCAATTGTCGCCATGCTCCGGATGAAGCCTGATATTGTAATAAAGAAGCCATCATTTTATGGTAACCTTCCAATATTCGTGGTCTGTTAGGATTATTTGCTGGTAAAGAGCTTAAAATCTCTGTCATTCCCGCAGCCATCCAGCCATTACCTCTGCCCCAGAAATAGGGAACATCTGGTGCATGATAGAAAAGTCCGTTATCTTTCTGTAAAGAATCCAGATAAACCACCATTTCTTTAGCTGCCCTTTCAATATATTTAGGATCTTTTGTTATTCGATATGCCTGAGTTTGCAGGGCATTAATCATATACATATCATCAATCCACATACGGGTTTGCCAGGTAAGGCCTTGTGCATAATATATGTGTGACGCAGGTACAACACGTGGTCCTTCTGGCGGCCCCCATTGTTTATCTGCTATGCGCATACCCAGCTCGTAGTATTTCTTTTCTTTAGTTTGTCTATATAATTCCAAAGGTACCGATCCAAAAACGCAATAATCTACGTGGTCCGGAACCGGGATCATCTTTGCCTCTTCGTGAAAAAGTGGTTCAAATCTATTTGCCAGTTTTTTTGTTAAATCTTTATTTCCGGTTACACGGGCAAAAGTTAAAGCACCATACCATGTACAGCTTTCCGGATATGTAATTACTCTCGGAGGCGTGGGTCTGTTGAAATTTGTATGTGGAGTGACTACAAACTTCTCGGCAATTTTTAGCCCGACTTCTTTTGGTGAAGCACCTTTAGGCCAATTTTTCAAATCTGAAGACTGAGAATAAGCGTGAACTCCGGTAAAAAGCAAAGCGACTAATATAGACAGATACCTTTTCATTTTCTTATACTGGTTAGTTTAATTAATACTGGTCCTGCAAGAAACCAAATTGAAATGAAAGCTTATTTAGCTAAATTGGCATCTCATTAAACCAAATTGACATTTAAGCATTTAAGTGTAAACGGATTATAAAAAAGAGAGTCGACACCAATTAATAGTATCGACCCTCTTGCTACTGTAATAAAAGCGTTTATTACCAGCCTCTTACAGTTCCTCCTTTAAATGCCTTTTCTGCAGCCTGTGCTACTTCGTCAGACTGATATGCCTTTACAAAATTTTTCACTTTTTCCTGTTCTTTATTATTTTCTCTCGCTACTATCACATTTACATAAGGCGATTCTTTATCCTCTTTCAGTATACCATACTTTCCAGCATCCAAACCTGCCTGCGCTGCAAAATTATTATTAATAATGGCTACAATCACTTCTTTATCATCGATTACCCTACTCAATTGCGGAGCTTCTATTTCCAATATCTTTAAGTTTTTGGGATTATTCACAATATCGGTAACTCTGGGTAAAAGCCCTACTCCATCTTTTAGTTTCAACAGACTACTTCTTTGTAAAAGCAGTAAAGAACGCCCGCCGTTTGTCGGGTCATTAGGTATAGCAATAGTACTTCCCGGTTCCAGCTCATTAATATTTTTTATCTTCTTAGAATAAGCTACTATAGGATATACAAAAGTTTTTCCAACCACAGCTAGCTTGTAGCCTCTTTTTGCAGATTGTTCTTCTAAATAAGGACCATGCTGAAAAACGTTTACATCTATGTCGCCACTATTTAATGCTTCATTTGGAACAACATAGTCATTAAAAATAACCAATTCTACATCTAAATGATATTTCTCCGCAGCAACTTTTTTAGCAGCTTCTGCCAATTCTCTTTCTGGTCCTGAGGTTATTCCTACTCTAATAAAATTAGGGTTATCTTTTTTTGTTCCACCTCCACAAGCCTGTAACAGCAATGGAATAATAGCCAGTATAAATATCTTTTTCATTTTTTTAAGTTGAAAGTGTAAAGTTAAAGGTTAAAGCTGATGTAGCAGAGTATAAATGTCCGAAATAGAGCTATCTGTGATCAAACTTTCCTGAAAGCCTGTCACCAATATATTGAATAGCAAATACCAACGCTACCAATAAAACTAATACGATGTTCATCATCATAACATCATAACCTATATATCCATATTGATAGCCGATTTGCCCAAGACCACCTGCTCCTACAGCGCCCCCCATAGCCGAATAACCAACCAGTGTTATTAATGTTATAGAAACATTATTTATTAACGAAGGCAATGCCTCTGGCAATAACACCTTACGTACTATCTGCATAGGGCTTGCACCTAATGCTCTTGCAGTTTCTATTAATCCTACAGGTATTTCCAGCAAACTGTTCTCTACCAAACGGGCTACAAAAGGGGCCGCCCCAATGCTTAGAGGTACTAGTGCTGCATATACACCAATAGAGGTTCCAATAATTGCCCTCGTAAACGGTATCATCCAGACTATTAAAATAATAAAAGGTATAGAACGAAACACATTGACGAAGAAAGACAGTATACGATTATAAAATTTACTTTCCAGCAATTGCCCTTTTCTTGTTAAGAATAGGACGGTGCCCACAGGTAACCCCAACACAAAACCAAAGAAACCTGCTGTAAATGTCATAAAAACAGTTTCCCAAAGGCCTTTCAGCAATAAATCAACACTTATATCGTCAAGCATAGCCTCTAATTATATATTGGACATTTCTTGTATCAAGATAATTAAAAATTATATTGTTCTCTTCGGAAGAACCTCTCAGATGCAATTGCAGTTTTCCAAAGTCTAAGATTCCGGTTTGTCCTATATCCACTTTAAATAGCTTATAAGGAACTTTTTTTAGATGGATAAAGTCCAGGATCTGTTCTACTTTAATTTCACTATTTAATTCCATTTCAATTAATGGGGATAATCCAGAATCAGCCTTTTCGCTCAGTACAGCTCTTAGTTCCTGCGGAATTTCTAAACCTTTTCCTGCAATTAATTGCGCTATGATTGGATGAGATCTTTCACGATATAATTGTTCCAGTGTGCCTTTTGCCAGTAACTCGCCACGATCTATTACAGCGACATTATTGCATATTGACTTAACCACTTCCATTTCATGCGTAATTAAGAGAATAGTTATTTTGAGTTGCTGATTAATATCTTTCAACAACTGCAAAATAGATTGTGTTGTTAAAGGGTCTAGTGCGCTTGTAGCTTCGTCACAAAGCAATAAATGCGGATCGTTTGCCAGCGCCCTGGCAATGGCCACTCTTTGTTTTTGCCCTCCGGACAAACTTCTGGGATAGTCGTTTGCCTTTTCATGTAATCCAACTGTTACCAGAAGCTTATTCACTTTTTGAGCGATCGTCGCTTTATCCAGTCCGTCGAGCTCTAAAGGTAATGCCACGTTCTGGAATACTGTTCTGGAAGAAAGCAGATTAAAATGCTGAAATATCATTCCGATTTTCTTTCTTTCCTGCGCCAGCTCATTAGCTTTTAAGGGCATTAAATCTTTGCCGTTTACAATTACCTCACCTGTATCTGGCTTTTCCAACAGATTAACACAACGGATAAGGGTACTTTTACCTGCTCCGGAAAAGCCTATAATACCTAATATATCTCCCCGATTAACTTTTAGATTGATATTCTCTAAAGCTTTAAATGACTGCCTGCCCCGATGAAAAGTTTTGGATACATTTTTCAGCTCAATCATTGCTTCCTGTTTTTCTTTTTGCATTAGCCTTAGTTATGTCTATTTAAGAAAGTCCCTTACCATTCGGAAAAGACCTTCAGAATCATAACTATATTTCATTCCACGAAAATAATGCTTTTATCAGCAACTAATCTATAAGCAAGCAGTTTTTTACATTTACCACAGAGCTGTCGAAGCAAGTTATTGCAACCTCAGACATCATTCAATAAACGAATAAAGTCTTATGGCAAATAATTAACCAATGCAGATTTTAATTTATTATCATAGCCATAAACATCATCTATCCAGTTTACATTACCTTTGTCATCTGCAAGTGCAGTGTAATAAGCGAGATATACTTTTACAGGATTTTTAACCTTAACCCACCTGGACCTGGTATCTTCTCCTGTAATCTCGGATTTCACTTGTTCTCTTTCCTGAGGGTTGTCCAAAAGAAAATCAACCAGCTTAAGCGGATCTTCTACCCTTACACAACCATGACTTACGGCTCTATTCTTTTCTTTAAACATTTCTTTTGCAGGAGTGTCATGAAGATAAATTGCATAAGGGTTATAGAATATAAACTTAACCCTGCCAAGAGAATTATCTGCACCAGGATTTTGTTTAAACGAATAATCCTGAACTGATGCGCTACTCCAATCTACCGATTGGGCATCTACCGCACCACCCGATTTATCATAAGCTACCATATTATTCTCTTCCAGATAGGCAGGATTGTTTATTAATTTTGTCATAATTTCTTTACCCGCGATGCTTTTTGGAATATTCCAAACAGGGTTTACCTGCATCCGATCAATAGAGCCACTTAAGACAGGAGTTTCATGGTTTTTGCCATTTCTTGAAAAAGGAGCATTTGATGTTTCGCCTACACAAACTTTCATTGCTAATTTTTCCTTTTTATTTGCTATCAGTCTCAGTTTGAATTCAGGGATATTCACTAAAATGTATTTATCGGGAAAATCTGCAATACGCCACCTTAATCGTTCTAAATTCAAGTATATTTTTTCTTTTTCGGCAGCTGTCAAAGAATTGCTTAATTTATTCTGCAGATTTTTATAGCTGTCGTTTTTAGGCTGTACATCATGCAGGAAACCTAACAAATCCAACTGTTCCAGCATTTGCTGCGATTCTATAAAATCTGGCCTTTCTACAGCATCATAGTACCTGCCGTAAAGTTTCTTCGGATTTAATGCGCCATGTTTTAAGATATTAGCGTAATTAATTAAACCATCGGCACTTAAAATTTCTAATCTGGCTAATACGGGGTATGCATCTTCTACTTTTTTAAATTTGTTATGTTTTACACTATCCAGCAAATGTTCTATTGCCGAAGCATGAAAATAGGTTGGGTTTAGGCCATGAATGTGAGCTTGTGATAAGTATGAGGTAAGAGAATCTATGCCATCATTCAATAAAAAACTGCCCAGTAACGTAAGTCCCTTATCTTCTGAATTATAGATTTTTTTTAACCATTTTGGATGATGGACAGATGCGCTTTCTTTCTTTAATTGTTCTTTAAAAACCGCATAATATGCCGTTGTATCAAAGTCTTTATAAGATTTACTTTTAAAGGCTTTCGCTAAATTTCTTCCAAACTCTTCGTGTTTGTATTTTTTACAGGACGCAGTAATAAATAAAATACCGGCTAAAAGGATAAATAATGATCTAATCTTCATAAATAACATGTTTAGACATATTATTACAATTTATATGCCTTCATATTATTTATAATTTGGTTAAGCTATATTGGTGTATATTAATTTAATGTAAATAACAATATTAAATAATTTTTATAACCATAATCAGGGTTAAAAACATCAGTTTTATATCAAAACTATGATTTCAATAATTTGGCTTCTTCTTTTGCTATCTGTTACAAAACGACGAGGTTTTACGAAATACAAGTAAGTACTTATTTCTTCTATTTAATGAACTACCGGCTGTATTTATTTCTATATTCTACAGGGGTTAAACCAGTTATTTTTTTAAAAACATCTCTAAATGCTTTAGTATCTGTATAGCCAACATCGAACATAACTTCTGTTACATTCTTACGTGAAGCTTCGAAACTGCGTTTTGCTGCCTCTACCCGCACCCGTTGCATATATTCTACCACCGTATTATTAGTTGCTTTTTTAAATCGGCGTTCAAAACTTCTACGGCTTATATTAATTAAATCGGCGAGCTCTTCTACAGTAACCTTTTTGGTATAGTTTACTTCCAGATATTCCTGTGCTTTTAATATTTCTTTGTCCCGATGATCTTTCTGACCTGAAAAAATAGTGAACGCTCCCTGATTATCTCTGTCTATATCGATAGCAAAATATTTAGACGCTAATATAGCCACATCCCTGTCTGTGTACTTCTCGAGCATGTAGAGCAACAAATTCCAAATCGAATTGGCTCCGCCGCTTGAATATAGTTTTCCCTCGTCAGTAATTACACCTCCGTCTACGATTTCAACATCAGGATACATTAATCTGAATTCATTATAATATGCCCAGTGTGTAGAACATTTTTTTCTGTTAAACAAACCTGTTGCTCCTATCAGAAACGCTCCGGTACAAAGACTGGCTACCTCTGCTCCTTGCAAATGCATCTTTTTTATCCATTCCAGAGATTTCTCATTACTTTCCACAGCATCATTCATTGCACCATATAAAGCCGGTACTATTACTACGTCTGTGTTTTCCACACTATCAATCAAACGGTTTATTTTGACGGTATATTCTCCGTCGTTTACATCGATATTTTTTTGTAACCCCACATATTCTACTTCAAACAGCATTTCTTTCCCTGATACTTTTAAAAATTCGTTTGCTGTTTTAAAAAGGCGATAAGGAGGTGTTATAGCTTCTATAACAGCATTTTGAGGAACATAAACGGATATTCTTTTCATTAACTTTGTTTGAAGTAAACCAAAAGTAACAAAAAAATTGTCGCAATCGCCCTTATTAACAGGCGTTTTCATATATCTTTTCTCTCTCTTAATATCCTCAAATTTGTATTATACAATCAAAAAGAAAATGTCAGCACAAGATAAACCAACAATTACTGTGGAAGTTACGGTAAACGTAAAACCCGAAAAAGCCTGGGAACTCTATAATACTCCAGAACATGTACAGCAGTGGAACAATGCTTCGCCAGACTGGCACACTCCAAAGGCTGAAAATGATTTAACTGACGGCGGAAAATTTTGTTATCGTATGGAAGCCCGTGACGGTAGCTTCGGCTTCGACTTTTCGGGAACATACCACAAAATAGTTCCTCAGAAAATCCTGGAATACAGGATGGACGACGACAGACTTGTTGAGGTACTCTTCGGTTCAAAAGACGGAAAAACTGATATCAGCGTAACATTTGAAGCCGAGAGCATAAATTCTTTAGAACTTCAACGTGATGGTTGGCAAGCTATCCTGAATAATTTCAAGGGTTATGCCGAACAAGTAAATAAATAATTTTCAATTTCAAATAACTTTAAAACGCAAAAAAATGAGCAAAAAGATTTTCATCAGCCTACCTGTTTCAGATCTTAAAAAATCAATGGATTTTTATACGGCAATTGGATTCACCAACAATCCGATGTTTACAGATGAAACGGCTGCATGCATGGTGCTTACCGAGGAAATTTATGTTATGCTGCTAACCCACAATAAATTCAGCGAGTTTACAACAAAAGAAATTGCAGATACCAGCAAAACTGCAGCTGTTATTAATTGTGTGTCTGTAGATAGCCCGGAAGAATTAAACATATTTATAGACAGTGCTCTTAATGCCGGTGCAAAAGAGACTAAGGAGCCTATTGACTTTGGTTTTATGCAGCAAAAGAGTTTTGAAGATATAGACGGACATCTTTGGGAAGTAACTTATATGGATATGAGTAAATTCCCACAAGAGTAAACTATAACGCTCTAAAATGAAAATGTCTGTATACTTAACATTTTCTGGCAACTGTCATGTTGCAATGACTTTTTACCAGCAATGTTTTGGAGGTTCTCTCAGGTTTCAAAAACTGGGAGAAACTCCTTTACCTGACAAAATACCATCGCACTTTAAAAGTTTGATAATAAAAGCTACTCTTATAAATAATGATTTTGATCTAATTGCAACAGACTTTGCAAGCGATACCGGGCTTGTTACCGGTAATAACATATCATTACACCTTAACTGTTCCAGTAAATCGCAGATATTTTCCCTGTATAACAAGTTATCAAAAAATGGCAAACAGCTTTATCCTGTTAAAGAAACACATTACGGAGATTTACAGGGAAGTGTTACGGATAAATTCGGAATAAACTGGCTGCTGCATTTCTCTAAAAAATGATGGCTTTGAGATTTTGAAAACCTCGTTTCCCTGGCGAGTCGTCTCAGAGAAATATCAGACAGGAATTAAATTTCGCATATTCATTTGTATTCTGCCCAATGCTTTTATATATTTGTGGCATCTAATATTTCTCATCAAAAGGAAATTATTAAAAGAGACAAAATGAACAAGTTTTTGAGTACCGTACATCATCATCTTCATCATCGCCATTTGGGCGGTGTTATATAGTATGTTTTGTACGTCAAAACGATTTGTCATTTTATCAAACAATCAGTCTTTTATTAATAATTTAAAATCATCTTGAAAACTTTAAAAATAGCTATCCAGAAGTCGGGAAGACTTAACGAAAAATCTGTAGAATTACTTAAGAACTGTGGTTTAAGTTTCGAAAACTATAAAAGCTCTTTAATATCATCTGTATCTAATTTTCCTTTAGAAATTCTCTTTTTAAGAGACGACGATATTCCTGAGTATGTACAAGATGGCATTGCAGATATAGGTATTGTTGGTGAAAATGTTATCCAGGAAACAAAAGTTGAAGTTGCTTATTTACAGCGTTTGGGCTTTGGGAAATGCACACTAAAATTGGCTGTTCCTGTAGATAGCCCAATAAAAGAAGTAAAAGATTTAGAAGGCAAAGCTATTGCTACTTCTTATCCGAATATCCTGAGTAATTTTCTGAGCAAAGAAAATATCAATGCTGATATCAAAATGATCTCGGGATCTGTAGAGATTGCACCTGGGTTAGGTTTAAGCGATGCCATTTTTGATATTGTGTCTACAGGCGGAACATTAAAAAACAACGGGCTAAAACCTTTCCATAACGTGATTTCTTCGGAAGCCATTTTAATAGGCAGAAAAGGTGAAGAAAATGGAGAATTGATTCAGGAACTGATTCAAAGGATACAATCTGTTCTTAGAGCTAAGGACAATAAATATATCGTCTTAAATGTAGAACGCAAAAACTTAGAAAAAGTTACTGCTTTGTTACCTGGCGTAAAAAGCCCATCGGTAATTGCTTTGGCTGACGAAGATTGGGTTGCTGTGCACACTGTGATTCCTGAAAAGGATTTCTGGGACAGAATCAATGAGCTAAAAAGTGCTGGCGCTCAAGGTATTTTAGTAATGCCTATAGAAAAAATCATTATGTAACGCTATTACATGCCGAACAATGATGAAAACATATAAATACAACGAATTAAGTGAAACGGCTGTTGCAAAACTGGTTTCCAGAAATGCAGACAGCAATAACGAAATTCGCGGTGCTGTAGAAAATATTATTGCAGAGGTTAAAGCAAATGGCGATGATGCCCTTAAAACTTTTGCCAGCAAATTTGATAAAGTAGAACTTTCTTCTTTATATATAGGAAAAGAAGCTATTTCAGAATTGGCTGATACTATAGAAGAGAATGTTAAAAAAGCTATTCAAACAGCTTACCACAACATCAAAAAATTTCATGAGACTCAAAAATCTCATGCAGAAAAAACGGAAACATCTGCCGGAGTAACCTGTTGGAGAGAAGTAAGAGCTATTGAGAAAGTAGGTTTGTACATCCCTGGTGGTTCTGCGGTTCTACCAAGTACTTTTTTGATGTTGGGTGTTCCTGCAAAGATTGCCGGTTGCAAAGAAATAGTTGTTTGCTCTCCGCCTCAAAAAAACGGATCTATAAATGGATATGTGGCCTATGTAGCGCAACTTTTAGGTATTGAGAAAGTATATCTGGTTGGAGGTGCACAGGCTGTTGCAGCTATGGCTTACGGTACAGCAAGCATCCCCAAAGTAGATAAGGTTTTTGGCCCTGGAAATCAGTTTGTAACTATGGCTAAAACCATTATACAATCTACCACTAATACTGCTATCGATATGCCCGCCGGTCCTTCGGAAGTTCTGGTTTTAGCTGATGAAACTGCAAATCCAAAATTTGTAGCTGCCGATTTACTGGCACAAGCAGAACACGGAGCAGATAGTCAGGCTGTACTGGTTTCTACATCTGAAACAATTTTACAAAAATCTATAGCTGAATTAGAGCAACAAATTACGGTTCTGCCAAGGCAGGAAATTGCGGCAAAAGCTATTGCGAATTCTTATGCAGTTTTAGTGAGTGATTTAACAGAAGGTATGGCATTCAGTAATGAGTATGCACCTGAACATTTGATTCTGGCGACAGAAAACTGGCCTTCTATCACTAATCAAATTGTAAATGCAGGTTCGGTATTCTTAGGCAACTTAACTCCAGAAAGTGCAGGAGATTATGCCAGCGGAACTAACCATACCCTGCCAACAAGTGCTTATGCAAAATCTTACTCAGGCGTTTCTTTAGATTCTTTTGTTAAGAAGATTACTTTTCAGCACATTAGTGCAGAAGGAATTAGAACACTGGGGCCAACAGTAGAAATATTGGCAGAGATTGAAGGTTTACGGGCGCATAAGAACGCAGTAACAGTTAGATTATCTGATAATAAATAACATTAAGAGAATGTCATTCAACATTGATAATATAATTAGAGAAAATATAAAGAAACTAAAACCTTACTCATCTGCCAGAGATGAATTCAAAGGTGAAGCTTCTGTCTACCTGGATGCTAACGAGAATGCTTATGGTTCTCCACTTGAAAGAAATTTTCATCGTTACCCGGATCCTATGGCATATGCGGTAAAGCTGGAGTTGAGTAAGATTAAAGGTGTACCACCAAGAAATATTTTCTTAGGAAACGGTAGTGATGAAGCCATAGATATTCTTTTCAGAAGTTTTTGCAATCCGGGAACTGACAATGTAATCATCGTCCCTCCTACCTACGGTATGTACGAAGTTTCTGCCAATATCAACGATATTAGCTTAAAAAGGGTTAATCTCACAGCAGATTATCAATTGGATTTAGATGGTATTGCTGCAGCAATTGATGAACATACTAAAATGATTTTCATCTGCTCGCCTAATAATCCAACAGGCAATAGTATTCGCAGAGAGGATATTGAAACATTACTGGCTAATTTTAATGGTCTTGTAGTTGTTGACGAAGCTTATATCAATTTCTCAAGACAGAAATCTTTTATTCAGGAACTTACCGAGTACAGCAATTTAGTTGTTTTACAAACGCTATCAAAGGCCTGGGGATTGGCGGGTTTACGTGTAGGTATGGCTTTTGCCAGTGAAGAGATTATTGAAATCTTCAATAAAGTAAAACCTCCTTACAATTTAAATGAAGCATCGCAGGAATTGGCTTTGGCCGCATTGAAAAACGTAAATCAGGTAAATGAATGGATTAAGGAACTGTTAAAAGAGAGGGACAGCTTAGTTTTAGCACTTAAAAACTTCGATTTTGTACTGGATATTTACCCTTCTGATGCCAACTTTATTTTAGTAAAAACAACCGATGCAAACGGTATTTATAACTATTTGGTAGAACAGGGTATCATTATAAGAAACAGAAACAAGGTAGAACTTTGCGAAGGCTGTGTGCGTATCACTATTGGCACACCAGAAGAAAATAATACATTAATAGACAGTTTAAAATCCTATAAAGCATAAGGATGAAAAAGATACTTTTTATAGACAGGGACGGTACTTTAATTTTAGAACCTGCAGATGAGCAGATAGATTCTTTTGCAAAATTGATTTTTTATCCGGGTGCTATCAGCAATTTAGTTAAGATTGCAAAGGAACTGGATTACGAATTGGTAATGGTGAGTAATCAAGACGGACTGGGAACAGATGCTCATCCGGAAGAAAACTTTTGGCCGGTTCATAATTTTATTATTGAAACTTTTAAAAACGAAGGAGTAGACTTTTCTGAAGTTATTATTGATAAAACTTTCGCTAAAGACAATGCACCTACCCGTAAACCTGGCACCGCTTTGTTAACACATTTTTTCGATAACGAAAAATATGATTTAGCTAATTCTTATGTAATTGGTGACAGATTAAACGATGTTGTTCTTGCTAAAAACCTAGGTGCAAAAGCCATTTGGCTAAACAGTAACCCAGAATTGGGGGCCTCAGAAGCGCAGAATAAGATTGAGAACGCTCATGAAATTTTAGCTTTGGAAACCACAGACTGGCAAAAGATTTACGAGTTTTTAAAGGTTGGAAAAAGAGCAGTTAAGCATATTAGAAAAACCAAAGAAACAGATATTACCATAGAAGTAAATCTTGATGGTAAAGGCGACGCCAATATTTCTACAGGTCTGCACTTTTTTGACCATATGCTAGATCAAATAGCCCGCCACGGAGGAATAGACCTTACAGTGATTACCAAGGGGGATTTACATATTGATGAACACCATACTATCGAAGATACCGGTATTGCATTGGGCGAAGCTTTTCTTGAAGCTCTTGGCAATAAAAAGGGAATTGAAAGGTATGGATTTTGCTTGCCTATGGACGATTGCCTGGCACAGGTAGCTATTGACTTCGGTGGCAGAAACTGGATTGTCTGGGACGCAGAATTCAAGAGAGAAAAAGTTGGGGATATGCCTACAGAAATGTTTTTCCATTTTTTCAAATCTTTCTCTGACGCTTCAAAATCTAATTTGAACATCAAAGCAGAAGGCGATAATGAACACCATAAGATAGAAGCTATTTTTAAAGCTTTTGCAAAAGCCATTAAAATGGCCATAAAGCGCGACGTAAACAATATGCGTTTACCTAGCACCAAGGGATTGTTATAATTGGCGGTAGTAAGTATCAGGTAGCTAGTACAAAGACTACATGGTACGGATTACTTAATACAAAGTACTTGATACTAAACACATGATAGGCATAGTAAATTACGGCGCTGGAAATATTTTCTCACTAACGTCAGCCCTTGAAAGGCTGGGGTTGGGCTATGGCATGGTTAATACAGAAAGTGATTTTGATAAATATGACAAGATTATAATCCCAGGAGTTGGACATGCCGGAACGGCCATGCAAAAATTAACCGAAACGGGATTGGTTCCGGCTATTAAATCGTTAACTAAACCAGTCCTGGGGATTTGCGTTGGTATGCAATTACTAACTGATTTTTCTGAAGAAGGAAATTCTGATCTTTTAGGCATTATCCCTTTAAAAACGCTTCGTTTTAGCGAAGAAATTTCCAAAAAAGTACCACATATGGGCTGGAATCAGATTAAACCCGCTAATGATAGCCCTTTATTTAAGGGAATAGAAGATAAAACGTACTTTTATTTCGTTCACTCCTATTTTATAGAATTTAATACTAAATTTACAGCCGCAATTTGCGAATACGGGACTAGCTTCTCGGCGGCAATACAAAAAGATAACTTTTATGCAGTACAGTTTCATCCGGAAAAATCTGGTGAAGCCGGAGAAAGACTGCTTAAAAATTTTGCAAACTTATAAAAAATAGAAAATGTATATCATTCCTGCAGTAGATGTTCTTAATCAAAAAGTTGTTAGACTACGCGAAGGCGATTATAATCAGGTTACAGAATACGAAGTCTCTCTAGAAGAACAAATTACGACTTATCACTCTAACGGAACCGAGTTTGTACACATCATAGACTTAAACGGTGCTAAAGGCGATTTTAGCAATCAACAATACCTGTTCGATATTATCAAAAAAACGGACATGAAAGTTCAGTACGGTGGCGGTGTTAGAAGTGTAGAAAAAGTAAAAGAACTTATTGATGCAGGAATCCACCGTGTAATTGTAGGAACTCAGGCAATCACCAATCCTAACTTTTTGCAGGAATTAAGTGAGGCTGTTTCGGGAAATAAAAAATTATCTGATCATATAGTTGTTGCTATTGATGTTTTAGACGAAGTGATTAAGTACTCTGGATGGATGGAAAGCTCTCCTATCAAGCTATTGGATTATGTAGACAAATGCTTAAACTTAGGATTCTTCAGATTTCTTTGTACAGATATCAGTAAAGACGGAAAATTAGGTGGTGCAGGTGTAGAATTATATAAAAAATTATTATCTCACTCTCCTTTTATAAAACTAATTGCTTCTGGTGGTATCAGTTCTATGAAAGATATCGAAGAATTAAGCCAATTGAAATTGGAGTCTTGCGTTGTAGGTAAAGCAATTTACGAGAACCGTATTTCTATTGAAGAGGTAAAACTTTGGAATTTAAAAGCTTTAACATCTCTCTAAAATTAGTCAATCTTGTTAAGTAAACGTATTATCCCTTGTTTAGACGTCAAAGATGGCCGTACAGTAAAAGGCATTAATTTTGTCGATCTCCGCGATGCGGGAGATCCTGTAGAATTAGCCTGGCAATATTCTCAGCAAGGTGCAGATGAATTGGTTTTTCTGGATATTACTGCAACCCACGAAAAGCGTAAAACTACGCTGGAAATGGTCCAAGCAGTAGCCCGTCAAATCAATATTCCTTTTACTATTGGTGGCGGTATTAGTGAAATCAAAGATGCTGAGGCATTATTAAATGCTGGTGCAGACAAAATTTCAATCAATTCAGCCGCTGTTCGCAGACCTGGATTGATTGATGAATTAGCCAAAGCTTTCGGCATTCAATTCGTTGTCGTAGCAGTAGATACCAAACATTTACCAGAAGGAGACATTGTTCATTTAAATGGTGGTCGTCTGCAAACAGAAATTCATACCCAGAACTGGATTAGGGAGGCTGAAAGCAGAGGGGCCGGAGAGATTTTACTGACTTCTATGGACAAAGACGGAACAAAATCTGGGTTTGATAACGTGTTGCTGAAAGAAATAAACGACATGGTTAGTATTCCTGTTATTGCTTCTGGTGGGGCTGGAAATCAGCAGGATTTTATAGATGTTTTCCAAAAAACAGATGTAGATGCAGCTTTAGCTGCTTCAGTTTTTCATTATGGGGAGATTTTAATTCCTGATTTGAAAAACTTATTGAAAGAAAATAATATTCCGGTTAGATTGTAGCTGGAATTTAAACAGATTTGTCATGAGCTTAGCGAGTAAAGTAGATTTTAATAAAAGTGATGGTTTGGTTCCTGTTATTGTGCAGGATGTTAAAACTTTAGAGGTTTTAATGTTAGGCTATATGAATCAGGAAGCTCTTATTAAAACAGAACTAGAAAAAAAAGTAACCTTTTTCTCCAGATCTAAAAGCAGGCTATGGACAAAAGGAGAAGAAAGCGGAAACTTTCTTCTGGTTAATTCTATCTCGATTGATTGCGATAAAGATACTATTCTGATAAAAGCTAAACCTGTTGGCCCTACTTGCCATACGGGATCCAGAAGCTGTTTCTTTACTGAATACAACCAGAATTTCATTTTCGAGTTGGAAAATATCATCAATGACAGATATGAAAATCCAAGCGAAAGTTCTTACGTAAATAAGTTAAGAAATAAAGGAATCAACAAAATTGCACAAAAAGTTGGTGAGGAAGGTGTAGAAACTGTAATTGCTGCTTTAGCAGAAACAGATACTGATTTTATTAATGAATCTTCTGATCTAATTTTTCACTTATTGGTATTGTTAAGGGAAAAAGGATTCACACTAAACGATATAGCCAAGAATTTGGAGTCCAGACACAAGTAATGCCCCAAATAAAAAAGAAGTATTTTAAAATACTTGTATACTAAAGAGCTGTCTTTCAACAAGCCAGAGTCAAAACCGGAAACATCTGGAAAAGAGATTACTCTCCAATAGAAAATTTGGAGTTGACGCTCATCATGCTTAGAAATGGCAGTTTGTTTTGTCATACTGCTTTTAATAGGGACCAAGTAAAAAAGTTCGGGCTAGGGATAAAATATTAGTTTTGCTGTTATTCATCAAGACATTGGAACGGGAACCTCTATCATTGTTATTGTCTTCAGGGCTTATAGGATTTCAAACTCATTCACGTTGAAAAGATGGCAGGCGGCCATCATCTCTATAATCCCAGCACAATATTCCATCACCTAAAGACATACCATAAAAGGCTAAGCTTTTTTATTAAGAGGCGCTGTCTATATAAACTTTTTATAATCCATTTATGTATAGAAAAATACACTAAGCCCTCTTAGATGTAGCCACACTATAGCTATATTGGAGCTATACTATAGCTAAGCACCGGAAATAAAAAATAAAAAACTGCGTTTAAAGCCAATAGGGAGGGTGTAAAAATGGGCTTTTTGAAACAAAAATACACTAAGCCCTGCAAACGGCCAACCGCCAGCCGATTTAATCAAGGCACCACGCAAAGCCAGCCAGTCTATCTCTAACCAGGACCAACGAAAACGACCGATGAACGGAAAGAAGGTAAAAGCGGATAAAGCAGAACCACCTTATCAGAATGCTTGAACGCAAAGACCAAATGCCTAAGAACTCAATTAAGGAGAGTGAAAAATGTCGAATGCCTTATGTTCAGGGTTATCAAGATATATTCTTCAATCTTATTCCCTCCAATAATTTTGCTTGATCCTTTAATAGGTCAAATTCAATTCTCTTATCTTAGTAACAATCAACTTAAACCAAGGTGTGTATTTCTCAGGATGCTCTAAAAATTCAGTTTCTATTTTATCTAAGCTTAAATATTTCCAATCCTCAACTTCTTCTTTATTAATTATTGGCTCCTCAGAAAACCTTCCAAAAAAAACATGGTCAAATTCGCACTCAAATAAACCATTATTAAATTCTGCCTGATACGTAAAGTCAAACACTTCAGTAAGATTAGTTATAATTCCCATCTCTTCCATTAATCTCCGATTTGCTGCATTTATGGTATCTTCCTTAGGTCTGGGATGACTACAGCAAGTATTTGTCCATAACCCTCCGCAATGGTACTTATTTAACGCTCTTCTTTGCAATAACATTTCCCCCCGATCGTTAAATAAACAAACTGAAAAAGCTCTGTGTAATCTGGGCTGCAAATGCGCCTCCATCTTTTCCAGCACACCAATAGCTTCATCTTTTTCATTAACTAATATAACTTGTTCTTCCATGCTCTATTCCAGTTTTACCAATTGTGGATTAAGATAATTCAAAATCGTCAATATTTAGATTACAAGTAGCCTCTAACTTTGTTTTTTACAAAGCTGTGCCATTTGCATACCATACAAGCTGTAATTTTGACTTACTTTTGTGAACAAATAAATCCGAGAAATGATTAAGCATTTAAAGACTTTAGAAGGCCATCAAAATCCAGTATATGCCCTAAGTAATTTCAGTAAGAAAGCGGTTTTCTTTAGCGCAGGAAATGATAAAGGTGTAGTAGAATGGTCTTTTGATACACTTTCATTCTCTAGGGTTTTAATGCCTATAAGCAGCTCTTCTTATGTAATTTTGAATGTGGAAGACAAATTGTATGTAGGTATGAGAAGCGGTTTAATCTCTGTTTTTGACGTTTCTGCTCATAAAAGCATACATACGCTGAATAAACACCACAAGGCTGTCTTCGATATTAAGTTTCTTAATTACAAAAAGGAAATAATTTCTGTTGGAGAAGACGGGTTAGTGAATGTCTGGTCTTATGAAAGCGGAAATCATCTCTATAAATTTGAGGCCAGCAAAACAACCATCCGAACCATTGCGATCTCTAATGATGAAAAAGAATTAGCCATTGGAACTAAAGACGGAATAATTAAAATATTCGATACTTCTGATTTTTCATTAAAGAAGGAATTTCAGGCACACGATAGACCTGTTACATCTCTGGCCTTTCATCCAAACAACATTCACTTATTATCTGGAGGAAGAGATGCTCAACTAAAAATCTGGAATATCGGAGATCTTTATAGTCTGGAGAAACAGGTTACGGCACATATGTTTTCTATCTACGGAATAATCTTTCACCCAATTTTAAATTATGTGGCTACAGCCAGTCAGGATAAAAGCATAAAAATCTGGGATGCTACAGACTATCGCTTGTTGAAAATACTTAGTCTGGAAAAATTAGGAATTGGCCACACGCACTCGATCAATAATATAATATGGAGTCCTGATGGTAAATTTCTAATTTCCACAGGAGATGACAAAAATATCAATATCTGGACTTTCGAAAATTAGATATAGCGTTTAATTATTCGCAGTTTATGACTGTATCGCTTTAAATCTGAAGAAAAAATCCCCTGATCATCAATTAAATCTATTTTCACTCTTCCTGAGGCATGGATTATTAAATTATTATTAATCATGATACCGACATGGGTTATTCTTCCTTCCTCATTGTCAAAAAAGGCTAAATCACCGGTTTGTGCCTGTGAAAGGAAATCTACTAATTCCCCTTGTTCTGCTTGCTGCCATGCATCTCTTTTAATCTTTATCCCGCAAACTTTGTAAACAATTTGCGAAAACCCGGAACAATCTATACCAAAATGAGTTCTCCCGCCCCATAAATACGGAACATCTATGAATTGTTTTGCAATATCTAACACATGCTCTTTAAAAGTAGAGACATCTGGTTTAATAATATGTTGCAAGCTTTCTAAATCATATATATGCTGTGAAATTTCGACCTTTCCCTGTTTATTAATTGGCAAACTAGCTCCTAAAGGAAGGAAAGTTCTGTTATCTGTCTGATTTTTTATAGCAATTGCACCAAAAGAATTACTGAATCTTATGTCAAAGTGTTCAGTTTTTTGATAGTCATTGTCTAAATAAACCACCTGTTTTTCATCTACCCATCCTTCGTAATCATCATACAGATTTTTTATTTTAATCCATTCCCTATCTTTCTCCAAAACTTCAAAACACTCTCCAAATAGAATCTGAGAGATAATTTCTGAACGGTGTAACGCTTCTGCCCTTACTGGAACAACAGCTAAAAAAGTAGATGCTAAAATATTGCCCATTTTTTGCGGAAGATTTTTTGTAAATTAACCTAAAACAAATATCATGGAAAATTCGGTTATTTTTAATAAAATTTTAATTGCTGTTGACGACAGCAAATTCTCCTATGCCGCTGCTGAATATGGCTTCGGTTTAGCCAGAGCTTTATCTTCTGAAGTAGCACTAGTCCATATTAGTGCTTATCCGGTTACGACATCAATGACTGGTGATCCTATATTGGGTGACCCGGGTATTATTATTCCGGATATGATGGACGCCCAAAGAGAAGCCGCAAAACAACTTTTTCAGAAATTAAGGAGTGAATTAGCTCCGGACACCCCAATACGTGAGTTTATATTAGAGGGAAATATTAAAGAGGAAGTAGTCAATGTAGCGAAGGAATTTAAAGCTTCGCTAATTGTCATGGGCACCCATTCCAGAAAAGGCCTCGATCTTTTTTTATCAGGTTCGGTAGCCGAAAGTGTAATGCGTAATGCTAACTGTCCGGTTTTAGTTGTCCCTCATAAGGAATAAAAAAAGCTTCTAGCAATCTAGAAGCTTTCCTATTATCAAAAAACTGAATTAAGCTTCCTGATGTAACCAGGCTTTCTTAGCTAATAACTCTTCTTTAGTTTCTCTCACATCTTCGTCATCTACACAACAATCTACCGGACACACTGCCGCACATTGTGGTTCGTCGTGGAAGCCAACACATTCTGTACATTTATCAGATACAATATAGTATACTTCATCAGAAATAGCACTTTGTGTTTCTTCAGCGTCTAAAGTTTCTCCACCACCAAAATCAATAACTCCTCTTAAAGCCGTACCTTCAGAAAATTTCCAGGGCTGGCCAGCATCATAAATCGCATTATTGGGGCATTCCGGTTCACAGGCTCCACAATTTATGCACTCATCTGTAATTTTAATAGCCATATCTTATAATAATCTAACGTCTTAAACGTAGTTTTGTAACCTAATTGAGCTGCAAATATAAGACATTTACAGCATTTGATTTTCACTAATATGTCTATTTTTAATAAAGAAATAAAAATTAAGGCTCTATCGGCACTTGGTACCTATCTGTTAAATGGAGATGAAGAACTCAGAAAGACTATCATTTCTGCAAAAAACAAAAACGCCTGGTTTACAGAAGACCAGGTAGAAAATGCCGTTATTGCTACAGGAAGACTTTTAAATGAAGAAAATTTAAACAGATGGATAGAAAATCATCAATTTAATTCTTCTAAAAAAATAGGACTTACACTTGCGGGAAATATCCCTTTAGTTGGTTTTCATGATATCTTAGCTGTTTTAATATCTGGAAATATTGCTCTGATTAAATTATCCGGTAGCGATGACATACTCATTCCTTTTATTTTAAAAAAGCTTATACAGATAGAGCCTTTATTTAAAGAGCAAATTCAAATTATTGACAAGCTAAGTGATTTTGATGCGGTTATTGCGACAGGTAGCAATAATACGTCCCGTTATTTCGAATATTATTTCTCAAACGTCCCGCATATCATACGAAAAAACAGAAACAGCGTTGCCGTATTAAATGGTAAAGAATCTAACGATGATTTAAAAGCTTTAGGACGGGACATTTTAGATTACTTTGGTTTAGGCTGCAGAAATGTATCTAAAATTTATGTTCCTAAAAATTACTCATTTATCCCGTTTTTTGAAGCTATTCAGGAATATCATTCTATTATAAATCATCACAAATACAGCAATAATTACGACTATAATAAATCCATTTTTTTGGTAAATAAGGTAGAACATTTAGATAATGGTTTTCTTCTTGTAGCAAAAAATGAATCGTTGAGTTCACCTTTATCTGTAGTATTCTATGAAGAATATGAAAATCTAAGCGAGGTACAGAAAACACTTGAGGAAAAGCAGGAGAACATACAAGTCGTTGTCTCCAAGAGCATAAGAGACATTCCTTTAGCCACTACTTTTTTTGGAAACAGCCAGCAGCCCAATCTTTGGGATTATGCAGACGGCATAGATACTTTAAAATTTTTATCGTCGTTGAATTAACAAAAAGGAATTTCGATAGACAAAAAATTCTAACTTTGAGACATGTATATCATCAAGGTCAAAGGAGTAGCAAAAATACCGGATTATGTGCAACTTCGCGATGAAAAGTTCACGCTTCTAGCCTATTTTAGGGTAGACAGACCAGATAAGTCTTTGGAAAAAGTGGGTTTGGGAGATAAAGCTGAATATATAATGAATTTAATACAAGATCTTCCTTTTGGAAAGATTCTTAAACTAGACATCTAATGATTGGAAACTCGGTAATAGAATTAAACAACGTTGACATTTTTCAACAAAAACATCTGGTTTTATCTGCGGTAAATCTTCAGGTAAACAGGGGTGAATTTGTTTATCTGATTGGACAAACAGGATCTGGAAAAAGTAGTCTCCTTAAAGTTATGTATGGAGAATTACATATCGCCAATGGTGACGGACATGCTGTTGGATTCCCTCTTAAAACCTTAAAAGAAAATGAAGTACCTTTTTTAAGACGTAAATTAGGAATAGTTTTTCAGGACTTTCAACTGTTAACAGACAGAACTATAGAAGAAAATCTTCAGTTTGTTCTTAAAGCCACGGGGTGGAAAGACAAAAACTTAATAGACGAACGTATAAAAGACGTTTTGGATAAAGTAGGTTTAAGAAGCAAAATAAAGAAAATGCCTCACGAAATTTCGGGCGGCGAACAACAGCGCATTGTTATTGCAAGAGCTTTATTGAATGACCCGGAATTGATTTTAGCGGATGAACCTACTGGAAACCTGGACCCCGAAACTTCTGAAGAAATTATCATTCTGCTCAGACAAATCAGTCAATCTGGTACTGCCGTTATTATGGCAACCCACGATTATCATATCATCAGAACTTTTCCTTCCCGTATTCTTAAATGTGAGAGTGGAAAAGTAGTAGATAATATTACGGTTTAAATATTAAGAAAGCAGTCATATAACCAGTTTAAACACTACACAAACTGACATATTGACTGCTTTAATCTATATGGCAAAGTTTTAGCACTCTTCGCTAAGATTAAATAACATTCAATATTTAATAAAAAAGAAGCGACAGAAGAACAGGAGAATAGCAAAATGGCAGAAAATACACAAGAGAATCAGGAACAAAACACTCAGGAAAATATTGAAAATATCAATAACACGGCAGAAGCGAATATACAAGAAGTTAATGAAGAAACAGCTTCTGAAGAGTCTGAAATTGAAAAATTAAAAAGTGATCTTAATGAGGCTAACGATAAGTATTTAAGGCTTTATGCTGAGTTTGATAACTACAAACGCAGAACGGCTAAAGAACGTGTAGACTTTTTACAAACAGCAGGCAAAGATGTTATTGTTTCACTTCTCGCTATTTTGGATGATTTTGAACGGGCAGAAAAAGCAATAGAATCTGCACAGGAACTTACTCCGGTAAAAGAAGGTGTCGAGTTAATTCATCAAAAGCTAAAATCTATTTTAACCCAGAAAGGTCTTAAACCAATGGAAAGCCGGGGTGAACAATTCGATGCAGAAATACATGAAGCAGTAACAAATATCCCTGCTCCGTCTGAGGATATGAAGGGCAAGGTAATTGATGAATTGGAGAGAGGTTATTATTTGAACGATAAAGTAATACGTTACGCTAAAGTTGTAGTGGGCGCATAATTAAGAATAAAAATGAGCAAGAGAGATTATTACGACATACTTGGCGTCTCTAAATCTGCTTCTGCAGACGATATAAAAAAAGCTTACAGGAAGCTTGCGATCAAATACCATCCAGATAAAAATCCGGATGACAAAGAGGCAGAAGAGAAATTTAAAGAAGCGGCAGAAGCTTATGAGGTTTTAAGCAATCCGGAGAAACGTCAAAGATATGACCAGTTTGGCCATGCCGGAGCACAGGGTGGCTTTGGTGGCGGATACGGTGGTGGCGGCATGAATATGGAAGACATATTTAGCCAATTCGGTGATATATTTGGTGGAGGTAGCCCTTTTGATAGCTTTTTCGGTGGCGGTAGCAGCCGTGGAGGAGGTAGAAGAGTACAACGCGGCTCTAACCTTAGGATTAAGGTTAAGCTTACCTTAGAAGAAATTGCTCATGGTGTAGAAAAGAAAATAAAAGTAAATAAGCAAGTTGTTTGTAATACTTGTCATGGTTCGGGTGCAAAAGACAAGAATTCGGTCCAAACCTGTAAGACCTGTGGTGGAAGTGGTTCTGTTAGAAGGGTAACCAATACCATTTTAGGGCAAATGCAAACAACCAGCACCTGTCCTACCTGTAACGGAGAAGGAACAACAATCACTTCCAAATGTACTTCATGCCATGGTGACGGTATCGTAAGAGGCGAAGAAACTATAAGCATTAATATTCCTGCTGGCGTTAGCGAAGGTATGCAATTAAGCATGAGCGGAAAAGGTAATGCTGCTCCTAGAGGCGGTGTTCCGGGAGATTTAATTATTCTGATTGAAGAAATCCCTCATGAGACTCTTAAACGTGAAGGAAACAATGTAATTTACGATTTGCATGTAAGTTTTGTAGATGCCACTTTAGGAACCAGTATTGAAATTCCAACGATAGACGGTAAGGCCAGAATTAAATTGGAACCAGGAACTCAGGGTGGTAAGATATTGAGACTAAAAGGAAAAGGTATTCCGGAAGTAAACTCTTACCACAAAGGTGACCAATTGGTACAGGTAAATGTGTGGACTCCTAAAACATTGAATAATGAAGAACGGGAACTTTTAGAAAAACTGAGGGCTTCTGAAAACTTCAGACCAAATCCGGGTAAAAATGAAAAAAGCTTCTTCGACAGAATGAAGGAGTATTTTGAGTAAACACAAGATATAATTGAAAAGAATGCTTCTCTAACAGGAAGCATTTTTTGTTTTATTAATGTTCTTCTAAGAGCTGAACCTCTCTCCTTATTTATCTTGATTCTAAGTCGAATAATATTTAATATTATCTCTAAAACAGACGATATATAAAATCTGTTATTGCACAATATTCAATATTAAAATGGCAAAACAATTCTTTACAATATTTTCTATCATCATTATGATAGCAATTTTCGGTTTCTCCAAAACGGAAAAAAAAGAAACTGCTATCATTCACCGTCAGCCGTCTTCTGACAAAGCCTCAGTCCATTTTAAAACTTATTGCTCTAGCTGCCACGGCGAGAAAATGGAGGCGTTTGTAGATAGAAAATGGAAATACGGAAAATCCAGGGAAGACATCTTTAAATCCATAAAAAACGGATATGAAGAAGGCGGAATGCCATCTTTCAAAACCACTTTTAAGGACGGAGAAATATATGCGCTCGCGGATTATATTCTAAATGGCTTAAGTAGTATGGATAAATACGCAGGATCGTCTAAGCCTAAATCTAATATTTTCGAAACAGAAAAAATGAAAATTAAGCTGGACACAGTTTATACAGGCGGCAATGTTCCGTGGTCTATTTCCTTCTTACCAAATGGAGACATTCTGGCTACTGATCGCGGAGGCATACTCACCAAAATTTCGAAAGACAAAAAAAGCATTCAGATAAAAGGAACACCAGAAGTTGTTGCCAAAGGTCAGGGTGGTTTAATGGAAGTTTTAGTCCACCCCAATTTTGATAAGAATCAAACCGTGTACCTCTCCTATTCCAAACCGAAACAAGAAAATGGAAAAACACTAATTACTACAGCTATTTTACGGGCCAAATTAAATGGGAATACTTTAACAGAACAGAAAGATATTTTTATTGCCGAACCTTATTTAAGCACTCAACATCACTATGGCGGGAAAATGGCTTTTGGGAAAGACGGATATTTATATTTTTCTGTTGGAGAACGGGGTAAGCAAAAAGAAAATCCCCAGAATTTAAAAAACAACAGTCTTGGCAAAATACATCGTATAAAAGATGACGGGTCTTTGGTAAACAGCAATCCTTTTGTTAATATGAAAGATACACCATCTTCCATTTACTCTTACGGACACAGAAATCCACAGGGATTGGCATTTCATCCGAAAACCGGAGTTTTATGGTCTAATGAACATGGGCCAAGAGGTGGTGATGAATTAAATATTGTACAACCGGGTAAAAACTATGGATGGCCGGTAATTTCTTACGGTATTAATTACAACGGCACTACTTTTACCGACATCACCAGCAAAAAAGGGATGGAACAGCCACAACATTACTGGATTCCTTCTATTGCCACTAGTGGTTTAACTTTCGTTAACTCGCCTATTTACAAAGGCTGGGAAGACAACGCTCTTATTGGTTCTTTAAGATTTGAGTACCTGAACAGATGCGAGATTAAAAACAATAAAGTTGTTCATGAAGAAATCCTTTTTAAGAATATTGGCAGATTAAGGGATGTAAGGCAAGGTCCGGATGGTTATATATACATTACCGTAGAAAACCCCGGAAGAATATTTAAGTTGGTCCCACTGAACTAAAAAAACGCAGATTTAAATTTAAATCTGCGTTTTTAAATTCTATCCCCTCTATATTTGCTTTACAAATTTTTCTCATTCTATGCTAAGCATCCAAAACATTGTTAAAGAATACGCCAAACACCGGGCTCTGGACAACGTCAGTTTAGAGATAAAACGGGGACAAATTTTTGGTTTATTAGGTCCAAACGGAGCTGGTAAAACTTCACTCATAAGAATCGTCAATCAAATTACAGCTCCGGATAGCGGACAAATTTTATTTGACGGGGAAAAGTTAAACACAAAGCATGTTGGAAAAATAGGATATCTTCCGGAAGAACGCGGTCTCTATAAAAAAATGGAAATTGGCGAACAGGTGCTCTATTTAGCGCAATTAAAAGGTTTAAATAAAACAGATGCTATTAAACGAATTAAATACTGGTTCGAAAAAATGAGCATGCAGGATTGGTGGAATAAAAAAGTAGAAGATTTATCTAAAGGTATGCAACAAAAAGTACAATTTGTTGCTACAGTAATACACCAACCAGAATTGATTATTCTGGACGAACCATTCTCTGGTTTTGATCCTCTGAATGCAGACATCATTAAAAAAGAAATCTTAGAGCTGAATAAACAAGGAGCAACAATTATATTTTCTACACATAGAATGGATACTGTAGAAGAACTTTGTGATCATATAGCTTTGATTAATAAATCACAAAAAATACTTGATGGCAGTGTAAAAGACATAAAAAACGCCTATCGTAACAATACCTTTAAAGTTCACTTAGATGGTGATTTAGAAAATTTTAGTCCTGATACCTTCTCTATCTTAGATAATAAACAAAATGCTGATAATTTCGTTGAACTAACAATTCGGATTAAAGAGGGCTTTAAATCAAATGATGTCCTGAAAGAGCTGATTCCCTTAACTAATATTTACCATTTAAGTGAAGTAGTTCCAAGTATTAACGACATATTTATTGAAAAGGTAAGCCATTTAAACTAAAAAATGCAAAAGATTTTATTGATTATCAAAAGGGAATATTTTAGCAGAGTTAGAAAAAAATCTTTTCTTATCTTAACCTTTCTGGTGCCATCTCTCTTTATTGCAATGTATGCTGCCATTTTTTTCATTTTTAAAAATGGCGACAATAAAACCCAGACATTTATTGTTTTAGATGAAAGCGGAAGTTTTAAAAATAAGCTTCACAATAAAGAAAACCTAATATTCGCTTTTTCTAACGAGAAGTATAGTAATTTAAAAAAGCAGATTAGAGGCAAAAAGGAAGCTTTTCTTCTCTATATTCCAGCAGATTATGCCAAAGGGGGAAATGTCGAAATTATCTCGGATAAAAAAGCAAGTTTTTCTAATATTGCTGAAATTGAGAATCAGCTTACAAATATTCTTCAAACAGAAAGGCTGCTGGCAAATGGTATAGATACAGCTTTAATTAACCAAAGCAAGTCTCATATATCATTAAATACCAAACAATTTACCGAAAATGGAGAAAAAGATGCCAGTATAGCCGCTACCTATGTAGTAGGTTTCGCTTCTTCATTTTTAATTTATTTGTCGTTGCTGATATATGGGACGCAGGTTATGCGAGGTATTATTGAAGAAAAAACCAATAGAATTATAGAAGTTATTATTTCTTCTGTAAAACCTTTCCAATTAATGACGGGCAAAATATTGGGTATTGGCGCCGTTGGTTTAACTCAATTTTTGTTATGGATTGTTCTTACATCGGCAATTTCATCATTCGCTGGTGGATTCTTTTCGCTGGATCTATCTAACAAAAAAGAAAATGTAATCAATCAGGATACCAACACAAAACAAAGTACAAAAGACTCTCCTGCCCAGGAATTTTTAAAGGCTGCAAACACTATCAATTTTCCTTATGTGTTAGGTACTTTTATATTTTATTTCCTTGGAGGCTATTTGATATATAGCGCGTTGTTTGCCGCTGTTGGATCGGCTGTAGACAACGAAACCGAAACACAGCAATTTATGTTTCCAATAACCTTGCCGCTCATTTTCACTTTTATTGTGGGCATGAATGTAATTGTAAACAACCCAGATAGCTCTTTATCTTTTTGGTTATCAATAATCCCGTTAACATCTCCTATTGCAATGATGATACGTGTTCCTTTTGGTGTACCAGGATGGGAGCTGGCATTATCCATGTTTCTGTTAGTAGCCGGATTTGTACTAACTACATGGATTGCTTCCAGAATTTACAGGGTGGGAATATTAATGTACGGCAAGAAAGTAAGCTATAGAGAACTCATAAAATGGTTTACATATAAAGGCTAAAGACTCTGCTGGAGTAGCCATAAGAGCGACATATGAGGTTTCTTTGCACAACCGCAGCTAAATGACTAATAAACTAAAAACATGAAAGCGGCAATAGATATGGGAACAAATACCTTTCACTTATTAATTGGTGAAGCGGTAAATGGAAAATTAGAAATTACCTACAAAAAGACTATTCCTGTTAAATTAGGAGAAGGCGGGGGTATTAGCAGAGGTGAAATTATTCCGCTTGCATATCACAGAGGTTTGGAAGCTTTAAAAGATTTCAAAAAAATTATTGATCAATTTCCTGTAAAAGAAGTAAAAGCTACGGCAACTGCAGCCATTAGAGATGCCAATAACGGCTCTGTTTTTATAGAAGATATTTATCAGCTTACACAAATTAAAATCGATATTATTACAGGTCAACAAGAAGCAGAATATATTTATAAAGGTGCTAAGACTGCCGGTATTCTTACAGATGAAAAGGTCTTAATTATTGATATTGGCGGTGGAAGTACCGAATTGATTATCGCCAATCAATCGCAGATTTTTTGGAAAGAAAGTTACAGAATAGGTGCCGCCAGATTACTTGCAGACTTTCATAAAAGTGATCCGATTTCATCGGAAGACACCTATGCGTTAAACAGACATCTCGACCAGATCTTGGCCGATTTCTTTGATGCTTATGAACAATATAAGCCGTACACATTGATCGGAACTGCCGGTTCTTTCGATTCATTCAGGGATATGATATTGATATCTGACGCTGAAGCCCCGGAACACATTAACTATAAATTTCAAAAGCAGCAATTAACAGCATTGTTGCTCAAAATCATCAGATCTACTCATGAACAGCGGACTCATATGCCAGGACTTATTCCTTTACGTATTGATATGATCTTAATGGCCTCCCTATTGATAAAATTTATTTTAGATAAAACCGGGATAAACCAAATTTATTCTTGTTCTTATTCTCTAAGAGAAGGTATTTTATCCGAGATCTGACAACCTCTAATTTATTTATAGCTCTTAACAACAATTGCCAAAACAGCATTTTAATTTCGAAAGCAATGTCTAAAAAAATCATAGAACATTTCAGAAAGTTCATAGAAATAGACCCAAAAGATGAAAATGGAATATTAGATTTTTTTCAAAAGGAAACTTTTGCAAAAAAAGAGAATTTAATCGAATCTGGTACAAGATGTAAATTCCATTTCTTTGTATTGAATGGATGTTTAAGGCTCTTTTTTGTTAATAATAAAGGTATAGAGCAAACCACACAATTCGCTATTGAAAATTGGTGGCTAACAGATTATTTCGCATTCGAAAATCAGGCCATAACCGACTTTACCATACAAGCTGTGGAACAAACCGAAGTTTTAATAATTAGTTTCCAAAACCAGGAGAAGTTACTCTTGCAATACCCAAAACTCGAACGCTATTTCAGACTTATTTATCAACTGGCTTATTCAGCATCACAACTCCGCACTAAATATCTTTTTGATTTTTCAAGAGAAGAATTCTATCATCACTTTAACGACAACTTCCCAAAGTTTTCCCAAAGAATCCCTCAACATTTATTGGCTTCTTACCTGAATATGACCCCTGAATATTTAAGCGAAATTAAAAGTAAAAAACGTTCTTAAACCAGTTTAAGATTTTCCTGCTAATAAGCTTCTATTTTTGTTGAAATAAAAATAAAAAAAATGGAAAACAGAATCGATATTCAGGAACTCGAGCCTAATGCGTATAAGCATATGTTAGCTCTAGAGAATTATTTACAAAATTCGCAACTTACAAAAACACATTTGGAATTAATAAAAATACGGGCCTCACAAATCAACGGATGTGCGTTCTGTATCAATATGCATACATCAAGTGCTTTAAAACAGGGCGAGACAAATCAACGAATTTTTCTGCTTAATGCCTGGAAAGAAACCGAGCTTTTTACACAAGAAGAAAAAGTTATTTTATCAATGACTGAAGAAATTACGTTAATTCACAAAAATGGACTTTCTGACGAAACCTACAAACAAGCAGAAACTTTTTTTGACAAAAACTATATCGCTCAGATCATTATGGCAGTAGTAACTATTAATGCATGGAATAGAATTGCAATCAGCGGAAGAAAATCTATATAAAAATTAAAAGCATAGGTTAAGACTTAGGAGAATACGCAGAGGAATACTAATTTACGGAACAAGTTCCTATATTACATCTCGAATCTCATATCGAAAAATAAAAAATTCGTACTTTTGCAAAAAATTTCATCATGAGTTTATCTTCACTATATGCTGTTTCTCCTGTTGACGGGAGATATTACAATACAACAAAATCTTTAGGAGAGTTTTTTTCAGAAGCTGGTCTGATAAAATATAGAGTATTCGTAGAAATCGAATACTTTATCGCATTATGCCAAATTCCTCTTCCTCAGTTAGCAGATTTTGATCATGGAAAATTTGAAGCCTTAAGAGAAATTTACAAAGACTTCAAAGAAGCATATATTTTAGAAGTAAAAGAAATAGAAAAGACCACTAATCACGATGTTAAAGCGGTAGAATATTTTATCAAAAACAGGTTTGATGAATTGGGACTAGAGAAATACAAAGAGTTCATTCATTTTGGTTTGACTTCGCAAGATGTCAACAACACAGCTATTCCTTACTCATTAAAAGCAGGATTGGAGAAAGTAATTAATCCCGAAATTCAAGCTTTAATAGACTTATTGAAAGGTTTGGCTAGCGAGTGGAAAAATATCCCTTTGTTAGCTCATACACACGGGCAGCCGGCTTCTCCCACTAAATTGGGGAAAGAAATACTGGTTTTTGTAGAACGTCTGGAAAAACAATTCGAACAATTGAAAACTATTCCATTCTCTGCAAAATTTGGCGGTGCAACGGGTAATTTCAATGCACATCATGTAGCTTATGGAAATATTAGCTGGCAAGATTTCGGAAATAAGTTTGTTAACGAACAATTAGGCCTAAGTCGCTCGCAATATACCACACAAATTGAGCATTATGATAATATTGCTGCGCTTTTTGATGCTTTAAAGAGAATTAATAGTATTATTCTGGACTTAGATAGAGACATGTGGACATATATCTCTATGAACTACTTTAAACAGAAAATCAAAGCTGGCGAAGTTGGTTCTTCGGCAATGCCACACAAAGTTAACCCTATAGATTTCGAAAATTCTGAAGGTAATATTGGTATTGCAAACGCCTTATTTGAACATTTGTCGGCCAAGCTTCCGGTAAGCAGATTACAGAGAGACCTGACGGATTCTACTGTTTTAAGAAATATAGGGGTTCCTTTGGCTCACACATTAATTGCTATTAAATCGAGCGTAAGAGGTTTAAACAAGTTGTTACTAAATGAAGCAGCCATTTCTCAAGACTTAGAAGACAACTGGGCAGTTGTTGCAGAAGCAATCCAGACAATTCTTAGAAGGGAAAACTACCCTAATCCGTACGAAGCATTAAAAGCATTAACGCGTACAAACGAAGGAATAAATGCCAAAACAATTGCAGAATTCTTAGATACTCTTGATATTTCTGAAGCTGTAAAAGCCGAATTAAGAGTAATTACACCAGGCAATTACACCGGTATTTTTTAAAGTCATATATTAGTAAAAACAAATGCAAAATATGTTTTTGCATTTGTTTGCTTATTACCTTTGTTCTATTAAATCTTGAAAGTTATGAATATAACAGTATATACCGAATCAACTCCAAATCCAAATACAATGAAATTCATTGTAAATAAGTTGTTGATTAATGGAAGTGTTGATTATCCGACAAAGGAAAGTGCCAATGAATCCAGATTTGCATCGGAACTTTATAAATTTAGTTTTGTAAACGGGGTTTTCTTTGCGAGTAACTTTGTGACTATCACAAAATCGGAAGATGCTGAATGGACAGATATCGAACCTATTTTAAAAGAGTTTGTAAAGGGAGCTGTAGAATCGGAATACTCCGTACAGGCAGCTAAAGCAGATGAGGCCGTTAATTTTGAAGGTAGCGACGTAGAAATAAAAATCCAGCAAATTCTTCATGATTATGTAAAACCCGCCGTTGAACAGGATGGTGGTGCAATTGCCTATAAATCTTTTGAAGACGGTGTGGTAACTGTAGAACTAAGAGGCTCTTGCAGCGGATGCCCCTCTTCTACCATTACTTTGAAATCTGGTATCCAAAGCTTATTGCAAAGAATGGTTCCTGAAGTTAAAGAAGTGGTTTCAGAAGCGTTGTAAACACGATAAACAAAAATATACCAAGGTCTTTCTTATCAAAATAAGAAAGGCTTTTTTATTATTGGATATTTTTATAAGCATCCTAAAAATCGTATCTTAAGATTATTTGTTCACATTAAAATCTGTACTTTATGAGACAAACTTTCATATGGTCTTTTACAATCATCATATTATTGGTTTTTGCCATTAGTTTTTATGCTCTCGGTATTTTATGGAGTTACATCATCATCATTCCATTATTTTTTTTAGGCATTCAGGATTTAATTCAAAAAAAACATGCTATACGTAGAAATTTCCCCCTGTTTGGAAGATTGCGCTATGTATTAGAAGGCATGGGACCTAAAGTCTATCAATATTTTGTTGAAAACGACACCGATGGAAGACCCTTTAATAGAATACACAGAAGTGTCATTTATCAGCGGGCAAAGAAAGAATTAGATACTACTCCTTTCGGGACTCAGTTAAATGTATACGACGACAATTACGAATGGTTAAATCACAGTATCAATGCACTGGATTTTTCTAAAGTTGATAAAAGTCCGAGAGTATTAATTGGCGGACCAGACTGCCTGAAGCCTTATGAGGCAAGTATATTCAATATTTCTGCAATGAGCTATGGCTCTCTAAGCTCCAATGCCATTTTAGCTTTAAGTGAAGGAGCAAAAATGGGTGGATTTGCTCATAACACAGGAGAAGGTGGCGTAAGTGATTACCATCTTAATGGCGGAGGAGATCTAATCTGGCAATTGGGAACAGGTTATTTCGGATGCAGGGCCGCCGATGGAAATTTTGACCCTAAACGTTTTGAAGAGCGTGTGTCTCTTCCGAATATTAAAATGATAGAGGTAAAACTTTCTCAGGGGGCAAAGCCCGGACATGGAGGAATGCTACCTGGTGCAAAAGTAACTGCTGAAATTGCCAGAATACGTGGCGTAGAAATAGGTAAAGATGTAGACTCTCCTCCTTACCATAAGGCTTTTTCTACACCGTTAGAATTACTTTATTTCATAAAACAATTGAGAGATTTATCAAAGGGAAAACCAATTGGTTTTAAACTGTGTGTTGGTCACAAAAATGAGTTTGTATCTATATGTAAAGCTATGATAAAGACCAATATCTATCCCGATTTTATTACGGTAGATGGTGGAGAAGGTGGTACAGGTGCAGCTCCTTTGGAATTTTCCAATTCCGTTGGTATGCCTCTACGTGATGGATTAGCTTTTGTTTATGATACATTAACCGGATTTGATTTAAAGAAACATATTAAAATTATTGCCTCGGGAAGAGTTGTAACGGGATTTGATCTGGTTAAGAACTTTGCACTTGGTGCAGACCTGTGTAATAGTGCCAGAGGAATGATGATTGCTTTAGGCTGTATCCAGGCTTTGGAATGTAACTCCAATACCTGCCCAACGGGTGTTGCTACTCAAGATCCCGAATTAAGAAAAGGGTTGGTAGTTGCAGAGAAAAACAAAAGGGTGGCAAATTTCCATAAAGAAACTGTAAAAAGTGCATGCGAATTAATGGCTGCTGCCGGAGTTCCGCATCCAAGTAAGATGCATCGCGTACATATACACAGACGTGTGTCTCCTAACCATATTCAAACTTATGTAGAAAGTTACCCATATATTGCTAAAGCTTCATTATTACAGCAACCGTATCCGGAAAGCTACGAAATCCTAATGAACATCAGCAGAACAGATACTTTTAAACCTGATTTTTCTGAGTTCGATCTGGATAAATATCAATGGGCCAGAAAGCCTAAAGTAAAAGATAATTAAAAAAATAAGGGGAAGACAGCAATCTTCCCCTTATTTAATTCAATACGAATAAGTCTAGTAATCTATTTCTAACAAACTATGGGTAGAAATCAAAACGCCTCCTTTTAATTCAAGATAATCCGGAGTTACATTCCAGATAGTTGTTTCTCCCCGTTTTGGTCCACTGGTTGTATTAAAAACAATATTGGCTTTAGACTTAAAAGTATTCCCCAATCTTAAAGCGCCTTCTAACTTATCTCTTAGCTCTGTAGAGTGATCTTGCGGAGCATTAATGATTTTATAATTCGTAATTTCTTCTTTCGGGATTAAATCTGCTATCATATACTCTAAATTTTATACCGTAAATAAACTATGTACTTACTTTAAATATAGAAAATAATGCCAAAAACACAAATAAAAGAACTACGATTTTATTGTCATTTTTACTTAAAGATACGTTCCGGCCGCTCAATCATGCCTTTAAATCCGTCTTTATTAAGCGATCTCGGATTGCTTAGAATAGTTGCTTCGCTAGCTCCGCTCCTGCTCTGGACACTTGCAGAAAAAGAGCCGTTCATTAAATAATCAATAGCTGCTGCTGTATTAGATTCTGCAGGATCCCCCAATTCTTTATTGTATGGATAATCACTTACGGCTTTATCTACCGACATTCCATTGTAATAACCACCTTCATCTCGTGAATTAAAAGATTCAAACATAGAATAATAAACATCATATTTATCAATTCTTATAGGGAAGAAACCAACTGGTTTACCATAGGTTTTTTCTCCTACTAATTTCACATCTATATAAGGTTTTAAAGCATTAATAGTAAGCTCACTTGCCGAAGCAGTTCCACCGCTAACTATAAAAACAACTTTTCTAATATTTGTTAAATAGCCGGAAGCACTCTTATTAGCATTAGCTTTTATATTGGTATAACTTCCATAATACGATTTCTTCACTCCACCAACTGTATAAAACTGATTTTTCAATATAGTGGCTTTCCCCGTCCGCATGGTTTCGTTGTATTTCTCTGTGAACAGTAATTGTCCGTTATATTCATAAGGAATTATCAGATTGATCAATTTTTCTGCAGACGAAACATAACCGCCTCCATTATACCTTAAATCAACAATGAGCTTATTTACATTTTTAGAAGCAAACCTTTCGAAGACTTCATTTAATGCAGGTTCAGAATCATCTTTTTCAGAAAAACGAGCATAAGCTAAATATCCTATATTATCTGCATTTCTTACATATACCGTATCCTTGAATATTGGAGAACTTTTATACCGTACTTTGTGTAAAGATACATTCTGACTTACTGAAGAAGACGGTGGGTATAATGTCAATGTAACAGAAGCAGCATCTGTTGCATCTAAAAAATCGTCAATTTCTGCATCAAAATTAGAACCATAACTTCTTCCATTAACCTTTGTAATAATTGATCCTCTTTTTATTTTCTGCGCTGCTGCTGGCGATCCCGGATTTACATATTTGACAAAAATGTAATAGTTATTATTCGAACCTATATATGCTAAACCCAAACCAATATCGTCTCCCCATCCGTCTAGTTCTACATAAGACTTTTCTCCCTCAAACCTTGCAATTACACCGTTATTCTGCGCTTCCTCTATATAAGAATATTTTGGATCATCATATAAAACACCTCCACTGTTATACCAGCGTTCATTATCTGTATACCTGGTTATTTGTAACAATTCATCCTGGTAATTTTCAAACTCATCTCCATATTTTGTAAAAGAGCGTGGATTAAATGCCGCATAACTAGGTAAAACAGTATTCCAAAGGTATACCTCCTTCGCATATAGAAAAATAGAATCTTTTGTTAGTTCAGTTCTATTTGCATTTTCTTTCGGCTTATCAGGATCTACTTTATTCTTTTTGCAAGACAATATGCTCAGCAAGAAGAAAAAACAGATTAAGCTCTTTAAGCATAGTCTATTGCACATATTAATATAAATATTTTGTTAAACGTATTTTGGACCTATTAATTATTAACACTCACAAAACTTAAACCAGATATATGAGCATCTTCTTGATCTGACAGCCTGCCTATAAATGTTATATCTTTTTTATCCAATTTGTTTTGCTGCAATAATGTATCCAGGGCTTTACAGAAATTGTTCTCAAACTCTTCCAAATAATAAACTTTCAGATACTTTTCCAGTCCGTTCCATTCCATTTGGGTAATTTTATTGAATTGAATTTTAGCATCACCTCGGGTAAAGATAAATATTTGCTTTCTATCAACAACCAGCTCCTGCATAAATTTCAATATTTCTTTATAAAGCAAAAGTTTTAATGGCAATTTAGCATTTTCATATAGCCTGTTGTAATTCTCTTTATATTTGACATCTATACCAAAAGTCAAACTCACCTCATCAAACATGTTGTCTTTGCCATGCACTTCATATCTTTTACTCATGAAGTTAATCATGTCCTGAGCTGGCGGAAACTGTTCTACGTACTCCATAAAATTGGCAAACAGATAAAAGACTTGCAGGTCATAATCTTTCTTTGGAAATAAGACATCATCCAGTTCTAAAATAACAGCCTTTTTTTCTGCTTCTAAAGCACTATATTTTATCATACAACCTGATTTTTAATCCTTACAATCTGATTTCCATTAATAGTGACTTCATAAAATCCGTATAATTTTTCCTTCTTGAATATATTTCCTATAAGCTTTCTTAATTCATAGCCTATTTGTTGATAGCTATAAATTGACTCGCCTTCACTAAATACATCAATATTAAAAATAGAGTCTCCTTCTAAACGATAAATTTTTATACCGTCGAATTGATTACTCTTTAGCAACTTATTAATCTGAATAAATGACGCTTTTAAAGGCAAGTCCCATATATTTACCTTTTCAGTGCAAGAATCGTCTATTTTTATCAGGTTACCTTTCCCATTGAGACTACCAATGGCCACAGATTGATTCGGATACCCCATTTCCAATAAACTTTTAGAAAAATCTTCTAAATTCTTAACCGTTAAAAAAGGTACAAATTCATCTTCTGAAATATCTCCCAGAATCTTCAATTGATTTAAATCCGGAATTAAAACCTGAATTTCATATTCTTCAAATAAGATTTTAGCTTCGGCTAAAGCCACAACCTCTTTTTCTTTTAAAGGAATAACATGAGAAATATGGTTACTCAAACAAAGACTTAACAGCTCATGAGCAAACGATGCGCTATTTTCATCTGGAATTTTAAAAGCTATATTATTTTTATCGCCGAAAATTAAGTTAGCTCCCTCTCCTATAAAGTGACTTAACAAACACGCTTTCGCATGGCTGCCAGCAGTTATTAAAATTGTCTTCAAAATCTAATTAAGAAAAAATAAGTCCGTCTTTCATGGTAATTTTTCTGTCCGCCATATCTGCTAACTCTTCATTGTGGGTAACGATAACGAACGTTTGGCTGAACTGATCTCTTAAATCAAAAAAGAGCTGATGCAGTTCTCTGGCGTTATTAGAGTCCAGATTACCAGAAGGCTCATCTGCCAAAACCAAGGCTGGGTTATTAATTAAGGCCCTGGCTACTGCAATTCTTTGTTGTTCTCCCCCAGACATTTCATTAGGTTTATGATTTTTTCGATGAAGCAGCCCCAAAATATCCAACAATTCCATAGCTCTTTTCTCCGCATCACCTTTTTTCATTTTAGCTATAAACGCTGGGATACAGATATTTTCCAAAGCAGTAAATTCCGGTAATAAATGATGAAACTGAAAAATAAACCCGATGTTTTTATTCCTAAACTGGCTTAATTCTCGGGCACTTAACCGGTTAACATCTGTATTATTAATTAACAAATTACCGGAATTTGGTTTATCCAAAGTTCCTATAATATGCAATAGTGTACTTTTTCCAGCTCCAGATGCACCAACAACACTCACTACTTCACCCTTATTTACAGATAAGTCTACGCCTTTCAATATTTGTAATTCCCCAAATTTTTTCGTTATAGATTGAGCTTTAAGCATATTACAAAGCTATAAATTATCGCTATTCATTGTATGTCTTTTACCTGTAACTATTTCATATTAATGACAAAATTTCAAAATAATTGGCATTTCGGTTTCTTTTATAGCGAGGTATTTGTAATTTCACAGCAAATTTTTAATAAGATGAACATTCACGAATATCAAGGTAAACAAATATTAAAAAGTTTTGGTGTACGCGTTCAGGAAGGTATTGTAGCAGATACTCTGGAAGAAGCTGTAGAAGCAGCCAAAAAAATGAAAGAGGATTTCGGATCTGATTGGGTTGTTGTAAAGGCTCAAATTCACGCTGGTGGACGTGGAAAAGGCGGTGGTGTTAAATTAGCTAAAAATTTGGAAGAGGTAAAACAGAGAGCTTCTGATATCATCGGTATGCAATTGGTTACCCCTCAAACTGGACCTGAAGGTAAAAAAGTAAATAAAGTTTTAATCGCTCAGGATGTTTACTATCCGGGAGAGTCTGAAACAAAAGAATTCTATATATCTGTACTTTTAAACAGATCTACAGGTAGAAACATTATTATGTATTCTACTGAAGGCGGAATGGATATTGAAGAAGTAGCAGAAAAAACTCCACACTTAATTTTCAAAGAAGAAATTGATCCAAAAGTTGGTCTGCAAGCTTTCCAGGCCAGAAAAATTGCTTTCAACTTAGGTACTTCCGGAAATTCTTTTAAAGAGATGGTAAAATTCATCACAGCTCTTTATAAAGCTTACGATTCTATTGATGCCTCGATGTTCGAGATCAACCCTGTTTTAAAAACTTCTGATGACAAAATACTAGCTGTGGATGCTAAAGTGAATTTAGATGAAAACGCTTTATACCGTCATCCAGACATCGCTGCTATGCGTGATATTACAGAAGAAGATCCAACAGAAGTTGAAGCTGGTGAATCTAACTTAAACTACGTTAAATTAGATGGTAACGTTGGTTGTATGGTAAATGGCGCTGGTTTAGCAATGGCGACAATGGATATCATTAAATTAGCTGGTGGCGATCCTGCTAACTTCCTGGATGTTGGTGGTACTGCCAATGCACAAACTGTAAAAGCAGCTTTCAATATTATATTAAAAGATCCTAACGTTAAAGCTATTTTAATTAACATCTTCGGCGGTATTGTTCGTTGTGACAGGGTTGCACAAGGTGTAATTGATGCTTACCAGGAAATTGGAGACATTAAAGTTCCGATTATTGTGCGTTTACAAGGTACAAATGCAGAAGAAGCTAAAAAATTAATTGACGAATCCGGGTTGAAAGTTTATTCTGCTATATTATTAAAAGAGGCTGCAGATCTTGTTTCTAAAGTTATTGCTTAAGATAAAGACGTATAAATATATTTAAGAAAAGGCATCAGTTTGATGCCTTTTTTGTTTCTTTCTAAAAACTAACTTTATTCATATATACAAACGTTTGTACATTAGAAAAAGTAAAGCTATCTTTGGATAAGAGATGGCGAAAAAAGTTACCATAAAAGATATTGCTAGGGAGTTAAACACCAATTATTCCACCGTTTCCCGGGCACTGAACAATCATCCCAGAATTAGCGAAGAAACAAAATCTGCTGTCAAATTAAAGGCTAAACAAATGGGCTATAAGCCCAATCTCTTAGCTCAACAGTTAAAATCTGGACATTCGAAAACTATAGGATTAATTGTACCCCGAATTAACAGGGTCTTTTTTTCTAATGTGATTGATGGTATAGAAAGTGTCGCTAAAAAGAATGGCTATAATGTACTTATCTGCCAATCTTACGAAAGTGCAGAGGAAGAGTATAGAAATATACAGACATTACTAAGTAACAACATAGCCGGTTTAATTATCTCGTTTACAAGAGAGACCTATACTTCAGAGGCACTTTCGAGCGTACAAAAACATGATATTCCGTTGGTATTATTTGATCGCACTTTAAATGATAGCACTGTTAGTAAAGTAATCAATGACAACTATTATGGCGCATACCAATTAACCACACATCTATTACAGCAGGGCTACAAAAAAATAGTTCACTTTTCCGGTCCTTTACATCTTGTAAGTTATAAAGAACGATTGGAAGGTTATCAAGATGCATTGCTGGATCATAATATAGAAATAGATCGCAGCTTAATTATTGAAAATATACTTACCAGAGAAAAAGGTTTTAATACTGCCAAAGAATTGCATAAAGCGGGACTGTTATTTGATGCCGTTTTTTCAGCCAGTGATTTCTCTGCTTTAGGTGCGATGCTTTATTTAAAGGAAACTGGAAAAATAGTTCCAGATGAAGTTGCCATCTCCGGATTTGCAAACGAACCATTTACAGAGTTGTTAGGAATAACAAGTATCGAGCAGTTTAGCAAGAATATCGGAGAAAAGTCTGCCGAGCTTTTACTTAAACAAATAAAAACGAGTTCTACCGAACATGAAACAATAAAAATAAAGCCGGAATTAATTATTAGAAAATCAACAAATAAAAAATTATGAAGTATACAGAGAAATATGCAGTACATCCTGCAGACTTTAAAAATTACGACACTCAAAGAATTCGTGAAGAATTTTTAATTCCAAATCTTTTCGAAGCGAATGAGATCAGTCTGGAGTATTCTCTATACGACAGATATATTGTAGGAGGAATTTATCCAGTCAGCAAAGTCCTGAAACTAGAAACTTTCGATGCTTTAAAAGCTCCTTATTTCCTAGAAAGAAGAGAGTTAGGAATCATTAATGTTGGTGGAAAAGGAGTTGTAAAAGCCGATGGTGAAGTTTATGAAATTGACTATAAAGAAGCTTTATACTTAGGACAAGGAAATGTGGAAGTAACTTTTGAAAGTGCTGATGCAAATGCGCCTGCAAAATTTTATATCAATTCTGCTCCTGCCCATAAAAAATTCCCTAACAAAAAAGTAACCCAAAAAGAAGGTAATGTTATTGAAGCAGGAAGTGTAGAAACCTGTAATAAGAGAAAAATCTATCAATTACTTATCAATTCAGTTTTAGAAACCTGCCAATTACAAATGGGTTTAACGGAACTGCAAACAGGAAGTGTATGGAATACAATGCCAGCGCATACACACAACAGAAGAATGGAAGCTTATTTTTATTTTGAAGTTCCCGAAAAACAAGCTGTTTGCCATTATATGGGGCAACCTCAGGAAACCAGACACGTTTGGATGAACAACGAACAAGCCATCTGGTCTCCGTCCTGGTCTATCCATAGCGGTTCAGGAACTTCTAACTATACTTTTATTTGGGGTATGGCCGGAGAAAATTTAGATTATGGCGACATGGATGTTGTGCTACCAAATGAACTGAGATAATTCAATTTATTTTATAATTAAACATAAAGCTGTCTAACCAACAGCTTTTATTTTTTATAGCCATGATGTAAAACTTATCTTCTATAATTTACGTTAAGTGGATTATGCAAACACCCAATCATTCCGATCCAAGATTAAGGGACATTGAAAAACTGGCCAGGCTTATGGATAGTCAATTTAAAATAGGCAAATTCCGCTTTGGACTAGACCCTATCATTAATCTGTTTCCTATTTTGGGAGATTCTATAACAGTTATTATCTCTTTATTTATTGTTTTCACAATGTATAAATATGGAGCCAGTGGAAAGCTGGTAATAAAAATGATGTTAAATGTGTTAATAGATGCTATAGTTGGCGCTATTCCTTTTCTGGGTTGGATATTCGATTTTTATTTTAAAGCTAATGAAAAGAATATATTGTTATTAAAAGAGCATTATGTGGAGGGTAAACATAGAGGATCCGGCATAGATATCTTATTTATTATCTTCATTGTTTTCTTTGCTTTAATAGCTTTGCTAATTTATTTAATCTGGTTCATAGCCAGTTACGCTATATCTATTTTTATTTGACGATTTTATGGAAAAATAATATTGATTTCATTTCTTATTTACAATAAAATTCCCAAACTTTAGATAAACCCCGATAAAATTTGTGTGTTATTTAAATTAAAAATTATGAAGATCCAAGTAAACACAGACAAAAACATCAATGGCAAAGAGAGCTTAGTAAATTACGTAAAAGCAACTGTCGAAGAGAACTTAAGCAGGTTTGACGAGTCGATAACCAGAGTAGATGTTCATTTAAGCGATGATAATGGAAACAAAGGGGGAGCCGCAGACAAACGATGTCTCATTGAAGTAAAAGCAGAAGGCATACCTTCCGTTGCTGTTTCTACCGTAGAGGAAACATTACATAATGCTATTAATGTCGCTATAGAGAAAATGAAGAAGACTTTATCCAATAAATTGGAAAAATTTCAGGAAACTAGAAAATAGAATAAGCAATGGTAACTAAAAAGGAGGCTAATGTCTCCTTTTTTTTTACCAGGCCTGATCGCCCAACAGTGGGACAAATCTAAACGTGTCAAGTGTAATTTTATCAAATTCATTCTCAGAAACCCTCAATACGGTCGTCATCTTTTGAGAAGATTCATCGCCCACCGGTATGACAATAATTCCTCCTATTTTTAATTGTTTCAGTAAAATTTCGGGAACAAACGGAGCTCCGGCAGTCACTATAATTTTATCATACGGAGCATGTTCTGCTATACCTCTAGATCCGTCTCCACAAAAAAAAGTCGCATTATAGCCTATATATGGTAGAACCTGAGATGTCCTTTCATACAGCTTTTCCTGCCTTTCTATAGTATAAACCTTTGCACCAAGCTCTATCAGCACACATGTTTGATAACCGCAGCCTGTGCCTATTTCTAATACTTTGTCTCCTTTTTTAATATGTAATAATTCACTTTGATAGGCAACAGTATAAGGGTTAGAAATAGTTTGCCCCTCGCCTATTGGAAAAGCTTTATCCAAATAAGCCTGATTCCAAAAAGTTTCATCGAAGAAATAATGTCTCTTTACGTTTCCAATTGCTCTTAAAACATTATCATCAGAAATTCCCTTAATTTTAAGTTCCTCCACCAATTTTTTTCTGGCACCTCTTTCCCTGTAGTTATCAACAAATTTATAAGCCATTATGGGTACAAAAATATAATCTGCAATCGAATTTCCAGCTATTTCCGTATTTATAAGATGAACTGTTTATCCACATCTTTCATAATAGACAGAATATCAAACGAAAAAGTAAAAAGAAACACGATATAAATTCAAATGCATTATTGATAGTAACAAAAAGTTTATTTTAACATTTAATATTTGTAGAGAAATTATAAAGTAAACCAAGAAAAATCACACCTAACAAAAAATTATGAAAACATTTTACAGAAATAACTGTCTCTCTAATACAGAAAAATGATAATAAAAAAATGTACAATATTTATGTAGGTAAGTAATTGCAGAAAAGAAAATAAGTAGTATTTTAGTAGAATTAAATATATATGAAGAAAATACACTCTCTCCTAATAACCTTATTCGTCCCTTTTTTTTCATTCTCCCAAATACAAAGTGGAATTTCTGTAGGGATAAAGCTTGTTGAATATGCAGATTTTTCCAAATTAATGAACGAAACAAGAGGGAATAGTTATAAACCTCAACTATCTACATTCAATGGAATTACAGTAAAATTTAACGACAATGAGTTTAGTTATAGGATACAGGTATCAAAGTTTGAAGATGATGACTATTCATTTTTCAATCATTGTCAAACTTGCGAAGTTATAGAAGGGAACTATAAGGGAAAGGAAGCTAAAATAGGTTTTGAAAAAAACTTGTTATCAGGAAGTTTCCAACCATTTCTAGGTGCGGATTTAGGTTATCGAAACGTCACTTTTCAGGGGAGCGCTCATAATGCAAAAGCTGGCTCATATTTATATAATACAGATGTAGATCAAAACGGGGGTTTTATTTATCCATTTATCGGAATAAAAGGTAACTTTTTAAAATCAAGAGTGACCTTAAGTGCAGAAACTGGCCTGGAGGTATTGTTTAATTACGAAAAAGAGACCAGAACCAATAATTTAGATGAAATTATAACTCAGGATAAATATAGAAGAACCAGATTTAACACCAAACCTTTAGGTGCATTAACTATCGTATATAACTTCGGTTATCAATAAGGATCAACATTTATAACAGCAAAAGCACCTTTGTTATCTTTATGAGCTTCAAAATCTGAAATTTGATTTCTTAGAAATTCTTTGACTTTATAGATTGACTGGTTTTCCAAATCAATTTTCACCAGAATAGTCTGAATATAATAATTTCTTATTCTTCCTACCAATGGCACCTGTGGTCCTATTACCGCAGAGCCTAAACTTTGCTTTATAATCTGTACAAACCTCTCTGCAATTTGCTGATTCTTTGAAAAATCTTTATGTTTAATATCTATCTGGATAATTCTGAAATAAGGAGGATATGAAAAATGCTTTCTTTCACGAAGCTCGTCCAGAAACATCCCATCAAAGTCATTTTTCACCACTTGCTGAATAATTCTATTCTTTGTATCATAAGTCTGGATGAGTACTTTTCCTTGTTTATTTCTGCGTCCTGCCCTCCCTGCTACCTGAGATAACATCTGAAAGCTTCTTTCGTAGGCTCTGAAGTCGGGAAATTGTAACATATTATCCGCATTAATGATACCTATCAGTGTTACATTATCAAAATCCAATCCTTTAGCGACCATTTGCGTACCTACCAGAACATCCAATCTCTTCTCTTCAAAATCGGTAATAATGTGCATATGCGCGTTTTTATTTCGGGTAGTATCGTAATCCAAACGCCCGATACGCATGTTAGGTAAAATAGCCTTTAAATCATCTTCTACTTTTTCTGTTCCTAATCCTTTATACTCTATATGTTTAGAACCGCAAGCTGCACATTCGGTAATATTCTCTTCCTGATAACCGCAATAATGACAATGCAACCTGTTTGATGATTTATGGTAGGTTAAGCTAACATCACAGTTTACACATTTAGGAGTGTTTCCACAGGTTTTACAAATAAGAACAGGCACATACCCTCTCCTGTTTTGAAATAGAATAACCTGCTCCTTTCTGGCAACCGTTTCCTCTATATTCTGCAACAGAATATTACTAAAATTTTCTACAACAGCTTTTCTCGCCTTTTGCTCCGAAATGCTTATTACTTCAATATCCGGCATTTTAACACCACTATATCTTTCCATAAGCTTTACCAACCCGTATTTATCAGACTTAGCATTAAAATAAGTCTCTAAGGATGGAGTTGCAGATCCTAATAAAACTTTTGCTTTGTATATATTTCCTAAAACAATAGCGACATCTCTGGCATGATATCTTGGAGCGGGATCATATTGCTTATAGCTTGCTTCATGTTCTTCATCTACGATAATCATTCCAAGATCTTTAAAAGGAAGAAATAAAGCAGATCTGGCCCCTAAAATAATCTGAACTTCGTTATGAAGTACTTTTTCCCAAATTTCTGCCTTCTCATTATCATTGAATTTACTGTGATATACCGCTATTTTATTTCCAAAATAATGCTGCAATCTATCTATAATCTGGGCTGTTAATGCAATTTCGGGCAATAGATATAATACCTGCTGACCTTTTTCCAAACATTCTTCTATCAGCTTAATATAAAGTTGCGTTTTTCCGGACGATGTTACTCCATATAACAAAGTTACCGGCTTAGTTTTGAAACTATCGTGTATTTCTTTATAAGCTCTGGATTGTTCTGCACTAAGTTGGAATTGATTTTCGGGACTATCATAATCGAAATTGAACCTGCTTTCTGTCTTTTCCTGTATTCTAAAAATATCCTTCTCTATTAAAGCTTTAATAACACCGTCACTAACTGCAGCAGATTCTGCAAGTATCGTCCTCGTAATCTGCACATTTTCTTTACTTAGCTTAACAAAAGTCAATAAAGCATCCAGCTGTTTTGGTCTCTTTTCCAGCACTTCAAATAATCCCCGTAAATGCTCCTTATCGTCATAAAAAGGATTCAACTGGATATATTTTACTTTCCGGGGTTTAAATTTCTCATTAAGCTCTTCTGAGATGAATAAAATCTTTTTATTGAACAAAGTTCTCAGAATAGGGAAAACTGTCTTTTGCCCTAAAATTTTCGAGATTTCTGCGATGCTTAACTCATGCTGAATTTCCAATGCCTCTACCAGCACATATTCTTTATCAGAAAGTTCAGATTTATCATATTCATACTCCTGATTTAAGATAATTCTCGTTTCACTGGCCAACTTAAGTACAGACGGTAGTGCTGCAGACATTACTTCTCCGGCATAACACAAGTAGTAATCTGCTATCCAATTCCATAATTTTAACTGTTGCGGATAAATAATAGGTTTATCATCTATAATATCCATCAAATATTTAGCCTCGTAGCCCGTTGGAGCCTGCTTGGTCACAGATGATATTATAGCGGTATACATTTTACTTTTACCAAATTGGACTACACAACGCTTCCCTGCTTCTACTTCTTCGTTTAAAGCAAAAGGTACTCTGTAAGTATATAATTTTGGAATTGAGAGAGGCAGCAATACCTCAACAAACAGCGTTTCGCGAGAGTCCGCTGTATCAAAATCTATCATTTATCTCTAACTGCGGCTAATAACAATCCTATCCAACCTAAAATAAAAAGCAAACCTCCTATGGGAGTAATGGGACCTAACACACTTGCAAAACCACCCAAATTCAAATAATCTCTCAAAGCTAAAAGGTATAGAGAACCACTAAACAATATAATACCAAATGTAAAACAATATGACGCAAAATTAATCAGACTGTTTCTGTACCTCGCAAAGCTGCTTAAAAACAACAGCGCTAATGTATGATAAAACTGATATTGAACCGCCTTATTCCAGATATCCAGACCGTACGATGTCAAAATGTTCTTTAAAGCATGCGCACCAAATGCTCCAAGTATTACCGCCAGAGCTCCAAAAAATGCCGCAGAAATTATGATTCTTTTGTTCATAAGCTATACAAACTGCTAATTTAAGAAAGATGCAATCTATTTGGGTTACTAAGAGTGAAAAAATCTATTTTTGTTAACCGATCTTATTATCGATAATTTTACTCCAATATAATTAAAATTAATGAAACGTATTATCATCATTATATCTGTCTTAGTCATTATTGTTGCAGGGGTCACTATATTTTATTTTCAAAACTTAGGTTCTTCCGAAAATTCTACAGAAAAAGTATTCCAAACAATACCTTCCGATGCATCGTTAATATTTGAATATAAAAACGAAACTTCTTTCTATGATATCTTTAAGGATTTTACTTTGTTTTCTGATATTTTAGGAAAGGAATCTACAGATCATCTCAATGCACTCAAATCTGTATTTATTGATGACGAAGCTATTACGTCCTCATTTACTCAGAATGAATTGTTTTTTTCATTACATGGAACATCTCCCAACGAGGCCGACTTTTTAGTTATTACTCCTGTCAACGGTAAGTTGATTAAAGACCAGCAGCAGCTTATTGATCTCATAAAAAGCAAATATGTTATAGAACAGCAAGGAAATCTATTCTACTTAAATTTTAATAATAATTCCAAGTTCTATTTTACTTTTATAAATAACCTGGCCCTGGGATCATTTAATGAAAGCCTTTTGAAAGAAGTTTTTACAGCGAAAGGCGAAAAAGAAAATCAATTTAATCTTTTGAAGAAAAGTGTATCGTCGCAAAGAAATAAAAATTCTATCGCAAACCTTTATATAAACTTTACAAACTTTGGAAAGTTACTCAACAACTTCTCTGATAAAAAAAATCCGATAGAAACTGCTTCTTTAAAAAACTTTAGCGCTGTATCTTCCCTGAATATCAATTATCAAAACAATGCGTTTATGTTTAGCGGCACTACAGCATTAAACAATAATAAAAAGGGATATGCCGCTTTATTTTTAAATCAAAATCCAGGAAAGAATACATTATCCGAAATTCTTCCTTATGATGATGCTTCTTACATATTTTATTATGTATCTGATTTTGAAAAATTCAGAACGGGCTTAAACACGTTGCTTAGCGCCAGAAAGGAAACTGACAAGAAGAGCAAACAGGTACAAAATGTTTCTCAAAAGCACTCTATTAACTTAGATAAAGAACTCTATCCTGCAATTGGAAACGAGTTTGGGTTAATGCAATTGGCTTCAAGAGATAAACTGGGTGTTATAAAAACCAATAAATCTAACAGACTTTCCTTTATTTTATCTACCATTAGCAGTAGCACAGGAGAAACCAATATCAGGAAATTTAACGATTCGGACCTGTTATATTATTATTTGGGCGATCCGTTTAAAGAATTTAAAAGACCTTTTTATGCGGTAATTGAAAATCACATCATTATTTCTAACAATATCATTACTTTGAGGAGGTTCCTGAAAAATTACGAAACACAAAATTTCTTAAGCCGGACAGACAAGAATGTATATTTTCAACAATACCTATCTAATCAGGGTAATATCTTTTATTTTATCCATAATGGAAATTCCAAAAGTAACATCAGAACTTTTTTAAGCAGATCTGCGTTTAAAAATATGACAAGCGACAATTTTGACTGGAAGAACATATATGGTCTTTCGGTACAATTTAGCGCAGACAAGGATAAATTCTTTACTAATCTGTACATGAGTAAAATGCCAAAACCGGTAGATGAAAAGGCAGAATCTTTGGCTTTGGACTCTTTGCTTAATTAAACCGCATGACTAAAGGGAGAGCTATTTTAATTTTATTATGTTTACTTACCTGCAAAAGCCGGGCTCAAGAGTTTTCTCTTACACATACCAGTACTTTATATAATTCTTTTGAAAATCCAGTTGAGTCTTCCTATACAGCAGAAAAGAGTAAAAAATTTAATGTTAATCTAATTCTTCCCAACTGGTCTTTAGACTTAAAACTTAGAGGAGAAGCAGAAGTCGCTTTCAAAAACATATTATCTGGGAACGACATAACCAGTGGATCTATCAACACCATAAGTAATGATATTAACAGGCTGGCAATTAAAGGCAATGGTTATCTGTTTATGTTAAAAATGCTTTACACTGCAGAATATCAACGGGAAATGGGTATTTCCTTACAGTTTAAAAATGAAGGAGATTTCAATTTTTCCAATGCAGCACTTATTATCCCACATTCAACAAGCATTTTTAAAAATGGCTCTTATCCTGATATCTTCCAGAGTAGCTATAAAAATATAGCCTATTGGCAGCTTGGACTTAGCTACAGAGAAAACTACAGCTCAAAATTAGCTTTCGGGGGTAAGTTAAGTCTTCTTAGTGGTGCTGCATATTCAGAAATGGATATAATATCTTCAAATCTGGAAATAAATGATGCTAAGTATACCATGTCTATGCAAGGTACATTTACAAACTCTTTTGGCTCTAACAAGCCAGAGGCAAGTTCTCTACTTCCCAACTTAAAAAACCCCGGAGTTGGATTAAGCCTGGGTACTTCTTATTTATTCAATAACAAGATTTATCTAACCGGACATCTGAAAGATGCTGGTATTATTTTCTGGAATAAAAAAACTCCACGCTACGACTTTTCCGATTCTTTGACCGTAAACGGATTACGATATAAAAAGGCAACTTACAAAGACCGGTATAGAGACAGTTTAGCGGCTATGTTAGATAGAAATGCTGGACAATCCGGAGCTTTCCATACCTGGACAAACAGTAAAGTGGAAATAGCAGCCTCAAGACTTTTTGGATCTTACAAGCCTGTACTTATCGCTTCTAAAAATTTGTTAAATTCTAATGGCTTTGTAGCGTTGCAAAACAATTATATATACCGATCTCTGAATCTGGCTTTAAATTCGGCATATTACTTTAATAACGGCTTAAATATTGGCGCGCTGTTTATGATTAAATCGGCTAATACCGACTTCTATTTAGGTACGGAAAAACTATTGCCGACATACTACATTGGTAAGGGATATATCAAAAAAGACGAAAATATTGGCAAAAGCCCAACCCAGGCAAATATTTTTTTCGGGCTGAATATCAAATTTGGCAGAGTGATGCAGACTATGCCTTTTGCCGATTTTGTAGATGGTTTAAACGACCCGGAGACAGGATATGTATATAAACTAAGTAAAAAGGAAAAAAGAAAACTACCCAAACAAAAGAAAGGACGGTCCAGAAGAAGAAATTGATACGGATCTATTTAAAGTTAAGAAATCAAAAGAAAAAGCTGAAGCTCCATACAGCTGGCTGCCTGGTGATACTCTGTTAATTTATTATGATTTTTTCACTCCGGCAATATAGTCTTTTAGGTAATAAGGCTCAAAATAAGCAACATCAACAAAGTTCTTGTTTTCATATTTTTCATGGGCGATACTCATCATATCGACAGCACTATTTTTATAAATATCCAACACACGGGCATTTAAGTGTGTCCCCAATACGTCTTCGCATTTAGCGGCTCCATCACCAAAGAAATACACAATATGTGTATCTAAGACGTCTTTAAAAGAGTTTTCCTCTACAATAACAGCTTCTACCCCTTTTACCATTTTCAGTTCATCATCAAAAACGGCACTATAAACTTCCATCCTCCTGGCGTCTATCATTGGACAAAACAGCGTATGCTTATTCACAGAAAAACATCTGTTTTTAAATCCGTTAGCCATTGCTTCCAGAGTATTTACAGCGATAAGTGGTATATCCAAAGCATAGCACAATCCTTTAGCTGTAGAAACACCTATTCTTAATCCTGTATAAGACCCCGGCCCCATACTTACTGCTACGGCGGTAAGCTCTTTTATTTCTCTATTCGCTTCCTTTAAAACATCCTGAACAAATAATGTTAGCAATGAAGCATGTATATTTTTCTCAGTTTTATCAACATTTGCTAAAAGCTCACCATTTTCGGATAGTGCAACAGAACAGGTAGCGGTTGAAGTTTCTATGTGCAGAATAAGTGACATGCTGCGAAATTAATGTTTAATGTTGAATTATTCTAATAGGATAAAGTCGAAGGGACCAGGAGTAAGGAATAAGGATTAAAGAAAAAAAGAGTCTGATAGTTTATGATATCCTCTGGATACCATAAGCTTATTAATAAAACTATTCAGCCAATAGCTAAGGAACAGGATCATGTCCATGTCCGCCCCAGGGATGACACCGGGCTATTCTTTTTACAGTAAGCCAAAACCCTTTGAAAGGACCATGTTTTTTAATAGCTTCTATACCGTATTGTGAACATGTAGGCGTATATCTGCATGAAGCTCCCAATAATGGAGAAAGCAAATATTGATAGATCTTAATTAGTAATAAAAAAAAACCTGACAGTATATTTTTAAGTAAAGTTATCATCCTGCGATCTGCTTTTGTAACATCATAAAAACCCCTTTCATCTTCTCATCCATTATTTTATAATCGAGTATCTCCTTTCCAACATAATTAATGGCTAACAAAATATTTTTATTATGATTTTTTAGAAACGGATATAAAAGCTGTTGCTTATTATTTCTAAAAGCTTCCTTTATCCTCCTTTTTATAAGATTGCGATCTACACTACGTTTAAATCTTCGCTTTGGAGCACTAATCAGGATTTGAGCTGGAAATTCCTGATGGGACATGGAATTTTCTTTCCAGACAACTCTATAAGGATACAATAAAAAAGAAGAACTGTTGTCATATAAAGAAGCAATAAGCTTTTTACTACACAACCGCTCTTCTTTCTTAAAAGTTTTTTTTTCTATTGCCATATCCGATTAAAATATTGCACTATCGGATTTCCAACTAAAATTGGAAAAGCAATAAAATTATGCTTTATGACGACGCTCGTCAGATACTGTTAATCTTTTTCTGCCTTTAGCTCTTCTTGACGCTAATACTCTTCTACCGTTTGCAGTAGACATTCTTTCTCTGAAACCATGCTTGTTTCTTCTTTTTCTTTGAGAAGGCTGGAATGTTCTTTTCATGATTATTTATATGTAATAATAATTCGCTCTAAAAATTTAAGAGCGCAAATATAACCTTGTTTTTTATAAATTCAAAGCTGTAATACAAAAAAATACAGAAAAATTTCCAACAGCAAAAGTATCTTCAGAAAGATTTCCGTACCAGAAAATGCTATTTATTTTTAAGGATATCTCTAATTTCGGTAAGCAATGTCTCTTCTTTTGTAGGTGCAGGAGCAGCTTCTGGTGCAGGTTCTTCTTTACGTTTTAAAGAGTTTAAACCTTTAACCACACAAAAAATACAAAAAGCAACTATTAAAAATTGGATTACAACATTAATAAAATTCCCCAGATTTATTGATACTTCCGGTGTTTTTGCTACTTCATCAGCCGCTTTCAAAACATATTTAATATCAGAAAAATCTACTCCTCCTGTAATGTACCCTATTGGAGGCATAATAATATCGTCTACCAGCGAAGTAACAATTTTACCAAAAGCACCGCCAATAACTACACCGACAGCCAGGTCTACCACACTGCCGCGCATTGCGAATTCTTTAAATTCTTTTGCAAAACCCATATTTATTAAATTTTAAATAAGTATATTTTATTTTGGTTATAAATCAAAAATTAGTAATAAAGTTTTAAAAATAAAAAATTTTATAAAACAAAGTCTGCTTTTTTTGCTTTAGCTATTAAAACCATAAAATATACAGCTCTTTATGCTAACTTTGTAATGATTGTTAAATCTTATTTATGCTAAAACAGAATCTTCAACAAAAACTTTTACAGAAGCTTTCCCCGCAGCAGATTCAATTTATAAAACTGTTGCAAGTACCTACCGTTGCGCTAGACACCAGAATTAAAGAAGAATTAGAAGAAAATCCGGCACTTGAAGATATTAGCCTTGCAGATATGAATGAAGTGGTTGAGGATTATCCTGACAGAGACCCTGAAGACGATTTCAATCCGGAAGATAGCGGAGATGAGTTTGATGATTTTAATATAGAAGACTATTTGCAGGAAGATAATCTAAATGATTTTGGAAATAGATACGATAATGATGACGATGAAGACAGAAAAGAGCTTCCAATTGCGGTAAGCAATACTTTTTTTGAAAACTTACAGGCACAATTGGATCTTATCCCTTTAGATGATAAATCTTACATGATAGCCCAGCAAATTATTGGGAGTCTGGATGATGATGGCTACTTAAGAAGATGTATACCGTCTTTAGTAGATGATTTAGCTTTCTCACAAAACGTCATTGCTGAAGACGAGGAAGCCGAAGAGATGCTAAAAGTTATTCAGTCTTTCGACCCTCCCGGCATAGGAGCCAGAGATTTACAGGAATGCTTGCTGATTCAATTGAGAAAAAAAGACGCTTCCAATCCCATCGTAAAAAATGCTATTAATATTATAGAAAATTATCTGGATGAATTCACCAAAAAGCATTATGACAAATTAGAGCGGCTATTAGGCCTTGCTCCTGATGAGCTTAAGGATGCTATTAATGAAATCCTGAAATTAAATCCTAAACCGGGAGATTCTGGTGCATCAAACATCAAGCAATTGCAAATCATCCCTGATTTTCATATTGCCAAAACAGATAATACACTTACGCTTACATTAAATTCTAAAAATGCCCCTGAGCTAAGAGTTAGCAGATCTTATCAGGAAATGCTTGAGCATTACGAAAAATCATCCGAAAAAGATAAAAAACTAAAAGAAGCGGTTCATTTTGTAAAACAGAAGCTGGATTCTGCAAAATGGTTTATAGATGCCATCAAACAAAGACAACAAACTTTGCTAAAAACCATGAACGCCATTATGCAATATCAATATGAATATTTTTTAAATGATGGGGATGAACGCTATTTAAAACCTATGATTTTAAAAGATATTGCCGATAAAATTGGTATGGATATCTCTACAGTCTCCAGGGTTGCTAACTCTAAATATGTTCAAACAGAATTTGGTACGTACTTGCTAAAATCTTTCTTTTCCGAAGCTATACAAACTGAAACAGGTGAGGAAGTTTCGAATAAAGAAGTAAAGAAAATTCTGGAAGAATGTATAGGCCAGGAAAATAAGAAAAAACCTTTGGCAGATGAAAAGCTGACAGAAATATTGAAAGAAAAAGGTTATAATATTGCGAGAAGAACGGTAGCTAAATATCGCGAGCAATTGGGTATTCCGGTAGCAAGATTGCGGAAAGAATTGTAGAAAAAGCAAAAAGCTTATTACCATCGCAGATATTAATATGGAAACGCTGACAGGGTTATCTGCAAACGCTAATTAACCCTGTCAATGTACTGGTAACTTCATATTTGTGCCACAAAGTTTATGGAATTTTCGTCCATAAAATCATAATTAACGAACCTGCAAAAACATCTCTGCCGGAATATTGAAATAATCCTTTAATCGCTTTGCCATTTTCAAGGTTATCTCTCTTTTACCTGCAAGAATAGCTGAAACATATCCCTTACTTCCTATTACTGACTCTAAATCTTTGTTTTTTAATCCTCTTTCCTTCATCTTTGCTTTAATAACCTCCAACACATCCACTTCCGGTAAGGAATAATATCTGTTGTCATAATCCTGTATTAACAAAATAAGTAAAGACATTTCGTCATTTTCCGGCGTACCGGATTCAGCATGGAATATCTCCATCATCCGCTCGGAAGCCCTGTTATAATCCGCCTCGGTTTTCAGTATTGTCCAATTCATAACTCTTTCCTTCTATAGTTGTTAATACTTGTATCATAGTCCACTGTAGCAGCATCTATTTTGTAATACTCTTTATGAGTTCCAAACCAAATAACATAACAAGCCTTTTGTAAAAAATTAATAGACACTATCAATCTGAAATCATTTCCTTTGATATTGAATATCACCCTACCATTGCCAACAATACTTGCATTTCTATAAACACTCTTTATATTGTTAAAACTATCAAAACTTTGTTTAGAAAACTCGCTTTCCCACATCAATAAAGACTTTCCTGCAAGCGGATACTTCTCAATGTAATAATGAATGGTTCACTTTACGAGTACTTTCATTATACAAATCGACAAATAAGTTTACTATTTGTAAACTTACAATATGGTAAAAATTAATGTACAATTCAACTAACTAACTAACTAACTAACTAACTAACTAACTAACTAACTAACTAACTAACTAACTAACTAACTTGCCGAAGGCACCCCTTCGGGGAACTAACTAATAAAAATTATAACACCTTAAACCGTTAAATTTATTGTACGCGTCGCTATTTGGAAAGTACTTTTCGAATCCTATGCTGGCTTCGGTAGTCCCACTGGTATTGGTATAGTTAATTTTTGACAAAGTAGCGTCGTGACTTATGCCTAAACGTAGTTTCTCTTTCCCCTGCTTCCCGGTAAAGACATCAAAAATCAACGATACCACTACAGCATCCGATTCACCCATGCCATTTCCCCTATACCAAACACCTGCATTTACACTTCTATATCTAAACTGTGTTCCAATACTTATCGAATTAAAATTTCCCTGCCGATTATAGACAATTGACGGAATCAGATAAGCGTCCGCATCCTGATTGTATTGATAGCTCCTTCCAATAGGGAAGCGCATACTAGCATTGACCGCCAGACGCATGGGTAATTGAGCTGGCACTCCTGTGAAAGACTCGTCCGGCTTATTCAAATGATATACTGCTGCACCCAACATCATATTTCGGTAAACCAGATTAAACCCGCCTGCTGCATCAAAATAATACCTGCTTTCGATATCTGGAATTTCTGCTGACGAAGAGCTACCTGGAATGTAACCTAAGCGCATGTCAATCTGATCGGAAAACACCAGATTATTCCAGTTTATTCTTCTATTGGTAACTCCCGCCTGAATTCCAAAAGAAGCCACAAACTCGTCACCTCCAACACTATAAGCATAAGTTCCTGCAATATTATTTTTTAACAGATAGGCCACTCCTTCACTGCTTCTGGTAAACATGAGCCCAAACCCACCGCCAAACTGCGGTACCTGAACGTCTACGGAAGCGCTAAGATAGGAAAGGTCTCCACTTAAACCTGTCCATTGATTTCTATAAATCATATTTACTCTAAGATCACCTTCAAACTGCCCCGTCAACGCCGGATTAAGATAAACGGGTGCACTGTAAAATTGCGAGTAAATATGGTCCTGAGCTCTTGTATTATAACAAAAGCATAATATCATGAGCAATACTATATTATATCGGCATCTCTTTATCATTTATCACCTGATTAAGTTTAAAATTCCGGTAGTACGGGCCGCAGAGCCGTCATAACTCATTCCTTCCCATACTTGCCCATTTTTAAAAACCGCCTGCATTTTCCAGAAATAGACCCCTTGCGGCAACGGAGATCCTCTGAATGTACCATCCCACCCTTCCGCAGGTATATCTCCATCCAATTCTGTACTTTCCCATAACAATTCGCCCCATTTATTGAAAATGCTGAGTTTATAAGAAGCCAATCCAAATCCCTTTGCCTTAAATTCACGCAATTCTGGTGTCACACTATTTGGAATAAAAGAATTCGGCAGGAAAAGTTCACCGGGCTCACCCGCAACCTGTACTGTTAAAATATAGGTAGACGAGCAATTGTTCGAGTTGGTAGCTGTTAAAGTCACCTTATAAGTACCTTGTGTTCGATAAGTATATTCAGGATTAGTTTCTGCAGAAGTATTGCCGTCGCCAAAATCCCACAAATAAAACAGGCTTCCGGTACTGGTATTATTAAAACGCAAAGGAATATTTACGTAGGCAGCCTCTCCTATCTCGAAGCTTGTTTGGGGTAGTGGTAGCACAGTGATAGTTTCGGAAGTAGATACTGTAGAACAACCATTACTTGCGGTGAGCGTAACTGTATAATCTCCGGGCGTATTATAGGTATGAGTAATTCTTTCGGGTGCAGAAGCTGTATTTAAAGTTGTTCCGTCACCAAAATCGTAACGATAAACATTGGCACCGCTACTATTATTATAAAAAGGTACAGTAAAAGGTACGCATCCGCTTTGATCTGTACTGTTTACTACCAATTCTGCCACGACTGTTCCTGGTGTAACGCTGACAGTATGCTGACTCGTATGTTCTCCACATCCGCTTCTGGCGGTCATAGTGATTGTATAAGTACTGGTTTGGTCTCCGGTTGTAAAAGTATGAGTCACACTTCTTCTGTCGGTGGTAGTTACAGACGGAGAACCGTCACCAAAATCAAAAATATAAGTCGTATTACTTGCCTCTGGCGAAGTGTTGCTAAAGTTTACCACCATTGGCGAACAACTAATAGTTCTATCTGGCGAGAATACAGATAATGGCTTTGCTCTTACTAAAACGGTAGAAGTATAAACTACCGCAGGGCTACAAGCCGAACTAGCCGTTAATGTTACAGTATATAATTTATCTTTGCCTCCCGGATCCGGTAAAAATGTAATTGTGCCGGGCTGTATTTGAGCAGAAGTCTGCCCATTCCCAAAATCCCAAAAAAAAGTGGTATTGAGCATAGGTGATGACGTATTTGTAAAGTTAACGTCCAACGGACCACATCCCTCTGTCTTATCTTGTGTAAAAGCACTCAATAAAGTTTTTTGTGTAATAAAATCATGACTCATTTCTGCCTGTTTACACCCCAGACTGCTTGTAACCACTAATTTAACTGTTACCGTATCATCTCCCTCATTAATTGTATAGCCAGGAAAATTTATACCTGTGCCGATCTGAATGTCATCAACATACCAGATATAGTTGCCATTGCGATCCGGATAACTAACAGCCTTTATATTGTTGTTGTCCAGAAGAAATGGAGCACATCCCTTATCAGCCAGAAAATTAAACGCTGCTTCTGCATCAGGACTTACCGTAATAGTTATCTCATTGCTGTAATTAGGTACACTTCCCGGACACGAAAAACTATTTACTACCCGGCGATATACTGTGGTAACATTTAAAACCGGGGGCGAATATCCTTCAGATTCAGCTCCCATAATATTTGCCCATGAGACGCCATTATCTGTACTCAATTGCCATTGGTAAGTATAAGGCCCATCTCCTCCTGTTGGAATATTACCCGTTAAAGCAACTGGTGCTGTCCCTTCACAAATAGTTTGATTGGTAGAAATTGTATTAGGTGCACCAGCTTTTACTGTAATACTTATGCTTTCCGTATCTCCGGCACATCCATCACTAGATATTGGCGTAATCTGATAAGTAACCGTTCCTGCAGTTGCAGATTTATTAAATAAAATATCATCTATCTGAGTAATTGACAATGCTATTGAAGTTTCCGAATTACCACTGATTAAGGGATCGGAAACGCTGCTAGTCCAGGTATATGTAGTATTTGGTAAAGAAGGACTTAATCTGATAACCGCTTTTTGCCCACTGCATATACTTGTATTTTCTACCGTTACCGTCACAGCAGGTTTAGGCATCACGATAACCGTCAAATTAAAAGGCTCACCGGTACATCCTTCATAGAACGGTGTAATAGTATAGGTTACCGTAGCCGAACTGCTATTGCTATCGTTTACCAATCTATCGGTAATAATAGTACCACTTCCTGCACTAAAGCCACTGGCATTGGCAGAACCGGTCGCAGTCCAGCTAAAAGTGCTTCCCGTTACTGTAGCTATTGGAATGTAATCCACCTGATTTGCTGTACATATATTTTTACTTGCCTCACTGGTTATCCTATTGGGTGCAATTATATTAATCGTAGTGAAGCCTTCTACAACGTTACATGGTGACGCCAGATTTGTTGTAGCCCGAAGTGTCAAATCCACCCTTCCCGATTGCCGTTCCGCCTCTGTTGGTGTATAGTTGGCATTTAGTGTATTTCTATCCGGTAAAAAAACACCCATTCCGCCTACCCACTCAAAAGAGTTAACGGTGCCATTAATTGTACCTTTTAAATTGATAGAGCCATTAAAACAAATAGCGTCGTAAGTACCCGCATTTACCGTTGGTGCCGGTTCGAATGTTATATTTTGCACAGCGCTTACTGTACCACAATTGTTTTGGTGAGTAACGGTAATGGTATAAGTGGCATATTCGGTAAAATCAATGACAGGGAATTTAGAATTTTGACCTGTACCTCCAATAAAAACATAAGCCCCTCCCGTGACAGTCCATGTATAAGTATTAGATTGCGGTTCTGCGGTTCCGCTAAATTCTACCCTGGTTGGTCCGGAAGTAGTATTATTAAAATTATAGGAAGACAGATTACAACTGGTGAGATCGGGCGACAAAGAAACTGTCGGCATATTATTTACCACCAATGTATATTCCTCTGTGGATACTGCAGTACAGGCAGACGAATTAATAGTTAAACGTATTTTATAAACTCCCGGCTGTACAAATTTAATTTCAGGTTCTGCGCTTGTTGTACCGGTATTATTCTCAAAAACAACATTCCCTCCACTTACTGCCCAATTATAAGTATTTGTTCCGCAAGTATTGTCTGTAAACGACGTGTTTACTGGTTTTAAAGTTGTATTGGCGCAAACGGTACTACCGGTACTATTCCCATTTATCGTAAAAGATGGTCGCGGAGGTTCTTGTACGCAAACCGTATCTTCTTTGGCTTCTGCCGGGCAGGCGGTGTTTGAGCTCGATTCCAGTCTTACAACATGTTTCCCCGGTGTGGTAAAAGTATAGGTCAATGGAAATGATATGGGCCTGTTAATCGCACCGGGCACCACTTGCCCATCTACATACCAGGTATAGGTAACAGCATTATTGCCACAACCAGATGCAGTAGAATTGGGATCTTGTCCTGGAATAGAAGTATTGGTAAATACTGCGGGCTGATTTAAACAAGCTCCGGAGTTAGTAAAATCGTTTTGAGGTTTATTAATAACCTTCGCAAAGGTAGATACCGGAGTGCCGACATCTCCGCAATAGCTGTTAAAAGTAGATATATTAACACCAAAAGCATTATACACACTACTGCTTCCGGATACAATGGTTCGTCCACAAGAATTCTCGGTATATTCGTGGCTCATTTTACCATTGCTGTTTTTAATATCGCAGAAAGTATATAAATTTTCCTGTCCGTCACCCCAATTTATCCGGTAAATATTACCCGGAAAATTATTCTCTATTCCATCGGTCCCTGATACGGTCACATTAAAATCCAGCACTGCATTTGGAAGACAAACGGTATTATTTCCAGAAGTACCAAAAGCCGTTAAGGTTCGATTATTAATAATCATATAGGCTTTCGTTCCTATTGTTCCATTGGACATTCTTGCGCTTACATAAATGGTATAATGTGCAAGTTGTGCAACAAAAGGTTTTACCTGAGCATCAAAGTTAATTTGTGCAGCAATGTTGTCATTGAGCTCGTTCTTAACAGATGCGATAACCGAGCTTCCTGCCGTAGATTCATTACTGAGATAAAAGGTATGGTTATTAATTCCTGAACATAAACCAAAAATATCGGTGTTGCTTGGATTTATATAACTCGAAGTAATATTTGCTGAAACAGCTGCCCCCGAGCTAATTTCAAAAGCCCCCGAACTATTACTTACCAATGCGGGGAGAGTCGATTTTACCCGAAGCCTATATCCTGTCCCTACAACTGCAGAAGCCGGAATTACTCCATTAATAAATGTGGTATAAAAACCATCAAATGTGCCAATCTGTGTTTCATTTATAAAGCTTCCTGTTGCATCAGACAAATACAGTCCAAATTTATTACCAGGCCGTATACAGCTTGTATTACTAATCTCTACTAAAACAGCTATTGTAGATCCCGGGGTATATGGCGATACGGCGTCATGGTTAATAACTATTCCCTGAGCCGATACATTATATGCCGCAAAAAACAATCCTATAATAAACAGGTATAATTGTCTTATCATAACACTCTATAAATAGAAGCTTTATAAAGTCGCAGAAAAAAGTAACCAAGAGCGTCTACAATAAATCAGACAATACCGACAGCGGTAATAAATTATTTATGTTAAGAATTGCTTTCTGTTTCCATTATAAAACTGGCCATTACTAAATTTTCAGGGAGCTACAGATATTGTTGTTTCAAAGGTAGATCGGCACAAATTCATCTGTTTATCCCTGCGGTATCCTTACTAAATCTGTACCAAAATATAGCACAGTTCGCGGATATTGATTTTGATGGTCTATAAGTGCCATTTAACAACTGATTTAAATAATAAAAATCTTAATTACACTATATTTTCGTCCGGTTATTAATTTTTGGCAAGAGATTTATAGTAATATCAAACGTCTACACACAATCTTAAATGATAACCTATGAAACAGCATAATCAGGAAAAATCTGTTAAGGCAAATTCTCCCCGCGACGGAGAAATGAATAGTCCGTGGCAAAATCTGAATTCACCAAACATTCTAACTCCTAGCCAGGAGATCATTTTTGATGTTCTAATCATTGGTGGGGGTATTACTGGCATAACCACTGCCCTGCTCCTGCAGATGGAAGGTAAAAAATGTATTGTCATAGAAGCCAAAAACTTAGGATTTGGCACTACAGGCGGAACAAGTGCTCATTTAAACAGTTTCTTTGATTCTACATATGCCGACATTGAGAAAGATTTCAACGAAGATACAGCCAAACTTGTAGCCGATTCTGGAAAAGACACACTGAAATCTATTAAAAACCTGATTGAGCGTTTTGATATACAATGTGATTACGAGACAAAAGATGGACTTCTCTTTTCGGAAAATGAAAAAGAGAGCAAACAACTAAGTAAAATATTGGAGGCATCAAAAAAAGCGGGTATTGATGTACAAAAAGCCAATGACAATAATTTACCAATTCCATATCATGAAGTAATTGAATTTAGCCAACAAGGTCAGTTTCATCCACTAAAATACCTTTTTGGCCTTGCAAAGGCTTTTGTCGATTTTGGAGGAGTTATTAAAGAAAATACGTTTGTAACGGATACCGGATTCGAGGATGGCTTACATTATGCCGAAAGTACGCATGGTAAAATACAGGGACTCAATATCGTCCATGCGACACATATTCCGCAGAGAATTTCTTTATTTAATTTTAAATGCGCCCCGTATCGAAGCTATGTTATTGCCGTTACACTATCGGACGGAGAATATCCTGATCAGCTGATATATGATATGAAAGAACCTTATCATTATTTCAGAACACATACTATCGATGGAGAAAAATATTTACTGATTGGAGGGGAAGATCATAAAACGGGGCATAGTGATCCGGAAGAATCGCTAAAAAACTTAATTACTTATGCCAAAGCATATTTTAATATCGATACCATTGCTTACCAATGGTCGTCTCAATACTACGTACCTGCAGACGGATTACCTTACATAGGCCCGTTTCCCGGTAAAGAAAAAGGTTGTTATGTCGCAACCGGATTTAACGGTAACGGTATGACCTTTGGTACGCTGTCTGCACAAATTATAAGTGATGCTATTTTGGGTAAAAAGAACGTATATGCCGAAATATATGATCCTTCACGTATAAAACCTATTGCCGAATTCAGCGAATTAATAAAAGAAAATGCAGATGTTGCCTGGCACTTTGTAGCAGACCGATTTCCTACCGATTTCATTTCTTCGCTAAAAGAAATAGATAACGACACTGGCCGTATTGTCATTTATAATGGTCATCGAATTGCAGTCTATAAAGATCATGCAGGCAAATTCCATGCATTAAATCCAACCTGTACTCATGCGGGATGTATAGTAAACTGGAATCAGATAGAAAAAAGCTGGGACTGCCCCTGCCATGGAGGTCGGTTTAATATACACGGAGATGTAATTAGCGGCCCGCCACCAAAGAATCTACAAAAAATTGATATTGAAGGCAAAGTTTAGTGTTGCCGTTCATAATCTCTTTTAGGCAAGTGTTCTTTCGGAAAAAGAGCAAAAAAAGTAAGCTTTGAAGTAAGCGCTTGCCTTTTTAATCAGACCATCATCCTATTCGAGGGATATCCAATGAATGGAAGGCTTATATACCAATTAGCCTTTCCTATTCTTAATATAAGTTTAATAAGATTCGCTACTCTCCCTTGTCTACATGTTTAACAGGACTTGCACCTGCTTTCTTTTGCATATTGTTCTCCTGTTCTTTAGCCGTGGATTTCATTTGACCCAGTTGATCCGTTTCATGAGCCCCATTAACAATTTCTTCGTCAGAGAGCCTGTTATTTGGTATATCCTTTGAACGCCCCTTGCGAAGCCATTCTTTATCATTGTTTTTAATCATCGCTATTTTGATTAAAGTTACTTACCGTAAGTCTATATATCTTTATTCCGACTACCGTTCACCATCCAAAAGAAGATTAGCATAATAGCCACGAATAGTACTATAAAAATTAGGGGATTGTCATAAGTCTTATTGTTAAATCTGAAGATATCACTTATCTGGTTACTGTCTACCACAAAAAATTTAATTAAAATTTCCCCGTAGTATTCAAATGCTACCTATTTATTTCCAGCAATAATTATGCTAAACAGATGGCTAAAACACCCGATCATCGTATGACTTTTACATATAAAACAAAAATCTTTTAAATCATTTTTAAACACTGATTATCAAACGTATTTACACATTAAAATACCGTATTACGAACATATAGAAACCGTATTTATACATTGCTTTTTGGTCATATATGTGTACAATCACAAATAATGTTTTAATGACGAAACCTTTTATCTAGCATGGAAAAAATGGCTTTTAATCAAGGAAAGTTCAACATATCAGGGCTAATAGTTCTAGAAGTCCTATTTATGCCTATCAAGACCAGAACGTAAGCCCATGAAATGTAACAATAAAGCAAACAACGGTTTTAAAATCGTGTAATAAAAAAATGATTTAAAAATGTAATAGTTAAACACTTCCAAACCAAGTTTAATATATAAATAAGTAAAAATTATGAAAAAGTTCTTTGTAAAAACTAGTGTAGCTTTATTATTTGCAGGTATGCTAATAGCAAGCTGTAATTCTGTTAATCGTACCTCTTCAGATTCCGATACCACAGACAGGATGGATATACCTAACGACACTTCTATGTCTCCTAATCAGGTAGATACTTCCGGAGGGTCTACCGGTCGGACAGACACTATCAGTACTCCCGGGGATACTTCTCGCCGGTATTAATATCGATGTTCCGTTTACCGACTTACGATTTTAAATCCTGATGAGCATTTAAAATCGTAAGTCTTTATCATTTGAATATGAAATTTATTAATAGAAAAACACATGCGGTGCTGGATTATCTTTCTGTACTGATCTTAGGAGCAGCTCCCTTTTTATTTAACTTTGCTAATATAACACCCGCTCTTTATACTGCACTGTCTATGGCAATCCTTATCCTTTTAATGTCTTTATTTACTGATTATGAAGGTGGTGTACTGAGGTTTCTGCACATTTCTTTCCATCTCACGGTAGATGTAATCCTGGGTCTTGTACTGGCTGTTTCCCCATGGCTTTTTAATTTTAATGAGGTTGTTTATTTACCTCACCTGATTATGGGAATTCTGATTGCAGGAGCCGGGTTATTTACTGTAAAAAGGTCTCCACGGCAACCTTATATGCCTTTATAATTTGAACAACTTACTCCGGATTCATATTTTATGGATTGGATTCCCTTGGTTTCATTTTGAACCGAGGATTAAGCATCTTTTGAAAAAGATTCATATCAAATTCCATTTGTATAAATTTTTATCTGATATTAAAAAATCTCAATGTCATATCTGACGTTTAAACAGTAAACTTGAAATCGTACTTTTGAGAAAGACGATCAGTTTTCATTTACCGGGCAAGTTATTTACCTGGATAGAGATTGGTGTTATATAATTTCCACACGTTGTCCTGTTTCCATAGCCTTATAGATTGCCTGCAATATTTTTACATCCTGTCTTCCCATTTCTCCCGGAACCGGAGTAGACCGATTCTCTTTAATAGCCAGTGCAAAATCATCCATTTGCAAGGCATGTTGGTTAACCTGTTCAAAATCTATCTTGCCCTTAGAGGTATCTCCTTTAATCCCACGATAAGGATAAGCCGGCGAAAGTTCAAACCAGCCGTTACGGGCCTCCGCTCTTAATAGATTCAGATATTCTGAATAGCTGGTTTTACACTCAGCTATAATGTTACCCGGAAATTCCAATTGCCAGATAAGAGACTCTTCCACTTCTTTAAAAGTATCGGGATCAGTTTTAGGGCCTTCTTTTGCTTTCACTGCAATAGGCTCCATACCGGTAGTATATCGCACTCCCTGTACACAATAAATGCCTACGTCCATTAAAGGACCGCCTCCTGCGAGTTCTTTATCCAAACGCCATCCTTTAACACTGGACATACCATTTTCCGCTTTCAGTCTTAGTATTTCTCCAAAAACATGTTCCTGACCCAACCGCATCATTTCTTTATTATGTGGTTCAAAATGTAGCCTGTATCCAATAGAAAGCATTTTGCCGGCTTCTTTACAAGCCGCTATCATCCTATCACAATCTTCCACTGTAATGGCCATTGGTTTCTCACAAATCACATGTTTGCCCGCTTTTGCAGCTCTTATAGTATATTCGGCATGCATCGCATTCGGAAGAACAACATATACAATATCGATATTTGGATTATCTTTAATGGAATCGAAGCTTTCGTAGCTGTATACATTCTTTTCGGGAATATCATACTTCTTTTTCCACTTATCAATTTTATCTGGTGTGCCTGTAACAATGCCGGCGAGGTAACAATGCTGAGTTTCCTGCAAAGCAGGCGCAAGCTGACCACTGCTATAACCTCCAAGACCAACCAGTGCTATACCCAACTTTTTTTTCGCTTTCTGTTCGGCGGACTGAGCTTCTGCTTGTTGATTATTTGGTAATCCACATGATGCAAATGCAGACAGACCTGAAAATGTAAGTCCTCCTATTCCGATATAAGAAACATGAGCTACAAATTTTCTTCTGGAATACAATCCTCTTCCACTAAAAATTTGCTTATTTTCCATATAATGTAATTTAAAATATCTACCGGATACACTATTTTTTGTCAACAGGCTTTTGTTGCTCTGCCATCATACCTGCGAGTTTATCATCCGGGGTAATATTCCCCATACCTACCTGTAATTTATTCTTAAGACCAGAAACTATTTTATCTTTATTCGCCATCAGTGCTTCATAACCATCTTTAGCTACTTCTGCCGGATCAGACATAGCATCCTTACCCTGCACAATTCTACTTTCTGTCATACCAGCTTTATTAAAGAAATCGGTATCTGTTACTCCCGGCATAAGCGCCGTAATAGCAATATTATAGTCCTTTGTTTCTTCCCGTATAGCTTCGGTAAAAGACAATACAAACGCTTTTGTTCCATGATAAACTGCCTGCCATGGACCAGGAATTTTACTGGCAATAGATGCCAGATTTAATATTTTACCATTGTTCTTGGCAACCATTTCTTTCAAAAAGCATTTTGTCAAAATAACAAGAGAAGCTATATTCAAGTTAATAATAGCCAATTCCCGATTGATATCGGTATCCTTAAATTCTCCAAACAAACCTTGCGCAGCATTATTTACCAGCACATCTATGCTTATTCCTTTATTTCTAATTTCTTCATAAAGTTCAAAAGCATTTTTAGTTTCAAATAAATCTTTCTGAATAGCAATTACATCTATGCCAAATTGCCTGAACTCTGATGCCTTCTGCTCTATTTCTTGCTTATTGCGCGATACTATAACCAGATTATAGCCGTCTTGTGCAAAAAGTTTGGCCAGTTCATAACCTATTCCACTGGTTGCACCTGTTATCAGGGCGTATTTATTATTTAACATACAAAACATTTTACAGGCAGCAGAATGATTATTTTCTCTCCACCCGGTGTATTATTAATTTTACCCTACTTTAAAAAGTATACAATTTACTATGCTTTAAAATCAATTAACCGCTTAAATTGCGAGGTTACCGTCTTTGTGCCTCACATAGAATTGGTATTCTCCCCTTGATTTTCCCGCCCTTTATCACCATTTCGGTTTTCATGTCTTAAATTGACATTATCATCGGGCTGCCCTTCATTGTCCAGATATCTATTTTCGAGCGTTTCATTTGTTTCCTCATTTAAGGTGACATCTTTCAATCCATCACCTCCGCGCTGGCTGTCCGAAGGTTTGCCCTTTGGCGCCTTACTTTTTGAATTACTGTGTTGCGTCATAATAATTTTAGATTTTATAAACCGTTCTTAGTTTATCGAAGTGTCTTTACCATAAACATGAATCGTCAAATAGCTTTAAGGCTATATAAGATCAGCTCAAGCTAACAAAGCAGTCTTTTTAATCAGAGTCTTTACAGTATCAACTCATCAACCTGAAAGAGATTATGGTAAGCCTTCAATATTAAACACTATTAAATGCCTTTGCCAATAGAATCCCATACCGTTAACGATGGGCAATGTATCATTTTGGTAAATATCTTTTAATCAGTACTGTGAGGTACAGCTTACAAAAATAAAAATCCACAAGATATCGCCATTGCCCACCATTGTAACAACATTTAGAAATACTTAAGTATTATCTCCTTGTTGTAGTGTCTCTTTTGTGATCGGTCGTGTCTTTTTTCGGCCAATCTTTTTTCATCGGCTTTTTACTTCCGGTTTTTTTCTTCACAGGCCCTTTTGTAGTGTCCTGTCTGGCAGGATCCTGTTGCGGTATTCCTGCAGCCGATGCTGAAAAGCAGAAAACAATCAACACTACCATCATCATTAACTTTTTCATAGGTTTTCAATTTTATCCGACAATAGATTTATTACCTCAACACGTAAAATACACGGGCGGTTTGCATGATTTAAATTTCAGGTATAAATCTATAATTCAAGTATTTATACGCAAAAACCAAATAATTATCAACTTAAAAAAATGTAATAAAACAAATTCTTAATCCAAGGAATTATATCAATAATTAGCATAATAATTATGAAAACAAAAGCGCATAAGAACCAGACAAAAAGATGGTCTGCTGAAGTGACTGAAAATAGTGATGCGCTGGATCTGGAAGAAAATATATTTGAATCAAAAAGTTCAAAGAAAATTGCAACGTCATTGAAAAAATCGGCGGAAGAAAGTAACAGAAGAAAATCCAATCCTTACCGTTCGGCCATGTCCATGCTAACTTTTTATATCAACCGGGCAGGAAAGAATCTGGAATCTGAACAAAAAGAAGTGTTGGAAAATGCAAAAGAGGAATTACGTAAAGTATTCGGTCGTGAACCTAAAAAGAAAAAGTAATTGGACATCAGAAAACCCGACATAGAATTTAATTGTTTATGCAAATATTAGTCGATAATACCATGGCAACTTCAGGAAAAAGAACCGGCAATAAAAACGAAAGCAAACCTTCCAAAGCAAAAAAAAGCGACAAAACAAAAAAGGATTTGTCTGCAAGTTATAACACTTTTAAAAAGTTCGAAGGCCGGCAATACACCGGCATGCAGATTGGCAGAAGCCATCATTGGGATTACGACCAGGGCGATTGGAAAGAAACTAAAATTACACCCGATCTGTGGGAGATTAACTATGCGGTTACCAAACGTCGCAAAGGACATGCTCCTGAGGGTAGCGGTGTTCCTGTAGGTACAGAATACCATTGGTATATCCTTTCGCATCAGAATGTAAGGAAATTAAATGCCAATGACTATTCTACCGAAATGCATGGTCTTAAGTTTAAGCTGGCGCATAAACGGGCCGATAAAGATAAGTGGAGCCTTAGTGGCACTACACAACGCAAACACCTGATCGCATTCTTAAAAGAGATAATTGAGCAACTTGAAAAAGAACCTGTTCCGCTTGAGTTTGAATATGGCGGTAAAAAATATAAAGGTTCGGGAACTCCGGTACCGGAAACTTGCGATGAGGATATTTGCTATCAGTTAGATGTGGAACTGAATGACGAAGCTTTGGGCATCATTCGATGTGCAAAAAGCGGATGGAAGATGGATGGTGTGGAACCCGAACTGGTAGAAGCTATTGGTGACGAGATTTTTGCTTATTATGAATGATATCAATCGAAATATATCTCAAGATGCAGAATGTTTAGTTATAATTTCTTAGAGTAGCTCATTTAGAATCTCTAAAACGGCTGTACATTAATTTTTATATAGTTATTATTAAATTCTATTTGAAATTTTAAAATATTATTTATTTTTGAATAGAATAACTTTATGAAATACACTCCTGGTTTACATATTTTATCTGAGTTCTCATCCGGTAAAACCGCTCGTCTTACTTCTTCCTTATCTTGCAAAAAACTATTTGATGAATTAATATCCGCAAATAAACTTGAAAAGGTTGGCGAAGTATATCATGATTTTGAAAACGGTGGGTTTACAGCTGTTGTATGTCTTACTGAATCTCATTTATCGATACATACATGGCCTGAATATGAGTTAGCTACATTCGATATTTTTTTATCTAACTATAAAAAAAACAATACCAATAAAGTACATGCAATTTATAATGCAGTAATTGATTTTTTTGAAGGAACAGAAAAACAAAAAACAGAAATTACACGCTAATGGCTACTGTTAATTTGTCAAACTTCCCCTCAATTGAAAATATCAGCTGTCAGAAATGTGGCAATACGATTGTTGTACATGACTTAGAAAGTTGTGAATATATTACCTGTTCAACATGCTATACGTATCTTCAACATATCAATTCCACGAAATTCACGATAAATAAGACTTTAAATAAAACAGCATCCTCACCCTCTTTGGCTATTGGTGCAACAGGTACTTTACTAGAAAATGAATTCAAAGTTATTGCCTATTTGGAAAAGAAGGAAAAAGGGACCCAATATATCTGGCGTGAATATACATTATACAATTATCAAAAAGGATACGCCACGTTATCAGAGTTTGATGGACATTGGAGTCTTATAAAAGGAGAGAATTTTTATCCCGATCTAAAAGAATTAAAAGACCATCACCAAAGAATTGATTATCAAGACATAGATTTCGGCCTGTTTAATAAATACACTCCTGAAATAACTGCTGCTATTGGTGAATTTGACTATGATGTTTTAAATGAGAAAATAAAAGCTACAGAATTTATCGCTCCTCCTTTAATGATTACAAAAGAAACAGGAGGACCTAAAATAGCTTATTATCTGGGAGAATATATAGAAAGTGACACTATAGCTAAGACTTTCAACATTACAGAAGACAGACTTCCTGAAAAAACAGGTATTGGGGCTATACAGCCTTCCAAGTTTTTCGAAAAATGGAACTCGCTATTTACTGTCACAGGAATTGCCCTTGTTCTTGTTCTGGTACTGCACCTTGTAATCGGTCAGGTAAAGCCCGAAAATGTACTTATTGATCAATATTTCCCGATAGCCCACGAAAAAGTTAATGAAACAAATGTTATTAAACCTTTTATAACGCCGAGTTTTAATATAAAAGACATCTCTTCCAACATTGAGTTCGCTATAAATACAACCATAGTTAATAACTGGTTGGAAGCAACTATCGTACTTGTTAACGAAAATGATAACAGAACATGGGAAGTAACTAAAGGAATAGAATATTACACAGGGTATGAAGATGGGGCCACGTGGTCCGAAGGATCGCAAACAGCCAATATTATGCTGTCGAATATCCCAAGAGGAAGATACCATTTAAATATATACCCTGTTTCAAACGATAATAATCAGAATGGTTTGGTCATTAAAGCTACAGCAAATGCAAGCATGTGGCGCAATACATTAATAACTTGTTTATTTTTATGTATGTATCCTGCATATTGTTGGTTTAGGATGAGAAATTTTGAAAGGAAACGTTGGGATAACAGCGATTATTCACCTTATGTTAATTAAGAAATGATAAATATCAAACCTATCAGGTTTTATTTTACTTTTATTATCATAACAGTAGCAATATTTACATGGGCTACCTGGAAAGGCTATGCATTTTACCATGACAAAGTAGAAAAAAACACCGAATATGACGGCTCTGGCAGTCAGTCAGGACATATAAACAGATTTTACCATAAATAATAAAACATGAGCTTAAGCGAATTAATCAGCCTTAAATACATAGTAGCATCTATAGTGTACTCCTGCATCGGTATTTTTATACTTTTTATCGCATTTTGGATAATAGAAAAAATAACTCCTGAAAACTTATGGAAGGAAATATTGGAAAAGCAAAACATGGCACTTGCTATTGTCTTTGCCGCTTTCATTATTGCTATTGCAATCATTATCAACTCTGCTATACACAGTTAGCATGAACAATAGACTACCGGTCTTATTACTGATTTCTGTGTTTGTAGTAGCCACTTGCGGCCTTATTTATGAACTTATAGCGGGAACGTTGGCCAGTTATTTATTAGGAGATTCTGTTACACAGTTTTCTACTATCATAGGCTTATATCTATTTTCGATGGGTATCGGTTCTTGGCTTTCGAAATATTTCGATAAAAATATCCTTTCATGGTTTATTCAGATTGAAATATTAGTGGGGTTAGTTGGTGGTCTTAGTGCCAGTATTCTATTTCTCATTTTTGAAAGTATCGCCTCTTTCAGAATTGTCTTATATAGTTTGGTATGTTTAACAGGAATTTTAGTAGGACTGGAAATTCCTCTATTAATGCGTATTCTTCAGGGACGCTTTGAGTTTAAAGATCTGGTTTCGAAAGTATTTACTTTCGACTACATCGGTGCTCTACTAGCATCTCTAATTTTTCCATTATTGCTAATCCCTTATTTAGGTCTGGTAAAAACTGCTTACCTGTTTGGTATACTCAATGTAAGTGTCGCATTAATTGTATGTGTAAGCTTTGGGAAAGAAATTAAGGCTGCTGTCTATTTAAGAAATGCATCTATCATCAGCATATTTATATTAACTGCAGGTTTTATTTATGCAGATAAAATCACCAGCTTTTCAGAAAGTATGGCTTATAACGATACCATTATTTATTCTAAAAGTACTCCCTATCAACGTATTATACTTACCAAAAAAAATAAGGTTCTTCGTTTGTTTCTCAACGGAAATCTTCAGTTTAGCTCTGATGATGAATATCGTTACCACGAAGCATTGGTACATCCTGCATTACAGACGCTACCCAGTGCAAAGCAAATATTGGTAATGGGTGGTGGCGATGGATTAGCGGTTCGTGAGATACTTAAACACCCACAAGTGGATAGTGTAGCTTTGGTCGATCTTGACCATGGAATGACTTCTTTATTTCAGTCTAATCAAATGTTATTACAACTTAATGATAGTGCATTACTATCACCAAAAGTCAAGATAATTAATACAGATGCATTCGGTTGGATTAAAACACAGCAAAAAAAGTATGATTTTATTGTAATTGACTTTCCTGATCCTTCTAATTATGCTATAGGTAAGTTATATACTAATTCGTTCTACAGGTTAGCTAAACAAATTCTCTCACCGCAGGGAATTATGGTAATACAATCTACTTCTCCATATATCGCTCCAAAATCATTTTGGACAGTTAACAAAACTCTGCAAAGCGTAGAACTAAAAACAATCCCTTACCATAACTATGTCCCTTCTTTTGGCGAATGGGGCTATATTATGGCCATGCACCCTGATCATAAATTTAAGAAATCGGAAAATTACATCCTCGGATTAAAATTCGTTTCTAAAGAGAGCGTAGATCTGATGTTACATTTTCCCAAAGATATGGCTAAGGTTGAAACCGAAGTAAACAAATTAAACAATCAGATTTTAGTTAAATACTTTGAGGATGAATGGTCTGCAGTCTTATAATTCTCCATTTTCAAATTATATACAGCGAAGATCCTTTCTAATAAGATTAAGCTTGGTTACTGCTGGCATTTTTTTGAATGGCTGCATTCAAAAAATCAAATCTAAGAAATATCAAATTTCGGGCGCTTTAAATGGGCCCAACGCTACTGCAGGTCATATTCTTAGAGACAAAATTAAAATTCCACTAGCGACCAGAAGCAAAAAAGTCAATACGTTAATCATTGGTGCTGGTATTAGTGGTCTTTCCGCAGCCAGATGGCTACAAAAACATGGAAAAACTGATTTTGAGATTTTAGAACTTGAAGATCACGCTGGTGGCAATTCTAGTTTTGGTAGTAATAAAATCTCATCGCATCCACTTGGAGCACATTATATCACCATTTCCAATACAGACGATCAACTAATGATAGATTTTCTGCAAGAAATTGGTGTAATAACACATTTCGAAAATCAATTGCCATATTATAATGATTTCTATTTAACCTTTGACCCCGAAGAGCGATTATTGATCAATGGTGAATGGCAGGAAGGTTTAATACCAGATTTTGGAATTCCTGAGTCGGACAAAGACCAAATCAAAAGATTTATGAACGAAGTAGACAAGCTTAAGCATACTAAAGGCAACGATGGCAAATATGTATTTAATATTCCTGTTAATGCCAGTTCTACCGATAAAAGTTTCACTAAATTAGATCAAATCTCTTTTAAAAACTACTTAAAAGATAATGGTTACAATTCCTCATACTTATTATGGTACCTCAATTATGCTTGTAAGGATGACTATGGCCAAAGCATAGAAAACATATCTGCATGGGCTGGTTTACATTATTTTGCGAGCAGACGTGGAAAGGCGGCAAATGCTGAAGACAATGCAGTATTAACGTGGCCTGAAGGAAACGGATGGCTTATGCAGAAAATGACTGACAATATGGAAAAGCATATTGTTAAATCAACTATGTGCTATGAATTAAAAGAACTACCTGACGGTGAACTGGAAGCTTTGATTTATGATATTAAAAATAAAGAAAGCATCAGGATAGAAGCCGAAAACATCATTTTTGCAACTCCACAATATGTCAATAAAAAAATATTGAAGTATATTAATAGGCCTTATTTTGATTATAGTGCATTCGGTTATACTCCCTGGTTAATTGCAAATATAATTGTAGATGAGATGCCTAACTCAAAGGGAGTTTCTCTATGCTGGGACAATGTTGCTTATGATACCCCTTCGGTAGGTTACGTTAATGCGTTGCATCAAAAAACAGAATTATACCAAAGTCAAAAAGTACTAACGTATTATCTACCTCTTTGCGACTTTGAACCAGACATTTCAAGAATAGCAGCTTATACCAGAACTTACGAACAATGGCTTGATATTATAATGCCTGAATTAAACTATATACACCCAGGAATTGAAAAAGCTATCCAACAGATTGATTTATGGATATGGGGTCATGGAATGATAATACCAAGACCAGGTCTAATTTTTGGAGAAAATCTCGCAAACGCAAAAAAGGCTATTGACAAAAAAATATACTTTGCCCATACTGATTTAAGTGGCATATCTATATTTGAAGAAGCCTTTCATCAGGGCATTCAAGTGGCACAAGAAATACTAAAAAATGAAAACACATAAACAGCCCTGGCTTAATTCTTCTTTTAGCGATTGGATTTTTATATTATTTCCTCCCTTTTTTTCACTTTTATTAATAATTCTTTTTCCTTCTCAATTTCACCATTCAGCAAAAATGCCTGCCATTCACTGGCTTGTATTAGTCGTATTTATTGATGTAGCACATGTTTACAGCACTTTGTACCGTACCTATTTCAACCCACAAAATCTCCACGAAAAATATACTCTATTACTGGCTATTCCATTGTTTTCCTATTTAGCCGGTGTTCTACTTTACCAACTAGACGCTACCTGGTTTTGGCGTATATTGGCCTACTTAGCCGTTTTTCACTTTATCAGACAACAATACGGCTTTGTAAAACTATATTCACGAAACGAAAAAGCCAGATACCAGCTTATTGATACCCTTGTCATTTATAGTGCTACCGTTTATCCATTAATATTTTGGCATCTAAGTGACGACAGGAATTTTAATTGGTTGATTGAAGGAGATTTTATCCATTTCCAAAATAACCTTTTGTTAGAAATATCTACCATTATCTATATCCTTATTTTGCTTGTTTACACTCTTAAGGAAATCCTCATGATAATAAGAAACGGGTTTATCAATATTCCTAAAAATATATTGATTGCAGGGACATGCATCTCCTGGTATTTTGGTATTATATATTACAACGGTGATTTGGCTTTTACTACGTTAAATGTAATCTCACATGGAATACCATATATGGCATTGATTTGGTTCTTTGAAAAGAAAAAAACTAGTCTAGCTAATCAACCAACCAATAAGATATTAAAACTGACTTTTGGAAAATATGGAATAATATATTTTCTAGCAGCCATTATCCTATTGGCTTATCTCGAAGAAGGTTTATGGGATGGTTTAGTATGGAATGAACATCAAAAGATGTTCATTCCATTGGCTTTCTTGCCAAACATCACAAATAATTCCTTGCTTAGTTTTATTGTTCCGCTTTTAACCGTGCCACAAGCTACACATTATGTATTAGATGGTTTTATCTGGAAAAAGAAGCATAAGTTTTAGTTTAAATTTACTTACATTTCCAATGATTATCCTTTCTTTCATCGATAATATATTGTATACATCATTTTAATATTGCAAGCCATCTATCTCGGAATAAGGAACTAATTTTACTACTTCTTACCTTTCGACCAGCTCTTTTACCTTATCTCCATAGTAATCAACTTTTTCTGCTTTTAGATTCAATAGCTTATACCATCTCCTGAAGGTATTTATGAATACTATCAGCATCAGTACCATGGCCAGTATGGCCAGAAACGATAACAGGTACTGCTCTTTGGGAAGATAAACATGGGCTACCTGTTCGTAACCTGCCCAAAACGTGATCAAAGCCATAAAGACCCCTGGTATGGCGGCACACAATGCATACTTCTTCCGGTTCATACGGATCAGCATCGTCGTACAGACGATCAGGCCACAGGCGGCAAGCAACTGGTTGCTGATGCCAAACAATGGCCATATGCTGCTCACGTTGCCGGTATACACCAGATAACCCCACGAAAAGGTGAACAGCAGGCTGCTGATGACGATTCCCGGCATCCAGTTCTTATCGTTGAACCTGGGGACTACCGTTCCCAGCATTTCCTGTAGGAAGAACCTGCCTACCCTTGTACCGGCATCTATCGCCGTCAGGATGAATACGGCTTCGAACATGATGGCAAAATTGTACCAGTAGGCCATCACATCGTCCATAAAGGGGATCTTGTTGAATATATGCGCCATGCCTACGGCAAGGGAAACTGCTCCACCGGTCCTTCCCTGCAGGTCAACACCTATCTTCTCGCTGAAATAGGACAGCTCCACAGGCTTTAAGCCCGGGTTCTGGGCAATGAAGGTTTCGTACATTTCCTTAGGCGTGTTGATGGCAAAATAGTCCCCGGGTACCAAAGTACAGGCTGCTATCAGGGCCATCAGGGCGACAAAGCCTTCCACCAGCATGGCCCCGTAGCCTACAAAGAGGATTTCCTTTTCGTTGTTCAGCATTTTTGGCGTGGTACCGGTGGCTATCACTGCATGGAAGCCTGAGATCGCGCCACAGGCTATCACGATGAAAATAAATGGCAGGACGGGGCCGCCTATTATAGGGCCTCCTCCGCTGACGAACTGTGTGACCGCCGGCATCTGCAGCGTAGGGTGCACAAAGATAACGCCTACGGCGAGCATCAGGATGGTTCCGATTTTAAGGTAGGTCGACAGATAATCCCTGGGAACCAGCAGCAACCAGACCGGCAGTACCGAGGCCAGGAAACCGTATACGGTAATGGCTACCGATATGGTCTCTATCCTCCAGTGGAACAGGCTGCTGATTTCCCTGAACTGCATCAGCTCGTGTCCGCCGATGATGGCTGCGATCAGCAGGATACCGCCCAGGATACTGGCTAAGGTTACGCTGTCTTTCCGGTAGCGCATGATCAGTCCCATGATAATGGCAATGGGCATGGTCGCAATCACTGTAAACAGCGACCACGATGCTTCATGCATGGCACTGATACAGGCCAGCGATAGTCCGGCCAGTGTCAGTATCAGGATGAAGAGGATGGCAAACCCGGCTATCAGCCCTGTTCCCTTACCTATTTCCTTCCCTGCAATGGTGGCCAGGCTTTCGCCCTTATGCCTTACGGATGCAAAAAGCACTACCATGTCGTGGACGCCTCCGGCCAGTACACAGCCGATCAGGATCCATAATGCTCCCGGGAGGTAACCGAACTGGGCTGCCAGTACCGGGCC